>Ga0129316_1000002_pt1 | contig 445795 bp, 389 predicted proteins | sample Cm1ome_2_FD_94429 | JGI IMG/M metagenome (GOLD analysis project Ga0129316, IMG submission 94429) | Eastern black-and-white colobus group fecal microbial communities from Wisconsin, USA - Cm1022B metagenome | ecosystem: Host-associated > Mammals > Digestive system > Large intestine > Fecal...
CATGCTGCAGAAAGAATATACATCAAAGGACTTTACCGATTGAGCGGAAAGCCTTACCGTTCGTTCCGGAATGACCTTACCGCTTATAGCGGAATGGGGTTACCGATTGAACGGAATTTCCAATTCCCATTCGGGAACAACAGAACATCTCAAGTTTAAAGTGTGTTTGTCAGTAAAGAGGATGAGTTTCTTCCTGACATTCCCAGTTTGGGAACAACAGAATATCTCAAACTTAGAGTGTTTTCGTCAGTAAAGAGGATGTGCTCATAACGTTGACACTTAAAGACATGTTGTTTTGTCTGACACTAAAGTACATGCGATTAGCAATCAACCGTTTACACCACTTTTGACACCACAGAAACATGGTCATGATAGGTCTTGAATGGGCTTGTGAATGGAATATTCAAAAGAAATGAGAAGTCCAATAATTTCAGTCGTTCTTGGCTGTTCTTGAATGGGCTTACAGCTGGTCTCAAAGGCGCTCTCCCGACACTCAAAACCATAAGCTGATATAACTCATCATAATCGTGATTATGAGGGACATAAGGAGATTCTGTGTGTTAGTTTGTACCAATAGTGTGCCAATTCAATAGAAATCGGTTTGAATGATATGTGGTACAGATGTATCCCTTTTACATTTTCTGCTACAATACCCTCATACCACCACGGGGGATAGACACTATGCACACAGCAACTACAACACACAGAACACTTAGAAACTCCATCATCAGAGCACTCGCGATCGCTGCGTTGGTAACTGTCAGTCTTGGCACACTCGCCGCGTGCAGCGACACCACCGCCGAGACGCAGTCGGAAGCGACAGGCAACGCAGACATCACATCTAACTGGCGCTACGTGAGCGTGACGTCGGATGAGGGGGAGACGATCATGAATGAGGGGCTTGATGCGCTGCCTGAGGATGAGACCCCGTACTTCATCTGCGACGGCACTGATTTCCAGCTGCGCGTTTATGAGGATCACGTAGGCACGGGCACCGTTACCGCGAACGAGGACGGCACATACACGCTCGATCTTAACAACAGTGACACTGATGTGACCGCGATCATCGAGGGTAACACGCTCGATCTCGTTTTCCCTTCGGGAAGGATGCTGACATTCGAAGCAGAGTAAGACCTGTTGCTTAGGCGGCAGACCTTTGTTTTGTGTTCCTTGGTTTGCTCCGTTCAGAACAGACGAGTCGGGCACGCACAGGAAAAATCGTTTTCGCAGAGGGTTGGTTTTAACCTCCTCTTCTACCAACTCTCGCCAGGGGTCCCTTCGGGGATCCCTTTTCATTTGCGCGGCGTGTTTGCTACAATAGCCACAAATGTAAAAGGAGGATTCCCCCCATGCCGCGCGTAGAGATCAAATGCTATCCCGGAAGATCAGAAGAGGTTAAGAAGGCTTGCGCCGAGAAGGTGGCAGCGGATGTTGCCGAGACACTCGGCTGCCCCGCGACCGCCGTATCAGTCGCCATCAAGGAGATCCCTCAGGAGAATTGGAAAGACGTCTTTAACGGACAGATCATGGCAGACAAAGACTCCCTCTACGTCGAGCCCGGATACACCTGCGAGTAAAACAATAAGCCGGTCGTGAATTGATGATCGGCTATATTTATGCTCGACATGTACACGCGACGCGGGTAGTATATGTGTATGAGTAAAACTATCAGAACAAGTATGAGTGAGATCCTTATCGAAGAATTCATGGAGCCGTTGGTTTTGTCGGCTTATAAGCTTGCGCAGGAAATACATGTTCCTACGTCAAGAATTCAGGATATACTGCATGACAGAAGGAAGATCACACCTGATACGTCCTTGAGGCTTGCTAAGTTTTTCGGAGTTTCCGACAGATATTTTCTTGATATACAGAATGATATAGAGCTCCGTGAGCTTAAGAAGACCATGAAGGCTGAGATCAGATCCATCAGATCTTATGAAGAAATCGCACAGTAAGGAGGTCCCTATGAACGAAGTAATCAAGGTGCTGACACAGAGAAGAAGTATTCGTAAGTTTAAGTCTGAGATGCTTTCTAAGGCAGACCTCGAGCAGATCATTGACGCCGGACTTTATGCTGCAAGCGGCATGGGTAAGCAAGCGGCCATTGTGATCGCAGTTACTGACAAGGAATTGCGAGACAAGATCTCGGTGTAACGGGAGACTATGAAGGCATCGGTCATCTGGCAGTCGGCTATACAGACGGAGACGCACCTGCTGCTTTACCACGTAAAGACGGTAGGGTATATTGGTGTGAGTAACCTTAAGGAGAACTGATATGGACTTAACACCCGAGAGAAAAGCAGAGATAGAGCAGAACCTGATCGAGAATGAACTTATAAATCAGGGGGATCACCTCGTGCACTCAGAGAGGGGCGACTACTGGGAGAAGCTGCTGTGCTTCTACTCGCAGGTCAGAGGTTACTACTATTGCACGACGGAATGCCTCGTCTTCGTCGGCGGCTTTGCGGGTTCAACATTCTGGTCCGTGCGCTATAAGGATATCAAGAAGTTCGAGAAGTGCACCGTCGGTCCGTTCATCCCGACAGGCATCCGCATCACGTTCTACGACGAGAAGAAGGGCAAGGACAGAAAGTACAAGATGTCCGTCTTGGGCCGCGCGAAATGGCTGTCTTTCTTGGGTCAGAACGTTCCGAAGAATCAGGAAGATTAATAATCAAACCAACGAGAAACGGATGCTCACGCATCCGCCTTTTTTATCTTAAGTTCAGATCAGATGTCTTCAGCCGGAGGCAGAACCAGAGACAATTTTCGAAAAGTGTCTCTACTTTTGTCTCTACAGAGTGCACAGAGACAAAACCGGAGACAAAAGTTGATTTTTGTCTCTGAAAACTCAATATCGTTGGGTGGAGAGGGATGGAAGTCCGCGCTTCCAACGGCCGGATAAGTAGAATGTCCAGGTAATAAGGAATCCCATGCCGAAGCCGAAGATGCCGTTCCACCAGATGATCGTGTGACCGAGGAACGGGCTGTAGCGCAGAAGGTATACCATGACGACGCGTGTGCCGAGTGCGCAGCATGCGACGATCATCGGAAGCAGCGAATGATTCGTGCCCTGGAATACACCGAATACGGGGATATAGACCGACAGGACAATATTGATCATCGCGACTGCCTTGAGATGAGCAAGGCAGTATACGGCTGCCTCGTCGGACAACTTGAACAACGCGATGATCTGCGGCGCGAAGATCCACACGCATGCGCAGATAACAAGCGTCATCAGGAACGATATCAGAAGCGTTTGGAGAATTCCGGTCTTGATCCTCTCAAGCTTTCCGGCTCCGACGTTCTGTCCGGTATAAGTTGCCATCGTTGTCTGGAATGCGTTGCAGGGAAGATTAAGATACATCTCGATTCTCTGACCTACCGTGAATGACGCTGTCATTACCTTGCCGAAGCCGTTGACGGCGCGCTGGATAAACGTCATGCCGAACGATACGACGATGAGCTGCAGCGAGATCGGGAAGCCGACGACGCATGTCTTCTTAACAAGAGACGAATCCCACTTGTATTCGCTTAAAGAGAAGCGGAACAGCGGGTATTTTACACGCATGTAGATGTATGCCGCAGCGAAAGACAAAGCCTGCGAGATCACGGTCGCGATCGCGGCGCCTGCGACTCCCCAGGGGATGACCTTTACGAACAGAATGTCGAGACCGATATTTGTAAGTGATGATATCAGAAGGAAATACAATGTCGCTGCACTGTCTCCGACTGCGCGAAGGATCGCGGAGAAGATGTTATATCCGAACTGGAAGATGAGTCCCACAGCGTAGATACGAAAGTACAGCAAAGTCATGTCGAGGATCTCATACGGAACATCAACAAGATATTTGAAAGCAGGGTAGGACAGGACGACTCCGAGCAGCGCGGATATAACGCCCAGCGTCATCAGGAAGAGGATGCCGACAGATGCGTTACGGCGGACGCCTTCATTATCCTCGGCACCGTAATTCTGGGCTACGACGACTCCGTTGCCGCTCGAGAAACCTATCGCGATCGCAAGGAAAAGAAAAGCGAAGCTTCCGGTCGTGCCGACTGCGGACAGCGCGTCCTCACCTGCGAACTGACCTACGATGATCGCATCGGCGGTGTTATAGAGCTGCTGCAATAATGACCCTGCAAGTACCGGCAGGGAGAAAGATAATATGTGCTTCCAGGGTGCACCTTCTGTCATCATCTTCATACGCATAGGCGCAATTCTATCAGCATATCGGCAAAAATGAAACACACTTTTCGCGCGCACGGATGTAAAATAAATTTATGTATTACGCGAGTGTCGGAGTGTTGGCGCTGATAATGCACTTTATCATCAACCTTGACTACCTGAAGTGGTTCAGTAAGGCTGAGTTGTCTCACTTGCGCCTGTCGACGAAGCGATACCGCATTTTCCTTTACTGCGTCGCTGTGTACTACCTCACGGATATCATGTGGGGCGCCTTCTATGCGCAGGGACTTACGGCAGTAACTTACATAGATACGATACTGTATTTCCTCTCGATGGTGACGACGGTGCTTCTGTGGACGCGCACCATGGTCGTGTACCTCGGAAGAAGAGGCGCGCTGACGACGGCGTTCATCACGGCGGGCTGGATGATATTTGTTTTCGAGGCGGTGTCGCTTCTTATTAACTGCTTTATCCCGATCGTGTTCGGCTTCGATGAGCAGGGCGTGTACCACACGTACTCCGGCAGAGTAATCACGCTCGTGCTGCAGCTTGTCCTGTACCTGCTGACAGGTGTGTATGCTTTCGTAGTCGCTTACAAGTCTGACGGTATCATAAGAAGACACCACAGGACGATCGCCCTGTCGAGTACCGTTATGTCAGCCTTCATCGCACTGCAGTGCATATTCCCGCTGATGCCGTTCTATACGGTCGGATGCCTTATCGCGACGACGATCATACACACCTATGTTTCTTACGACGATAAAGAGGAGCAGCGAAGGCAGATCGGCGAGACCCGCCTTATCGCATACCGCGATGCGCTCACGGGGGCAAGAAGCGTGCACGCTTACGTCGAGACGCGCGCCAAGACAGACGAGCTCATCTCCGCAGGTACTGTCAAAGAATTCGGAATAGCCGTATTCGATCTTAACGGACTTAAGCATGTTAACGATACGCAGGGGCACGAAGCGGGCGACAAATATATCATCTCAGGCTGCAAACTCATAAGGGAGTATTTCCCGAATTGTTCCGTATACCGTATCGGCGGCGACGAGTTCGTTATCATTCTCGAAGGCGAAGCATATCACAGAAGAGATGAGATGCTCGCGGCGTTTAATGACCGTATGGACAGCAACGGCGCTCAGGGACTCGTTACCATAAGTGCAGGGCTCGATGTGTTCAGACCCGAAGAGGACAATGACATGAATACGGTTTTTGTCAGGGCTGACAGGAAGATGTACAAGCGCAAGAAGGAAATGAAAGCCGCAGCCTGAAGGAATTTCCTATTCAAGATATATACAGTCCCGTGTTATACTTATTAATACGCGCGCGTTGCATAAGGCGCGCCGGAATTATTCACACGGAGGAATATATGAGCAGGCTTTCCAACATTACCATCTCCATGGCTCAGGAGACTGTAGAAGAGCTGTACAAGGATATCGAACGTAATATCCAGACCAGCCAGCCCGGACTTTGTCCTGTCGACCTCGCAGCGGCTTTTATTCATCTAAGCCACGCGAGATCCTGCGGTAAGTGCACACCTTGCCGTGTCGGCTTAGGCAAACTTGAAGATCTTATCGAGGCAGTACTCGACGGTAAGGCAACGATCGAGGACATCGACGAGATCGAGAAGATGAGTGATACCATCTTCAGATCCGCAGACTGCGCTATCGGTTCCGAAGCAGCAAGAATGGCAGTAAAGGCAGTAAAGGGTTTCAGGGACGACTTCGAGGAGCACGTCAAGTACGGCCGTTGCAAGTTCCAGAACTTCAAGTCGGTACCTTGTGTATCCGAGTGTCCTGCTCATGTTGATATACCGGGCTACATCGCCCTCATCAATGAAGGAAGATATGATGACGCAGTTAAGCTCATCCGTAAGGACAATCCGTTCCCTGCGACATGCGGCATGATCTGCGAGCATCCCTGCGAGGAGCACTGCAGAAGAAAGCTCGTCGATGATGCTATCAATATCAGAGGCTTGAAGCGCTACGCCGTAGAGCACGAGTCCGAGATCAAGGCTCCTGTTTGTGCCGAGGCTACAGGCAAGAAGGTCGCGATCATCGGAGGCGGTCCTTCCGGACTTACGGCAGCTTATTTCCTCTCTGTTATGGGTCACGAGTGCACAGTATATGAACAGCGTGATAAGCTCGGCGGAATGCTTCGTTACGGTATCCCGAGCTACAGACTTCCCCGCGAGATCCTCGATAAGGAGATCGAGGGCTTGAAGCTTTCAGGATTCAAGACGATCACCAATATTTCAGTAGGTAAGGACATCACACTCGAGCAGCTCCGTAAGGACTACGACGCTGTATATATCTCGATCGGTGCTCACACAGACAACAAGATCGGTATCGACGGCGAGGACGCTGAGGGCGTTATCTCCGCAGTCGAGATGCTCCGCGGTATCGGCGACGGCAATATGCCCGACTTCTCGGGTCAGGACATCGTAGTAGTCGGAGGCGGTAACGTTGCTATGGACGTTGCGCGTTCCGCGATAAGACTCGGCGCTAAGACCGTTAAGATCGCTTACAGAAGACGTAAGGTCGACATGACTGCTCTTGCTGAGGAGGTTGAGGGCGCTGTAGCTGACGGCTGCATGATCCTCGAGCTCAACGCTCCCACACGTATCGAGAAGACAGACGACGGCAAGGTCGCTGCTCTCTGGGTACAGCCTCAGATCGTAGGTGAAGTTAAGTGGGGAAGACCTGCTCCGGTTAATGCCGATTCACCCGAGGTCCGCCTCGCCTGCGACAAGGTGCTCGTTGCTATCGGCCAGGGCATCGAGTCCTCACACTTTGCAGATAACGGCATCCCCGTTAACAGAAGAAAGATCGCTGCCAAGGATACTGCTGATTTCGACGGTATCGACGGCGTCTTCTCCGGAGGTGACTGCGTTACCGGTCCCGCGACAGTTATCAAGGCTATCGCAGGCGGTAAGGTCGCAGCTGCCAACATCGATGAGTACTTGGGCTTCGATCACGAGATCACGAGCGGCGTAGAGCTGCCTCCGGTAAGATTTGCAGACCGTGAGCCTATGGGCCGTGTCAACATGACAGAGCGTCCTGCTTCCGAGAGAACGAAGGACTTCGACCTGATGGAATTCCCGATGACAGACCAGGAGGCTTGTCAGGAATCTGCGAGGTGCCTGCAGTGCGATCACTTCGGCTGCGGTAAGTTGAAGGGAGGCAGAGAGCTCAAATGGTAAATCTGACAATCGACGGTAAGAAAGTATGTGTTAACGAGGGTGTTACCATCCTCGAAGCAGCAAAGTCCGCAGGTATCAACATCCCCACGCTTTGCTATTGGAAGGGCCTCAACGAAGTCGGCGCATGCCGTGTGTGCGTAGTTGAGGTCGAGGGCATCCGTAAGCTGCCCGCTGCGTGCAACACTGCAGTACACGAGGGCATGGTAGTTCACACCAACTCCCGAAAAGTTCGTGACGCACGTAAGACAAACGTTCAGCTCATCCTCTCCGAGCACGACTGCCGCTGCCCGCAGTGCATCAGAAGCGGCAACTGCTCTTTGCAGACTCTTGCTCAGGATCTGAATATCATCGATATTCCTTTCGCGAAAAAGGTTCCCGAGAATACTTACAGCAAGTCATTCCCGCTGAACCGCACTAACAGTAAGTGCATCAAGTGCATGCGCTGCATCCAGATGTGCGAGAAGCAGGCATGTAATATCTGGGATCTGATCAACACAGGTTCAAGATCTACAGTTGGTCTTCGTGAGGGTTACTCTCTTGAGGAGTCCAACTGCGCATTGTGCGGTCAGTGCATCACACACTGTCCTGTAGGTGCTTTGACTGAGCGCGACGATACTACAAAGGTTATCGATGCTCTTAATGATCCCGAGAAGATCGTTGTTGCACAGATCGCACCTTCCATCAGAACCGCATGGGGCGAGGCTTGGAATCTGTCCGCTGAAGAGGCGACAGTCGAGAGACTTGCTTCCGCGCTTCATATCATGGGATTCGATTATGTATTCGATACGAACTTCACGGCTGACCTGACGATCATGGAGGAGGGAAGTGAGTTCCTGGCTCGCCTCGGTGATGCTGCCAACTCGAAGCTTCCTTTGTTCACTTCATGCTGCCCGGGCTGGGTAAGATTCGTTAAGTCTCATTACCCTGAGTTCGTGGATAATCTTTCTACGGCTAAGTCACCTCAGCAGATGTTCGGTGCGGTCGCGAAGAGCTACTATGCAGATATCCTCGGCGTCGAGCCTTCCAAGATCTACTGCGTATCCATCATGCCTTGTCTTGCCAAGAAGCATGAGTGCGCTATCCCCGCTATGAACGATGCTTGCGGTGATCCCGATGTTGATGTGGTTCTTACAACACGTGAGGTTGACCGTCTCATTCGTTCCGAGTTCATTAACCCTGCCGAGATCGAAGACAGAGCGCTCGATATGCCTCTGGGTATCGGTTCCGGTGCAGGTAATATCTTCGGTGCTACAGGCGGTGTTATGGAGGCGGCGCTAAGATCCGCATACTTCCTCGTAACAGGCTCCAATCCCGATCCCGATGCATTCAAGGATGTAAGAGGTCAGGACGGCTGGAAGGAAGCAACATTCGATATCAACGGCACAACGCTGAAGGTCGCTGTTGTTAACGGATTGGGCAACGCTGATAAGCTTCTCAAGGCTTTGAAGTCCGGCAAGGTATCTTATGACTTCATCGAGGTCATGGCTTGTCCCGGCGGATGCGTAGGCGGAGGCGGACAGCCTATTCACGATAACGTGGAGATGGCTCCCGAGAGAGCGCCGACGCTCTACTCACAGGATGCCGCTTCTGATCTGAGATTCTCACACGAGAACCCTTCGATCACAGCGATATATAAGGATTATCTGGGTAAGCCTCTGTCAGAGAAATCACATCACCTGTTACACACTGATCACCACGCATGGTCAATGCCTAACGAGTAAAATCGAAGCCCTCTCAAAAAAAAACGAGAGGGCTTTTTCATGCTTACTGTTGTTTCTTGCGAAGTTCGTACTTGCGGTTCTTGACCTTATACATCTCCTCGTCGGCTTCCTTGATAGCCTTGGTGATGTCGAATTCCTTATCAAGAACTGTCTTGGTATAGCCGCAGCTTGTCGAGACTTTATAGGGCTTGCCCGAAGTCTCGTTATAAGCGTCGAGCGTCGCGTTGATATTCCTGATAATCTCATCCGCGTCACACTCGCCGAATACGATGGAGAAGACCTCATCGCCGCCGAATCTTGTGGACAGACTCGACTCGGGAACTGACTTGCTTAATGAATAAGCAACCTGATAGATCGCGCTGTCTCCCTCGGCGTGACCGTAAGTATCATTAATAAACTTGAGGCCGTCGAGGTCTGACATGAGGACAGTTACCGGGATGCCGTCGTACTCCGGCTCGCGGCGCAACTGTTTCAACTGGTTCTGGAAACCTATACGGTTGAGCAGTCCGGTCAGCGCGTCGTGACGGTACATCTCGTCCATCTCTTTAAGAAGTGTCCTCTGATAGCGGATGTTGATATAGCCGCCGATGCCGATGCTGATGGCATTCGTGACGCTCAAGGTGTTCGTGTAATTCGAGATCAGGAAATCCTTGAAGTGATAGCATACGAAGCCGAACGGACGGTCCATGAATACTAGCGAGTTGAATATGAGAGGGAAGCCCGCACTCGTGATCTCCATTATCCTTGAGCAGATCGAAGGCGCGAGCACATCCTCGAACAGTTCTCCGTCGCGGCTTGACAGATCGAGCGTTCCTTCCTTGTATCTCTCGGGGTAGTCGGAGTCGTAGATCATTACGAACTCCTTCTTGGAATCGAGGATGTTCTTGTCAGTGAAGTAGTTGATATCCTTTTCGAAACAGCGTCTGTCTACGACGGTGAGGGAGTGGTCCAGCTTGTAGGATTCAAGCTGGGATACCATCTGTCCCGGGGTTTTGCTCATCTGCATCGAAGACGTGATGAAGGTAAGTACGCGGTTGTCGTCGTTAAGACGCGCGAAGCTCTCTCTGAAACGGTTCCTCAATATCGCAGGGTGCTCCGTGTGCTCGGGACAGCCGCAGGACTGGTTAGGCTGGAATGTGGGCTCGATGAGTTTGTTTCTGGGCTCGCCGCCGTTGACTGCTTCCACTACGAGCTCTGCCGTGGCGGTAGCCATCTTGATGATGTCGCATGAGGCTGTAGTGATCTTCGGTGTGGTGAAGTAAATCTCGTCGTAGCCGTCGAAGCCCGTTACGATAACGTCATTCGGCACCATGTAGCCTGCTTTCATGAGCATCTCGGATACGGTGATGGCCATGATGTCGTTCGCGCATATGATCGCCTCGGGCATGTCACCTCTGTCGATCAGAGCCTGCGTCGCGATGCGGCACGGATCCGCCCAGAAGTCGCCGTGGCTTACCATAGTGGCTCTGTCGAACTCTATGCCGTTCTCCTCGAGAACCTTACGAAAAACCTCAATCCTCTGTTCTGAGAACTCATTTCCGTTATGTCCCGCCATGATGTGCGGACGCTTGACGCGGTGATACTCGATGACGTGGCGAACGACCTGCTCGAAGCCGTGATTGTAATCGTAGCCTAAGCAGGAGCAGCCTTCGTAATGACCGTCTGCGATGACGACGGGAAGATTGTGATTCTTGGCCTGGCGGATGATCTTACCCGCGATCTTATGGCTCTTGATCTTCTCGTCCATGATGATGACGGCATCGATATAGCGGTAGGGGATCAGGTCGAAGACGTATTTCTCTGTCGCCTGACGGTCCTCTTCCCAGTAGATATCGGAATTGATAGTGAAGATAAGAAGGGAATAGCCCTCGTCTTTAAGCAACTCATTAAGTCGCACGATATACCCGTGCGTCGAAGGCTCATAAACACGCGAAGTGCAAAGAGCGATGAGTTTTTTGCCGTTGATCATGAGCGACCCTCTGTAGATGTTAATTTTAACCAATTTAAATTCTAACAATAAAAATAAGAATAAACAGTTAAGAAATGTGGCGTGAATTTGGCAATGTCAAATAGGCAATTGTCAATTCATGAGGTATAATGGAAAAACTTGTTAAATTTTAAAGAAGGGATAAAGATTTATGAAAACAATCAAGAAAATCGTCGCTTCGACTCTGGTCATGGCGATGACAATTCCTGTTTTTACTGCATGCAACAAGTCTTCAGGCAGCGACAATACGATCTCTGCAGATGACCCGTGGTATGACGTAAAGACGATCGAACTCGGAGGAGACCTGGACACTTCAGTCTATGAGACTTCCTACATGAATTATCAGGGAATGTACAATGACGGTTATGTATTTAATCTGTCTGCCCAGAAGTTCATGCCCGATGACTTCGACTTCGAGACTGACAATTATCTCGATTATGTCGATGAGAGTCTTCTGGTGTATGATGCTGACGGTAACGAGATCAACAACATTCCTCTGACTGATTACATCGGTAATCTCGGACTCGGAGGTGTAGTTCTGTTCGATTCATGTGAGCAGACATCGGATGCTTTCTATGTAAAGGTATCTTCTTATGATATTAATACGGGTGATACGGAAACTTACCGTATTTCCGTAGATCTCGGTACAGGTGAGTTCGGCGAGCCTGAAGAGGTTGAAGTATCTGCTGCTCTTGATGCTATTATCAATGACGGCGATGCTTCCGAAGAGTCTTCCCACAGAATCGGTGAGTACACTATCCGTAAGTTCTGGATGTATGGTACAGATATGTATTCTTATGTACTTGCCATCGAGGGTGATGACGGCAGCGAGACTATTCTTGATCTGAGAGATGAATTCCCGAATTACTCGATCTATGATATTCCTACGATCATCGATATCGGTAATGACAGAGCTCTCGTATGCGGTTCATTGAACGGCGGCGGAACAAAGTTCTTTACGATCGACTTTACTTCTATGAATATCTCTGAGGTTCAGGACGATATGTCTTGGATCTCTAATGAGATTAATCAGGTATCAGACGTTGCAGGTGTAGGTTCAGTAGTTATCAAGGAAGACGGCGTATATACCATCGACTTTGATACTAAGACCATTACTCCTCTTATGATGTTCACGGATTCTTATGTAAATCTGTATAACGTCAATACATTCGAGCCTATCATCATTACAGATGACAGATGCGTATTCTCCGGTGAGCCCGCTACACCTTCATACGGTACGATCCTCGAATTCTATCAGACAGCAAATCTTTATGTGTTTACAAGAGCCGAGGAGAATCCTAATGCAGGTAAGACCGTTATCGATGCGGCTTCTGTCGACAGTTTCTCTTTCGCACTTTGTAATGCGGTATGCGACTTCAACACAACAAACGAAGAATACTTCATCAGACTTAATACTAAGTACAATGTTGATAATTATTTAGAGATTAACCCTGATGACGATAGCGCTAACGAGGGTGCAGCAGATAAGGCTACATCCACACTCAGCAATCAGCTCGCTATTGATCTCATGTCCGGCGACGGTCCCGATATCATCATAAATGCCGCATCCTTGAGCATGCTTAACAACGGCGATTATCTCATGGATCTGTCCGAGTATTTCGATACAAATATCGATGCAAGCCAGTATTACATGAACATCATCAATGCAAGCCGCAAGGGTGATGCTCTCTATCAGATCCCGCTGTCTTTCTCTATTCTGGGTATCTCTACAGCAGAGGATAATGTTGATGCGGGTCAGATCGGATTTACTTTCGATCAGTATGTTGACTTTGTTGAAGGTCCCTGTAACGGACAGAATCCTTTCTCCGGAAGCAAGATCGATATCTTCATTGAACTCGCATCCTGCATGCAGGACAGCTTCATCACGGATGATGTCGTAAACTTTGATACTGAGGAGTTCAGAAGTCTTGTAGAGTTCGTTTCCGAGAATGTTAACGAGCAGCTGGTTGCTGACGATGACTACGGTTTCTATGAGGACGAGTCCGGAATTGCTTCAATCGCTTACGTCTACAGCGTTGATGATTATTTCAATCAGGTCGGAACTGACAATGTTCTCCTCGGCTTCCCGTCTTATGACGGAAGAGGACCGGTTATCTACAATTCCGATTCTGTTGCCGTATCCAGTCTTACAGACTGCCCGGATGCCTGCCTCGAGTTCATCTCTGTTCTTCTCGGCGAGGAGTCACAGCAGGTATTCGCAGCAAATTCCATTCCTGTTAACCGTGCGGCATTCACATATGCAAGCGGAAAGATCATCGAGTCTCACAATGAAGAGCTTGAGTACCTCCTGAACCAGATCCCCGAAGCACAGCTTCGTATGTACGGTTACAACACAAACATGATGGATCAGGCCGCTGTTGATGATTTTGATGCGTTCATCGGAACTGTCGAGAGCATATATATCAACGACGGTTCGATCAACTCCATCATCAGAGAGGAAGTTCCTTCCTACTTCGAGGGACAGAAGACGCTTGAGCAGATCATCCCCGTTCTCACAGACCGTGTAAGCACAGTCCTCGAGGAGAGAAGATAAGTATAAGCGAAGTATCCTCGCTTAACTTAAAACAACTCAGGGCGTCTCGCATGAGACGCCCTGTTTCATTTGTTATCAAACTATTTACAGTATAGGTATATAAGCGTAATACCTGTCTTTGTATAATTCAGGTATGAGCAGTAATGATCAATACAACAAGGATGTCCGGTTTATCGAGAAGATAGACGGAATGCTCGAGCGCCGCGTGGATCATACGGCTTATATCTTTACGTTCGCGGCGTGCCTTCTGGCTCATGTTCTGTACCTTATACTTTTCGCGCTTGCAGGTGCGAAGATAATGGCGGTATTTAATATTTTCAGCGTTCTTTATTATGCCGCAAGTTTCTTCCGCATCAACATTGTAAAAGAGAAACTCAATCTGGTTTATGCGACTATCGCCGAGATCATGCTGCATGCTGTTTTCGCGACGGTGTGCGTAGGTTTGGGTCCGAACTTCGCGATGTTCCTGCTGATGATAATTCCGCTCGCTTTCCTGGTGCCGAACAAGAATAAGAACGTTCCTTTTGTGATCCTGTTCATATCGGTTCCGCTTTACGGGGTGCTTAATTACTACTACAAGGGCGGGGCGCACGTTATTTATGACCTCAGCGGCACGCAGTTGGAGACGGTGTTCTACATCATCAACATAATCATCGGGTCGGCGGTGCTGATCTACGTTGCCGGCATCTTTACCGTCATGAATATCTACATCGAGTGCAAGCTTCGTGTGCAGACCGAGCAGCTTAGACTTCTGGCTTCCACGGATCCGCTTACCAAGCTATATAACCGCCGCGAAATGCTAAGCAGGCTTAATTCGATCTCGTCTTCGGGCTGCGTTATCGGCATCGGAGACATAGACGACTTTAAGAAGGTTAACGATACCTACGGTCATGATAAAGGTGATGAGGTATTGTCGACTGTGGCTTCGCTGATCACCAAGTCGTTGCCTGAAGGTGCAAGTGCCGCAAGGTGGGGAGGAGAGGAGTTCCTGTTCCTGATCCCCGGATGCGGTATCGAAGAAGGAAAGAAGATCGCTGATGGAGTTATCGATGCGATACGTGCTAATAAGTTCAAGTCAGGGAATACCGAGTTTACGGTCACGATGACCATCGGTATTTGCCGGGGCTCATCAGAAGATAATGTATACGATGTGATTAATACCGCCGACAGCCGCCTGTATAAAGGTAAGCACAACGGCAAAGCACATACGGAATACGAGTAGTGAGTCTCCTCGCTCGAAAACTAGGTTCATAATCAATTGGGTTTATAGAGATAGCGATTCCAGAGACAGATTTCGTCAGCTGGCTCTATGTTTGTCTCTGTGAGCTCCACAGAGACAAAACCGGAGCCCAAAGCTGATTTTTGGCTCTGGAAACCCCACTTCAATGTGTGAAGAATCAAAAAACTCCAAGTTAAAGGGCTGTCACGACGGGCAGCCCTTTAATCGCTAAGTAATAATTACGTAAACAGATCAGTCGTCCTTACCGGAAGCGGCTCTGCCTACCTCTGCGCCGGCGTCTGCCATGCCGATCGCCTGTGAGACGATGGGTGAGAGAACTACTGCGAGGATGTAGGAAACGATCAGTGTAGGAAGGAGAAGCTTTGCCCAGCTGCCGAGCCACATTATGGGGAACGGAGGCATGTGAGCGAGTGCTTCAGCCGGAGCATGTGAACGACCCATAAGAACGCCGACCAAGCTGCATACGAGGCTGACGATGAGAGTGTTGCCGACTGACAGAGGGATCGAGTTGATCAAAGTGAACTTGAAGGAAGGAGGATTTGCTCCTGCTTTTGCTGCAAGGTTCTTACCGATCTTGCCGAGAGGTACTACGAATGCGACGATGACGCCTACTGTTACTGACATCAGGATGTTCGAGATGTAGCGGATTGCCACGGGCTGAGACTCAGCGGCCTGAGGGCTGATCTTCGGGATCAGGTAAGCAACGAGAATACCCATCGCAAGTGAGATCAGGATCGCCATAATAAGTCCCATTGTACGTTCTTTCTTCTTCATGTCTTTAACCTTCCTTTCAATTTTAGGTTCTTCATAATTAACAAGTATCTTGCAGTCGGACTTGGGGAAAGTGCAGCAAGGGTGGATGTAGCCTGCGACCTTGTCATACTGTCTTCTTCGTTCGACTTTCTCGGGGGTGTAGACCTCGCCGGATGCTAACTTGGAGCGGCAGAAGCCGCATTCGCCCGAACGGCATTTGCTCGGGGCTTCGATTCCGGCACGCTCGAGTGCGACCAGTATAGGCTCGTCGGCACGTGCGGGAATCTTATGCTCGATACCGTCGTTCATGATGACGGTAAGTTCGAATGTCTTGTCTTTATATTCGGAAGTGAAAGCTTCGTCGCGGGCTGAAAGTCTGTACTGACCGTAAGCGTCGAGTCTGACGAACTTCTTTCGAAGTCCCAACTTCGCACACTCACCCTCGGCGTAGTCGTACATGCCCTGAGATCCGCAGACGAATACGGAATAGGTCTCGGGGGCGTATTTGGTAATAAGTTCGGCATTGATGAAGCCGTGCTCGTAGCCGGGCTTCTCCTCATCGGACAATACGTGGACGACTTTCAGCTTGCCTCCTGCAGCTTTCTCCAATGAATCGAGCTCGTCCTTGAACAGGATCTCCTCCTCGGTACGGCTTCCGTAGAGAAGTATAAGATTAAAGTCCTCCGTGCCGTCAGCGATCGCAGACGCGAATGACATGAACGGTGCGATACCGGAGCCTCCCGCGAGCCCTATTACAGTAGAAGCATCTCTGAGAGGCTCATATTCGAAGAAGCCTGCGGGCTCCGAGATATCAAGAGCGGTGCCGATCTTAAACTCCTTGTTTATGTACTCGGAAGCGAAGCCGTCCTTCATGCTCTTAACGACTATCTGATACTTGCCCTCGAGTGCAGCCTTCGGGGAAGAGCACAGGGAGTAGGGACGGGTAAGAACGGAATTACCGATCTTAAGCTTCAGTGAGATATAGTGACCTGCACGGAAGTAAGCAAGCTTCGTCGTACCCTTGGATGTGTCGGGCTCGAACGTATAGACACGTGCGCCGTTAAATTCCTTTATGTCGCACACCTTAACGTGCTGAACCTTCGGGTGAAGGCTGCGCGCAAGAACGTTTGCATTGAACTCATACTTGGGTTCAGTATCGGGCGCCTCATTGATGACCTTCTGTCTGCGGGGGATTATCTCATCAAATCTGTCGATGGAGATGCCTTCAAGGTATTCTCTGTCAGCCATTATCTAGCACCTCCTGACATTACATATCCTAAGATCTGGAATCCTATTCTGTTGCCGGTCGTATATGTTGGGAAGTAACCGGACAGACCGGAACCGTGAGCACCCACGAAGAACAGTCCGGGGATAGTGGGCTCCATGCCGTTCGCGAGTGTTCTCGAACTCATTCCGTCCCACTTCTCTGAAGCATATCCGTAGACAACACCCTGAGGTGTGCCCATATAACGTGCGAACGTGACCGGACTTGCGATCTCAATCTCCTCGATATGCTCACGGATCTTATATCCCATGATCTTCTCGAGGTTGTCGATCATATGATCTGCGATCTCACGCTTGACCTTCACATAATCTTCTTCCTTGACATCAGCCCACGCATCGTCCGTATAGGAGATAGTCAGGATCATTATCGTCGTGCCCTTGGGGGAGCAGTCGGGAATGGCGAGGTTCAGACAGCACACATCGAGCGCGTACTCGTCCATCTGCCTCTTTACCGACGCATCGCAGATTGTCTTGGAATCCTTGGTGGTACTGATAAAAAGGGTGTAGTCTTCGATACCGATCTCCTCGGGAGGTGCGTCGAGACCCAAAGACACGCTGAATGCGCGGAATCCGTACTTACGTGCATTGATCTTCTTCTTCTCGAACTGTGACACGAGCGACTTATCGTCGAGAAGCTTAAAGTAAACCGTCTCGGGGAAAGCATTGGACGCAAGTGCCGTACACTCGAATACGCGCCCGTCATCGACTTCAACCCCGCACACGGCACCGTTCTTCGTAAGCACCTTCGTGACTTCCGTCTCGAAAAGGAACTTACAACCGAGCTTCGATGCTCTGTTAACTATGGCGGTTGAGAGCTGGTGGGATCTCATTCTCGGTACATAAGCGCCGTTTACAAAGTAGCCGTATACCATGAGCAGGTAGCGTGATGCGTCAACTGTGTTGATATCTGAGCCCTGATAAGGCCAATAGGCTGACATGATGTCAATACACTTATCGCTCATGCCGAGTGCACGGAAGAATTCTCCGGCGCTCATGCCCATTATCTTCATGAAGTTGGGATGTTCTTTACGAAGGACATCGAAGTCCGGGTTGCCTCTTGTTGAACCCCAGTAATCAAGACCTGCCGCCATATCCTCGTATGCCATGAAGAACTTGTTCATGGCTTCGATATCGTCAGGACAGATCTCCTTCATCAGTTCCATGACTTTATCCTTGCCGTGAGGGAAGGTGACATCGATCTCGCGCACGCCGTTCTTCTCGACTATATATCGGAATGCGTCCTTGATAGGGATCATGTCAACTTTGATGCCCAGCTCGTCAAAGAGCTTACCGAGTTCGCCGCGGATCTCGCCTTCACCGAAGTCCGGAATCTCATGCAGTGAAGCATCAAATTCGAATCTTCCTCTGACAAAGCTCGTTGCGGCTCCGCCGGGAAGATTGTGCCGTTCAATAACAAGGGTTTTAAGCCCCATTCGCGATGCACGACAGGCTGTCATAAGACCGCCGTTTCCGGCTCCGATTACGATCAGATCGTATTTCTCCGACAAGTCACACCCCTCCTTATAACCCTTAGAATTACACAAATCCAATTATAAACTAACAAAAATTTTTGTGAAGATGACAAAACAACTGTTTACAGTTTTTTTGAAAAAATACCCCCGTGGTTTATAATTAAACGGTAAATTCCAAGGGAGCTTAGTACTATGAAGACTGCTTATACCTGTTTTTCCACAGACGTTATTCATGAAGGTCATCTCAATATCATTAAAGAAGCCGGCAAATACGGCAGAGTTGTTGTCGGATGCTTAAGTGACAGGGCCTCTATCAGATATAACCGGTTTCCGACGGTCCCGGAGAATGAGAGAATGGCACTTTATAAGTCTGTCGAGGGTGTAGATGAGGTTATCCTCCAGAATGACATGCTCTATGATGATGTTATAGCCGCTATCAAGCCTGACTATGTTGTCCACGGTGATAACTGGGTGCAGGGCGTCGAGTCCGCTATTCGCTCCCATGTTGAAGGACTTATCTCGCAGTACGGCGGTCAGATCATAGATGTTCCTTACACCTTTAACGAGACGGTAAGCAAGATCGATCTTCAGCTTAAAGAGAAGCTGTCCATGCCCGAGTACAGGCGTAAGAGATTAAGACAGCTCATTACAATGACTCCTATTGTTAAGGCTATGGAGGCTCACTCCGGTCTTACCGGACTCATCGTCGAGAAGACTGTTATCGAGGGGCAGAACGGCAAGCTCGATCAGTTCGATGCGATGTGGATAAGCTCATTGTGCGACAGTACAGCCAAGGGTAAGCCCGATATTGAGCTCGTTGACATGACATCGAGATTCAGGACGATCGAGGATATTACCGAAGTTACGACCAAGCCGATCATCTTCGACGGAGATACGGGCGGACTTACGGAGCACTTCGTCTATACGGTAAGAACACTTGAAAGACTCGGCGTATCTGCGGTTATTATCGAGGATAAGAAGGGACTTAAGAAGAACAGCCTTTTCGGCACGGAAGTAAAGCAGACGCAGGCTACGATAGAAGAGTTCAGCGAGAAGATCAGAGCCGGCAAGAAGGCTCAACTCACGGATGACTTCATGATCATCGCGAGAATCGAGAGCCTCATACTTGAGCGGGGTATGGAGGACGCACTTGCGAGAGCCAGGGCTTTCGTAGAGGCAGGTGCCGACGGCATCATGATCCACAGCCGTAAGAAGGATCCTGCCGAGATCCTGGAATTCTGCGATAAGTTCAGAGCAGAAGACAAGACGACGCCCATCGTAGTCGTGCCTTCAAGCTTCAACACGATCACTGAAGCAGAACTCGCAGAGCACGGAGTCAATATCGTAATCTACGCGAACCAGTTGACAAGAGCCGCTTTCCCTGCGATGCAGAAGACGGCTGAAGATATCCTGCGCTACCACAGAGCGAAGGAAGTTGACGACAGACTTATGTCAATAAAGCAGATCATCACTCTTATCGATGAGATCTGAAATCCAGGAAGGAAGAATATGGAAGTAAAAAGAAATGTATTGTTGAACCCGGGACCGTCCACCACTACCGATACAGTCAAGATGGCTCAGATCGTCCCGGATATCTGTCCGCGCGAGAAGGAGTTCCAGCAGATCATGGCTCCGATGAGAAGGGATCTCGTTAAGATCGTACATGGCGGTGACGATTATACGGCGGTGCTGTTCTGCGGTTCTGGTACTATCTGTATCGATATAGTACTTAATTCTTTGCTCGACGAGGGCAAGAAGGCGCTTGTTATCGATAACGGCTCCTACAGCTCGAGAGCTGCGGAAGTGCTGACTTATTACGGACTTCCGTTCATCGACCTTAAGCAGCCTATCTACACGAAGCCCGACCTTAACGTCATCGAGCAGACTTTGAAGGAAAACAGCGATATCGGATATGTCTACATGACGCACCATGAGACCGGAAGCGGACTTCTTAATCCTATCCGCGAGGTCGGTGCGCTCGCGCATAAGTACGGTGCGTTCTTTATTACCGACACGACTTCTTCCTACGCGATGATCCCGATCAACGTATATGAGGATAATGTCGACTTCTGTATGGCTTCGGCACAGAAGGGCATCATGGGTATGACGGGTCTTTCTTACGTTATCGGTAAGACGAGTATCATCGAAGCAAGCAAGAGCTTCCCGAAGCGCTCCTACTACTGCAATCTTTACATGCAGTACGAGTATTTCGAGAAGACGGGGCAGATGCATTTCACGCCTCCCGTGCAGACCATCTACGCCGCGAAGCAGGCTCTTATCGAGTACTGGGCTGAAGGCGAAGAAGCAAAATGGAAACGTCACCAGCGCATAATGGCTGCCATCCACGAAGGTGAGGAGAAGTTGGGTCTTAAGGAGATCATCGTACGTGAGGATCAGTCCGGACTTGTATCCGCGGTCAAGTATCCTGACGATCCTAACTGGGACTTCGATAAGGTTCATGATTACTGTTATGAGAGAGGCTTCACGATCTATCCCGGAAAGATAGAGAAGCAGGGCACGTTCAGACTGTGCGCGTTAGGTGCCATCGATGCTCCCGATATCGAAGACTTCTGGAAGGTATTCGAAGAAGCTCTTAATACATACGGAGTTCAGATTCCCGTTAGATACGAGGACCAAAATGAGTGAGACTGCGATAATAATGGCGGCGGGCATGGGTACCCGCATGAGACCCATCACGGATACAATGCCCAAGCCTCTGGTCAAAGTATTCGGCAAGCCGATGGTGGAGACCGTGATCGACGGTCTTAAGAAGAGGGGCGTTACTAAGTTCTTCGTGGTCACGGGGTATTTGGGCGATCAGTTCGGTTATCTCGAGGATAAATATGAAGGACTTAAGATCGTTCATAACCAAGACTTTGAGACAATAAACAATATCTCTTCGATCCGCGTTATGTGCGATGAACTGGTTAAGACCGAAGATGACGTATTCATCTGTGAAGCGGATCTTTATATCAGCGATGATAAGTTATTCGATGTTGAGCTTGATCATTCGTGTTATTTCGCGAAGATGGTGCCCGGACACTCTGATGACTGGGTCTTCGATGTTAATGATGCAGGTAAGATCACAAGAGTAGGTAAGGTCGGCGACGATCACTACAATATGGTCGGTGTCGCGTGGTTTAGAAAAGACGATGCGCGTATCCTGGGCAAAGCAGTCGAAGAAGCGTACGGCAAGCCCGGATATGAGGATCTGTTCTGGGATGATGTGGTTGACCGTAATCTAGATAAGTTAGATCTCACGGTTCATCCGATAACGGGCTCTGAGATGATCGAGATCGACACGGTCGCAGAACTTGCAGCAATAGATAATTCATACAAGGAGGACTCAAGGTCTTGAAGGTAGAGAGGTTTACACAGATTATAGGTTCGGATTTTTATACGGGTGTTCCGGATTCACAGCTTAAGGCGCTTTGTAATTACCTTATGGATACCTACGGTATCGATCCCAAGCACCATGTCATAGCAGCCAACGAAGGTAACTGTACGGCACTTGCCGCAGGTTATCATCTTGCCACGGGCAAGGTGCCGGTAGTCTATATGCAGAATTCCGGCGAGGGCAATATCATCAACCCGGTAGCATCGCTTCTTAACGATAAGGTCTATGCGATCCCGGTTATTTTTGTAGTAGGTTGGAGAGGCGAGCCCGGCATTCACGACGAGCCCCAGCACATCTATCAGGGTGAAGTAACACTCAAGCTTCTCGAGGATATGGATATCGCTTCATTCGTCATCGGCAAGGAGACGACCGAGGAAGAGATGGAAGCGAAGATGGAAGAGTTCAGAGCCATCCTTGCGACAGGTAAGGATGTTGCATTCGTTATCCGCAAGGGCGCCCTTACGGATGCTCCCAAGGTCGAGTATAAGAACGACAACACGATGGTAAGAGAGCAGATCATTCAGCACATCGTAAAGGCTACGGGCGAGGATCCGATCATATCCACGACGGGCAAGGCGAGCCGCGAGCTTTTCGAGACGCGTGTCGCCAACGGACAGAGCCACAAGTACGACTTCCTGACGGTAGGCTCCATGGGTCACAGCTCATCGATCGCGCTCGGTGTCGCAGTCAATAAGCCCGGCCAGAAGATCTGGTGTGTCGACGGCGACGGCGCGGTGCTCATGCACATGGGTTCGATGGCAGTATTAGGTGCCAATAAGCCTGATAACCTCGTTCATGTCGTTATCAATAACGGCGCACACGAGACGGTCGGAGGCATGCCTACTGTAGCATCCCAAATCGACCTCGTTGCCATCGCAAAGGCCTGCGGCTACCCGAATGCCGTAAGCGTGGATAATTTCGAGGATCTTGATAAGGAGCTTCTTGCCGCGAAAGCAAGAAACGAGCTCTCACTCATAGAAGTAAAGTGTTCCATCGGCGCGCGTGAAGATCTGGGACGTCCTACTACGACGGCGCTCGAGAACAAGCAGAACTTTATGGATTACCTGAAAGAGCTGTAAGAGACTCGTCGGCGGTATCGGTATTTTTCTCGGCTTCCTTATACGGGAAGCCGATTTCTTTTGCGATAAGTCCGACATATTCCGTGTAGCTCTTGCCGATGATAAGATCGAGCTTCTTGTCGGGCGTGTGAAGTTCATGGAATCTCTTGTAAGTTACAAGGCAGGCAGCAGGGAACTGCTCCTTAAGTTCTGCCGTGTCGATCTCACGAAGTTTGCGGCCCGTCTTCTTTATAATGAGATGAGCCTTGCCGTCATCGACATACCACATGACCGAGCGCGACGGGATCTTCTTTATGCCCTTGATAATAAATACGGGGACGGTGAGAGTCGCTTCGGGGAACTTCTTTCTGATCTTGCGGGGAAGCTTCTTGTGGATCTTCGCGATAGGCTTGTTCTTCCTGAAAAGAAGGTGAAGCACGGGTCTTATATAGACTTCCTTGTAATAGAACGTGATCCTTGCAAGCACACGGAAAAGAAGGATTCCGAGTATCGCGAGTATGATTGAAATGATGAAAGACAGCACGGGAAACGTCAGCTGCAGTAAGATCATGCCTGCGTGGATGATCGCTTTGATGATCTGCTCAATGATATTAAGTCCTTTTACGGGGATCGCCGCGCAGATGGTGCCGATATTATCGACGCAAGAGTAGCAGCAGAAATATACGACCGATGCGATTATAAGTGTGATGATGCCGATCACCCAGACGTACCAGGGTGCGGCAGACGACGAAGACGAAGAGGCAGCCATGCTGAGAGCCACGGCTGAAGCGTGCTTCGACGCTCTGTGGGTCTTCTCTATGGCTTCGGTCGTGAGCATAGGCATGATCGAGAGTGCGGTGACGCCGATCCACCCCGTGAACTTGTCTATCTTGTCGATCGTCGCCTGTGAGACGATCTTACTTTCTGCGAAGGAATGCAATACGATCATGATCGCGGCTACTAAAGTAAGGAATACCGCGGCATAAGGGTTCGCGATAGGAAGATCGGCTGCCGTGCTTATAACGGGGATGCCGTTAAGTGCATCTGCGATCGTCGTGAAGAACGCGGAGTCGGGTGAATAATCGGCTGCATTCTCGATAGCGCCGAGGACGGAAAGAGTCGCCATGGTCGCAGTCGGATTGACCGATGCGGTTACGGCTGTCGAGAATATGCCTGTGTAATAGCTTAAGCTTTTGCCTACTGTCATAGGCGCACTTGCAAGTAACATCATATCTTTATCCCTCCCATTCAGCGTGATTTTAGCATAATCGGCAGAAGTTTAATATAATTGAGAAAAACAAGAACAACGGAGGGGTTAAAATGTCAGAAGACAATCAGGGTGCAGTTGAGGTATCCAAGGCGATACTTAAGGAAGAGAAGAAGCAGAACCGCAAGGAAGGCGTACAGACCGTAGGTATCACCATAATGACTATCTGCATGGTCATCATCACGGTAGTAGCGGTAACCGTATTCATTAATGTAAATAATAAGATAAATGCTTTCTATAAGAAGGCGGATACGGCTATCACTTCATTGAACGAGATCGCGACTGATATTCAGGAAGCGGATCTTCCCGGAATGGCTACAAAGATCGACGATCTTACGGAGACAGCTACAGACGGTCTTGCTACAACAATGGAGAAGATCGATTCCATCGATATTGAGCAGCTTAATGAATCCATATCAAGACTAGATGAGGCAACCCAGGCATTCCAGGGAACCGTCGAAGTAGTCAACGCTTTATTCGGACGATAATAATATGAAACATATCAGAACCAAGATTACTTTAATAATTATCGCAGCGGTTATCCTATCTATGGGTATCGTAACCGCGATCTGTACTAATTCGATCAGGGAACTCGGAGAAGAAGACTCCGAGCAGATCCTCCGCCTTTTGTGTGAGACAGGACAGAAGAATCTTGATTCATACTTTATAGGCATCGAACGTTCGGTCGATCTTGTAGCCGCTTACGCAGAATCCGATCTTGAGCAGACCGGCACAGACGATCTGTCTGATCATATGGACCGTGTAAGCGTGATGTTCGAGGATATCGCGAATCAGACCAACGGAGTACTTACTTACTATTACAGAATAGATCCTGAGTTCTCGAGCTCCGAGAACGGTTTCTGGTATGTTTATACTGACGGGCAGGGGTTCGTTGAACATGAAGTAACGGATATATCTTCTTATGATACGACCGATACATCGGATCTTGTATGGTTTACAGTTCCTAAGAACAACGGAGAGCCCGTATGGCTTCCTCCTTACGAGACGGAGAATCTTGATGTCTATGTTCTGTCTTATAACGTTCCTGTCTATAAGGACGGTACGTTTATCGGTGTAATCGGAATTGAGCTCGACTATTCCACTATGGCTACACAGGTAGATAACATAAAGCTTTATGATACGGGTTATGCATTCATAGATGACGAGGAAGGCACGATCATTTATCATCCTTATATCGATACTCTTTCCTTGCCCGAGGAGGCTATCCCGAAGGTTCCGGACGGACTTCTGACTGAAGGTCAGAACAGCAGATATACATATGAAGGCGTCGAGAAGCAGGGATGCCGTTTAAGACTTCATAACGGAATGTATCTTAATGTAAGCGTACCTGTAGCAGAGATCAACGATCACTGGGAGACGATGATCACCAAGACCGTTTCTGCCGCCATAATGGTTCTGCTGGTATTCATTCTTATAGCGATGCATATCTCAGGAACCATAACCAAGCCTTTAAGCGAACTTACCAAGGCTGCCCAGAAGGTCAGCAAAGGGGATTACGATGTACAGCTCAGTTACAGAAGTAACGATGAGGTCGGCATTCTGTCCCATTCGTTCGAACAGCTTGTAAATAACATCAAGAACTATATAGAGAGACTTAAGGAAGATAATCTTAAGCTCGAGGAAGCGACGATAAGCGATTCGCTGACAGGCGTCAGAAACAGATTCGCACTTCGTCGTGACTATGAGACCTATGTCGAGAAGGATGTCCATATCATGATGCTCGATATAGATGATTTTAAGCAGATCAACGACGGCTACGGACATGCTGTAGGCGACTATCTTCTTAAGAAGACCGGTGATGCGCTGCTTACGCATTTCGGAAAGGAATACAGCTACAGATACGGCGGAGATGAGTTCCTTGTTATCTATCCCGAGATAGCGGAGCCTATCTTCAAGGATAAGGTCTCGTCTCTTGAGAAGGAACTGTCGAAGGTTATGCTCGACGATAAGCCTTTGCCGGTTCATTTCTCTGCAGGATATGTTTACGGTAAGACCGTTCTTCAGGATGACTTAAGACTTATGTTAAGACAGGCTGATGAGATCCTCTATGAATCCAAGAAGACAGGCAAGAATACTTTCACCGGCTGCGAATATAGCCGTGAGCATGCGGAGACGATAAAGAAAAAAGCGGAAGAAGCCTACCGCCATTGCCATTATTGATCAACTGTCGATCAGTAGCTTAATCCGAGGTGCTTTCTTAAGTCGGCGTCGCTTCCGATTATGACGACGGTCTGTCCTGCCTTGAAGGGTGCGGACGGATCGTAATCCATATTGAAGTCTTCCTTGGTGTTCTTTACAGCGAGTACATTAAGTCTCATGTTCTGACGGATCTTAAGTTCGATCATGGACTTGCCGACCCAGGAAGAGGGTACTTCGACCTCGAAGATCGAGTAGTCGCCCGGGACGGGAATATAATCTTTAATATTATCTGAGCTGAAGCGGATAGCAGTCCACTTAGCCATGAACTTCTCGGGGTAGACGACTTCGTCTGCCCCGTTTCTTAATAAGAATTTCTCGTGTACGCCTCTTGAAGCTCTTGCGATAACGAACTTCGCGCCGAGCTCTTTCAGGAGGGAAGTGGTCTCGAGGGAGCTTTGGAAATCATCGCCTATTGATACGACACAAAGATCGAAAGTATCTACGCCGATGGATCTCATGAAGTCTTCGTCCGTCGCGTCTCCTATGAGGCTTGATGTTACGTAGGGGAGAACTTTCTCGAGTCTTTCTTCCTGACTGTCGATTACCAGGATCTCGTCGCCCTGAGCGGCGAACTTCTGCATCAGATATGTACCGAATCTTCCTGCACCGATAACGAGTATGTTCTTCATAAGTTCCTCCTTATTGTTATCCTACGGCTACCTTGTCCGTCGGATACTTGTCGTAGATCGCATTTGTTCTGCCTGTCGCAGCGAAGACGAGCGTCAATCCCCCGACTCTGCCGCCGTACATTATGAATATGAGTATCAGCTTGGAAGCCGTACCCAGTGTTGACGTTATACCCATCGTAAGTCCTACCGTAGCAACCGCGGATCCGCACTCGAACAGCGTAGCCATCAAAGGCAGCTTCTCTATGGCCGCGATAGCGATGGCACCGATAAGGAAAAGGTGCATGTCGAGAAGAAAGATCGCTACTGCGTTAAGCACGGTGTCCTGCGTGATACGTCTCTTGAATAAGGCGGGTGCTTTTTCGCGGCGGAAGACGGAGATCATCGCTGCCCACAGGATCGCGACGGTGGTGATCTTCATACCGCCTGCGGTCGAGCCCGGAGCTCCGCCTATGAGCATCAGAATGATCGTAAGTGCGATGCCGCTTCCGGAGAACTCGTTGTAGTCTACTGTGTTAAAGCCCGCGGTTCTGGGGCTTACTGCGCTGAATAAAGCCTCGAGTATGCGCTCGCCCTGGGGGTGTCCCGCAAGCTCGAAAACATAGAAATAAAGCGCCGGAATCACAATGAGGAAGATCTCCGAAACGAGGATGATCTTGCTCTGCGTGCTGTATTTTTTGAACTTGAACTTGTGTGTTCTGATGTCGTCCCACGTAAGGAAGCCGAGGCCGCCCGTCAGGATCAGCACGATGAATACGATGTTTACAAGCGCGTTGTCCGCATAGAATGTAAGGGAAGAACACTCGCCGCCCGCGGATCCCAGAAGATCGAAGCCCGCGTTACAGAAAGCGGAGATCGACATGAAGACCGAGTACCAGATTCCCTTCGCGACACCGAAGTCCTTTATGAAGACGGGCATTACAAGTACTGCACCCAGTCCCTCGAAAAGGATCGTTCCCTTAACAATGAACTCAGTCAGCTTGGCGATGTCTCCCATGTTAGGCGCGGATACGGCCTCCTGCATCGCGGCTCTCGAACGGATGTCGATGTTACGTCCCATGATCTTCGTGAAGAAGGTAGTCATGGTAAGAACGCCCATGCCGCCGATCTGGATCAGAAAAAGAATGATGATCTGACCGAACAGGGACCAGGATGTCTGTGTGTCTTTTACGACAAGTCCCGTAACGCATCCTGCGGAGACGGAAGTGAATAATGCATCGATGAAGGGAGTGACTGTACGGTCCTTTGAAGATATGGGGAGCATAAGCAGCAGAGCGCCCGCTGTTACAAGTACTATGAATCCCAGCAGGATGACCTGCGGGCCCGTAAGTCTTCTTCTTGTTCGATTTTGCATGACGATATTATATAATAATTGCCATGAAGAAAAAAATCTTGATTACAATAATCATATTATTATGTGCGCTGATAGCCGTAGAGATTGCTGCTACAGCAAGCAGCAGGAACGTCGGAGTAGGTGATGAAGATTCTGAATTTACTCCCGAGATGCTTACCGAGACGACCTCTGAGACGGCAAGCCTGCCGACCGAGACTCCCACGCCGACTCCCATACCCGAACCCGAGCCCGATACCACGGCTCCGTTCTTTATGAACATCAACAGGGATGCATGGGTCGCTGTGGGCAATGAGTTCAATATCAATGACTTCGTAAGTTATATCGATAATATCGACTCTGATGTCGAACTTGATATCAGCGGCTACGTTGATACTTCGGTAACCGGAACGTATCATCTGGATCTCACGATAACCGATGACGAGGGCAACAGCTGTTCCGATACGATGAACGTAACCGTATATCAGCCTTCGGGCGACGGTTCCGGCGGAGATTACACCGGCACGACGACCGAGAACGCGACTCCTTTCGCTGATTTCATGGCGGCTTATCAGGGCGACAGCGTCCACTACGGCATCGATGTATCCAAGTGGCAGGGCGATATCAACTGGCAGAGCGTAGCTGACGCAGGATGTGAATTCGTATTCATAAGAGCGGGCTGGTCGAGTGCCGGAGAGTTCCATGAGGATGAATATTTTATTGCCAACATGGAAGGCGCTACCGCAGCGGGAATCCCGATAGGTATATATGTCTATACAACAGATAATACGGTCGAGGATGTTACCGCGTTGGCCGATCTTATCTGTGATATGGCTGACGGATATAACGTTGTGCTTCCGATCGTATTTGACTGGGAGAACTTCTTCAGCGGATTCCAGAAGTATCACTTAAGTATTGCAGATATGAATGTGCTCTATCATGCGTTCGACGATCAGGTAAGGTCACGCGGATATTCTTCGATGCTCTACGGAAGCAAGTTTATATTCGAGATCATCTGGGATGACGATATCTTAAATGTCTGGCTTGCCCACTATACATCGCAGACAGACTATGCAGGATTCTACCGCATCTGGCAGCAAAGCTGTACGGGAACGATTCCCGGCATCGATGCTTATGTCGATATGGACCTGTATTACGGCGATCTGCCGGGAGGTAATAATGGTTAGGATAGAGAATGTATCCGTTAAGTATAAGAAGACTGTGCTTAAAGATGTGAATATTATAGCCGAGAAGGGTCAGTGTATAGGTCTTCTCGGACTTAACGGTTCGGGTAAGTCCACTTTGCTCTCTGCAATAGCAGGGATCAAGAAGCCCGCATCGGGCAAGATTACAACTGAAGGCAAGACCGGTTTTGTAACCCAGGAGAATGCCCTGATCGATGAGCTTACGGCTTATGACAATATCCTTATGTGGACTTCTTTGAAGAAGGATCAGATCATGAAGGCTCTGGCGGGCCCCGAGTTATCTATCCTTAAAGTAAGTGATTTCATTAATGTTAAAGTCCGCAATATGTCGGGCGGAATGAAGAAGAGACTTGCTCTTGCTTCCGTCATTATCACGGGTCCCGATATTCTTCTGATGGACGAGCCTCTCGCGGCTCTGGATATCCCTGCCAAGAGCGATATCATCAAGTTTATAGATGCCTATAAAGCCAAGGGCGGAATCATATTCATCGCAAGCCATGAAGCAGAGGTCTTCGATCACTGCGACAAGGTATATCACTTCAAGGACGGCAATTGTGTTCTTACCGATAAGAGCAGACCGGTAACCGAGATAATCAATGGTTAAAGTAGCATTAAAAAGAATTATCAAGTTCATGCCGTATGTCGCAGCGTATTTTATCGCGCTGGGACTGGCTGCGCTTGCTTTCGCTTTCTTCGGGGAGAATGTGCTGTTCAAGGACGGCGCATACTCGATGGTAAAGGTCGCATGCTACATTCCTCAGGATAATGCCCTTAATGCTACCGGATTCTCGCTGATCGCCAACATGAACAGTATCGAGAATACGATAAGCTTTGTTGATTACGATTCCCCCGAAGAAGTAAGGGAAGCCGTGGATGAGGAAGAGGTAGTCGCGGGCCTTATAATTCCTGAAGGTTTTGCGTCCGGCATTTTCTCCGGATCCAACCCCGAGCTTGAAGTCGTATTCAAGTCAGCCGAGACCTTTGACGAGCAGGTGGTAAAAGATATCATGCTCGTTCTCGCGAATGACCTCGGTGTAGGCCAGGCCTGCACACAGGCGGTTTATTCGTACTGCGATCAGGCGGGGCTGTCTTACGATGATACGACTGATATAGCCGACCGGGTAAGAACGGAGGAATTGGGGTACGCACTCGACAGACTTAATATCTTCCGCTACGACACCGTCGATTCTATATCCGCATATACGCTGACACAGAAGATCGCGGGTGCGGCTCTGGTCTATGTATTCTTACTGTCGGTATTCGTATTTGCATATTTCTGCAAGGGTTCGAATCCAGCTTTCATCGCAAGAGCAAAGCTGTCGGGCATCCATCCTGCGGCCTTCTTTATCACGGAAGCGCTGTCGGTTACGGTCATGATGTATATCGCATTCGCGGTTATCGTCATAGGTCTTCAGTTTACCAAGATCGGTATCTCGCTTATGGCGCTTGTGCGCATGCTGCCGATCATCGCGATCATCGCATTCATCGTAACGGGCGTAAGTTATCTGTTCAGATCTCCCGTGTCTGCAGCATATATTTCTTTCGCAGCGTTTACGGTGCTGATGTATCTTGCGGGAGGTCTCCTTCCGATAGAATTCCTGCCGAGGTTTCTGCAGGAGGGAGCGGTATATAATCCGCTCAAGTATCTTATAGACTTTGCAGTGGAGGCGATGTTCGCATGAGATTATTCTTCAACCGCCTTTACTTATCTTCCAAGAGAAGCTTCATGAATCCGTACATCTACGGCATGGCTTTCATCCTGATCGCACTTGCCGTCGTATCGGTGGCGATGCCTTCGCACAAATCTTCGGCATATATCCCTGTCGCCGTGCTTAATCTCGACGATAATGAGGATACCGAGGAGGCTGTAGAAGAGCTGTGTGAGATGGGTTCCATCTTCGATTTCTATGAGGTCGACAGCGAGGCTCAGATGTATTCGGATCTTGCGACAGGCAAGGCCAATACCGGATTCATCCTTCCCGAAGATCTGATGGATAAGAGCGGACAGATGCGTCATATGCCGGAGATCACGGTCATAACGACACCGTCTTCGACTCTGCCTTTCATGTCCTCCGAAGAGATTTTCATGAAGCTGTTCCCGAGATTTGCTCTGAGGGTTATGCAGCGTACTATCGACAGCACTGGAGTCGTAATGCCTTCGGATTATATTCACGGCTTAAGTGACGTCTTTGATATGTACCTTGAGGGCAACTCCATCTACAGACTCGAGAGCCTTGAAAGTATCGAATACAACGAGATAACCACATCCCAGAAGATCGCGATCCCGGTCTATAAGTTCGCGGGTTTCTTCCTGTGGATGGCGGCTTTGCTCGGCGCACTGTCGTACCTTAACGACTGCGACAATAAGCTCTATATGAGAATGAGCAAGGGAGGAAGATTCTTCATGGGCCTGATACTTCCTGCGGCGCACGTGATCCCGGTTATCGTGATATCGCTTATAAGCTTCATTATATGCGGAGCGGAGTTCTCGGTTGTCCATGTACTCGTGTACAGTATCGTGTCGATCCTGCTCGCGTTCCTGATTGCTTCCGTAGTAGCGGCGCTTCCCATGCATGCGAAAAGAAGCAGCATTTTCGCTGCTGTACTGCCGACGTATCTGATACTGTCGTTCCTTTTCGGCGGGGTGCTCATGAACCTGTCCGTGTACAGTCCTGTATTAAGGACCGTGTCCATGCTTTTCCCTCCGTATTTCTTTTAAAAGCAATTGAACTGCATATGCTTTAAGTGATAAACTTTAATGAGTTTATGCCTTTGAGCAGGAGGTTCCGTCAGTTATGTATCTGATTAAGAAGAAGAAGGTGCTGTGCCCCTCGATCTTCCTTATGGATGTCGAGGCTCCTCGTGTAGCGCAGTACTGTGAGCCCGGACAGTTTTTGATCGTCAGGATAGATGAGAACGGTGAGAGAATCCCTCTTACCATCTGTGATTACGACCGCGAGGCGGGTACGATCACGATCGTAGTTCAGACGATCGGTGCTTCCACAAAGAGAATGATGGACCTCAAAGAAGGTCAGGGATTCCACGATGTTGTTGGACCTCTGGGTAAGCCTTCCGAACTCATAACAGACGATATCGAAGAGGTTAAGAACAAGAAGATCCTCTTCGTCGCAGGCGGTCTCGGTACCGCTCCCGTATATCCCCAGGTTAAGTGGCTCCACGAGCACGGTATCGATGCTGATGTTATCGTAGGTGCCAAGACCAAGGAGCTCGTTATCCTCGAGGATGAGATGAGCAAGGTAGCGGGAAATCTCTATATCACGACAGATGACGGTTCTTACGGCCGCTCGGGTATGGTTACCAAGGTTATCGAAGACCTTGTTGCAGAAGGCAAGAAGTATGATCTGTGTGTCGCTATCGGACCTATGATCATGATGAAGTTCTGCGTGCTTACCACGAAGAAGTTCGATATTCCTACTATAGTCTCAATGAACCCGATCATGGTCGACGGTACCGGTATGTGCGGTGCCTGCAGACTGACAGTCGGCGACGAGGTCAAGTTCGCTTGTATCGACGGACCCGAGTTCGACGGTTACAAGGTTAACTTCGATGAGGCTATGGGAAGAATGAGACTTTATAAAACGCAGGAGGGCGAGGCTCTTCTGGCTCTTGAAGAAGGAAAGACGCATCACGGCGGATGCGGTAATTGCGGAGGTGACAAGTAATGGCTGATGCAAACGGATTTGTAAGAGTACCGATCAGTGAGCAGGAGCCTCTTGTCAGAGCTAAGAACTTTGACGAGGTATGTCTCGGCTATACGGAAGAAGAAGCAGTCGTAGAGGCTGCAAGATGCCTTAACTGCAAGAACCCCAGATGCGTAAGCGGATGTCCCGTTAATATCAATATCCCGGGATTCGTAACGGCTCTTAAGGATAAGGACTTCAAGAAGTCCTATGAGATACTGACAGAATCCTCATCACTGCCTGCTGTATGCGGACGTGTTTGTCCCCAGGAGACACAGTGTGAGGCTCAGTGCATCAGAGGCATCAAGGGTGACGCCGTATCTATCGGCAAGCTCGAGAGATATGTAGCTGACCGCGCGAGGGAAGAGGGAACCAAGATGAAGGTTGACTGTGCTCCTAACGGACACAAGGTTGCTGTTATCGGTTCCGGCCCTGCAGGCCTTACATGTGCGGGTGACCTTGCCAAGTTAGGTTATGAAGTTACTATCTTTGAAGCACTGCACGAGGCAGGCGGAGTTCTTACTTACGGTATCCCCGAGTTCCGTCTCCCCAAAGAGAAGGTAGTTGCTCCAGAAGTAGAGAACGTTAAGGCTCTCGGAGTTAAGATCGAGACCAACGTAGTTATCGGCAAGTCCGTAACTATCGACGAGCTTATGGAGAACGAAGGCTTCGAGGCAGTATTCATCGGTTCCGGTGCAGGACTTCCGATGTTCATGAAGATCCCCGGCGAGAATGCAAAGGGCGTATTCTCCGCTAATGAGTACCTCACACGTAACAACCTCATGAAGGCTTTCAAGTCTGATTCCGATACACCTATCTTCAGACCTTCCAAGGTCGCAGTCGTAGGCGGCGGCAACGTTGCAATGGATGCTGCAAGAACTGCTTTAAGACTCGGTGCTGAAGTATCTATCGTTTACAGAAGATCTGAAGCTGAACTTCCTGCAAGAGCAGAAGAGGTCGAGCATGCCAAGGAAGAGGGTATCAAGTTCGAGCTTCTTACAAACCCTGTCGAGATCTTAACTGATGACGACAACAATGTAACAGGTATGAAGTGCGTAAGAATGGAACTCGGTGAGCCCGACGCTTCCGGCAGAAGAAGACCTGTTGCTATCGAAGGCTCTGAGTTCGATCTTCCTACAGATGCAGTAATTATGGCTTTGGGTACTTCACCTAACCCCCTGATCGCATCCACTACCAAGGGCCTTGAGACCAACAAGTGGAAGTGTATCGTTGCTGATGAGGAATTCGGTAAGACCTCCAAGGACGGTGTCTTCGCAGGCGGTGACGCTGTTACCGGTGCTGCTACCGTTATTCTTGCTATGGGTGCGGGTAAGGCTGCAGCCAAGGGTATTGACGAGTACATCAAGTCTAAGGGATAACATCCTGAGGATATAGACTTGGATCTTAACGTCTGTTTTACGGAAAGTCCACAAATGTTCGGTCGTGTCCACATCATCCTTATGGTGATGGCGGCTGTCCTTAATGTTGTGTTCTTTCTTCTTGTCAGGCGCAAAAGAGATGATGTTCTGATAAAGATTCTGTTTATTCTCGGAGTCTTTATGGTGGCTGCGGAATTGTTTAAGCAGTGGTTCTGCTTCCGCTATATGTTCGGCGGGACCATTAGTCTGGTTTATTTCCCGTGGCAGCTTTGTTCGATCGCTATGTATCTTTCTGTTCTGGTATTCTTCACGAAGGGCAGGACAAGAGAGGGCATGCTGGTGTACCTTTGCACCTTCTCGCTCTTCGGTGCTGTTATGGCGCTTATTGTTCCCAAGAATATGCTCCTGGACGAGATTGTATTTACAGTTCACTCGTTTATCTATCATGCTCTGATAATCAGTGAGTCTGTTATCGCCCTGATACTTTTTAAGAGAAGGTCAAAGCCTTCGTTTGCTCCTGCTCTTGTGATGTTCGGAATCACGGCTGCTGATATTCGTGATAGAGAAGGCCGTGTTATTCCGTAAACAGACGGCAGGGTAAGTAATGATGATAAGAGCATATCTGTACAGAATGTTCATAACGGTCAAAAGAAGGCCCATAGCCGACATCCTTGCGGTTGCCGGGATTTTTACTGCAATCTATTCTGTGATGCACCTTAACAGCATTAAAGAAAGTCTCGTGCCGCGCGACAATGCGACAGTCCTCGGAATCTTGTCCCTGCTTCTTATCCTGTGCTTTGATTATGCATTTGTAACGGGGTTCAGAAGCGGAATTCTGGGGTATCATCCGGCGGACATGACATTCCAGTTCGCAGCGCCGTTCACAAGAGTGTTTAATCTGTTTGTCTCTTTCCCGTATGGTGTCGGAAGCCTCGTTGTATTTGTCTGGCTGCTGTGCGTGAATTCTCCCGTGTTCGCCTGGTGGATAGGCTTTAGGACCTCTGATATGGCAGCCTTCGTTATCGAGGCATTCTTTATAATGTCTGTGACATTCATGATCACGTCTTTTATCAGTGCGAGATTTACAGATAAGATCTGGCCCAAGGTAGCCGCGGTCGTCTTCATGCTTGCTCTGAATGCTTTGTTTATAGGTCTCGTCATGAAGGAGCTGATCTCTATCTACGGTTCCTTCGATGCTGTCCGCGCGGGAAACCTTGCAGATATTCTTACGATCGCAGGTAACCTTAAGTGGGCGGATTATTTCCCCGTGGCAGGCTGGATCGGACTGCTTTACAAGACCATTCTCGGGGCTTCCACTATGAGCGTTGTGCCGGGTGTGGTTCTTTATGTTGTCTTATGGATAGCAACTGTCATTCTATATCGAAAAGGCAAGTTCGACTTCTACGAGAATGCGGTCATTAACACAAGCCGTATTCTCGAGATCGTAGAGGCGAGCAAGGCAGGTGTAGAAGCAGTAAATACAGGTATCGCGAGAACTGCCGTCGTTGGAAATGAAGTGTACAAAAGAGGGTGGGGTGCATCGGCATTCTTCCATATGCATCTGTTCGAGAACCTTCGCACATCGAAGCTGTTCTTCATTAACAAGGTGGCCCTCATCTACAGAGTCTTCGCCCTCATCGTACTTCTTATAGCAGACAGCGTCATGCCTGAAGAACTCGACGTTATCGTAGTTATCGTCGGCATTTGCACTATGATGGTACTTAATGCGATCGTCTTCGGCGGAGGTAAGACTGTGCTCGAGCTTGGCCGCCCGTACTTTTTCCTTGTTCCCGAGAAGACTTCGAAGAAACTTGCTCTTTGTCTTCTTGCAGACGTGCCCGAAATGCTTTTCGATGCGGTGGTGTGCGCCTTTATGGTAAAGCTTGTAGCCTGGAACGACTTCGGCCTGCTGCCCTTTGTAACGTTTATTGTGATGATGACGGCGTTTGACCTGCTGGCGCAGACTGTGGGTATAATATGCGTGAAGCTTCTAAGACAGTTCGGCAAGTTCTCGATGATGTTCGCGAGGTATATTTTAATGGTCGCGCTAATGATCATCGGAATGATACCGTCAGAAGTACTGACTGGAGGTATAACGGTATCGTGGGCTGATGACATATCTGTAGTGCTTGCGGTGCTTATAGGAATACTCGCATTGTCGTATTCGCTTATGTGGGTGCTGATGATAGTGATATCGTGGAGATTATTTAACGAGGAGTGACTTATGAATGAACCGGATGAGAAGATGCAGAAGAAAATGAACAGTCTCCTCAGGTTTACTCTCGATCACGTCTATTATCCGTTTTAAGAAGATTCAATCTAATAATCCCGAAATAATCTTATGTTTGAATTCAGCGTCTCTACCTATGTTTATCAAGATGGTCAGAATCATTTTGTCATCTCTTTTGACAGATGATGCGGTAAAAATTACATAATATCTTAACAATTTGGTCTTTTATGCCGTTTATAATTTAACTATACGGCAAAAGGAAATAAGAAACTATGGATTTTGTATACAGTATTCAGGATATTATCAACCTGTTATTGGTCGCTGTGGGCATCGGTGTTTGTTTTCTGTGTCTGCTTCAGATAACAGTTTCAGATCACTTAAGGAAAGAGATTAGACGCTATTTCCAGGTGTTCTTCGCGCTGATACTTTTTTACATCACGTCACACCTTATCCGCCAGCTGTTCGACGGCTGCACCATTGAAGGCGTTCGTGCACTTCTGTATTCGGTTACATATATAGAACTGATGGCTGCGGGTTTTATGTCATTTATGATGTCGGTGTGTGTGCTTGTAGCAGCAAAGGTTCCGAAGGAAAGAGAATTTAGATTAAGACTGGTTTTGATGGTGTTTCTCGTAGTCCATGTGTTCATTGTTACACTGGGACAGGTTGACGGCTTTATCTATTACTTCGATGAGTTCAATCACTACGGCAGAGCGAATCTTTATGTTCTCTCGAATATAGCACCGCTACTGATGCTTCTGTACGATTCATCGCTTCTTGTTAAATACCGTAAGAATATGAGCAGCCGCGTCAGATTCGCGTTCTGGATGTTTATTGTTGCACCCTTGGGAGCCATAGCCGTCCAGACGATATCTTACGGTATACAGTTCATTATCTTTGCTACCGTATCTGCTGCGGTCTATATGTTTACAGTAATCACCGAGGACATCAATGAGACTTATGAGAAGCAGCAGATCATTACGACGAGACTTGCTACAGAGCTTAGTATGGCAACCGATATACAGGCCAGCCAGCTGCCGAGGCTTTTTCCCGCGTTCCCGTCCCGTGACGAGTTTGATCTTTATGCGAGTATGACCCCTGCGAAGGAGGTAGGAGGAGACTTCTACGATTTCTTCCTCGTTGATGACGATCACATCGCGCTTGTCATGGCGGATGTATCCGGCAAGGGCGTTCCTGCCGCGCTGTTCATGATGATAGCGCGCGTGCTCATCAAGGCCCATATGCAGAACGGCGAGACTCCGGCACAGACTCTTAATAGTGTTAACAGTCAGCTGTGTGAAGGTAATGATGCCCATCTGTTTGTTACGGTCTGGCTTGCAGTTATAGAGATCTCCACAGGTAAGGGCGTTGCCGTTAATGCCGGACATGAGCATCCTGTATTAAGAAGAGCTGACGGTAAGTACGAGCTTGTGGAGTATAAGCATTCTCCTGCAGTAGCCGCCCTTCAGAGAATTAAGTATAAAGAGCATGAATTCGAGCTTAAACCGGGTGACAGCCTGTTTGTTTATACGGATGGCGTCCCCGAAGCAAATAATGCGAAGAACGAGCTTCTCGGCAATGACAGAATGCTCGAGGCTCTTAATAAGGATCCTGATGCTTCTCCCAAGCAATTGCTCGATAACGTCATGGACGGTATCAATGCCTTCGTTAAGGGTGCGGAGCAGTTCGATGATATTACGATGATGTGCCTTAAATACAAGGGGGTTAAGTAATGATCTCGTTCGTATTATCTCTAGTCATACTGCTCCTGGGATACGTTTTCTACGGAAGACTGGTAGAACGGGTGTTCGCCCCTGATGACAGGAAAACGCCTGCAGTCGCAAGAGAGGATGGGGTGGATTTTGTTCCGCTCAAGCTATGGAAACTGTATCTTGTTCAACTGCTGAATATAGCGGGGACCGGTCCTATCTTCGGGGCTCTGATGGGCGCCTGCTTCGGTCCCGTCGTGTTCCTGTGGATAATCTTTGGTGCCATTATCGGAGGCGGTGTTCACGACTACATGTGCGGCATGATATCCGAACGTCACGACGGTGCTTCGATTGCCGAATTATCCGGTGTTTATCTCGGTCCCATGGCCAAGTGGGCTATGCGTCTGTTCTCGGTAGTTCTGCTGCTCCTGACGGGTACAGTATTTGTCACAAGCCCGGCAGCACTGATCGCCCAGCTTACACCAGCATTTTTAAACCGGCCATTCTGGATAGCAGTTATCCTGATCTATTATCTTCTTGCAGCTATCTGGCCAATAGACAAAATAATCGGACGCGTATATCCGGTGTTCGGCGGAGTTCTCATCATTATGGCTGTGGGCATAGTATTCGGTATTATCAGGGGCGGATATACGGTTCCGGAACTTACATTGCAGAACCTTCATCCAAAAGATCTTCCGGTATGGCCATTTATGTTTGTGACTGTGGCCTGCGGTGCTATCTCTGGATTTCACTCTACGCAGTCTCCTATGGTAGCCAAATGCATAACTTCAGAGAAGCAGGGACGCAAGGTGTTCTATGGTGCGATGCTCTCAGAGAGCGTCATAGCACTCGTGTGGGCTGCGGGAGGTGTCGCTTTCTACGGCACGACCGGCGGGCTTCAGAATGCATTGACTGAATTAGGGCAGTCCGGCGCAGTTTACGATATCTCCACGGGGATGCTCGGTACCGTAGGCGGCATACTTGCCGTTATCGGTGTTGTTGTGTGTCCCATAACCTCGGGAGATACTGCTTTTCGCTCAGCGAGACTTATACTCGCGGAGACCACCAAGCTTGATCAGAAGAGCATACGCAACCGCATTATCCTTACGGTGCCCATGCTCGTGTTCGGCGCTGTCATGACGCAGATCGATTTCAATGTGCTGTGGCGTTATTTCTCGTGGAGCAATCAGTCTCTTGCGATGATCGCGCTTTGGGTCTCTACCGAGTATCTTATTAAGACACATAAGAATCCTTTTGCGTCTTTGATCACGGCTGTTCCGGCTTCATTCATGACCGGCGTGTGCCTGACATATATCCTCATGGCGGAAGAGGGATTCCGTATATCGGGATATACGGCATATCCAATTGGCATCGGCTTTGCAGTGTCTCATTTCATATTCTTCATTCTGCTCATAAAGTGCAGGGACAAGGTACATCCGCACCTGCCGAAGTTACACTCCGAGAGTAAGGAACTGTGAGTAATCTTTAATAAGTCTTAATTTTTCATAATTTATTTCTCTGCCTGCAATTGTTAGAATGCTAAAGGAAATTAAGGAGGATAAATTATGCTTACAGTTAACGGCGTTACCAAGAAATACAAGAAATTTGTCGCGAATGACAATCTTTCATTCACTATCGGAGACGGAGAGGTAGGAATTCTCTTAGGCCCCAACGGAGCCGGAAAGTCTACAATTATCAAGTCCATCGCAGGACTTCTCAAGTACACGGGTACGATCGAAATCGACGGATTCGACACACACTCACTCGAGGCGAAAAGAAAACTCGGTTATATCCCCGAGATTCCCGCACTCTATGACACACTTACGGTTGATGAGCATCTCGAGTTCATCAGACGTGCATATAAGGTTGAGGATGTATCTGTTAAGGACAGACTCCTCGACAGATTCGAACTTACGGATAAGAAAAAGAAGATGGGTAAGGAATTGTCCAAGGGTATGCAGCAGAAGGTATCTATCTGCTGTGCACTCATGCACGATCCTTCAGTCGTTATCTTCGACGAGCCCATGGTAGGTCTTGATCCTCATGCGATCAAGGAGTTGAAGAACGTATTCCAGGAGCTTCGCGATGCAGGCAAGACAGTCCTCATCTCGACACACATGATTGATACGATTGAAGATTACTGGGATGTAGTTCATATCATGATGAACGGTAAGATCGCAGCTACAAAGCATAACGTTCCCGGCACTTCCGATGACAAGAGCCTTGAAGAGCTCTTCTTCGAGATTACAGAAGGCAAGGCTTAAGGGGGCAGTATGTTAAGTTCATATCTTTACAGAGTGCGCAGAGCCGCGCTCAAACATCCGTGGAAATTTATTCTGCTTTTACTCTTTGTGGGAGTATTCGTGATCATGATGGCTTATCCGACACTGATGGCTATGCCTAACAGTGACGGTACGATGAGCAGCTCATTTGTTCCCAGAGACGTTGATGTAGTAAGAGGCGGAATCTATCTTATCCTCGTAGTCATGTTTAACTTCATGTTCTACACGGGACTTAAGAACGGCGTTGTAGGATTCTCGACAGCAGACGTGGTCTACCATATGGCAGGACCGTTCACTCCGAGATTTAATCTGATCATCGCGGCTTCCGGTACATTGCAGCTGTGTATGGTATTCACGTTCCTTCTGTCTACTCAGACAGCTCTTATCTATAACGCAGTCGGAGTAAACTCGATCGATCTGATCGTTATGGTAATAGGTTCGTTTATATCTTCCATACTCGGTTACTTTACGGGTTCCTACTTCGGCGCCAAGTTCTCCGATGACGAGGATGAAGGAAAGAGGAAGATCGTTATGGCCGTCGGCATTGCTCTCGACGCTATTGCAGTCGGAGGTTTCCTTGCAACGGCGCTCGCCAAGAATGTACTTTTCCCGTTCTCTGCTAAAGGACTTCTTGCGACACTCGGTAACTGCTGGTTCTTCAAGGCATTCCCGGGAGGCGGCTGGGTAGCCATGATCTATGACGGCATCATCAGCGGCAATTCTCCTATAAGCATTGCGGGTATTTTCCTGACGGCAGCTGCATTGATTGGTCTGATCCTTCTGTACAGCAAGTCTGAACTGTATTACTACGAAGAAGCTATCGCGTATGCTCAGAAGGCTCATGATCTTGCAGAGCAGAAGCGTGCAGGCGTCGATGCCGATACTGCGGCTATGACGAAGAGAGCTAAGGTAGGTAAGGAGAAGCTCGGCGGAGGTGAAGGTGCTTCTGCACTTACAGCCATCCATTTCCTTATGAATAAGAGAGGATCGAAGTTCTTCTTCGTTAACCCTCTGTGTATCACATACAGGCTCATTACTGCCGTATATCTGTTTTTCATGCTGAAGGGCGGCAGCTCAAGCGAGAATCCCAGAATGCTTATCGTTTCAGCATTCATGATGATGATCCTTCTGAATGCGGTTGTTTATGCGGGCGGTAAGACTGTAACCGAGTTTACAAAGCACTATATCTATCTGATACCTGAGACCTCCAAGGCAAAGCTTTTCGCCTGTATTAAGGCGGATCTGCCGGAGATGGCATTTGACTCCGTGCTGTGCGGCCTTCTTGTTCACTTTTTGGTAGGACTTGATGTCGCTGAGTCTGCGGCTTTCGGCTGCATGATGATAGTCTTCGACATGCTCTGTGAGATGGCGGCTCTGCTTATCATGAGGTCTCTCCCGATGCTCGGAAGATATCTTCTTATGGGTGTCAGATACATCGGTGTCATGTTCATCATCTCACTGGCGATGATACCTGTTGTTGCGGTAACAACCATTACAGGTATGCTCTTCTTCGGCATCATCGCAGGTGCGATAGCAGGCATCGTAATGCTTGCGATACTGCTTCCTGTCGCAGCGGTGGTAGTAGATAAGGCCGAGATGTAAAGGCTGCTCTTAAAGAATCTGCGGGGGCTGCTTCTTCTTACGGGAAGCGGCCCTCTTTTATTTGTGCTCAAGATTAATTTGTAACACATAACGAACACATGTTCTGTTATAATCAGAATATGTTCAAGTTAGTCTCACAATTCGAACCTTCGGGTGATCAGCCCAAGGCGATAGCCCAGCTTACAGAGGGTATCAGAAGCGGCATGAGAGGGCAGACCCTTCTCGGTGTTACGGGTTCGGGTAAGACCTTCACGATGGCTAATGTCATCAAGGAGATCAACCGACCGACTCTTATCCTCGCGCATAACAAGACTCTTGCAGGTCAGCTTTATTCGGAGTTCAAGGAATTGTTCCCCGAGAATGCGGTCGAGTACTTCGTATCATATTATGATTACTATCAGCCCGAGGCTTATATTGCTTCGACGGATACATATATCGAGAAGGATTCTTCAATTAATGACGAGATTGACCGTCTCAGACATTCCGCGACTAGGTCGCTTCTTACGAGGGATGATGTCATAGTCATTTCTTCCGTGTCATGTATCTACGGTATCGGTGAGAAGGAAGATTATCTGTCGTTGATGGTCCATCTGTATGTCGGTCTTGAGATATCAAGAGACCAGGTCATGGCGGAGCTTATCAATATCCAGTATGACCGTAATGAATTCGAATTGAAGCGAGGCACCTTCAGGTGTAAAGGCGACGTACTCGATGTATTTACTCCCGATGCGGATAACGTGATAACGAGGATCGAGTTCTTCGGTGATGAGATAGAGAAGATATCTTATGTCGATGCGATCACCGGTAAGCAGATGTATACGAGGTCATTCGCGGAGATATTCCCGGCTTCGCATTATGCGACGGGAAGACAGAAGCTTGAGAGAGCTATTGAGCTTATAGAAGATGAACTCGATGACAGGATAAAGTATTTCCGCGACGAAGGTAAATTGGTCGAGGCATACCGTCTTGAGCAGCGTACCAGATATGATATGGAACTTCTGCGAGAGACAGGTTTCTGTAAGGGGATAGAGAATTATTCCCGTCATATTGCAGGACGTAAGGAAGGCGAGCCGCCCTGTACTTTGCTCGACTTCTTCCCGAAGGATTATCTGATGTTCATTGACGAGTCGCATGTCACTGTGCCGCAGGTAGGTGCCATGTATAAGGGCGACCGCTCGCGTAAGGATATGCTCGTGGATTACGGTTTCCGTCTGCCGTCGGCAAGAGATAACAGACCTTTGAAGTTCGACGAGTTCGAGCCCCGTATGGGTCAGACCATATTCGTATCCGCGACTCCTGCGGATTATGAGAAGGAACACTCCGAGCAGACTGTCGAGCAGGTTATCAGACCTACGGGACTTCTCGAGCCTCAGATCTATATCAGACCTGTCGAGGGTCAGATCGAGGATATCATCCATGAGATCAGAGAGAATAATAAGAACGGCGAGAAGTCGCTCATCATGACTCTTACGAAGAAGATGGCCGAAGATCTTACGGAGTTCCTCGAGAAGGAAGAGATCAGGGTTACTTATCTTCACAGCGATATCGAGACGGTCGAGAGAATGCAGATCCTTAACCGCTTAAGGAATGATGAGACTGATGTCATAGTCGGTATCAATCTGTTAAGAGAGGGTATCGATCTTCCCGAAGTATCTTTGCTTATGATCCTCGATGCTGACAAGGAGGGTTTCTTAAGATCCGAGAGATCACTAATTCAGATCATCGGACGATGTGCACGTAACAGTAACGGACGTGTCATCCTGTATGCCGATGAGATCACGGATTCCATGATGGGCGCTGTTTCCGAGACGAACAGAAGACGTGAGATTCAGAGCAAGTATAATGAAGAGCACGGTATCATACCGAAGACGGTTATCAAGCATGTTAAGAATGTGTTCGATACGATCGATGATGCCGCGAAGAAAGATAAGGTCAAGAAGCTCGATGTTAAGAAGCTTATCGAGAATAACGACCCCGGCAAGATGTCGGCTGAAGACAGGGAGAAACTGATCGCCAGCCTGACGAAGGATATGAAGGCGGCAGCCAAGGAGCTCGACTTCGAGAAGGCCGCAAGCTTAAGAGATGCGATCATCGCATTGAAGAACGGAGACGGTAAGTAAGAATGTCTGAAGGATTCGTACATCTTCATCTTCATACCGAGTACAGTCTTCTTGATGGAGCGATAAGGATATCGGAACTTCCTTCGCGTCTTAAGGAGATGGGTATGGACGCATGTGCGATAACCGATCACGGTTCGATGTTCGGGTGCGTCGAATTCTTTAAGGCGATGAAGGCGGAAGGCTTAAAGCCTATCATCGGTTGTGAGGTATATGTTGCTCCCGGTTCGAGATACGTGACTCCTAATGACAATAAGCAGAAGGCATATCACCATCTGATACTGCTTGCCAAGGATAATGAAGGCCTTAAGAATCTTAACAGACTGGTAACTGCAGGCTGGACAGAGGGCTTCTACAGGAAGCCCAGGATCGATAAAGAGTTGCTCGAGAGATGGCATGACGGACTTATCTGTCTGTCGGGATGTCTTGCGGGCGAAGTGGCATGTCTTATCAAGGAAGGCAAGTTTACGGAAGCTGATGAGGCTGCACTCTGGTACGATAAGCTTTTCGGCAGGGGTAATTACTATCTTGAGATACAGAGTAATTTTCTGAAAGATCAGGGTCCCGTTAATGCCGGACTTGTAAAGCTTTCAAGAAGAACAGGTATTCCTCTTGTTGCCACGAATGACTGTCATTATCTGAAGCAGGAAGACAGTTATGTTCAGGAAGTTCTGATGTGTATGCAGACCGGTTCGAAGATGAGTGATACGAACCGTATGAAGTTCGAGACGGATGATTTCTATGTTAAGTCCGAGACACAGATGAGACGGTTCTTCTCGGAGATCCCCGAGGCTGTTGATAATACAGTTAAGATCGCGCAGATGTGTAATGCCGAGTATGACTTCAATACAATTCATCTTCCGAAGTACGACGTTCCGTCAGGATTTACAGACAACAAGCAGTATCTTAAGTATCTTGTTACGACGGGGCTTGAGAAGAGGTTCAAGATAAGAGGTGCTGCCGCCGATCAGGATGTTTATATCAAGCGAGCGGACTACGAACTCGATGTTATCAACTCGATGGGATACACCGATTACTATCTTATCGTCTGGGACTTTATTAACTTTGCGAAGACGAACGGTATCATGGTAGGTCCCGGAAGAGGTTCCGGTGCGGGTTCGCTTGCGGCTTACGCGATAGGAATAACCGATGTCGATCCGATCAAGTACAGTCTTGTATTCGAACGATTCCTTAACAGCGAACGTGTGTCGATGCCTGACTTTGATATCGATTTCTGTTATGAGAGACGACAGGAAGTTATCGATTATGTCACGCGTAAGTACGGACAGGAAAGAGTCGCACAGGTAATCACGTTCGGTACTCTTGCCGCGAGGATGTGTATCAGGGATGTAAGCAAGGTTCTCGATCTTCCTTATAACCGCACGGATAAGATCGCGAAGATGATCCCCGAGTCTATGGGTATGACCATCCAAGGTGCTCTCGAACTTCGCAAGGATATGAGAGAAGAGTATGAGGCAGATCCCGATGTTAAGAAGGTCCTTGATATCGCGATGAAGCTCGAAGGAATGCCGAGACACGCTTCGACTCATGCGGCGGGCGTAATCATTTCAGGTGTTCCGATAACTGATATTGCACCGCTATCCGTAAATGACGGCAATGCGGTCGTACAGTTCGCGAAAGCTGATATCGAGAGTGTGGGACTTCTTAAGTTCGACTTCTTGGGACTTCGTACATTGACGGTGTTAAGAGATGCCGCGGATATGGTCAGGGAGAATTACGGCAAGGAGATAAACTTCGATAAGATACCGTTCGATGATAAGAATGTTTATGACATGATCGGCAGGGGAGATACGGTAGGTATATTTCAGCTTGAAAGTGACGGTATGACATCGTTCATGAAAGACTTGAAGCCTTCTTCGATAGAAGATGTTACTGCAGGTATATCTCTTTACAGACCGGGTCCTATGGACCAGATCCCGAAGTATATTAAGGCGAAGCACGATGCTGCTTCGATCACATATGATCACCCTCTTCTCGAACCCATACTTAACGTAACATACGGATGTATGGTCTATCAGGAGCAGGTAATGCAGATAGTCCGTGACCTCGCCGGATTCTCTATGGGTCAGTCGGACAATATCAGACGTGCCATGAGCAAGAAGAAGAAATCACTCATGGAGAAGTACAGACAGTTATTCATCTACGGCGGTACCGATGAGACCGGACGTGAGATCGAAGGCGCGATTAAGAGAGGTGTTCCTGAAGCTGTCGCAGACAAGATCTTCAATGAGGTAGTCGTATTCGCGGGATATGCTTTCAATAAATCGCATGCCGCCTGTTATGCGGTAGTCGGATATTATACGGCTTACCTTAAGTATTATTATCCTGCCGAGTTTATGGCAGCGATGATGAATTCATTCAGATTCAATGTGGCTGCTGCGGCATACTACATCAACTGCTGCGGACCGATGGGGATCGAAGTTCTTCCTCCGGACGTTAATAAGAGCCGTGCCAAGTTCTCGACGGAGAGATTACCGTCAGGAAAGATGGGCATCAGGATCGGACTCTCGGTTCTGAAGAATGTCGGTGAAGCGGCAGTTAATGCCCTTACGGATGACAGGGACGAGAACGGACCTTATATATCATTCGAAGATTTCTTGAGACGTGCTTCGAAGATAGGCCTTAACAAGAAGATGGTCGAGTCGATCATATATTCTTCGGCTCTTGATTTCACGGGACTTAACAGGGCGACGATGATCGCGACCGTAAGGACCGAGATGGATAAGATATCCCAGGAGAACAGCAGACAGATGGAAGGCCAGCTGAGCCTGTTCGATATGGTGACACCGGAGCAGAGTAATTATGATGATTCGATCAGGATCAATCATATGAAAGAATATCCCGAATCCGAGAAGCTTGCTTATGAGAAGGATGTCGTCGGATTATATCTGTCGGGACACCCTATGGCGGCATATCAGGACTTTATTGACCGGTATTGTACTTTCGACATGAGGCAGTTCAGAGAGGCGGTATCGCAGGAAAGAACGGAGTCTCTTAATGATGACGCTCAGGTCATTATGTGCGGCATGCTGCTTCATAAGCGTATACGTACGACTAAGTCCAAGACGGCGATGGCGGTGCTTCTTGCCGAGGATATGTACGGACAGTTCGAAGCGGCATTGTTCGGCAAGGTGTTCGATCAGTATGCAAGTGTGCTGGATACGGACAAGCCTTATGTATTCCTGGGAAGAAGAAGGATACAGGGTGAGGATACATTCTCTTTGTCTATCGATGCGATCTTCCCGATGCCGCAGACGCAGCAGGAAGTATATGAGGTAACCGGCAACTGGCTGTTCAAGAAGATCTTTAATGCAAGCGCGGGGCCCAAGAAGACCGTGACGTTTACTACGCAGTCCGCTCCCGCAACAGGCAATGATAAGCCCGGCGGACTTGTTATCAGATTTAACGGGGATCCTTCGGGAAGTGCTTATCAGAGACTTTTGAATCTCCTTGTATATTTTCACGGCAATACTCCGGTAAGCATCATGTTCAAAGACGGAAGCATCGCGCCGCTTGATCCGGTATGTAATGTCGATGCATCTGCCGATGTAATGCAGAAGCTTTATGAGGCGTGCGGCGGCGACAACGTGCAGTTCTCCTGATAGTTTACGAATTGTTCTTATTTATACGTTAACCGACACGACCGCTATGTTTATAATTTAAATATAGGTGTTTTGTGTTATTCGTAACGGAGGGGTTACCATGAAGAAGATTAGAAAATCGAAGAAGGGATTCACTCTTATAGAGATGATCCTCGTAACAGCGATACTTGTTATTCTGGCAGCGGTTCTTATCCTGAACATTGCAGGATATATAGAAAGAGCTCACAATGCCGCATCTTCCATAGCGGAGCATAACAGTTCGGTCGAAATGATTACTGACGAGATCAACGCTGCTGTCTGATATTTTTATTAATTAGTGTATAATGTATCGGATAAACTTCCTACGGAGGATCATTTAACATGTTCAATCTTGAATACGACGAGAATAATATTCCCGATATCAGCACACTTAAGGCAAAGAACTATGACAATATTAATCCCGATGATATTGCTCCCGTAAAGAGAATCGGCGTTCTTACGAGCGGCGGTGATGCTCCGGGAATGAATGCCACGATAAGAGCGGTTGTCCGTGCAGGTATCAATTCCGGTATGGAAGTCTTCGGCGTAACAAGAGGTTTTCACGGCCTGTGGAAGGGAGAGATCTCCCAGATCGGCGTAAGAGACGTATCCGAGACATTGCAGCGCGGCGGAACATTCCTCATGACTGCAAGATCCAAGACATTCACGACAGACGCAGGCGTTCTGAAGGGCGCGAAGATGATGGAGGTCTATAACCTCGATGCTCTCGTAGTATCAGGCGGTGACGGTTCCTTCAAGGGAGCAAGAGCTCTTGCAAGACTCGGTGTTCCGGTTATCGGTATCCCCGGTACGATCGACAACGATATCGGATGCACCGACTACACTATCGGTTACGACACATCCATGAATACTGCAATGGAAGCTATCGATAAGCTTCGTGATACAGCATCCTCACACGAGCGCTGCTCAGTTATCGAGGTAATGGGAAGAAGCGCAGGCTATATCGCTCTTAACGTAGGTATCGCCACCGGTGCAGAGGTTATTCTTATTCCCGAGGTTCCTTTCGACTTTGATAAGGATGTATTAAGAGTAATCCTCGACGGCAGAAACAAGGGCAAGAGACATTACATCGTTATCGTAGCAGAGGGTGCCGGCAGCGCGGCTGATATCGCTACAAGAATCGAGAAGAATACAGGCATCGAGTCGAGACCCACTATCCTCGGACACTTGCAGAGAGGCGGTTCCCCGACTCTCCGTGACAGAACTACGGCAAGCCTTATGGGTGTTCGTGCCATCGACTGTCTGCTCCAGAAGCGATACAACAGAATCATAGTAGAGAAGGACGGCAAGATAACGGATATCGACCTCGAGGAAGGTCTTGCGATGAAGAAGACTATCCCTGAGATCGAGATCGATAATGCCAAGAGACTCTCGTAAGAGAAAGGTAAATGTACAAGTACACAACATTTGAAGAAGAAGCAGAGCGTAAGAAGATCAGGGGCCGTGTATTAACGGTCCTTGAATTCGATAAGATCAAAGAGAAGCTCCTTGAATTGACGAGAACGTCCTATGGGCGTTCTCTTACTTCGTCTGCCTACCCGACGACCGACGCCGAAGTGGTTAAGGAAAGCCTTGAGGATACATATGAAGCATTCACTTACATAAGTAAATACGGAAGCCTGCCGATCGGATCTTTTCCTCCTGTAGAGGAGAGCCTTAAGTACATAAGTGCGGGCGGTACGCTTGATATGCGTCAGCTGCTTGATGTCGCGATATTCTTAAGAAGCATAGTGGATCTTAAGAAGATCGTTAACGATGACAAAAGACAGGACCTCGCCGAGACGAATCTGTTCATGTCGATCGCGGCACTTGAGCCTGAGCAGAGACTTCAGGATGAGATATTCTCGTGTATCGTAAACGACACCGAGATGAATGACCGTGCAAGCAACGAGCTGTATTCGATTAGACGTGAGACCAAGGATGTCGTAAGATCGATAAGAGTTATTCTCGACAGGATCATAAGAAACAGCGGTGATATCCTTCAGGAGCAGATAATCACGATAAGAGACGGAAGATACTGTGTTCCCGTAAAGTCCGAGCAAAGATCGAAGCTTCCGGGTATCATTCACGACACGTCATCGACCGGCCAGACCGTATTCATCGAGCCTATGGGCGTAGTCGAGGCGAACAACAGAATCAGAGAGCTCGCTTCGCTTGAAGAGGCTGAGATCGAGAGGATCCTTCAGAACCTCACCGCTATGGTCGGAAGATCGGAGCAGGTAATACGATCCGACATCAGCCTCATCGCTCAGATTGATTTCAATTCGGCCAAGGCGGAGCTTGCGGTAAGCATGAATGCCGTGAAGCCTGTGCTTAATACCAAGGGTCACATCAGACTCTGCAAAGCAAGACATCCTCTTATCGATAAGGATGAGGTTGTTCCGGTCGACATCGAGAACGGCGATAAATACGGCACACTTGTTATAACGGGACCGAACACGGGCGGTAAAACTGTATGCCTTAAGACATGCGGCCTTATGACGCTCATGACCATGACGGGTCTCATGATCCCGTGTGCGGCAGGAACGGAAGTATCCGTTTTCGACAGGGTGCTCGCTGATATCGGTGACGAGCAGAGCATCGAGCAGAGTCTGTCCACGTTCTCGGCGCATATCTCGAATATCGTTTTCATTCTGAAAAACATAAGGGGAAGGTCCCTCGTGCTCCTCGATGAGTTGGGTTCCGGTACGGATCCCGCAGAGGGTGCCGCGCTTGCAGTTGCCGTCCTCGAAGCCCTGCGCGAAAAGGGCTGCATCGTGATGGCCACCACGCACTACCGAGAGCTCAAGGAGTATGCCGTCACAACAGAAGGTGTAATGAACGCATCATGTGAGTTCGACACGGATACTTTAAGCCCTACGTACAGACTTATTATCGGAACATCCGGTACTAGTAATGCTTTCATCATCTCGAAGAAGCTCGGCATGCCTGCGAAGATCATTGATGACGCGAAGTCAAGGATGACGGATGAAGACTTAAAGCTCGAGAAGCTTTTATCCGAGGCCGAGGAAGACCGCCGCAAGGCAGGCACTCTTGAGAAGGAGAATGAGCGTCTTAATAAAGAGCTTAAAGATAAGATCAGGGAGCTCGAGGAAGAACGAAAGTCCCTTAAGGCTTCCAAGACGAAGATACTTAATGAGACACGCGCGAAGCAAAAGGAACTTCTTGAAGACAAGCAGGAAGAGCTCGATGAGCTCATTAAGCAGGTCAAGAAGAAGGCAAAGAAGAACTACGATGAAGATGCCAAGGCGGAGCTCGATAAGATCAGAAGAAGGCTGCGCGCAGGAGTTAAGGATCTGTCTTCGGATGACGAGGATGATGCTGCAGGTAATGTAAGTCTTCCCGGAGAGCCGCCGAAGAAGATCGAGAAGGGGCAGAAGTATTTCGCTCCCGGTCTTAACATAGTCGGTACAGCACTTGATTCTTCAGATAACGGCAAGGCAAAGATACGCATCCAGAACGGCATCATGACTTATACGGTGCCGGCGAATGAATTAAGAACACCTACGAGCGAACAGTTGACCAAGCCGGACGAACCCGAGGATACATTGTTTGCCAAGTACAAGGGTGCCAAGGCGGGAAGCACATCTTCGCTTAAGGTTCAGAAGGCGCAGACTGTCGTATCCGAACTGATGCTCATCGGTAAGAGAGCTGCCGAGGCGGAGTCGGAGCTTGAGAAGTATATCGACGACTGCCACCTCGCCGGACTTAAGACCGTGAGGATCGTGCACGGCAAGGGAACAGGTGCGTTAAGGGCAGCGGTAGAAGGCAAGCTCGCGGCTGATCCGAGAGTAAAGGAATTCAGACTCGGTGATCCGGCGGAAGGCGGAGACGGAGTGACGATCGCGAAGCTCGTCTGACATATCAACAGATAAGAGGCAGGTATTATGAACAACAGCAGACTTAAGATCATCATCGGTGCATACGGAAGCGGCAAGTCGGAGGTGTCCGTCAATCTTGCCCTTAATATGCGTAAAGACTTTCCCGATCGTAAGGTGCTTCTTGCCGATCTTGATATCGTCAATCCTTTCTACAGATCTTCGGATGCCGCCAAGGTGCTCGAGGATAATGACATCAGACTTATTAGCCCCATGTATGCAAATTCCAATGTCGATGCGCCGGTATTAAGCGGCGAAGTTTACGTTATCTTCGATAATGATGAGTATATGGGCGTATTCGACATCGGCGGTGAGGATATGGGCGCGACCATCCTGGGATCCATGAAGACGAGACTTGATAATACGGATGCCGAGCTTATCATGGCGGTTAATACGAGAAGACCTTTCACATCGACTGCCGACGAGATCATCATCATGGCTTCTGAACTTCAGGAAGCATCGAAGATGAAGATCACGGGATTTATCAACAATACCAACATTCTTGAGCAGACAACGGCTTCCGATATACTTGAAGGGGAGAAGATTCTTCTCGAGGTACAGGAGAAGACCGGTATTCCGGTAGTTATGACTACTGTTATGGACGGCGTGATGACAGACGATGAGATCAAGAGATTACACACACCTGAAGTCATGAAGATGAGAAGGACGATCAAGTATGCGTATTGACAGTAAGACGAGAAGAGGCTTTAAGAAAGCCGCCAAGATCAATCTTAAGAAACACTATTTCGCATTTATTCTCATGTGTCTGTTCGCGGCTCTGATCGGATCCGAGTTCGTTACTTCCGAGAACTTGTTCGGAGTGAGGACCGATCCCGTAAGCGTTATGCTGAATGGCTATGAAGAAGCTGTTGTAGAGACTGAGACTGAAGTTGCCACCATGACCGGCGGTTCCACTTTTGCCGATAAGGTTATGGAGATCACACATAAGATCCACGATGATGATAAGACGGGTGAGGTGTTCGCCAGATCCGCAGGAACTATCAATCAGGTAATTGACGTCTTTACTACAGGTACCGCGGTTTCCACAATCACTTCAGTTGTGCTTAATATCGTAGGTTCCGAGAGTGTCGCTGACAGGATCGTAATGGCTCTTGCATCTGCTCTTGCGATTTGGTTCTGGATGTTCGTACAGCTCGTTTATATGTCTGTCATGCGAAGGAATATCCTCGAGGGAAGGATCTACAATAAGGTTCCGATCAACAGATATCTGTTCGTATTCCGTACGAAGTCGTGGCTCAGCTGCACGCTTTCGATGACGCTTATGGCTGTCTTTGATGTTATCGCCGTGGTGACGGTAGTAGGTTTCCCGATAGTTTATTACGGACTGTTCATGGTTCCTTTCATTGTCGCTGAGAACCCCAAGATCAAGCCGGTGCAGGCTGTCAAACTTTCCTGGAATATTACCAAGGGTTACAAGATGGATCTGTTCATCAACGACCTTACGATGTTCGGCTGGAGAGTTCTGTCCGTGCTGACAGTAGGTCTGTCGGATCTGTTCTTCTGTAACCCTTATAAGCTTGCGGTCCATTCCGAGTTCTATGTCAATATCCGTAAGAATGCGATCGAGAATAAAGTGAAGGGATATGAACTTCTTAACGATCGCTATCTCTACGAAAAGGCTGATATGGGACGCCTGCGCGGAATGTACCCGGAAGCTGTTAATGTGCTTTCTGCACCTGAATATGAATTGCAGGGTCTTACCGGTGCCAAGAAGTTCTTTGCGGAGCATTTCGGAATTGTGCTGTGGAATACCGACGATGAGATGAAGTATGAGCAGAATCAAGCAAGCCGCCAGCGCATTAAGAATATGAAAGATGAGCTTGAGGGTATAAGTTATCCTACAAGACTTGCTCCGATCCCGGAGTCGCATAAGTCCGGAAGATTCGCGAATATGCACTACATGCGTCACTACTCTTTGCTGTCGCTCGTTCTCATGTTCTTTATCTATTCGGGCTTCGGCTGGGTGTGGGAGGTGTTCTACTACTATCTTCTGCAGGGACACTACATCAACAGAGGTGTCATGCACGGACCGTGGCTTCCCATCTACGGTGCAGGCGGTATCGCGATCCTTGTATTCCTTTTCCCGCTTCGTAAAAGTCCGTCCAAGCACTTCTTTGCCACCATGGGTCTGTGCGGAATACTTGAGTACGGTACGAGCGTATTCCTCGAATATGCTTTCGGCGCGCAGTGGTGGAACTACGACGGATTCTTCCTTAATCTCAACGGCAGGATCTGTGCGGAAGGTCTTCTCATATTCGGTGTCGCAGGACTTGCTTTTATCTATTTCTTGTCACCGCTCCTTGATGATGTGATCCGTAAGTTCAAGCCGATGAAGCTGCTTCCGGTAGCGATCCTTCTTGTCGCGATATTCATATCCGATATGATCTATTCCACATTTAAGCCTAATAAGGGTGACGGTATTACGGACGGCTTCGCCGGAACAGAGAACCGTATCGTTCAGCAAACGGATGAAACACAGTAAAATATATTTGTTTAAACTCACTGATTTATGTTAAAATACTTGCGGTGTCTGTGGACAATATTCACAGATACCGCATAACTAATTAACGGAGGAAATGAATATGGGATTGATTTCTAATGTCATGGGCGCTATCGGCGATTCTGCTTCATCTGTAATTGCTGATCAGTACGTTGAGTTCTTCACATGTGACTCGCTCGGACAGGATGTTCTTGTACGTCAGGGTGCAAGAAAGATGCAGAAGGGACACAACAAGGGTGACGTTGAAGTAATTACTAACGGTGCCATGATCGCTGTTCCTGAGAACACTGCATGCCTTATGGTAGATAACGGTAAGGTCGTTGACTTTACTATCCAGGCAGGTATGTATACCTGGGATTCTTCTTCTGCTCCTTCAGTATTCGCAGGTAACGACGGCTTCCTCGATGCAGCCAAGAAGCTCGTAGGCGAGACTTGGAACCGTATGAAGGCAGGCGGAGAGATCACAACACAGCAGAGAATCTACTTCGTCAATATGCTTGAGATCCGTGACCAGAAGTACGGTACACCTTCCGCTCTTCCTTATCATGATCCTGAGTACAGAAATATCTACATCAGACTTAACGGTGTATTCTCTTACCAGATCAAGGATCCTGTAAAGTTCTTCCAGACACAGGTAGGTAACATCAAGGGTCAGTACACCAATGCTCAGTTCATGGGTTCTCCTGCTGATCCTAAGCAGCCCAGAATCGAGTTCATGGATAACTTCTCTGAGGTTCTCAATAAGTGCGGAACAGTTGATAAGATCATGTTCGCTGATCTGCCTTCCAACCAGGGCAAGCTGCGTACATACATGCAGGATGCTCTCGATGAGGAGTGGCTCAAGAACAGAGGTGTTGTTGTTTCCTCCGTTGCTATCGGCGGTATCACACCTGATGATAAGTCCAGAGAGAGAATCGAGCAGGTTGACCAGTCCAAGATGTTCGGTGCTGATCCTAACGCTCTTGCAGCTCAGGCTGTACTCGGCCAGACACAGGCTATGAATACTGCAGCAGCAAATGCAAACGGTGCAGTAAACGGTCTCATGGGCATGGGTATGGTAGGCGGCATGGGCCAGATGGGCGGCGGTATGAATTCCGCATTCCAGTTCTTGGGTCAGCAGCAGCAGGCTCAGCCCGCACCGGCTCCCGCTCCCGCAGCAGCACCCGCTCCCGCGGCAGGCGGATGGACATGTTCCTGCGGTACAACCAACACAGGTAAGTTCTGCTCCAACTGCGGAAGTGCTCAGCCCGCTCCTGCAGCAGCTTGGACTTGTGAGTGCGGAACACAGAATACAGGCAAGTTCTGCTCCAACTGCGGTAAGCCCGCTCCTGCAGGTCCCTGGACATGCGAGTGCGGAACACAGAACACAGGTAAGTTCTGCTCCAACTGCGGTAAGCCCCAGCCCTGATCAAGGCATCAATAATTGATTAACAGAAGCCCCGGTGTCAAAAACCGGGGCTTTTATAACGGGAAAAAACAATAATATATATAAACGCATATTAATTGAAAATCATTTGAGCTTCTTTTATAATGCTATCCTAATGAGTTTAAAAGAGGGAGTGTATGGCAATGGCAAAGGTCACATTTAATGATGATTTGTGCAAGGGCTGCGGTCTTTGCGTCAATGCGTGTCCCAAGAAGATCCTCGAGCTCGATAAGAGCAGACTGAACAACAAGGGTTATCACCCTGCGGCATGTACCGATCTTGATCAGTGTATCGGCTGCGCTTTCTGCGCTACAACATGTCCTGATTTGGTCATTACGGTAGAAAGGTGAGGATCTGACTATGGCAAGCAAGAAAGTACTTATGAAGGGAAACGAGGTCATTGCTGAAGCTGCTATCAGAGCAGGCTGCAGAAATTACTTCGGATATCCCATCACACCTCAGACAGAGGTTATGCACTATATGGCAAAGAAGATGGTTCAGATCGGAGGAAACTTCGTTCAGGCCGAGAGTGAGGTCGCTGCCATTAACATGGTATACGGCGCTGCTGCTGCGGGCTTCAGAGTAATGACATCTTCGTCATCTCCGGGAATCTCCCTGAAGCAGGAGGGTATCTCCTATATTGCAGGTGCCGAGCTTCCTGCAGTAGTTGTAAACATCGTAAGAGCAGGCCCGGGCTTGGGCGGTATTCAGCCTTCACAGGGTGACTATTTCCAGGCTTGTAAGGGCGGCGGACACGGTGATTACAGAAATCTCGTTATCGCACCTGCTTCTGTACAGGAGCTCTATGAGCTTACTGTTGAAGCATTTAACCTTGCAGATAAGTACAGAATGACGTGCATGATCTTAGGCGACGGTACACTCGGTCAGATGATGGAGCCTGTTGCTTTCAGAGATGTTGAGCCCATCGTAGAACCCGAGAAGCCTTGGGCTGCATGCGGAAGAGGAGGAAGAGCAGAGCACAATACCGTAACTTCCATCTACATCCAGCCCGATGATCTCGAGAGAAAGAACCTCGAGCTCGTCGAGAAGTACAAGATCATCGAGAGAGACGAAGTAAGATACGAAGCTATCGGACTTGAGGATGCAGAGATCGTTATCGTAGCATTCTCCACATGTTCGAGAATCTGCCGTAACGTTATCAGACAGGCAGCTGAGAAGGGTATCAAGGTCGGTATGATCCGTCCTATCACTCTCTGGCCGTTCCCTAAGCAGATCATCCGTGATACTGCAGCTCTTCCTAATGTCAAGGCATTCCTCGACATCGAGCTTTCTGCAGGTCAGATGGTTGAAGACGTTCAGATCGCCGTTAAGGGTCAGAAGCCCGTTCACTTCTTCGGAAGAATGGGCGGTAACCTTCCTATGCAGAAGGAGATCCTTGATAAGATCATCGCGATCCACGAAGACCCCAATAAGGAGGCACTTGACTGATGGCTGTTGTTTTCGAAGCTACAAAGGGCTTAACGGGCAAGCCTTTCCATTACTGCCCGGGATGTACACACGGCATCATCCACAGACTTATCGCAGAGGTAATGTGCGAGATGGGTATCCTCGAGGATACAGTCTCCGTTGCTTCCGTAGGATGTTCTTATAACAGCTACGAGTATTTCGCTTGTGATGCAGTTCAGGCAGCACACGGAAGAGCTCCCGCTGTTGCTACAGGTATTAAGAGAAACCTCAAGGACAAGGTCGTCTTCACATATCAGGGAGACGGTGACCTTGCTTCCATCGGTGCTGCCGAGATCATTCACGCAGCAGCAAGAGGAGAGAAGATCACTGCATTCTTCATAAACAATGCTGTTTACGGAATGACTTCCGGTCAGATGGCTCCTACTACATTGCTCGGTCAGGTAACTACAACATCTCCTTTCGGAAGAGATGCTTCCTACCAGGGTTACCCGATCAACGTAAGTGAGATGATCGCACCCCTTACAGGTGCTGCTTATGTAGAGCGTGTCTGCCTTACTGATTACAAGAACATCATGGCTGCCAAGAAGGCTATCAAGCAGGCTTTCCTTGCACAGCAGGCTAACCTCGGCTTCACTATGGTCGAGTTCCTTTCGACATGTCCTACTAACTGGGGTAAGGAACCTCTCGAGGCTATGGACTGGCTCAAGGAGAAGATGATCCCTCAGTATCCTCTCGGTGTTTTTAAGGGAGAGGAAATTGATTTCAAGAAGGTCGAGGCTGACTTAAAGGCCGCGAAGGAAGGAGCCAAGGCATGATCGATTTTTCAATCATTCTCGCAGGCTTCGGCGGACAGGGAATTCTCTCTGCAGGTAAGATGGCAGCCGAGGCAGCACTTTATGAAGGTAAGGAAGTATCCTGGTTCCCGTCATACGGACCTGAGATGAGAGGCGGTACGGCTAACTGTTCCGTAGTTATCTCCGATGAGCCTATCGGTTCTCCTGTAGTTAACAATGCAGATGTGCTTATCTGCCTGAACCAGCCTTCTGTAGAGAAGTTCGAGTCCTATCTTAATCCGGGCGGAATCCTCATCATCGACTCTTCGCTGTTCTATGTAGAGCCTACCCGTGATGACATCAAGTTCATCCCGATGGAAGCAAGTAAGATCGCAAGTGATTTGGGTAACATGGCTTTCGCTACGATCTCCATGCTCGGCTGTATGTCAGCTGCTACAGGATGCTTTACAAAGGAGTCTTTCGAGTCTGCTTTGTACGAGATCCTTCCCGAGAGAAGACATAAGTTTATCCCCGGTAATATGGAGGCTTTCACCAAGGGCGCTGAGTTTGCCAAGGTGTGAGGCGTGATATAGAATAGTTTTATGGCTATTTCACCGGAGATAAAAATACATCTTATCCATGATCTGCTTCCGTTCTGGCTCGGTATGATCGACAAAGAGAACGGCGGATTCTACGGGTATGTCAGTTCCGAAGGTGTTATCGACACGAAGGCTGACAAGGGATGTGTTTTGAACAGCCGAATCCTCTGGGTATTCAGTACGTGCTACAAGCTTTGTATGGACGGAGCGCTGAGTGAAGTCAAGCTTCAGGATGCCGGATATTCATCTGTTGATATCCTCGAGGCTGCTCGTCATGCTTATAACTTCTTCAGAGATCATTACTTCGATCAGGAGTACGGCGGAATCTTCTGGTCCGTAACTTACGACGGTCAGCCGGCAGATACTGCCAAGCATGCATATAACCACGCTTTCGCAATCTATGCGCTGTGTGAGTTCTATGAAGTTACGGGTGATATGGAAGCATTTAAGCTTGCTTATTATCTTAAGAACTGTATCGAGAATATGTTCAAAGATGACAACGGTTATCTCGAGTCATTCGGAAGAGACTTCGAACTTGATGATAACCCGAAGCTTTCCGAGAACGGAGTTCATGCTTACCGTACGACGAATACGCTGATCCACATTCTGGAGGCCTATACAGAGCTTTACAGGATCAACAAGGAGACCAAGGATCAGTTCATCAAGGGTAAGATCTACAGCATACTCGAGATCTTCGAGACCAAGATCTACAATCCGGTCGAGGGAAGACTTGAGATCTTCTTTGATGAGAATTACAACAGTCTTATCGACTTAAGATCATACGGTAATGATATCGAGATGAGCTGGGTTCTCGACAGAACATGCGATGTATTGGGCGATCCGAAGCTTTCGGAGAGAATGGCGGTTATATCCGACACTCTTGCGAGGAAGACTCTCGAGTACGGATTCGACGGAAACTCTCTTGCGTATGAGACCGAGAACGGAGTTACAAAGCAGACACGTGCATGGTGGATGCAGGCTGAGGCGGTCGTCGGATTTACGAATGCATTTATGAAGACCAATGAGAAGGAATTCAAGAATGCGGAAAGAAAGACTTGGGAATTCATTCGTAATCATGTCATCACGAAGACCAGACCTGCCGAGTGGTATAACGAAGTATCACAGGACGGTGTTCCCGATCTGACGAAGCCTTTGGTAGGTGAGTGGAAGTGTCCTTATCACAATGTGCGCATGTGTATCGAGATCTTAAGACGCAATATGAGGGCACAAGAGGAGCTTTGACAAGCGCCAAATATTAACCTTTTGTAAAATTGCACAAACGGGAACCTGATGGCTCCCGTTTTTTTGTGTTTTCGGTTGGTAATGTCTAAAAAATAGTATATAATATTTAAGTATTAAAAACTGGGGGCAAGCGTATGGACGAAGCTTATCTGTTTAATCGCGGAGAAAATTTCATGAGCTACAACTTCCTTGGAGCTCATCCTTATAAAGACAAGAAGGAAGAAGGTTACATTTTCAGAGTCTGGGCACCCAATGCACTTTCGGTAAGTGTTATCGGTGATTTTAACGAGTGGGATGCACTGGCAAATCAGATGTTCAAGCTCGGCGGCACCGGTATATGGGAAGCCAAGATTCCGGGTGTTCATCAGTGGGCAAGATATAAGTACAGAGTCGTCGGTGCAGATTCGAGAATCTACGACAAGGGCGACCCGTATGCAAGACATTTCGAGACAAGACCCAACAACGCGTCTATTGTTTATAACCCCGATGATTACACATGGGGTGATAAAGAATATATGAAGCACAGACCCGATGCTCTTGCTGCAAGACCTATCAACATCTATGAGATGCACTTGGGTTCATGGAGACAGCATCCGGACGGAAACTTCTTCACATATCGTGAGATCGCACTCGACCTCGTCGATTACTGCAAGAAGATGAACTATACACATATCGAATTGATGCCTGTACTCGAGCATCCTCTCGATGCTTCCTGGGGTTATCAGATCACAGGTTACTATGCTGCCACATCAAGATTCGGAACTCCCGCAGACTTCAAGTTCATGGTGGATATGCTCCATCAGAGCGGCATCGCAGTTCTTCTTGACTGGGTTCCCGCACACTTCCCGAAGAACCTCGAGGGACTTGTAAGATTCGACGGTACTCCCTGTTATGAGTATGCTGATCCGAGAATCGGTGAGCACAGAGAGTGGGGTACATACGTATTCGATTATTCCAAGAATGAGGTAATCTCATTCCTTATCTCCAACGCAGTATTCTGGATCGATGAATTCCATATCGACGGTCTGCGTGTTGATGCCGTAAGCTCCATGCTTTACAGAGACTACGGACGTCAGAACTATATCCCGAACAAGTACGGCGGCAATGAGAATCTCGAAGCAGTCGAGTTCTTCAAGAAGCTTAATTCCACGATCAGAAGCAGATATCCCGGTGTTATGATGATCGCTGAGGAGTCTACTGCATGGCCTAAGGTATCCCATCCCGTTGAGGACGGCGGCTTGGGCTTCACACATAAGTGGAACATGGGCTGGATGCACGATACTCTCGATTATTTCTCGACGGATTCTTACGCAAGAGGATGGCATCACGATGAGTTCTGCTTCTCGATGATGTATGCTTTCGCAGAGAATTATGTATTGAGCCTTTCACACGACGAAGTCGTTCACGGCAAGTATTCACTCATCAATAAGATGCCGGGTGACGTATGGAGAAAGTTCGCTTCACTTCGTACATTGTTCATGTATCAGATGAGCCATCCGGGTGCGAAGTTGAACTTCATGGGAGCCGAGTTCGGTCAGTTCATCGAGTGGAGATTCTATGAGCAGCTCGAGTGGTTCATGCTCGATTACGAGTCACACAGACTGCTTCAGGATTACTGCTCGAAGTTGAACCGTTTCTATATCGATCACGGTCAGTTGTGGAGAGACGACCACACATGGTCGGGCTTCGAGTGGATCGCTGCAGACGATACTGTTAATAATGTTTTCGTATATGCAAGAAAGAGCCCGAAGAGGGAAGAGAACGATATCTATGTAGCACTCAACATGGTCCCCCAGCCTCTTGAGGAGTACAAGATCCCCGTCTACGAGCTCGGTACATATAAGATCGTACTTAACACGGATGACATGGCTTTCGGCGGAAGCGGTTATCCCACGGGAGTTTCGCTTGACGGTACTTTCGAGGCGATAGCAGAAGAGTTCCAGGGCAAGCCGTATCACGTTAAGTTTAATCTGCCGCCGCTTGCAGGTGTCTACTTCATGAAGGTTAAGGATCCCGAGCCCAAGAAGGAAGAGAAGAAGCCTGCGGCGAAGAAGGCTCCTGCAAAGAAGCCTGCAGCAAAAAAGGCTCCGGCTAAGAAAACAACAGCAAATTAAAAAAAAGAACATAACTAATTCGGAGGTAGGAAAAAATGGCTAAGACTGATGTAGTTGCAATGATACTTGCAGGAGGCCAGGGAGCAAGACTCGGTGTTCTTACGAAGACTGTAGCCAAGCCTGCGGTTCCATTCGGAAGCCGTTACAGAATCATCGATTTCCCTTTGTCCAACTGTGTTAACTCGGGTATTGAGCGAGTTGGAGTCCTGTCACAGTATCAGCCGCTTGCACTTAACACATACGTAGGTAACGGTCACCCTTGGGATCTCGACCGTAATAATGCAGGTGCTTATATCCTTCCTCCTTACCAGAGATCAGGTAAGTCTGACTGGTATAAGGGAACAGCTAATGCTATCTATCAGAACAAGGACTTCCTTGATGATTTTGATCCCGAGTATGTTGTAATCCTCTCAGGTGACCATATCTATAAGATGGACTACGGCGCAATGCTTAGAAGCCACATCGAGAGAGAGGCTGACGCTACCGTAGCAGTTTACGAAGTACCGTGGGAGGAGGCTCCCAGATTCGGTATCCTGAATACCGAGGGTGAGGACCAGATCGTAGAGTTCGAGGAGAAGCCTGCGAAGCCGAAGAGCAACCTCGCATCCATGGGTGTTTACTGCTTTACATGGAAGGTTCTGCGTGAAGCTCTCGTAAGAGACGAGGCTGATCCCGAGTCCAACAACGACTTCGGTAAGAACATCATCCCGATGCTCCTTAACGGCGGTAAGAAGCTGTTTGCTTACAGATTCGCAGGTTACTGGAAGGATGTAGGAACGATCTCATCCCTGTGGGAGACTAACATGGATATTCTCGACAAGCCTGAGGACATCAACCTCGTTGACCGTTCCTGGAGAATCTATTCGAGAAACCCTGTTAAGCCTTCACAGTTCATCGGTGAGTCGGGTAAGGTTACCAACTCAGCTCTTACAGACGGATGCCGTATCTTCGGTGAAGTAAATCACTCCGTTCTGTCTGAATCAGTAATCGTAGAGAAGGGAGCGGTCGTTAAGGACTGCGTTCTCCTTCCGGGTGTAGTAGTTAAGGAAGGCGCGAGACTCGAAAGATGTATCGTAGACTTCGGAACGATCATCGGTAAGGACGTTAAGGCCGGACCGAAGATCGAGGGCGAAGGTCCTTATACGAACCACAAGCTGTGCTCTGAAGGAATCTGCGTATTTGAGCGAGGATTGAAGATCAAGGACGGTGCCGAGATTCCCGGCAACTCCATGATCGATTCGGATATCGATGCGGGTGATAAGTCCGTTATCGAAGAGAAGTTCAGAGTATAAGAAAGGTCAGAAGGAGGAATAAAAATGTTTAATGATGTTATGGGCCTCATACTGGCCGACAATAAGAAGATTGGATTGGGTGAGCTTTCCGAGCCGAGAGCTCTGTCCGCCGTTCCGTTCGGAGGAAGATACAGAATCATCGACTTCATGCTTTCAGACATGGTCAACTCCGGAATCAAGAATGTAGGTATTCTTACATACAATAAGTATAAGTCCTTGATGGATCACCTTGGCACAGGTTCACCGTGGTCCCTCGACAGAAAGAACGACGGACTTCATATCCTGCCGCCTTACGTTAACTCCGAGGCATCCAATATCACAGGTGATGAGGAACTCGCAGGTGTACTCGACTTCTTGAGACACTCCAGATCCACATATGCTATCGTAGCTAACTCCAATATCATCCTTAACTGCACATTCGATGATATGATCAAGGCTCATGAGTCAAGCGGCGCTGATCTTACGGTTATGTACAACAGAGATGCGCTGAAGTACGGACATCCCTGCTACATTCTCGATACAGACGAGAACGGCTTCGTGAAGGATATGCTGTACAATCCCCAGAAGGCTACATCGAACAAGACATCACTCGGTATCATCTGCCTGAGAAGAGACATGCTTATTGATATCATCTCCCGTCAGATGAGCCACGGACAGACACACTTCGGTCTGCACTCGATGGTAAAGATGTTCGATGAGATCAAGGTTTACGCTTATGAGTATTCCGGAACGGCTCTTCGTATCAATAACGTACAGACATACTTCAATGCTTCCATGTCACTTCTTAAGGATGAGACGAGAAATTCTCTGTTCTGGAGCGGTAAGCCTATCTACACGAAGGTTAAGGACGAAGCACCTACACTTTATTTTGACAATGCCGAGGTCAAGACTTCTATCATCTCCGACGGTTGCCGCATCTACGGTGACATCGATCATTCGGTTATCTTCAGAAGTGCAACGATCTCAAAGAACACAACGGTAAAGAACTGCGTAGTAATGCAGGATGTCCACATCTCCGAGAACTGCCATCTCGAGAATGTTATTCTTGATAAGAATTCATTCGTAAGACCCGGCGTAAGACTCATCGGTCATCCGGATTATCCCGTAGTTATCGGAAAGGGAGCAGGTATCTGATATGGAGAAGATTAAAGTATTATTTGCATCATCTGAGGTAAGCCCGTTCGTCAAGGTCGGCGGACTTGCCGATGTAGTAGGAGCTCTGCCTGTAGAGCTTAACAAGGATAACGTCGATGCACGTGTTATCCTTCCTCTCTATAAGAAGATCAAGATCAAGTATCAGGACGAGATGCAGTTCCTCGGATGGAAGCTCGTCAGAATGGGTTGGAGATCCCTGTATGCAGGTCTGTTCCAGCTCGAGAAGAACGGTACGATCTTCTACTTCGTAGATAACGAATACTACTTCAACTTCGATCAGATCTATGTCGAGTATGTATTCGATATCGAGCGTTACTGCTTCTATCAGAGAGCAGTTCTCGACTTCATGGGCGACTTCATGAACTTCGAGCCTAACGTTCTTCACTGTAACGACTGGCAGACAGGTATGATGCCTCTGCTGCTTGACGCTCACTTCAAGAAGCACGGTTATCACACCAACGTTCAGACTGTATTTACGATCCATAACCTGAAGTATCAGGGTGTTCATGCAACAGATGTAGTTCGTGAGATGCTCGATCTTCCCGATGAGTATTTAAGAGACGAGTTCTGTATCAAGGACCGTGCGATTAACTTTATGAAGGCAGGTATCGTATTCTCCAACTCCGTAACGACTGTATCTCCTACATATGCGTATGAGATCATGACTGATTACTACGGTGAGGGCTTAAACTACACACTGCAGAAGTATGCTTACAAGGTATCCGGTATCCTTAACGGTATCAACGATCTTGAGTACAACCCGAAGAAGGATGACAAGATCCCCGTTAAGTACGATATCAAGACATATAAGAAGGGTAAGGCTGCATGTAAGGAGTCACTCCAGAAGCAGCTCGGTCTCGAGGTTAACCCCGGAGCTCCTCTGTGTGCCATGATCTCCAGACTCGTTGACCAGAAGGGTCTCGATCTTCTCCTGTATGTTCTCGATGAGATGCTCTATGACGGAATGCAGATCGTTATCCTCGGAACAGGTGATAACTATTACGAGAGAGCACTTGTTGATACGGCAAGCAGAAATCCCGGCAAGATGTGTGCATGCATCGACTTCGATTCAGGTCTTGCTCATACGATCTATGCGGGTGCCGATATCTTCCTTATGCCTTCACTGTTCGAGCCCTGCGGTCTGTCGCAGCTCGTATCCATGGCATACGGTACTGTACCTGTTGTTCGTGAGACAGGCGGACTTAAGGATACTGTTACACCTTATAACGAGTTTACGGGCGAGGGTAACGGGTTCTCATTTGCCAATATCAATGCACACGAGTTCCTTTTCGTAACGAAGTATGCATGTGACCTTTACAGAAACCACAAGGATGTCTGGGACAAGCTCATCAAGACAGGTATGAGCGGAGACTATTCCTGGAAGAAGAGCGCGAAAGAGTACGCAGGTCTGTACTCGCTCATCACCGGTATACCTCTCGAGGAGCCCAAGGCAGAGCCCGTAAAGGAAGAGAAGAAGGAAGACAAGAAGCCCGAGGCTAAGAAGGCTGAAGCCAAGAAGCCTGCAGCAAAGTCTCCTGCAAAGAAGTCTTCCGCGAAGAAGCCTGCAACAAAGAAGGCAGCAGCTCCCAAGACAGAGAAGAAGGAAGAGACAAAGTAAGTCATGTTCTTTCACGCGTCACGGGATCTTAAGTACAGGTCGCCTTATGGTGCCCAGCCGACAGACAGCGAGGTAACCATAAGATTTGATGCAGACAATGACAGCAGTGAAGTTACATTCTGCTATTCTTACGGACTTTACGGATTCTCCTATCACGAGGAACCGATGTTCGAAGTAAAGGGAGAAGCAGCTTCCAAAGACACAACAAGATACGAGGTCAGGCTCATGATTCCACATGAGCCCGGTCTCGTTTTCTATTGGTTCAGATTCAGGCATCCCGAGATCATCGATAATACCGATGAGGAAGGAAACGTAACTACAGATACCGTCATCGCGACCCGTTATTATGTTATGGAAGGCGATGTCGAAGACGGGTCGGGTAAGATCTATCACGAGCCTCCCCGTATAGGAGCTGATGAAGACAAGTATCCGTATGCATGGCAGATAACAGCATACGATAAGAACTTCAAGACTCCCGATAAGATGAAGGGTGCTCTGATCTACCAGATATTCCCGGACAGATTCGCGCGTGATTCCGAATTTACTGTTGACCGCATGATGAATGCGTCGCCAAGGGAAGAGCGTGTTTATCACGAGGACTGGTATGAGGATGTCGACATCAAGGGTAAGCCGTCGACGGGTTATCTCGCATGTGACTTCTTCGGCGGTTCACTTAAAGGCATCGAGGAGCACCTCGACTATATTAAGTCCATAGGCATTGATATCATCTATCTTAATCCGATATTTGAGGCCAGATCCTCGCACCGTTATGATACGGCGGATTATCTTAATGTGGATCCGATGCTCGGCGGTAATGAAGCCTTCGCAAGCTTTAAGAAAGCATGTGAGGATCGCGGGATCCGTATCATCCTGGACGGCGTGTTCTCGCACACGGGAGCAGACTCGAGATATTTCAATAAGTTCGGACGATATAAAGGGGTAACGGGTGCCTTTGAGGCTTACGAGAAGGGTAAGGAGAGCCCTTACCGTTCCTGGTATAACTTCTACAAGAACGAGGACGGCTATACCGTCTACGATTCATGGTGGGGTTTTCCGGATCTTCCGAATGTTGATGAGAACGACCTGTCTTACAGAAGGTTTATATTTGATGACGGCGGTGTCGTGGATACATGGATGGGAAGAGGAGCATCGGGCTTAAGACTCGATGTATCGGATGAGCTTCCCGATTCATTCATACGTCAGATGAGAGACGTTATTAAGGGTAAGACAAACGGCGAGGGTATGCTCGTCGGAGAGGTCTGGGAGGACGCGAGCAACAAGTGTTCTTACGGATCTTACCGTGACTTTATGCTGGGACGCACGCACGATTCCGTAATGGGTTATACATTCAGGACGACGGTGCTCGAGTTCCTGCAGGGTTACGTCTCTGCCAAGGTGTTTAATTCGCGTCTCGAGGGATTCCGCGAGCGTTATCCGAAGGAAAGCTATTACTGCATTATGAACCTTCTGTCGTCGCATGATGTGCCGCGTGTATACACCATGATGAGCAAGCCGTGTGATACCGATAATAAGGAAGACCAGCAGAAGATATGCGTGCCGCCCGAAGAAGAGTCGAAGTGCGCAGATCTGTGTAAGCTCGGCGTTGCTTTGCAGATCGGTTATGTCGGTGCGCCCTGCATCTACTATGGTGATGAGATCTTAATGAACGGCTACAAGGATCCGTTCAACCGCCGCACGTATCCGTGGGGCAAGGTCTCTCGTGAGGGCAGTGAGCATCTTGAGTATGTACGTAAGCTGACAGATCTTCGCGTGAAGAATCAGGTACTGCGTACAGGTCTTTACAGGACGTTGTTTACGAACGAGGATGTAATTGTTTTCGAGCGTTACCTTGATAAAGAGAGCCGCGATGCATTCGGCAATACCGTGCTTCCTTCGCAGGGGGCGCGCCGGGTAATCGTTGTGCTTAACCGCGGCAGCAAGGGCGTGTATTTCAGTTTCGACGACAGTTCTGCCGAGTTTAAGGTTACCGAGATTGAGAAAGCTTCTGTAGACTTCGCATCAGAGACGGTAGTAAACGGCGTAAGTTTCGGACCCATGCAGGTCGGAGTCGCCCCTTTAAGCGCGCTGTTCGTGGTATACGGGTAAGACATGGACGTTATTACCAGCAAGGACAATTCAAAGGTAAAGTATCTCGCGTCGCTTCATGACAGCAAGACGGCACGCCGTGAGGGTGTCGTGTTTGTTGAAGGAGTGCGTTCGTGTGAGGATGCACTCGGATGCGGTGTAGTGCCGTCGGTCGTTGTTGCCGATGAGGCTCATGCTTCGTGGGCGCAGACGGTGTCGGATGAGAGGGGCTGTGATGCATTGGTTCTTAACGACATCTGCTTTAAGAAAATATCGCAGACCGTGCACCCGCAGGGAGTGGCGCTTGTGGCAAAGCGTCCCGCAAAGACGGGAGAGATCACATTAAGAGGCGATAATAAGGATATCTTCATGTGCCTTGAGGATATACAGGATCCGGGCAACCTCGGAACCATGATAAGGATCGCGGATGCCTTCGATTTCAGTGCGGTTCTGATTACCAAGAATACCGTAGATCCGTTTAATGACAAGGTCATAAGGTCTTCTATGGGTTCTATCTGGCGTGTGAATATTCTGGAGTACGAAGATGCAGATCAGATGATAGATGCTCTTCATGGCAAGGCTGTTAATATCATCGCTGCGGAACTTCACGGTGATGACTTAAGTAAAGCGAAGATAGATCTGCCGGCAGCGTATTTCATCGGCAATGAGGGCGCGGGCCTTAAGGCTTCAACAATCAGTAAATGTGATACCAAAGTCAAGATCAGGATGCAGGGTAAGGCGGAGTCTCTTAACGCGGCTTCCGCTGCATCGATCATCGGCTATGTTCTTCAGGAGTTAAGGTAGTGGAAGAAGACAAGCCTTTTTCCAAGCAGATTCAGGTGGATTATAAGACACTTAGAAAGCAGCAGTTGTATCATCTGGCGGCTGCGTTTGTTATTGCGGCAGCTTTAGTGGGCGCCGGTATCATTTTAGGCAGGATCAATATGCTGTTCCTTGTGCTCTTGAGTCCCGGTCTTATCCTGTTCACTTTCTGGATAGTTGTGTTCCCGTGGTCTTTGCTGTCCATGAGAAACATGCTTAAGAGCGTGGAGTTTAATCCCGAGGAAGGCATCATTAAGCTTAACGGTGAGACCTATAAAGTGGTGGCGGATAATCTGTATCTGAAGTTCGATGACGGCATTCAGAAGTTCACTCCGTTCGGATGCATTAACCTGAATGTGATAAACGATGATAAAAAGGTCGTCAGGACCTATTATGCCGGTCCCGTCCTGAGCAAGTACGGTTCTGAAATAAGAAAAGCCATCGAGCTTTCCGTTCTGGTGTTCCTGGAAGCTTTAAAGCAGTATGATTCCGTGAACAGGGTGCAGGAGGAGTATGAGGACAGCTTCGGCGTGGTGAGGATAGAATTTCCGGCTGACAGCATCCGCAACGAGTTCTATAAGACCGGTACACTTATTTTTGGCATAACGCTCGTTGCATGCATAATGTCATCACTTCCAGATTCATTTTATGACGATGAATTTTTGCAGCAGATGGTCGGATTCTTAAGATTTCTGACCTATCCAGTCACGATCCTCGGACTTCTGTATGTCGGCTCCTTTTACCTGACCTACAGGAAGCTTGCAAAGACGATAGAGATTCGCGACGGGCTGATCAAGATCAATGACACTGTATTCGAAAAGCCCGGTATCAAACGCATATCAACGCTTAATTCCACGGTAACTCCGGGATATGACGGCGAGGCAGAGTCTTGGATATTCATTAACTATAACGGGCTGATGCACCGCTTTTATCTCGGTCAGGCCAAGAACGGCAAATGCCTGGAACCCCGAAGAAAGCTGTTTAATGCGATAGATAAGATCTTCGGCAAGCCGGAAGGATAATCCCCGGCTTGATTAAATTTGCAAGAAATAAAATTAAATCTTGCAAATATCCTTATTAAAATTGACAACTCAAAGCCGCGGACAATATAATCGTTTCCGTGGCATAATTTAATGCGTACGTATTTATATATATGGAGGAACTTTCATGGGTTTAACAATTTCGCAGAAGATCATTAAGGACCATCTACTTTCCGGTGAGATGAAGGTTGGCGAGGAGATAGCTCTTCGTATCGACCAGACACTTACACAGGATTCTACGGGTACCATGGCTTACCTCCAGTTCGAGGCTCTGGGCATCGATCAGGTTAAGACTAAGCTCTCTGTTGCTTACATCGATCACAACATGCTTCAGTCCGGCTTCGAGAATGCTGATGACCACAAGTACATCCAGACAGTAGCGAATAAGCACGGCATCAGATTCAGCCGCCCCGGTAACGGTGTTTGCCACCAGGTTCACATCGAGAGATTCGGTGTTCCGGGCCAGACACTTCTCGGTTCTGACTCTCACACACCTACATGCGGCGGTATCGGAATGCTCGCCATCGGTGCAGGCGGACTTGACGTTGCAGTAGCAATGGGCGGCGGTCCTTACTACATCACAATGCCTAAGATGGTAAGAGTTACATTGAAGAATAAGCTCGCTCCCTGGACAACAGCCAAGGATATCATCCTCGAGGTTCTCCGCATCATGTCCGTTAAGGGCGGTGTAGGCAAGATCGTCGAGTATGCAGGTGACGGACTTGCATCTCTCACGGTTCCCGAGAGAGCAACTATCACAAACATGGGTGCCGAGCTCGGCGCTACAACATCCGTTTTCCCTTCTGATGAGGTTACTAAGGCTTTTCTCAAGGCACAGGGAAGAGAAGAAGTATGGACAGAACTCAAGGCTGACGAGGATGCAGTTTACGATGAGGAGATCGAGATCGATCTTTCCAAGCTCGTACCTCTCGTTGCTAAGCCGCACATGCCTGACCAGGTTGTAACAGTTAAGGAGATCGAGGGTCTTAAGGTTGACCAATGCTGCATCGGTTCCTGCACAAACTCTTCACTTTACGACATGCTCAAGGTTGCTAAGATCCTGAAGGGTCACACAGTTCATCCTGATGTTTCCCTTGTTATCGCTCCCGGATCCAAGCAGGTATTCAACATGCTCGCTGAGATGGGTGCTCTTGCCGACATGATCGAAGCCGGTGCAAGAATCATCGAGTGCGGATGCGGTCCTTGTATCGGTATGGGTCAGTCACCTAAGACTAATGCCGTATCCTTAAGAACTAACAACAGAAACTTCTATGGAAGATCCGGAACCAAGTCCGCTTCCATCTACCTTGTAAGCCCTGAGGTTGCTGCTGTTGCAGCTATCACAGGTGTAGTTACAAACCCTGCTGACTTCGGTGAGCCGCCGGTAGTAACAATGCCTGATGCATTCAAGGTTAACGACAACATGGTTATCATGCCTTCTGCTACACCTGAGGATGTAGAGGTTGTAAGAGGACCTAACATCAAGCCTTTTCCTGCACACCATAAGCTCGCTGATACAGTTGAGGGCAAGACACTCATCAAGGTTGAGGACAACATCACGACAGACCACATCATGCCTTCCAATGCGAAGCTTCTGCCGTTCAGATCCAACATCCCTTACCTTGCAGACTACTGTCTCACACCCTGTGATGAGCAGTTCCCGGCAAGAGCGAAGGAGAACAACGGCGGATTCATCATCGGCGGCCAGAACTACGGTCAGGGTTCTTCCAGAGAGCACGCTGCTCTTGCACCTTTGCAGCTTGGCGTTAAGGGTGTAATCGCACTCTCTTTCGCTAGAATCCACATGGCAAACCTCATCAACAACGGTATCCTTCCTCTCACATTCAAGGATGCTGCTGACTACGATAAGATCAACATGCTCGATGAGCTCGTTATCGAGAATGCAAGAGAGCAGGTTGAGGCTGCCGCTTCCGGCAAGACTGTTGTTATCACAAACAAGACTCAGGGTTATTCCTTTGAGACTGAGCTCGTGATCTCAGACAGACAGAAGGATATGCTCCTCGCAGGAGGCCTTCTTAATTACACCAAGGAGAATGCCTGATGGCTGAAATGAACAACGAAGAAATAATAAGCAAACTCGCCAAGGTTGCGGGTAAGAAGGCTAAGATCGAACCCGAGCTCTACGGAAGATATAACGTAAAGCGCGGCTTGCGTAACAACGACGGTACGGGTGTTCTCGTAGGTCTTACTGAAGTCGGTGAGGTAATGAGTTACCTTATGGATGACGGAGACAGAATGCCTGTAGACGGAAGACTTTACTACCAGGGTTATGAAGTAACAGACCTTGTTAACGGTTTCTATAAGAAGAGATTCGGTTATGAGGAGATCGCTTTCCTTCTCATCACGGGAGATCTTCCCACGGAGAAGGAACTCGAGGAGTTCAGAGCGCTGCTTTCCTCCAAGAGACCTCTTCCTGACGGATTTACCGAGGACATGATCCTCAAGGCTCCGAGCCCGGATGTAATGAATAAGCTTGCAAGATCCGTTCTTGCTTCTTATTCCTACGACAGCAACCCGGATTCACTTGAAGTATCCAACGTTATGCGCCAGTGCATCGAACTCATCGCGAGATTCCCTGTAATGATCGCTTACGGTTACATGGCAAGACTTCACTACGTTGAGCATAAGAGTCTTTTCCTGCATGATCCCGTGCCCGAGTACAGCACGGCACAGAATATCCTGCATCTTATAAGACCCGACGGAAAGTTCACAGAACTTGAGGCACGTGTTCTTGACCTCGCGCTTGTACTTCATGCTGAGCACGGCGGCGGTAACAATTCGTCCTTCGTAACTCACGCGGTATCTTCCACGGGTACTGACACATATTCCGCCATTGCGGCTGCAGTAGGCTCTCTTAAGGGCCCTCAGCACGGCGGTGCTTCCAACAAGGCTTACGCCATGATGTGCGACCTTCGCGAAAAGGTAAGTGACTGGACTGATGAATCACAGGTCAGAGATTACCTCGCCAAGATCATCAGGAAGGAAGCATTCGATAAATCAGGTCTCATCTACGGTATCGGACATGCCGTATATACACTTTCTGACCCTAGAACAAGACTTCTTAAGATGCACGCTGAGGAGCTTGCGAAGGAGACGGGTAAGGACGATATCTTCAACCTCTATACCATGGTCGAGAGAGTTGCTCCCGAGGTATTCCACGAGGTTAAGAAGTCAGACAAGATCATGTGTGCCAATGTTGACTACTATGCAGGCTTCGTTTATTCGATGCTCGGCATACCTCCGGAATTGTTCACTCCTATCTTCGCATGCGCGAGAATCGCAGGCTGGAGTGCTCACCGCATAGAGGAAGTAGTTACAGGCGGCCGTATCATGCGTCCTGCTTACAAGTGCGTAAGCAAGCGCCGCGAGTACGTGCCTGTTGATAACAGACCCGGAATAGTCTGATCCTTTTTAAGTAAGGAGATCTCTGATGAAGAAGAACAGGATGCTGATCTGCTGCATTGTTGCAGCGGTTCTGTTGATGGCACAGTTTGTTTTCTCTACGATCAACGGTGATGCCGGCCAGGCGGATTCGCATTATTATCAGACCGTCTGGTCGCTGCTTCCCGCGATTATCGCGATCGGACTTGCTCTTGTTACCAAAGAGGTATATACGTCTCTGTTCCTCGGTATTATCGTCGGAGGAATGCTTTATTCGAACTTCAGCTTTGAAGGTACGATAACGCATGCATTTAACGACGGCATCGTAGCGTCTGTTGCCGATCCTTATAACGTCGGTATTCTGGTATTCCTGGTTATATTGGGCGTCATGGTCAACCTTATGAATAAGGCCGGCGGATCTGCGGCTTTCGGCAGATGGGCGTCGTCTCATATCAAGTCACGCGCGGGTGCCCAGATCGCTACGATCGCACTCGGCGTGCTTATCTTCATCGATGATTATTTTAACTGCCTTACCGTCGGATCGGTCATGAGACCCGTATCCGATAAGAGTATGATATCGAGAGCCAAGCTTGCTTATCTTATCGATGCGACAGCGGCTCCCGTGTGCATTATCGCTCCTGTATCTTCATGGGCTGCAGCCGTGTCTTCTTATGTGGAAGACGGTAACGGTCTGCATCTGTTTATCAGAGCGATCCCTTTTAATTTCTATGCGATACTTACGATAATAATGATGATCTTCCTTGCGGTAACGGGAATGGATTACGGTCCGATGTTAAAGCATGAGAAGAATGCGAAGGAGAAGGGAGATGTCTTCTCCGATATGAGAAGACTTGCCGATGAGAGTGAGAAGAAAGCCAATCCCGACGGCGCGGTAATGGATCTTGTTCTTCCCATAGCTATTCTTATCGTCTGTTGCGTAATAGGAATGATCTATTCCGGCGGTTTCTTTGACGGAGAGAGCTTTATCGATGCATTCTCCAATTCCGATGCATCCGTAGGTCTTATGCTCGGTTCCGCCGTTACTTTGGTAATTACCATGCTCTATTATCTGATCCGCCGTGTAATTCCTTTCAAGGACATGACGGACTGCCTGCCCGAAGGCTTCAAGTCGATGGTTCCCGCCATACTCATTCTTGTGTTCGCATGGAGCCTTAAGGCTATGACCGACAGCCTCGGTGCCAAGGAGTTTGTAGAGCAGCTCGTAAGAGGTTCGGCTACCGGATTCCAGTCATTCCTTCCCGCGATAATCTTCCTTATCGCATGCGGTCTGTCTTTCTCGACGGGAACGAGCTGGGGTACATTCGGTATCCTTATCCCGATAACACTCGGAGTTTTCCCTCTGACTGATCCTCTCGGTGTCGTATGTGTATCTGCATGTATGGCAGGTGCGGTATGCGGAGACCACTGTTCACCTATATCCGATACTACGATCATGGCAAGTGCGGGAGCACAGTGCGATCACGTCGCCCATGTATCGACACAGCTTCCTTATGCAATGACGGTAGCGGGTGTAAGTTCGGTCGCATATATCATCGCAGGTTTCGTTCCGAATGCGCTCATAGCGCTGCCTGTAGCGATCGCTTTAATGTTTATTACTTTGCTTGTAATGCGTAAAGTTATGAAAGCATAAAAAGACTTTTATTATGTTATAATCCTTGTAGCATTATAAAAGGAGAATGGCCATGGCTGAAAATGAGAATCTGAATCAAATGGTCGAAGGCGTTACCGAGGACGTAACCGATAAGAAGTGTCCCAACTGCGGTGCTACAGTTACTTATGATCCGGCAACATTAGCAATGACATGTGATTTCTGCGGATATCACAAAGAACTTCCCAAGCCCGAAGAGGGAAGCAAGGCAGGAGAAGAGATCGACTTCAACTCCGCTAAGCTTCGTACAAGCAAGGATTGGGGTGCTCAGAAGAAGACAATCATATGTAAGAACTGCGGAGGTTCTGCAGTTTACGACATGACAGAGACGGCAGGAACATGTCCTTTCTGCGGATCCACATCTGTTATGCCTGTTGACGATGAAGAAGACGTCATGGCTCCGGGCGGTGTAGTACCGTTCGAGATCTCCCGTGAGAAGGCAGCCGAGCTGTTCAAGGGGTGGCTCAAGAAGAAGCTTTTCGCACCTTCAAAGGCGAAGAAGAGCTGCGAGGCAAAGGAGTTCAACGGTATCTATCTTCCTTACTGGACTTTCGATTCCGAGACTACTTCCTCCTATACAGCCGAGTACGGCAAGGACTACAAGGATAAGGACGGCAATACCAAGACAAGATGGTATACCACAAGAGGCATCTACGATGAGTTTATCGACGACGAAGTAGTATATGCCAGCACAAAGACTAAGGATGAGAACATCAAGTCCGTATCAAGCTTCGACTTCAAGAAGCTTCGTGATTATAATCCTCAGTTCATCGCAGGATTCGCAGCCGAGAGATATTCACTCGGTCTCGATGACGGATGGAAGCAGGCTCAGGTCAGCATTCAGAATAAGCTCAAGCAGCATATCAGCGAGAGAGTAAGAACAAGAAACAGCGCTGACCGCGTAAGAAACGTCAAGCTTTCCACTTCATACGACAAGATCACATTCAAGTATCTTCTCGCTCCGATCTGGATCTCGAACTTCTCGTTCAACGGCAAGGTCTATAACTTCGTAGTTAACGGCCAGACGGGAAGAATCGCAGGAAAGTCTCCTGTATCCGCACTCAGAGTTATCGTTGCGATCATCATTGTTATCGCAGTGCTTGCTATCGCGGGTTACGTATTCGGACAGTAAGAAGAATAAGTGTAAGAACACTGATGAGAACGCCGGTCACCGCCGGCGTTTTCTTTTGCTTTTTATTACTGAATGTAGATCGTTGTGCGCTTACGGAGAGCGTTGCCTATCCTGATGAATGCGTTGATCACAAGACCTGCGGTGTAGATTATTACCGCGGCTTCGTAGCTGTTGATGAAGAATATGCAAAGAGCGGCTGCGAGTACGTTGATGATGCCTTGTGTTAACTTGAGACGCCAGTGCTTTCCGCCGAGTTTCTTGGATTCATTTGCCCTTAAGATGTCAACAACTCCCGAGAATCCGTGCAGGACTGCAAGATAGACGAGCACGTAGAACTTCGGGACATCTGATAACGACAGCGTGACCATACCGAGGTCGAAGAGGATAACGCCCTGATAAAGGATGGATTTGCCGCCGACCATGTGCCTTGCCATCCTGAAATAGTAAATGATGGTGCCGAGGCCTTTGAAAGTAAGACTGAAGGCGAGTACGACCAGGATGATCGCGTATCCTAATTCAGGGAAGATGATCATCAACGGTGCTATGAGCAGGGTCACGAGTGCCCAAAGGATGCTTCCGAGTCTTCGTATATTAGTCAAGGCCGGCCTCCTTCAAGATGTCAAGCTGCTTGAACTTAACTATACCTGCAAGGACATTGCCGGACTTTACGATCTCGGCCGTTACCATATTCTTCTGCGCGAGAGCGCCTTCAATGAACTTTCCTATGAAAGTATCATTCTTTCCGTTCTTGTCTGCTTTGATGTACTCTTCCTGATATTTGTTCAGATCGAAGTCTTCGATCGTCTGTCCCGAGAGCTCCTCTCCGAACTTCTTCCAGTCTTCGCATGCGTTGATCTGTCTTTTGGTAAGTATGCCGGTGATGCGTTCCCTGTAAGGCGCGACAATATCATCTGCGTAAGTGCCGGGTTTGAATTCATCGATCCCGCCTCTTAAGAACTTCATCGCGTATATCATCTGCGCGAAAGCCTTCATATAGTCAGATGGGTTATCCTTCACGATGGATTCATAGTTATTCCAGGCCGGCAGGTATTCGTAGCGTATGAACGAATAGTCGGGAAGATGTCCCGCTCTGCCGTGTCCCAGGTTCATTATGGACTTCTCGGAACTTTGGTAGACGGTGTTGGTGTACAAGTTCTGCTCGAGGTCGTCCGCCGCCCCCGGGTTGTGACGGAACTTTATCCTTTTCGTACAGGAAGAGCCGTCCTCAGCGGTAAGTATCTCGCTGAAGTCGTCGGTGGTGTTGTTAATGACAAGCGAAGGCGTCCCTGCGAAATAAGTGTGTGCCCACGTATCTGCAAGGACGTGCATCGCGATGCCGACGTGCTGCAGGGAAGTACCGTGTGCGACGTTTACAGTGCGTTCGAGCAAAGGCCCGTTGGGTTTGCAAATGAGCCTGTATCTGTTCATGTAACCGCGGCCGTGTCGCGGAAGCTGCGCATAAAGATCGTAGGGGAGGAAGTGGAACGAAGCCCATATCCTCGTTATGTCCTGAAGTCCGAGAATGTCTGTTCTGGCGTCTGCGAGTTCAAGCTGAAGCTGGGTTGTCGCGGCATCCTGAGGAGCGCCGAGCTTCGACAACAGTGTCTTGGTGCACAAGTCGACGAATTGGGCACTGTAGCAGATGTCCATGCTTTCTTCGTGTGTGTAGCCTGCAAGGTATGCGGCACAGTATGTGGCGTAGTAGTGAAAATCTTCCTGCATACTATGTCTCCCCGGGTTCTTTGCTGACGTTCTTCTTTAAGATGCGTCCGGAACGAATTATATCTATCAGGATATATATCGAAGTCAGTTCAAACAGGATGGAGGCGATGGTGGTGTCATCGACACTCTGGTCCAGGGTGAAAGAGCCGTATAGCATGAACGGAAGCTCTATGCAGTAGTACAAGGTAAGAAGCAGCGAAACATTCAGAAAGTGCCTGCTTGTTGTCGGATCCTTCGAGAAACGCATTGACGAGAAGCCGACGTAGAAATGAAGTGTGAGGATTATCGCGGAGAGAAAGAAAAGAGTGATCAGAGCTGTCAGGAATATCACCTTAACGTCATATTGATCGAGGCCGGCAAACCCGAACGGATCTATGATGCCGGTACCTATCTCGATTGCGACCTTAAGTACCTCCCAGATACCGAAGGCCATATATGCGAGGCCGCTTATCTTAAGATCCCCTTTGGCCCGTCTGATGTTTGCAACTGTGATCCCGTTCATGAATAATCCTTCGTTGTTTATGCTATTATCTATTTTATATGTTAGAGAAGCTTAAGACAAAAAATCTGACGTTCGTGGGCTTATGGGTGCTCTTTACGGCGGCCCTGGCTTTGTGGGCGGAATTTTTATGCAGGGAAGACAGCCTGTCGCATGATACGTTCTATCAGCTGAATCTTATCAAGCATCCGTGGAACGAGCTTCTGTATTACATAAGTATCGATTACAGTCCTCCTCTTTATGCGTTTGTACTGAAGATTTATGCGTCTGTATTCGGTTACGGTCTTGCGGGACTTCGTGTCTTCTCGACTGTGATCCTGGCTGCGGGGCTCCTGATAATCTTTTTCCCGTTCAGAAGACTGATGGGGAAGACGAGCTCTGTTGTCGCCGCATGTATGTACATTTCATCGGCTTATCTTTTCTATTTCAGTGTTGAAGTAAGACCTGCGGTGTTGGCGTATGTGCTTACGACCGGCATGTTCGTGTACGCCGTGCTCGCGCTTTTCGAAGGGCGAAAATCCGACATGATAGTGTTCACGGTGCTGTCGTGTCTTTGCATGTACACGCATAACGTGTCTCTTATCGCTGCTTTCTGTGTTTACGGCACGACGATAATACTGGCACTGATACGAAAAAGATACGATGTGTTTAAGAAGTTCCTTATAAGCGGAATTGCCGTTGCGGTGCTGTACATACCGTGGCTTATCGTTCTCATGGGACAGTACAGTAATGTTATGGAGAACTACTGGTCGAATGAAGGCTCTCTGCCGTTCGCATTCTTTATTGTTCTTATCGGTATTGTCGAGAATGAATTGGTTCCTTATCTGTCGTTCATAACGATAATATTCATTATCTTTTTGCCGCTGATCCTTATTATTCTTATGATCCCCGCCCAAAGATACAAAACTGCAGGTTCGATCAGGGAGCTTATCACGGTAAAAGAGATAAAGAAGAACTGCCCGAATTTAAATAAGTTCCTGTATCTTGCTTTGATAGTGTCGGCTTCGATCGTCGGGTTCTATCTGTTTACGGTCCTGCTTGTGCCGGTCTTCGTCGAGAGATATCTGTATATCCTGTCGGGAGGCGGTATACTGCTTCTGGCGTCGCTCGTATCGATCTGCGACAGGAAGAAGGTATTGGCGGTAATTCTTTCCGTAATGGTGCTGGTTACAGGCGTATGCAATGCTTATAAGAAGCGCGGCGATCTTGATTCGTATACCAGAGATCAGATGATAGAGGATGTCACACGCATAAGCGGGGACGAGCCTGTATTCATTCATCCTACGGAATACACGATCAGCTACTCGAAGTATGCTTTCCCGAATTCGCGTCATTATGCAACGACTTTTATCGGCAAGGTGCTTGTAAGCCTCGATGTTCTTAATACTGACATCACTTATCTTCCCGATTATGACAGTTTGTGGGACTGCACCGATGAGGTGTACATCATGGATTTTGAGAAGATAGGGCAGAGAAGTGATGATGAAGCCATAGAATATGCATTATATTGGTTCAGCATTGACGACGAGCTCGAAGCAGAAGTGGTCGGAAGATACACATTGCCTTACGAATGCGATTTTGACGAATGCGAAGCGATTGTGCTCCGGGTGACCAGAAAGTAGTATAGAAACGCTCGAAAATGTGATAAAATAATAGGCGTTTCAAGAAACAATTTATTTCAAAGGAGATTGTAGCTTATGCCATTGGTAACAACTACTGAAATGTTCAAGAAGGCTTATGACGGCGGTTACGCTATCGGTGCTTTCAACGTAAACAACATGGAGATCGTTCAGGGAATCACAGAGGCAGCAGGAGAGCTTAACAGCCCTGTTATCCTTCAGGTTTCCAAGGGCGCAAGAGCTTACGCTAACCACACATATCTCGTAAAGCTCGTTGAGGCAGCAGTTATCGAGAATCCTCAGATCCCGATCGCACTGCACCTTGACCACGGTGATTCCTTCGAGCTTTGTAAGAACTGTATCGACGGCGGTTTCACATCTGTCATGATCGATGCTTCTTCCAAGCCTTTTGAAGAGAATATCGCCCTCACAAAGCAGGTTGTTGAGTATGCTCATGCTCACGGCGTAGTTGTTGAGGCTGAGCTCGGTACTCTCGCTGGTATCGAGGATGAGGTTGTTGTAGAGTCCGGTAAGGAAGCTTACACAAGACCTGAAGAAGTTGAAGAGTTCGTTTCCAGAACAGGCTGCGACTCCCTCGCTATCGCAATCGGTACATCACACGGTGCTTATAAGTTCACAGCTGCTCAGTGCACAAGAAACGCTGACGGAATTCTCGTACCTCCCCCGCTTCGCTTCGACGTTCTCGAAGAGTGCATCAAGAGACTTCCCGGATTCCCTATCGTTCTGCACGGTTCTTCTTCCGTACCTCAGGAATTCGTTAAGATGGTTAACGAGTACGGCGGAAACATGCCTGATGCTGTTGGTATCCCTGAGGAGCAGCTCCGTGAGGCAGCTAAGCTCGCAGTCTGCAAGATCAATATCGACTCTGATATCCGTCTCGCTATGACAGGTAACATCAGAAAGTACTTCGCAGAGCATCCCGATCACTTCGATCCTCGCCAGTACCTCAAGCCCGCTCGTCAGGCTGTTAAGGAAATGGTTGCTCACAAGATCAAGTACGTTCTCGGTTCCGACGGCAAGATCTGATCTTAAGATACAATCTGATTTTTATAAGACCGTTTCGCTTCAGCGAAGCGGTCTTTCTTTATTTGTTGTATAATCCTTTGTAGCGCGCTTTAGCGCCCTGAAGAGGTAATTATGCATAAAGAATTTCTAATGGGAAACGAGGCGATAGGTAAGGCCTGTATAGCAGCAGGAGTTAATGTCGTCGCAGGTTACCCGGGTACTCCTTCCACGGAAGTCCTCGAGACTATAGCAAAAGAGAATGACGGCAGCATCTATGTCGAGTGGTCAGTTAACGAGAAGGCCGCTATGGAGGTTGCCGCAGGTGCAGCTTATTCTGGTGCAAGAACTCTCGTTACGATGAAGCAGGTGGGACTTAACGTCGCATCCGATCCCCTGATGAGCCTCGAGTATGTGGGCGTGCAGGGAGGCATGGTAGTCCTCGTCGCAGATGATCCCGGTCCGATCTCATCACAGACAGAGCAGGACACGAGAACTTTCGCCGAGTATTCCAAGGTTCCTTGCTTTGATCCTTCCGATGCGAAGGAAGCATATGAGATGATATTCGAAGCTTTCGAGCTTTCAGAGAAATACAATACTCCCGTATTCATGCGCCCGACTACGCGCGTGTGCCATTCTTATCAGAGCATAGACGTACGCGATTATGCGGAGTACGAGGACCACAGACCTGACGGTTTTGTCAAGGACTCCAAGCGCTGGGTTATCTTCCCGAAGCTGTCTTACGCGAATCATGCGAAGATAGAGGAACGTAATGTCGGTCTGTCGGATGAGTTCTCTTCCGATGAGCGTAATACCGTTACTGCAGGTACTGTGCGTAAAGGTATCGTTGCTCAGGGTATTTCTTATGCAAATGTTAAGGATATTCTCGATAACACGGAAGGGCAGAAGCCTGCGCTGCTTAAGATAAGCACACCGTTTCCTTTCCCCGAGAAGCTCGCATGCAAGTTTCTTAAGAGTGTAGATGAGGTTCTCGTAATCGAGGAGCTTGATCCTTATATCGAAAGACACCTGCTTCAGGTGTGTGGCAAGTACGGTGTTAACGTGAAGATCACGGGTAAGCTGACGGGCCATGTCGCCCGTTCAGGTGAGAACATGCCGGATCTTGTACAGAAATACATAAGTGACTTTATGGGATGGGAGCTCCCTTCCTTCGAGAAGATGAATACTCCCGAGCTTCCGGTGCGTCCGCCTGTACTGTGCGCAGGATGTCCTCACCGTGCGTCATTCTATGCAGTTAAGAAGGCGATGAAGGGAAAAGAGACGATCTTTGCCGGCGACATCGGCTGCTACACCTTAGGAAACGCCATGCCTCTTGATATGGTAGATACATGTCTTTGCATGGGTGCCGGCCTCGGTATCGCGCAAGGTGTCGGCAGAGTTAAGCCCGATACCAAGTGCTTTGCATTTGTAGGCGATTCCACATTCTTTGCTTCAGCGATAACAGGTGTCGTTAATGCTGTTTATAACCAAGCTGACATGACTTTGATAGTCCTTGATAATTCCACAACCGCGATGACGGGTCATCAGCCTCATCCCGGTACGGGTCACACCATGATGGGTGAGTTCACGGATAAGATCAATATTGAGAATATTCTGCGCGGCATCGGCGTGGAGACTGTCGTAAGACAGGATCCGTTCAAACTTGATGAAGCGGTGAGAGTTGTGAAAAAGGTTGCAGATGAGCCCGGTGTGAAAGCGATTATTTTCGAGGCTCCGTGCTGCGTTCTGTTTAAGCCCGAGACGCCATATGAGGTTGACCTTGATAAGTGTGTCGACTGCAAGATGTGTATCCGCGAGATCGGATGCCCCGGCGTGGTCCTGAAGGACGGACATGTGGCGGTGGATCCGGCTCTGTGTAACGGATGCGGTCTGTGCTCGCAGATTTGCCCCTGTGATGCCATCGGAAAGGCGGTGAAGGAATGAGTACCACTAATATCATTCTGTGCGGCGTAGGAGGGCAGGGAACGGTCCTTGCGTCTAAGCTCACGGCAGCTGCATCCATGGCGAAAGGTTTGAACGTGCGTTCAGCCGAGACCATAGGCATGGCTCAAAGGGGAGGAAGCGTATTAAGTTACCTTCGTATCGGTGAGTGCGCGTCTCCTCTTATCAATAACGGCTGCGCAGATCTTATAATCGGTTTCGAGCCTGCTGAGACTGTGCGCGCACTGTCTTATCTTAAAGAGGGCGGCATCGTAATTACTTCCGACCGTGCCATGATGCCGGTTACTGCCGCTTTGCAGGGTTCGGACTATGAAGGCTCCAAGATGACGGATTATCTTAAGTCGCTCGAGGGCGGTCGTATCGGCAAGCTTGTTATTGTTAATACAGACGATGCCATGCGCGACCTGGGCTCGCCCAAGGTAATGAATATGGTTCTTCTCGGAGCTGCTGCAAGAGGCGGCTTCCTGGGTGAAGTTACTATAGACGATATCAGGCAGGCGCTTGTAAAAAAGGTTAAACCGCAGTTCCATGAGCTTAATTTCAAGGCTTTGGAATATGCGAGTGTATAAGGAGGATCTGTATGAAGATCAATGACATTCAGTTGGAGCAGGTTAACAGCAGAATTCAAGCACTAGTAAAGGCCGGAAGTTTCTACGGTAAGAAGCTCGAAGCGGCAGGTATCACGGGTGTAAATTCGGCAGAGGACTTCGAGAAGCTGCCGTTCTCGGAGAAGAACGACCTTCGTGAGGCTTATCCTCTCGGACTTATGACGGCTCCCGAGGAGGAGATCGTCCGTATCCATTCTTCTTCAGGTACTACGGGTCTTCCGGTTATCATTCCTTATACAGCGAAGGATGTTGACGACTGGGCTATCCAGTTCAAGCGCTGTTATGAGATGGCAGGCATCACAAAAAAGGACCGTATTCATATCACTCCCGGATACGGTCTGTGGACTGCAGGTATCGGCTTCCAGTTAGGCGCCGAGAAGCTCGGTGCCATGTGTATCCCTATGGGTCCCGGCAACACCGATAAGCAGCTTCAGTTCATGATGGATATGAAGTCCACTGTATTGTGCGCCACATCTTCGTATGCTCTGCTCCTTGCCGAGGAGATCGAGAAGAGAGGCATCAAGGATAAGATCTGCCTGAAGAAGGGCGTTATCGGCTCTGAAAGATGGGGCGATAAGATGCGTGAGAGAATTCACAATGAACTCGGTATAGAGCTGTTCGATATCTACGGCCTTACAGAGATCTACGGCCCCGGTATTGGTATCAACTGCCCGGGCGAGAAGTATATGCACTACTGGGATGATTATATCTATCTCGAGATCATCGATCCCGTTACGCTCGAGCCTCTGCCTGACGGCGAGTGGGGAGAGATCGTTATCACCACACTCGTTAAGGAGGGCGCACCTCTTATCCGTTACAGGACTCATGACCTGTCACGTATCATACCCGAGCCCTGCAAGTGCGGATCCAAGTTCCCCCGTATCGATGTTATCAAGGGAAGAACGGACGACATGATGAAAATCAAGGGCGTCAACGTATTCCCGGCTCAGATCGAGGAGATATTAAAGACGTTCCCCGAGCTTTCTTCCGAGTATCAGATCCGTATATCGCATCTTGACGGACGCGATACGATGAGGATCTATGTCGAGACATCAGGTCACTACGACTTCGATGAGCTGTCGAAGAGAGTAGCTGCTTCAGTTAAGGCTAAGATCGGCTTTACACCTATCGTTAAGGTTGTTGAGATAGGACTGCTTCCGAGATCCGAGAAGAAGTCAAAGAGAGTCATAGACGAGAGATTCGACTGATATAGTGCAGTTTACTTGCAGCATTATTGATATTGGAAACAGGTTTTGCCGCGTTTGATCCCGCGTGCCCCAATACCCGTTGACAGAATGCCATACCTCGTGATACGATGTATATCGTTTGAGGAGGTATAGATATGTTTAAGAGGATGATTGCAGGATTAACGGCTGCCGCGGTGCTCGCAAGTGTGTCCGCTACGACAATGGCAGCCCGGAACGAGACGCCTTCGGGCATCCCGATCGACGAAGTAGGAAGCCGGATCGAACAGTGGGCTTCAGAGAATGAGAACGAGTATCCGTCATTCGCAGTTGCAGTTGTAAACGGCGGTGAACTGGTCTATTCGGGGGCGTTCGGATATATCGACATTGAGAACGGGATTGAGGCGACACCTGATAACACTGTTTATGAGTGGGGTTCCTGCTCCAAGACATTGGTCTGGGTCAGCGTAATGCAGTTGTGGGAACAGGGGAGGATAGACCTTAACGAGGACATCCGTAATTACCTGCCTGAAGGATTCTTTCATAACTTAAGATATGACGATCCCATCACCATGCTGAATCTCATGAACCACAATGCCGGCTGGGGTGAGTCGACATGGGCAATGCAGGTCACAGATGAGAATGACATCATGGATCTGGGGGAAGCTTTGCAGTATTCAGAGCCGGTACAGATGTACCGCCCGGGCGAGGTTGCTTCCTACAGCAACTATGGTGCGGCACTCGCAGGCTATGTAGTCGAGTGCATCACAGGCCAGTCTTATGAGGATTATGTACATGAGCATATCTTTGATGTGCTCGGCATGGAGCACACTGCCATCGCACCGGCACATAACGATAACGAGTGGGTTTACGAGAGAAGACAGCAGTTCGTGAATTATCAGCGATCCGGTGATTCCTGGGTATCTAACGGTCATCAGCTTTGCTTCATCCTGCCGTATCCTGCAGGTGCTGCCTGCGGTACGATCGAGGATATGGCACTATACTGTTCCGCTCTTGTGTCAGACGAGAATCCTCTGTTCGAGAACGAGTCCACAAGAGATGAGTTGTTCTCTGCCACGATGTTCTGCGGCAGTACTGATATTGCTTCCTGCTGTCACGGTTTCTGGCTTGCCGATTATGAATATGCATCCACATTGGGCCACAACGGGGGAACCAACGGCGGCTCCGCTAACCTTGAATTCGATCCCGTAAGCGGCATCGGTGTTGTTACTCTTATGAACGGCAGCGGTAAGCCTCATCATGCCATGGATGAGCTCGTGTTCGGTGATTCTGTCATTCAGATACCGGAGACAACATGCGGTGACCTTTCTTCGCAGGATCTGTCGGGGCTGTGCATCAGCGCGAGGTCGTGGAGACGCGGTCCTCTGAGATTCATGTCGATGTTGGGACTCATGCCGATCACGCGCGTAAGCGAAGATGAGTACGATGTCGCGGGCATGTATACCATTACAAGATTTGCCGAGGATGCTTTTTACTTACAGGATGATTCGTTCGGAATGGCGGCTGAGTATAAGGTTCTCGATGACGGCACACGCGTGTTCGATATCGCGTCTTCCGGTTATGTTACCGAGAAGGGGCTGGCAGCTGAGCTTATTTTGATGTGTCTTTATGTGTTGATCGTACTTGCTTCAGCCGTGCTTCTTATCATCAAGCTCATAAGAGTAATTGCCGGGAAGAATAAGCCATATGAAGGTTCAAAGATCATTACGGCAGCACAGATCGCGAAGATCGTCTCTGCCGGTGTTATCGGTTTCTGGCTCAGTGTGCTGAACGAACAGTACGGACTGTATAAGATGCAGGGCGTCATTGGCTGCTTCGTGCAGATGCTTTGCTTTGCAGTGTGTCTCGCGTCAGCATTTGTATCCGTCAAAGCTCTCACCAAGGGCGGCAAGGGTAAGTTTAAGTACATAGTGAACGTACTCGGCAACGTCTCTTTCGCAGCGGCAATGGTTGTATTTGAATTAATGAGATTCTGGAACGTTTAAAGTGTAATTCGTCGATGCTGAGCAGGTCGTGGTTTATAAAACAAAAGAAAGCCCTCTCAAAAATCGAGAGGGCTTATAAGTGGTGACCCCAACGAGAATCGAACTCGTGATTGCGCCTTGAGAGGGCGCCGTCTTAACCGCTTGACCATGGGGCCATCTATAAGCGAATAATTAATGCGCAAGACGAAACGCTCGAGTATATTATCACAGCCTTTTCGAAATGGCAAGGGTGTATAGTTTCTTTTTCTGTGGTATGATATGATAACTTTATAAAAACGAACATAAATTCGATTAGAGGCATTATGAAAGATTATAAATACATAAGGATTCACGGGGCCAGGGAGAACAACCTCAAGAATATAGATCTTGATATTCCGAGAGATCAGCTTGTTGTTCTGACCGGTTTGTCGGGATCGGGCAAGAGCTCTATCGCTTTCGATACTATTTATGCCGAGGGACAGAGACGTTATGTCGAATCCCTGTCTTCTTATGCCCGTATGTTCCTGGGGCAGATGGAGAAGCCTGATGTGGACAGTATCGAAGGTCTTTCTCCCGCGATCTCGATCGATCAGAAGACGACGAGCCATAACCCGAGATCCACTGTCGGTACAGTAACCGAGATCTATGATTATTTAAGGCTTTTATACGCGCGCGTAGGACAGCCTGTGTGCTGGAAGTGCGGCAAGCCCATTACTTCACAGACCATCGACCAGATAGTCGATAAGCTTAAGCTCTATCCGGAGGGAACGAGACTTATTGTTATGGCTCCCACGGTAAGAGGCAAGAAGGGCGAGTTTACTAAAGTGCTCGAGGATTACAGGAAGTCGGGTTATGTCCGTGCGAGGATCGACGGCTCCATGTACGACCTTGGTGAAGAACTTGACGGGCTCAAGCTCGACAAGAATCAGAAGCACAAGATCGAGGTTGTCGTTGACAGACTTGTCGTGCGTGATACGAATACGACGAGACTTTATGATTCATGTGAGACTGCGCTGAAGCTTGCTGACGGACTTCTCACGGTCGAAGCACAGGTGCTCACGAGTGAGAGTGAGGACGGACAGAAGACTTATGAGGTCAGTGAAGAACTCTTTTCGCAGAATCTGTCGTGTCCCGACTGCGGTATCTCTTACGGCGAGATCACGCCCCGAAGCTTCTCTTTCAATAATGCTTACGGTGCATGTTCCGAGTGTTCCGGTATAGGTTCGCTGATAAGAGTCGATCCCGATCTTTGTATCACGGATCCGAAGCTCTCGATCAATGAGGGCGCGATCACGGCAGGCGGATGGAATTTCGGTGATCCGAAGAGCTGGGGAAGAGGTTTCGCAGTGGCTTTGTCCGAGAAGTATAAGTTCTCGCTCGACACGCCTTATTGTAAGCTGCCTAAGAAGATACAGGATATCATCATGTACGGTAATGACGGGGTAAAGATGAAGATCGATACCACGAACAGCGTCTACAGACGTGATGATGACTACTATGCTGCATGGGAAGGTCTTGTGCCGAGTATCATGCGTCGTTACCGTGAAGCTTACGGAGAGGACGCTAAGGCGCATTACGAACAGTATATGAGCGTAGATGTCTGCCCGTTGTGTAACGGCGCGAGACTTCGTAAGGAGAGCCTGTCGATTTATATCAACAAGACCAATATAAGCGAGCTTACGAATAAGTCTGTAAGAGACGAGCTTAAGTTCATGGAAGGACTTAAGTTTACGAAGAGAAACGAGACTATCGCTGCTCCCATCTTGCGTGAGATCAAGGCCAGATTGCAGTTCCTTTCAGACGTCGGACTCGAGTATATGACCTTGAGCCGTCCCGCGATGACTTTGTCCGGAGGAGAGGCTCAGAGAATAAGACTTGCGACTCAGATCGGTTCCGGACTTCAGGGTGTTCTTTATATCCTCGACGAGCCTTCAATAGGTCTTCATCAGAGAGATAACGAGAAGCTCCTTAATACTTTGATCAAGTTAAGAGATCTCGGTAATTCCGTTATCGTCGTAGAACATGACGAGGAGACGATGCGTGCTGCCGACCATATTGTTGATATCGGTCCTCGTGCGGGTATCCACGGAGGTCAGGTGGTCGCTCAGGGTACAGCAGATGAGATATGCAAGGTTCCCGGGTCCATTACCGGAGAATACTTAAGCGGAAAGAAGTTCATACCCGTTCCTTCGAACAGACGTAAGCCGGATCCCAAGAGAATGTTAAGCATCAAGGGTGCCGCGGTTAATAATCTTAAGAGTATCGATGTCGATATCCCTCTCGGGCTTTTCACGTGCATAACGGGAGTGTCGGGTTCAGGTAAGTCTTCTCTTGTTAATTCGACTTTGGTACCTGTTCTGCAGCACGAGCTTAATGGCGCGCGTAAGACGAAGGTCAAGTGTGAGGGTATCAAGGGGTATTCGAACCTTGATAAGCTGCTTGTTATCGACCAGTCGCCGATAGGAAGGACGCCGCGAAGCAATCCCGCGACGTATATAGGAGTATTCGATCTTATAAGAACTTTGTATGCGAATACACCGGATGCCAAGATGAGAGGCTATAAGAACGGACGCTTCAGTTTTAACGTAAAGGGCGGACGATGCGAAGCCTGTAACGGTGACGGCGTTAATAAGATCGAGATGCATTTCCTAGCAGATGTATATGTAAAATGTGATGTTTGTAAGGGAAGAAGGTATAATAGAGAGACCCTTGAGGTAAAATATAAGGGTAAGAACATCGCGGATGTGCTTGATATGACCGTAGATGAGGCGTGTGAGTTCTTCGCTTCCGTGCCTAACATTTACCGCAAAGTGAGAACGCTTAAAGAGGTAGGTCTGGGTTATATTAAGCTGGGTCAGCCGTCAACGGAGTTATCCGGAGGCGAGGCGCAGCGCGTTAAGCTCGCATCCGAGCTGTCGAAGAGGTCTACGGGTAAGACTCTTTATGTACTGGACGAGCCCACTACGGGTCTTCACGTCGCAGATGTGCATAAACTGGTTGACATACTCGAGAGGCTTACTGAGAATAACAATACGGTCCTTGTAATCGAGCATAATCTCGATGTTATAAAGACTGCGGATTATATCATTGACTTAGGTCCCGAGAGCGGTGACAAAGGCGGTGAGATAATTGCCGAGGGAACACCCGAGCAGGTCGCGAAGGTTAAAGGATCGTATACGGGGCAGTTCGTTAAGCCTCTGCTCGACAGAGCGAAGAAGAACGGACAATATGCTGATCTGTCAGCGTTTATAGATGCAGGCAAGCTCGAACTCGAGGCTCTGGAGATATCAACGGGACCTAAGGTCAGAAGAAAGATAAAAGAGTAATATACAGGAATAAGAGATAAGGAAAGAGGATAAGATATGCCATTATGTTCAGTATGTAAGCAGAGGCAGGCAATTGTTTTTACCAGCCGCTACGAGAACGGAAGAAGAATAGACGACGGCTACTGCATGAAGTGCGCTTATGAGTCGGGTTTTGCCGGCATAAGCGATATGTTCGCGGCAGCCGGTATCAACGGTGACAACATCGATGAGATGAGCGACAGAGTCGAGAATATCATCGGTAAGGCTGGTAATGCCACCAACCCGCAGGATTTCCTTAAGGCGATCGCGGGAGATGAATTCAGTGATGAGTTCGGTGATACGGATCTGCCGTTCGAACTCGACACCGGCATAGATGATATGGACTTCATCGATGACGATCAGAATAATGTCGGCGTTGCAGACTTCGGACCCGACAGCGATATTCCTTCTGAGGATTCATACGGAAGACGTCCCGGAAGCGAAGCCGAAGATTCATCGAAGAATCCCATAAGCAGCTTTATGGACTCTATCTTCGGCGGTAAGAATCCCGGCGAGAAGGGTGATGAACAGGGCAGCAAGGGTAACGGCAAGAGCTCCAAGAGAAGACTGAAGTTCCTTAATGAATTCGGAACCAATCTTACCGAGCGTGCCAAGGAAGGTAAGATCGACAGGATTCTCGGAAGAGAGACGGAGATCGACCGTGTCGTTCAGATCCTTAACAGAAGAACGAAGAATAATCCCGTGCTCATCGGTGAGCCCGGTGTAGGTAAGACTGCGATCGCGCAGGGCCTTGCCAATAAGATCATCGACGGAACAGTTCCCGAGAAGCTTCAGAATATGCAGATCTGGCAGCTCGATCTTCCTGCTATGGTAGCGGGCACTCAGTTCAGAGGTATGTTCGAGAACCGTATCAAGGGCGTTATCAATGAGGCTATCAAGGAGGAGAATGTAATCCTCGTTATTGATGAGCTTCATACGATAATGGGCGCGGGAGACTCAGAGGGTTCGACGAATGCTTCGAATATCCTTAAGCCTGCTTTGGCAAGGGGAGAACTTCGCATTATCGGTTCCACAACTACAGCCGAGTATAAGAAGATCGAGAAGGATTCGGCTCTCGAGAGACGTTTCCAGCGTGTCGTAGTCGATGAGCCTTCGGAAGAAGTTGCAGTAGGAATCCTGATGGGAATCAAGGATTACTATGAGCAGCATCACAATGTCACATATTCACCTGAGGTAATCAAATTTGCCGTTCAGGCTTCCAAGAGATATATAACTGACCGTTATCTGCCGGATAAGGCCATCGACCTTATCGACGAAGCAGGTTCCAGAGCAAACCTCGATAACATCAAACTCGTAAAGCTTAAGAAGGCTGAAGAGGCGCTTGATAAGGCTAACAAGGAATATTCCTCTATGGTAGAGAAGATGGAGAGCCTCACGCTTTCCGAGCGCGAGCAGTTCTATCCCAAGATGGCAGAACTCCGTGCCGCTTCCGAGAAAGCTCAGCAGGAGTTTGACACCCTTAAGGATGAGGTTAAACCTGATCCGATCACTGTCGAGGATATCGCGAGAGTAGTCGAGATGTGGACGGGTATCCCTTGTAAGTCTATCTCCGAGAGTGAGTCAGAGAAGCTCATACACCTTGAGGAAAGACTGCATGAGAGAGTTGTCGGTCAGGAGAAGGCTGTAAGTGCCGTAGCACAGGCTGTAAGAAGAAACCGTTCGGGCTTTACCAAGAAGCATAAGCCTGCATCGTTTATTTTCGTAGGTCCTACGGGTGTAGGTAAGACGGAGCTTGTTAAGGCTCTTACCGAAGTCATGTTCGGTACAGAAGACGCTCTTATCAGGATCGATATGTCAGAGTACATGGAGCCGCATTCCGTAAGTAAGCTTATAGGTTCTCCTCCGGGATATGTCGGACATGAGGATTCGGGCCAGCTTACGGAGCAGGTAAGACATAAGCCTTACTGCGTTATTCTTTTCGATGAGATCGAGAAGGCGCATGCGGATGTCTTTAATCTTCTGCTGCAGATGCTCGATGAAGGAAGACTCACGGACAGTCACGGCGTTCACGTTAACTTCGAGAACGCGATCATAATCATGACAAGTAACGCAGGTAATACCGCGAAGGCTCCTACGATCGGATTCTTCTCCGGTACAGAGGAAGCACTTGAGGCTAAGGTCAACTCCGCACTGAAGGAGACTTTCAGACCTGAGTTCCTTAACCGTGTTGATGAGACGATCATCTTCAGTGAACTCAAGCCCGAGGAGATCAGACGCATCGTGGATATCATGATGAAGGAAGTATTCTCCGTTCTGTCCGATAAGGGTATCGACGGAAGTATCACGGACCGCGCTGCCAACAGACTTGCGCAGCAGGGCTATGATCCGAAGTACGGTGCGAGACCGCTTCGTAAGGTTATCAGAAAGCAGATCGAAGATAAGCTTTCTGATATGACTCTCGACGGCTCTCTTAAGGATGTAACCGATATCGTTATCGATTACAACGACGGCGATGAGGCAATGACTTTCATCACGACTAAGAAGAAGCCCAGAAAGAGAAAGACAGTCTCCAAGGGTACGGAAGAGTAATGAATATAACGGTCGTCGGCGGGGGTAATATCGGCACCCAGTTCATGGTGCATGCAGCTTCAAAGGGGCACAGGGTCACCGCATATACCTCTGATCCGTCCGTTTTTTCTTCTCATCTTAATATCGTAGACGAGAACGATAAGACAACTCTCGAAGGCGATATCGCGCTTGCGACCAATGATCCTGCAAGGGCTTTCTCCGATGCGGAGTTTATTATGATCACGCTTCCTTCAATGATGATGAAGGGTATCGCAGATAAGATTTATGAGTATGCGTCTTCATCTGCGGTTATCGGCGTAGTCCCGGGAAACGGCGGAAGTGAGTGTGCATTCGCTCGTTGTATAGAAAGAGGCAATGTTTTTTTCGCGATAGAACGTGTACCTGCCATAGCTCGTCTCGTTCAGAAGGGTAAGACAGTCAGATCGACAGGATACAGAGGTGAACTTCATGTCGCATCGATTCCTGCTGTACGTGCCGGTGAATGCTGTGATCTTATCTCCGGGATTTATGATAAGCCGTGTGTTGCAATCCCGAATTATCTTAATCTTACGATGACTCCGTCTAACCCGATCCTTCACACTACGCGTCTTCGCACGTTGTTCAAGGACTATAAGCCGGGAGTTGTTTATGAAAGCCTTCCTTTGTTTTATGAGCAGTGGTCTGATGAGTCTTCGGAGCTTCTGCTCAAGTGTGATGATGAGGTGCAGGAGATTTGCCGTGCATTGCCAAAGTTTCATTTGGAGTTCACGAAGTCGCTTCGTGTTCATTATGAAAGTCCTACGGTAGAAGCTATGACGGCGAAGATCTCGAGTATAGCTGCTTTCAAAGGGCTTACTACACCTTCGGTTAAGACTGAACAAGGCCTGATCCCTGATCTTCATTCGAGATACTTTACGGCCGACTTCTCGTACGGCCTTGCGATCATAAAGCAGATTGCTGTATTCGCAGGGGTTGATACTCCCAATATCGATGATGTCCTGTCCTGGTACGAAGGTCTTCGTATCGAGAAGGGTGATTTCTCATATTCAGACTACGGTATCAATACCAGAGAAGACTTCGACAGATTCTATCTCAGATAAGTCCGACGTAACCCGTCTGTTCGATCATCGACTGACCCTCTTCGGAGAGAAGCCAGTCTACTAATCTTGTGACGTTCGGATTATCGTTATCACTTCTGTATACGACATAGAAGTTCGCGGTAAGCGGGTAGGTGCCGTTTCTGATATTCTCTGCATCGGGGTATATTCCGTTGACTGAAAGCATCTTCACGCCGTCATTGCCGATAAGTCCCGTGAGATAGTATCGGAATGAATACCCTATGGAACCTCCGAAGATTGAGAGCGGATGCCTTCTTGTTAGCATATTATCTTCCATGAAACGGTCCATCATAGACTGGCTTCCGGAGCCGCTTATACGCGTAACAGGGTTGATCATGCGGTTCGGACCGCCGACCTCATTCCAGTTGGTGATCTCGTTTCTGTATATCGCACGGATCTGATCCGTGGTGAGATCTTCTACAGGGTTATCGGCATTAACGAAGAATACGAATGCCTCCATGCCGATAGGAACGATCTCGAGTTCGACGCCCTGCTCTTCGGCATACTGTATCTGCTCTGCGTTGGGGTGAGCGGTGAAGAAAAGATCCGTGCTGCCGTCGACTACGGCAGTGAATCCCCTTATCGTATTCTGATACTGCATAGCGGAGTCAGGAGCGAAATTCTCGCCGTATTTGTTGTCATCATCGAACACGCCGCCTTCGTAAGTAACGCATCCTTCGGGATAGCAGTTATCGATGACCGATGCATACACGGGAACAAGAGCCGCAGCTCCGTCTAATACCGGAAGATCATCGCCCTCCTCGAAATGAAGAGAGCTGTCTATTCTTGCAAGATCGGAATCCTCCTCGTGGGGAAGGAAACGTCCGACATCCACCATGCGAAGCTGGTTTGCTCCCGAGAAGTTCTGTCGCAGACGTCTTGTCATGGTCGTGTACAGAACGATGTTAATGCCGGCGAATAAAGCCACTATTAGAACAAGAGTAAGTACGCGTTTCATGGCCAGATTTCCTGTGAGATGAAGTAGATGATGGATGAATTCTTATAGGCATACATGATGTATCCCATATGAGCCAATGTCAGTGCGATACATACAGCCAGTGTTATGACGAGAACTCTGATGAATGTCTTGTCTTTCATATCACATACCCACCATGCCTGTAGCAGCGACGTATACAACCAGCAATACAAAGGCAAGAAAAGCGCCGGCAAATGACATCATTACTATAAAGAATGCATTCACATGAACATTTCTCTTGCGGTTCTCTTTCTTTGCCTTTATGCCGTCCCTGATAAAAAGAACGATAGAGACAATGGTCGCAATAAAGAAAGCTGCAAAAAGTGCGTAGAGACCTATCTCAAGTAATATGTAGGGGAGTACTTCCAAGTCCATAAGCTGCCTCCTTAATGTGATGGTGTAATTTTACACTGATTGTGAATAAATGCAACTCTTCCGTTCAAGAAGATGATGTATAATCTTCGCATGGTTAAGGAAGATATGCATAAAAATAAGAAAGGCATAATAAGAATAGGCATAGGAGTTCTCGCAGTGTGTCTCGCCGGCGGCGTTTTTTATGTCGTTAACCATATTGAGAAAGAACGCGCCAAGATAAATACAGAAGTAACCATCGAGACAGGATCACAGATTATTCTTGATGATTTTCTCGTGGGAGATATCAAACAGGCGGGTTTCTTTACTGACATAACAGGTATTGATACAACTGTTCCGGGTTCTTACGGACTCGTTATCAAGTTCGAAGACTTCGGCAGGGAATTCCATCAGGACGTGGTACTTAATATTGAAGATACGACAGCTCCGACGGGCACGGCTGTGCCGCAGACTGTTTATGCGGGTGATCTGCCTGAAGCATCCTCCGTTGTAGAAAACATATACGATCTGTCGCCTGTGACGGTCACCTACAAAGGTGAACCCGATGTGTCGCAGGGAGGAGAGTATGTTTTCGAGGTGTTGCTTACGGATACTTCCGGCAACGAAACTGTTGTTGAGGTGCCTTTCGCCGTAATCGACGACCACCTCGCGCCGCTTATATACGGGGCGCACGATATCGAAGCGTTTATCGGGGACAGTATCGCTTACCTTGACGGCATCACGGTGACGGATGATTACGATGACGAGCCGCAGCTTGAAGTCGACAATTCAGCCGTGGATCCTGTGACGTCCGGCATCTATCCGATAACATATACGGCATGCGATGAGAACGGCAACAGCACTTCGGTAACGGTCGAGCTTAATCTTCGCACAAGACCCGAAAGATACTACGAGCCAGAAGTTCTGTATGAGCTTTGCAGACAACTTAACGAGCAGTATGGGATCTATACCGAGGACATGACGGACATCGAAAAGGCTTTCCGCATATTCAACTGGGCGAGCCATAACGTGTATTACTCGGGCGAGGCAGACAAAACGGACTGGACCTGTGCAGCTTATGACGGACTTACGACACTTCACGGCGACTGCTATAACTACTATGCTGTGTGCAGAGCGTTCCTCGACATGGAGGGGATACCTAATATGCTCGTGGCAAGATATCCCGTAACCTGGTCTGCTCACTACTGGAACCTCGTGTACCTGGATGGCGCGTGGTACCACTGTGATGCGCTCGCGTTCTCTTCTCCTTACGGATATTACTTTATGTGCTCGGATGCGGATGTGAATCCGTATGACCATCTTTATGATCCGGAAGTGTACGGTCCCGAGATCAATATCGCACAGGAGTCTGTCGCTCAGTACGTGCATTATGACACCCTCGAGGTAGACGAATTCTGATATAATATAAAAAAGTCTGAAAGTGAGGGGACGCTTATGTCAGACTCGAATTCCCAGCGCAAGATGACTGAGCAGGAGCTGGTATCCTACTTCTTTGATGCCGTTAATTACGGTCATATCTATAACGTTTATCAGCCTAAGATGAATCACGTTACCGGACGAATGATCGGTGCGGAGGCTCTTATGCGTATGAAGCATCCGCTTTACGGTCTTCAGATGCCGTCTGATTTCATTCCGGTATTCGAGAAGAACGATATGGTCTTCAGTGCGGACCTTGCCGTGTGTGAGAATGTCTGCAAGTTTCTTCGTAAATGTATAGACGAGGGCATTCCCGTTGTACCGATCTCGGTCAACATGTCCCGCTATGATGTTTATAACCACGATTATGTGGAGCAGGTCGAGTGCATCCGTAAGGAGTACGACATTCCTGTCGAGTATATTCATATCGAGATTACTGAGACATCAGCGATTGGCGGCATGGAACTTATGACGGATGTTATCGATAAGTTCCACGAGCTCGGGTACAAGGTGGAGATGGATGACTTCGGCAGCGGGTATTCATCGCTTAACGTCCTTAAGGACCTTGATGTCGATGTCATCAAGCTTGACATGAACTTCCTGTCAGGTGACATAGGAGGCCGCGGCGGCGCGATAATCAGTTCCATCGTTCAGATGACCAAGTGGCTCAATACACCGGTTGTTGCAGAAGGTGTCGAGACAAATGAGCAGGCGGACTACATGAAGAGCATCGGCTGCAACTACATACAGGGTTATCTGTATTCGAAGCCTATTGAAGAGGCTGAGTTTAAGGAGAAACTGAAGAAGCTCGATCACGAGCCGGTCGTAACTGAGAATGAGCTGATGCATTCGATCAAGTCCGGAAGGTTCTGGGATCCTCAGTCTGTTGAGACGTTGCTGTTTAATTATATGGCAGGACCTGCCGCGATCTTTACATTCAAAGATAAGAAGATAGAGTTCGTACGTGTTAACGAGAAATACATAAGAGAGATCGGCATGAACCTGACGGCCAAGGAGATGCTCGGCTTTGATCTTCTCGGGGCGATGGATGAGTTCAACTCCAAGAAGTTTATAGACTCTCTTAACAAGGCCATCATCACCGAGGAGGAAGTTACCTGTGAAGTCTGGGCTACGGTCTGTTCGAAGATCTGCGGGGAAGAGAAGGTCCTTATCAGAAGCGAACTTCGCATGATAGGCCGCGCGGGCGATCAGTATCTTTTCTACGCGATGGTAAGAAATATCACTGCCGAGAGAAGAAGGTTCGAGGCTCTTGCAGACAGCGAGAAGAAGTTCCGCATGGCAAGCGAGAACAACAATACATATGCGTGGGAATATGAGATATCGACAAAGAAGATGAGACCGTGCCTAAGATGCATGAGAGACCTCGGCGTTCCTGCAGTGGTTGAGAACTATCCTCAGCCCGTATTCGACAGCGGACTGTTCCCGATGGACTACTACGATATGTATATGGACTGGCATCGCCAGCTCGCTCAGGGTGTCGAGCACCTTGAGGGTGTAATACCTCTGACAGCCGAGCGGATCCCGTTCCGGGTAATGTATACAACGGAGTTCGACGAGAACGGCAGGCCGCTTAAGGCTTACGGCTCCGCGACACTTGTGGCAGAAGACGGCGAAAAGAAGTAATTCTTGATTTAAAAATGCTATTAACTTATAATTCAATGGCTCTGATGATCCATTAGCTCAGTTGGTAGAGCACTTGACTTTTAATCAAGGGGCCTCGGGTTCAAGCCCCGAATGGGTCACCAAATACATAAGAAACCCCTCTGCTACGTACTTGCAGAGGGGTTTCTTGTGTTCGGAATTGTGGCAAATTGTGTGAATTTCTTAAAGATACTTTGATAATCAAAATAAATATTGTATTATCACCTTAACGGGGAGGTGATAGATATGGCATCTCAGAACACAGGTAAATTTAAGAAAGTATTCGGAATAATAGGCGTTGTCCTGTTTTTCTTAAGCTATCTTCCGTTTATCCCACTGATCGAAGTCGGGATACATGGTGTTCAGTCCGGCCTGTTCGGCGGTCCGTACATATACGGATTCGATGCTGTCGCAGATTATTTCCTGTGGCTTTGTATAGTTCCGATATATCCGATCTGTATCCTCTACCAGTTGATATTCGGAATTGCTTATATCAGGAAACATAAGGTGCTGAAGATAGTCACTATCGCTGTTGTTGCTTCTTTGGTCACGGCTATACTTGCTGCCGGTATCTACTACGAGGTGAAGAAGAAAGAACTGATCGATGCTGACAGAGAACTCATTATCGAGTACCTTTCCGACAAATACGGCGAAGAAGTTACAAGCGATATAACCATTACTCTGACCTATTATGATGACAGACAGTACCGTGTTACGTCTCCCGTGCTCCCCGAGGACGGTTATTTCTTTGTGTATACGTCTGAAGACGACGATTTTTATGATGATCTTTTTAAGACCTATATGCGTTGGGATGAGACCTTTGAGGAAGACTTTGAAGATTATATTAACGAACAGTACGATATGCCTGATAACATGAGTCTGCAAAGCGTGCTGGATTCTGTGTATTTCGGTGACTTTACTTACGGCGATGACCACGATGAGCTTTTCGAGAGTGCGCAGTACAGAGTTACCGGCATTGAAGTTGATGAAGGTGAGCTTACTGACGAGGATGTGCTCGAGATCCTCAACGGCGTGTGGGAGGAGCAGATCCCGAAGTTAAGTGATGTGATGGGAGAAGATTACCTCTGCCTTTATATTAAGGAGAACGGCGAGCATGCGTTCTACATCACAATATATCCTGATTCTGCTGCCGCGGATATATCGATCTATACGGGCAGGGGATATCAGGTGTTAACGCAGCTTAACGGTGCGCGGATAGATCTGTCCTGATCAGCAGAAAACATAAGCAAACAAAAACTCTCGGGAAGCCCGAGAGTTTTTAAATGTCGTAATGGCTGGGGTGGCAGGATTTGAACCTACGAGTGCGGGAGTCAAAGACCCGTGCCTTACCCCTTGGCGACACCCCAGTGACAGGGTTTAGTAAGAAGTGGGGTGAGATATGGGATTCGAACCCATGACTTCCAGTGCCACAAACTGGCGCTCTAACCAGCTGAACTAATCTCACCATGTGCTTTCTGTCAGCCTATGAATTATATGGGGAAGGTTCTTTAAAGTCAAGTTCCTGTTACGCAAGAGCCTCTAAAGATGTAAAATGTACAGCATGACTGACAAAAAGAAAGTGCTTCTGGTTATATGCTTTCTCTCGGCGCTGCTGCTGTTGGGGACTGCGTTTTACACGCAGGTCTTTTACCGTGCGGACCGGACTGCCATTGACGCGCTTGCTTCCGATGAACTAGTAAATGTCAGTCAAACGGACTACGGTTGGCTCTTTGACGGCCCTTCAGAGGAGAATGCGTTCATTTTCTATCCGGGCGGCAAGGTGGAAGAGGAAGCGTATGCGCCCCTGCTTCACAGTCTGGCGTCACAGGGCTTGGACGTAATGCTTGTAAGTATGCCCGCTAGGCTCGCGATACTCGATACCGACGCGGCTGACGACGTCCTGTCGCAGTACGATTACGATCACTGGTATATCGGCGGACATTCCCTGGGAGGTGCCTGCGCGGATATATATGCTTCCGGGAATACGGAAAAGTTCGACGGCATCATTTTGCTCGGAGCTTATGCAACTAAGCCTCTCGGCGACATGCGGGCCCTGTATATTTACGGTTCTGAAGATCATGTGATGGATAAGGAGGATTACTTAGAAAACCGCACGAGTGTGGGAGCAGACGCGGATGAATTCGTGATAGAAGGCGGCAATCATGCGCAGTTCGGCTCTTACGGTGCTCAGAAGGGCGACGGAGAGGCTTCGATAACAGGGGAAGAGCAGGTCGCGATTACGGTCGATCTGATTGTTTCTTTCGTGCAGGCGGGTCAGCAGTGATATGTATGTGATAGAAGACAGGTTAAGGGGCGGCGAGCTTTTCGCGATGACGACGGACAGGCTTAGACTGTCGGTGCTGAAGAAGTCCGCGTGCAAGCCTGTGACGGACTATCTTGTGCGTAACAGGGAGTTTCATAAGAAGTGGTCGCAGACGCATAACGACAGTTACTTTACCGAGCGCGTGCAGAAGGATTACTTAAGGTACGACGCGGGCGAGTATCTTCACGGAAGGCTGGTACCGCTTTATATCACGCTTAAGGACGATCCCGGTACGATCATAGGCAAGGTCACGTTCTTTAACTTCGCTTTCGGCGGCATGATGAGCTGCTCCGTGGGCTACCATCTCGATGAAGGCGCGACAGGGCAGGGGTATATGACGGAGGCTCTTACCGAGGCGTGCAGGATGATCATGGAGGTTATGGACATCCACAGGATAGAGGCATTTATCCTGCCTTTTAACGAGAAATCGCAGTCTCTTATCAGGCGCTGCGGGTTTACTTACGAAGGCTGCCGCGTGTCCTATATGCACATCAACGGAAGGTGGGAAGACCACGAAGCTTTCTATCTTCTGGCGGAATGAAAGAAAAATTACAAAAATATTTGTATAAACGAAAAATAGTATATAATTAGAGTAGATTTTTATCGGAGGCGTTAACCGTGAAGAATAACGAGATCAAGAAAATCGTTTCAGTTGCATGTGCTTTGACGGTCCTTGCAGGCTTCGCAGCATGCGGTAAGGAAGATAAGACACCTGAGACTTCTTTCGCAGAGATAACACCGACACCTATTCCTGTTGAGACAACGACAACTCCTACGACAACGATCCCCGTATATTCGGGACCGCTGCCTTCAAGTGATATCGCAGTTACTTGGGGAGAGACGACACTTGATACTCCCGTGATCATGTATGCGGCTGTATCCGAGGGTGAGTTCCTACGTGTTAGGAAGGGACCTTCCACAGAGTATGATATCGTGGGAACTCTGACACGTAACCAGCAGGTCCAGATCGTAGCCGTTACGGATTCTTCCTGGTATAAGACATCCGACGGATTCTACATCTCCGCGACATATCTTACACAGCAGCCTTCATAATCTGCTCATAGAAGATTTTCACGAAGCCGTCTCGCCGAGGCGGCTTTTTTGTGGCGAAAATAAAGCAATAAAAATCCTCCCCGAGCGGACTTACGCAGACGCAAAGCGTCGAGTACGTAGCGAGGGAGGTTTTTATTGATTGGAGCGGGTGATGGGAATCGAACCCACGTGGTCAGCTTGGAAGGCTGAAGTTCTACCATTGAACTACACCCGCATCAGGTGCCGCTTCAAAAGCGCTTAAGTATAATACAACACGTTAATTGAATTGTCCAATGTATTTTTTAAGGAATGTTCATACTCTTATCATCGCTAAAATATTATAATATAGAAGTTATTGTAAAAATACTTTGACAGGAGCAGGATCTATGACCAGAAACCTAACAGTCAGAGGCAATATGAACGACCGTATGGACGTTGCCTTGAATAAATTCAGATCACGAATGACATCCTATCCGCCCGGAATGTGTCCTCTCGTAATGTACAGGACTATTCTTCAAATGTCGATGAACCAGTCATGCGGTAAGTGCATACCTTGCCGTGACGGACTTGTAGAAGCTGAAAGAATACTCAAGAGTATCATCGAGGGTGATGCAGGAATAGAAGCAATAGATAAACTTAAGGAAGTATGCGAGATGATCTCAGAGACCGCTGACTGCGCTGTAGGTGTAGTCGCTGCGAATACGGTTCTCGACAGTCTTAAGGAATTTCCCGATGAGTATGAGAGCCATATCAAGAACAAGCGCTGCGTCGAGAACGTTAACCAGACTGTTCCGTGCATCACTTTGTGTCCTGCTCATGTAGATGTTCCCGGTTATGTGGCACTCATCAATAAGGGGGATTACGCGGGAGCGATCAATATCATCAGAGACCGTAACCCTCTTCCCACGGCATGTGCCATGGTATGTGAGCATCCGTGTGAGAGAAAGTGCAGAAGATCTATTATCGATCATCCGATCAATATCAGGGGCTTGAAGAAGTTTGCAGTAGATCAGATCACTGCAGATCAGGTTAAGACACCCGAGCCCAATGTGGCAACGGGTAAGAAGATCGCGGTAGTAGGCGGCGGTCCTTCCGGTCTTACAGCAGCATATTTCCTGTGCCTTATGGGACATACTGTCGAGATCTTCGACGAGCACGAGAAACTCGGAGGCATGCTGCGCTACGGTATTCCCGAGTACAGACTGCCCAAGGCAAGACTTGATGAAGATATCACCGCTATCCTTAATGCAGGCGATATCACCGTTCATACGAATACCAAGATCGGCCGCGATATCTCTGTTGAAGAACTCGATGAGAAGTTCGATGCAGTCTACCTGGGACTCGGCGCACAGCTCGGCAACAGAATGCCGGTTGATAATGCCGATGCGAAGAACGTAATTCCCGCAGCAGATTTCCTGCAGGCAGTAGCAAGAGGCGAGGCTCCGGATCTTACGGGTAAGCGCGTTGCACTCATCGGAGGCGGTAACGTCGCGATGGATGCGGCACGTACGGCAGTAAGACTTAATGCAGAGTCCGTTAATGTTTTCACAAGAAAGAGAGATGACTATACCGCACTCGAGTCTGAGATCGAGAGTGCGATGCAGGAGGGTGTATCTTTCACGACATTGCTGTCGTTCATGCACCTTGAAGCAGACAAAGAGAATCCGGGCAATATCTCGGCGGTATGGCTCCAGCCCGAGTACGTGGCCGAGTACGATGCCATGGGGCTTGTTACGACCGAGCACTCTATTACCAAGTATCCTTACAGATTCAAGTGTGATTATCTGATCCTCGGCGTAGGTCAGAGATGCGACGTCGAAGTTTTCGATAAGGCGGGCATTCCCACCAACAGAGGAAGGATCCTTGCGGATACCGCCTGCATGATCGACGGCAAGGAGAAGTTCTTCTCCGGCGGTGACTGCGTAACAGGGCCTTCCACGGCGATCAATGCGATCGCTGCAGGACAGGTGGCAGCACATAACATCGATGAATTCTTAGGCTATCACCATAAGATCTACTGCGATTCCAAGGCTCCGACACCGATGCCGAACAATTGTATCCCGACCGGACGTGCCGAGATCGAGGAGAGACCTCCTTATGAGCGTAAGAAGGATTTCCTGCACGTAGAGGAGCAGATGACTCCCGAAGAAGCCGTCAGGGAATCCGGCAGATGCTTAAGATGTGATTACTACGGCTGCGGCTGTATGGAAGGAGGCAGAGCTCCATGGTAAATATTACTGTTAACGGCAAAGCCTTAAGTGTAAATGAGAACAGTACGATCCTGGAAGCATGTTCCGCGAACAAGATCAGGATCCCCACACTTTGTTATTTGAAGCAGATCAACGAGATCGGTTCCTGCCGTATCTGCATGGTCGAGATTGAAGGCTATAAGAACCTTTTCGCAGCGTGCAGGACGAAGGTCCAGGAGGGCATGGTAATCTCCACCGAGTCCGAGAAGCTTACGTCATACAGAAAGCACATGCTCGAGCTTATCCTGTCGAACCACAAGGTCGATTGCCTTAACTGTGCGCGTAACGGCAAGTGTCAGCTCCAGGCGCTGTGCAACGAATACGATATCAGGGACACCGAGATCAAGGGTTCCAGAAGACACATCGAGAACAAGCTGCCGAGACTCGACAGCAACCCTTATCTGTCTTACGACCCGAGTAAGTGTATCCACTGTATGCGCTGTATAAGCATGTGTAACAGAGCTGCTGTAAACGGCGCACTGCAGACGGGAAGAAGCGGTTTGTTCAAGACCATCGAAGCTCCATTCGGCGAGAATTGGAAGTCTACAATCTGCGAGTCCTGCGGCAACTGCGCGACGGCTTGTCCCACGGGAGCTCTTACTGTTAAGAGAAAGCGCAAGTACAGAAGCTGGGAGACAAAGAAGGTGCTTACCACATGTCCCCACTGCGCGACAGGATGTCAGTTCTACCTCGTTGTCAGAGACAACAAGATCGTTGACGTCGAGGCTGCAGACGGACCTTCGAACCACGGCCTTTTGTGCGTAAAGGGAAGAAACGGAAGCTTTGACTTTGTACACTCCCCCGACCGTATCACGACACCTCTTATCAAGAACAGGGAGACGGGCAAGTTCGAGCCTGCCACATGGGAAGAGGCTATCTCCTATACGGCAAAGCGTCTGATGGAGATCAAGGAAAAGTACGGCAACGAGTCCCTTGCGGGCTTCGCGTGCTCAAGATCCGCGAACGAAGACGTTTACATGGTACAGAAGATGGTAAGAACGTGTTTCGGTAACAACAATACCGATAACTGCGCACGTGTCTGCCACTCCGCGACGGTCGCAGGCCTTGCGAAAACATTAGGTTCCGGTGCCATGACGAATCCCATCTATGACATCACACACGATGTCGACGCGATCCTCCTCGTAGGTTCCAACCCCGAGGAAGCGCATCCTGTAGTAGGTATGCAGATTCGTCAGGCTGTTAAGAACGGAACACGTCTTATAGTAGTCGACCCGAGATCGATCGGACTTACGAAATATGCGGACATCCACCTGAAGCTGCGTCCCGGTACTAACGTTGCATTTGCAAACGGTATGATGCACGTCATCATAAAGGAAGGACTCGTCGATCAGAAGTACATCGAGGAGAATTCCGAAGGCTTCGAGCAGCTTAAGGAACTCGTTAAGGATTACACTCCCGAGAAGGTAGGCGAGATCTGCCACATCGATCCCGAGATGCTTGTAGAGGCAGCACGCATGTATGCGAAGGCAGACAAGGCGCCGATCATCTACTGTCTCGGTGTTACCGAGCACTCAACGGGTACAGAGGGCGTTATGTCGCTTTCGAACCTCGCGGTAATCACGGGTAAGATCGGAAGATCGGGCTGCGGCGTTAATCCCTTGAGAGGTCAGAATAACGTACAGGGCGCATGCGATATGGGTGCGCTTCCGACGGATTTCCCCGGATACCAGAAGGTTGATAATGATGAGGTAAGAGCCAAGTTCGAGAAGGCATGGGGCGTATCACTTAACCCGAAGCCCGGACTTAAGGCTACGGATGTTTTCCCGGCTGCGATAAAGGGCGATATCAAGGGCCTTTATATCTGCGGTGAGGATCCGGTCGTAACCGATCCTGACACGGAGCACATCAAGAAGGCGCTGACGAGTCTCGATTTCTTCGTTATTCAGGAACTGTTCATGACGAAGACCGCAGAGTATGCGGACGTTATCCTTCCGGGTACGAGCTACACCGAGAAGGAAGGTACGTTTACTAACACCGAGAGACGTGTTCAGCGTATCCGTACGGCAGTTAAGCTCGAAGGTGAAATGCGTCTTGATACAGACATCATCACGGATCTCATGAATGCCATGGGTTATCCTCAGCCCCGTCTGACGGCAGCGCAGATCATGGATGAGATCGCTTCAGTTACTCCGAGCTTCGCAGGTATCTCTTTCGAGAGACTTGATAACGGCGAGAGTCTGCAGTGGCCTTGTAAGGACAAGACTACCTGCGGTACGCCGATCATGCACGTGGGTCATCCTGCACGCGGCAAGGCTCTGCTGTATCCTGCCGAGTTTAAGCCTGCCAGCGAGCTTCCAGATGAGGAATATCCGTTCATCTTAACGACAGGACGAATCCTCTATCAGTACAATGCTGCAGCGATGACTTCAAGGTCCGCGGGACTTATGGAGATCGCAGGTGAGGGCTTTATCGAGGTTAACTTCAAGGATGCCGAGAGACTCGGTATCAAGAACGGCGAGAAGATCAACGTCGAGAGCAGAAGAGGCAAGATCACCGCTACGGCAAGAGTAGGACGCAAGGTGTCACAGGGTGAGACATGGATGCCTTTCCATTTCCCCGATTCGCCTGCGAATGTGCTGACGAATGCGGCGCTTGATGATTTCGCGCGTATACCTGAGTATAAGGTCTGTGCGGTAAATATCAGCAGGATCGATTGATGCAGATAGAGCAGGCTGTAAGCGCACTTGTTAAGGAGATATCTCCGCTTACTTCGGGCGAGGTATGTTCGCTTGTAAATGCAACGGGAAGGATACTCGGCGATGATATAACCGCAGGGATATCCGTCCCGTCTTTTCCGAAGTCTGCGATGGACGGCTATGCCGTGCTCGCATCGGATATCGAAGGCGCATATTCGGAGCATCCCGTTAAGCTTCAGGTGCTCGAATGTATATATGCAGGCGATAAAGCGCCGGCTGCTCTTCTTACCATGCGTTCGCTCGAAGGTTGTGCCGTACGCATCATGACGGGCGCCGTCGTGCCCGAAGGCTTCGATACTGTCGTTAAGCAGGAAGACACGGATTACGGAGAAGATGTCGTAAGTATTTATAAGGCTCAGAAGCCCTTTGTGAATTACTGTAAGGTCGGAGAGGATATAGCTGAGGGTACGCTTGTTCTTAATAAAGGCACTCTAATCGGAAGATCGGAGATCGGTGTGCTTGCAAGTCTCGGTGTTTCTGAGGTAAAGGCCGTCAGAAAACTTCGTGTTGCAGTTATCTCCACAGGCTCCGAGATCATCGATGTCGGGCAGGAACTGGGTGAGGCGCAGATCTATAACAGCATCGCTTATACGCTTACTTCTGCACTTAGTAAGCCTTCATTCGAAGTGTGCTTCAGTTCCGTTCCCGATGATGAGAAAGCCATCGTGGAAGCGGTAAAGAAAGCCGAGGAGACATCGGATATCATCATTACCACTGGCGGTGTGTCTGTAGGTAAGAAAGATCTTTTGCCACGTGTGTTGGAGACGATCGGCGCTAAGGTTGTTTTCACCGGTGTTAACGTAAAGCCCGGTTCTCCCACGATCGGTGCGGTGCTTAACGGCAAGGCGCTGTTGTGTCTGTCGGGTAACCCTTATGCGGCGGTCGCGAACTTCGATCTTTATATGGGACATATCATAGAGGCGAAGACGGGATGCTGTGCATTTGTTCCCGTAAAGGAGCGCGCGATTCTGGATTCCGAGTTCGGTAAGCCTTCGAATGTCAGAAGACTAGTTAGGGCGCGTGTCGATTCGGGCAGGGTAAAGATACTGAATAAGAACCAGATGTCATCTGTGCTCTCAAGCTTTATCGGCGCGAACTGCTATATAGATTTCCCACAGGGTTCTATGGTGAATCCCGGCGATGAAGTCGATATTTTAAGGATACCGGAGGCGCTGTTGTGAACTCCGCGTTAAGACCGTATTCTGTAGGAATCCTTGCGGGTGGTAAGAGCTCGCGCATGGGCAAGAATAAGGCTCTGCTCGAGTTCGAGTCGCAGACATTCATCGAACGCATTATCAACGAGTTCAGCTCACACGAGACCATCATCTCCGTCGCAGAATGTTCCAATTGGGGACGGTTCTCAGATGGAACATTCTTTGCGGATGATAAATGTACCATTCGAGAACCGTCCCCGGATGAGACATGTGTGAGGTTTGTGGAGGATGAGAATAAGGACATCGGTCCGATCGAAGGTGTCAGGCAGATACTTAAGGCGGCGTCGGAAGATTATGTCTTCATATGTGCATGCGATATGCCTTTCATTACGGGAAAGATCGCGGATTATATCGCGGAGTTCATCTCGTCCGATTACGACTGCTATGTCATTACTGACGAAGACAGGATGCATCCTCTGTGTGCGATCTACAGTAAGAGGGTGCTGCCTGTTATCGAGAAGCTGATCGCGAACGGCGAGTATAAGTTAAGGCTCATACTCGATAATGCAAGAACGAAGTTTATAAGTCTCGAGAATACTGTTTTCGAGAAGAAAATAGTCAGAAACGTAAATACCAAGGAGGAGTACCGCGAGCTTAAAAAGCCCGTGATCTTTGCCGTATCGGGTTACAAGGACTCGGGCAAGACGTGGCTTATCGCGGAATTGATTAACGAGTTTATCAGGGGCGGTTTTTCTGTCGGTGTTGTTAAGCATGACGGACACGACTGTATCGCCGAAGCCGAAGGCACGGATACGTATAAGTATGCCTGTGCAGGTGCTCGAGTCACGGCGGTGTATTCGGATTCGAAGTATGTGATAAGCGGCACGGGGAAGACTGATCCTGAAGATCTGATTGATCACATGAGGGGTTCTTCCAATCCTCCGCAGATCATAATACTTGAAGGCTTCAAGTCTTCTTCCTATCCGAAGATCGTCCTCGGCAAAGACGGAGAGTTTCCGCCCGTGGACGAGTCTACTGTCATTCTTAAGATCAACGGCAGATGCGACCGAAGCGAAGTCGCTGGCATCTGCGACGCAGTGAAGAAATACACAGATCTTTAAGAAGCAGGTAATCTATGAAACTCATAAATACAGTCGATGCTGTCGGGCATGTGCTTTGCCACGACATGACGCGCATAATTCCAGGACAGGAGAAGGGACCCGTTTTTCGTAAAGGACATGTCGTCACCGAAGCGGATATCCCCGTGCTGCTTTCCATCGGCAAGGAGCACCTTTATGTGTGGGAGATGAACGACGATATGCTGCACGAGGACGAGGCAGCCGCGGTTCTGCGCGACATCTGTACGGGCGGATCTTCCATGTTCGAAGTGACACAGCCTAAGGAAGGCAAGATTGAGATTCTGGCGGCGTGTGACGGACTTCTTAAGATAGACCGCGAGAAACTTAATGCCATCAATTCGTTGGGCGAGATGATGATCGCGACCGTGCACGGAGATTTTCCCGTGAAGAAGGGCGACAAGCTTGCGGGAACCCGCGTGATCCCGCTTGTTATCGAGAAGTCCAAGATGAATGAAGCGAAGGCTGCCGCGGGTGAAGCACCTGTGCTCCGTCTGCTTCCCATAAAGTCTTTAAGTTACGGCATCGTCACGACAGGTTCCGAGGTGTACAAGGGATTGATCGAGGACAAGTTCGGTCCTGTGCTGAAGCGCAAGATGGATGAGTATCACTGCAAGTTCGTAAAGCAGGTGATCCTCGATGATAACAAGGAGCAGATCACGAATGCGATACTTAAGCTTGCGTGCGAAGACGGATGTGACGTCGTGCTCGTAAGCGGCGGAATGAGCGTCGATCCCGATGACAGGACACCTGCTGCGATCAGGGATGCCGGCGCGGATATTGTGACTTACGGAGCTCCGGTGCTTCCGGGCGCTATGTTCCTGCTGTCGTATCTTACCGTCGGCGGACGCACCGTGCCTGTCATGGGGCTTCCCGGATGCATTATGTATGCTGCAAGGACCGTCTTCGATCTCGCGCTTCCCCGTGTGCTCGCGGGAGAGAGACTCACTTCTAAAGATATAAGCACTTACGGCGAGGGCGGTCTGTGCCTAAACTGCGGCACCTGTCACTTCCCGAACTGCGGCTTCGGTAAATAAGGAGGAAACCAAATGAACTTATTCAGTCACCTGGACGAGAACGGAGATGCACGCATGGTGGATATCTCAGGCAAGGATGTAACCGCGAGAATGGCGGTCGCCACAGGAAAGATCAAGATGAGTCCCGAGTGTTTTACGATGCTTCTGGGAGGAACGATCCCGAAGGGCGACGTGTTTTCCACGGCTCGTATCGCAGGCATCATGGCCGCGAAGAAAACTTCGGATCTTATCCCTATGTGTCACACGCTGATGCTCGAGAAGGTGAAGATATCATTCGAACCTGATGAGGATGCTTATGAAATCAAAGCCGTATGCGAGGTGCGTCTTACGGGCAAGACAGGTGCTGAGATGGAGGCTCTTACGGGAGTATCCGTTGCATTGCTGACTGTCTATGACATGTGTAAGGCAGTCGACAAGAACATGGTCATTTCCGATATCTGTCTTCTCGAGAAGGACGGCGGAAAGACCGGACATTATGAAAGAAAAGAGAATTGAAATGAAGAAATTAACAGCTTTATTAATGACGATCTGTATGGGGGCATTCGTATTCGGATGCTCTGCCGAGACTGCGGAGCCTTCGCAAACAGATGCAGGGAATAAGACGATCAACGTGCTTGCAGCAGCATCGCTTACTGATGTAATGCGCGATCTGGAACTTGGTTATGAAGCGGATCATCCGGGTATCGATCTCGTGTTCTCTTTCGCAAGTTCAGGTGCGCTTCAGACACAGATCGAGGAAGGAGCGCCTGCCGATGTGTTCATCAGTGCTGCGGGCAAGCAGATGGATGCGCTTAACGATGAAGGACTTATGGACAGTGCGAGCATCAGAGACCTGCTGCTTAACAGAGTAGTGCTTATCGTTCCCAACGGCAGTGAGTTGGGCCTGACCTCATTCGGGGATGTAATTAACGAAGGCGTCAATATTATCGCTCTCGGCGATGTGGAATCTGTGCCTGCAGGTAAGTACGCGCAGCAGGTCTTCGAGAGTCTCGGTATATGGGATGAAGTTGAAGCCGGAGCCAATTTCGGTACTGATGTTCGCACGGTTCTTACATGGGTCGAGATGGGCGAAGCGGACTGCGGCGTCGTTTATGCCACAGATGCTTATACTTCCGATCAGGTAACGATCGTTGCCGAAGCTCCGGAAGGATCCTGCGACAGAGTTGTTTATCCTGCAGGTATCGTTGCAGGTTCCGCTGTAAGCGCAGAGGCAGAAGAATTCCTGCAGTATCTCGAAAGCGCTGAGGCTTCTGCAGTATTCGAATCCTACGGATTTACAATGGCAGGCTGATGATGGATCTGTCTCCTTTATGGACAACATTTAAGATATCCCTTGCGGCAACAGTCTTCGTCTTCGTGACGGGGCTGCTGCTCGCATGGGGAGTTACTAACTTGAAGAGGGGCAGGGCATTGATCGATGCCGTTTTGTCGCTTCCTCTTGTTCTGCCGCCGACGGTCATGGGTTTCCTGATCCTGATATCTGTCGGAGCTAATTCCGCTGTCGGCAAGTTCCTTGATGCTTTCGGTATGAAACTTGTATTCACATGGCAGGGCGCTGCGGTCGCGGCTGCAGTCGTATCTTTCCCGGTCATGTACCGCGGGATAAGAGGTGCACTCGAGCAGGTGGATCCGACTGTTATTCAGGCGGGACGCACGCTGGGATTAAGCGAGTTTAAGATACTTCGTAAGGTCATATTCCCGATGGCTGCTCCGGGAATACTTGCGTCTGTTGTACTGTCTTTCGCAAGGTGTTTGGGTGAGTTCGGTGCCACATTGATGGTGGCGGGAAATATCCCCGGCAAGACACAGACAATGTCAGTCGCGGTCTATACTGCGATGCAGGGCGGTGACCGTGAACTTGCGTATAAATGGGTGGCCATTATCGTCGCATATTCATTGATCATTCTGGTGGGCCTTAACTGCCTTCCTTCGTTAAGGAGGAGAAGATGATGAAGATCTTAAAAGTTGATATCAGAAAGAAGTGCGGCGACTTCATGCTGATAAGTAAATTCGAGACCTCGTCTGAACGGTTCGCGCTCCTGGGTGCATCCGGCTCGGGCAAGTCTATGACATTAAAATGCATCGCGGGAATAGAGAAGCCGGATGAGGGCTTTATCGCTATCGGTGACCGCGTACTGTTTGATTCATCTGCGAAAATTAATATTCCGTGCCGTGAACGTAAAGTCGGGTATCTGTTCCAGGATTATGCGCTGTTCCCGCACATGACGGCGTTCGACAATATAAATCTCATCTGCCGTGATCCCGAACGCACGAAGGCGCTTCTTAGAAGATTTAATATTGAGAACTGCGCTTCATTGAGGCCTGCGAAAATGTCGGGCGGGCAGTGCCAGCGTACGGCACTTGCAAGGATGCTCGCATCTGACCCTGAAGTGATACTTCTCGATGAGCCGTTCTCGGCTCTTGATAACTACATGCATACGATCATCGAGAGGGAGATCATGGATATTCTCTCGGGATTCGACGGACCGTCGGTTCTCGTGTCCCACGACCGCAATGAGGTTTACCGTATGTGTGGAATGATAGGAGTAATGGATAACGGCAGCGTGATCGATGTGCAGGATAAAGAGGGATTCTTTGAGCATCCCGCGACAGTTGTGTCAGCGCGTCTTACGGGATGTAAGAATATAACTGCACTGACAGATGACGGTTTTGCTTCAGACTGGGGCATTCAGCTTGAGCTGCCGAACGGCTGCCACGCGAAGTTCGCGGGTTACCGTGCTCACTTTTTCGAGCTGGTCGGAGAAGATCAGAAGGGGAAGCCGAATGTGTTTGAGGTTAAGGTCGAGCGTGTTATTGAGGATACGTTCTCGCGCGTGATCTGCTTCAGACAGAAGGGAAATAAGAGTGAGTCGCCCGATTCGCTTCTGACATATATTACGGGAAAGGATACGGATGCATGTGACGTGAAGTTTCTGAAGGTGGATCCTTCGCGTCTGATACTGCTGGAGAGATAAATGATTACTGACGGGTGCGGAAGACATATCACATACCTTCGTGTATCGCTGACGGACAAGTGCAATCTGCGCTGTAAGTACTGCGTGCCGCCCGAGGGCGTGAAGATGCTTGATCACGCTGATATTCTGACGCATGAGGAAATGCTTAGGATCATAAGTATCCTTGTGTCGCTCGGAGTTAATAAAGTTCGTTTCACGGGCGGGGAGCCGCTTGTAAGAAAGGGCGCGATGAATCTGATAAATAATGTATCTTTGCTGCAGGATACGCCGAAGTTGTGTCTTACGACCAACGGCGTGATGCTTGAGCAGTATTTGCCTGAACTTGTTGAAGCGGGTGTAAGGGATATCAACATAAGTCTCGATACTTTGCGAGGGTTCGTCTATGAGAAGATTACCGGAAGCGCGGAGCTTGATAATGTGCTGAAGGCAATTGATGCGTGTTATGACGCGGGCGTGAACCTTAAGATAAATGCGGTGCCGCTTAAAGGGATCAATGAGGAGGATATCCCCGAACTTGCAGCTCTTGCTCGTGACAGGAAGATCGATGTTAGGTTCATAGAACTGATGCCGATCGGATGTGCTTCATGTTGTGAAGGAATTTCAAATGCTGAAGTGAAGACGATGTTGACTTCGGTTTATGGTGATTGTGTGTCTTCTGAAGGCGGTAATGCAGGCGGTCCCGCGGAATATGTAAGCTTCGAAGGTTTCAAGGGAAGAGTCGGTTTTATAAGCCCGATGACGCACGCGTTCTGTTCCGGGTGTAACCGTATAAGGCTGACGTGCGACGGAATGCTTAAGCTGTGTCTCGCGTCCCCCGAGTGTCTTGATGTTAAGACGCTGATCCGCTCGGGAAAGACTGATGAGCAGACAGCAGAAAAGATAAAGAATGCGGTGTTAAGAAAACCCGCTAAGCACGGCCTCAAGTTTACTGACGGCCGTAATATGATAGGTATCGGAGGCTGATATGGGTAAGGTTATCGCTGTTTGTACAAGTGAGCGTAAGGGTACTGTTAAGACCCAGGTCGACAGTGCGGTTGTTATAAAGGACTTCGGTCTCGAGGGAGATGCGCATGCGGGATTCGAAAGACAGGTGAGTCTCCTGTCTTATGAGGCGTTCGAAGAGTTCAGAACACTTAATGAAGGGCGTGTGGATATTGTGCCCGGTGTGTTCGGTGAGAATCTGCTGGTGTCGGGATTTGATTTTAAGTCGATGCCTTTGGGTACGCGCTTTAAGTGCGGCGATGTGGTACTCGAACTGATGCAGATAGGAAAGAAATGCCACACGGGGTGTGAGATATCGAAGATCGCAGGCAAGTGCATAATGCCTGTTGAAGGTGTTTTCGCGCGGGCGCTGGAAGGCGGCGTGATAAGTAAGGGAGATGAGTTTGTTGTTGTGCAGAAGCCTTTTAAGGCGGGGGTGATTACTGCAAGCGACAGGTCTTACCGCGGTGAGCGTGAGGATTTAAGCGGCCCCAAGATCATGGAGATCCTTGAGGCTCACGGGTACGACGTTATCACATCCGCACTTCTGCCGGATGATGAGCCGGTATTAGCAGAAGCTCTTGTTAAGATGTGCGATATAGTAAAGCCGGATGTGATATTTACGACCGGCGGAACGGGATTCTCGCCGCGCGATCATATGCCTGAGGCTACGAAAAAGATCGCACACCGCGACGCTCCGGGTATCGCAGAAGCGATAAGAGCTTACAGCCTTAAGATCACTCCGAATGCGATGCTTTCAAGGGGCGCGTCAGTTATAAGAAATAAGACTCTGATCATAAATCTGCCCGGAAGCCCCAAGGCGGTCAGCGAGTGCCTGGAATACATTCTGCCGTCGCTTGAGCACGGGCTCGGGATCTTAAGGGGCGAGCAGACTGATTAATCGGCGTTTGTTATAATAGAATGATCAATAGGATAAAGGATGCGGATAATGAGAACAGATGACATGTCTGAACAGGTAAGGGAAGTGGCAAAGATCCACGGACTGACCAATACGTCGGCGGCTCTCGATTATGCGGCAAATGCACACGAGGGGCAGCTCCGCAAGAATTCGGATATCCCTTATATCAATCATCCGCTTAATGTGGCGTGTCATGCGATAGCGCTCGATGTTATCGATGATGAGATACTTGCTGCCTGCCTTCTTCACGATGTTGTCGAGGACTGCGACAGGACTTACGATGAGCTTCCCGTCAATGACGATGTAAGAAAAATCGTCAGACTGCTTACAAGGGAACATCCCGATAAAGAGCATCGTGACGAATATATGCAGCGCTACTATGCCGGTATAGCCAAAGACCCCAGAGCTGCTCTTATCAAGTGTATCGACAGGTGCCACAATATAACCACTATGGCAAAGGGATTAAGTCCCGATAAGGTCAGACGTTATATTGTCGAGACAAGAAAGTATTATCCGGCTCTTCTTGACGCTGTGGAGAGCGTTCCCGAATATGAGAATGCGGCGTGGCTTCTGCGTTACCAGATCAAGAGCATGCTCAGCATATACAGCACTTACTGCAACGGGGACTGATATTACTGATTGTGATTACGCGTGTGGAGCTTCCTGTATTCGCGCGGCGTCATTCCCGTTATCTCGCGAAAAACTTTATTGAATCTCGTCGTTGACTGGAATCCCGCGAGAAAAGCGCACTCGGTTATGGAGAGCTTATCGTTAACCAGCAGGTTGATCGCATTCTGTACACGTATTCCCGATATGTAATCGGGGAAAGACATCTCAGTGTATTCATTAAAAAGCTTAGAAAAGTAGTACGGGGAAAGTCCCGTCTTCGCGGCTACCTGTGCTTCGGATATATCTTCGTTGGAATGTTCCGCGATATAGCTTAAAGCGGCACGGATATAATCCCATGATTTGTCGGAGAACTTCTCCGTACCGATCTGCTCGCGAAGTTCGGTCATAACATATTCGCCGATAAGAAGAAGGATCTGATAAACAAGAAGCTTGCAGCGAGTCTCTTTAAAGTGTTCGTTCTTACGGTACAGTTCCTGAAGTTCATATATGAGATCTGTTATCTGCTTAACAAGATCCGGGTTCTTTCTGCGCGAGATAATATGGCATTTGTTAAGAAATCTCGAAGCGGCTGCAAGGTCGGTATTGTTCTCAATCAAAGATGATGAGAACTGGAAGAACATGGAACCGTGCTGGGGCATATATATGATCTCGTGAAGCTCTCTGGGCCATACGAGCATGATGTCCCCGATGCCGGGGGTATATACCGTGTCGCCGATCCTGTACTTGGTGCCTTTTTTCTGGACAATGGTAAACTCCGCCGCGTTGTGCCAATGGGACGGGAACTCGGTAAGGTATGTGCTGTCAGTGACCGCGATACCGTGAATATTTGTAAAGTTTATTATCTCTTTGTCCATAAACATACAATAACAAAAAACGGTCAAAATACAATAAATTAATTCTGTTTTTACTCTGCTCTTAGCGATAATCTGCCCTCAAGATGAGTACTAAAGTGACAGACTTTACGCGCGGCAATCCCGCCGTGCATATAATGAGGTTCTATTGGCCGCTGCTTCTGACCAGTATGCTGCAGCAGGTCTATAACTTCGTGGACATGATGATCGTCGGTCAGGGTCTCGGCGATCAGGCTTTCACGTCTGTCGGCAACATGGGATCGATCTTCTTCCTTATCGTAGGATTCTCGTTCGGTCTTGCGAATGGCTTCGGTGTCGTGATCGCACAGAGCTTCGGCGCTAAGAGGGAAGACGAGTTAAGACACAGACTTGCAGGAACGATAACCCTTACCGTATTTATCTCGGTCATTCTTACTGTCGCAAGTATTCTGTTCCTGCCGTTCGCGCTCAAGCTTCTTAACACTGACGCTTCGCTTATGAAGGACTGTCTTACGTACGGCTATATAATCTTCGGCGGACTTACGGCTTCGATCTGCTATAACGTAAGCGCCTCTTTGCTTAGAGCTTTGGGCGACAGCAAGACTCCTTTGACGGCGATCATAATATCTTCGATCGTTAATCTCGCCCTGGATGCGCTTTTTATCTTCGTGCTTCACACCGGTGTAGGCGGAGCGGCTGCAGCTACTGTCATCTCTCAGGTCGTATCGACGGTCGTGTGCGTAATAAGACTTACTAAGATCGAGATGCTGCACCTGAGCAAGAGTGACTTTGAGAACGACAGACGCGTATATATCGATCTGTTCAGAAACGGTATCCCGATGGCTCTGATGAATTCAATCACGGCGATCGGATGCATGACGGTTCAGCACTTTATCAACAGCCACGGTGTCGACTATACAACAGCGTATTCCGCATGCTGCAAGTATCTGAATCTGTTCATGAATCCTGCATCTACGGCGGGTAACGCGATGGGAGCATATACAAGCCAGAACTACGGCGCGGGAAGGTTCGACCGGATCAGGCAGGGACTTTCAGTCTGTCTTAAGATCTCGTTCGTAACTTATATCTGCCTCGGAAGCCTCATGGTGTTTTTTCCGGAGACTCTGGTGCGCATACTCATTCAGGGTGATGCTGCGGTGGAACTTGCATGCAGCTTCCTTCCGGTGTGCGGCGTATTTATTATCGCTGTCGACTGCCTATTCGTAGTGCGTAACGGAGTGCAGGGTATGGGAGACCCGGTACTGCCGATGTGGTCCGGCGTCATCGAGATGGTGCTTCGCATCGCGGCGATATGCCTTCTTATCGACCGTATCGGCTTCAGGGCGGCTGCCGTAGCCGAGGTGTGCGCGTGGTCGGGAGCGCTTCTTGTAAACATTTTCGCTTTCTGCCGCATACTGCTGCCGAACTTAAAGTGCGAAAAGGCGGCGCTCAAGTACGCACTGCCTCACAAGCTAAAAGTAAAATAATCCTATCTATTATAAATAATTATGTATTATAATGTTCCCGACTGTGTGGGAGGGGATTATCGCTGCATGAATAATGCCGGGCTTGATAAAAATAAATCCGAGTTAAATGAATTGAAGGGTAAAAACCCCCTTGCAATTCCGCTTATCCTTATATTTTTCCTCATGGTCGTGATGGTCGCTTATACATCACAGAATGTAAGGTCCGTTACTGTCCGTAATATCCACGAGGTAGGTTACGATAAGTTAACTTCCGTATGTGCCCAGATAGAGAATTACCTCGATACGACCAAGGGTATGCTCTGGGTTACTGCTTCGACTGTTGATCACATGGTTCAGAATGACCAGCCGACTGAAGCGATCCAACAGTATCTAGTTGATCAGACTAATGCTCAGATCGAGACGTTTAACTTCGACTATACGGGTTTGTATGGTTACGTAGGCGGTGAATATCTGGACGGACTTAACTGGGTGCCGGATGAAGGATATGAACCTACCGAGCGTGACTGGTATCGTCAGGCTATAGCGGCAAACGGAGATACCATAATCGTATCGCCTTATGTGGATGCCCAGACGGGTGAAGTTGTTATTACGATAACAAGAATGCTTACTAACGGCGAAGATGTCGTAGCCGTTGACCTCACTCTTGAGAATATCCAGGAGATGGCTAAGTCTCTTAATGTACGTGACGAAGGATACGGATTCATCTTTGACAGCGACGGTCTTGTCATCGCTTCAAAGGATGAGTCGCTGAAGGGCCTTAATCTTAATGATATTGCAGGCATGCCCGAGCTGATGAGCAGAGCTGTCGAGACCCGGGACGGATACTTCGAGATCGAGATCGACGGCAGCACGAATACGGTATTCGTCCAGACAGTCCTTGATCAGTGGTATGTAGTAATTATCATCGATAACTCCGAGCTCTATGCAGAGTCCGTTCAACAGACCGCGGTCAATATTTTTATCTGCGTAATTATCTTTGCGTTAATCGCATTGTTCTATTTCCTGGGTTACAGGAACGACAGACGCACGTCCAGAAGGATCGCTCAGATGCGTGAAGAAGAGCAGAGACGCGAATATGAAGCGAAGGTGCTTAAGTTCGAGAAAGATGCCGCCGATTCGGCCAATCAGGCGAAGTCAGACTTCCTTGCCCAGATGAGCCATGAGATCAGAACCCCTATCAATGCGGTCATCGGTATGGATGAGATGATCTTAAGAGAGACGGCGGACCCAGATATCAGGGAATATGCGCTTGATATTAAGAGCGCAAGTAAGACACTCTTGTCTCTTGTAAACGGTGTTCTTGATTTCTCGAAGATCGAGAGCGGCAAGATGGAGATTATTCCCGTTGAATACAATACCGAAGAGCTGATAGACGATCTTGTTAATATGATCGCAGACAGGGCGGAGAAGAAGTACCTTGAGTTTAATCTCGAGATTGACGGTAATCTGCCTAAGACACTTCGCGGAGATGATGTGCGTATAGAGCAGGTAATAATCAACCTTCTTACCAATGCAGTTAAGTATTCCGAGAAGGGATCCGTTACCCTTAAGATGAATCTCGAGCATATCGAAGATGATCAGTGTGTTATCTTTGTCGAGGTTAAGGATACCGGTATCGGTATCAGGGAAGAGGATATGGACAAGCTTTTCGAGTCGTTCCAGAGACTTGATGAGCGTAAGAACCGTAACATTGAGGGCACGGGTCTAGGAATGGCGATCGTGCAGGGTATTCTCACCATGATGGGCAGCCGAATCATAGTCGAGTCCGATTACGGTAAGGGATCGTCATTCTCGTTCCGGTTAAGACAGGGCGTTGTCGACGCGACTCCCATAGGCGAGTACAGAAGACACAGGAGCGAGAGCGAGGAAGAATCACAGCCTAAGAATCTTATTATCCATAATGCGGATATCCTGGTAGTCGATGATAACGATATGAACCTTAAGGTTGCCAAAGGTTTGATGAAGAAGCTCAACGTAGTCCCCGATACCGTTAATTCTGGTAAGAAGGCTGTCGAGATGATCAAGACAAAGCATTACGACATCGTTCTTATGGACCACATGATGCCCGTTATGGACGGTATCGAGACGCTGAAACTTATAAAAGATAACAATCTGATCGATGATACAACTACTGTCATAGCGCTTACGGCAAATGCTATAGCGGGTGCCAGGGAGATGTATCTGAAGGAAGGCTTCCGCGATTACCTGTCGAAGCCGATCGTTCCCGTGCAGCTCGAGAAGATGCTTGCGCAGTATCTGCCCGAGGGCTCGTATGAGTATGAATCCGATGAAAGCGATGCCCAAGAGAAAGAAGGCGGTCTTGTCGGCGCTCTTCGCCTGAAAGGCTTCAATGTCGATGCTGCGATGACTTACTGCATGAACGACGAGGAATTCTTCAGGGAACTTCTTAATACGTTCATCGGCTCCGAACAGGAGAAGACTGAAGCCATCACTGCTTTCTATAACGCTAAGAATTGGGCTGACTATTCCACGTATGTGCATGCCCTTAAGAGCTCTGCTCGTACGATTGGTGCCGATAAGCTGTCAAAGATGGCTCTCGAGCAGGAGAATGCATCCAAGAATGAGAATATACCCGTTGTCATCGCGGGCTTCGATACCATGATGGAAGAATATGCGAATGTAACCTCGGCTATCCGCGCTGCGTTGGAGACAGACGGCGGCATAGATCCCGAAGATGACGGCGACGATCCTGAGATAATGGAGTTCCTGCCGGAATAATCAATCCTTCTTAGTCAGCATCTCGTATGTGACGCCGTACTTGGCGGCGATGTCGCGTGCATAGGATGAGCCTTCAGGTGCTTTCTCCACGACCTTATACGAACGCTTTCCTTCTTCGCTTGCCATTACGATGGAAGATACGTTAAATTCGGAGGCATTCTCCGCAAGCTTGTGCATATGCGTGTTGAAAATCGTGCGGCTGCCCTTGAGCCTTAATGCGCGCACGGCATCGACTGCTATGTAGTAGCCCTCTTCGAAAGAAGTGGTCGAGAAGCTCTCATTAAGAAGCACGAGGCTCTCGGAAGACGCGTCCTTAAAGATCTCCTTGAATCTTACGCATTCCTCTCCCAAGCGGCCCAGATCCATGGTCTTGTCTTCGTCCGCAGGGAAGTGGGTGAAGATCATGTCGACGGGAGTATACTCGAATGAATCCGCGGGCACATAGATGCCGCCCTGAGCGAGAGCATAAAGAAGTCCCGCCGCCTGCGTCAGCGTCGTCTTGCCGCCTCTGTTGGCGCCCGTAAGAAGGAAGACAACGTGATCCCTGTCGAAAACAAGATCGTTATCAACAACTTCATCCGCACTTGCAAGCGAAGATGCGAGCTTTAAGTTATAAAAGCCTTTCGCATTCATTCTGCATACGCCGTTCTCGGCGAGTACCGGTTCAGCTTTGCAAAAATGCATGCCCTTTTCTTTTGCTTTCGCGATGAATACGGCGAAATTGATGTAGTAGGTAAGCTCCGGTATGAGCTTGCTTATCGTAACGATGGAGATGTCCGAATAAGCGGAGAGTACGGAGCGCAGCTTCTTTACGAGGTGGCTCATCATCTTCGAGGCGATGTTGGAAAGATAGAACGTGGAGTTCGAAGTTCCGTCGCCGTCGGGGATCTTGGAGAGAGTGGACTTATTGCCTATGACGCTCGTGTAATTGATGGCGTCGGTCAAAGTCGAATTGATCTTATCCAGAGCGCCTTCTGCGCCGGGTGTATCAGCAGGTTCGTATCGAAGCTCGCCGTCCCATTTGGTGTCCTCGTTGAGCCTGTCTTTGGCTGCTACCGCATCCGCGAAGTTGCTGACGATGCCAGACTTTCTGAAGGGCTTGGCGTTTACTGAGATAAGACCTAAGCTCTCGGCTTCGAATCTTGAATTAACGTTGATGCCGATGGTGACGCTCTGTATGGAGTTCGCATCGACGCTTATATTCTCAATATCTTTCTTCATCTGCGCGAAGTTGGCATCAGAATAGAGGGTATCAATATAAGCAAGAAGATCCTTAAGTCCCTTGGATCTGATGCCGGGATCGGACAGACAGTCGTGAAGTGATTCGACGCAGGTGATGAAGGTCTTAAGTTCATCGAGTCTGTGCATGAGATCCCAAAGCCCGGGCTTCTCTTCGGCGTTCTTGCGCCAGGTGCCGTAGTCCTTGAGGTAATCTATCTGATTCATAAGTCCGAGGAGCTTGTCTCTCATGTCGGGAAGATTATAAATATCGTCGAATACATCCCGTCTGTATTGCGCGACCTTGGGATCCGGATTCATGCCGGACAGTACGCGGATGATCATCTGCTGTTCCTTGGGGTCGCTTGTGATCTGCGAGGTTATGGTGTCGATACCGAGATCGTGGACTGTGGTGTCGCTCATAGTCTTGAAAGGTGTTTCAGAGCCGGGATTAAGAAGGCTGATGGCAGTTTTGTTGTCTGAAGACATATGCATTACCTCACAGGGAATTACTATTCAAATTATATAGTATAATGATCAAGGAAACTAATAAGGAGATAGAGGATTATGGGATTAGTTACTAAACTCATGAACAATGTATTGGGAAATCTCGCCGCAGGTGCGGTGAGCTCTCTTATGGAAGCCGATAACAAAGCGGCTGATGCCCGCAAGGCTGAAGCGCAGGCCAAGATGCAGGCTTATGAACTTCAGAAGAAACAGATGGAGGAAGATGCACGCCGCCGCAAGAAAGCTGAGGAGATCGCCACGATCAAGGCTCAGGCTGATGCAGATAAGGCTGCGCTTAATGTTAAGCTTCTCGACGATAAGACTTTCAATACCATGAGAGCGGGTATTGTTCTTTCCTGGTATATCGCGGGTATAGACGGCAATATCTCCAAGGATGAGGAACGTGCGGTCACGCAGAGAATCAGGAATATCAGACAGACGGGCGATATTCCCGAGAAGTACAGGGATGCATTGGCAGAACTTGAAGGGTACAGACCGATGACATTCGATGAGGTCAAGGTCTATCTGGACCGTGCCGACAATAAGGCTCTCGTCAGTCTCACATTAAGAGCCGAGTATATTGCCAAGATGGACGGGCTGTCGGCTGTGGAGAAATCTGCCATAGACGGCGTGAAGCTGTATGTGGAGGAGAAGACGGGCTATCACTTCAAGGATCTTCACACCATGCCTCTTACGGTCAGCATGATATGTCCGACATGCGGCGGAAAGCTCATTCCCGACGCGTCTTTACGCAAGGCGACATGCGACTACTGCGGCTTTACGAAACTGGTGGAATACAAATCATAAAAATATGATTTGCCAACTCGGATAAAATGGTATACAATTCTTTGGTCAAAACGCATTTGACTGATGTGGGTCATTAGCTCAGCTGGATAGAGCAACAGCCTTCTAAGCTGTGGGTCGGAGGTTCGAGTCCCCCATGGCTCACCACAGACACCGGACTGATGTCCGGTGTTTTTTGTTGCTCCCGTAATGCTATAATTCTTGATATGGATAAATTCAGACGGTTTATAAAAGATAACAAGGACGTTCTTCTGTGCTTCCTCGGCGCGAAAGTGCTTTTCGCGGTGATGCTTCTTATTACGAAGACCTCATATTCTGAAGTGCTCGGGTTCTTTGATGCGGAGCATTACAGAAGGATCGCTGCCGACGGTTATTATATCGACGGCGAGACCGTGTTCTTCCCGGTGATCCCGCTTATTATCAGGTATCTCGGGGATATAGGACTTGTTGTTATCAATCAGATCGCATTCATCACGGCTTTGTATCTGCTTAAGAAGATACTGCTCAGGCTTAAGGGCGGCGCGAAAGTATCGACCGTGCTCGCTGTCGTTGCAGTGTCGCCGCTCGCGCTTTTCACATCGCTTGAATATACCGAAGCGCTTTTCTTCCTGTTTACGGTAGCTGCTTTCCTGCTCTTTGTTGAGAAGAAGTACCCGCTTCTGATGGGTTTGATCCTCGGTTTGTCTGTCGCGACACGTAATACCGGATCTTTGCTGTTCTTCGCGATATTTACAGGCATGTGTATCAGACTGGTGCAGAGTAAAGAGAAGGGAAGATGCATAAAGGATATCCTGATGTGCTATATTCCCGCGACTACGATAAGTCTTATATATCCCGTGTTCCTTCAGCTCAAGTTCGGTAACTGGAAGATATTTATGGATGCCCAGTATTCATACTGGATAAGAATCCCTTCGAATATTATCAAGACCACATGGATCTCGCTTAAGGTTATCTTCACGGATACTTATCAGTTTGACGGTGCTGTGGATACCATAGTTCTGTTTAAGATCAATGAGGTGCTGTCGGTGCTGCTCATGGCATTTGTCATATTCCTTATCGTCCGCGAGATCCTTCTGATGAGAAGAAGAAAGACATTAAGTGCGCCTTCTGTTGCCGCGATTGTATATTCGGTTCTTTTTATAATTGCCATATGCATGACAATAAGAGATCCAAAGCTCGATTGTCCGACCGACAGTTTCTACAGATACTACATGAGTCTTTTCCCGATGTATTTGGGGTTAGGACGCTTCAGCGAGAAGGAAGCTGATGTATGTCTTATCGTAAGTCTGGTCATCTCTTTGGTGACTTCTTCGATGTTCTGTCTGGGGGCGTTTTTCTTTTGAAAAACGCCCTTAAAAAACTGCTTGACAGTTTGGAGTTGTACCAATATAATCATTCATGCTTGCTCGAAGCAAGACGCGGCCGTGGCGGAACTGGCAGACGCGCACGTTTGAGGGGCGTGTGGTTAACCCCATACGAGTTCAAGTCTCGTCGGCCGCACCACATACAACCCGGATCTTGAGGATCCGGGTATTTTTTTACCCTCAATGCTTAATTTTTTTACATATTCCTATGCGAATGATGTTATTATATGTGCGTATGCGTAAATTAATTTTAAGAATATTGGCTTTGACAGCCGCTGTTATAGTTTTTATTCAGGCTCCTTTGACGGGGATTCGCGTTAATGCCGCGACTAATCCCGGAGCAGGGGACTTTGTCACCAGACTTTATAATTATGCTTTGTGCAGACAACCGGACGCTGCAGGGTATGAGGATTGGACCAATAAGCTTCTTACAGGTCAGACGAACGGCGCTGAGGTCGCAAGAGGCATAATCACCAGCCAGGAAGCGATCAATATCGGGCTTGATGACTCTTGCTATGTAGATATGCTCTATCATGTCTTCTTCAACAGAGCTCCTGACGATGCGGGAATGCAGGCTTGGACTGCTGCTTTGGCAGACGGTGCAGACAGGGGAGACGTAATGATGGGATTCGTCAATTCCGTCGAATGGGCTGATTACTGTGCCAATGCGGGTATCTACTCCGGAAGTACCGCAGAGCCTTCCGTTCAGCTCGTACCTACCGATGAGTGCTACGCCTATATCAATAATCTGAACAGAAGTTTCTACAATACGACTATGACGGATATGCAGATCAACGCTCTTGCAAATGATCTTACATATCTTCGTACTACGTGCAGACAGGCGGCTTACGATATTATCTTCAATGAGAATTTCATTGCTGCCGCGAAGACATCTTCTCCGGGCAAGGTCGTAGATATATTCTACCGTGCGTTCGAGGGAAGAGCTCCTGTCGCAGCCGAGACATATGCGCTCGTTAATGCGATGAACGGTAATATCAATCTCGATTATCTGTTTAATTACTTCGTTAACAGACAGTCTTTCATGACTTCCTGTGTTAACAGAGGTCTTATGCCGGGTACTCAGGTTGTAGTTAATACCGCAGGCATAACGGATGAAGCTCTTACTTCTTATTTCGATGATGCCGCATTTATCGGCAACTCCGTAACGGCAGGCTTCCCGATGTACTTCTCCGCTAACGGCAGAGGACTTCTCGGCAACGTGCAGGTGTATGCGAGAGTAAGCTACTCGTTCCTTACGGATATGAACAGCATGTCCGGATATATGCTTCAGTACAACGATATCGAGATGCAGGCAGCATCGCTCATTAACATGGCGGGCGTTCAGAAGGTGTTCATCTGCATGGGTACGAATGATCTTGTCGGTACGGAGGCTTCAGTCGTCTATAACAGGTATATCGATTACATCAACGGTATTATCTCGTCTAACCCCGGTATCCGTGTATTTATCGTTTCCACTCCTCCGAGAGTTGATTCGACTCAGACTCCGGGACTTACGAATGAGAAGATCGATGAGCTTAACGAGATGATGAGCGAGTACTGCGCGAATAATAACCTCGACTTTATCGATATCAATACGCCTTTGAAGAATAACACTGACAGTCTGTATGCGGATTATTCGAGCGACGGCTACGTTCATATGAATAATACCGGCTACGGCGTATGGGCGGGTGCGATCACATCTTATGTAAGATCCATGCTCGCAGCCGAGCGTCATATCTACAGATACAGAGGCGCGTAATGTCCCTTATAAGAAGAGCCGAGTCAAAAGATCTGCAAAGAATATCGGACCTTCTGCTGCAGGTGCTTACGGTTCATCACGAAATCCGTCCCGATTTGTTCAAGGAAAACTGCCGTAAATATAACGACAGACAGATCCTTGTGCTTATTGAGAATGACTTAAGACCCGTCTTCGTATATGAAGATGATGACGGCGTTGTTCAGGGCTACGCTATGTGCGTTCTTGAGCAGCATCCCGGCAACAATATCCTGACTGATATAAAGACTCTGTATATCGATGACCTCTGTGTAGACGAGAACGCAAGGGGAACGGGGATAGGAAAACAGCTTTTCGAGTATGTGAAAGCATATGCAAAAGAGCAGGGATGCTATAATCTCACGCTCAATATGTGGGAAGGCAACGACAGAGCCATAAAGTTTTACCGTGACCTCGGACTTGTTCCTTATAAGTACGGCATGGAGACAATTCTCTGAAAGTGGTATAATTTAAGTTCGTAATTCAGATTACCGAACTTCAAGGAGAATCACATGAAGAAGATCATGCTGGGCAACGAGGCAGTTGCCAGAGGAGCTTACGAGGCAGGTATCAAGTTTGTCTCATCTTATCCCGGAACACCGAGTACCGAGATTACCGAAGAAATTGCAAAATATCCCGAGGTGGCATGCGAGTGGGCGCCGAACGAGAAGTGCGGTGCCGAAGCTGCAATAGGCTGCTCGGTCAGAGGCGGCAGGGCAATGACCTGCATGAAGCACGTAGGTATGAATGTATGTGCCGATCCTCTTTTTACCGCATCATATACAGGAGTTAACGGCGGACTTGTCTTCTGCGTTGCAGACGACCCCGGCATGCACTCCTCTCAGAATGAGCAGGATTCCAGAAACTATGCGCGTGCATCCAAGGTTCCGATGCTCGAGCCTTCCGATTCTGAAGAGTGCAGAGTATTCACGAAGTATGCTTTCGAGTTCTCTGAGAAGTACGATACTCCCGTTATCATCAGACTTCATACAAGAGTATCCCACTCAAGATCAGTAGTTGAGACAGAAGAGCCTCAGCCCATAACTATCAAGGATTATGAGAAGAATCCTCCCAAGTATGTCATGATGCCGGCATATGCCATTGGTAAGCATGTAGTAGTAGAGGACAGAACTTCCAAGATAATAAGCGATGTTGAAGCCGATCCCGAGGGTGTAGGTCTTCATAAGATCGAGATTCGCGACACCAAGCTCGGTATCATCACTGACGGTGCGGCATATCAGTATGTAAGAGACGCGCTCCCCAATGCGAGCGTATTGAAGCTCGGTCTCGTATGGCCTCTTTCCGAGAAGGTTATCAAGGACTTTGCTTCAAAGGTCGACAGACTTGTTATCGTAGAGGAGCTCGATCCTTTCCTTGAGACTGAGATCAAGGCTATGGGCGTTAAGTGTGAGGGTAAGGACCTTTTCACACTGCAGGGCGAGTATTCCATAAGACTTCTTAAGGAGAAGCTTACAGATGAGGAGCTTCCTGTGGCTGCTCTTGATCCTGCTAAGCTTCCCGAGATTCCCGGACGTCCTCCGGTACTTTGTGCAGGCTGTCCTCATAAGGGATTGTTCCTTGCTCTGAAGAGACTTAAGGTAAACGTTACAGGCGATATCGGATGCTATACATTGGGCGCTCTGCCTCCTATGCAGGCAGTAGATACAGTAGTTTGTATGGGTGCTTCCGTAGGTATGGCTCACGGCTTTGACAAGGCTACGGACCACGAGGATTCGAAGAAGACGGTAGGTGTTATCGGAGATTCCACATTCCTGCATTCGGGTATCACGAATCTTATGAATGCCGTTTATAACGGAAGCTGTATCACACTCATCATCCTCGATAATTCCATTACGGGTATGACAGGCCACCAGCAGAATCCCTGCACGGGTAAGAATATCAGACTCGAGGCTGCTCCCGCCGTATCTCTTGAGAAGCTCTGCGAGAGCGTAGGCGTAGTACCTGAAGCCATCCGCGTCGTCGATCCTGTCGACACATTCGGATGCGAGCAGGTTATCAAGGAAGAACTCGCACGTGATGTTGTATCTGTAGTTATAGCAAGACGCCCCTGCGCTCTCATCCCGACAGGAAGAGCCAAGAAGGGTATCGAGGCTTCTGTTGATTATGATAAGTGTAAGAAATGCGGCGCTTGTGCAAGGATCATGTGTCCTGCATTGACGATCGATGAGAGCGGATTCCCTTCGATCGATCCCGAGTCTTGCAATAACTGCGGACTGTGCGTAAATATGTGCAAGTTCGGGGCACTCGAGAAGGCGGAGGAGTAAGAATATGAGTAATGAGATCAATGCTTCAATAGTACTTGCCGGTGTAGGCGGTCAGGGGACGCTTATCGCAGGTAAGCTTCTCGGTATCCTGGCTATGAATCTGGGACTCGATGTAAAGGTATCAGAGGTACACGGTATGAGCCAGAGAGGCGGTTCGGTTGTTACTTACGTAAAGATCGCACCTGAAGTTCATTCGCCTATTATCGAAGAGGGAACTGCAGACTTTGTTCTCTCATTCGAAGAAGTTGAGTCTGTAAGATGGGGCAAGCTTCTTAAGAAGGGCGGCACCATGATCGTTAATACACAGCAGATCAAGTCTCTGCCAGTACTTATGGGCCAGATGAAGTACCCTGAAGGTATCATCGAGGCTTTGAAGGATGCGGCGGGAGATGATGCGAAGATCGTTCCCATCGATGCGACGGGTCTTTCACTCGAGACCGGTACGACAAAGGCTACCAATATCGTAATGCTCGGTGCGTTGTCCAATTACCTCGGCGCTGATGACGAGCAGTGGCGTAAGGCTGTAGAAGAAGCTTTCGCAAGCAAGCCCAAGACTATCCCGGGCAACCTCTCAGCTTTCGAGAAGGGAAGAACGGCAGGTCAGGCATGAATTTAGGCAAGTTTAGCAGCACAGAACTCGGAAGTACATACAACTTCACGGTACTCGTAGTAGAGATGACCGAGAAGGTCTCGAAGACGGATAAGCCCTTCGTTACTTTCACTTTCTCTGACGGCACGGATAAGATCAGCGCCAATTATTTCGACAAGACCGAGGCAGCTATGAAGGCTATCGGCGTCGATGTGGGCAAGGTCGTAGATCTTACTTTCAACGTTAAGCTTTATAACGATAAGAAGAATTTCACCGTCAACAATGTGATCGTATGTCCCGACCCTGATGCCAAGGTGGAGAAGTTTGTTCCTGCTCCTCCTTATGATATCGATGATATGTATAAGAAGATTATCGACAGTATCAAGAAGGCTACGGGACGTGAGTATGATTACAATACTTTGGATGTGCCTTTGTCAGACTTCAGTGCTGCAGCTCTTGCCATAAGGATACTTAATAACAACCGCGAAGCTTTCTGCAAGTCTTCCGCTGCCCACAGCATTCACCACGATATAAGAGGCGGTCTGATCTATCACACATTCAGAATGGTCTATACCGCATTTTATCTTGCCAAGGTATATAAGAGCATCAATCTGGAGATCCTTATCTGCGGAACTGCTCTGCATGATATCGGCAAACTCCATGAGCTTGATACCGATGATTTGGGCTCTGCAGATTATTCTGTCGACGGACGACTCTTCGGTCACGCCGTGATCGGTATGGAGATGGTAGCCGAAGAGGCGAAGAAGGGATCTTATAACGATGAGGAAGTCCGTCAGATCCGTCATATGATCGCATCCCATCACGGATCTCTCGAATACGGAGCCATCACAACTCCCGCGACTCCGGAGGCTTTCCTGCTTCATGAGATCGACATGATAGACTCGCGTATGTATATCTTCGAGAAGGAGCTCGGCAAGGTAGATCCCGGTCAGATGACGGACAGGGTTTTCGCTTTGGAGAATTCGTCTTTATATAAAACCAAGTGATTTTCATCTGAAAGCTTAAGTTCGAAAAGAATAATTATTATCTTTCATTTTGATACGCCGGGTTACCTATCTCTAACTTTCTTGATAATTGAGGAACTTTTTTCCCATATAATCGAGCTGTCAATAAAAATGTCAGGGGGACAACAAAATGTTCGATTACACAGGAAAAGTAGTTGCAATCACAGGCGCATCATCCGGTCTCGGAAAGCAGATGGCTGAAGGATTTGCACAGCAGAATGCAAACCTCGTTCTTCTTGCAAGAAGAGTAGAGAGACTCGAGGCAAGTGCCAAGGAATGGTCCGAGAAGTACGGAGTAGATGTTCTGCCCGTAGCATGTGACGTAACTGATTCCGAGTCCATTGCAAATGCAGTAAAGGCTGTTAAGGAGCACTTCGGTCACTGCGAAGTAATCATCAACGATGCAGGCGGAGAGAAGGGTACAGGTACGCCTTTCGTTGATTACAAGAGAGAGGACTGGGACTTCACACTTAACCTCGATCTTACTTCCGTATTCACGGTTTCACAGGCTTTCGTTAACTTCATGAAGGAAGCTATGGCTGAGGGCAAGCAGACATACGGCCGTGTAATCAACATCGCTTCTATCTACGGTATCGTAGGTAATACAGCTATCCCCACAATCGCATATCACACAACAAAGGGTGCGGTAGTTAACTTCTCCAGAGGTGCAGCTGCAGAGCTTGCTACATCCAACATCACAGTTAACACGATCTGCCCCGGTTACTTCTACACAGAGCTTACAACTGAGACACTGAACTCTGATTATTTCCAGGCATTTGCTAATCAGTCCGTTCCTATGAAGAGATACGGTAACGAGGGTGAGCTCAACTCTGTTGCAGTATTCCTCGGCGCTGAGGAGTCCTCCTATGTAACAGGTCAGACGATCGCTGTTGACGGCGGTTACACCTGCGTCTGATACGATTTTCAAAAGATAAAAGAAATGCCGCGGCAATCGTCGCGGCATTTTCATTTGTTTTCGTTTTCTTTTGTTCAGATGATGTTCTTGATACCGTCGCAGATCCTCTTTACTGCGGAGGGACGGTTCATCGTGTAAAGATGGATGCCGTCGCAGCCCGTGGTAAGAAGGTCGATGATCTGGCTGATGGCGTATGCAAGACCTGCATCAAGGAATGCGTCCGGATTATCGCCGTAGCGGTCTACGATGCGCTGGAAGTTATCGGGCAGCGTGGCGCCGCATGTGGATACCATTCTCTTAATCGATGCGACAGTAAGGCAGGGCATGATGCCGGGTGTGATCGGTACGTCGATGCCTGCGATCCTGGCGCTCTCCACCATGTCAAAGAAGTACTTGTTGTCGAAGAAAAGCTGCGACAAAAGCACATCGGCTCCTGCGTCAACTTTCTTCTTGAGATTACGGATCTCCGTGACTTTATCGGGGGATTCCGTGTGGCACTCGGGATAGCATGCGCCCGCGATACAGAAGTTTGTCTTGGGCTTAATGTATTCGATAAGCTCGCTTGCGTGTGAGAATACGCCCTTAGCGGGTGCATTAGGGTTAACGTCGCCTCTTAATGCGAGGATGTTCTCGATGCCTGCATCCGCGAGTTCTTTGCTGAATTCGTCAATCTCGTGCTTATCGTACGAGAGGCATGTCAGGTGAGCGACAGGCTCAGTATGATACTGCTCCTTGATCTTCCTGCAGATCTCGATTGTTTTATTGTTGTTTGAAGAGCCGCCGGCTCCGAAGGTTACCGATATGTAGTCAGGTTTAAGATCACAAAGCATCCCGAGTGTCTCGTCGATGTTGTTAAGTTCGCTCTCAGCCTTAGGCGGGAAGATCTCAAACGACAGGATGGTCTTGTCCTGCTTGTAAATATCCGTAAGTTTCATGTGATTCCCCTCGATATTTATAGTCTGCACATCATTTTATCATACGAGACTTTGCTTTATGAGGTAAAAAGCGTTAGAGTACATATTATGTATTATTTGATTGAGAGTACGTTGCCGTCCTGTCCCCTGAAGAGAAGAAGAAATGGCTGTAATGCATACCGAACATATCGACTTTTTTGATCCGTTAAAGATCGCGGACAGCGGACAGGCGTTCCGCATTCATCCGATAGATGATACTCATACCGAGCTTGTCGCACGCGGACGATATCTTCAGATCGCATCTTTGGGTAATAATGACTTCGCTTTCTCGTGTACTGAGAAGGAATTCAAAGATATATGGCAGGACTACTTCGATCTTGATACGGACTATGTGAGCGCCGTTAAGCGTATAGATAAGGAAGATGATTTCCTTAATGCCGCTGCCTCGTTCGGATACGGAATAAGGATCTTACAGCAGGAAGTCTTCGAGACCGTCATCTCTTACATAATCTCACAGAGAAGATCCATCCCTTCGATAACCACATGTGTTGACCGTTTCTCGGAACTTGCGGGTGACAAGATCAAACTGCAGAAGCTCGATAAGCCCTTCGTGAAGCCTCTGAAGAAAGAGTATTATGCTTTCCCCTCTGTTGGACAGGCTTCGAAGATCACGGAGGAAGAACTTAACGGTATCGGTGCAGGGTACAGGACGGCATATATAATGTCTGCCGTAAATGATTTCGCAAGCGGCAAGCTTGTTTCCGACCAGATGAAGAAGCTTGATGACGACGAGCTCTATGAAGTGCTTACCGCTATGCACGGCGTCGGAGTAAAGGTAGCGAACTGCGCTATGCTGTTCGGCTTTCACAGGACGGGAAGGTTTCCCGTAGACGTATGGATAAAGAGGATAGAGGATAAGTATTATAACGGGCATTTCGATGCGGACCGTTATCCCGGTACTGCAGGGATCTTACAGCAGTTTATGTTCTACTATATCCGTAAGGGTATTACTTAAGTTTAAAGTAGTTATTGAGCTGGCACTTGATATTGCCGTTATAAAGCTTGACTCTCTTATCTGCCTTGTGTCCTGTGGCAACCTCGAACGAATCGTCGGGAGTTATTACAGACAGTCTCATTCCGGGACGGCAGAAGCCCTGAGAAGTAAGATACAGGGAAGAGATCATTTTGTAGATCTCGGCTGCTTCCTCGGGTGTCATGAGACGGCCTCCGTAGGGAGGGTTGGTTATAACCATTGTGCGTGAGAATCCCGTTATCTTCTCGAATGCCGAAGGCGTTCTTGTCGCTGCATCGGCTACGGTGAACCTGATGTGATCGGCGACACCTGCTGCTTTTGCATTTCTTATTGAAGACTCGATCGCTTTGGCATCAATATCGGAGCCGAAGTAGAAGCAGTCGTCGGGCGCTTCCGCATCTTCAAGTGAAAGCGCTTCCTCGAGTGCCTTTTTCTTCGCATATTCACCTATGTAAGGAAGGCTTTCATATGAAAAGGATCTGTTTTTACCCGGTGCGATATTACAAGCCATCATGGCGGCTTCGATAAGTATCGTTCCGGAACCGCAGAACGGGTCGGCAAGCGCTTCCGCACCGTAGGGTCTGTATCTTCCGAGAGTGATCATGCCGGAAGCAAGTGTCTCTCTTATCGGCGCTTCGTGTGTAAGCGGGCGGTAGCCTCTCTTATGAAGACCTTCGCCGGAAGTGTCGATCATGAGGGAAACGACATCGTTTACAATACCGAACTGTATACGTACTACACCTTTTGCAGCGTCCTCTGCTATGATGCCGTCTGCACCGAGGCCTCTTGCTTTACACAGAGACTTGACCACAGCCTTCTTCACGAGGCTTTGGCATGCGCTGATACCGAACAGTTTGGACTTTCTTGAATAACCGTTGATTATGAACGCGTACCCGTCGGGGATGAATTCGTCCCACGGCAGCGCACATGTACCGTCGAAAAGCTCGGAGAACTCTGCCGCAGGGAAGGAGCCTACTTCGAAAAGGACACGCTCGGCTCGCCTTGTCCACATATTGGCTCTGGCGACATCGGATTCCCATGTATCGTCATCCGCATTTAGGACGACTATACCGTCGGAAACGTTGATATTGCTGCGCTCGTAGCCGATCGCAGTGAGGTCGTCGCGCACGCAGCTTTCGAGACCGAACAGACATGTAAGTACGATTTTCATACGTGCAATTATACCCTATGCGAAAATCGGCGTGTCAATATCTTTTTTTGATTTTTTGGTGTATTTCTCTCGTGGACACCCCTGTGTGAATAATTACACTTTAGTCACTTAAAGCCTTGATTTACCGTGTTTCCATGTTGTGTAAAGTGTTTGTAATAATTCGGCAACAATCTGGACACATTCTCCAAAGAGGCGGGTTTTATTGGCCTGACGGGTTGTGAACTTTCGGAACGCCTGTTTTGAGGTTATCGACAGAGTTATGAACATTATGAACACTTTTCGTTTGAAAATGATCAAATATCGGCGGTTTTCAATTTATAAGATAAATATTCTTTGATAATATTTAGTCGGATATTATTCTTAATTTCTTGTAACATGAGTGTTATAATCAGTTCGAATTTACGAGGTGGCCTATGTCTGATTTAAAAACAACAGCACAGATGTCCAAGACAGCATCTTTTACGATGGCTCTTCTGGACAATGAGACCAAGACGAAAGCTCTCGAAGCTGTAGCTTGTGCACTTCTCGAGAACAGGGACCGTATCTTCGAAGCCAATCAGAAGGATCTTACAAGATCCGAGGGCGAAGGTCTTGAGGGACCTTTGATGAAGAGACTCCGTTTTGACGAACATAAGCTTAACGATGTAGTAGACGGTATAAGAAGTCTTCAGAACCTTAATGATCCTGTCGGTGAGATCAAGCTTCATACTACGCTTGATGACGGGCTTGAGCTTTACAGGGTTACATGCCCTATCGGCGTTATAGGAGTTATTTTCGAGTCGCGTCCGGATGCACTTGTTCAGATCGCATCCCTTTGTCTTAAGAGCGGCAATTCCGTTTTTTTAAAGGGCGGAAGGGAAGCTGCCGAGACCAACCGAGTTCTTTATGAGGTTATAAGAGATGCTTCCGTAAGCAACGGCCTGCCTGAAGGATGGATCAATCTTCTTGAGAGCCGCGAGGAAGTAAATGCCATGCTCTCACTGTCGGATTATATCGATCTGATCATCCCCAGAGGCTCCAATGCTTTTGTTCAGTATATTATGCAGAACACGACGATCCCCGTTATGGGACATGCCGACGGTGTATGCCACACATATATCGACAGATATGCTGATGAGGCTACGGCTTTGAAGGTGGTTGTTGATGCGAAGACTCAGTATGTATCCGTATGCAATGCCACGGAGACTATACTTATCGACAAGACGCTCGAGACTACACTGATGCCTAAGATCATCGCGGCACTCGAGGATAAGGGCGTTACGGTCCATCTTGAGTCGGAAGTAACCGAGTGGCATCACGAGTATCTTGATTATGAAGTATCGATCAAGCTTACAAGCAGCATCGATGAGGCGATCGATCATATCAATAAGTACGGTTCCGGTCATACAGACGCGATCATTACGACAAATAAGAAAAGAGCCGAATACTTTATGAATAAGGTCGATTCGGGAAGCGTGCTGCTTAACTGCTCCACAAGATTCGCGGACGGTTTCAGATACGGCTTCGGTGCAGAAGTTGGAATCTCTACGAGTAAGCTTCATGCAAGAGGTCCCGTAGGACTCGAAGGACTCGTTTCTTATAAGTATAAGCTTTACGGCGACGGACATATTGTTGCCGATTACGCAACAGGTGAAAAGAAATTCAAGCATATAAGGAGAGATATATGACAGTATCAATAGCATCAGATCATGCAGGTTACGACATGAGACAGCTTGTTATCGAGCACCTTAAGTCCAAGGGCTTCGAGGTTATCGACGGCGGTGCGGTATCCGCAACGGAGCGTTTCTCTTATGTTGAGGCAGGCAACAAGGTTGCACAGGATGTTCTTTCCGGCAAGGCTGACAGAGGTATCGCCATATGCGGAACGGGAATCGGTATTTCGATGGTATGCAACAAGCATAAGGGAATACGTGCAGCTCTTTGCAACAACGAATACATGGCAAGAATGTGCCGTCAGCATAACGATGCCAACGTACTTTCTTTCGGTGCGAGAGTCGTAGGCCCCGAGATCGCTTTCGCTATGGTCGACTGCTTCTTTGAAGAGGAGTTCGCAGGCGGAAGACATGCCGAGAGAGTCGGCCAGATGAAGCAGACAGAAGAAGAAAATTTCAAGTAATCTCATAAGTGAGGTGAAGGTTATGGCGCAGGACAACGTATTTGTATTCGATCATCCGCTTATCCAGCATAAGGTATCGCTTCTCCGCGATAAGAACACGAGCACCAAGGAGTTCCGTGAGCTCGTCGAGGAGATCGCTATGCTCATGGCATACGAGGTCACAAGAGATCTTCCTTTGAAGGATGTTGAGATAGAGACTCCCGTTGCCACGGCACATTCTAAAATGCTTGCGGGCAAATCCATCGCCGTTGTTCCGATACTTCGTGCGGGACTCGGAATGGTAGACGGTATGGTCAAGCTTATTCCCAACCTTAAGGTAGGTCATATCGGTCTTTACAGAGATCCTGTTACGATCGAGCCTCATACTTATTACTGCAAGCTTCCCGAGGATATCAATGAAAGAGAAGTCATTATCCTCGATCCGATGCTCGCGACCGGCGGATCCTCTTCGGCAGCCATCGGCTACCTTAAGGAGAAGGGAATAGACAGCATCAAGTTCATGTGTCTGATTGCCGCTCCCGAAGGTATTGAAAGATTAACCAAAGATCATCCTGACGTGAAGATATACTGCGCAGCCAAGGATGAGAGATTGAATGACGATTCTTACATCGTACCCGGACTGGGCGATGCGGGTGACCGTATATTCGGAACTAATTAAGAAAGAAGTTATTGTCAATGAATTGGTGGTCAGAGTTCTTTGCTTCATTCTTAGAGCATCTTAAAGAACACATTATTCCGAGTAATATCGGAGAGAAGATAAATGAGGCTATCCTACAGGTTAAGCATTATCTTATGATCGGCGATTATGAGGTTGTGCTTACGGACGCTGTAATAGTAATGTGGATCGCCGTAGGTATATTCGCGGTCCTTTTCGCGGTCATGGCTCATAAGCCGAAGATCAAGCCCGATACCAAGCAGACTTTTGTCGAGATGCTCGTAGGTCTTGTGCTCTCTGTAGCGGCAGGCTTCGGTATCAGGGAAGATGAGGCGCGTCACATTGCTCCCATGATCGGCACTTTCTTTATAATGATCACGGCATGTAATACGATCTCCATCTTCGGAGTTGTGCCACCTGCCAAGAATATCGGCTTCCCGATAGCAATGGCGCTTTGCGCGATCGTATATGTAATCTATGTTTCCATAAGATTTGTAGGGATCAAGGGATTCTGGAATTCCCTTATCCACCCCATGGCATTCATGCTGCCGTTCAAGATCATTGATATTCTCGTAAGACCCGTATCACTGTGTCTGAGATTGTTCGGTAACGTATTCGGTGCATTCGTCTTTATGGAATTCCTTCATATCGTATGTCCTTTGATCCTGCCGGCTGCTTTCGGCTTGTGGTTTGACCTTGCCGACGGCGTGCTTCAGGCGATCATATTCTCATATCTTACGATCTACTATATCGGCGAGAGCATCGAGATAGGACATGAGATGCAGGAGCATCCCGAGAACTTTGTTAAGAAGAAGAAGGAAAAGAGAAATAAAAAATCCACGGCTGCAGATGTAGCAGCTGTCGATCAATAACGGAGGTATATCATGGATCTTATTACTTTTGCCGGTGCCGCGCTTGACACTACTTCGGCTATCGAGCCCAGGGCTTTTGCCGTACTTGCTGCAGGACTTGCTATCGGATTAGGCTCACTCGGAGCATCACTTGCTATCGGTATTGCCGCTTCGCGTGCTTTCGATGCGGGTGCCAGACAGCCTGAGGTATTCGCCAAGATACAGACACTGTTGCTTATCTGTATAGCATTTATCGAGTCACTTGCTATTTATGCGCTCGTTGTCGCACTGCTTTTGATATTCACAGTAAAGTAAGGGGAGATCAAACCCATGATTAATATGTATTCGATGATATTAATGGCAGAAGAGTCTGCCGAAGAGTCGTCACTTTTCTCTCCCGATCAGATGGGAGGATATGCAGCGACTATTCTTCTTACTGTCATCAATGTTCTTCTCGTATTCCTGTTCTTCAAGTTTGTGCTCTTTAAGCCGATCCTAGGGATCATAAAGAAGAGAGAAGAGCTGATTGCTTCACAGCTTAAGGATGCCGAGGATTCCAAGGCACAGGCTGCTTTGAACGCGGAAGAGAGCAAGCAGGCTATAGATGATGCCAGAGTCGAGGCTTCCCAGATACTCGAAGATGCAAGGGCCGATGCCGAAGAACAGGCCAAGATCATTAAAATGAAAGCCAAAGAAGAGGCTGATGAGATCATCGACAGAGCTCAGTCCGAAGTTCTTCGCATGAAGAAAGTCTCGATTGAGCAGATGAAGGACGAGATTTCCGATCTTGCCGTTGAGGTTGCAGGAAGGGTTATCGGCGACGTAGTAGAGCACGATAAGCTTAAAGATCTTGCCGTAAAGCATACTGAGGAGCTTGTCGGAGAAGAGGTGGACAGCCTTGGCGAGTAAACCGGTTGTTTTGAAAGTTGTGGCAGCGGGTGATATGACGGCGAATGAGATCGCCCGTATCGCCAACACTTTTGCTGTTAAGAATAATATTGAACAGTATGAGATGCAGTTCGAAGTCGATGAGTCCCTTATCGGAGGCTTCGTAATCTTCGCACGCGGAACCAGATACGATTATTCCGTTAAAGGTCAGCTTCAAAGACTCGGAACATTCGTTAAGCGTTCGAGAAATCTCGAGGAAGCTGATGCAGAAGAAGATATTACTTTCTCTCCCGAGAAGGTCAAAAATGATATTAAGAAAGCTATCGATAAGTTCGAAGAATCACCTGCTTCGAGCTTCGACAGTGCCGAGATCGCCAAGCTCACGGGTGAAGATCTGCAGAAGCGAATAGAAGCAGCTTTCGATAATGTCGATAATATCGAAGAGGTAGGTATCGTCCAGAGCGTAAACGACGGTGTTGCCATGGTATCCGGTCTTGAGCACTGCATGCTCTCTGAGCTCGTTACATTCACGTCCGGCGGCTTCGGTCTGGCGCTGAATCTCGAGCGAAATGCAGTCGGTGTCGTTTTGCTTTCGGGTGCAGACAATGTCGTTGAAGGCACCGTGTGCATGAGAACGAGAACAACGGTTTCCGTTCCCGTGGGAATGGGACTTCTCGGAAGAGTAGTTAATCCGCTGGGACATCCCATAGACGGCAAGGGCATCATAAGATATACGAAGACGAGACCGATCGAGTCTCCGGCTCCTTCCATCGTTGACAGGTCGCCCGTTAACAAGCCTATGGCAACGGGTATCACGGCTATAGATGCCATGACCCCTATCGGAAGAGGTCAGCGTGAGCTTATCATCGGTGACCGTCAGACAGGTAAGACTGCGATCGCGATCGATACGATCATCAACCAGAAGGGTAAAGATACCATCTGTATCTATGTAGCGATCGGACAGAAGATGAGTACGATCGTTAATACAGTAAATACGCTTGATAAGCACGGCGCGCTCGATTATACGATTGTAGTCGCGGCAGGTGCTTCGGATTCCGCATCTTTGCAGTATATTGCTCCTTTCTCGGGCTGTGCCATGGGAGAAGAGTTTATGTATGACGGCAAGGACGTGCTTATCATCTATGATGACTTAAGTAAGCACGCCCAGGCATACAGAGCAATCTCGCTGCTCTTAAGAAGACCTCCGGGAAGAGAAGCGTATCCGGGTGATGTATTCTATCTTCATTCGAGACTCCTCGAGAGAGCATCCAAGCTGTCAGCAGAGAAGGGCGGCGGTTCAATGACCGCACTTCCCATCATCGAGACTTTGGGTGACGATATCTCGGCTTATATCCCGACCAATGTCATCTCTATCACTGACGGTCAGATCTATCTGTCGCCGGAGCTGTTCTTCTCGGGTCAGCGCCCTGCAATTAACGTAGGTCTGTCGGTATCCCGTGTCGGCGGTGCAGCTCAGACGAAGGCTACGAAGAAAGTCGGCGGTCCTGTGCGTATCGCTCTTGCGCAGGCTCGCGAAATGGCTTCTTTCGCGCAGTTCGGTGCCGATCTTGACGAGAACACTCAGCTTCAGCTTAAGCGAGGCGTGGTTCTTAACGAGGTTCTTAAGCAGGAGCAGTATTCTCCTCTGTCGATGGAGGAGCAGGTAATAATGCTCTATCTTGCGACTTCCGACAAGCTCACATTCCTTGCCAAGGAAGATATCAGGGAGTATCTGTATTCCTTTATGGATCAGATCAGACTTGCAAGACAGGATATCCTCATGGATATCAGTTCCTCGGGCAAGTTCGAAGATGAGACCGTTGCAAAGATCGATGAGTATGAGACGCAGTTCAGGGAAAGCTATATCTACGATCATCCTGAGTACAAAGAAGAAGACTGATGGAGACTCTTAACGACGTAAAGAAAAGGATAAAGAGCGTTCAGGGCATAGCACAGATGACAGGTGCCATGCAGCTTGTCAGCGCCGCCAAGAAACGCCGTTCCATTGCGCTTCTCGAGACGATCGCCCCTTTTGTAAAGAACTGTCTTAATACGATGAGCGACATCCGTTTCAACAAGAAAGCCATCGACAACCCGTTCTTTACTCTTGAGCAGAAGGTGCCGGGTCAGACATGGAAGATCGCATATTTCGTTCTGTGCGGCGATCAGGGACTCGCCGGAGCTTATAACAACAATGTCGTTAAAGCCTGCGAGGAACATGTGCAGGCGAAGATTCTTGAGAATTCCCGCAAAGGTATTACGACCGACTATAAGCTTTATGTTTTCGGCAAGGTCGTAAGGGAGAGGCTTCTTCACATGGGGTACAACGTAGATACGGAGTTCTCCTATCCGCTTACCGAGCCTACCTACTATCAGGCAAGAAGCGTGGCTTCCATACTCAAGCAGAAGTTCCTTATCGAGAACTATGATCTTGTGTATCTTGTTTATACGCAGCTTGAGTCGGCACTTAACATGAAGGTCGAGGTCATAAGACTTGCGCCCGTTGATTTTAAGTCGATCGATAACGTAAGAGCTTTCTACGGGACAGGGGATGCACCCGAGAAGAACGAGATAACGTACTATCCGGACGTTAATGAGGTATTCGGATTCCTTATGGATTCGTATCTTAATGCAATGGTATACGGAACGATGACGCAGGCATATGCGTGCGAACAGACCGCACGGTTTGCCGCTATGGATAATGCAACCAACAGCGCCGAGGACATGATGAAGACTTTGCAGCTTAAGTTTAACCGCGCAAGACAGGCGAAGATAACCAATGAGCTCACGGAGATCATCAACGGCGCGAACCAGGTAAATAACCTGTAAGTATAACGAAGGAGTAAAGATATGGCAGAAGGTAAAGTAGTTCAGATAATCGGACCTGTCATAGACTGTGAATTCAGGATCGGCGAGGCACCGAAGATCAATGACGGTGTCAGGATAATCTTTTCCCAAGACGGTCAGGAAAGCGATAAGGATGTTTTTGCTGAGGTTTTGCAGCAAAGAGGCAAAGGCGTAGTAAGATGCGTTTCGTTTAACGCGACGGAAGGTCTTACAAGAGGTGTTAAGGCGATCTCTCTCGGTACTCCGTTCAATGTTCCGGTAGGTGAGACGATAACGGGAAGACTGTTTGACGTGCTCGGACGTCCTATCGATAACGGCGGTCCGGTCAATGCAGAAGCGCACATGCCTATACATAAGCCCGCGCCGTCATTTACAGATCAGTATCCCACAGCTCAGATCCTCGAGACAGGTATCAAGGTTATTGACCTTCTCGTACCTTTCAGCAGAGGCGGTAAGATCGGTCTGTTCGGAGGTGCCGGTGTAGGTAAGACGGTACTTATCCTTGAGCTTATCCGTAACATCGCATCGGAGCACGGCGGCTATTCCGTATTTACGGGCGTCGGCGAGCGTTCACGTGAGGGTAATGATCTCTGGGGCGAGATGAAGGAGTCCGGAGTTCTTGATAAGACGATAATGGTATTCGGTCAGATGAACGAGCCTTCAGGTGCGAGAATGAGAGTTCCTCTTACCGGACTTACGATGGCCGAATACTTGAGAGATGCCAAGAAGAAGGATGTTCTTCTGTTCATCGATAATATCTACAGATTCGTACAGGCCGGTTCCGAGGTATCGGCTCTGCTCGGAAGAATCCCTTCTGCCGTAGGTTATCAGCCTACGCTCGCGAACGAGGTAGGTGAACTTCAGGAGAGGATCACTTCCACGAAGAACGGGTCCATTACTTCAATCCAGGCTGTATATGTACCTGCCGATGATATTACCGACCCGGCTCCTGCGACGACATTCTCACACCTTGATGCGAATATCGTATTGTCCAGATCCGTAGTTGAGCTTGGTATCTATCCTGCTGTAGATCCTCTCGAGTCTTCTTCGAGAATCTTAAGTGAAGATGTTGTCGGACCCGAGCATTACCATGTAGCAAGAATGGTACAGGAGAATCTGCAAAGATATAAGGAATTGCAGGATATCATCGCCATTCTCGGTATGGAAGAACTGTCGGAAGATGACAGGCTCGCGGTATCCAGAGCGCGTAAGATCCAGAAGTATCTGTCACAGCCTTTCTTCGTCACTGCTGATTCAACGGGTTATGCACCTCGTTATGTACCTATCGATAAGACCGTAAAGGCGTTTGGTGAGATCATTTCCGGTTCTCTTGATCACATCCCCGAGCAGTACTTCTTCATGAAGGGCGACCTTGACGACGTATTGAAGGCTTATCACGAAGATAACAACGGAACGAACTGATCATATGGCTCAGAAAGTCGAGAATACCGTAAAACTTGAAATTGTAACGCCTTACAAGAAATTCTTTGAAGGTGATGTTACTTCTGTTGTTATTACTACGATAGACGGACAGATGGGTTTTATGGCGGGACATCCGTCATTAATTGTTGCATTAAGCCCCGGAATGAGTCATCTTGTCCAGAACGGTGAGACAAAGTATTTTGTGCTGTCTGAAGGCTACTGCGAAGTTGCCGGAAATCTTATCAAGATAACCTGTAATGCGGCCGAGTATCCTGAGAATCTAAGCCCCAGAAGGACCTGTATATCTTATAAGGAAGCCTGTGAGGAACTTGAGAAGGCGAAGCAGGTCGAAGACCGTGCCGCGAGGGAAGTTCTTGTAAAAGAGTTTGAACAGGCAATGGCGAGAGCCCGTGCAAGACGTCATCTTCTTGAATTATACGGTTCCGATCATCAGAAGGAGAGGATAGCGATACTCGTTAAGGAGTACGGCTGGAAAGATATCGTCTGATCAGATTATCTCTATTCTGAATTCTTTGTTGCCGCATATTAGTGTCTGATCACTCTTAATCTCATATTCGCGTCCCGGAATAAGTCTGATATTGTTCAGATATGTCGAATTATCCGATGACAGATCGCTTATGTAGTAGACCTTGTCGGCTTTCTTTATCTGTGCATGAATGGGTGAGATGCTCTTATCGGGATAGAAAAGATCGCATAGGAATCTGTCCGATCCGATAGCGGCTTTATCCGTATATACCGCTTTTTTGTCTTCGATGCCCGTATCCGGATCGGTGCTGGTAAGTATGAAGGCATCAAAGCCTCCTGTCCTGATTTCATCCTTGCCGAATAGCATATGCATCTTGGTGTCATCGGGTGATGCCGATACAGTGATCTCCGGTTTGTCGGAATAAATCTTTCTTATCTTAACTGCGAAGAATATCTGTAATAACACGAATAACAAAGCTGCGGCAGGAACTTTTATCAATGAGAATATCAGCGACATAAGACTTGCAAGTATTATGAAGCGGAATTCGTTGAGACTTAAAAGATCGGATCTCTTATCCTGAACCGGGAGAGGTGTGCTGATCTTCTTGGCAACTTTACCGAACAGTTCCGGATCGTTCTGCTCTGCGGCATAAACGATTCCGTCAATTTCATCATTGCTGATTACATCTGAAAAAATATCCGAGCATAACAGATCACGCAGTCCCGCTTTGATTATCGATCCTATGCAAAGATCATTCGGATCGGTTTTACAGGGATTGAAGCATACTCTGATGTCAGTAAGGTCTTCGCTGATAAACATGAATCTCGGATCCAGGCACAGCGATGAAGGTGCCAGCAAAAGATCCGGCAGATCGACAAAAGATAGGAGAAGGTCCCCGAGAGCCTTACGAATACGATCGATCGCAGGTTGGGTTTTGTGAATGTATGGAATAAGGAAGAAATAATCTGAACAATCATATGATAATTCGTAAGTGCTTACGGCCGGAATGATATAAAGCGGAAGCATGTGACCCGGAATGTTTTCTGCAATGATCTCACGGGTATAGTTATTTACAGAGTCGATGTTTTCCAGTTTATTAATTACAAATTGTCCGTAGGGACCTTTCCTGATCTCCATAGTTTTGTCCTGATCCTGTTTTTATTTATGTCAGCCGAACGCGCCGGTTATCCTGCCTTCATCGAAGACATACTGCATTACGTTGCTTGCATATCGGGTCAATCCCTCTCGGAATACCAAAGCAAGTGCTACGAGCACAGCTATGATTATTACGATCTCAACGGTTCCCATACCGCGTTTGTTTCTGACATTTTTATCTGCCATATACCTATCCTCCTTTGTGTTTGTTATATACCAAGTGAGATTATTGCCGGTGTTGTCGCGACCAGAAGGACGCTTACGAAGTCGAGAGTCATCGGGAGTAACAGTCCGAGTGCCTCGCGTTCCTGCTTTTTACGCGCCGCATTGCGGCAAAGATTCCAGCAGGCCGATGCCTGAAGAGATAACAGTCCGAGTACTTCGGACGTGCCTAGTCTGCCGTATCTGGCGACCAGTAAAAGAGCAGACTGCGCTTCCGGTATCTGTATGCGTAACGAGAGTTTCTCCACCGAGTCTGAAGCTGTCTTGCCGCTTAGCATCATAGCCCTCAGATTACGTATCTCAGAAGAGAGTCCGTTGCTGTCCTTAAATGCATATGAGCAAATCGCTATGCTCTTCGGAAGCTGAAGTCCCGCTTCAAGCAGAGTGTGAATGAGGCACAGGAACAGCGGCATGTCACTCATAAGATCTTCTCGTCTTAACTGAGCGTCTTTTCTGACGTCGTAGGCGCCCAGAACGGCAATCGCTATGGTAAGCAAAGGACTGAATATCAGCTTTACTTTGGCTATTGTCAGTATGACCGCGGATATGATCAGGACCAGCGAACAGACGGTAACCTGTTTCCTCAAATACTTCTCATAGGCCTGTCTCGGATTAACTGATATCTCGTTAAAAAGTTCATGCCTCGATGCTATAAAGCTTACGGGCAATATCTTCTGCATCAGATCCGTAAGCGGAGTCTTTGAAGCTGTTGACGGCTCGAAAGAAGGGTTGTCATCGACAGGTTTTCTTGCTTTCTCCGAATGCGTCATAAATCTGAACAGCAGTGAGGAGGCGATGATCGCAGCAGCAAATGCCGCTATCAGTATTATCGATCCCAGATGCGAGGCTCTTGCGGTCTCAAGATAACCACCGCCCATTTTATCGAGTGCTGCCGTTATCATGAACGGCATAATGCACAGCATGACGGCTTCTGCGTTTTTGCCGGCATTGTTGGCATTTATCTCATTCTGAACAGCATTCATCTCGGATAACATCTGACAACTGCTGCGAAGTATCGCAAGCGTGTTGTTTCCTATATCGGATGAGATAGCCAATGCATGGAATATCGGTATAGTCTCCGGAAAATTGATCTCATCGGAGAATATATCCAATGCCTTGTCCAGACTCATGTGCACCTTGATGTTGTTCTCCAACGTAATGAGCGGCTTTATAAGAACGCTTCTGTTTCCGAATGAGTGCTCGATAACAGGTCTTATAAGAGTCAGCGACCGCTCTATTGAATAACCGCTGCTTACACTTGTCGTAAGAACCTGAAGCAGGATAAGAAGCTGGGTTCTCATATGCTTATAATTGCCCGAATAGATCTTTTTCATCAGTTCTTTCCAGGGAAAGAAACCGAGGATGATGCTGCCGATCAGCCTGGGCAGCTGTGAGTTTATAAAGAATGAAGATACCGAATAGATAATTACGATGAAGATCGGATAGACCCACAGATGTCTGATCATAAATGATACGGAAGCATCAGCCTTTATATGTGCAAGTGTCTTCAAGTTCTTCGACAGTACAAACTCTTTCACAGCCGTTACCTCCTTCGTTAATAAACAGTTTCTTCAGATTGAAGTCTTTGCCTCGTGCGGGCAGTACAGAACATATCTCATCTACATACCTTTTGCCGTTCCTGTCTCTTGTTATGTGGATCATGATGTCGATTCCCATGGAAAGCTGAGTCATGATGGCATCATAGGGAAGAGCGGAACCCGCCATTACCATGCCTGTCAGTCTCTCAAGCATCTCAAGACATGAATTGGCATGGCCGGTGCTTAAACTTCCGCGATGTCCCGTGTTAAGAGCGTGCATCATATCAGCGCTCTCGGAACCTCTGACTTCGCCTACGATTATTCTGTCCGGTCTCATACGCAGAGCTGCTCTGATCATCATTCCGATATTTACTTCGCCGCTTCCGTCGGGTCCCGGCAGTCTCGCTTCCATTCTTACAAGGTTATCTATGCCCTGAAGATTAAGCTCGGCCGAATCCTCGATGGTTACGACTCGCTCATCCTGCGGAATGAATCCGGACAATGTATTGAGAAATGTTGTCTTGCCGCTTCCGGTACCGCCGCACAGGAAAATGGTCTTCTTATTCCTGACGCATTCGCAAAGAAATCTGGCAGCATCTTCGCTGATAAATCCCTGACGGATTAGCGTTACTATGTCATGAGAGATTCCCGTGAATTTTCTTATGGTAACAATAGGTCCGTCGGGCGCAACGGGAGGCAGCACACAGTTGGCTCGCGATCCGTCCGGGAGTCTTAAATCCGATATGGGATTGGCCTCGTTAAGAGGTCTGTTCCTGTTCGCGAAGAAGCAGGAGATTACGGTCTTGAGGGATTCGGCATCTTTGAATCTGATGTCGGTCTTATAAAGCTTGCCTGCTCTCTCGTAAAATACCTTGTCCGGACCGTTTACCATAATCTCGGTGATCGTAGGATCCTCCATTAACGGCTCGATGACGTCCAGCCTCCGGAGACTGTTGAATACGCTTTGTGCCAATGATCTTTTGTCTTCCAGTGACAAAAGCTTAGAGCTGTCGTCTATGCCGATGACCTCTGAAATGATCTCTTTAAGCCGGTCATCGGAAGGATCGGATTCCGTTCTTAATACGCTTAATACGTAGTAGATAAGTTTCTCTTTAATCTCGGATGTGTCACATATTGATTGAGTCATATTGATGTCTGTAATCCTCGCAATAATCGATAGTCATCAGTGCACCTGACTTAAGAGCGCGTTTGAAGTGCCCGAGTTCTTTGGTCATGCCTGTATCTTCCGTGCACATTCTGGCGGGAAGGAGAATGTGGAGTGTGTCGCACCACCTGATGAGTCTTAAAAGTTCAGATACTCTCCATCCCTCAGCCACCACGAGTGCACCTGTGTCTTCTTTGGTGCACAGATCCGCTAACAGCTCCATTAATCTGTCGCTGTGATCTATGCCGATATCGAATACGTCATCTTCGTTATCGGGTTTGCCGCATGAAAGAAAACCGTTGCTGTCAGGATTCAGATAATCGAGTATTCTGACAGGGGCGAACTTTTTATCCGTACATGAACGAAGCAACCCGGAAATCGAGCCGGATGCTTCGGGTGTAAAAGTGTTCGGCATGCGGATCCCCGACATCAGATCTATGCGGATCGGATGCAGACAGTCGAAGCTGTCAGGACCGACCGCGTGCCTTATGAAAGTTTCTCTCTCGTCTATATATGCATAGGAAATAAGCAGTCTTAATCTGTCCCGATCGGTGCCGGTGCGGTGTTCCCGGGATCCGTCTGTAATAAGATTTCCCGATATGGCTTTGCTTATCACACGCATATCTATTATGCTGTGACCCTTGCCGTCATCGCTGAACAGCGGAACCGGTACGGAAGCGGGGCTGTCGGTAGGAGCATTATACTGGCGGTTGTCATACAGAACGTGTATCTGTTTTATCAGTTTGAAGCTGTCGGAAACGGTCTGCCCCGCGCGTTCGATATAAGCGGTCGGGAACTTGCTTGCCAGCCGTTCTTTAATGAGCGTATACAGATATTCGTCTTTCTCGTATACTAGTATTCCGAATGTCATAATCCCTTTTCCTTTCGAGGTTGGTCTCGGGTGTATCGTACATGATTTGCAAGCGAATTTTACCTACGAAATGACGACAATTTTCGACAAAAAACGACAAAGGTTCTGTTGAGAAAAAATTCCCGGGATGTTATAATTTCTAGTCAAGTAATTAACACAAAGGCGGAATATATATGAGAAAAAATGAAGGCAAATGGCTGTTTACATCGGAGTCAGTTACTGAGGGACATCCCGATAAGGTTTGTGATCAGATCTCTGATGCAGTTCTCGATGCCATACTCGAGAATGATCCCGGTGCCAGAGTAGCATGTGAGACATTTGCAGCTACCGGAATGATCGTAGTTGCAGGTGAGATTACAACATCTTCCTATGTTGATATTCCCAGTGTAGCAAGAGAGACTCTGAAGGAGATCGGATACAACGGCAGTGATGTAAGCTTTGACTACAAGACATGCGCTGTAATGACTTCGATCGATGAGCAGTCTCCCGATATTGCTCAGGGCGTTAACGATGCTCTTGAGACAAGAGGCGAAGGACAGCTCGATATCGGTGCAGGTGACCAGGGTATGATGTTCGGCTATGCGAATGACGATACACCTGAGTTTATGCCTCTTCCTATCGCTCTTGCGCATAAGCTTACATTGAAGCTTGCAGAGGTTAGAAAGGCTGATCCCACAAGCTTCTTAAGTCCTGACGGTAAGTCTCAGGTTACGGTCGAATATGACGGTCCCACACCCAAGAGGATCGATACTGTAGTTATCTCCACCCAGCACAGAGAGTCTGCTACGGAAGAGCAGGTTAAGGAGCTTGTAACCGAGAAGGTTATCAAGGCTGTGATCCCTGCCGATCTTATGGATGAGAACACCAAGATCTTTATCAACCCCACAGGCAGATTCGTACTCGGAGGTCCTGCAGGCGATACAGGTCTTACGGGAAGAAAGATCATCGTTGATACATACGGCGGATTCGGCCGTCACGGCGGCGGATGCTTCTCGGGTAAGGATCCGACGAAGGTAGACAGAAGTGCTGCTTATGCTGCACGTCACATTGCAAAGAACGTCGTAGCGGCAGGACTTGCGAAGGAGTGCGAGGTTCAGATCGCATATGCGATCGGTGTTGCACGTCCCGTATCCGTAATGATCGATACTTTCGGAACGGGAACCATCTCTGATACCAAGATCTCTGAGATCGTAAATACTGTATGTGATCTTCGCCCTGCAGCCATCATCAGAGATCTCGATCTGCGCCGTCCGATCTATAAGAAGACAGCAGCTTACGGTCACTTCGGAAGAGAAGATGCGGGATTCCCTTGGGAGAAGCTTGATCTTGTCGATGCCTTTAAGGAGGAAGCGGCTAAGCTTTGATCAATGAGCGCATCTGAATCCGGAATACTGAAGAAACTCAGTACAGATGATATCGGTAAAGAACTTGACGGCGTTATTGTAACGGCCGTCAAGTCTGTTTTTGACAGGAATGGTTTTGTTATCTTTGCCTGCAAGGGCGGATTTACGGTGAAGGGTAATTGCCCTGAAGGACTGATCGAAGGGATGAATTACAAGGTCAGCGGCAAGGTCACTTCATATAACAGTAAGCCCCAGATAACAGCGGGCAGCATCGAGTTGATTGAGACTGATGAGAATGATGAAGTTCTTATCGCGGGATTTCTTAAAGATAACTTCGATTCGGTAGGAGAGAAGCTTGCTCAACGTCTTGCCGCGGCTTATGGCAATGAAGTCCTTCAGGCTCTGCTTAATGACCCTGAGGCCGCTTCTTCCGCCATAACCGGTCTGAGTGTCGAGCTCGCAGCGGATATAGCGCGTAAATATGAAGAAGATACGGTGTTCTATGAGACCGTTCTTGAACTTCGTAAGCTTGGTCTTTCAAATAAGAAGGCTGTTAAAGTCTATGATCAGTACGGATCTTCATGCATCGATGTGATAAAGGATAATCCGTACATTCTCATGCGTATATCAGGCATCGGATTCGAGACCTGTGAAGCGATCGCGAAGAGGCTTAATGCGGAACCCGTGAGCATATCAAGATTTGAAGGCGCGATAGTAAGTGCCGTCAATGATCTCCATGAGCAGACTAAGGATACATGGTTTGATCCCGACACCGTAAGGAAACACGCGACATCTGTTCTTATGCGTAAGAGTGAGGTCACGATCCCGCAGGATGTTTTCGACGGGTTGTACCACGATGCAGTGGTAAGGGCCAAAGAGGATAAGTTTATCGTCGTATACAGATTTACGGGAGATAAATGCGCAGGATGCGAAGAGACGGATGAAGGCGCGCGTATATCTTCCATGTCCGTGTTCGGAACGGAACATGCGATCAAGAAACAGATCGAGGAATTTCTGAAGGCGAAGACACATATGCCTGACAAAGACAAGGCAGTGACGAAGATCATCAGTATGGGAAAACAGCGCGATCTTGAGCTCGAACAGAATCAGATCGAGGCTATATTTATGTGCATGTATTCTCCCATATCAATCATAACGGGAGGCCCCGGCACGGGAAAGACCACCATCACTTCGATACTTGCACAGCACTTCCGCGATGCCGGGATAGAATGCGAATTCTGTGCACCTACGGGAAGAGCAGCGAAAAGACTTTCGGAGGCAACCGGAGAGAAGGCCTGCACCATACACCGTCTTCTCGAAATGAGCGCACCTTCGGATGAAGAGGATGACAGGTCAGACCTGTTCTTCGGAAGGAATAAGAAGAACCCTCTCGAGTGCAGGGTAGTGGTAGCCGATGAGGCTTCCATGATAGACATCTTTCTTTTCAAGGCTCTTTTGGATGCACTGCGTCCCGGTGCCTCGCTTATTCTTGTCGGAGACCCCGAACAGCTGCCTTCGGTAAGTGAAGGAAATGTGCTCGAAGACCTTTTGTCATGCGCTTCCATACCCAGGGTGAAGCTTCAGTATGTATTCAGGCAGGGCGTCGACAGCTCGATCGCAGCGAATGCGGCACGTATTCTTAAAGGTGAATATCCTGTCGGGGGCGACGACTTCGAGATAATAAAGACCGCTTCGGATGAAGAAGCAGTTCCTTTTATCACGAGACTGTCTGCAGATAACAGGGAATGTGATCACGCGATACTGTGTCCCACCAGACAGAAGATCCTCGGTACCGAGAATCTCAATGTGATCCTGCAGGAATCAAATAACGAAGGCGAAGAAGAACCTGCAGTGATAAGACCGACGCTTAAGCTTTATCACGGAGACAACGTGATGCAGGTAAAGAATAACTATTCGATCGAATACTACGATCCAGCTTCATGCGAAGTTCAAAGAGGGATCTATAACGGCGAGATGGGAAGATTCCAAGGCTTTGATGTGCTTACGGGCAAATACGATATCCACTTTGACGGCGACCGTAAGATAGGATTCGACAAGAAGAATATGTCCGATATCGAATTGTCCTATGCGATAACGGTCCACAAAGCCCAGGGGTGTGAGTTCGACCGGGTTACCATTGTGCTGGGATTTATGAATTCGCAGCTGTCGAGCAGGAAGCTTCTTTATACCGCCGTTACAAGAGGAAAGAATAAAGTTACGATAATCGATTCGGGAGAGCGCCTGTCGAAGATGCTCAAGTCTGATGTAAAGGCCTCCCGCAATACGTCACTTAAAGATTTTCTTGCCATAGTGCAGAGCAGACACAAGGATGGGGATTCTTAAGAAAGCGGCAGATCTTATACTCCCGCGTAACTGTTGTGTATGCGGCAGTTTTCCCGATGCCGACGGCAGGATCCCTTATGATGTGCCCGAAGACTTCCATATTTGCTTTGACTGTTTATCCGGGCTTATCCCGCAGCCCCCTGACAGGCGTTTCTTCCTGTGTCTGTCCGAGCCTTATGAAAGTGATCCGCATCCGGATCTTCCATTGTATATGCCGTTCCCGTATAAGGGATTCTTCGAGAAAGCGGTGCCTTCCATGAAGTTTCATTCGCATCCCGAACTTGCACAGTTTGCCGGGATTCTGCTCGGGGGACTCATGAAGAAGGACAATATCGGTTCGGACCTTATTGTGCCGGTGCCTTTGGCTCCTTCGAGACTTAAGGAGCGCGGATATAACCAGGCGGGGTTGATCGCTTCGGAGGCTTCGAAGATATGCGGTATTCCGTATGCGGGAGACGTTCTTGTCAGGGTGCGCGAGACTGAAAGACAGACCGAGATAGAGGACAATACCTTAAGGAGCATGAATGTTCACGGGGCTTTCAAGGTCGATCCGTCATTCGATGTTGAAGGCCTCGACGTATTGGTCTTGGATGATGTTGCTACGACAGGCAATACGCTTCATGAGGCTGCATGCGCTCTATATGAGGCCGGAGCCTCGAAAGTATTATGCTGTGCCGTGTGCGGCAACAGAGCCGTTCTTAACGCCGAGTCGTTATAAGCAAGCCTTATAACACGCGGGTAGATTTATTCGCGCACATTATATATAATATAGACAACCTGAGGCGGGTGGGCTCTACATTGAACCTACATGACGTTAATTGGAACCCGGAGTCAGTCGGCGTAGGCAAAGCCTTTTAAGTTGGACTGTTGAAATCGATTGCAGGGTACCGCCCTTGAGAATTCGAGGGGTCAAGCGGGGTTCGTCCAAATCAGGCTTTTTTGTGCAAAAAAGAATTGGAATTGGTTGTTGATGAGTTTGCTTAATGATGCAAGACAGATCTATATGCGCGATCCTGCCGCGCGTAATGTGGCGAGCGTTATATTTCTGTATTCGGGTTTTCACGCACTTGTATATCACCGCGTGAGTCATTTTTTCTACAAACACAAGCTGTTTTTCCTCGCAAGATGGAATTCCCAGATCGCAAGACATAAGACGGGTATTGAGATCCATCCCGGTGCCACTATAGGCGACGGTCTTTTTATCGATCACGGTATGGGTATCGTTATCGGTGAGACTGCCGTTATCGGTAATAACTGTACGATCTACCACGGAGTTACGCTCGGAGGAAGAGGTCATGTTAAGGGTACGAAGCGTCACCCTGAGGTCGGTGATAATGTTCTCATCGGTGCAGGCGCGAAGATATTGGGACCCGTAACGATCGGCAGCGGTTCAAGTATCGGTGCCAATGCGGTTATCCTTCATGATGTCCCCGCCAATTCCACCGTAGTAGGTGTACCCGGCAAGATCGTTAAGATCGAGAGTGCCGGTGAGTCTCATGCCGTTGCACTTGACCACTACATTACTGATGATCCGACTGAGGCGGAAGTAAGAGAACTTGCTAAGGTCGTAACAGAACTTCAGGAAAGAATATATCACCTGCAGATGCAGGGTAAAGAGAAAATAGAAGGAACAGAAGGAGAAGGCATTTAATGAAGCTTTTCAACACGCTCACAAGATACAAGGAAGAGTTCAAACCCATCACTGAAGGACACGTTAAGATGTATGCTTGCGGTCCTACGGTCTATAACTATTTCCATCTCGGTAATGCAAGACCGTTCGTAACTTTCGATACACTGAGAAGATATCTCGAGTACAGAGGCTACGAGGTCGAGTTCTGTCAGAACTTTACCGATATCGATGACAAGATGATCAACCGTGCCAAGGAAGAGGGCGTAACGGTTAAGGACATCGCCGAGAAGTATATCGCAGAGTATTACGTAGATGCTGACGGACTTAATTGTAAGAGACCTACATATCAGCCCCGTGCTACTGAGTCCATCGATGCCATCATCGGTATCGTTCAGGCTCTTTACGACAAGGGCATCGCTTACGTCATCGAAGGCGACGGAGTTTATTATGACGTTTCCAAGGATGAGCACTACGGCAAGCTTTCGCACTACAAGCTCGATGAGCTCGTAGCAGGAGGCGGAGAGAGAGGAGCTTCCTACGAAGGTAAGAAGAACCCCGGTGATTTCGCTATCTGGAAGTTCAAGAAGGAAGGCGAGCCCTCATGGGATTCCCCCTGGGGTGAGGGCAGACCCGGATGGCACATCGAGTGCTCCGCTATGATCAAGAAGCACCTTGGTGACACCATCGACATTCACGGCGGCGGACAGGATCTTATCTTCCCGCATCACGAGAATGAAATCGCACAGTCCGAGTGTGCCAACGGATGCACGCTTGCCAATTACTGGGTTCATAATGCTTTCGTAAATGTTGACGGAGAGAAGATGAGTAAGTCCCTCGGAAACTTCTTCACGATCAGGGATATCGTTGCTCATTTCCCGTACCCTGTCATCAGATTCTTCATCCTGACAGGCCACTACCGTATGCCCATCAATTTCTCCGATGAGCTTTTAAGATCCGCTCAGACATCTTTGCAGAGGATCTCCACATGCGCGTCTAACCTCAAGTTTAATCTCGATAACGGAATGAACGGTGACGGTAGTGCGGACGCCGATCTTAACAAGGCTTGCGAGGAGCAGAAGAACAGCTTCATCGCACATATGGACGATGACCTTAATACAGCTGATGCGATAACCGATATCTTCGGTCTCGTAAAGGCTGCCAACACTGCAGTTTCTTCAGGCGCAGCTTCGAAGGAAGCTCTGCAGAATGCATACGACACACTTATGGAGATCACGGGTGTTCTCGGTATCGACTTAAGCGAGCAGGAGGAGGGTATTCCTTCAGAGATAACAGAGCTCGTAGAGCAGCGTGCAGCAGCAAAGAAGGCTAAGGATTTTGCCGAGGCTGACCGCATCAGAGATCTGATCACATCCAAGGGTTATTCCGTAAAGGATACTCCTCAGGGACCGCAGGTGGAAAAGCTGTGATAATCCCGTTCATTGCAGCAGATCTGCGGGAGATCAATCCTTCCGTTCTCGCATATATAGGTGATTCGGTGTATGAGTTATACGCGCGATGTCACGTCAGTGAGAAGACAGCATCTAACTCCGGTAAGATGCATAAGCTTAATGTGCATTATGTATCTGCTGCTTCGCAGGCCAAGGCTGCAACGGCTCTTGCCGATGAGCTTACCGAAGAGGAAACAGAATACTTCAAGAGGGGGAGAAATTCCAATTCCCCGACCATGTCAAAGAACGCGAGCCCGATGGATTATATGAATGCCACCGGGTTCGAGGCTTTATTGGGATTTCTTTTCCTGGACAACCAGGGAGACAGACTTGATTACATAATTCAGAGATCATTCGAGGTGATAGACAGTGAGCAGGGATAACAGAGAGAACAGGATCAGGAAAGACAATTCAGCCGAGAAGACTCCCTCTGCCGACAGACTCGAAGGAAGAAATTCCGTTCTCGAGGCTTTGAAGGCCGGACGCGAGATCAATAAGCTCTGGGTCCTTGATACTGCAGGAAAGAAGCCTGATCCGATTCTTATCAGGATCCTCGACGCTGCACAGAAAAAGAAGATCCCGGTTGTAAGAACAAAGAGGGAAGCGCTCGACAGAATGAGCGAGACTCATAATCATCAGGGCGTCATCGCCGCAGTCGCAAGTCACGAATATGTAAGTATCGACGACATGATCGCGAAGGCTGAGGATGAAGGCAGAAAGCCGTTCTTCGTTGTTCTTGATGAGTTGAAGGATGCATATAACTTAGGTTCCGTATTAAGGATTGCCGATGCTGCAGGAGTAGACGGTGTCATTATCCCGAAGCACAGATCCATAGGACTCGACAGCGTGGTTGCCAAGGCATCTGCAGGAGCTATCGAATATGTACCCGTAGCGCGTGTTACAAATATTGCGGCGACTCTGCGTGACCTTAAGGAAAAGCACGGTTTCTGGGTGTTCGGCACGGCTGCCGAAGGACAGACTCCTTACGATAATGCGGACTATAAGGGCGCAATCGCCATTGTCATTGGAAGCGAAGGCGAAGGCATGAGAGACGTAGTTCAGAAAGAATGTGATTTCCTGTTGTCCATACCGATGGCAGGTAACGTTAACAGTCTTAATGCGGCAGTTGCTGCGGGAATAGTAATCTACGAAGCGGTGAAGGGCAGAAGAGCTTAATAATGAACAGGCTGAAGAGGAGCGTCGCGGCGATATCGGCCGCTATCGTATTTGCAGGTATGATCGGGTGTTCTTCCGTTAAGGGAGCGGCACGCGAGACTTCCGATGCATATATCAATGCTCTTCTGTCACTTAATACTGCTGCTGCCGATACTCTCTGTTATGACGGCAATTCCTGCCTGGCGGACTATATGAAGCTTGATTACAAGGACAGAGCGGTAAGCTATATCCTTGAGGCTACACATTACAGATTCGAAGCCGGACAGTCAGGCTCCGGCGAGGACGGTACACTCGAAGCTGTCTATACACTCGTAATGCCCAATATCAATGCCGCTCTTGCTGCTAACCCCGGGGATTATGAAGAGTTTGTCAATTGCCTGAATACCATGGGCAAGAGCGATGTCAGCGTTACAGTCGTCATTAAGAAGATCGACGGACAGTGGAGAGTCATGAACTCGGCTCAGATCGCTCAGGATCTTTACGGTTCTTTGTATTATCCGGGATATGAATTCGTTCTTGACGGATACTCCATTCTTCTTAACGGAACATGGACGAGTGAGAATGAAGACGGCAGTTACCTCGATACGACGGGGATCGATTGTCATTATGACTTTGCAGATGAATTCGTTTCTTCCGGAGTGGAGCTTAATCTGACATATCAGTACATGCGTAATGATGAGGTCATCTGTGAGGGCGAGCCTGTCTTTGATGAGGACGGTAACGGATTATCATTCCCGCTCAATATAGAAGACACGAATCTTAATTTCGATGTGCTTCCCGAGTTTGACTACAGGCTCGTAATCTTTAATGACGGCAATCATTTCTATGAGGATCATCAGCAGTGTACTCTGAGTGCGTTGTTATTCCCAGACGGCACTGCTGTTGATGATATTGTATGGCAGTATACCGACAGATCAGGTATCTATTTCAACTGTTCGGATATCGTTGCCAAGGTGTGGCTCGATCCCAGATATATCGATTCCGGAAGACCTCTTAATCTTACTTATGACATCTTCTGTAACGGTGAGATCGTACTTGATGATGCTCAGGCGGAAGTGTATGACAGTATCGCTATCTGTTCTTACGGGGACGAATTGCTTGATACAGGTGATTATTCCATCAGTGTTTACAATAACGGAACGTTCGCAGGAAGCTGTATCGCGAATGTTATCCTTAATCTCGATCCCGATGATTATACCGAGCTTGATGTTCCCGATGCGGTTGAGAATTCGAATACGGAGAACAATGCCGAACTTGAGATAAGTACCGGAAGCCGTAATTCTATGGATCTCGTAAATGAGTATACGGATGTCGATTATGATTACACCACGGTAAGCATGAATACATTCCGTGACAGGATGGATCAGGTCCTTGCTTCAGGCGAGGATGCTCCGGATATCATCATATGCGACAGTGACTACGCCAGATATTATGCCTTAAGCGAGTATACGATCCCTCTTAACGATATCGGAATTGCTTATTCTGAACTTCAGTATATGTATGAATATACTTTCGCACTTGCGACAGATGAAGACTTCGTAATTAAGGGCGTTACATGGGAGATTACTCCGGGTGCCGTCTTCTACTGCAGAAGTGCCATGGCATCAGAACTCGGCGTAAGCGAGCCCGGCGAAGTAGCACCGTACTTCGAGTCATGGGATGCCGTTCTTGATACGGCAAGAGCCGTAAATGAGTCTTCCGGCGGTACAAGAAATCTTTTCGCGTGTCCTGCCGATATTCAGAATGCTTATATCTACGGAAGACAAGACAGCTGGCTTGATGACAACGGCGATCTTAATGTGCCCGATTACATGTCGGATTATCTGCCCCTTATGGATTCTTTTATAAGTGAGGAGCTGACATTCGACTGTTCCAGATGGAGCACGCAGTGGAACTCGAGAATATCTAACAGAACTGCGCTCGCGTACTTCGGTACTATGAGATTCGGTGAATTGTTCTTAAAGACATATCATCCCGGTGACTGGGGACTCGTTATGCCGCCATATAACTACTTCGACGGAGGCAACTACATATTTGTTACTTCGTACTGTGATATGGAAGCAGATGCCGCACGCTTCATAAGAGATATGACTGTCAGTGAGACCAATCTCTATGATATGGCCGAAGACGGAATTACGGTTAATAACATTAGCGTAATGATGACCTGTGCGGAAGACGATGCTTACTGTGAGACATGGCTTAACGGACAGAATCCTTTCCGTGTATTCTCGCAGGTCGCATGGAATATTGACGCATCTGATATCACGCCTTACGATGATGTAATAAATGCTGAATTCATAACTGTTGTTAATGAATACGTTAACGGCGGTTACGGTGATGAAGATGAGGTCATGGAAGCATTCGCTTCTGCGGTGCAGGAGGCGCTCGGATGAGAAGAGGATTGAAGAAAATAGCTGCGCTTTTGATGTGCATTATGGTGCTGTTTTCTTCGGGTGCCTGTAACATGGCCGAGCAGCTCAGAAACAGCCTTCATGTCAGGATAACTGTTCAGCATGACATTTCAGTTCAGGAGATGACGAGACTGATTGTCAGTGCGATCAATGACAAGAGGAACACTGCCGATGTCTATTCGCAGATCCCTTCGGATCAGACTGACGGATTATCTTATTCTTACTTCTATGAGTATATGAATATCCTGCGCACCGTATCGACTCAGGACAATAACGGCAAGGTTGTTTCATTCCGTATCATCAGCGATGACGAGTGCCTTAATCTTCTTGGCGGTGATCTGATAAACCGATACGGTCAGATCAAAGGCGCCGAGCTTATGTATTCTTCAGATGTAGAGTATCCTCTTTATATCTTCTTTACGGTAAAGGAGAACGGAGAGGTAACACTGTCGAAAGACTGGGTTACATCGATCATTAATATCTATAACTACAGCAATCATTACTTCACTTTGCTTGACGAGACCAACGCTGATGCCGTAAAGGCTCTGCTTATGCCCGGATTTAGCGGGGAAGAGTATACGGATGAAGTTGTGTATGCCAAGGCGCAGATGCTTTGTGAATTCTACCGCTTAAGAGTTATGTCGAATATCAGCGAATACGAGATTACGAGGCTTGTACCCGGACAGATGACGGTAAGGATCCCGGAGACTATCGCAGCTGAAGGAGATCTGTTCGAAGATCATATCGTATCGTTTACTTATCAGAACGGAGTCTACAATATCGATGACAAGATCAACGCAGCTAATGACATAAATCTTGTCTATCTTGTAAGGGGAGATGAGAGGCTTATACGCGCAGGTAACGAGTATTCCTACAGTCAGCTCAACTCCGTTATAGGAAGCGTTCCTTCGACTTTCTCGTATGATCCCGATAACAACATGATTATCGTTATCTATTCCGATCTTGTATTGAGATTTGACGATGTTGTTATGACAGGGGAAGACTGGGAAGGCTCGCTTACTTCGATACATCTTATCAGCAGTTCCATCTACAGTCTCGGTTATAATCTGTACCCCGGAATGACCAGATCGCAGGTTCTGATGGCATATCCTTTCGCAGATGAGACGGGTTATACGATAACGGTCAATTCGGGCGCGAATGAATATGAGGTCACTATCCTGTTCTCGGAAGACGGTACGGTTGAGTCTGTTAAAGTGATGAATAATTAAGAGCTTATTCTGTTTATAAGCTCGGTTACTTCGGAAGAAGACATTCCGTTCTGTTCAAGGAAAGCACGTGCGTTGGAATTATACGCATCATCAAAGAACTTAAGAAGAGTTACCATGTTGTCGGCATCGGATCTTAAAGTGTGCTTCATGTTGTCGACTCTTGCCTCGATAAGAGGGTCGAGGAAATGCTTCGCATATTCATAAGATACTTTATAGTTAAGAACAATATCCTCGTGTGAAGCTCCGATGAGCATGTACAGCAGTGCCGCGATGACGCCCGTTCTGTCCTTGCCGTGAGCGCAGTGGAAAAGGGTATACCCGTCAGTCTCTTTGATAAACACCCTCATTACCTCGACGATGCGCGGACCAAGTTCCTGCACCATAAGCACATAGAAATCACCCATGGTATGAGTCTCGAGGAACTTCATCGTGGGATCCGTCTTCGCATCCGGGTCTCCTACAAACAAGGGGATGTTATAGAAATGGGAATCCTTATCATCCCGAAAAGGATTGCCGTAGTTACGAAGTTCAGCTTCGGATCTCAAATCAATGACAGTTTTTACACCGAACTCCTTAAGCTCCCTGAAAGCCTTCTCGGAAGCAAGTTGAGGGGAGCCGGAACGCAGAAGTATACCCTTCTTGAAAACAACACCGTTCGCGCCCGGCATGCCGCCAAGCTCTCTGCAGTTTATAAGATCGTCAAAGAAGAGACGCTGATCATCAGGATTGTAGTTATTCATCGGGTGTTATTCTACAACATGTCGTTGTTGACATTCAACCGGTCGTGTACTAATATTAATAAGCTTTACGCGCCCGTAGCTCAACTGGATAGAGTGTCTGACTACGGATCAGAAGGCTGCGGATTCGAATTCTGCCGGGCGCGCCATATAATCGACCGTCGTTCGGCGGTCGATTTTTACTATCGGTTAATGTCATGGAGGCATGGTATGGGCAGACTTTTGGTAGTAGTAGACATGCAGAACGACTTCGTTGACGGCGCTCTCGGGTTCGGGGGAGCGGACAGGATCATCGAAGGCATCGCACGTAAGATCGCCGATTATATGGCTTCGGGTGATGAAGTTGTTTACACTCTTGATACTCATCACGAGAACTATTCCGAGACTCAGGAGGGTAGAAATCTTCCCGTTCCTCATTGCATCAAGGGCTCTGAAGGTCATGCGCTTGTTCCTGCCCTTAAGGATCTTCTTTCAGACTGCAGGTGCTTCGAGAAGCCCACATTCGGTTCTTTAGAACTCGGAAAATATATCAATGAGAATTCCGGGAAGTATGATTCCATCGAGGTGTGCGGTCTCGTTTCCAATATCTGTGTAATTTCCAACGCAGTAATGGCTAAGGCGGCCGCTCCCGAGGCCGAGATCATTGTCGACTCGTCACTTACCGATTCGTTTGACAAGAAGCTTAACGAAGAGACATTCGATATATTGAAGGGAATACAGGTTACAGTAGTCTGATATTGTTGCATTATTTGCGATTGCTGTGATACAATCCTTTGTCGATTGCTTAATTGAATAATATTTATATTAAGGAGAATATATATGGCACAGATCGAGAAGCTTGAGCATTCACAGGTAGCTATTAAGCTTGAGTGCGGAAGAGAAGAGTTTGATAAGGCTCTTCAGAGTTCTTACAAGAAGAACAAGAAAAGATTCCAGGTACCCGGTTTCCGTAAGGGTAAGGTTCCTTATCAGCTGGTTATCAAGTATTACGGCGAGGGCGTTCTTTATGAGGATGCTATCGACGAGATCGTTAATCCCGCATATCAGGCTGCAGTTAAGGAGAATGACCTTAAGGTTGTTTCCCGTCCTGAGCTCGATGTAGAGTCTATCGATGAGAACGGCATGAAGTACACACTCAAGGTTACTGTTAAGCCTGAGGTTAAGCTCGGTAAGTACGAGGGTGTCGAGGCTCCTTATTTCTGCAGAGAGATCACAGATGAGACTGTAATGGCCGATATCGAGGCTATGAGAAGAAGAAACTCCACTCTCGAGAACGTTGAGGGTCGTCCTGCACAGGAAGGCGATACAGTAGTTATCGACTATGAAGGCTTTAAGGACGGAGTTGCTTTCGAGGGCGGCAAGGGTGAGAACTACAGCCTTAAGCTCGGTTCCAAGTCCTTTATCCCCGGCTTCGAGGATCAGGTTGCAGGTCATAACGTTGATGAGGAATTCACGATCGAGGTTACATTCCCCGAGGATTATCATGCAGAAGAGCTCAAGGGCGCTCCTGTTACATTTAACGTAAAGATCCACAACATCAAGGAGGAGAAGGTTCCTGAGCTTGATGACGAGTTTGTAAAGGATGTTTCCGAGTTCGATACACTTGATGAGCTCAAGGCTGATATCAGAAAGAATCAGCAGGAAGCAGCCGAGAAGGATGCCAAGAATGCTTTCATCAACGCTGTAGTAGGCGCTGTTGCTGAGAATGCAGAGGTAGAGATCCCTGATGCAATGATCGATAATGAAGTAGAGAGCATGGCTGATGAGCAGGCTTCCGCTATGAGCCAGCAGGGTATCGGTCTTGATATGTACCTCCAGTACACAGGCCAGACAATGGAAGACTTCAAGAACGGCATGAGACCTATGGCTCTCATCAGAGTCAAGGGCAACCTCGTTATCGAGGCAGTTGCCAAGGAGCTCAAGATGGAGGCTACAGCAGAAGAGTACCAGAAGGAACTCGAGGATATGGCTAAGGCTTACAATACTGATGTTGAGAACCTCAAGCAGGCATTCGGCGAGGAGAATCCTTACATCAAGGAGACAATCATCAACAGAAAGACTGTTGAGTGGCTCGCAGATCATGCTGTTAAGACAGAGCCGAAGGCTGAGTCTGAAGACGAGGCTAAGAAAGAAGAGTAATCTTCCGTTTTATAATAGAGACACAAAACGCCGTTTCTGTCCGGAAACGGCGTTTTTAATATACTTTTAATACTCTCTTTTTATATTTTATATATTATGTGATAAACTTAATTGTTTAAACTTAACATTTAAGGGGTGTTAAATGGCAAACATGAGATATGACGGCGGTGATAACGGAAACGGAGCTGAGATCTTAAGCTGTTCTTTCTGCGGTAAGTCCGAATATGACGTACCCAGACTGTTTTCCGGAGTTAACTGTTACATCTGTATTGACTGTATAAGAACCGCTTACGGTATTATTTCCGAAGAGGAGAAGGTCAGAAAGAAGAAGAGACTTAAGTCCACAAGGCCCAATAAGCTCATTACTCCTCACGATATCAAGGATAAGCTCGATCAGTATGTCATCGGTCAGGATGACGCGAAGATCGCGCTTTCCGTTGCTGTATATAACCACTACAAGAGAGTTTATGCGGATATGTCCGATGACGATACCGAGATCTCTAAGAGCAACATTCTGATGCTCGGTCCTACGGGTTCCGGTAAGACGCTTCTCGCGCAGACTCTTGCAAGGATCCTCGATGTTCCTTTCGCCGTTGCCGATGCCACTTCACTTACTGAGGCTGGTTACGTCGGTGAGGACGTAGAGAATATCCTTCTCAAGCTCATCATTGCAGCCGATTACGATATCGAGCGTGCCCAGACGGGTATCATCTACATCGATGAGATCGATAAGATCACAAAGAAGTCCGAGAACGTATCCATCACAAGAGACGTATCCGGTGAAGGCGTTCAGCAGGCTCTGCTCAAGATCCTCGAGGGAACTCAGGCCAACGTACCTCCCAAGGGCGGCAGAAAGCATCCGAACGAGGAGTGCTATTCCATTGATACAACAAATATCCTGTTCATCTGCGGCGGTGCTTTCGACGGACTCGACGAGATCATCGCTCAGAGAGTTGCAGATAAGCAGTACGGCTTCGGTGCTGATATCCAGTCCAAGAAGGATATGCACAGCGGTCTGTTCTACGGACAGGTACAGCCTATGGATCTTATGAAGTTCGGTCTTATCCCCGAGTTCATCGGAAGAATTCCTGTTACAGTCGCTCTTAACAAGCTTACTGCAGAAGATCTTGTTCATGTTCTTACACAGCCTAAGAATGCCATAGTTAAGCAGTATAAGAAGATGCTTAAGCTCGATGACGTCGATCTCGAATTCACGGATGATGCCGTTCTTGCCATTGCAAATAAGGCTATCGAGCAGAAGACCGGTGCAAGAGGACTTCGTTCGATCATCGAGAGCACTATGCAGAACATCATGTATAACGTTCCTTCACAGAAGGATGTTTCCAAGTGTGTTATAGACGCCGCTTGTATCACTGAAGGCAAGGAGCCTACTCTGATCTACAAGAAGAAGGCGTCCGAGAATAGCAGTAATTCAGCCGTTGCGACAGGAAGCAAGCACTTAGGCCTCGACGCCGGCTGATAAACAAAGGAGGTAAGATCATGCCCGCTATGTACAACATCTGTCTGGATATCGGTGGAACCAAGATCCTCGGAGCCATCTTCGACTCCAAGAAGAATATCGTCTACCGCATCAAGAAGAAGACTAAGGCTGACGGTGAAGCAACTCAGAATGTAGAAGAGACTATCATCTCCGTAGTTGACGAACTGATCGGCGGATTCGGCATCAAGAGAACCCAGATCAAGGCTATCGCTGCAGGTGCTCCCGGTGTAATCGATCAGCAGAACGGTATCGTACTTACTTCACCTAATCTTCCCTGGAAGAATTACGATATCAGAAAGCCCATCGAGAAGAAGTTCGGTGCACCTTTCTTCATCGGAAACGACGTTAACGTAGGCGTTCTCGGTGAGTATAAGTACGGTGTTGCCAAGGGCAAGAAGAATGTAGTCGGACTTTTCGTAGGTACGGGTATGGGCGGCGGCCTTATCCTTGACGGTAAGCTCTATACGGGACACAAGTTCAAGGGTGCCGAGTACGGACATATGATCCTCGACCCGGAAGGACCCAAGTGCAACTGCGGACAGAGAGGATGCCTCGAGGCTTTCTCAAGTAAACAGGGAATGAGCGACTATATCAGAACACAGGCTGCAAGAGGACGCGAGTCCATGATGACCGAAGGCGTTGTTGACGGAGTCTTCAAGAGCAAGCTTCTGAAGAAGAGCCTTGCTGCGAAGGATCCGGTAGCAGTTGAGGCTGTTGACCGCGCATGTCACTACTTGGCGGTTGCATCCGGTAACCTCGTAAATACATTCAGCCCCGAGATGGTCGTCTACGGCGGCGGAGTTATCGAAGCGTGCGGCGATTACTTCCTTGAGAAGATCCTCTCCGAAGTAGACAAGTACTGCATGCCTTCGATCAGAGAAACAGTAGAGTTCAAGACAGCGGGCTTAGGTGATGATTCCATCCTCTACGGCGCGCTCTCGATGATAACAGACAAATAATTTAAGAAAGAAGAAGTAAGAACCCATGGCGAGAATTGATTCGGTAAACAAGGTTTTCGATCCCAAGGAGGCGGAACCCAGGCTTTACAATGAATGGAAGGACAAGGGCTATTTCAAGCCTGACAGCAACCCGGAGAAGGAAGCATTTTCTATCGTAATGCCGCCCCCGAATATCACGGGACAGCTGCATATGGGACATGCTCTCGATAATACCCTTCAGGATATTCTCGTCAGATATAAGAGAATGAGAGGCTACTCGACACTTTGGCTGCCGGGTACTGACCATGCTTCGATCGCCACAGAGGCTAAGATCGTTGAGCAGATGCGTAAGGAAGGCATCTTCAAGGAAGATCTCGGAAGAGAGAAGTTCCTTGAGCGTGCATGGGACTGGAAGAAGCAGTACGGCGGACGTATCGTAGAGCAGCTCAAGAAGATGGGTTCCTCATGTGACTGGGATCACGAGCGTTTCACAATGGACGAGGGATGCTCCGAAGCCGTTAAGGAAGTATTCGTTAAGTACTACAACCAGGGTTATATCTACAGAGGTGAGAGGATCATCAACTGGTGCCCTCACTGCCTTACATCTATCTCCAATGCCGAGGTTGAATACGAGGATCAGGCAGGTCACTTCTGGCACCTGAAGTATCCTTTCGAGGACGGCACAGGCTACATCGAGCTTGCTACAACAAGACCTGAGACACTTCTCGGTGATACTGCAGTTGCGGTTAACCCCAAGGATGAGCGTTATAAGGACATCATCGGCAAGATGCTCGTTCTGCCTCTCGTAGGAAGGAAGATCCCCGTTATCGCAGACGATTATGTTGATGTCGAGTTCGGTACGGGTGCTGTTAAGATCACTCCTGCACACGACCCTAACGACTTCGAGGTAGGAAGAAGACATAACCTCGAGGTAATCACTGTTCTTACAGAGGATGCCAAGGTTACTGAGGACTATCCCAAGTACGCAGGCATGGATCGCTACGAAGCTCGAAAAGCTATCGTTAAGGACCTCGAAGAAGGCGGCTTCCTGCTCAGAACCGAGGACCACAACCACAACGTAGGTACATGCTACCGTTGCGGCACTACAATCGAGCCCCGCGTATCACTGCAGTGGTTCGTTAAGATGGAAGAACTTGCAAAGCCTGCCATCGAAGCAGTTAAGACAGGCAAGACAAGATTCGTTCCTACAAGATTCGAGAAGAATTACTTTAACTGGATGAACGATATCCGTGACTGGTGTATCTCCAGACAGCTGTGGTGGGGTCACAGAATCCCTGCATTCTACTGCGATGACTGCGGTGAGATCGTTGTTACAAAGGATGACAGCGCTGTTTGCCCCAAGTGTGGCAAGCCTATGCGTCAGGATCCCGATACACTCGATACATGGTTCTCTTCGGCTCTGTGGCCTTTCTCCACATTGGGCTGGCCCGAGAACACAGAGGATCTTAAGAAGTTCTATCCTACAAATACACTCGTAACAGGTTATGACATCATCACATTCTGGGTATCCAGAATGATGGTTGCAGGCTGCGCTCACATGAATGAGGTTCCTTTCAAGGATGTTCTCATCCACGGTCTCGTAAGAGATGCGCAGGGAAGAAAGATGAGTAAGTCTTTGGGTAACGGTATCGATCCTCTCGAGATCATCGACAAGTACGGTGCAGATGCTTTGAGATTTGCTCTCGTAACAGGTAACGCTCCCGGTAACGACCAGAGATTCCAGGAAGACAAGATCGAGATGGGAAGAAACTTCTCGAACAAGATCTGGAATGCCATGAGATTCGTTATCATGAACTGCAGCGACGATCTTTCTTATGAGAACGTAGATCCTGCTAAGTACACACTTGAGGACAAGTGGATCCTCACAGGCCTCAACAGGCTTATAAGCGAAGTTACCGTTAACTATGAGAACTACGACTACGGTGTTGCACTCCAGAAGATCGTAGACTTCATCTGGGAGTCTTACTGCGACTGGTACATCGAGATCGCGAAGAGCCGTCTTTTCGACGAGGCTTGTCCTACAAGAAACGAAGCTTTGTATCTGCTTAACAACGTGCTCGCAACTTTGATGAAGCTGCTGCACCCGGTAATGCCGTTCCTGACAGAAGAAGTCTACAGAAACCTCGTTATCGACGCCCGTGCAGATTCCATCATGATCACAGACTGGCCTGATGCATCCAAGGTGCCTTCTTTCCCCGAGGACGAGAAGATGATGAGCACACTCATGGGCGCCATCAGATCTATGCGTAACATCCGTGCCGAAATGAATGTCGCTCCTTCACGCAAGGCGCACATCATCGTGGTGACTGCTTCCGACGAGGTTGCTTCCATGTTTACAAACGGTCTGGCTTTCCTTGAGAGACTTGCTTCCGTAGGTTCCATGGATATTCAGAAGAATAAGGAAGGCATTCCTTCCACAGCCGTAGCTGCTCTGTTCGAAGGCGGAGAGATCTACATGCCTCTCGAGGACCTTATCGACATCAGCAAGGAGCTCGAGCGTCTCGGCAAGGAGAAGGAGAAGCTTGACGGTGAGATCAAGAGACTTAACGGAAAGCTTTCAAACGAGAGCTTCACTTCCAAGGCTCCCGCACAGGTAGTTGAAGCCGAGAGGGCTAAGCTTACCAAGTACGAAGAGATGCAGAAGAATATAACAGAAAGAATCAATACACTGACAGCACTCTGATTCCGGTAATAATAAGGAGGAACTATTTATGGGAACAGGATTCGAGAACAATGATCTGATCGCTAAGCTGCCTAAGGAAGGCGTACACTGCTTCCCGGCAAACGAGAGCCAGATCAAGAACAGAAGAATCATCACAGTAATACTCATGGTAGTATTCATCGCTTTGGCTGCAGTCTTCTGCCTGGTACTTGCAAATAAGCAGTACATCTTAGGCGCTGTCTGCGGTGTAGGCTTCCTGATCAGTCTTCTGGTATTCATCCAGTCTTTCATGATCGAGAAGTTCCGTGTAGCGATCGACTATAACGAGAAGAAGCTTGTTCTGCGTTATAAGTTCAGTCTTATCGATATTCCTTTCGACAGCTTTGATGCAAGAGAAGGTGAGCCCGACAAGGCTGAGGAGATGCTCAACAATGCGGTAAACAAGGGCTCCGTTACACAGTACCTTGTTCTTGATAACGTATTTGATGAGGCTTGCTACCAGACATCTTCCAAGGATCTTGCTTCCGCAGAGGACTTTAACCAGCTCAAGGAAGAGGCTCTTGCCATCGCCGATGCATACGGCGCAAGAAACAGCGAGGACGCTATCAAGCCCAATACGGACGGAAGAGGAAAGAAGGATATTGAGGCTTCTGACCTTGATGATGATGACATCGGTTCCATCGTAGATGAGGTAACGAGCGAGCATAAAGGAGGGAAGTAATCCATGAAGAACACATTCCTCAACATAATGGCTTTTATCATTGCAGCCTGCATGGTAACGATCACTGTGTTTGTTATTCTGACTGCAGGTGCGGTTAAGGAGAATTCGGAGAAGTCACTTTCCAAGATCTCTGATATCGAGGAGCAGATTACTGCCATCAACGAAAGATATGAAGAGGAAGAGAGTGCTTCAGGGAATGCAACCTACGATACCGTAAATCCCGAAGATGTCGAAGATATGGCGGATGCGGTCAATGCTTTGGCACAGGCTGTTGCAGCTTTGCAGGAGCAGACAAACAATATGGCATCAGTCGATTTTGAGACATTAAATCAGGCTATTCAGACACTTGATGAGACCGCTAACTCGCTCGAGAGTACAGCGGGCAGAATCTCCGCGATATTCGGTTGATTTTTGATAAAAATAATGTAAGATAGCATAGGCTAACTAATAACAAATTGGAGGAAATATAAATGGCATTAGTTTCTGCAACAGAAATGATCAACAAGGCTCACGAGGGTCACTACGCAATTCCTGCGTTCAACACAAACAACCTTGAGTGGACACAGTGCATCCTGAGAGCAGTTCAGGAGACAAACACACCTGTTATGATCCAGACATCCGAGGGTGCTGCTAAGTACATGGGCGGATACAAGGTTGTAGTTGATATGGTTAACGACCTTATCGATTCAATGGGCATCACAGTTCCTGTAGCTTTGCACCTTGATCACGGTACATACGAGGGTGCTAAGGCTTGCATCGAGGCCGGTTACTCTTCCGTAATGTTCGACGGTTCTCATTTCCCTATCGAGGAGAACATCGCTAAGTCTAAGGAGATCATCGAGCTCGCACACGCTAAGGGCGTTTCCGTAGAGTGTGAAGTTGGTGGTATCGGCGGTACAGAGGATGGCGTTACATCCAACGGTGAGCTCGCTGATCCTGCTGAGTGCAAGAGAATCTCTGATCTCGGTGTTGACTTCCTTGCTGCAGGTATCGGTAACATCCACGGTAAGTATCCTGAGAACTGGGCAGGCCTCAACTTTGACAGACTCGCTGAGATCAAGGAAGCTATCGGCGGTAAGCCCATGGTTCTCCACGGTGGTTCCGGTATTCCTTTTGAGCAGACAAAGAAGGCTGTTTCTCTCGGTGTTTCCAAGATCAACATCAACACAGAGCTCCAGCTTGTATTCGCTGATGCTACAAGAAAGTACATCGAGGCAGGCAAGGATCTCGAGGGCAAGGGTTACGATCCCAGAAAGCTTCTCAAGCCCGGCTGCGAGGCTATCGTTGCTAAGGCTAAGGAACTCTGCGAAGGCTTCGAGGCTGCAGGTAAGGCTTAATAGCCTGTTTGACACAATAATCTTTCATAAGGGCTGTCTTTTACAGACAGCCCTTTGTGCTATAATGGTTAAAGTTTTTTAATAATAGTAATAGAAGGGGTAGCTTTATGGATCAGATTAAGACTGATATCACGGTTGAGCAGATGCAGCGCGCCGGATCTATCATCAAGGGAATCAAAGACTATTATGCTTCCAAGATGGTAGGACAGGAGAGACTCGGAATGTCACTCATGGTTTCCATGATGGCGAACGGTCACATACTCCTCGAGTCAGTTCCGGGACTTGCAAAGACGACGGCTGCCAAGGTCGTAACCGAGTCGGTTAACGGACAGTTCTCGAGAATCCAGTGTACACCGGACCTTCTGCCTAGTGATATCATCGGAACCCAGACTTTCAATATGAATAACAATACATTCGAGACGAAGATCGGACCTGTTTTCGCGAACTTCGTTCTTCTCGATGAGATCAACAGATCTTCTGCAAAGACGCAGAGTGCCATGCTCGAGGCGATGCAGGAGAGAACTGTAAGTATCGGCGGTACAAGCTACAAGCTCCCCGATATCTTCATCGTAGTTGCTACGCAGAACCCGATCGAGCAGGAGGGTACATATGAGCTTTCCGAGGCACAGCTCGACCGATTCCTTCTTAAGGAGATCATCACTTATCCTACGGCAGACCAGGAGGTTGAGATCCTTAACCGTATCGAGAAGGATGTATTCACGAATGTTACTTCCGTTGCAACGATAGATGATGTTCTCTTCCTTCAGGATATCTGCAAGAAGATCTATCTTGCTCCTTCAATTAAGAAATATATCGTAGATCTTGTTCAGGCTTCACGTAACAAGGAAGCTATCTTCAAGGATCTCGCTCCTTATGTTGCCATGGGTGCTTCGACACGTGCCGCTATCGCATTTATGGAGGCGTCCAAGGCTGTTGCTCTCATGCAGGGCAGAGCTTATGTAACACCCGATGACGTTAAGGAAATGCGTCATGAAGTAATGAGACACAGGATCATGCTTAATTTCGCGGCGATCGCTGACGGCGTTAAGCCTGAGACTATCATCGACGCTATCTTCCAGGCGGTTGACACTCCGTGAAATTAAACTACGTTTCAAGGATCAGCTTCGGACTCCAGCGCTATAAGACCATAGCAACGAACAGAGCCACGAGCAGAGTACTGGACGGTTCATATAACTCTATCTACAAGGGTAGAAGTATGAACTTTGATGAGCTGCGCGAATATGTGCCCGGCGACGATATCAAAGATATCGACTGGAAGGCTACGTCCAGATCCCAGAAGGTCCTTGTAAGACAGTATATTGCCGAGAAGAAGCATAATATCATGTTTGTCATGGATACCAACAAGCGTATGCTTGCCGATACCGACATGGGTGAGGAGAAGCGCGATGTCGCACTGATCTCGGGCGGTTCTCTGGCATACATGGTCGACCATAACGGAGACTACGTAAGCGCGATCTTCCCCGACAATAAGTCGATGCGTCACTTTCCGTTCAAGAGGGGACTTCTTAATCTCGAGACGATCCTCAGTAATTACCATGATTCGGTAACTTACGATAATGATTCGGATCTTAATAATGCTCTTTCTTATCTTATCCGTAATATAAGAAGAAGGATGATCATTGTTATCATTACCGATATGGAGGGCACGAGAAAACTCGACGAGTCTTTGTTAAGACAGCTCGTTATCGTTCATGACGTGCTCCTTGTAAATGTCAGCGACGCCGACATGTTCGGTAAGAAAATCTACAGCGTAGACAGAAGGGATTATATTCCTCCTTTCGTTTCCGAGAGCAAGAGACTTAAGAAGATCTCCGAGAAGAAGCGTAAAGAGATAATCGACTCCAACGAGAATAAACTTAACCACCACGGTATAGCACATACGACTGTTGATACGGCAGACCATGTCGACAGAAGTCTCATCGAGCTTCTCGAGAAGCATAAGCATTGGAAGTGATGATATGCCGACTACCGTAGAGCTTCAGAAGATGTTTAAGTATTCCCCATGGCCGCTGACGATTGCAGCGATAGCTCTTGCTTCCGCGACTTTGATCCTTATTGCCATGATCCTCTACAGGATCTTCCGTAATAAGAAGGAAGGTAAGAAGAATACCATCAAAGCAATCCTGTGGACGCGTCCCGATCTTGAGAAACTCAAGCAGGAATATCTTGCGAGACTTAATCATATAGAGATGGATTTTGATTCGGATAAGACACAGATCAGAGCCGCTTATGAGAAGATGAGTGTTCTGATAAGAGATTTTGCTTATAAGGCAACGGGCATCGAAGTTATGAAGTATTCGCTGTCCGAGATCAAGCAGACTGAATTGTCGGCTCTGTCTGATCTTATTGAAGAGTATTATGAGCCGGAGTTTGATAAGATATCTGCCGGTGATGTTAAGGAATCTATCGAGAGAACGAGGAAGGTGATCACACAATGGAATTAAAGTATACGGTCGCCTTATATGCATGTGCTGCGATAGCTTTGGCATTCATTATTGTTTCCTTCGTAAGGTTCAGAAGAAGGAAGAAATTTAAGGGCGGAACAAAGGCTGCTGAGGCAGACTACATCAAGGAGATCCCATACTTCAGAAGAAAGATGAGGATCTATAAGGTCCTTAAGTTTATCCTGACGACGGTCATTATCGCTAACCTTCTTATCTCAGGCTTCCTTATGGCTATGCCTTATAAGACAGAGGTTAATGAGATCAAGAATATGAACCGCGATATTATCCTTTGCATGGATATATCGACGACGGTAGATCATCTTAACTTCGAACTCGTAGGTAAGCTTAAGGAGGTTGTAGAGAACCTTAACGGCGAGAGATTCGGTATCGTTATCTTTAATACTTCTCCGCTTTATCTTTGCCCTCTGACGACTGATTATGAGCAGGTAATTAATGAGCTCGATATCATCGAGGAAGCACTCGACCTTAGATATGATTACTATAACGGTTCCGGTTCATACAGCAACAGACTTGTTGAGCTTGATGAGTATATCAGTGCAGGTACTCTGGTAGGTAATGAGGAGAGAGGTTCTTCCATCATCGGTGACGGTCTTGCAGCTGCGGCTTTGGACTTTACCAACATCGAGGAAGATCCGGACAGATCAAGAATCATCATTTTCTCGACTGATAACGATCTGCAGGGAGATGAGATCATTACGCTCCCCGAAGCAGGTCAGCTTTGCGTCGACCGCGGAATTACCGTATACGGAATAGGTACCGAGCAGATGTATCCTTCCGATAAGGTGATGATGAGAGATGCCGTTGAGATGACGGGAGGAGAGTTCTACTACGGTGAGGATTCCCGTGTGGTAAGTAATATCATAGACAATATCCAGGAGCATGTGGCTTCGCTGGATACTATCGAGTATGAGATAAGTGAGACGGTAACGCCTGAGATTCCTTTTATCATTCTGTTGATCTCGATGGCGTGCATGATACTTTTGCAGTGGCTTTGTAAGGTGTGACGGTATGAACGGACTTTTTGGTGACATTATTTTCGAGCCGATAATACCGATCCCTGTCATGGCGGTCTTCTGTGTCGTGCTCATAATCTTCAAAAGAAGGGGCATCACACCTTATATCCGTCAGATCCTAACGGTGCTTTTGCTGTTCGTAATTAACTTAAGACCCATGTATCCTGCGGATAATATCAGGGTAGAGTCACAGAAGATGGATCTTAATGTAATTATCGTCGTTGATGATACGATAAGTATGTTAGGCGATGATCAGGACGGATACGAGACCAGGCTCGACCGTGCCAAAGCCGATATGTATTATCTGATCGAGAATCTTCCGGGATCCAAGTTCTCGATAATGTGCTTTAACAACAACACTCATGTCCTGACACCTTTTACGGATTCCGTTGATTATCTTCATAACGCCGTTGACTCTATCTATCCGCTGTCTCCCACGTATGCCACGGGGACCAATATCAGTATCTGTTATGACACTTTGGAGGATATGGTCGATGAGGCTTCCGAGTACCAGAATACTCAGACAGTTGTCTTCTTTATGACGGACGGAGAGAATACTGACGGTGGTACGATGCGCTCCTTCAGGGGCTTTGAGGATGATATCTCGGGCGGCGCCGTGCTTGGTTACGGTACTGAAAGAGGCGGTCATATGAATTACTATGACAGCATGCATGACAGATGGGAACAGGTCGTAGATTATACTCATATTCCTTCGACTGAAGCTGTTACTAAGCTTGATGAGAGTAACTTAAGAAGCATTGCCGACGATCTCGGAGTTTCTTATGTTTATATGAATTCAGAGAATCCTCTGGCTCCTGTTGTGGAAGCGATCAGGGAAGACTATCTTGCCGATCCTGAAGAGCAGTTCAGACAGGGTTATAAGGATATTTACTATGTATTCGTTGCTCCGCTCGTCCTCCTCGTATCTTACGAGTTTATAAGTCTTAAGAGGAGGGGATGAGTATGAGAAGATTGATGGCTGCAATCTGGACTATACTTGCGATGTTCCTCGTGATCCTTCTTCTCGCGGACTATACGAACAACAAGATGATCGAGAAGTTCAATCAGGGAAAGTACGAGCAGAATCCGTTCGGATTCTTAGGCTTCGTGGAGCCTTATGTTAATCAGTATAACCGCGGAAATATCTATTATTCTCTCGGTCAGTATGAGCTTGCCGAGAATGAATATGAACAGGCATTAAGTGGTCACTCTCATCTGTCAGAGCCTCAGGACTGCAGGCTTCGAGTCAACTATGCTCTGTCTTTGGTAGAGCAGATCGACCCCAATAATATTACGGACGAGAATCTTGATGAGGTGCTTGTGATCCTTGATCAGGCTCGCGATATCCTGTGTGAGAACGGATGCGCATCAAGAGATGATAACAGCGGACATTACCCGGATGCTCAGACCTTGAAGAATGAGATCGATGCGTTCGAGGAGTTGCTGCTTACGCCTCCTGATCAGCAAGAGCCCGATCCTACGGATACACCCACGCCCACACCTGAACCTTCGGAGACTCCGACACCTACGCCGGAAGGCGGCGAGACACCTACTCCGACTCCCGAAGGCGGCGAGACTCCGACGCCTACACCTGAAGGCGGTGATACACCGACACCGACGCCCGGAGGAGATGAACCTACTCCTTCGCCCGGAGATAATCCGGGAGGCGAGACGCCTACGCCTACACCCGGAGGAGCGGGAGGAGATGAACCGACTCCTACGCCTACTTTGACACCGGAAGAGCAGATTCTTGATATACAGGCACAGGGTCAGCAGGAAAGATATGCAGGTGCGAACGGAACTCCTGACGATCCTTATTCGGGCTTCAGTTATACCGGAACGCCTTGGTAAGGGCGGGAGTGTTATTTATCATTTCGGGTAATGCCGTGATATAATGCGCGTATGGCAGTCAGAAAATATGACATGGATCCTGAGCGCAATGTCCTCAATACCCAAGATCCGGATGAGAACACGGGCTTTGTCATAAAGACGGATGAACAGAAGCGGAAGCTTATGAGATCCGCCCGTTATGAGTCTGTCGAGTTTACAGATACATCGATCTCATATAATGAACCTTATGAAGACGAAGCCGTAATATCGGGGCAGGTAAAACCCGAGGTAACTGCAGTTTACGATACGGGATATGACGGGAAACCGAATGTCTACGATCCTTCCAAGGACCATACGAGCGATGTAAAGCCTGCGACGGATTCCTTCGACCGGACTTCCCAGATGGGTGTGCTTACGAAGGATTCTTTTGCCACTCCCGAATTTTTTCGTAATCCTGTCGATCTTGCGATCGGCTGCGTCGTGTTCGGACTTATCATAATCCTAGAGATCATAGGGCTTATCATAGTATTTTAAAATTGTATTTTTCCCCCTGATATAGTATTGTTTTTTTAGTTTGTTTTTTCAGGAGGGTCGTATTATGTCAACAGTTACTGTTTGGCTTGCCGTCCTCTGTCTCACCGTCGTTGCTATGGTATACATCTTCTGGAATTATTCCAGAATCAAGCAGCTGCCGGAGGGCACAGCGGAGATGAGCGAGCTTGCAGCTATCATCAGATCCGGAGCCGAGACGTTCCTTAAGACTGAGTTCAAGTACATCGGTATCGTTCTTGCAGTGGTCGCAGTTATCTTCTGCATGGTCATCGAGAAGACATCGGGTATCTCATTCCTTATCGGCGGACTCATGAGTTCCATCGTTTGTATTCTCGGTATGAAGAGTGCCACTTATGCGAACGTAAGAACATCCAACAAAGCAAGAGAGTCGCTTTCCATCGGAGAGACCGTTAAGGTTGCTCTGTGCGGCGGTTCCATCAGCGGACTTGCAGTTCAGGCTTTCGGTATGTTCGGTATCATCCTGGTTCTTCTCCTCGGTGAGTTCTGCTTCGACGGCGGAGTTTCACATACAGCTGAGAGCCGCGGTCTTCTTGTAAATCTCGTATGTAATCCTACGATGATGAGAATCTCGACATATTCACTCGGATGCTCCATCGTTGCTATGTTTAACCGTGTTGCCGGCGGTAACTACACAAAGGCAGCCGACATCTCTTCCGATATTCTCGGTAAGCTCCGTCATGACCTCCCCGAGGATGACTCCAGAATCCCTAACACAATCGCAGACTTTATCGGTGATAACGTAAACGACATCGCAGGTAACTGCTCCGACCTGCTCGAGAGCTTCGTTGCTACTATGTCCGCTACCATCATGATCGCCGTTACACTTTATCAGGTAGCAGTACACAAGGGTCTTGAGATCGCAGAGCAGGCATTCACCAATGCTTCTTTGTTCCCGATCGTACTCGCTGCATGCGGCCTTATCGGATGCCTTATCGGTCTCGGTATCGCCAACTTTAAGAAGATGAGTGACGATCCTTCAAGAGAGCTCGATCTCTCCACATGGATCTCCGCAGGCGTAACTGTCGTTCTCGGCGGTATCGCTTCTTATATGATGTTCAAGGATTACGATATGTCTGCTTACGGCTTCAAGCTCGGATGGGCTTCCCCCTGGATCTCTTCCGTTCTCGGTATCGTAAGCGGTGTTGCTATCGGTATCATCACAGAGTACTACACAGCTACAGAGCACAAGCCCACAAGAGAGCTTGCCGAGATCTGTACGGAAGGTGAGGCTTTCGTTGTTACGAAGGGTGACGCGATCGGTTCAAGATCATGCTTGCTGCCTATCCTTCTTATTGGTGTATCACTCCTTATCTCGGGTATCTTGGGCGGTACATACGGCGTAGCTGTTTCTGCTCTCGGAATGCTCGCTTTCGTAGGTGCTACTGTTTCAATCGATGCTTTCGGTCCTATCGCAGATAACGCAGGCGGTCTTGCAGAGGCTTGCCACCTTGCTCCTGAGGTTCGTGCCATCACAGATAAGCTCGATGCAGTAGGTAATACAACAGCTGCTATCGGTAAGGGTTTTGCCATCGGTTCCGCAGCTTTCGCTACAGTATCACTTATCACTGCTTATGTAGGACAGTACACTGAGATCGGTGCCGATCCTATTCTTAACTTTGCTTCATTCGCAGTTATCTCCGGCGGTATCATCGGCGGTGCTCTCGTTGAGTACTTCAGTGCCGTTCTTACAGATAACACTATCGACTCCGCCAAGCTCATGGCTGACGAGGGTGACAAGCAGATGTCCGTTCCCGGCGTTCTCGAGGGCAGTGTTAAGCCTGACTACAACAAGATGATCTCCATGGCTGCAAGAGAGGCTATCCACAAGATGGTAGTTCCTTCTATCCTTGCTCTCGTTATCCCCGTTGTCGGCGGTGTTCTCTTCGGCGTACAGTTCGTAGGCGGACTTCTCGTTGGTGCTACTATCGTTGCTATCCCGAGAGCTATCTTCATGGGTAACTCCGGCGGTGCTTTCGATAACGCGAAGAAGTACATCGAGTCCGGTCAGCTCGAGGGCCACGGCAAGGGCTCCGCAGCTCACAAGGCTTCCGTTACGGGTGACACGATCGGTGACACACGTAAGGATGTTGTCGGCGTTGCTCTCGACATCTTCATCAAGATGATGTCCACGGTAGCCAACACACTCGCTCCTGTCATCAGAAGCATCTCGATCTTCAGATTCTGATAACTGAGAAATAATAATCATTAAGAGGGCCGTCTCGTTTGCAGACGGCTCTCTTTTTATGCTTTGGACGGGTGCTCTTGCACCTTTTCAGAAAACACAAGGAAAAGTGCAACAAAAAGCCTTCTTCGTTGCACCTTTTTTCAATAACTGAAAATGAGTGCAATAATCGCTGCTTATTTTGCACTTATTTTTCTAATTTAAGAAAAGATGCAAGATAATAACAGAAACGTTGCACCTTTTCGAAAAGGTGAGAAAAAGGTGTGGGGGACACCTGCTGCAGAAGCACGAACATGAAGAATTTGCCACAACTTGTAACCATTCGGAAACGAACAGACAAAATGCTATCTGTTAAAATAAACTATATAAATGTGTATTTAAGGAGACATCATGGGTTTTGAATTCAGCACAGACGGATTTTTACCATATGATTCGTTCGACTACATATATAAAGAGAGAAAGCTTCCGGAGTTCGGTGATGTAGTATCTCCTTACGACAGGATACTTTCATCATGGAAATTCTTCCTGGCAGACGGCGAGAGCCAGATGCCGTTCGGATTCGAGTCTTTGTCATTCGATGATTCCGACTGGGACATAATCAATGTTCCTTCCACATGGCAGACTGAAGGATACGGTCTTCCTCAGAATCTTCTGTATAACTATCCCGTAGAGCTCGAGAAGATCACCAGACGCGGTGAAGATTCGATCAGCGACAAGTACATAATGAAGTCCGTTAACGAGCATTCCGATGAGATCGGAATCTACAGGACAAGTGTGGTATTTACGCCCCAGGATCTCGACAGGGCTTTGTATCTTGAGACTTCGGGCATCTGCGGAAGCTTTGATGTATATCTTAACGGTCAGCTCATTACCGAGTCTCATGCCGTTATGACCCGTAAGAGAATACTTCTGTCAGACAGCGCAAGACCGGGCACCAACCAGCTTGCTATCGCAGTCTACAGATGGGACAGAGAAAGATTCGGTCATGTTCTTAAGGAGCTCATGACATTCGGCTTCTCCGGTATTATCAGACCTGTAAGAATCGTAGCCGAGCCTTTGCTCGAGATATCGAATCTGCATCTTAATGTTTCGTCGGTTCCCGATGCATATGTCGATCAGCTCGATATCATTAACACTTCTTCTGATTCAAGGGCTCTGACAGTCAAGAAGGAGACGGGTGTAACTAAGGGCAACTTCTCGGTTACGGCTGATTTCAGAGTCAGAAATCACACTGATCTTATAATGCCTTATCAGCTCAGCGTATCGCTGATGGAGGTACGATCCGAATACGATCCTTATAAGCTTCCTCTGGTTCAGATAAGCATACAGTCTCAGGCGGGCGGTACCGCGGAAGCCAGAGCTACAAGAAGAGACAAGGTAGAGTTCGTTGCGCTTGATGTCGCAAGATGGACGGATGCGACGCCTGTTCTTTATGACCTTATCATCGAGGTAATGGATTCTGAGGGAAGAGTAATCTGCGTTAAGAAGAAGAGATTCGGATTCAGAACCGCGGAGATACTTGCCGATAAGTTCCATATCAATGACGTGCCGGTCAAGCTTAATCTCGTGCGTTACTGCGAATTCGATCCCAAGGGCGGTATAAGCGTTCCGCTCGGAAGATTCCGTCAGGATATCATTCTTATGAAGAGATGCGGAATCAATGCCGTTATCGGCGAAGGGTTCCCTTTAAGTGATGAGTTCCTTAATCTTTGTGACCAGTACGGAATGTATGTCATCGCATGCGCAGACAGAAAGCTCATGAGGGATTATGCGGAGAGTGCCGTTAATCACCCCTGCGTTGTCATGTGGGCTTTCAGTGATTACAGATATAATCACGACAAGTGTCTTAAGGTAAAGAATGAGATTAAGTCCGAGGTCGATCACAGCAGGGCTTGGTACTGCGGTGAGGATGAGACTAAGACGGTCTCGGATATCATGCCTTTCCCGAATGAGTCCGGTATCATCTACGGTCCCTGGGCAGATCTTTGCCTGGACCGTAAAGAGATATTTGCCAAGAATAAGACCGGAAAGAATATCTTCGAGAGTATCGCGGGAAGAAAGCGTTTCCCGGATGACGGTGCCGATTACAAGTGGATCCATCATGCCGACCTCGTAGGAGGCAAGAACAAGGATGACAGCTGTATAGGTCAGGGTATAGTAGACGCCGAGCGTAATCCGCACCCGATCTACCTTGATATCAAGAACCAGTGCAATACTCTTAATATCTTCTCTCATCCCGAAGACTCGTCTACATTGACGCTTCGTAATGCGCATCCTTTCGCATATACTCCGGAGCTTCTGCTTGAGTGGCAGGTGCTGCTCGGCGGTCATATCGTTATGAGCGGAAGGGGAACGATACCTCAGATAGAACCTTACGGTACGAGAACATTAAAGTTCCCGATAAATGTCGATAAGTATCTCGAAGACGGATGGGCGCAGGGAAGACCCGAGCTTGTCGAGATGTATATGAATCTGCTGTCGCATGAGATCCTTTTCGCGATTAATCTCAAGCTTGCCAAGGATACATATTATGCCAAGGAAGGCTTCGAGGTGGCATTCTATCAGGATGTTGTTGCTACGGAATGCGGACTGCCCGGAGGAGGCACGGTAAAGCCTGTTGCTGCCATTGAGCCTGCTGCCGCACCTTCCGATCCGAGAGCTTTGCCCGCTCCCGAGGTCACGGATGATAACTTCGACGGATCGCTGACGGTACTCGAGCAGACTCCCGTAGATGAGCTTGCCGAGATTCCTCTCGAAGATGCGGGTGCTCTTGCGATGCCCGATGAGGCTTTGGAGGAGACTTCCGTAACCAAGATCCATACTACCGAGCTTGTGGCAGTTCCCGAGAGTCTTCAGGTCAATACCGAAGCTTTAAGTATCCGTTTCTCACGTGAGGACGGAGCTTTGTGCGGAATATCGTCTCACGGCTTCGACTTTATCAAGGGCCCCATGATGCCGAGCTTCTACAGATGTCCTTCCAATATCGACAGAACGGACAGAAGCTTTGTACTGTCGAGGACCATCTTCTCGAATGAGAGTGACTACGAGCAGATACAGAAGTCGATCAAGTTCGACGGCATGAATTACAGCATCGTAAACGGCGTATTCTCGCTCGTATCAAGATATAAGTCATTTGCTTTCAAGGGTGATATCCTTGTGGCTTATGAAGTGCCTTCATCCGATCTTATCCGCATGACGTTAAACTTCACGCCTAAGTATGATATGGTTCGTTACGGATTCCGTGTGCCCGTTACCAAGGATGATATGCTCTGTACCTGGTACGGAAGAGGTCCCGGTGAGTCTTACTATGACCGTAAGAACGCTACGCGTATCGGAGAGTTCAGTGTAGGCGCAGACAAGATATTCCACTCGTATGCAAGACCTGCAGAGAACAGCTCTCATACGGATACGGATGCCATGAGACTCGAGTCGACACAGGGAAGTTCCTTTGTTGTAAGAAGAGTGTCAGGGAACAAGAAGTTCGAGTTTACCATCCTGCCTTATACGCCCGAGCAGATGAATGAATCACTGCACGACGAGCTTCTCATGCAGAACGATTTCTGTGAGCTGCTTATCGACTTCTGTTCTAAGGAAATCGAGCGTACCGACAGCAATACGACAAATTTGCCGCTAAAGAAAAACGTCACCTATAAGGAGACGTTTGAGATAAAGATCAACGAGCGCTGATATTAATATCAGACGTTGAATCTGAACAGAACGACATCGCCGTCCTTCATTACGTATTCTTTACCTTCGGATCTTACAAGACCCTTTTCTTTGCATGCTGCCATGGAACCCAGACCTACGAGATCGTCGTAAGAAACTACTTCCGCGCGGATAAAGCCTCTCTCGAAATCAGAGTGGATCTTACCTGCAGCCTGAGGAGCCTTGGTGCCTTCCTTGATCGTCCATGCACGTACTTCCTGAGGACCTGCGGTCAGGTAGGAGATGAGACCGAGAAGCTTATAAGAAGCCTGAATCATCTTATCGAGACCTGCGGAATCAAGGCCCAAGTCATCGAGGAACATCTGTCTGTCCTCGTCCTCGAGCTGGCTTAATTCTTCTTCAATCTTAGCGGAGATAACTACTACCTGTGAGCCTTCAGCCTCAGCGATCTTCTTTACGGTATTAACATAAGGGATGTCGCTGTTGCCGATATCGTCTTCCTTGATGTTGCAACAGTAGAGGACGGGCTTCAATGTGATGAGCTGAAGATCTCTTGTGAACTCCATCTCGTCTGCATCGAGCTCTACGGATCTTGCAGGCTTCTCGGCTTCGAGAGCGGCATAGATCTTCTCATAAACATCGAGGGCAGCCTGATAGGACTTATCGCCGCCCTTCATCATCTTCTTTGTTCTGTCGATCCTCTTCTCCATGACTTCCATATCGGAAAGAACGAGCTCGAGGTTGATAACTCCGATGTCACGCTCGGGATCGGCATTACCGTCTACGTGGATAACGTCGGGATCGTCGAAGCATCTTACTACGTGAACTACTGCGTCGACTTCTCTGATGTTTGAAAGGAACTTATTGCCTAAGCCTTCGCCTTTGCTCGCACCCTTAACAAGACCTGCGATGTCAACGAACTTGATGACAGCGGGTGTGTACTTCTCGGGGTTATACATCTTGGCGAGTTCGTCGAGTCTGTGATCGGGCACCGCTACGACGCCTACATTAGGCTCGATGGTGCAGAAGGGGTAGTTAGCCGATTCGGCTCCTGCCTTTGTAATAGCATTGAACAGTGTGCTCTTTCCTACGTTAGGAAGTCCAACTATGCCGAGTTCCATTATTATTACCTCTTTTTATTATTATTCTTCTTCAAAACGCATGTATTGTATCACAAATCCGGCTTTGTCGAAATTGTCGAAAATTGTAGTCAATTGTCGAAAAATAATGCCTTCGAACCTGTTATCGTAGATATATGGAATAAGGAAAAGGAGGATATAGAATGGCTACGAAAGTCAACATCGTAAAAGTCTATACATCCTTCATGGATGGAATGACTTCGGTAAACGCACAGATAGAGGTATCGATCACGCCGGGGCTGCCGTCATTTGACGTTATAGGACTGTGTGATCCTTCTATCAGGGAATCAAGGGGGAGAATACAGCCTGCGCTAATCGCATCGGGGTTCACTATGCCGAAAGGGCATATCACGGCTTCGATCTCTCCCTCGTATATCAAGAAAACGGGAACTTGCTTCGATCTGCCGATAGCAGTGGGGATGCTGATGGCTTCGGGACAGCTTCCGCATAAACCGGAAATCAGAGTATTCGCAAGCGGAGAGTTGATGCTTGACGGTACGGTTAAGGGAACCCCGTCTGCATCACAAAGACTCCGGATAGATGAGGATGATTATGACATGGTGTTCATCCCTGAAGATGAGACGGATGCGGCAAGATGCGCAGGTCTTACTGCCATGCCGGTAAGTCACTTGTCTGAACTTCTGAGTATTTTCAATGACGGGGAATATGATCCCGTGCATTTCAGTCTGGAAGGTATAGGCGGAACCGACGGGGAGATGCCGGATTTCTCTTCGGTCAAGGGTCAGGAGAAGGCGGTAAGAGCTCTTCTTATCGCTGCTGCTGGAGTACATAACATACTGCTTCTGGGAAGCCCTGGCTGCGGCAAGACGATGGCGGGAAAGATACTTGCAGGAATTCTTCCTCCGCTTAAAGGCTCGGAGATAGGTGATGTGTATTCGATCATGGAAGCGGCGGGCCTTAAGGATGATCCTGAAGAAGGACTGGTCTTAAGTGATAAGAGACCTTTCAGATATATCTATCCCGGCATGAGCCGCGGAAGGATACTGGGGATCCCGAGCAAGCTTCTTCCGGGTGAGCTTGCCCTTGCAAATCACGGGGTGTTGTTCGCTGATGAGATCTTCGAGTTTAAACGGGAAGTTATGGAGGCTTTAAGAGTCCCGCTTGAAGACCATGTTGTAAGGATGAGCAAGGACGGAAGAAACTTCGCTTTCCCGGCATCGTTTGTTTTCGTGGCGGCAGGCAATCCGTGCAGGTGCGGCATGCTCTACGAAGAGGGCAGAAGGTGCACGTGCACACCGCAGATCATTAATAACTATATGGCGAAGCTGTCGGGTCCCGTAAAGGACAGGATAGATCTCGTGGCGGAGATGCGGTCGATATCCGGAGAATACATGGTCGAATCCGTCTCGGGCGAAGACCGCAGGATCAACGAGCGCATGAAGGCATATGTTCAGGGTGCGTGGGATATGCAGAAGCAAAGGTTTAACGACGGCGTGTTTAACGGCACGTGCTGCAATGCCGATGCCGATATCTTCAGGGCGTCCTCGGACGTTGTAAGTTATGCCGCCGAGATAGCCGAGGCTTCGGGATTCTCTGCAAGGGGATTCAACAGGATATTAAGGGTAGGAAGAACCATCGCGGACCTCGACGGCAGGGAGGACATGTTAAGGTCAGACGTCGCCGAGGCGGGAATCTACAGGAAAGGGAATCTTGTATATGGAAGAACGGGATTTAAGGCTTCTTGAGCATACGGCGATAAGATATGAGACCCCGATGGACTACAGAGCCCTGCGCGAAATGGAATCTTCCGGATTGATATATGAGGATTCGTATCCCGTTATCGATGATATTGTACGGTTAAAAAAGGATGCAGGCAGATACGGTCTGAGCGACAGGACAAAGTTTAAGCTGTCGGAGGTAATATCCGAGCAAAGTAAAGTAAAGACTGCGGTTGAGCGGTATGCATCGCTTGTTGAAAAGTACGGCATAAAGATCGTAAGCCGGCAGGATAAAGACTATCCTTTCTCATGGAAAGAACTATCGGGTATGCCGCCTTTATTCTTTGCCAGAGGTGATACGTCGGTTTTGTCCGGGATAACTTATAACGGAGCGGCGGCTATAGTCGGTTCAAGAGATGCCGGCAGGTATTCTTTATATGCGACGGATGAATTCAGCAGCAAACTATCTTCGAAGGGAGCGGTAATAGTCTCTGGTATGGCGCTCGGTATCGACCGTAAAGCCCATGAGTCCTGTCTGAATGCAGGCGGCAAGACCGTTGCCGTGATCCCCGGGGGAGCGGATGTTATATATCCTTATAAGAACAGGGATATATATGAACGTATATGTAACGAGGGCGTGGTCATAACGGAGCTTCCTCCCGGACAGGAAGTGCTCAAGCAGTATTTCCCGTCGCGAAACAGGCTGATCTCGGCACTGTCGGATGTATGTCTCATCATGGAAGCAGGAATATACAGCGGGACTTTGCACACCGCTTCTTTCGCGGCGGCTCAGGGCAGGGATGTGTTTGTACTGCCGAACAGTATATATGCCGATAACTCCCTCGGAGGCCTGCTGCTGTTAAGAGACGGAGCAGAGGTTCTGATCGATCCCGATACCGTATACGAGAGGATAATGACGGAAGTAAGCAACAGACGTGTGCTGCTTAACGAACATGATAATAAAGAGCCTGACAGGGAGACTCTTCTTCATATGGCAAGGAGTTCTCCCGATAAGCTTAACGAGAGTCAGTGGCAGTCTATCGTATGTGACGAGATATCGGAGAAACCGAGGAATATCAACGAGCTTTGCCGCAGTCTCGGAATCCCTTTCTCATACCTGTCTTCAGTGGTTACGGGACTTGAGACTTCGGGGCGGATAATAAATGACAGAGGCAAATATGTTTTGACAATTAACGGTCGTTAATCTATAGTAAAACACTGAATCGATGAAAGCGGTGAAGTTTTAATATGGGAAAAAATCTTGTAATTGTTGAGTCTCCTGCGAAGGCAAAGACAATAGAAAGATATCTTGGTCACGATTATAAAGTTACGGCTACGGTAGGTCACTTCAGAGATCTTCCCGATAAGACGCTGGGTGTAAATGTCGATAATGACTTTAAGCCTTTATATATAGATAAGAATGTAAAAGTAAAGAAAGAGCTCATCGCTCTTGCGTCCCAGGCGGATCAGATTTACATCGCAACCGACCCGGACCGCGAGGGAGAAGCTATCGCATGGCATGTTGCGAAGACTTTGAAGATCGATCCCGAATCTTCATGCAGAGTTACATTCAACGAGATCACGAAGAAGGCTGTTCAGGAGGCTATCGCCAATCCCAGAGCCATCGACATGAACCTTGTAGATGCACAGCAGGCAAGACGTATCCTCGACAGACTTGTAGGCTATGAGTTGAGCCCGCTTCTTTGCAAGAAGATCAGAACAGGTCTTTCTGCAGGCCGTGTTCAGTCTGTCGTAACCAGAATGGTTCTTGATAAGGATGCTGAGATAGATGCATTTATCCCCGAGGATTACTGGAATCTTTCATGTGAGGTTACACCCGGAGCCAAGAAGGATGCATTTACCGTTAAGTATTACGGCACTTTCTCAGGATCCGATATCGTTAAGCCCAAGGACGGAAGAGTATCCGATCCCGAAGAGGCACAGAGGATCTACGATAACGTAAACGGCAATGATCTTACTGCATTCGCAGTGAAGAAGGGTAACGGCGCAAGAAAGCCTGCTCCTCCGTTCACAACATCAACGATGCAGCAGGAGGCTTCAAGAAGACTCGGCTTTACTACCAGAACGACAACAAGAGTTGCCCAGCAGCTCTATGAAGGTGTAAATATCGAAGGTCAGGGACAGACGGCTCTCGTAACTTACATAAGAACAGACTCCGTAAGAATCTCAGATGAGGCTGTTGCCGCATCCAAGGGCCTGATCAAGGAAAGATACGGTAAGGAATATGTATGTCCTTACGACAGAAAGTTCAAGAACAGAAACTCTGCGCAGGATGCACACGAGGCTATCCGTCCTTCACACTTTGATCTGAACCCTGATTCTATTAAGTCTTCTCTTACAAATGAGCAGTACAAGCTATATAAGCTCATCTGGGAGAGATTCCTCGCATCCCAGATGGCTGATGCCGTAACAAATACGGTTACTATTGACGCAAGATACAATGATGACGTATTCCGTGCTACCGGCGAGACTGTCGTATTCCCGGGATTCCTCGCTGCATACGGCGACATCAAGGATGATAAGAAAGCTGACGAAGGCAAGGCGATCCTTCCCGAAGTTGAAGAGGGAGCGGTCTTGAAGAACCTCGGTGTAAAGAAGGAAGCAAAGCAGACTTTGCCTCCGGCACACTATAATGAAGCTTCTCTTATCAAGGCGATGGAAGAATTCGGTATCGGAAGACCTTCCACATATTCGAAGACGATCACTACAGTACTCGACAGAAAGTACGTAGAGAAAGACGGAAAGAATCTTCTTATCACGGATCTCGGAAAGCTCGTTACCAACATGCTCGAAGAGAATTTCACGGAGATCGTAGATGTATCCTTTACAGCCGGCATGGAGTCCAAGCTCGATGATGTCGAAGTCGGTGACAAGGACTGGGTAAGACTCCTTAAGGATTTCTATCCCGGTTTCCATGAGAAGATCAAGCAGGCCGATGCCAATATCGAGAAGGTTAAGATCGAAGACGTTAAGACGGGTGAGATCTGTCCCGACTGCGGCGGCGATCTCGTTATAAAGGACGGCAGGAACGGCAAGTTCATCGCATGCTCGAATTATCCCGAGTGTAAGTACACAAGGAATATCGAAGTACAGGCTAAGGGCAAGTGCCCTTTGTGCGGCTCCGGTCTTCTTCAGAAGAAGACGATCAAGAACCACAGAACTTTCTATGTCTGCGATAAGAAGGGTACCGATCCCGAGTGTAAGTTCATATCCTGGGATCTCCCTGTAGAAGGAAAGAAGTGTGAGACATGCGGTTCTTACATGGTGCTTCACAGATTCAGGGGAAAGATGTACCCCAGATGCGGCAACGAAGACTGTCCTTCGCGAAAAGCACGTAAGAAGTCCGATTCGGACGGTAAGGGCGAAGATGCCTGAGACCATTAACAATATAACAGTAATAGGAGCCGGCCTCGCAGGATGCGAGGCTGCTCATATTATTGCTTCATTCGGGATCGATGTTGATCTTTATGAGATGAAGCCTGTAAGGAAATCCCCTGCACACAAGAGCGATATGTTCGCCGAGCTTGTGTGCAGTAATTCGTTAAGAGCGGCTTCGATCACCAATGCGGTGGGACTTCTTAAAGAAGAGTTAAGAAGATTGGGCTCGCTGATAATGGAGGCCGCGGATAAGGCGGAGGTTCCTGCGGGCGGTGCTTTGGCTGTAGACCGCGATGAGTTCTCCGGATATATAACCGAGAAAATAAAGAACAATCCACGTATTCACATAAAGACGGAAGAAGTCGATCATATCCCGTCAGACGGTACCGTAATTGTTGCTACGGGACCTCTTACAGACGGTAAGCTGTACGATGACATCATGAGACTTACGGGTAATGCCGATCTTCATTTCTTTGATGCTGCGGCTCCTATCGTCTCATACGAGTCAATCGATATGACCAAGGCTTTCAGGCAGTCCCGCTACGGCAAGGGCGGTAATGACTATATCAACTGTCCTATGAATGAGGAAGAGTATAAAGCTTTCTATCATGCGCTCATCGAAGCCGAGAAGGCTGATGTACACGGATTCGATAAGATAAATGTTTTCGAGGGGTGTATGCCGATCGAAGTTATGGCTGCAAGAGGCGAGGACACGATGAGGTTCGGTCCGCTGAAGCCCGTTGGTCTTGTAGATCCCAATACAGGCAAGGAACCGTATGCCTGCCTGCAGCTTCGTCAGGATGACAGGGCATCCACCATGTATAATCTCGTAGGCTTTCAGACGCGTCTTAAGTTCGGTGAGCAGAAGCGCGTCTTCGGCATGATCCCCGGACTTGAGCATGCCGAGTACTTAAGATACGGCGTAATGCACCGTAATACATACATCAATTCGCCGCGGCTTCTTAATTCCGATTACAGTATGCGTGAACACCCCGGGATCTTTTTCGCAGGTCAGATAACGGGTGTTGAAGGCTATATCGAGTCGGCGGCATCCGGATTTTTCGCAGGTCTTAACGCGGCGTTAAGAAGCAGTGGGATAGATCCGCGCGAAAAGCTTAACGATGAGACCGTTATAGGTGCCATGGCATGCTATGTATCCGACAGATCCGTAACCAAGTTCGTTCCCATGAATGCGAACTTCGGTATCGTGGCGACTATGCCCGGCAAGTTCAGGGGCAAGACTGCCAAGCAGGATAAGAACGCGGCGATAGCGGAACGTTCTTTGACGCGAATCGATGAATTTAGCGATATAATAAGAGATATTATCCAAGATTAAGAGGAGATTCTGATGAATCTGAAGAAAGTACCCAAGGAAGATTACGTTCCCGAACAGCACGGGCCGGTCTTTAATTTTTTCTATACGCTTAAGACTCATTTTTTTACAATAACGTCAGTTAACTTTCTGTTCCTGGTGTTCAATATACCGATGATGTTCGTCGCTTTTGCGCTTGTGCTTCTGTTCCTGCCGTATCTGAACAGTGTGTTTGTCCCTCAGAATTTCGCGCAGTTCATGCTCGATTCGGGTGTTGTCGGCAATCAGGCTATTAATGATGTCGGAACGGATGCCGCATATCAGATCTATTACCTCATAGTAGTATTCTGTGTTATGTTCCTTCTCGGAACCACGCTTGTCGTTATCGGACCTTTCCAGGCAGGTTTTTCTCAGATCTACAGGAATCTTTACAGGCAGGAAGGCGTTTTCTTCTTCTCCGATTTCAAGGAGGGAATGAGCAATAACTGGAAGCAGTCACTCGGAGCTTCGATCGTCTCGATCATAGTAACTTCGATATGTCTTCTGGCTTCGGGATTCTATCTTAATATGGGTACATCGTGGGGCACCGCGGTCGGAACGTTCTTTGTAATCCTGTTCTTCGTATTCATCATTATCCAGAACATGGTCTATACGATGATCGTATCAAGAGATATACCGCTTCATAAGATCTATAAGAATGCGTTCCTGTTCTTCCTTTTGAAGTTCGGTCCGTGTCTCGGTCTTATCCTGATGCTGATAGTAACTCTGGTTGTTATCCCGTCTATGCTTCTTGTTACTACAACATATTTTGCATATGCCATAGTGGTCTTCTACTATATCGTGTTGATCTTCGGCGTAGTTCAGTTCTCGATCGCATACTTCACGGGCGAGCTCATCAAAGAGTATATAGCGCCCAAGTCCGGCGACTATGACTATGAAGACGGCGCGGACGATGAGTACGGCGAGTACGACGGTGAAGACGCGGATGACGACGCGGCCGGGGAAGGCGATGGAAACTAGTTTCGCGGATCTTCCCACTCTTCAAAGCTCGGTGTTTGCAGCCCTTGTGCTGTTTGTTGTCACTACGATCGCGTTTATCTGGCTTGCAGTCCTTTATGTAAATAAGAAGAGCAACGGCAGACCCGATGATTCGGAACTTTATATTGATTGCGCTTATTTCTGCGAGATAGGCAAACGCCCTTCCCAGCAGGATTCCGTATTTATATCCAATCTTGCTGATTACCGTAAATACGGTATAACCGCGCTTGTTGCCGACGGTATGGGCGGCATGGAATACGGCGGCGAGATATCGGAAAAGATCGCGGATTTTGTAAAAGACATGTGTCCCATGTCTTTTTTTGCTACTGAGCAGAATGCAGATGAGTTGAGACGCTTCTCCAATAAACTGTACGACGAGTATAAGCTGTCGGGAGGATCCACGCTTGCGATGGTCCATATTACCGGAAGTTTCATGAATTACTACAGCGTCGGCGACAGCGATATCATTCTTATAAGAAACGGTATTCCTACGATACTTAATCCCAGACAGAATTATATGGCGCTTCTTATTAAGTCTCTTTGCCGTAATAACAAGCAGACTGTTACGGCTTACAGTAACCCCAAGGCGCGATCGCTGATCGACTTTATGGGCAACAGGAATCCGCGCGTTATCTATACGAAGAAACCTATCAGGATCTTTGACGGTGATAAGATCATTGTAAGCTCGGACGGCCTTACGGATGCTGTCGCGCTTCGTAACTTTCATCATTATCTTAAGGATTCCGCAAGTTCGACCGCACTTGAACTTAAGCGCGCGGTGGCTGCCAGAAAGCGTCCGAAACAGGATAATTACACCGGTATCGTCTTTACGATAAAAAGGAGCTTCATGTGATAGAGAACTATATACTCATGCATAAGGGAGGACAGGAAGAATACCGCGACAACGTATTCGTCAACTATTCGTCCGCGCTTACGCTCGCGATACTGTATCTGCCTAATGAAGCGGAATTCTCCGTCGCGGATGAGGCATCTGTGTCCGCTCTTGTGCAGGGAAGTTCCAAATTAAGATTCAGAGATCTTTCCGAGTCGATATATCCGATCCTTACCAATCTGAAGAATTACATGCTCATAAGGATAGATGACAAGCATATAGAGATAGAGCGTCACGGTAAGGTCTATGCCTATATAGTTCAGAACGGCGAGCTTAAGATGCTTCCGAACGGCATGACTTCACTTGAAGATGAGGACCGTGTCATCTGCTGTACCGGCGAGTTTTTAAAATGCCTGAATGAGATCGCGATCCTTTCCGATGCCGTAGTATCCGAGAGTGCGGAAGAGTGGATGGATAATCTTGTCTGCCGTATCTCAGATAAAAACCGTCTGTCCGAAGGTAATCTTACAGCCGTTACTATGATCGTCCGTTCGGGCGATTAATTCCGGTTAACCGTAATACTCTTCGTAGAAAGACTTGGCAAAGTCTCCGAGGCAGTCCTCTGCGATAGCTTCTCTTATCTTCTCCATAAGTTTAACCAGGAACCAGATGTTGTGATATGTACACAGTCTCTGTCCGAACATCTCCTTGGCCTTAAGAAGGTGTCTTACATAAGCTGCCTGGTAGTTCTTGCATGCATAGCAGTCGCAGTCCGGATCCATGGGTCCGAAGTCTTCTGCATAACACTTGTCTCTTATGATCCTCTTGCCCTTGGAAGTCGTGATCGTACCGTGTCTTCCGAGTCTTGTGGGAAGGACGCAGTCAAACATATCGACGCCTCTTAATGAACCTTCTATAAGATAGTCGGGAGTACCTACACCCATGAGATAGCGGGGCTTCTCCTCGGGCATAAGAGGGACCGTGCAGTCGATCATCTTAAGGAACAGATCCTTCGGCTCGCCTACGGAGATACCTCCGATGGCATAACCCGGAAGATCTCTTGACGTGATCTGCTCCGCGCTTATGGCTCTTAAGTCTTCATACATCGAACCCTGGATGATACCGAACAGTGCCTGTGTATCGGGATTCTTATGTGAGTCGATACAGCGGTCGAGCCATCTGGTTGTTCTCTCGAGGGAACGCTTCGCATAATCGTGAGTAGAAGGGTAGGGGCAGCACTCATCGAAAGCCATGATGATATCCGCACCCAGGTCGTTCTGGACCTGCATGGATAACTCGGGTGACAGGAACTGTCTCGAGCCGTCGAGGTGGGATCTGAACTTAACTCCTTCTTCGACGATGTCCTTAGGCCTCGCAAGTGAGAAAACCTGGAATCCGCCGCTGTCCGTGAGGACCGAGCCCTTCCAGTTCATGAACTTGTGAAGGCCTCCTGCTTTGGCTACTATCTCACTTCCGGGACGAAGCCAGAGGTGATATGTGTTGGACAGAATTATGCCGGCTCCCGTGCCTGTGACTTCCTCGGGACTCATGCCCTTGACGGAAGCCTGCGTTCCTACGGGCATGAAAGCGGGTGTGTCGAAAGTGCCGTGAGGCGTGTGCACACGGCCGAGTCTCGCTCCGGTCTGCTTACATGTGTGGATATGTTCATACCATACGGGATAATTACTCATGCTCGGGGAACCTCTTAAGATCTGTGATAAACATAGCATCGCCGAAAGAGAAGAATCTGTATCTCTCCTTAACGGCTTCGTTATATGCATTCAGTACGTTTTCTTTGCCTGCCAACGCCGATACGAGCATTACGAGCGTCGACTCGGGGAGGTGGAAGTTCGTGATAAGTGCATCGATGCACTTAAATTCATAGCCCGGGTAGATGAAGATCTGCGTGTCTCCCGCACAGGGCTTCATCTCGGGATCGGAAGCTGCTACTGTCTCGAGTACTCTTGTTGAAGTTGTACCTACGGATACGATGCGTCTGACTTCTTTACGGGCTGCGCGTACGATGTCGGATGCTTCCTGCCCGAAAGTGTAGCGCTCGGAGTGCATCTCGTGCTGTTCTATGTTGTCGGACTTAACGGGACGGAACGTTCCTAAGCCTACGTCGAGTGTTACCTCTGCGCGTATTACACCCATGTCATCGAGCTCTTTCAGAAGCTCCGGCGTGAAGTGAAGACCTGCCGTAGGTGCTGCAGCCGAGCCGGGAATCTTGGAGTAGACTGTCTGATAACGCTCTCTGTCAACGAGCTGCTCGTGGATGTAGGGCGGAAGGGGCATGGTGCCTGCGCGGTCAAGGACTTCCTCCCAGATGCCGTCGAAATCGAACCTCATTATTCTGTTGCCGTCGGGAAGAACTGCTTCGCACTCGGCTTCAAGCTCGCCGGGAATGAAAGTGACGCGTCTTCCTTCTCTTACTTTCTTTCCGGGACGGGCCAGTGTCTCCCAGCGCTTCTCATCAAGTCTCTTAAGAAGGAGGATCTCAACTGCAGTTCCCGTATCAGATCTGCTTCCCATAAGTCTTGCGGGGATGACTCGCGTGTTGTTTACAACCAGAACGTCTCCGGGGATGAGCAGTTTCTTTATATCGTAAAAATGTCTGTGAAGTACAGATCCGTCATTCTTATCCAATACCATTAATCTGGAATTTGAACGTATGTCCAGAGGGTGCTGGGCGATAAGTTCTTCAGGTAAGTCGTAGTAAAAGTCGGAAGTTTTCATTATTATCCTCTGCTGATTGATTACAAATAAAAAGATTATACCAAGAAGAAAAAGATTTGTTTCTTAAATTAATTAACAAAATCTAAACACAAAATGCCTGTAATGCACAGCTTTATGATAGTAATATTTAATTACGTAAAGTAATAAGGAGGTATTTACTATGAGATTTGGAAAAAACATTAAGAAAAGGCTGGTTGCTGTTGCTCTTACCGTGGCTATGGCATTCGCTGCTTTCCCCGCAGGGACTGCACTTGCCAACAGTAAGGTAAGCGACCAGCAGTATCAGAATCTTTGTACATACTACGATAATGCTACCGCATTCCTTGTTTTGTACGGAGATAAGATCCCTGCGGATGTATATGCGGCATTGGATACGGCACGTAATAATGCTTATCCCGTATTTGAGGACGGTGATGAGTATGCATTCGGTATCGCGATCAGCGGCTTAAGGATGCAGCTGTCGGTCGCACAGGCTGCTCTTATGAATGATCCTACTCGTGCGAACGGTGCCCCCGGTGCAGTTATGGGAACATTCGAAGGAATCAACGAAGGTATCGGAATCCTTACGGGAGACGCTGCTGTAAATGTAGCAGCAACTTATTCATCTTCACGTAATCTTCCGATCTATATGGCAAAGTCCAGGATTACCGGTGAGTTTGTCGACAGAATCTACAGATCCGTCCTCGGAAGATCATCAGATGATGCAGGCAGACAGTACTGGGTAACCGGAATCGAGAACGGAACATATAATCCCGATGATGTAGTGCTTACTATCCTCAATTCTCAGGAGTTTGTCGGAAGAAATCTCAACAACGAACAGTATGTCACTGCTCTGTACCAGGCATTCCTTAACAGAACACCCGATTCTTCAGGTCTTGCCAACTGGGTAAATGCTCTTAATAACGGAGCGAGCAGACAGGATATAGCCAGAGGATTCGCTTCTTCAGCCGAGTGGGGGCTGATCTGTGAATATTACGGATTAGAAGGCTGATGATATAAGAATTCTTAATTACTTAACAAACGCCGCTTCGCTTGAAGCGGCGTTTGTCTGTTATAATGATATCTGATTTAAGTGGAGGCACGTACATGAAAGATTATGTCATCACAATATCGAGAACATTCGGAAGCGGCGGTAAGCGTATAGCCAAGAACCTCGCCGATAAGCTCGGAATCAGATACTACAACAAAGGTATCAAGAACTTAAGGTCCGGTAAGGTCGATATCAGAAACCTTATAAGCGAAGGCGCAGGCGATACGATCGAACCCGAGAAGGACTTCGAGTATGATGCTGAGCTTTTCGAGAAGCAATCGCAGCTTATTAACCTTCTGGCTGACAGCGAGTCCTGCATTATCGTAGGCCGTTGTGCCGACTATGTTCTGTCAGGACGCCCCAACGTGTTCAGTTTCTTTATCGATGCTCCCAAGGAGTACAGAGTAAAGAATATCGCCAAGAGAATGAAGTGCAGTGAAGAGGATGCCGAGAAGTATGAGGCTATCTCCGATAAGTACAGGAAGGACTTCTACGAGGCATATACAGGTAAGGTGTTCGGTGATCCCGAGAATTACGATATGTGTTTCGACGCCGCCGAGATGGAGCCGGAGGAGATAGAGGAAGCGATCCTCGATTATGTGATCAATAAGCTTGATGAAGCTGAATAATAAGTAGCAGGAGAGAACGTACAAATGGGTAAGACACTGATAGCCTACTTTTCAAAGGCCGGTGAGAACAACGTAAACGGAGACATTATCAATCTTCCTAAGGGAAATACAGAGATAGCGGCGGAGTATATCAAGGAATTCATCCCTGATGCGGACATGTTTAAGATCGACCCCGTAGAGCCGATGCCCGAGTCCTATGAGGACTGCTTTGCCAAGGCTAAGGTAGATCAGAGTGCGAATATGAGACCGGAGATCAAGAACTGTCCCGAGTCCATCGACGAGTATGATACGGTTTATCTCGGAGGTCCCAATTATATCGAGACTTATCCGATGGCAATGTTCACATTCCTCGAGAAGTTCAACTGGGAAGGCAAGACCATCAAGCCTTTTATCACTCACGAGGGTTCCTCATTCGGACGTGCGATCGATGATATAACAGAGATTTGCAAGGGCGCCGAGATCAAGGAAGGACTATCCATTCACGGAGCAGACGTAAGGGGATTCAAGATCTATATAAAGCGCTGGATCAGACAGTAACTGCCCCAATATTCACAAATACTTTAAATATAAAAGCGGGACTTACCATTTAAAATGTTATCAGACATTTTGAGGAGGTCCCGCTTATGGCTTACCACGCAAGAACCACTGACAAGATCACCCCCGAAGAGACAGCTCACAGCAATACAGTAAGAAAACTTGCAGGCGAATGCGTAGTCGTTCTCGAGAATGACGGGACGCTGCCTATCGAGAATCCGGGCAAGGTCGCACTGTTCGGCAACGGCGCCCGCCACACGATTAAGGGCGGTACCGGAAGCGGAGATGTTAATTCAAGATACGTAGTTAATATCGATGAAGGTCTTAAGGATGCAGGATTCGAGGTAACGACCGGAGCCTGGCTCGATGAATATGATGCGATAGTAAAGAAGCATCTTGATGACTATATGGCAGAGGTAAGACGCCGCTGCGAGAATACGGGATATAACGAGATAACTGTTATGCTCGAGTTCGCGCCGTCCGTTCCTCCCATGCCGCCGATCGATACTTCTGATGAGGCAGATACTGCTATTTATGTTCTTTCAAGAGATTCCGGCGAAGGTTATGACCGTAAGGCGGATAAGGGCGACTTCTTCCTGACGGATGATGAGGAAGAAGCGTTCGAGACCATTACTTCAGCCTATGCAAGAAGTATTCTTGTGCTTAACGTCGGAGGCATCATATCTCTGGGCAAGTACGCGAAGAAGTTCTCTTCCGTAATCCTTCTTAGCCAGCTCGGTAATCTTACGGGTAATATATGTGCTGATGTTATTACGGGTAAGAGTGATCCGAGCGGAAGACTTACGGATACATGGGATTCCGATTACTATAAGTATCCCAACAGCGAGACTTTCAGCCAGAACAACGGCAATACAGACGATGAGTACTATACCGAGGGACCGTACATCGGTTACAGGTATTTTGATTCGTTCGGTGTTAAGGCGGACTATCCGTTCGGTTACGGTCTGGGATACACATCGTTCGATACTGATCTTAAGTCTGTTAAGGTGAACGGACTCGAGGTCGAGGCTGAGTTTAATGTAGCAAATATCGGTCACCGTTCAGGCAAGGAAGTAATTCAGATCTATGTGGCATCGCCTCATGAGATACTCGATAAGCCTTTCAAGGAATTGGTTGCTTTTGCTAAGTCCGATCTTATCGAGCCCGGTAAAGAAGCGTCGGTAAAGACATCGTTTAATCTTGCCCAGGTCGCATCCTACTGTGATAAGTGTGAATCGAAGGTGCTCGAGCAGGGTGATTACTTTGTTCTCGCGGGAAAGAATTCCGATGACGTTACCTGCATCGCGAAGCTTATCGTTACGGATAATATCGAGACGGAGCATCTCAAGAATGTATTCGGACAAAGCGGAATTACCGAAGAGTTTACCAATCCCGGCAATGCGGCTCCTATAGATGACTTCGGAGTCGGGGAATTCACGATCGATGCATCGGGAGTAAAGCTTTTCGAGGCGGAGTATAAGGAGACCTGCGAAGAGCTTGTCGATGCAAGGCAGGGGGAGACGTTAAGGTTCGAAGACGTACTGGCGGGTAAGGCTACTGTAGAGGAACTTGTCGCACAGCTTAAAACGGAGCAGATGGCGGCTCTGTGTGTCGGAGACTTCGGCGCGGATCTTGATCTGGCTGTTGTAGGAAATGCTTCCGCTCAGGTGCCGGGCGCTGCTGCTGAGACGATAGCTACTTATGAGAAGGACAGAGGAATTCCTTCGATGATACTTGCCGACGGTCCTGCAGGATTAAGACTTTATCCGCACTTCAAGGCTACGAAGGACGGCAAGAGGATCCCGGGCGGTGATAAGTTCGGTATGTCCTTTGTACCTTTCCCGGATGATATCCCCGATGATGCTGTCGACTACTATCAGTACTGTACGGCGATCCCGATCGCGACGGCGCTGGCGCAGAGCTTCAATATGGATCTGATAAGTGAGATCGGCTCCGCGGTCGGCGAGGAGATGAAGGAGTATTATGTCCAGTTCTGGCTCGCTCCCGGAATGAATATCCACAGAAATCCTCTGTGCGGCAGAAACTTCGAGTACTATTCGGAGGATCCGTTCCTGTCGGGTATGTGTGCTTCTGCCATGACTGACGGCGTGCAGAAGTGGGGTATCGGGGGAACGACCATCAAGCACTTCTGCTGTAATAACCAGGAAGTCAACAGAATGTATTCGAATTCCCGTGTAAGCGAGAGGACACTGCGTAATCTGTACTTAAGAGGCTTCGAGATCGCAGTAAGAAGATCACAGCCTTATTCCGTAATGTCTTCTTATAACCTGCTTAACGGCACGCATACTGCGAATCATATCGGCCTTTGTAAGCGGGTTCTGCGTGATGAATGGGGCTTTAAGGGCGTAGTTATGACAGACTGGTTCACATCGCAGGCCGTATTCGGCTTAAGCGACCCCTCGAAAGCAAAATATCCGCACTCTTCAAGCGTCGAATGCATAAGAAGCGGAAATGATTGGCAGATGCCGGGTTGCAAATTGAATGTAACTGATATAATTGATGCGGTGAATGACGGCAGTCTGCCCAAGGCTGACTTGCAGTGGTGCACATGCAATATTGTAAGAATGGCGGCAAAGTGTTTCAAAGATGGAAGAACTGTTTGATTCCGAAGCTTTTAAACTCAGATATGATGAACAAACCAATTCTTGTGTTCTGACACACAAGACGTACGGGGACAGAGATAACTTCAGAACCCCGTTGATGCATGCGGTCGAGATAATAAAGAAGCATGGCTGCGGTAATCTGATCCTTGAAGATGCATGCGAAGAACGCATGGAGTTAAGTGATGACGATCTTAAGTGGATAAAAAAGATCATAATATCGAAGTTAAAGGAGTCTTCCTGCACGCATATTTATTTCGTTGTCGGGGAGGCGGAAGCAGGTTCCGGCTGCGATGATCTGCCGTACAGCCTTTTCGCGGATAAGTTTAAGACGGATAAGGTTGTATCGGAACAGTTCGCACTCATGATGATACAGAACAACTGCGAGGTGAGTCCCGCGTCTGAAGTAAGTTCCATGTCGCGCGAGCATGCGCTAATCTATATGGGCCTTCCGATGGATGCCAACGACTTCATGATCGACGAGAAGTTCTGGAAGTTAAGCAAGCAGTACAGGGGAGACAATTCCCCTGAGGGTAAGCAGAAGATCGCCGATCTGTCTGCCGCTTACGATATAGCGACGGGCCGCCGTGACGAGAGAGTACAGAAGGCGCAGCAAAGAGAGATGGAGCGCAAGTACTTCGGCAAGACCGGGGATGAGTGGCGTACATATTTCTCTTATACATGGTACAAGTATCTTATAGGCGTGATCCTTCTGTTCCTGCTCGGAAATATCATATATACAATGATCACGAAGCCCGGTTATGACAGCGGAATTCTTTCCATCGGACATTTCTCCAATGAATCCGAGTATATCGAGGATTTCATGACGACGAGACTCGGCTTTACGAATCCTCTTGTCGGCTTTGTCGATATAGTAGTTCCTAACGATCAGGGTCAGTCCCAGCAGGCGTATGCGGATCAGTCGGCATCTACGCTGATGCTGTCCTGCCCGAACGTGCTCGTGTTCGATGAGGCGACGATGCCGTATTACTATTCGAATCTGGATGATGTCAGTTCGCTCTATAACTTCCTTCGCGAGAATCTGTCGGAAGAGCAGTTTGCCAAGTTAAGACCTATATATATGAGCGAGCGTGATGCCCAGCAGCTTCTGTATGAATATGAGGTAAGCTACGGCGCGGAGGGCGATATCCTGGATTATGACCTGTCCGTATACGATGAGACTTCGGTCATGGTAGGTATAGAGGTTCTGGATCAGGAGGCGATTAGTGCCTTAGGGTATGAGAACCTGTGGCCCGATTACGAGCCGTCACTTGTATTCTGCGTATATGTGCAGACAATGGATTACAGTGATTCGGAGCTTATTGTTTATCGTCTTCTTGATGCGGTTCTGTGATAAGGCCCGTAAGTCTTTTAAGATCATCGACTACTTCTGATGTGAGCTCGCGTAAAGAACCTTCCTGAGAATTATTGTCGAGCATAAGCGTTCCGAGTGCGACTCTCTTAAGTGTAATTACGGGACGCTCCCAGTGTGCGAAGATCCTTCTTACTTCGTGGGTCTTGCCTTCGGTAAGCGTAAGCAAGGCACGGTTGCCTTCTTTGATCTCGAGTACGGAAGGGTGGAGCTTTACGGGCTTATCCATATCGGTAAGAGTAATGCCGTCTGCCGCTTCATTTATCTGTGCTTCAGTAAGCGCCGGGCCTTCGTAAGTGACTTCATATACTTTCCTTATGCCGTAATTGGGTGATGTGAGTCTGTGCGACAGCTCACCGTCGTTGGTAAGTATCAGAAGCCCGGTGGTATGGAAGTCGAGTCTTCCTACGGGGGATATCTTTCTGTTAATGAGGTTCGCGGGGATAAACTGACCTACGTGGGGAAGTCTTTTGTCTTCCATGGCCGTAAGAACACCGTCAGGCTTGTCGAAAAGCAGGTATATGTTCTCCTTAATCTCGGCTGTGCTTCCGGCTACTGCAATAGTGTTGAGCTCGTCGTCTTTTACCTTGTAGCCGGGATCCTTGATGACTTTGCCTGCGACAGTAACCTTTCCCTTGGATATAAGGGATTTTACTTCGGTTCTGGTGCCGTATCCTGATGATGCCAGTGCCTTATCGAGTCTCATGATTCTGATTATAACTTATCGTGTATAATTTACATCATGAGAACGATCAACCTCGAAGCCGGAATGCCGTCCTCTCAGGATGCGATGAATACTCTTAATAACCGTATCTATGCGGAACGTGCGACAGGTGCGCGCTGTGTAAAGATCATCCACGGATACGGATCGACGGGACGGGGAGGTATAATCCGCAAGGAATGCAGAAGAAAACTTCTCGAGTACAAGACCAGACGTGTGATCAAGGATACATGTCCCGGCGAGAAGTTCGGACCGTTCTCGGAGGAGGGAAGACGCTTGTCTGCCGTGTGCCCTGAAGTGCGTAATGATATTGACTGGGGCAGGGATAACACCGGAATCACGATAGTTTTGATTAAGTGAGGAAGATATGACTACAGAAGAGTTTAATGCCAAGTGGAGCGAGTTCGAGAATGCATGTAATTCGTGCAGCAATTGTCCTTTAAGAAGTAATGCGACCAATACTGTAATTTACAGAGGCGGACGTCAGGCTCCGCTCATGATAGTAGGTGAGGCGCCCGGTGCCAACGAGGATATCGAGGGCCGTCCTTTTGTAGGACGATCCGGCCAGCTTCTTCAGAGCCTGCTCGCTTCATACGGATTCTCTGATGAGGATTACCATATATGCAATATCTGTAAGTGCCGTCCTCCGCAGAACCGCCGTCCCGAGCCTTCGGAGATATCGGCTTGCAAGAGACTTCTTGCCATGCAGTTCAGACTTGTCCGCCCCAAGGTCATCCTGCTGTGCGGCTCAACTGCATATGAAGGCTTCTTCGGACAGAAGGTTAAAATGGGAGATGTGCGCGGCCGCTTTATCGAGAATAACGGTTATTACATAATGACGACTTACCATCCGGCTTATGCCCTGCGTGACCCGAAGCAGAAGATCCCTATCTACGAGGACATGGGGAAGGTAAGGGCGAAGCTTGAAGAATTGGGGATTTTTAAGCCTTTGGAGCCTCTTAATCCGAATGCCTGAATAAGCTATTGAATTTTGAAAAATGATTTGCTATACTTGCTTGCGTTGAGAAATAAACATTGCCGAATTGTGTAAGGGTAGCACTCCGGTTTCTGGCACCGTCTGTCTGGGTTCGAATCCTAGTTCGGCAGCCATAAGACCTCTCATCCAAGTGGTGAGAGGTTTTTTGTTTGTATCATTACGACAGACCGGGAAGACTGCCGTGATATTATCCTGGATTTCCTTAATAACCTTGACGAAAACTCTTGACAACGGAACTGCTGATGATATTATGTAAATGTAATTACACAAACGCGTTTACATAAAATTGCAAAGGCAGGTTCAACATGATACTTATAGTGAATACTACTGAAGACAGGGGGATAACGGGAACTCTCGCAGCACTTCTTGACTCTCAGAATAAAGAGTATGAAGTCATCGAGGCATCTTCTCTTGAGATCAAGCCATGCATCGGCTGCAACTTCTGCTGGCTTAAGACCCCGGGCGTTTGTTCGATCAAGGACGACTACGAGCAGATCTTAAAGAAGATCATCAAAGCCGATCAGCTCTGGGTCATCTCCGACACGGCATTGGGCTTCATCGATCACAAGGGAAAGAATATTTTCGACAGGATCCTTCCCATCGCGACGATGTACTTAAGATTTGTAGGAGATCAGATGAGACATGTTCCGCGTTATGACGGGCAGACCGACGTCGGCATCATCTATAAGGGCACGCTCGAGCGGGAGTACGCACAGAGATGGACGGAAAGATGTGCACTGAATTTCGACAGCAAGTCGCTCGGTGTATACGGTGAAGATGAGTTAAAGGAGGCGGCAGCATGCATGTCCTGATAATAAACGGAAGTCCCCGTATAAAGGCGCACAGCAATACAGACAAGATAATAGACAAGTTCGGCGAAGGGCTTAAGGAAGCGGGAAGCACTTACGTGCAGTATGAGGTATCTGACAGGAAGCAGTGGGATGCGATAAGGGATGCTTTCGCGAAGGCGGAGAATATCCTGATAGCGATCCCTCTCTATGTGGAGAATATCCCGGGGCTTCTTCTGGAGTTTCTCGAGACAGTTCCCGCGCGAAAAGGAGACGCGAACATCGCATTTATCCTGCAGGGAGGTTTCGCTGAGGGCATACAGCTTCGATGCGGCGAGGAGTATCTTAAGATCCTCACAAAGCAGCTCGGGTGCAATTACAAGGGCACTTTGGTAAAGGGCGATAACTTCAGCATAAGGTTCTTTGAAGGAAAGCAGAGAGATAAGGTCACGGGACCCTATAAGAATATGGGGGTAATCTTCGGAAAGAACGGGGACTTTAATGCAGAAGAATGCAGGAAGTTTACGGGTCCCGAGATTTTTCCTGCTCCCACACGTCTTTTGATTGGTACAATATTTAAGACTGTGGCGAAGAAAGGCTTCGCGCAGATTGCAAAGGGCTGGGACTGCACGACGCCGCTCGACTTCCGCCCGTACTGAAAAAGGGACATGGGACGTAAGACACAGATAACGCAGGAGATGATCCTGGAGGCTTCATATGAACTGCTCGATGAGGGCGGTATCAATAATGTTGAGATAAAGAAGATCGCCGACAGGCTCGGCTGTTCCACGCGTCCTGTAACATGGACCTTCGGAAGCATGGCCGAACTTAAGAAAGCCCTGTACTTCTATGCGGCGGGGAAAGCGTACGGTAACCTCGAAAGCAAGATGAAGGGAAAAGAAGCCGTCGAGGCGTTCTTTATCTCGGGTGTTCACTATATCTCGCTTGCCTGTGAGCATCCCAATGTGTTCCGGTTCATGAATGTGGATAATCCGATGGATACTGTCGGCGTGGATCTGGGAGAAGGGCAGAGCATATTCTCCGGGTCGTTTGATGCCGATGCAGTCGAGATCCTGTCTTCGCAGTACGATATCCCGAAGGATATAATCGCGGCGACTGTAAGGGATACGGTCATTTACACCCACGGTCTTGCCCTTATGATGATGTACGACAACTTCAGAATGCCAAAGGAAGAGGCATGCCGGATGATGTATAATGTCGGAATGAAGCTGATCTCGGATATCGGAATAGATGTCAGCTCATATAAGTTCGAGGATATGACGGGGTTCATCTGATGCCGGCACTTAAGAAGAGGAAGCTGTCTGTTGCAGCAAAAGTATTTGTGATCTGTGCGATCGCACTGCTTTATTGTCCGTTCTTCAATATGATGCTGATCGGTGTGGGATACGCAGGTGATACCCTGATCCAGATGAGGATAGGTCTCGACATGATCGCATCCAAGGGACTTATCCTTGATGATATATACAGTTGGCATCAGGGACTTAACTGGTATGCTCATGAGGAAGGCTGGTACTTACTTGTCGGCGCTGCATACAAGATTGCCGGGATCGCAGGCGTAGTAGGTCTTTCCGCGATCTTTAATTATGCGATGGCGGGGGTTATCTTCAAGAAGAACCTTGAGACTGTCGATCCGTATATCATGCTGCTTGTAGCTGCTGCAGGAAGATTCCTGTCGTTCCCGAATTATAATGCGAGACCGCATCTGTTCTCGTATCTGTTGTTCATAATATTCATCTATACGATGTTAAGCAATAAGCGCTCTGTTGTCGCCAAGTGTGCCGTGTTCTCAGTGTTCGCGCTTCTTATGGGGTGGTTCCACGGAGGCATGGTGCCGCTGCTTTTCGTTGTGTTCCTGCTGTTTATCTTCATAGAGTTCTTAAGCAGGGAGTACAAGAGAGGAGGGCAGTGCCTGCTCGGTCTTGCGGCGGGATTTGTGATGTCGCTTCTTAACCCGCTCGGCATCAAAACGTGGACGTATGCTCTGCTGCAGTCCAAGGGCGAGGAGATATGGCGGTTTAATAACGAATGGCAGCCGAAGACTTTCTCTGTGCCGGAGATAGTAATCATTCTTATCGTGCTCATCGGCTTTATCCTGGACGAGCGCCTTTATAAGTTCGATAAGAAAGTGATCGCCAAGCTGTGTCTGCTGTGCATGTTTATAATCATCTCCACCAAGTACGGAAGATTCATGAACTTCACCGCCATGATGATCGTGATGTTCGGAGGCGAGGAATTGCAGATCCTGCTTAACTGGGCTAATGACAATCTGTTTAAGATCGATAAGAAGAAGCTCGAGCTTCATGATGTCTCGTACTATATCCTGGCGCTGTTCTGCGCCGGGTTCATGATATATACTTCGGTGTTCTCGTGGATCACGTATTTCCCGACCAATACCGTGTCCGATATCTCGGGCATCGCGGCTTATGATGAAGGTGTTATCGATGTTCTGCGCGAGAAGAAATATGAGAGGATCTACAACTCGTTTAACAGCGGCACGTGGCTTGCTTTCTATGAGATCCCGGTTCATATCGATAACAGGACGGATCTGTACATGGAAGAATTCTCGGGAGAGGAATATATAAGAGGGCAGATGCTTATCACGGGTATAGATGAGATGAATGAATTTGTCGATAAGTATGATGCGGATGCCCTTGTGCTCGACCTTGAGGCGGGTACTACGGACGAGTGGTTCGCGGACGAACTTTACGCGTCAGACCGATACAGTGTCATCTACGATAACTACGTAACATCGACCTATGACCACGATTACACATACCGCTGGATGGTAGTTGAGTGTAATTAACATACAAACCTACGCGCAATATCGCTAATTTTTATTAACTATTGCGGTTTTACAGGTAAACTTTCAGATATTAAAATACAAAAATATTATTAGTAGTAGGGAGTAATCATATGCTTACTTGTTTCTCGACACTTGCTTGTCCCGATTTCTCTTGGCAGGATATCTATTCCATGGCCAAGGACTTTAACTTCGACGGAATCGAGATCAGAGGCTTGGGAAATGATATCTTTTCCGTAAAGGCGCCTCCGTTCAAGGATTCCGAATTACCCAAGACTATCGCGAAGCTAAAGCAGCTAAAACTGGAGATTCCCTGCCTATCATCAGGTGAGCCTGTTAACGAAGTTGAGACCAGAGAGCAGGCGAAGGCTGAGATCATCGCTTACTGTGAGCTCGCATCCAAGATCGGTGCGCGCTATATCAGAGTTCTCGGCGACCGTAATGCAGCTCCCGGTAAGGAAGTTGATGATGCTGTTGTCATCGAGACCATGAAGGAACTCGTTCCCGTAGCAGAGCAGTACAACGTTACGCTCCTTCTCGAGACTAACGGCGCTTATGCTGATACCAAGAGACTTAAGAAGGTTCTCGATGAGATCGGAAGCCACAAGGTTGCGGCCCTTTGGGATATGCATCACCCTTACAGATTCTTCGGTGAGAGCCCTAAGCAGACTGTAGATACTCTTGGCGAGTACATCAAGCATGTACACGTTAAGGACTCCGTTATGGAGGACGGCAAGGTAATCTACAAGCTCATGGGTACCGGTGACATGCCGTTGAAGGAGACTTTCGAGGCTCTTGAGGCGATTAACTTCTCCGGCTACGTATCACTTGAGTGGGTTTACAGATGGTCCAAGGATCTTCTTGATGCGAATATCGTAGTTCCTCACTTCGCGGGCTACATGGAGCAGTACAGGGATCATAAGAACAAGGAGTCCCTTCAACAGGACAAGAGGGGAACAGGAGTCTATCCCTGGCCAAAGGAAACTCTGATCGACCTGACATTCCCGGATGTCCTCGATAAGATCTGCGAGCTTTTCCCGCATCAGTATGCTTTCAGATATACTGAGCTCGACTATACAAGAACATACCCCGAGTTCCGTGACGACGTAGATAACCTCGCAAGAGCTTTCCTCGCCATGGGATGTAAGAAGGGCGATCATATCGCTATCTGGGCTACGAACGTACCTCAGTGGTATCTGACATTCTGGGCTGCTACTAAGATCGGCTGCGTACTCGTAACGGTAAATACAGCTTACAAGATCCACGAGATCGAGTATCTGCTCCGCCAGTCCGATACATGCACACTCGTTATGATCGATAAGTTCAAGGATTCCGACTACATCCAGATCATCAACGAGATCTGCCCCGAGCTCAAGACTTCCGAGCCCGGTAAGCTTAATGCGGCAAGACTTCCTTATCTGAAGAACGTCATCACATGCGAGTCCCGCGTTGACGGCTGCTTCCACTGGGATGACCTGCACGAGGTTGCCGACAAGGTTCCTTACAGCGAGGTAGAGAAGGTTCGCCGTACGATCGACAAGCACGATGTGTGCAACATGCAGTACACATCAGGTACGACAGGCTTCCCTAAGGGCGTTATGCTCACGCACTACAACGTAGTCAACAACGGTAAGGCTATCGGCGACTGCATGGATCTTTCCACTGCAGACCGCATGATGATCCAGGTTCCGATGTTCCACTGCTTCGGTATGGTACTCGCCATGACGGCTTCCGTCACACACGGCGTTACGATGTCTCCTATTACAGCCTTCTCACCTCGAAAAGGACTGCACTGCATCAACCAGGAGAAGATCACATGCTTCCACGGCGTGCCTACGATGTTCATCGCCATGCTCGGACATGAGAACTTCCCCAAGACTGACTTCTCACACATGAGAACAGGTATCATGGCAGGTTCTCCTTGCCCCATCAAGACGATGGAAGAGGTTATCGAGAAGATGCATATGCCTGAGATCGTTATCACATACGGTCAGACAGAGGCATCTCCTGCTACGACGATGAGTAAGACAACTGATACTATCGAGCAGCGTGTTAACACTGTAGGACCTTCTCTCTTCGGTGTTGAGACCAAGATCGTTGATCCCGAGACAGGAGAGGAGTTGCCTGACGGTGTTCCCGGCGAGTTCTGTGCCCGCGGTTATAACATCATGAAGGGCTACTACAAGATGCCTGAGGCTACTGCAGCAGCTATCGATGAGGACGGATGGCTCCACTCCGGTGACCTCGCTCTGAGACGCCCTGAGGACGGATATTATAAGATCACGGGTCGAATCAAGGACATGATCATCAGAGGAGGAGAGAACATCTATCCGAAGGAAATCGAGGACTTCCTTTATACATATGAGAAGATCCAGGATGTCCAGGTAATCGGTGTTCCTGATGCCGACTATGGTGAGGAGATAATGGCATGCGTTATCTTAAAGCCCGGAGTAGAGGCAACAGAAGATGAGATCAAGGATTATGTAAAGACTCATATGGCTAAGCATAAGGTTCCGAGATACGTCGATTTTGTTGATTCCTTCCCGATGAATGCGGCAGGAAAGATACTGAAATACAAGATGAGACAGGAGGCTGTAGCAAGACACAATCTTGAGAATGCAAGCAAGATCGTAACTGCGTAAAAAAACTCTTGACTTAGGGAAAAACTATTTATATACTTACTAGGCGTTTGAACCGCGAAGGTGATGATGTGGGCCTTTAGCTCAGTTGGTTAGAGCTCCCGGCTCATAACCGGTAGGTCCCGGGTTCGAGTCCCTGAAGGCCCACCACTTTCACCGCCAGATGTTTGACAAGTATATATGGGAAGATTCCCGAGTGGCTAAAGGGAGCAGACTGTAAATCTGCCGTCTACGACTTCGATGGTTCGAATCCATCTCTTCCCACCAATAAGGGTTTGCAGGAAACTGCAGACCCTTTTGTTTTGCGTGGAAACACCCGTGTTTATTGGGTTTACATGAATTTGCCGGCTAAAAGCAAAATCTTCAAGTCTCTACATAAACCTGCATTTAAACCGTATAAATTGGTTTAAATTTTGGTTTAAGCTTTGAAGTCACATCGCCTGCTTCTCTCATTCGTGTCGCAAACGTATGCCTCAGCATGTGATTGTGTACGTGAGGGAAGGGGGATAAGCCATTTACCGTGCCCTTGCTCTTAATCTCGTTGTCTATCGCAGCAGAGATCCTGTCTAAACGGTGATTGAGCTTCTTATAGTGAAACAGACCGCCTTTATCATCAAGGAAAACAAAATCCGAGTATAATCTTAATAAATAAGGTGCTGATTTCAATAAGTAGAATGGAGACATATATGAGAGAGAATTACGATATATCGGAACTTAACCCTTATTATAATCGAGACGGATATCCGGATGTTGAGGAATACAAAGATGAAAGAGGAGCTGACAAAACTTCTCGGAAACAGAGATGTGGAGATTGTTATTGAAAAATATGAATAAGAATGAGAGCAAATATTTTAAATCAGCTGAGAAGATGCATAATGCATTGATAACACTCCTTGATAGTAAGGACTTTGAGTATATTACCATTAAGGAAATATGTGAGACTGCAGGAGTAAACAGATCAACATTCTATCTTCACTATGATAATGTAAATGATCTTCTGAAGGAAACTGTGGAAGCCGTATATAAAGGCTTCTTTGGCCGCTTCGGTGCCGAGGGAGCTGAAAGCATTGATATAGATGATAAAGACGATGAGAAACTGTTTCTTGTTACCCCGGGATATCTGATGCCATATCTGAATTTTGTAGAAGAGAACAGGAAACTCTTTTACCTGATGTATGAAAAGAATGAGATGATGGGCGCCGAAAAAATCTATGAGGCATGGTTTAAGAACATATTTGGGCCCATACTTACAAGGTTCGGAGTTCCTGAAAATGAACAGCCGCTTATAATGATCTTTTATCTTAAGGGTATCATCGGAGTTGTCACTGAGTGGGTACGAGGGGGATGCGCCGAGTCCAAAGACGAGATCATAAGCGTTATACAGAAGTGTATCATCAAGCCATAGAGCAGTAAAAACAGTATATCGAACTTGCAAATCAACACTTTTTACAAAACGTGTCGGGACCTTAAGCTTTGGAATCAACACATTTTGCAAAAAGTGTTGTTCTGTTTGTACGCTCATTTTCCTATGATGTCTTTAGGATCCAAACAAAAACAAAATAAGTCGGAAAGAGAGGAAAAGATAAATGAGTAAAACAAACAGGATGTATCTGGTAACAGGAGCAGCAGGATTTCTTGGAAGCACAGTCTGCAGAAAGCTTATTGATAGAAACGAAAAAGTAAGGGCATTTGTACTTGAAGGTGATAAGTCAGCCGCATATCTTCCGGAAGAAGTAGAAATCGTATACGGAGATCTTTGTAATATAGATGACCTGGAGAGATTCTTTGAGACGCCTGAAGATACAGAGGTGATCGTACTCCACATAGCAAGCATCGTAACAGTTAATCCCGACTACAGCCAGAAAGTCATGGACGTAAATGTCGGCGGGACAGAAAATATCATAGAGATGTGCAAAGAGCACAATGTTTCAAAGCTCGTTTATTGCTCATCAACAGGAGCAATACCTGAGGAAGAGAAGGGAAGCATAAGAGAATGTGAGGGTTCGATCCCGCTTGATCCTGAGAGGATCAAAGGCTGCTATTCATTGTCAAAGGCTATGGCAACAAATGTGGTGCTCAAGGCTGCAAAGGAAGGGCTTAATGCATGTGTGGTTCACCCTTCAGGAATCCTCGGACCTGAGGACTTTGCAATGGGTGAGACCACAAAGACTCTGGTTGATATCATCAATGGTGAGATGCCCGCCGGAATTGACGGAAGCTTTAATCTGTGTGATGTAAGGGATCTGGCTGACGGACTCATTGGAGCAGCGGATAAGGGAAAAAGCGGAGAGTGCTACATTCTTGGGAATGAGCCTGTCAGCTTTAAGGACTTTACAAAGCTTGTTTCAGAGGAGAGCGGATGCAAACAGATGAAGATATTTTTACCTATATCATCAGCAAACTTCATTGCAAAGATACTTGAGAAAAAAGCCAAAAAGACAGGAGAAAAGCCGCTTATGACAACTTTCTCCGTTTATAATCTTGCAAGGAACAACCGCTTTGATTCAAGTAAAGCAAGTAAGGAACTTGGTTATACTACAAGATCATACAGAGAGACCATACGTGACGAGATCAGATGGCTCAAAGAAACAGGGAAAATAGCATAATTATTTATAGAAAGAAAAGACAGGAGAACAATGAGATGAACGATTTAGATAAGGTTTATGCGGAGAGTGTAGCAAAGGAATATATGCCCAGGGAGACAAACAAGGTCAGGCAGCTTAAAAAGCTTGATGAGAGAGCAAAGCTCCCGGCTTTCATTTCGGCAATGACACTGGGAACCATAGGAACTCTGATTTTTGGCACAGGAATGTGCTTTGGGCTGGGCGTCTTTGGAACAGAAGCAGTTTTCATGATCGTCGGAGTACTGTCGGGACTGGCAGGTGCTGCAATCTGCATCACTAACTATCCTTTATACAAGAAGCTTCTGAAAAAGGGCAAGGAAAAATATGCCTTTGAAATTCTGGAACTTGCTAAAGAGATAACAGGAGAAGCATAATGACGGAGAATAAGAATGTAGAAACAATACTTAAGAATGGTGACAAGGCTTTGTCTGGAATGCCTTATTTATTCAGATCCAAGGAGAACCTCTTAAGTGATATATAATTATGAAAATGATTATTCATATGGTCACATTCAATTTGAGTAATTAAGAGTATGCGTAGGATAGCTTTAATTACTTTGATAATACTTTTATTCTCGTCATTTATTAATATTTGGCAAAGGATAAGAGGAAAAATGAAGTATGAGGCAGTGTGACTTTCACACTGCTTTTTTATCCTTGACTTATGAATATCTGTAAGATAATATTCATATGAATATGAAATAATAAATATTCATACGGAGCTTGTTATGGCAATTGCATTTACACAGGAACAGAAGGACGAGATACAGGAAAAACTGATCGAAGCCGGATTTGAACTTTCCACCTCGATAGGATTTAAAAAGATGACGGTAGCCACGGTGGCGAAGTCGGCCGGAGTTGCTGTCGGATCCTTTTACATTTTCTTTGACTCCAAAGAGAACTTCGTCCTGGCGTTGATTAAGGAGGCAGAAAAGGAAGCAGAACTTAGGATGGCGACTGTTTTCGAGAAGGACGGAACGATATCGTTGAAGAAGTTCTTGAGTGTTTTCCGTGAGAACTTCAGACCTGAGACCAATTTTCTCCTTAAGATCAGCCTGGACGACTGGGTTTGGCTCAAGTCGCATCTTACCGATACAACTTATTTTAATACATCGAGCGACCGTCAGAAGATCGAGTATCTCCTGCCGAGGATAAAGGGCGTAAGAGAGGATATAGATCTCGGTGTCGTCGTCAACTTCATCAAGTCAATTTACGCGCTGTACCAGAACAGGGAGACATTATTCGAAGAATCGCTGGAAACGAATGTTGATCTAATATTCGATTCGATCTACCGATATTTAAAAGCGTGACGGCAGGAAAGGAGTATTGAAATGATATTAGCAATTATCGAAGGATTGGTGTTGAGTTTTATTCTTCTTCTGGTGTGTGTCATTAACATCCAGAACGGTCCCGTAGGCGGGGTTCATTACTACGAAGAGCCCGTGAAGGAGCGCGTTGTCGAGATGGGCCTTATCACGAAGGAACAGATCAAGAAGAATAAGTTATGTTCAGGAGCTGTATTTATGTCTGCGCTTCTGATAGCCGCTCCGCTGACGGTATTCTTCGTTAACAAAGCGTCGGGTTTTAAGGAATGTTTTATACAGCTTACGGTCATGTATATGGTGTGCGGATTATTTGACCGCATTTTTATAGACTGGTACTGGGTCGGGCACACGAAGGCGTGGATCATTCCCGGAACTGAAGATCTCATGCCATATATACATAAGAAAACATGGATCCAAAAGTGGGTCGCTACATGCATCGGATACCCGTTAGTTGCAGCCATACTCTCGGGAATAATGCATTTTACCTGTTGATTTTGTATCTGCCCGCTACGGGTATAATGGTTTTGATTAACAGAAAAGTTACTGACTAATATAAATGAATGTGCCATGTCATTAGGATTAAAGAAAGATACAGTTAAACTTGAAGCGTATCAAGATGCTTGGGATATTGAAGGTGCAAACATCTGTAAGAAACTCAAGGATATCCTTGGTGATGATGCAGTTGATGTTCAGCATGTCGGAAGTACATCGATCCGATGGATCTGTGCTAAGCCGATCATTGATGTTGCAGTGGCTGTAAGAGATTTCCGGGATATTATGAAGCATAACGAAGAGTTGGCAGAGAACGGAATTGTCTACAGAAGACAGGATGTTCCGGGTCAGCACCTTTACCGCTGCGGCGATTTTGACCATGATATAGTTACTCATTTCATTCATGTGGTTATTGCTGATTCGGAAGACTGGCATAATTACATTAATTTCAGGGACTATCTGAATGCGCATCCGAAGGATGCAAAAGCATATGAATCACTTAAGTTGGATCTGTGTGCCCAATATCCGAATGACAGAAATTCTTATGTTAAAGGTAAAGAAGATCTTATTGAGGATATTCTGGTAAAAGCGAATAAATGGCGCGCCGGAGATTTAAGGGGAGGGAGCAAAGACTGAATGGCTAATCCTTGGGAAGAGATAAAGCTTGATGATTATGAGAATCATATGAGTCTGGATTCTGTTAAGCAGCTTCAGACTATGAATATGATTATGAAGTCTCAGTTTAATGATTATCCGGTCGATTCGGTGATGGTTTTCGGAATTGCCGGCGGTAACGGTTTGGAGCATGTTGACCGGAATAAGTATCGTACTGTCTATGGAGTTGATATTAACGAAGAATACCTGCATGTAGTGGAGCAAAGGTATGCTGATCTATCAGATATGCTTAAGTGTATGAAGATCAATCTGATCAATGAATCAGACAAGCTGCCGCACGCAGGTTTGGTAATAGCCAATCTTCTTATCGAGTATATCGGCTATGACGTTTTTAAGAATGCAGTAGTTAATGCTGATCCTGAGTATGTATCCTGTGTGATACAGATCAATACAGACACAAAACAATGGGTCTCTGATTCTCCGTATCTTCATTCATTCGACAGGTTGGATGAAGTGCACCATCAAATGGAAGAGTCTGAACTGGATGTGGCAATGAATGAGATTCATTATTCGAAGATTCTTTCTCATAATGAACCGTTGCCTAACGGCAAAGCGTTGTTGAGACTGGATTATAAAAAGGAATGAGAGGAAGGAAGAGGAATATAGCGTGGAAATAGAATTCAGACCTGCTGTAATAGATGATGCAGAAGTTTTGGTAAATATCTATAATGCTTCCTTTTATGACGACTATGTGCGATTCGGGTCGTGCCCGGGCTACGGACAAACAAAAGAAAAGATGGATGATTCAATCCGAAAACATATGAAGCACATCATACTGTGCGATGATGAGCCAGTAGGCTGTGTATCTTGTATTAACCTGGGTGAGGGCGTGTATGAGGTCGGTTGTCTGTGCATAATTCCCGAGTATCAGGGAAAAGGAATCGGGACGCAGGCAATACGCTTTGTTAAGAAATTCTATGAAGATTGGAAAGTACTCACTTTAGTTACACCAATTGAAAAGAAAGAGAATGTGAAGTTTTATACTGAAAAGTGCGGATTCCGAATTGAATCGACTGAAAGAGACGGTAATGTAGAGCTTTACCGCTTTGTTGCCGAAAGATAACTGTCCGATCGGGGCTGAGGAGAGAATATGGACATAGATACCCTTTGTTTTTGCAGGAGTTCAGAAACGGCTTCGTAGATAAATCGTTTGATTTACTGTCATATGAAAGCAAATGAAAACAAACGATTGACTTTGAAAATGCGCCTTAATATAATAACCGCATGATTAATTTGGAAAGACGTAAGCAGATCCTCGATATACTCTCATCCGAGGGTTCTATCAACACCAATGAACTGTCCGACAGACTCGGAGTTACGGGAGCTACCATCAGAACAGATCTTCGAGACCTTGCAAGAGAAGGCGCCATCGTACGTTTCCACGGCGGCGTAAAGCTTCCGGACAGACAGCGCGATGAAGTAACAGAGAATTACATGGTGCGTTCCGTCACCAATATTGATCTTAAAAAGAAGATAGGTGAATGCGCGGCCAAGCTTGTCCGAAGCGGTGATACCATTTTCATGGATGCAAGTTCAACTGCTTTTCATATGATACCGTTTCTGAAAGATACGATGGATGTAACCGTTATCACCAACGGTATCAATACAGCCGTAGAGCTTCAAAGATACAATAATTTCAAGTCGATCATCCTTATCGGCGGTATGTTAAGACCCCACTCGGGTACCATCGAGGGCGTTATGAGCCGTGAGATGATCAACAGACTGTCAGCCGAGTTCTATTTTGTATCAGGTAACGGATTCTCGGCGGATGCGGGTCTTTCCGGTAACAATTTCTTCGAGCTTGAACTTAAGAGAATTTGTGTTGAGCGAAGCAAGAATATCGTGGCTCTCGTCGATTCGACAAAGATAGGTGATGATTCTGCTTCTGTTTTTATTGCTCCCAATAAGATAAGCTATCTTATTACCGATGATCAGATCTCGAAGGAGACTGCTGATTACATCAGGTCGAAGAAGATCAATCTTGTGATAGCCGGGGAGGATAGAAGGTGATTCAGGTAAATCCCATAATACTTCCGAGCTGGATCGGCAATAAAGCCGTGTTCCAGCAGAATGTTCCGTTCGTGATCGAAGGAAAGGCAGCTCCTTCCGCGACGATCACTCTTGAGATATCAAAGGATCCTACAGACGGACGTAAGGTATCCAAGCTCGATACGGATTACGGTACTATCTTAAGTCTTGAGACTACAACTTCCGATAAGGGTAACTTCAGATTCGACATTCCGGCATACAAGGCTTCGACCGATACTTATACATTTGTTTTCAAATGCTTTTCGAATGTTGTCAGCTTTAACGATATCCGCTGCGGCGATGTCTGGGTGTTCCTGGGGAATGATTTCCTGTGCGTTCCCATGAAGAATGCGAATGCTCCCAAGACTCCTCTTAAAAGACATGTAATGTCTAACTTAAGATTCTTCACGCCTTCAAGAAGCGGTCTTGAGACGGATGAGGAAGATATGGGATTCGAGCCCAAGACTCACTATAAGGAAGCGGGCTGGATCAAGATTACGGATACGAAGAAGCTTGCAGATGTTTCTTCTTCCGCTTTCTCTTTTGCTTATACGATCGCGGATCAGGTTAATTACCCGATCGGTGTAGTCGATCTGTCGACTCCGGAGTCTACGATACTGAACTGGCTGTCGGACGATGTTATCGAGACACAGACTGCGCTTCATGATTACATCGAAGAATTAGGTCTTATAACAGATGAAGAGCGTTATAAGGCACTGATCAAACGCGACCGTCAGATCCGCCGTGAGCAGACTTTGAAAGAGGATGTATCCAAGGGAAGAGAGAATCTCGACTTTGATCTTAATAAAGAGAATGAATATTCCGAGATGCTCGGTGAGACTACTGCAGTCGAGAATATCGAAGCTGCAGCGGAACTCGATTTCCCGACATCAAGCGGATCTTCTTTCAGAAGTGCGATAAAGCCTGACGAGAAGAGTCAGTCTTCTGCCAAGGCACTCGATTTCAATATGGTATCGAGCATGCAGAAGAAGACGGGGAAGGTAAAAGACATCGATGATTCGAAGTTTATAAAGAAGAAGTTCCGTCCGTCCACTCTGTACAGATGTAAGCTCGCGGCTTTGTCGGGGCTTTCCGTAAGAGGTATGTGCTTCTCGCCCGAAGCGGAAGAGCAGCTCTTCGGAAGATACGATCTGCTTCTTATGGGACTTCTCGGTACTTTGTCCCAGACTTTCGAGCCTAAGGAAGTATATGACGACTCACTGATGCCGTCGATTCTCTTCGTTACTATGCACCCTAAGTGCGTCGACAGGGATTTCCCTTATAAAGTGCTCGAGTTTAACGAGAATCTCCGTGAATTCACGGGTAAGCTTAATATGCCAAGCGGCCTTATAAGCCTGCATGATCTGCTGCTTCCCGATAAGACGAAGACATTTACTCTCGGCGTAAGACTTGCCGTTATCGCATTGGGTCTTCATGTTACGCCCAAGATGCCTAAGTCATGTCCCGAGTGTATCGGAGTCGAGAAGGCGGGTAATAAGCTGATCCTCGAGTTCGAGAACCTGGCAGACGGATTAAGACTTGCTGAAGGCAAGAGCGAGCTTAGAGGCTTCGCCGTATGCGGCGAGGACAGGATCTTCTATCCTGCGCAGGCACGTATCCTTCACGGTGTAAGAGTAATGGTATGGCGAGACGATATTGAAGAGCCGGTAAGCGTAACTTACGGTTTCTCTCCGTTCCCGCACGATGCCACATTCAAGAATCTTAACGATCTTCCCGTTATGCCTTTCAGATTCGACAGACTTCCTGCTTACTATGCGCCGGATCTGTATTTCTCAAGCTGCGACGACTTGGAGCTCATCGGCATGAAGGAGTGGGGAGAGGACTTCGAAGTTCTTAAGGTGTTCAGAACATTCAAGGGCAACGGAGTTATCTCTGCGGATAATATGAACAAGTCCGAGGGAAGTGCTTCGCTTCATATAAGATATGAGACGGAGAATTCTCTTTACGGCTTCGAGCCGAATCTTGATTATGCTTCTTTGATGGGACCTCTCATCATCCGTAATAAGCGTAAGATGGTCATCGATGTGTTTAACCCCGATGCCGTTAAGAAAGAACTTCGTGTATCAGGCTTCGTTACCAAGGAGATCCGTCAGTCTTTGAACTGGCAGAAGCTTGAGATAGAATGGAACAAGGACGAGGATATCGTTCTTGAGAGCCTGAGATTTACTATCGTAGATGCGTCCAAGAACGGTGAGATCTACATAGACAACATCAGGTTTATTTAAAGGAAATAATATGTTTGATAAGCTTTTGCCTGCACTTGAAGAGAGTATGAAGAGCGACAGCGGTTCAATGCCTGTCGTTTTTGAGGGGCTTGAGCAGATTCGCGAGAAGAAGGAAGCAAACGCCGAGATGAGCGTGCATCCTTTCCACGAGCTCTTCTATCTTCGAAGCGGCAGGGTGGAATTTATTTTCGATAATACAAGTCTGATCATCGATCCCGGTACTACGCTTATTATCAAGCCTCATACCGCGCATAAGATCCGTGTTATCTCCAAGGTCGCAGATACGATCGGACTTTACTTCGGTTTCAGTAAGCCCAACAACCCCGGTACTGCCCAGCCTTCTCTCGAGAGCTTTCTCGAGTTCGCGGGAAGCGAAGACACGGGTGCCGGCAGTGAATACGGCAACCATTCGTTTATTGTTTTGTCGGGTACATATAAGAAGACTATCGGCAGCCTTCTTGAGCGTATCGTAGACGAGAAGAAGGAAGACGCCATCAACAAGGATCTTATGATGGAGGTTCTGACCGTTGAGCTTATGCTCACACTCTCACGTGCCATGAAGAAGGAGTGGGAGGCTTCCCTTAAGGTTCGTAACGGCAAGGCAAGGGAGCTCGTTCTTATCGCATGCGATTATATCGATGAGAACTACGAGCGCGGCATCACGGTAGCCGAGGCGGCATCGTATGTTTTCTTAAGCCAGGGATATTTCACGAGAGCTTTTCGAGATGAGATCGGCGTGAGCCCCATGACATATCTTATGAAGAAGAGGATAGATAAGGCGTGCGAACTTCTCGAGAACGATGAGATCAAAGTCTCTGGTATCGCTTCGCAGGCAGGTTTCTCGAGCCCTCAGAGATTTAACGTAGCCTTTAAGAAGCTTATGGGCATGACTCCGCTCGAGTACAGAAAATCAAGAATAGGAAGAGGGTGAGCTCTTGTACGACTATAAGAATGATGAAGGTATTCCGGCAGAGAGCCGTGAGAATATGGATCTTCCTGCCATCGAGGATGCGGTAAGAACGATACTTAAGGCTGTAGGCGAGGATCCCGACAGAGAGGGCATTCAGGAGACTCCCCAGAGAGTCGCAAGAATGTATGCCGAGATCTTCTCCGGACTTCACCGCGACATCAACAAGGATATCAAGGTCTTCACGGAAGAAGGCAACGACGAGATGATCCTTATCGGCGACATCCCGTTCTATTCCATGTGTGAGCATCATCTGTTGCCGTTCCACGGCAAGTGTCACGTAGTATATATCCCCAAGGACGGCAAGATACTGGGCCTGTCGAAGGTCGCACGTATCGTGGACACACTCTCGCGTAAGCCTCAGATACAGGAGCGTCTTACAAGCCAGATTGCCGACACCATCGAAAAGGCTGTCGATGCCCGCGCGGTATGCGTTGTAATTGAAGCCGAGCATCTGTGCATGACGATGAGAGGTATAAGAAAGCCGGGTTCCAAGACGGTCACTTCTGCCATGAGAGGCGGATGCAGATCGGATCTTCGTACAAGAAACGAGGCATTGGCGCTTATTAACCGCCAGAGAAACGGCTGATGAATAATATCACTATATACGGAATTCTTAATGTAACGCCGGATTCTTTCTCGGACGGCGGTAAGTTCTTTGATGTTGATACGGCTGTAGAACATGCACTTGCCATGATCGAAGACGGCGCTGATGTCATCGATATCGGCGGTATGTCCACGCGCCCGGGGTACGAAGATGTTCCCGAAGATGAGGAGATCAGAAGAGTAGTACCCGTTATTAAGGCTATAAAGGCAAAGGATCCTTCATGCGTTATATCAGTCGACACTTTCAGGGCGGGAACCGCGAAGGCTTCACTTGAAGCGGGAGCCGATATTATTAATGATATTACGGGCCTTATGGGCGATTCTGACATGGGAAAAGTAATCGCGCAGTATAAGGCGAAAGCGGTTCTCATGAGAGACGGCTTCGGGGATCCCGATGAAGGCTGGAAAGTAATGCTGCAAAGGACTGTCGATGCCGCGCATGCAGCAGGTATCGATGACAGCCTTATCGCGCTTGATCCCGGTGTAGGATTTACAAAGACCCGCGAACAGGATATCGAGCTGATTAATGCGATCCCCGAGATGATAAAGAAGTGGGGTTATCCCATATTCTTAGGTGTTTCCCGTAAGAGAGTTACGGCTGATTTCTATAAAGGTTCTACCAAGGCTGACGAGAGACTCGGAGCATCACTTGCGCTCGCACTCTGCGGCGTGGAGAAGGGTGCCGTTGAGGTAAGGGTTCACGATGTTAAGGATACATATGCCGCGATAAACGCATGGAAGAGGATATATGGATAAGATCAGTCTTAAGGAAATGAAATTGTTCGGATACACGGGCTGTCTTCCCGAAGAGAAGGAGAACGGCCAGTACTTCTATGTGAGCATAGACATGTTCGTTAAGTTCATCCCCGGTGCCGTAAGCGACGAACTGTCCGGTACGGTTAATTACGCCGAAGTCTATGAGATCGCGAAGAAGATCGTGGAGAATTCCGGGTTCGATCTTATAGAGCATCTGGCGCATGAGATAGGAAGAGAAGTGATCGCTTCCTATGATCTTGTTGATGCGGTTAAAGTAACTGTCAGAAAGCCCGATGCACCTGTTGACGGCGTGTTCGAGTCCATGGAGACCGAGATCAATATCAAAAGACGCGAGGCTGTTATCGGATTCGGCGGCAATATCGGCGACAGGAAGGAAACGATACGTCAGGCGATCAGGGAGATAGAGGATAATCCTGCCATTGAAGTCGTCAGGATATCATCGTTATATGAGACCGAGCCTGTCGGATATGATGATCAGCCTGATTTCCTTAACGGGTGTATGGCGGTTAAGACATATCTGTCTCCGTATGAGCTTCTGCATGAACTTCAAAGGATCGAACTTGATCTTCACAGAGAGCGCACCATAAAGAACGGCCCCCGTACGATAGATCTCGATCTTCTGCTTATGACCGGAGTAAGACTTGATACAGAGGAACTTACGATCCCTCATCCGAGGATGTATGAAAGAGCATTTGTGCTTGTTCCGTTATGGGAGATCGGGATGTATAACGGACCGGTCCCCGATGATAAGGATGTCAGGCTCTTCGGATCTCTTAATTGAAGTTTGACCGATAACAATATATAATTCACGGGTAATATCGAATAAGGAGATATCTGATGGCTGAGAATACACAGGCAGCAGCTTCTGAGAATAACAGAAATAATAACGGCGGCAACAGGAATAATCCCAACCGTAACCGTAACAGGAATAACAGAAACCGCAACAGGAATAATCCGAACAGAGAGAATTCCAGCCGTGAGAATCAGGGCAGGGAGAACGGCGGTAACCGTCCCGAGCGTGCCGAGCGTTCCGAGAACCGCGGCAACAGGGAGAATAACGAGAACAGAAAGCCTCGTGACAACAATAAGCCCAGAAGAGAAGGATTCGATAACCGCGACAATAGCAGGAACAGGAAGCAGCACAGAAGAAATATCGAGCCTGCCAAGCCTATTAAGCCTGCAGAAGAGACACTCGCGGATATTAAGGCCGATAACGACAGAATAGAGAAAGAGATTTGGATCGAGATTGCCGAGATCCATACGATAAAGCTTGAATGAGCAAAGGTATTTTCATTACATTTGAAGGAATAGACGGCTGCGGCAAGAGTACGCAGCTCAGTCTCTTAAAGGACGAATTCACAAAGCAGGGCATCGAGTTTATTGAAGTAAGAGAGCCCGGCGGCACAAGGGTAGGAGAGAAGATCAGAACTATTCTTCTTGACCGCAAGAATGATTCTATGACGAGAATGGCGGAGCTGCTTCTTTTCGAGGCGGCGAGAGCACAGATCACGGAAGAGGTTATTATCCCTGCTCTTGAGAAGGGTGTCAGTGTCATCTGCGACAGATTCTATGATTCGACGACCGCTTATCAGGGTTATGCCAATAAGATGGGACGCGATCTGACGGATTTTCTTAATCTTAAGGCGACGAACGAGACTTATCCCGATATAACGATACTTCTTGATATCGATCCCGAGACTGCGTGCAGGAGACGTTCCGAGAGGGGCGAGGCAGACCGCATCGAAGCTTTGGGTCTTGCTTATCAGGCGGCGGTAAGGGAAGGCTATCTTGAACTTGCCAAGGACGAGGACCGTATCAAGGTTATAGATGCGGACCGTACTCCCGAGGTTATTTATGAGGATATTCATAAGCTTATATGGGATTTGATCAGCTGATTGGACAGGAAGCCGTAAAGGCCAGACTTAAGGACATTGTGTCCGCTCCTTCAGCTTGCTCTCTTCTTTTTTCTGGTCCCGAGGGGATAGGAAAACACCTCTACGCGAAAGAAACTGCCAAGGCAGTATTATGCCGGCACAGAAATGCCGGCGGAGCCTGCGGTGAGTGCGCTTCGTGTAAGTATATCGAAGCCGGAACACATCCGGACTTGGTTGAAGTAGAGCCCACCGAAGGCCGCAAGAACATAAGGATCGCCGACCTTCGTGAGGTCGTAAGGGATGCACAGGTAAAGCCTCAGATAAGTGATCACAAGGTTATTGTCATTAATGCCGACAAGATCGCGAATGACTGTCAGAACCTGCTTCTTAAGTCGCTTGAGGAGCCTGATGAGCATCTCGTGTATATACTGCTTTGTTCTGATACATCAAAGCTTCTGGGTACGATACAGTCGAGAGTGACGGAGCTTAATTTCCGTGAATACACGGCAGAGCAGATGGAGCAGATCCTTAAAGCGCACGGCGGGGATGAACTTACTGACGAGAAGATATCTTTCCTGACGACGTTCTCTTCGGGTATCCCGGGTAAAGCCATATCACTCATCAATGATTCCGACTTTATGGAGGAAAGAGACTATATCTTCAACATGATCATGAAGATGCCGAAGATGGGTTATACGGATATTCTTTATGATGAATTCTCTTACTTTGATAAGAATCGTGATAAGATGGATGAGTTGTTGCTCCTTATCGTGTGGACTTTGGGCGATATTGCGGCTGCTATAGCCGTACCCGATCCTTCAGGCATTAAGAATGTCGATAAGAAGAAGGAAATCATCCGCTTCGTGTCGGAGAACAATGCGATCACTCTGATCAATATCAGCAATGCCGAGAAAGCCGTTACTGATTATGTCGACGCTTCGCGCGTTAACACGAGCTTCGAGACATCCTGCTGCAATATGCTCTTACGCATACATAAGGAGCTTTGTTATGAAAAAAGTCGTTAACTTAAGTTTCCGCGAGGGCGGAAAGACAACAAGATATACGTGTGAGGGTATCGACCTTAAGCCCGGAGACCGCGTTATGGCGCAGAATCAGGGCACACTCGATCTCGGTACCGTCATCGGCGTTCCCATGGAACTTGACGATAATCTCGTAAGCAATGATACCGAGCCTGTCTTAAGACTTGCCACATCCAAGGAGATCGAGAGAGGCGAATTGAAGAAGGTCAAGGAGAAAGAGGCTTACGATCTGTGCTTAGAACTCATCGGCAAGCACAATCTTGATATGAATCTTCTCGATGCGGTGTTTACTTTCGACGGCAAAAAAGTAACTTTCTTCTTTACTTCGGATAACCGTGTTGATTTCCGTGAGCTCGTTAAAGACCTGGTGTCTTCGTTCCGTGCAAGGATCGAGCTTCGCCAGATCGGATCGAGAGATCAGGCTAAGCTCGTAGGCGGTATCGGTATGTGCGGAAGAGAGCTTTGCTGCTGCACATTCTTAAACAAGTTCGCACCCGTTACGCTGCGTACTGCACGCGATCAGGGTATGTCGCTTAACCCGGGTAAGCTTAACGGAGCCTGCGGAAGACTCATGTGCTGCCTTCAGTTCGAAAAGGAAGCGTACGCGGATGCCAGAAAGCGTCTTCCCAAGCAGGGAAAGAAGATCAGAACTCCTGACGGCATGGGTGTAGTAGCAGACGTTAACTACATCGCGGAGAAAGTTACCGTTAAGTTCGTTGAGGATGATACATTTAAGCTTGAGACTTACGACTGGGAAGGTCTTGCACCCCTGAACCACGATATGAATCCGGGATGTCCGCACTGCCCGCGTAAGCAGGCTGAAGATGATACGGCTGATTACGAAGAGGATGAGTAATTTTTGAATTCTTTGTTAAAGCTGATCAGGGCTTTTGATATTTTTACTGAATTTGTGTAAAATTAACCCGTAGAATAAAACAGGAGGTTTGCAAACATGGCATATGTGATTTCAGATTCTTGCATCTCTTGCGGAACATGCGCTGACGGCTGTCCCGTTGCTGCTATCTCATCCGGTGATGCACAGTACACGATCGATGCTGAGACTTGCATTTCTTGCGGCGCATGCGCGGGTGTTTGCCCCGTATCTGCGATTTCCGAGGAATAAGAGTTATCTACCAAAAGAGATCAAAGATAAGCTGTTCCGGCAACGGAGCAGCTTTTTTGTATTGTATAATGTAACCCATGGATGAGAATAAGCTTACATTGGAAGACTTGGGACGCAAGGGGTACAGGATGTACCAGTTGAAGGACGGATTCAGATTCGGAACCGATACCGTACTTCTTGCCTGGTTTACGGCTTCTTTTGTAAAGGGTTCTGCTCCGGTAAAGATGCTCGAGCTTGGTGCCAACTGCGGAGCGGCAACTCTTCTGGTTTCTGCCCGCCGGGATAATGTGAGCATCGATGCGCTCGAGATAGATAAAGATGCATATGAAGTTCTTACGAAGAATATTGAGATAAATAGTCTGTCGGGTAAGGTGTCGGCTTACGAAGGTGATGTGCGTGAGCTTCCTTTTGATCTGAAACAGAAGCAGTATGACCTGGTGTTTATGAATCCTCCGTTCTTTAAAGAGACGACAGGACCGTCTTCGGCAAAAGCAGGACGATGTGAGCTTAACGGTTGTTTGGAAGACTTCATCAAAGCCGGGTCATCGAGACTTATACCTTCCTCGGGAATAATGACTGTTGTAATGACTGCTTCAAGGGCGGACGAAGTGATTTGTCTTATGACGGAGAACGGCGTTAAGCCTATTAGATTCATGTCCGTGCATCCGACGTCGCAAAAGAAAGCTGAGATGGTACTTGTCGCAGGCAAGAAAACCAATGCGGATACACAGCTTGAGATAATGGCGCCTTTGATATTAAATGATAAGGACAGAATGAACGATATTTATAACAAGGAGCATACGGATTGCTTTATCTTGTAGGAACACCGATCGGTAATATGGGTGATATAACAAGCCGCGCAGTTGAGATCTTAAGCGAGGTCGATTATATCGCATGCGAAGATACGAGAGTTACGGGCATCCTTCTTAAGAATCTTGAGATAGAAGGAAAGAGGCTCATCTCATACCATGAACACAACAAGGCTTCCAAAGGTCAGGAGATAGTTCAGCTTCTAAAGCAGGGATTTAATGTCGCACAGGTCTCTGATGCGGGTATGCCTGCAGTAAGTGATCCCGGAGAGGACCTTGTTAAGCTCTGTATAGAAGAAAACGTTGAGTTTACCGTAGTGCCCGGACCTGTCGCGGCGATCACCGCGCTTGTTATGAGCGGGCTTTCGACCAGGTATTACCATTTCGAGGGGTTCCTGCCGAACTCCGGTTCCGACAGGAAGAAGAGACTCAAGAAGCTTAACGAGTACGAGGAAACCATAGTTCTTTACGAAGCTCCGCACAGACTTAAGAAACTAGTGGCTGAATTGAAGGCGGAGGGCTTCGGCACTTCGAAAGCATCTTTTTGCCGAGAACTTACGAAAAAGTACGAAGAAGTGCTCAGGATGACGATAGACGAGGCATGTGATTACTATGAGAAGCATGAGCCCCGCGGGGAGTATGTAGTCTGCATTGAGCCGATGGTGCGTGATAAGAAAGTTCTTGATGATGCGGATATAGAGGAACAGGTAAGGAAGATGCGTGATTCCGGCATGCCTGTTAAGAAGATTGCCGAGGTGCTTTCGGCGGATACAGGCGTGTCCAAAAAAGAAATGTACTCGAGGGTGCTGAATCTGTTAAAATAATAAGGTAACCGCGGAGGATACCTTAATGAATGATTCCAACGGAGAGAAGATCAGTCGCGAAGCACTCGTAGCTTATGCGAAAGACTTGCCGCTTCAGTCATATATCCCTTTGGTAGAAGGGGCTTTTCTGGCAGTTGCCGTTATTGATCCATGGGAGAAAGAGATATGCTTTTCGGACGGCATGGGGAATATCCTCGGTCTTGCCGCAGGTTCTTTCATGTATCTTTCCCAGTATTACCAGTATATTCCCGCTTCCGAACGTGCTCCTATAACTGCAAGATATGAATCTGTTATCAGTGAGCTGATGGAGAGGGATACCCCGTCGATCACGATATGCCATAAGCTCTCGGGCGTTAATACCGCGGTGTACGATATCGAGATCACGATGAGAGTCGATACTCTTGAGAAGTCGCGTTTTATTCTTGCGGTTATTAAGGATAAGACGCCGGATATGAAGCTTACCGCTTTCAAGGAACTCTTCGGTCCCGATATCAAGTCTTATCTGTTCGTGTATGATACGCGTCAGGATGTCTGTTATTTGAGTGATAAGTTCGTCGAGGAATTCGACTTGAGTTCTCCCAAGATGCCGAAGTTCACGCAGACTTACCGCAAGTATATCCATCCCGATGATTCGGAGATCCTGCATGAGGCTATCCTGAAATATCTGGAGGATAATACATATGATGTAAGTCTACAGGTGAGATTCCTGGCGCCCGGAAGAGGCGAGATCTACCTTAGGACCGACGGCTTCTCTGATTACGGAAGCGACGGTCTGTATATATCCGGAATCTTCTCCGACGTAACATCATTTGTTAATGATGATTTCCTTTGGGACAATATGATCGACGGCCTTAATGCCGCGATGTTCAATACCGACCTTAACAGGAATGTTACCACCGTTTCGAAGAATATCCATGAGATCTTTCCTGATTTCCCGTTAATGGTCGCAGGTGACTTTATCGAGACGCTTGTGCCTTATGTCTTTCAGACTGACAGGCAGAGGTTAAGAAATATCCTTAACCGTTCCGTACATGAGAACGGTACGAGATTTGCGATAGAAGTCCGTATCAGAAATGAAGAAGGGAAAGCTTCATGGGTAGCCATAAGAGGTAAGTCATTCGAGAACAGAAATACGATGACCCGTATGATGACGGGAAGTATCCTCGACCTGTCTGCAATGAACGAAGTAAAGGATACATTCGAGAAGGCGGGATCGTCTCACCAGATAACGGGACTTCCCACAGTGCAGAGACTTTCAAGAGACGTGGATTTTATTATCCGGGAGGGAAGTACGAGCTGTGCTGCCGTCATCATGTTCGATATCAATGACTTCCATGAGTTTACCGACAGGTACGGCAAGGATGCAGGTGATAAGATCTTAAGAACTCTGGCGGATCAGCTTAATAATTTGCTTCCCGAGAGAGCCAAGCTCTATCATATAGGTACGGATAACTTCGCGATACTCTGGCCTGATTCATCTCAGATCAAGGCCGGCAATTTCATGAAAGACGTACTCAGCCGTACCGACGAGCCTTTTGTTATCGACGGCAGCAAGCTGTTTGTTCAGCTGATCGCATCTGCTGCGTTCTATCCTGAAGGAAGGACTGCGGATGAGCTTCTGAGTCAGGCCGAGATCACGCTTCATAAGGTTAAGGAAGACAAGAGCTTAAGGTATGCGGTATTCTCTCCCGCAGACAGGAATGAACTCCGTGATAAGCTTGATTTCCAGACTACGATCTCCTCGAACATTATTAACGGATTCGAGAACTTCATGCTCTATTATCAGCCGCTGACCGATGCCAAGACAGGAAAGCTTAAAGGTGCTGAGGCGCTTCTGCGCTGGATCAAGCCGGACGGCAATCCTGAGAATCCCGAGAAGGTCGTAGCAGCGCTTGAAGCCATCAATCAGATGGAGGCTGTCGGCAAGTGGATCCTGGAGGAAGCTGCAAGACAGTGCGGTGACTGGATCTCCAAGGGCGCTCCCAAGGAATTCTTTATTCACGTTAATGCCACGGCGGATGATCTTATAACAGAAGGATATGTTGACCGCCTGATGAGCCTTATCAAGAAGTATGATCTTAAGCCTCATAATATCGTTGTCGAGCTTACTGAAACTTCGTTGATGCAGAATATGGCTCAATGCAGAGATAATCTCGACCGTCTGCATGAATACCAGATCAAGACTGCGCTTGATGACTTCGGCTCGGGATACTCTTCATTCAATTATCTGAAGGAACTTCCCGTTGATGAGATCAAGATCGATAAGACCTTCGTCGATGATATGCTTTCCAATAAATTCGATAATACATTCATCTCCGCTATGACTATGCTTGCCCATTCCATCGGTAAGGGAGTAGTTGTCGAAGGCGTCGAGACTGAGGAACAGTATAAGATGATACGCGACATGGATGCCGACATTATTCAGGGCTATTACTTCGGCAAGCCGATGTCTGTCTTTGCTTTCTGGAATAAATACTTCATTTGATGTATAGTAGATAAGTTAATTATCTATCAGGAGGGGTTATTGCTCTATGTCAGAGAAAACACCGTTTTACATCACTACGCCCATTTATTATCCTTCGGGCAATCCGCATATCGGTCATTGCTATTCCACCATCGCCTGCGATGTTGTTGCAAGAATGAAGCGAATGCAGGGCTACGATGTAATGTTCCTGACGGGAACCGACGAGCACGGACAGAAGATCGAGAAGAAGGCCGAGGAGCTCGGCACAACACCTAAGGCTTACGTTGATGAGATCGTAGCTAACTTCAAGAAGCTCTGGGAAACTCTCGGAATCACATACGACAGATTCATAAGAACGACTGACGATTACCATATCGAGTCCGTTCAGAAGATATTCAGAAAACTTTACGACAATGGCTATATCTACAAGAGTGAGTACAAGGGTAAGTACTGTACTCCCTGCGAGTCCTTCTGGACTGAATCACAGCTTGTAGACGGCAAGTGCCCTGACTGCGGCCGTGAAGTTACGGATGCATCCGAGGAAGCATACTTCTTCAAGCTCTCCGAGTTTGCTCCCAAGCTTAAGGAACTGCTCCTTGATGAGGAGAAGGATTTCCTCAATCCTAAGTCCAGAGTTAATGAGATGATCAACAACTTCATCGAGCCCGGTCTTCAGGATCTCTGCGTATCCAGAACGAGCTTTAAGTGGGGTATCCCCGTAGATTTTGATGAAGGTCATATCGTTTATGTATGGATTGACGCTCTATCCAACTATATTACTGCACTGGGTTATTTGAACGATAAGTATAACGATTACGATAAGTACTGGCCTGCAGACATGCATGTTATGGCTAAGGAGATCGTAAGATTTCACTCGCTTATCTGGCCTGCAATCCTCATGGCTCTCGGTGAGCCCCTTCCCAAGAAGGTATACGGTCACGGATGGATCACATTCGGAGACGGCGGAAAGATGAGTAAGTCTAAGGGTAATGTCGTTGATCCTTTCATCCTGAGTGAGAGATACGGCGTCGATTCATTGAGATATCACCTGCTTAGAGAGATGGTATTCGGATCTGACTGCCCTTACTCCAATGAGCAGATGTTCACAAGATATAACAGTGACCTTGCAAACGACTTAGGTAACCTTGTATCAAGAACCGTTGCAATGATAGAGAAGTACTTCGGAGGCACCTTGCCTACTGATAAGGATTTCAGCGATTCCGATGAGGAGCTTCTGTCGATGACAGACGAGCTTCCCGCTTTTGTTGATGATACATTCTCGACTCTTCGTTTCTCTGAAGGTCTCGAGAAGATCTTCCGTGTTATCGCACGTGCCAACAAGTACATCGATGAGAATGAGCCCTGGATCCTTGCCAAGGATGAGGAGAAGAAGGGAAGACTTGCAGCAGTTCTTTATAACCTTCTCGACACAGTAAGAAGATGCGCTATTCTCCTTACTCCCGTAATGCCTCATATCTGTCCTGAGATCTTTGAGCAGATCGGCGCAGATGAGTCTGCAACCACATGGGAGGCTTCGAAGGTTCGTCACGCTCTTAAGGCTGATGTAACCGTACATAAGGGAAGAGTGCTTTTCCCTCGTATTGACATAGAGAAGGAGCTTGAAGAGCTTGAGGTAATGAATAAGCCTCAAAGAGAGCTTCCTGCCGAGCCCATGAAGGAGATCACGGAATTCGATAATTTCGCGAAGCTTGATCTTCGTGCCGTTAAGGTTCTTTCCTGTGAGCGCGTACCCAAGTCCGATAAGCTTCTTAAGTTCATCGTAGACGACGGCTTCGGCGAGAGACAGGTTCTTTCCGGTATCGCGAAGTACTATGAGCCCGAGCAGCTTGTCGGCAAGACTCTCGGTATGATCATCAACCTCGCGCCCCGTAAGATGATGGGCCTTGAGAGCAACGGCATGATCATGTCCGTAAGAGACGGCGACAAGTTCAGGGTAGTCGAGTTTGGTGACGACATAAAGGCAGGAGCCGATATCTCCTGATGTCTCACAAGCATCGCGATCCGCTTTACCTTCAGGGGTACAAAGGAGTATTTGACACACACGCGCATCTTTATGATGCGCGTATTTTTCAGGATGCCGAGAATGTGCTTAACCGCGCTCTGGAGTGCGGCGTGGATACTGTTCTCGTTCCCGCTGATAACGAGGAGACAAGCAGGCTTGCCGCGGACTATGTGCAGAAATGGGACGGATTTAACGGTATTGATCTGTATTGCTCTGTAGGCGTGCATCCGCATGAGGCTTCGTCTTATACAGATGACACGGAAGCGTTCCTTACCGACATGCTTTCCAAGCGCGATGCGTACAAGATAAAGGCGATAGGGGAGATAGGACTTGATTACTACTATGATCTGTCTCCGCGTGACGTACAGCGTGAAGTGTTCAGGAAGCAGCTGAAGCTTGCGTATGAGCTCGATATACCCTTTATTTTGCACGAGCGTGATGCGACACAGGATTGCATAGATATTCTCAAGGACGCGCATAAAAACGGCATGCTGCTGCCGACACCGGGCGTATGCCACTGCTGCTCATGTTCTGCCGAGATCGCGAAGATCCTTCTCGAGATGGGTTTCTACATAGGTTTTGACGGTCCACTTACATTCAAGAATAATAAGAAGACTCCCGGAGTGCTCGAGATATGTCCTTGGGACAGGATTGTTGTGGAGACGGATTCGCCGTATCTTGCTCCTGAACCGAACAGGGGCATGACTAATGAGCCTGCTTTTGTTACATTGGTAGTGGACAAGATAGCGCAGCTTAAAGGCGTTGATCCTGCCGAGGCTGTGCGTATAACATCCGAGAACGGCAGAAAACTGTTCCGGATATAAAGTGAGGTATTAAAGTGAAGACTAAAGAGAAGGTTCTTATTGCAGTTACGATTATAATGGTGCTTGCACTTGCTGTGTGCGCATATTATGACAGGACATCTGCTCTGATGGCCAGGACTCTTGCTTATGAGCTTCCTGCGGACACCAAAGTTGTTGATATCGATAAGCACGGATTCATGTTCTACCGTGTCGGCTATGAAGCGAAGGTGGAGATCAATCCCGAGAATCCCGAAGAGATCCTGGCGATGTTCGCTACAGCTTACGGCAACACGGGAGAGCAGCTGAGTCACAGTGATTTTGAAGCAACATCCGCCTATATGTTCGAGAACTATTACTCATACGTTTCTCTTAAGCCGCAGCCGCTTCCGGGAACGGGAATATGGATGCAGGATTCGGATACTGCAGACGGTCACCACATACTTCACTTCATCGATCTGGAGGAAGGAAACCACGCGTATCTGTACATTTATTACGTCAGATAAATAAGGTCAAAAATCAATTCGAAAAAAATTGAAAAAGAAGTTGACATAGCCTATGACTTTCGATATACTTCTTTTGCGCTTCGAAGAGGAGCACATACCAGCAACTAGAATGGAAGCTTAGCTCAGCTGGGAGAGCATCTGCCTTACAAGCAGAGGGTCACAGGTTCGAGCCCTGTAGTTTCCACCAATGGCGCAGTAGTTCAGCTGGTTAGAATGCCAGCCTGTCACGCTGGAGGTCGAGGGTTCGAGCCCCTTCTGCGTCGCCAATTATCACCGGTGCTTCGGTACCGGTAATAATTTGCCCAGATAGCTCAGTCGGTAGAGCAGGGGACTGAAAATCCCCGTGTCGGCAGTTCGATTCTGTCTCTGGGCACCAAATGAAGCTGTCTTATACGGACAGCTTTTTTGTTGCAATTAAGTTATAATCTACAGAGTTAATTTTATTCGGCGGAGCTCATAGTGTTCTTAATCGATTGTTTATATTACCTTATCATACGACCTCTTGAGCTCTTGTATGAGTTTGTTTTTTCTGTTTCGTATAAGTTCTTCGGTAATCCTGTTCTTTCAATAATACTTTTGAGTATATGTGTCGGTTTCTTGAGCCTTCCGCTTTATAAACATGCCGATAAGCTTCAGGCTGAAGCTGAGGACGCCGAGAACAAACTTAAATATTGGAAATCCCGTATAAAGAAATCGTTCAAGGGAGATGAGCAGATAATGATGCTTCAGGCATATTATCGCGAGAATAATTATCATCCTTTGATGATAATGAGAAGTTCTGTTTCTCTTCTTTTGCAAATACCTTTTTTCATAGCTGCATTCAGGATGCTTTCGTCTTGTATGGTACTGCGCGGTGCGTCTTTCGGACCAATTGCAGATTTGGGGGCTCCTGACGGCATGATCAGTATAGGATCGTTGGATATAAATGTTCTGCCTGTTCTCATGACTCTGATCAACATCGTATCAGGAACGGTCTATTCAAAAGGGAAAACAATCAGATCAAAGATCCAGCTTTATCTGACCGCGATGGTTTTCCTGGTGATTCTCTACGGTTCTCCGTCAGGACTTGTTCTGTATTGGACGCTGAATAATGTCTTTTCCCTTTTTAAGAATATCTTCATGAAGCTGATACCTTTTCGCAGTTTCAAGGAGACAAATCACGGTTCTGTAACTAAAGACGGTACAGTTATTTTTGTGTTAAGTTCCGTAAGCTGCAGTATCTTCATCGGACTTTATATTCCTGCTTTGTTGTTTGAACCGACAGTCGGTGATTTTCTGTCCAATTACAGCGATATCAATCTTTTGCATTTCCTTTTGATCTCTTTGCTGATATCTTTTGGCATTTTTACAGTCTGGGGAGGAATATATTTTTTTGTTACCGGGAAGCAGTTTGTTATTAATTGGCTGATCAGCTCTGTTTTGCTTGTTTCCATAGTTGATTATCTTCTGTTTGTTCCGAATAACGGTTCAATTAACAAGTATCTTTATTATCTTGATTACCGCAGTAATGTTTTTTCAGACGGCATAAACAACGCTCTGTGTCTTTGTGTAGTTGTATTGGCAGTTGCTTTTGTGATGCTGAAATTCCCGCGAGTTATCAAATATGTTCTTATCACGCTGTTTGTTGTAATCTTTTCCATATCTGTGATTAATACGGTAAAAATCTCTCGAGAGAATAAAGAGTATGACTTTATAAAGAACCAGAGAAATCTGCCTGTGCTAACCCTGTCAGCTGATAAACCGAATGTTGTAGTGATCATGCTCGACCGGGCTACCGGTAGGCTTACTCCGTATATCATGGATGAGATACCGGGGTTAAGAGAGCGTTTTGACGGTTTTGTTTATTATGATAACTCCTTGTCATTTGCTCAGAGGACGCTGACCGGATCTGCTGAAGTTTTCGGAGGGTATGATTATACGCCTTCCTGTATGAATTCAAGGTCTGATATCCCTTTGGTTGACAAGCAGAATGAGTCCCTTCTTGTTTTGCCGCGGCTGTTTGGCGATAACGGATACAATGTTACTGTATGTAATCCTTCTTATGCAGGTTACAGGTTTATACCTGATCTTACGATCTATGATGATTATCCTAATGTTAATGCATATATAACAGACGGAGCATTTAATCCGTATTATGATGATATAGACGATGATTGGACGGCGTTTATGGAACGTAATCTATTTGCGTATTGCCTGAGGTGTTCTTCTCCCGTCTGGTTAAGAGATCTGTTGTATGATGACGGTTATTATAACGATACAAATCGCAGAATGTCCGAAGTCAGTTATGTTCAGCGTATGACTGATATATCGCATGCAACCGGGTGGGATTACAGTGTGCTCGATCCGTATTATTCGTTGGTCTCTCTTTCGGATTATACGAATGTTACTGACGATCCTGAGGACGAAGGATCCTTTGTCCTAATGATTAATAATACTGTGCACGAACCTGTATTGTTCGATGAAGAGGCTTTGTTCGGACAGTCTGATTATTCACTGAACTATTCTGTTGATAATTCAGTTTACGATGAAGTAAACAGTGCACGATTTGAAGTGTATGATCCGGCAGTGCAGGTCATAAGTCCTCTCAGAATGGCTCAATATCAGACTCAGGCAGCGGCGTATCTTGCACTGGCTGATTGGTTTGATTATCTGCGCGCTCAGGGTGTGTATGATAATACAAGGATTATTCTGGTTTCTGATCACGGATCGCAGCTTTGGATGTTCGGCGCTCCTGTTGATGATCAAGGTAATATGATTAATATTACAAACTTTAATTGCCTGATGATGGTAAAAGATTTCGGAGCAGAAGGTTTTACTGTCTCGGATCAGTTCATTACTAATGCCGAGACCCCTGCTATCGCATTGGACGGTATTGTAAATGATCCGGTTAATCCGTTTACGGGAAATCCGATTGTGTCGCGTCTTGGTGATGCTGACAGTTTCAGGTATTTCTCTTCGACTCAGTTTAATCCTTCTGATGCTCAAACATGTACGTTTGAGCCCGGCGATTGGTTCTCATACAATCCTGATTACGGAAATGTCTATGATGTATCGTCTTGGGATTATCAGGGAACTTATTAATATCTCATGCCGGAGATCTGCCACTCGCCGTCGATCCTGGTCAGATAGATGTGAGTAGTCGTAGGTACGATCTCGGGATCGGGCCACATCTGCATCTCCTGTTCGACGTATACCTGCATGTAGACAGTATCCTCGTTATATGCGATGAATTCCTGAACTTCTTCATTTTGCATGGTTACTGCACCGTGCCCTGTGAAGTAACGAAGAGCCGTGCTTCTGCTTATGTAGTTATAGGCAAGGCTGTCCGGAGGGAAGTACGGATCAAGTTCTGTAAGGTCCGCATCCATTGAGATAACGTTAGCGAATGTTGTCGTGAAATCTATACCGTACTGCTCAAGAGCCTCACGCTCTGCATGGTTGGTGGAATACTCTGCTCTGTAACGGTCAAAATCGGCGTTATATTCGACAGGACAGTCTGCACCCGAATAATCTTTAACCTCTACCGTAGGCTCGTAATATAGACCTGATACGGCGTATGTGGTGAATCCGGGGATGGAACCGCCGTAGGGTTCTACATACTGAAGTTCATCTTCATCGGCGGGAGTCTGCTCGGTTATGTAAGTATCATCAAGCTGAATGCCGTTGATATAAACGGTAGAGTTAGAAGGTAATGTGATCATCGCGCCTTCGAGAGGAAGAACGGGGAAGGAGATGTCTGCCAAAGCCCATACGGGGTTGCCGTATTCCTTCTGACCTATTCTCTGAAGCGCAACAGTACCGACTACATATCCGTCAGCTTCGACTGCATATGTGGGCCTTTCAGGCGTGTATTCGCCGGATTCGACATATGTAAGTGTTTTGCCTTCTATCATGGAAAGCATATATGTCTTGATGGCATCTTCCGATTCAAACTGCGAAACTGTAGGGTGCTCGGGCATATTCTGCCAGATATACTCGATATCGTAAGCCTCGAAGTGCGTGAAAACATCTGCCATGACGAGATCAGGCTGTGAAGACTGATATGAAGCTTCATAGTCGATGAGAAAGGTATTGAACTTCTTGTAGCCGTACAGGATCGCGCATGCGACGGCAATAAGCCATACCATGAGTATCGCGACATATACATGAAACTGCTTTTTGCCCTTTTTCTTCTTTACGGGGCGCTTTGTCTGTTCTTGTGCTACGAAAGGGGAGGACTCTGTTCTTACGACGGGTGTAGTCATTCTGGCTGATTCAGCCGAATAGCTCTTATTCTGATCATGCTTCTTCATTTGCCACCTCCGCAGAAGAAGATGATGCATCAAGCGGGAGTACTACCCATGCTGTAGGAATTGCTCTGTCGCCTCTGATATTGGCATTATCTACGATCTCTTCTCCGTTATAGACCATTGATGAAGACATGCCTCCGTCGAGATTAAATGCATTTACGGCACCGTATTCGACCATTATGTCGATAAGGTCTGCCATTGTGGCTCCCATGGAAGTTGATCTTCTTCCTTCGATACAAAGCATGAGTACTGCTCCGTCTGCTCTCTGACCGATCGCGGTACGGGGATTAAGTCCGCCTCCCACGCCGCTGTAGTTTGCTGCTACACCGTTTACGATAAGTGCAGGGCCGAAAGAAACCGCATCACGAAGTCCGATGCTTTCAGCGTAACCTCCGCCGAAAGTACCTACGACAAGAATATCATCCTGAGTAAATCCGACTGTAGGGAGACTGGTTCTTGTCTGATAGATAGGATCACCGTTCTCATCCGTTCCTGTTTCATAGTATTCATCAACGTGATCTGCACGGAGAACGCCCTGGCTCATAACTACACCTACAGGCCATCCGCCGATGCCGAGGCCACTCTCGTCCTCGTACTGGCCGCCGTTGATGCCTGCTACTGCGCCATATTTTTCAATAAGCTGCTGTAATGTCATACCTGCGCCTGAATGTGTGTAATTGTCTATTGTGGCGCAGATAACGCGTGAGGGATCATAGACGATCATCATCATACCGTGATACATAGGTCCGGATATCTCATGTATCTCTATGCCGTCTCCGTCGGGGTCGAGGTTTGTCTCTGCTTCGATACCTGCCTGTGCAGCCGCAGCGGCAGCAGCCTCGGCTTCCTCTCTCATTACGCTTACGAGTGCGGGATCGGTGATCTGATCAAATTCTATCGTCGTATTGTTCGCGAGGATCTCGTTTATCTGATCATCGGTAAGTACCATTCTGGCAGCGATAGGACCTGCGGATGATTCCATCAGTGATGTAATGAATATCTGTCTGAAGTGATCGGAAGGTCCGTCGACGGCTATCTTCAAGCCTCCGTACAGTCCTACGAAGAGAACCGCCAATGTTGCGAACAGGTAAAGGAAGAACCCGCCGACGATCTTTAAGAATAATTTCATAAAATCCCTCATATAAAAAACATAAATATTTCTTATAGTATTTTACAGATTTCTTGAAAAAAACAATATGTTAATTATAATATATTTCGTTATTGCATAAGCGGAATAATGGGATGAAACGACAAGGAGATACTTAAGTTGGATAAATCATTTTCGAGAAGTACTGAAGAAGTTATAAGAGAACTTAAAACGGATTCTGCCGTAGGTCTTACGAAGCAGGAGGCTGCCGACAGACTTGCTAAGAACGGTCCCAATTCACTGGGAGAAGAGAAGAAAGTTCCTTTGTGGAAGCGCTTCCTCGCGCAGTTTGCCGATGCGATGGTAGTAATCCTTATTGCAGCCGCTATCCTGTCTGCTTTCATGGCAGTCAAGAATAACGAGGGCATCGAAGGCTGGATAGACGTATTTGTAATCCTTGCCATCGTTATCCTTAATGCGATCCTCGGCGTTTATCAGGAAGGTAAGGCCGATCAGGCTCTTGCAGCTCTGAAGAAGATGAGTTCGCCTCAGACAAAGGTCGTAAGAGACGGCGAAGTTGTAATGGTGGATTCCGAGAGCGTCGTAGAAGGCGACATCATCTCTATCGATGCGGGTGATGCGATATCCGCTGATATAAGACTTCTGACTTCAAGTTCGCTTAAGGCGGAGGAAGCATCTCTGACAGGTGAGTCCGTTGCAGTAGATAAAGATGCTGATCTCATACTCGGAGAAGACTGTTCTCTCGGCGACCGTAAGAATATGCTGTTCATGGGAACATCCGTAACTTACGGAAGAGCTACGGGTGTAGTAGTCGGAACGGGCAAGAACACGGAGCTCGGAAAGATCGCGAATAAGCTGTCGGATATGGAAGATGAGGAGACTCCTTTGCAGAAGAATCTCAATCATCTGGGTAAGATCCTCGCTGTTGTATGCATTATCGTTTGTATCATCGTATTTGTAGTTGATATCTTCGTTCAGAAAGAGCCTGTTACTGAGGCTTTGATGACGGCTGTTTCCCTGGCTGTTGCAGCTATCCCCGAGGGCCTCGCGGCAGTTGTTACTATAGTTCTTTCCATCGGTATGACGAAGATGGCGCAGAACAATGCCATTGTTAAGAGACTTCTTGCAGTTGAGACGCTGGGATGTGTTGATGTTATCTGTTCCGATAAGACAGGAACACTTACTCAGAATCAGATGACCGTTAAGGTGCTCTATGACGGCGAGCGTGTCGTTAATGTCGACGGTAACGGATATGCACCTGAGGGAAAGCTTCGTAATGATGATGATTCCGAGGTTAAGCCCGAAGGCAAGCTCGAGACTTTGATCAGAGCCGCAGTTCTTTGTAACGATGCCAATATCGTTAAGAACGAGTCCGGCGAATACACATGTATCGGAGATCCTACTGAAGGATCACTTACGACTCTCGGTATGAAGACCGGTATGGAGCGTGTGAAGACGATGGATAAGTATCCGAGAGTTACCGAGCTCCCGTTCGATTCCGACCGAAAGATGATGACCACTTATCACTCGGGCATCGAAGAAGGAAAGCTTGTTTCCTATACAAAGGGCGGTCCCGATATCGTTATCTCCAGATGTTCCTACTATGAGAGCGAGAATGGTCCGGTACCCATGACTGATGAGATCAGGAAGAGGATCACCAAGCAGAATCACGACTTCGCATGTCAGGCGATAAGAGTGCTTGCATTCGCATACAGAGTTCATGCGAAGGGCACTTCTGCTGATTTTGATCATGAAGACAAGATGATCTTTATCGGTCTTATCGGTATGATCGATCCCGAGCGTAAAGAAGCTAAGGATGCTATCGCAGTATGTAAGGAAGCCGGTATCAGAACCGTTATGATCACCGGTGACTACAAGGATTCTGCCGTAGCCATCGCCAACAACCTCGAGATGATGGACGAGAATTCACAGGCCCTGTCAGGTGCCGAGCTCGATAAGATCTCCGACGAAGAGCTTCTTAAGGCCTGCGAGAATACGAATGTTTATGCCAGAGTATCTCCCGAGCATAAGGTCCGTATCGTAACTGCATTGAAGAAGAACGATCATATCGCATCCATGACCGGTGACGGTGTTAACGATGCCATGGCTCTGAAGTCTGCCGATATCGGTGTCGCTATGGGTATTACCGGTACTGACGTAGCCAAGAATTCTGCCGATATGATCCTTATGGATGATAACTTCGCGACTATTGTTAAGGCTGTAGAAGAGGGAAGGATCATCTACTCGAACATAAGAAAGTTCGTAAGCTTCCTGCTGTCGTGTAATGTAGGTGAGATCCTTGTTATCTTCCTGCTGTCACTGATTCCGAATACGGTGATCCCGGGTATCGCTGCTCCGCTTACCGCTATCCAGCTTTTGTGGCTTAATCTTGTAACCGACTCATTCCCGGCTCTTGCTCTCGGGCGTGAGAAGGGAGAACCCGGCATTATGAAGCTGCCGCCGAGACCCAAGGGAGAGCCTATCATCAATAAGAGTATGCTGGTTCAGATCTTTGTTCAGGCTATAGCGATATTCGTATGCGTAGCAGCTGCATTCCTGATCCCGCTTACAAGAAACAACGGGTTCTTCTTCTCGAGTGACATCGAGGCGCTTACGGGAGCAAGAACGGTAGCGTTCGCAACTCTTATCCTTGCTGAACTCTTAAGAGCATTTGCATCAAGATCCGAGAGACTGTCGGTATTTAAGCTCGGATTGTTCACTAATAAGCTTATGAATACTGCCGTAGGCTTGTCTCTGGTTATGCTTCTGGCGGTTATCTATATCCCGGGAGTTAACGGCATCTTCGACAATGTCGCTCTTAACCCTGCGGCATGGCTTGTAATCGTACCTTTGGCACTCATTCCTTTTGCCACGAGCGAGATATTCAAGCTGTTTAAGAAGATATTATGACGATCTGAAAAATATGTTTGCACTGTAAACAACGTTATGTTAATATCTTACGGCTTGAAAGTATAAGGAGGCTTATAAATGAGCGCACTTGACATTGTTTTATCTATACTTGATATAATCCTTGGACTTACCATGGTAATTCTTTTCCTCGTTCAGGAAGGTAATGATCAGGGTATGGGCGCCATCACAGGTGCTTCCAATGACTCTTACTACAGCAAGGCTAAGGGACAGACTCTTGAGGAGAGACTCAAGCAGGCTACAAAGATCGTAGCTGTTCTCTTCGCTTTCATGTCCGTAGTTCTTTATATGGCTGTTACGAAGGGTTTCTGATACAAGGTTACAATTTAAGAAGATAAAGACCGTGCCGTGTGGCGCGGTCTTCTTTTTGTTATAATTCAGATAAGGGATACACGGAGGCTTTAAGTGGCATTTTACAAGAATAACAAGAAGGGTATGAAGAATCCTTTCGCAGCTAATATGAGTTTAAGACAGCAGGCAAGACGTGCTGCTGCCGAGAGTTTCAGTGCGGACGGTCCGAAGAATTTCGCTGATCTTGCTCCGCGCGGACCTCTTCAGGTAAAGAATCAGGTCATAGGACGTCTCGTACAGAACGGCGAGGGCGGAGATGTATATCCCGATCAGGCTTTCAGGGAGACGAACTTCGGCGTAATACATATCGATAAGAATCACCTTAACGGCGCGCCTTTTAAGATGACGGTCGTATGCGAGGTGCTTAATCCCGATAATACCAACAGGGATTTCCGCGGTAAGATCGTGGAAGTTCTCGGAGATATGGGTAATAACGATGTCAGAATGCTGTCTGTGTTAAGGCAGTACGGCCTGTCCCAGACTTTCCCCGATGATGTTATCGAAGAAGTTAAAGATCTGCCCGTTAATCCCGATCCCGGTATGGTGGAGACCCAGATAGATGAGGGAAGACGCGATCTTCGTGATCTTCTGACGATCACCATAGACGGAGAAGATGCCAAGGATCTTGATGATGCGATCTCTATTAAGAAGCTTCAGAACGGCAACTATAAGCTTTATGTTCATATCGCTGATGTATCGAACTACGTTAGAGAGAAGACGGCACTGGATGACGAAGCGATGCTCAGGGGAACGTCGGTATACCTCGTTGACAGGGTTATACCGATGCTGCCGCCTAAGCTCAGCAACGGTCTTTGCAGTCTTAATCCCAATGTCGACCGCCTTACGATGACCGCCGAGATGTATGTGGATTCGGAAGGAAACACTTATGACGGTGATGTATATGAGAGCGTAATAAGATCCGACAGGCGAATGAGCTATAACGAGGTCTACAGGATCATTACGGAAGAGAAGGATACAGACGAAGAAGAATACGGTCCTATCGTTCCCATGCTCCGCGAGATGAAGATACTCGCAGATATCCTTAAGAGAATGCGTGACGGAAGGGGAGCGATCAATTTTGATTTCCCGGAGACGGATGTAATTCTCGACGAAGAGGGCAATCCGACCGATGTAATGCCTCATCCGATCACATTCGCGAACGGCATTATCGAGCAGTTCATGATCTGTGCCAATGAGTTCGTCGCGGAGAAGTTCTGTAAGATGAATTATCCGTTCGTATACCGAATCCACGAGGATCCGGACCCGATCAAGCTCGCAAGATTCTCGCGTATCGCAAGATCTTTCGGTGCTACGGGCAAGCTGTCAGGCGACGTGGAACCTCTGGATATAGTCGAATTCATGGATACCATCAAGGACGATTCCGCCAAGCCCATGCTCGATCAGGTGCTCCTGAGATCCATGGCGAAGGCCTGTTACAGCGAGCGTAATCTCGGACATTTCGGTCTTGCATCGAAGTTCTACTGTCATTTCACGAGCCCTATCAGAAGGTATCCTGACCTTTATATCCACAGGATCATAAAAAGCTACCTTCATAACGAAGATAAGAAGAAGCATTTCGGCGGGCTTGTCGCGAATGTATCCGATCACAGTTCCGAGATGGAAAGAAACAGCGTCGATGCCGAGAGAGCTTCAACGAATATCAAGGTCTGCGAGTACATGAGCAAGCGTATCGGCGAGCGCTATGAAGGATATATCACATCCATCATTGCATCCGGCGTGTTCGTAATGCTCGACAGTACCATCGAAGGTTTTGTTCCGTTCAGAACGATGGCGGATCACTATATCTTTGATGAGAGGATGTACCGCGCGGTCGGTGCCAGAGGCGGACTAAAGCTTACCATCGGCATGAAGGTAAAGATCGTCGTAGCGGCAGTCGATACGGATGCGGCGAAGATCGATTTTGTTTTCGAGGAGGGCTTCGAGAGGAGCGGCAGCAGGTCTTCGGGTAATAAAAATGCCGGAGACAAAGGCCCCGGCAGAAGAAAGATCAAGAGAAACCGCAAGGGAAGGCGATAAGCCTTCCTTTTTTATTCCTTGACGATGAACGAGTCGATCGCCTTAAGAAAGTCGTCGCAGTCGTCGGAGAAGATCTGGCACTCGAGCTTCTCTGAAGGAACGATACTGAAGATGCCCATGAGGCTCTTCGCGTCAACGTTGTATCTGCCGGAGATCAGGTCGATGTCGTAGCTGCAGAAGTTGGCTGCCGTAACAAAATCCTTTACGTCATTTATGGTCATGAGTCTTACATTAATCTTCTTCATGTGAAACCTCCTTGAAGAACTCTGTATATTTTCTTGTGATAACGTCCCACGTAAAGCGCTCGAGCACATACTCTTTGCCGGTCTTTCCCATGGTGTCCGCAGTATCCGGGTTGTCTATATAATATTTTACCGCACCTTCGAAATCATAGAAGTCTTTAAAGAAAAGACCTGAGTTGGATTCCTTCGCGAAAGCGCATGTTACGTCGCAGTTCTCATGCACGAGTACGGGCCTTCCGCACAGCCAGCTCTCCATGATAACTATCGAAAAGCTCTCGTGCGTAGACGGCTGGCACATGCAAAGAGAAGCCGCGCAGGCATCGTATTTATCGGCTCTGTCGACGAATCCCAGATCGATTATCTGTGATGCGAAGTCCTTGGGGATCCCGATGTCGCCGCCGCCGATGAGGATGAGCTTAAGACTGTCGCAAGAAGGGTTACGCTTCTTGAATTCGCAGAAGTACTGAATGAGCATATCAACATTCTTGCCTGTGTCCTTACGGCCTGCGTAGAGGATAAAAGGATCGTTGATCTTGTATTTCTCGCGGAATCTTGAAGCGACAGGCTCGAAGTCGGAATCAACGCCTGCGCCGAGAACCTCCTGCTTAACGGAAGAAAGGTCGTAAAGCTCGTTGCTTAATCTCATCTCGGGGGATGACAGGTAGATCATGCCGGCAAGCTTACTGAAGACATCATTCCACAGCGTCATATGAGCATAAGCTTCTTCGTGAAGGCAGGGAATGAGAACGGACTTCTCGGGTGCCGCCTTGATGCCGTAGTATGCTGTGCCGAACATATAAGGGATATGAACGAACAGGGAATAGTCGTCCTTGTGCTGTTCAATATATTCATAAAGCTTTGGGGAATTAACCATCTCCTGCATGAAGATCTGTTCTTCTTCAGGTGTGACGGGGATTCCCTTGATGAACTTCAGATTGACCTGATCAAAAGCGGAAGTGTCTCTTTTACGTGCGGGAAAGCGGATTACTTTAATGCCGCCTTCGTCCGCCTCACCGGGCTTATAGAAGTTAACCGACCAGTCTGAAGAGAATTCCTTAACGCAGGTGGTCAGTATCTCGAGTTCGACCCCGGAAGCTGCGAGATGCTTGGCAATACCGCGAAGTTCGGTCTCTGCGCCACCTCTGACTTTATCGCTGTACCAGGGAATAACAAAACCTATCTTTTTCATGGCGCTATTATAATTCAATTGGGGACGGTTCTCAAATGGTACATGTACCATTTGAGAACCGTCCCCGGATGGTAAGTTTGACTTTGCGAGGGTAATGTAATAACATCATCGGGTATTTTTATTAATATAAAAAGTCGAATGGGGTTATTTGCAATGTCAAACATCTACAGAGACAAGGTTATAAACGAGATATCCGAGAAGGACGTAGGTTCCACTATCAGAGCATGCGGCTGGATTGAGAATATTAGAGACCACGGCGGTGTATCATTCATCGATCTCCGTGACCAGTACGGCGTGCTTCAGGTCGTTATGAGAGACACTAATCTTCTTGACGGACTCGTTAAGGAAGAGTGCATCTCAGTCGAGGGCGTGATCGAGCACAGAGATGAAGAGACTTATAATCCCAAGATCGAGACAGGTACGATCGAGCTTGACTGCAAGAAGGTTGATGTCTTAGGTAAGATCTACTCACAGCTTCCTTTCGAAGTGCAGACAAGCAAGGAGATAAGAGAGGACGTAAGACTTAAGTACAGATACCTCGACCTGCGTAACAGGAAGGTCAAGGATAACATCCTCTTCAGATCCAAGGTTATCTCTTTCTTAAGATCCACAATGGAGGAGATGGGCTTCGTTGAGTTCCAGACTCCTATCCTTACATCATCTTCACCTGAGGGTGCAAGAGACTATATCGTTCCTTCAAGAAAGTACAAGGGTAAGTTCTATGCGCTTCCGCAGGCTCCACAGCAGTTCAAGCAGCTCCTGATGGTATCCGGTTTCGATAAGTATTATCAGATCGCACCCTGCTTCAGAGATGAGGATGCAAGAGCAGACAGATCCCCCGGAGAGTTCTATCAGCTCGACTTCGAGATGAGCTTTGCAACTCAGGAGGACGTATTCGCTGCAGGTGAGGAAGTACTTACAAAGGTATTCAAGAAGTTTGCACCCGAGGGTGCAGTCGTTACTGAAGCGCCTTTCCCGATCATCCCTTACAAGCAGGCAATGCTCGAGTTCGGATGCGATAAGCCTGACTTGAGAAACCCCTTGAGAATCATCGACGTAACCGAGTTCTTCTCAAGATGCACATTCAAGGCTTTCATCGGCAAGACAGTGCGTGCTATCAATGTACATGCCAAGCTTTCCAAGGGTCAGCATGAGAAGATGCTCAAGTTCGCTCAGGACGAGCTCGGTATGGGCGGCTTAGGCTATCTCGAAGTTCTCGAGGATATGTCTTACAAGGGACCTATCGATAAGTTCATTCCCGATGATATGAAGAAGGAACTTGCAGATCTTGCAGGTCTTGAGAAGGGTGATACGATCTTCTTTATCGCTGATACAGAGGCTAAGGCTAACGAGTGTGCAGGCAAGATCAGAAATGAGCTCGGCGCAAGACTCGACCTCATCGAGAAGAATGCTTACCGTTTCTGCTATGTAAATGATTTCCCTATGTATGAGTATGACAAGGAAACGAAGAAGTACATCTTCACACACAATCCTTTCTCCATGCCCCAGGGCGGACTCGAGGCTCTTAACACACAGAACCCCGAGGAGATCCTTGCTTATCAGTACGATATCGTATGTAATGGCGTAGAGCTCTCTTCCGGTGCCGTAAGAAACCACGATGTAGAGATCATGAAGAAGGCTTTCGAGATCGCAGGTTACTCCGAGGAGGACTTGAAGCAGAGATTCGGAGCTCTCTACAATGCATTCCAGTACGGTGCACCTCCGCATGCAGGTATGGCTCCCGGCGTTGACCGTATGATCATGCTCATGAGAAATGAGGAGTCCATTCGTGAAGTTATCGCATTCCCTATGAACGGTAATGCACAGGATCTTCTCTGCGGTGCTCCCGGTGACGTTACTGAGCAGCAGCTCCGTGAGGTTCACATCAAGGTCAGACAGTAATGTCTAAAGGCAAAGTTTATTTTTACACGCTCGGGTGCCGTGTCAATCAGTATGAGACTGATGCGGCACGCGAGCTGTTTTTATCCGCGGGCTTCGAGTGCACGACAGACGTGAGCGAGGCCGATATCTGCGTTATCAACACATGCACGGTAACGGGCGAAGCCGACCGCAAGTCCAGGCAGAACTTAAGGGGCGCGGCAAGGCTTAATCCCGGTGCTGTGATTGTCGCCATGGGGTGCGCGTCCGAGATGGCAGACGGGCAGCTCGATGCTGACATCGTTCTCGGTACCCGTGACAAGAATGAGATCGTAAACCGTGTGGAAGAATTCCTTTCTGCGCGAAAAGAATTAACACACAAGTCTTCGCATGAGCGTCCTGCTCTGACACGGCATGACGATTACCATGACTTCGGCACTATCATCTCGCCTGAGGGAAGCCGTGCTTTTATGAAGATCGAAGACGGCTGCAATAACTTCTGCACTTACTGTATTATCCCTTTTGCGAGAGGACGCGTGGCTTCAAGGTCCCGTGAGAGTATAAGAGAAGAGGCGAAGAACCTGGCAGCTGCGGGCTTTAAAGAGATAATTGTCTCCGGTATTGAGGTGTGCTCTTACGGCTCCGACAGAGGTGAGGGGATAGAGTCTTTCATCGGAGTGCTTCAGGATATCGCGGCGATCGACGGGATACAGAGGATAAGGATTGGTTCTCTGGAGCCTTCGAGCCTGTCTGAGGAGTTCATAAAGGAACTCGGGAAGATCGGTAAGATGTGCCCTCACTTTCATCTGTCACTTCAAAGCGGAAGCGACACGGTGCTTAAGCGGATGAACAGAAAATATGACACGAAGCTGTATCTTGAGAAGGTAAATCTGCTTCGCGCGCAGTTCCCGACAATGAAGCTTACGACTGATATTATCGTCGGATTCCCGGGCGAGTCGGATGAAGAGTTTAATGAGACGATGGAATTCGTTAAGACTGCACATATCGATAAGGTGCATGTGTTCCCGTATTCTGTCCGTAAAGGAACGAAAGCTGCCGGTATGCCGCAGGTTGACGGTACCTTGAAGAAGAACAGGTGTGAGCTTCTGCGTAAGCTGTCGGATGAGCAGGAGGAGCTTTTCGCGCAGGCACAGATCGGAAAAGAGCTGGAAGTTCTGATCGAAGTTGACCACGATGATATGTATGTAGGGTATACGCGTGAGTATGTGAAGGCTTTGGTGTCGCATGACAAAAAGCTTGAAATCGGCGGGATCACTAAGGTTGAGGCGACAGGAAATATGTATTCGTCCGTAATTTGTAAAGTTTTTTAAAATATAAAAAATACTTATATTTTTTGATTTCAATATGGTAGAATGATTCTATAGTAATGATTGTGAGGCATTGAAGTTGGATACTGAGACGACAAAGTTTAATTTTTCCGTCGATAAGTCAGCGAATGCAAGAGAGCTCATGACTTATGTTCTCTATGCTTTGAAGGAGAAGGGATATAACCCGATCAACCAGTTGGTCGGATATTTCATCTCGGGCGATCCTACTTACATCACCAGTTATAAGGGTGCAAGAGGAGTTATTAAGAGAATTGACAGAGACGAGCTTCTCGAGGTTATTATCTCCGAGTACTGCAGCAAACTCTGACGGAACAGAATCTGATATAATAAGCGGCACTTGAAGTTTAAGGTGCCGCTTTTTTATTTAGCAGGGCGAAGAAAGAGGTAATTTGATGAGTAAAGGAAGATGGATGGGAATAGACTTCGGTATGAAGCATATCGGGGTGGCATTATCTGACGAACTGTGGATCACCGCATCGGGATTCGAGACTGTCAACTGGAACGGAACCGATGATTCCTGGGCGGTCAACAGAATTGCCGAGATAGTAAAAGAAAAAAATGTAACGGGCATCGTTCTGGGTAAGCCCGCAAGAACCGACGGCTCCGTATCTCACACGGAAGAGGCGGCAGTAGTATTCGGAAAGAAGATCGAAGAGGCTACGGGTATTGTTCCCGTTATGAAGGATGAGAGGTATACGACCGTATTGGCTTCCCAGTTTATGAGAGAGGTCGGAAGATCTGCCAAGAAACAAAGACCTGTAATCGATCAGGTGGCAGCAGAGATTATTCTGTCCGATTATCTTGAGACACTGCGATAAAGCTGATCGTTATGCTATACTTTTAAATATTTATATAGAACGGAGAATTATTATGGACGAAGATATCATCACAATGGTAAACGAGGAGACAGGTGAGGAGATCGAACTTCGCATTATTGATAACTTTGATATGGAAGACAGAACTTTCGGTGTTTTCCTTACTATTACCGAGAATGAGGACGAAGCCGAGATCGTTATCCTTGAGATAATCGAAGACGGTGAGGATACACTCCTTCAGTCTCTTGACGAGAGCGAAGAAGATGCTGTTTATGATTACTATGACAGCCTCTGCGACGAAGTTGAAGACGAAGACGAATCTGAAGGATAATGAAGACCAATCAGAAGAGCGGTTTCTTAAAGAGTCTTTTCGGTATTTGGGATAAGACTCCCGTTATAACCCGTAAGAAGACGGGTGCCGAGGATGAACTTATCGTTATCAGGGATGTTTCCACCAACAAGGATTACTTCCTGTCTGTAATCGATGACTTCTTCTACAAAGAGAAGGAGTATATCGTTTTGTATAATTATGCTCCGGATAACGGCAATCACGAGAATCCGGAGCTGGTTATCATGCAGACCAAGTTCAACGAGAAGGGTGACCAGATCTTTATCTCAATAAGAGATAAGAATGAGCTGGAAGTTGCTTTCTCCCTGTTTATGAGACGTTATTACGATTCGGATACTCCGGACAGACAGGAAAGAGTCGGAGTGAGATGATCTTTCATGAAGAATGTCATTGATTATCTCGGTGTTTTCTTCAGAGCTGTAATTGTTGTGTTGCTGTTTGTGTTGATCCAGCTCAGTGTCGGCTGGGCATTCATTTTCGCCGGTGTCGATACCGGTGTTTATCACGGGCTGTTCTCCATGGTTTACGGATTCGCGGCAGCTGCAGCTTTTATTGCTTATCACCTCGTAAGATCATATAAAAGAGACAAGCTTATTAAGTTTACGGCTCCGGGTGCATTCAATTCAGTCGCGGCTGTTGTAATCGGGTTCGGACTTCTCGGACTTGTTACCTTATATATGGTAGCGGCGGGACTGATCTCGCAGTTCTTTGCTCCCGTTGCAGACGAGCTTACAGAGTATTCCGAACATATTAACAGATATTCGGAAGTCGAAGCTGCGACGGTTCCTTATTGGGACAGTGTGCTTGAGTTTTTTGCAGCCGTTCTGGTGGTACCGCTTGTTGAAGAACTGGCTTTCAGAGGTGCATTGTTCGGTGAGTTTAATTGTAAGTTTAATGCTGTCGTTTCCGCTGTACTGTCAGCCGTTGTATTCGGATTGCTGCACGGCGTATCCGTACATATCGGATATGCGATTATCTGCGGTATTTTACTTGCTCTTATTTATTACTATTCGGGTTCCATATGGGTTTCTTACATAGTTCACGCCGTATTCAACCTCATAGGAAATGCAATATTCACGCTGCTTAAAAGCGGGATGTTCGGAGATATGTCAGCTGCCGTCGAACAGGCAAGCATGCATACTGCCGTTATCGAGATATTCTGTATACTGCCCGCTGCAGCTGCTTTTGTGCTCGTATACAGAAGATACAAGGTCAGAATTGATAATAAGACACCGGATGTTAACACGGTCGAAGCGGGGGCTGTAATATGAACCGTCTCGCCAGATTCAGATTCGGTAATCTTCATAAAAGAAGGATACTTGTAGTTATCAGCGTAATTATCCTGATGGCGCTGACGTCGGTGCTGTTTCTTACATTCATCGGCTTTTTCGGAAGCCGTGCGGAGCTGCCGAGACTTCGTGCTACAGCCGAACTTACATCCGGAAGCACGCAGGGCGTAGGCATTAACGTACTTGATATTCCGGATGCCAATATACTTGAAGATCCTTTCTTCAGTAAGATTGAGAACTGTATTTCGGCACCGGTGTCCGAAGCTGAAGGGAATTATGTTTATTTTGATCCTGAACAGGCGGGACAATTCAGTGATCTGTCGCAGGGAAGCAGCGTCAATATTCTTTCGATTGACGGAAGCGGCAAGATGGGTCTTCGATACAGCGGAGATGTGATAGGTTTTACCGATACCATGTTCGGTGTTCCGGTCGCGCTTGAAGACCAGTCCGCTCTTTGGGTCAATGATCCTGTCATTAAGACAGCAGAGTCTTCAGGATCGCTTTATCTTCTTACCCAGTCCGGCAAGATAATCGCTGATGCGGCTGTATTCCCGACGGATGAATCCGTTGATGTTCCTTTCGTTGATATATGCGCGGAGGGGATATCGGTTTACGGACTGACGGTTACAGGTGATGTCTATATCTCTACAGATGCAGGTCCGTTTACACTTCTCGGTTCCTGCGGTGTTAATGAAGGTGTTGCTTCTGAACATATTGCATGTGCTAACGGTAATATCAATGTATTCCTGTCAAATGATTCGGTAATGACTTATTCGTCAGAAGGCTTTGTAAGGACAGGGAATATGGCTGCCGATCATGTTGAGTCAGGCAACGGCTTTATGGCTGTATGCTCTGGTAATGATATATATGTCAGCCGTAACGGATTGTTCATGGTAAAGGTTGAGCAGACCGATGAGATCATCAGAGCCGACGATTCTGTAACCGATATGGAAGTCGGCGGAAATGCCGTATACATACTTACTTCATACGGCAAGCTTATAAGGATTGATATGTCATCGGATATACCGGAAGTGACATCGATAGATATATCTTCCATCGAACCTTTAAGTATCTGCCCTTCCGGGAATAATGCGGTTATAGCGGTCGCTTCTGATCATCAGGCTTATTATATATCCTTGGCTGAAGGCGGCCCCAAGTCTCTCGGTCTGACCGGCATCTCGGCTGATGATGTTTTGTCTTACGGAGATGATGATTATATCGTAAGAAGCGGCAACCTTCTCTATGAGTCCTCGTTGATGTGCGCGTTGGAAGTCGATCTGCCGATCGCAGACGGACTGGTTATTGAAGGCGATATCTGTATGGTAAAGAATTCCGGTACCGATATGGGTGCCTGGGATATCTATGGAGACACCGAACTTATGAGTACTGACAGCGGAGTCTGTCTTACAGGTACCGGCAACGGTCTTCATGCAATGTCCGTTCTTCTGAACGGATCCTCAGAAGAACTGTTTGAGGAGAATCTGTTCTACAGGATAGAGGTAACGCTTTCTTCGAGTGTTACGGATCCCGATTGTTATGTATGGCTTGAAGGTGACACGTTCGGAAGTCAGGGGATGAGAATAGATGAGATAAGTGATCAGCCCAGATCTTATTCTTATGTATTCGTTGTTACCGAACAGATGCTTTCAGATGAGAACATAAGATTTAATATATCGTTCGAAGGCGAAGCCATGATCAATCTCAGCAATGTCTATGTCGGGCTTGACCGTTATGATATCAACTCTGTTCCTACTGACTTTACTGACAGGATCATAGCAAGTAATCCTTCCGCTTTGCGATTTGCATCTCTCGTTCCGGGAAGCAACGGATTCTGTGAGGAGACGTTCTACGGGGTCAGTGCTTTCTCGCTTGAGCGTGCCATGATCCTGAGTAAGGATTCGGGAGCCAATCCGTGGATCGTTCTGGGACCTTCCTTGTCTCAGAATGATGTCGATGAACTTCTTGGTTATCTGTGCGGGTCCGTGTCGAATGATTACGGCCGTGCGAGGATCAATAACGGTACCGCACTTCCTTGGAGCAGACAGTTCGATACGATCTATATCGAGATAGGAGATATCGATAATACATTCCCCACGGATTCGCAAAGAGGCGCGTATGTTTCGTATGTTATAAACCTTTTCGCGAAGTCGGAATTCTATCTTGAGATCAAGGATAAAGTTGTGTTTATCGACGGAATGGATTACGAGGGAGGCGTTATGCTGTCTGATGCGGACAGACATGCTTCCGGTATCGTACTTGATATAGTCGAGAGTGAAGGTGAGCCTCTTAACTTTATAGACTCGGTATATGCTTCGATCGACAATGCGATCTATGATGCGCCCAGATCAAGAAGCTCGGGTTCGGGAGGAGGAGAGTATGTATCTTCAGTACGTATCGGACCTTCGATCGCTTCGGGTACTTACGTGTCTGCCGATATAGTATCCGCGATCATCAGAGCCGAGAGCATGTATTCGGAGCTTATCATGATCGATTCCGATATGCCGTCGTGCGGGCTTATCTCAACATTAAGACCGCTTATTAACGGCGATCTGATGTACTGCGAGACAATGGAGCCTCTCGATTCGTCTTCGAGATTTACCTCCGAAGGATTTGACACGGCATGCGAGACTTTGCTCATCGATAAGACTGACAGCATCTGTCTTGTTGTCGCCAATCATTCGAACGAACTGCAGCAGTTTGTAGTGTTAAGTGATGCTTATAATACGTCTTACGGATATTACAGACGATACTCTTCTCAGGGCGCTTTACTGATGGAAAGGGATCTCGACGGAATCGGTCTGCGACTTGTTCTTCAAGCCGGCGAATATATGGTTATCGAGATCCCCAAGTAGGATTAAACTCAGTTAATACCTGTTACCGTATACTCCAGATCAGTTACGGCTTTGGTCAGCATCTCGTCTGTTACGTCGCCGTCAATCTCAACTACAGCCTTGCCGTCTTCGTGAGAAGCCTCGGCGGTAACTACACCGGGGATGTCCATGAGAGCATTTCTTACGGCCTTCTCGCAGTGCTTGCACATCATGCCTTCGATACTTATCGTCTTTGTTGCCATCTTTCTGATTCCTCCTGTTATCTCCTGCGGAAGCTCCGCGGGTTTGCTTAAGCGTTTGTCGTACCTTGAAGAAGACACGTCGAAAAGGTTGATCCTCAATGCATTCATGCATACGGTAAAACTCGAAATGCTCATGGCGGCTGCACCGAGGACGGGCTTCATTATTATACCCAGACCGTAGAGTGCACCGGAAGCTACGGGTATGAGAAGAATGTTATAGATAAATGCCCAGAACAGATTCTCATGAATTATCGTAACGGTCCTTCTGGAAAGTCTGATCGCTGCGGGTACGTCAGTGAGCTTGGACTTAACGAGGACAACGTCGGCTGCGTCTATCGCTACGTCAGTGCCTGCCCCGATCGCGATACCGATATCTGCGCTTGTGAGGGCAGGGGCATCGTTGATCCCGTCGCCGACCATCGCGACTTTACCGTACTTTTGCAGTTCTCTGATCACTTTATCTTTACCGTCAGGAAGAACTCCTGCGATCACCTTATCTACTCCGGCTTTGGAAGCGATGGCATTCGCGGTTCTCTCGTTATCGCCCGTGAGCATAACAGTCCTGATGCCCATGTTATGAAGCTCTTCTACAGCCCTTGAAGCTTCTTCCTTGATCGTGTCCGCGACCGCGATTATACCGATGAATTTCCCCTCATGAGCGAAGAAGAGGGGAGTCTTGCCATCGCCGGAAAGCCTTAATGATTCTGAGACCGCCTCATCGGGAACCTTTACAAGCTTAGTTATATATTCTTTGTTTCCGCCGAAAGTTTCTTTACCGTTGACTTTGCCTGTAAGACCTTTGCCCGGTACGGCCGTAAAATCAGTGCATTCGTATCTGTCGTCAGAACAGGCGACAACTGCCTTGGCGAGCGGGTGCTCGGACTTGCTCTCGAGACTTGCTGCGATCTTTATCAATTCATTCTTATCGATACCTGTAGCGGGGACGACGTCTGTGACCGACGGTTCGCCTTTTGTTATGGTACCCGTCTTATCTAAAGCAACTATTGATATTCTGCCTGTCTGCTCTAAAGCTTCTGAAGTCTTGAAGAGGATTCCGTTCTTGGCACCGAGTCCGTTGCCTGCCATTATTGCAACGGGAGTTGCAAGACCTAAAGCACACGGGCAGCTTACGACCAGAACCGCAATGCCTCTGGTAAGCGAGAAGCTTAAGTCGTGACCTGAGATCAGCCATATAACAGTTACTATGGCTGCGATGATCAATACTGCAGGAACGAATATACCCGATATCTTATCTGCAGACCTTGCGATAGGTGCTTTCGTTGCGGCCGAATCGCTGACCATCTTGATGATCTGGGACAGTGTTGTATCTTCTCCTACGCGGGTCGCCCGGCATCTTAAGAAGCCGGACTGGTTTACGGTTGCTGCGGATACCTTGTCTCCCGGCTCCTTATCTACAGGAACGGATTCACCTGTAAGTGCGGCTTCATTTATTGCGCTTTGTCCCTCGATAACGACACCGTCGACGGGGATCTTATCTCCGGGCTTAACTATGAAAATATCTCCTGCAGCGACTTCTTCTACAGGGACGGTAACTTCTTTGTCATTGCGTATAACCGTTGCGCTCTGAGGAGAAAGATCCATAAGGGATTTAAGGGCATTTGTAGTGCGTCCTTTTGATATGGATTCGAGGAGCTTGCCTATCGTGATGAGTGTAACGATCATCGCAGCTGATTCGAAGTACAGCGCGGGCATATCATCATTGCTTGCCGGATTGCTCATTACGATCAGCTGATAAACGCTGTACAGGAATGACACGCCGGATCCCATAGCTACCAGAGTATCCATGTTAGGCGCACCGTGGATAACAGCCTTGAATCCGCTTATGAAGAACTTCTGGTTGATTACCATGATGATGCCTGCGAGCAGCATCTGTAATATCCCTGAGGCAACCATGTTGTGTCCGATAAGAAAAGGTGAGGGCCAGCCCCACATATGTACGCCCATCGAGAAGTACATAAGTATCAGAAGAATAACAACGGAACTTATAAGTCTCTTCTTAAGAACAGGCAATTCTTTGTTCTTGAGAGAGTCTTTACCTGCAGATTTTTCAGCACCCGTAAGTGATGCTCCGTAGCCGGCGTTCTCGACAGCTTTAATGATGCTGTCGGGGGAAGCGCTTCCTTCAACTGTCATCGAGTTCGTAAGGAGGGAAACGGCGCATGAATCTACGCCGGGAACGCTGTTCACGGCCTTTTCGACATGTGCCTGACATGCGGCACAGCTCATTCCTGTTACATCGTACTTCGCCATATTACTTCATCATCTTCTGCAGAAGCTCCACGAGCTCGTCTATCTTCTCATCGGAACCGTTCTTAACGTCATCCTTTACGCACGACTTTATGTGGCTTCCGAGCAGTACCTTCGAAAAGGAGTTGAGCGAGCATCTTGCAGCATTAACCTGGGTTAAGATGTCTACGCAGTAAGCGCCTTCATCGACCATCTTATGTATGCCTCTGATCTGACCTTCGATCCTGTTAAGACGGCTTATAAGATCCTTGATCTCATCTTCGCTTCTGTCTTTGTGCTCGCAGTGAGGGCATTTATTACTGTTGCTCATATACTGCCTCCGATATACCCCTAGGGGGTATGTTATATACGGATAATAATCTTTGCCCAAAGAGATGTCAATCAATTATAATTGTCATATGGACAGGCAGAGCGGAGCATTCGATATTCAGGCTTATATGACGCGCGGAGTGGAGCGTGTTGTTGCCGATGCGGTTCGTGCGACGCTTAAAAATCCCAAGGAAAGCATCTTTATGGCAAAGTTTGCCGCAGCGTCCCGCCGTGCATCCGCAAGGCGCAGGGAGGCTGAGGAGAAAGGTGAACATATACCGGCTTTCCTTATCGCGAGCATTACTTCCCAGTGCAATCTCCACTGCGCCGGCTGCTATCCCAGGTGCAACAACGCGACCACGGATGAGAGTCCGGTTAATCTTCTTACCAAAGATGATTGGAATAAGATATTCAATGAAGCCAATGAACTGGGTATCAGCTTCATACTTCTTGCAGGCGGCGAGCCTATGCTTCGGCATGATGTTATAGAGACGGCGGGAAGTATACCCGATATTCTTTTTCCGGTATTTACCAACGGAACATTCATGAACGACCGGTACCTTGATCTTCTCGATGAACACAGGAATCTTATCCCGATTATCAGCCTGGAAGGAGACGGGGAAGTTACGGACAGGCGAAGGGGAGACGGGGTCTACGATAAGCTTGTAACTGCTATGGACAGACTTAATGGCAGAGGAATTATCTTCGGGGCTTCGGTTACGGTTACTGCTGAGAATCTTAATGATGTTCTGTCGGATAGATTTGTAAGCGATCTGTCGGCGCGCGGCTGTAAAGCTGTTATATATGTGGAGTATGTTCCGGTCGAAGAAGAAAGCATTGATCTTGCACCCGGCGATAAAGAACGTGAGGTTATTGAAGGAAGGATATCGGATCTTCGCCGCGATTATCAACAGATGCTGTTTATATCGTTCCCGGGTGATGAGAAAAGTTCGGGAGGCTGCGTGGCTGCAGGCAGGGGGTTCTTCCATATAAATGCATACGGCAGCGCAGAACCTTGTCCTTTCTCTCCTTATTCCGATATCAATGTGAAGGATACGTCCCTCAAGGATGCTCTCAATTCGAAGTTCTTCCGGGCTCTCCGTGATGACGGGTATCTTCTTGATGAGCATAGAGGCGGATGCACTCTTTATACCAAGAGAGCGCAGGTTGAGAAGTTGATTGCCGATAATGACGGGAATCGAATGATATAGTGTTATTATGAATAAGAAAAAATAAGGGTGAAGAAAGAAATGGCAGAGTATCAGTATAATGAACAGAATCAGTCTCAAGGTAACAACGGTCTGTGTATCGCGGGTTTTGTTGTTTCCTTGGTTTCACTTCTGTGCTGCGGACTTACGAGCATCATCGGACTTATCCTGTCGATCATAGGTGTAGCTACTTCCAGGGGCAGAAAGAAGGGTCTTGGTATCGCAGGTATCATAATCTCTTCGATAGTGACTGTGTTACTTATAGGCGGAATAATCCTTAATTACTTTGATTTAGTTAACCGTGACAATTCCGATATCGAGGAACTCGAAGAGTGGCTGGATTCTCTTGATATAGATTCGGATAGCGGTTCCGGCAGAAGCAGCCGCAGTACTGATGTGCTTACTGATGATGATATTACCGATATCGACTGGATCGATGAAGAAGACGGTTCGTATCTCGTATTCGGACGCGGTCATACATTCAGATATTACATGACGGCTGACGATCTTGATGATAACTACTATGAGGGTTCATATGAGCTGTATGTGGGCGAAGAAGCAATCGAATTCATCGATGACGATCTCGAGGAATACGGCGTTACCGAAGAGGAGATATATGAGCTCATCGATGCTAACCGCGAATATACGGCAGAGAATGTGGTTCTTCTGTATCTTCACTACGATGCACGTATGCAGGGCGGCGTTGATACGTTAAGCGGCTTGAGAGATGCTCCTTACTGCGGATTCGCGATCACTAACGGCGGAGATCTTAATCTTGATCTGACCAATATGAACAGCGCCAATTACTATTACTTCATTCCTTACGAGGACTGATATAAGTAAAACAAAAACGCCCGTGACCATTGTCGCGGGCGTTACTCATGGTGGATGCTACAGGACTCGAACCTGTGACCCCCTGCACGTCAAGCAGGTACTCTAGCCAGCTGAGCTAAGCATCCTCAGCTCGAGAATAATACCATTTATCTAAGGCTTTGTCTATATTCACGTCTGAGTATTCTATCTCTCCCGAGAACATTCTGGCGGCTTCGTGAATGTCGGTGCCTTTAATGACCAGGTCGGCAAGAAGATATGCAGCTTCAACTGCAAATCCCGTTTCTTCCGGATATCTGTAGAGAAGATAAGCGCAGAAGTTGCTGAACTCGCGGGCAGTGTTATCGATGCATTCCTTTTCCTGATCAAGAGCCGGCGGGTCGGATATGATCCTGTTGATAATGTCTGTCCATGAAGGATCCAATACTTCCAATGTGTTTACGAATTCCGCGCGGGATATGGAAGAGCACACTTCCGGCTTTAAGTCCGCCAGTCTTTCCGTAAGAGGTTTGCTTGAATCGAATACTGTATTTATCTCATCCGGTAACTCGCGCGCAGGAACTAATCGGAAATCATCTTCTTTATCTAGAATGATCCTGCATGCTTCCTCGCAGACAAGTCCGATGCCGGCTTCCGTACAGTCTTCATACTCGTTGTAGAATCTCGGATGCTCGGTGCAGATGTCGCACAGGAAGTCTTCGCCGTACTCAAGTATCATGGTGCAAAGTCCGTCATCACGAAGAAAAGGACAGCGCTCGTTCTTGTCCAGAACAATAGAGCCGCCTTTGATATGTTTTGCTATGTCAGGCACAGCCATGAAGCGCTTAAGAGCATCCTCATCAACATCTATCTCCCATCCTGCGCAGCAGGTATGCCTGCACAGTGAGGCGATGCACTTAAAGTTTTTATAGTAATCAGGAAAGTACGTGGTCATATGCTTCGTCCGGGATTCCTATATCTTCAACAATTACATTGCCTGCGTATTCTCTTCCTTCGCCTGTGATAAGACCTGTTTTGCTTCTGCCGAAAGTAATTGTTGTCTCCGAGTGTATGCCGGCTCCCATAAGTTCGCCGGTATCCGAGTTGACCCCTGAAGGTATATCAACTGCGATTACATGAGAATAATGCATACAGTCTGCACTCATAAGAAGTTCTTTCTTGTCTTCGCGAAGCTGTGATAAAAGCCCGATGCCGAATACTGCATCTACAAGAACATCAGAAGAGGGAAGTGAATCACCGTTTCTGAAGTATGAGATTTTTCCGCCGATCCGCTTGAATTCAGAAAGTTGATGAAGAAATTCCCAGCTTGCGTGCTCGAGATTGCCTGCGACCACAGCTTGCAATGTCCCGGTAAAGGCGGTGCTTTCGCACAGAAGTCTTGCGATGCAGATGCCGTCTGCGCCGTTATTGCCGGTGCCTGACAGTACCAATACCGAAGAGGTCGGGAAGTTACTGATGATGTGTGCGGCAACCTTGGATGAAGCCGTCTCCATTAAAGTCAGCGAGGAGATACCGAGTAAGTCTATGGCGTAGCGGTCGGCTTTTTTCGAGACGGTGCCTGATATAACGTCTGTGCTCATGCTTCGGTCTCCACGGCGAAAACCTCGCATATCTTACGGATACAGTCGAACATGTACGGCTTGTAGGTGTCGAGATCACAGGGGGTTCCTTCAAGCACGATAGTGTGTGCAGTGGAACTTATGAATTCGATAAGGGTGTAGAGCATTATGGGCTCGTCCTTCCATTTCGTGCCGTTGCTGTGAAGGATGTTCTCGTATTCTTCACGTACATTAACGGAACTGATGAGAGTGTCGTCAGTGATCGCTTTCTGATAGAAGCCGAAGTTTAAGTTCCTGTTTAAGAAACGTACGAGCCTCGGATCCTTCGAAAGATCCGTAACGACCGAGTCGGCAATAACGATTATCTGATCTACTGTGGGAAGATCAGGATTCTTCTTTTTCTTCTTATCAAGATTATTAACTGCATTAATGAGAATAGCTTCAGACTTACGGGCGATAAGATGGTCGATGATATCCTGCTTGTCCTTGAAGTAGAAGTAGAAGGTGCCCTTGGCTACTCCGGCGCTGTTTACGATGTCGGAGATGGAAGTATCGGTTATGCCCTTGGTAGTGAACAGATCATAAGACTTGGACAGTAAAGTATTACGCTTAAGTCTTTTGTTGTCTTCAGCTTTTCCCATATTAACCCCCTTGTTAACGGGCTTTTTGGTGAGTTTACACAAAATATGACCGGTGGTCAAGAAATTACCTCAAAAATATTGACCGATAGTCAAAAAGTGCTATCATAGGGTTAAGAAAATGACCGATGGTCAAAAACACAAGTGAGGTGAATCGATAATGCTTAAGTTCGGAAAGCAGATAGTCAGATCAAGATTTGTGATACTGATCGTGGCTCTGTTGCTGCTCATTCCGTCCGTCATCGGATTCCTGAATACACGTATCAATTACGATATTCTTTATTATCTTCCTGATGACATCGAGACGATGCAGGGACAGGATGTTCTGCTCAATGACTTCGGTAAGGGCGCATACGGTATATTCGTCTGTGACGGTCTTACCACAAGAGAGCAGATAGAGATGAGGGACAGCGTCATGGCTGTAGATCACGTAGCCGACGTTATCTCTTACAGTTCATTAACTGACGGGCAGGTCCCGATCGAGATGATGCCGTCCGAAGTACAGGATGTGTTTATGTCGAAGGACGGCGACGGATGCCTGATGTTTATCTTCTTTGATACGACGAGCTCCGCTGACGAGACGATGGAGGCGATAGGGCAGATCAGAAAGATCGCAGGTACAAAGTGCCTGCTGTCGAGCATGGCCGCAGTCGTAACGGATACCAAGGATCTTGTCGCCGAGCAGACTCCTATCTATACGGTCATTGCAGTCGTTCTTGCACTTGTAGTCCTGTTCCTTATGACGGATTCGTTCCTCGTTCCGATCATCTTTCTTATCGATATCGGTATATCGATCGTTTATAACCTCGGAACCAATTTTGTTAAGGGAGAGATATCGTTCATCACGATGGCGCTCGTTGCCATCCTGCAGCTTGCCGTAACGATGGACTACTCGATCTTCCTGTACAACAGCTATATGGAACAGAAGATAAAGTTCTCCGATAACAAGGAGGCAATGGCAAATGCTATCGCTGCAACGATTACTTCGGTAACGGGGTCTTCTCTCACGACCATCGCAGGCTTCCTTGCAATGTGCTTCATGACATTTACTCTCGGACTTGATATGGGTGTTGTTATGGCAAAGGGTGTAGTGCTCGGCGTTATCTGCTGCGTAACCATCCTGCCTTCGCTCATACTTCTTTGCGACAAGGCTATACAGAAGACCCGCCATAAGACTTTGAACATCAAGGGCGATCTTCTGTCCGGATTCATTTCGAGAAGATATGTTGTAACTGCAGTGCTCCTGCTTCTTCTGTGGATCCCTGCGATTTTCGGTTACTCGAGACTTAATGTTTACTATAAGCTCGACTCGAGTCTTCCGGCATCACTCGGGTCCGTGCAGGCGAATGAGGCACTGGAGGAGAACTACGATATCTCATCCGTATCCATGATTCTTGTCGATTCCGATATGTCTTCAAGGGAAACACGCGAGATGCTCGATGAGATCAAGACTGTAGACGGAGTTAACTTCGCACTCGGACTTGATTCTGTTGTAGGTTCGCTCGTGCCTGATGAGATCATTCCTGTCGATGCTGTATCAAAACTTCAGAGCGATAATTGGAAACTGATCGTAGTATCTTCCGCATATCAGGTCGCGACAGACGAGATCAACGCCCAGTGTGATGAGATACAGAATATAATCAAGCGCTATGACCCGACTTCGATGTTCGTCGGTGAAGCTCCGGCTACCAAGGATCTTATCGAGATCACTGACCGCGACTTTAAGATAGTGAGCCTCGTAAGTATCGGCGCGATCTTCCTTCTGATCCTTTTCGTGCTTAAGTCGGGTACGCTGCCCGTGATCCTCGTGTCAGTAGTTGAGCTTGCGATCTACATCAACATGTCTATCTCGTACTACACGGGCTCCACGCTGCCTTTCATAGCATCCATCTGCATAGGAACGATACAGCTCGGTGCCACCATAGACTACGCGATACTGCTTACTAACCGTTACAAGACGGAACGTATCGCAGGTGCCGATGCAAAAACAGCCGTTGCCAATGCCGTCAAGACTTCTATCCATTCCATATTCTCTTCGGCACTCGGTTTCTTCGCAGCTACGGTAGGCGTTGCAGTCTACTCCGACATCGACCTTATAAGCTCGATCTGTCTGCTGCTTTCGAGAGGCGCACTGCTGTCGATGGTTATCGTGCTTACTTTACTGCCGTCGATGCTTCTTATATTTGACGGATTGATCATAAGAACAACGTGGGACATGAAGTCCTGCATACCGCACAAGGAGGTGCATAAGAAATGTTATCAGTAACTTCGAAAAGGATTATCGCTTTATCAACAACTGCAGCAGTTGCTTTGGGCAGCTGCGGGGGCGTGATGATCTATAAGAATAATCAGAACAAAGTGCTCGCACAGGAACTTACTTCCGAGATTGCGGAAGCACAGGATCTGGCAGCAGCCTATCATTCGCTTACTTCAGGTAAGAACGAGACTGTATATGTAATTACTGCTGCTAATGGAGAGCGGACAACATATGTAAGTTCATGGCTTCATAATCCTGACGGAAGCTCTTCTATAAATGATGTATCCGATTTAAGCGATATCGAAGTCGTAAGAGGAGCTGCAGAGTTAGGTCAGGATGAAGGCGGACAGATCACTTGGGAAGCAAACGGCGAAGATGTTTATTATCAGGGCGTTTCCGATGATGAGCTTCCGGTGGATGTTAATGTTTCTTATACATTGGACGGCGCTTCAATAACCGAGCCTGATCTTGAAGGCAGAAGCGGTCATCTGGTAATGACGATCGATTATGCTAATAACTTAAGCGAAGAAGTCGAGGGAGAAGACGGCGAAGTATATACGATCTATATGCCGTTCGTTATGACGACGGGAATGCTTCTCGATAATGATACATACAGAAATATAGAAGTAACCAACGGTCAGTGCGTTAATGACGGTGAGAGGACTTATGTATTGGGTATCGGGTTCCCCGGTCTTTATGAAAGCTTGGGACTTGCCGATGTTAATATCGATGACCCCGAGATCGAGCAGAGTATCGAAGATATCAATATCCCTGATGAGATAACTGTCGAGTGCGATGTAGTTGACTGCGGCGAGATTACTGCCATGACGGTTGCATCTGTACTTGATCTTAATGATATCGACATCTCGCTTAATACTGACGGGATCAATGAGGATATGGATCAGATCACGGACGGTATGAGAAGTCTTGTTGACGGATCCGAGCGTCTTTATGACGGTGTATCCGTACTTAATGACGGAGCTGTAGCATTAAATAACGGTGCAGGTGCGGTTGCCGACGGTGCTGCTTCTCTTGCAACTGGTGCATCTTCATTAAGTAACGGTACTAACGAGCTTGCTAACGGCGCAGCATCTTTGCAGAACGGTATAAGCCAGGTTAATGACGGCGCAGCAGCTCTTAACAACGGCTTGGGTCAGGTGCAGGCTAATATTCCTGCACTGCAGAACGGTGTAAATGATCTTACGAACGGCGCCAATGCTCTTTCGCAGGGTGCATCGTCATTAAGCTCCGGCGTAAATACGCTTTACAGCCAGATGACTTCACAGGAAGCACAGGCTCAGATGTCTGCACTTGTTGCAGGATCCGCACAATTCTCACAGAGCTTATCCGCACTTAATACGGCGCTTAGTTCCGGCGGAGTGACACCGGAGCAGGCTGCTCAGTTACAGGGCGCCATTCAGTATCTTTCTGCATATGCCGCTCAGGCTGATGAGACAACGGCTGCATGCATCAATGCTTTGATTACGGCTTATTCCTCGATGGCCGGAAGCATGAGTCAGGTTGCTTCTTCTGTAGCCGCACTTAACGAAGGATATGCGGGTATCGATGCGGGTATCAATGCATTAACGGGTAAGTTCGGTGAAGTTGCCAATGCCGTAGCTCAGGTTCAGTCCGGAGCCTCTCAGGTTGCAAACGGTGCCGCACAGGTATCCAACGGACTTAATACACTTAACAACAGTACAGGAGCACTTGCCAACGGTATCAACCAGCTGGCATCGGGTTCCGCATCATTAAGCAACGGAACATCGCAGCTCGTTAACGGAGCGGCAGCTCTTCATGACGGTGTCGCCCAGGTTAACAACGGAGCACAGGCTCTTGCATCAGGTGCTGCTTCTTTGTCTGACGGTGCGGATCAGCTCGCTTCCGGTACAGAAGAGTTGTCTGAAGGTGTAGCAGCGCTTCTTGAAGGTGCAGGTCAGCTTGAGGACGGACTTAATGAGTTCAATGAAGAGGCTGTAGATAAGCTTACGGATATGATCAATGAATTGTCTCCCGTATCAGACAGGGTTGAAGCATTAAGAGAATATTCTGCAACTTACAATACTTTCTCCGGTACACCTGACGGTGTTGAGGATTCCGTAGTATTCGTATTCAAGAGCTGAAGTCGCGATTAATAATTAAACTTTGATATAATGCCCGTGGAATAAATTCACGGGCATTTTTGCTTAAGGAATAGGGAGGACAAATTGATACTGTTGGCTGTTGATATACAGAAGGGTATAACCGATGAGCGCTTATATGCTTATGAGGAATTTACCGGGAGTGTAAGACGCCTGATCGACGAGGCAAGAAAGGCCGGTGTCGAGGTAGTTCATGTAAGGCACGATGACGGTAAAGGCTCCGGTTTTACGGTAGGAGACGAAGCTTTCGAGCTTGACGGAAGGTTCGCGCCGGTATCGGGAGAGAAGGTTTTCGATAAGGATGTTAATGATGCATTTATCTTCTACACGGGTCTTGAAGATTACCTTGAGACGAAGGGTGTAAGCAAAGTTATCATCGTCGGTCTTCAGACAGATTACTGCATTGATGCGACGGTTAAGGGAGGGTTCTCGGCAGGTTTCGAGATGATTGTGCCTGCTTACTGCAATACTACCCGCAGTAACGACTATATGGATGGTGAGACCACATATAAGTTCTATAACGAGAATATGTGGCCCGGAAGATATGCGAAGTGTCTGTCTGTAGATGAAACTGTTGATCTTATCCGTTCATACCGTAAGAGCGGGCAGGCTCCTCTTATAAATGACTGCGGTCCTGAGACGATAGAGACTGACAGGCTTATCTTGAGAGGGTTCAAAATGGATGATGCCGATTCTATGATGCGCAACTGGGTAAGCGATGACAATATCCAGGGAATGTACGGCGAGCCTTCGTACAAGACTAAAGGAGAAGTCGAGGCTCTTATAAGCAAGTTTATTAAACGCTGTCAGGGCGGATATTCGTACAGGTGGGCGATCATAGAGAAGGCTTCCGGCGAGTGCATCGGCCAGGCTGCATTTTTCCTTGTAAATTCGAGCGGTGCGTTCGGCGAGATCGAATACTGTATAGGCACGGCATATCAGGGAAAGGGTTACGCCACGGAAGCGACAAAGGCTGTTATAGACTTCGGGTTTAAAAGGGCAGGCTTCAACAAAGTTCAGATCTGTGTAAGACCTTCGAATACACCTTCCAAGAGAGTCATCGAGAAGTGCGGATTTACTTATGAAGGTGCGCTGAGAGATTATTTCATGATCAACGGTCAGTTCGAAGACAGACTGTATTATTCGATTCTGAAGGAAGAGTGGAAGGGATAATGAGAGAATTTTTTTGGAATAAGAAATACAGCGGATTCATATGGCATTTCATATTTACTCTGCCTTTTATCGGATTGTCTTTGCTGTTCATAGAGTTTACTTCAGGCGTTACGTGGTTTCTGATTAGTTCTGCATTAAGGATCGCATTCGGACTTAGTATATTGTTTATTGCATGTAAACTCTTTGAGTTAAAACCCGGAGAGATACTGTCATTTAAGAACGGGAAGTGCGCGCTGCTCGCAGGCACGGGATTCTTCCTGTTCTTCCTGTATTTTCTTGTTGAGGCAGTATCGGGATTCGGTGAGATTAACGGGCTTACTTTCGGTATATTTCTTTCAAGGGTTTTTCTGCAGCAGCTAACGACGGGCTTTTACGAGGAGATCAACTACAGGTTTTTGCTTCTTGAAGGGTTGAAGCATACTTCGAATACTGTCGGAATTAAGCTTCTTTATGTGTTCTCAAGTACAGTTCTGTTCGGCTTGCTTCATTGTGTGACAGGCTGGGACACATACAGATTTCTTACTACCGCCGCGATCGGATTCGCATTCGCGGTAATATTCGTAAAGTCAGGTAATATCGTGCTGCCGATGATCCTTCATTTTGTATACGATCTGCTTGTTCATATCACGTCGTTTGTGCAGTGGAATCATAATTCTTTTTTCGACGGTATCTGTGCATGGGCGGAAGCGGCTTATGCCGTGATGTTCATAGTGTCGCTTGTTATTCTTATATATTCGCCTCATAAATGTAATACGGATTGTGCTAATATTAATAAGTAAATTATATTGGAGGTTTTAATATGAAACTTGTTGCATATTTCTCCACTTCAGGTAAGACTGAAGCTGAAGCCAAGAAGATCGCAGAGAGGGAAGACGCTGATATCTTTGTAATTCAGCCCGCAGAGCCCTACACAAGCGCAGATCTTGACTGGCAGGAAAGAGGCTGCAGAGCCAACAACGAGATGGAAAACAAGAGTAACCGTGTAGCCTTGGCTGCGGTTTGTGAAGATATCGCGAAATATGATGAGATATATTTGGGATTCCCGCTGTGGTGGGGTTATGCTCCCAGAATCATCAATACTTTCCTCGAGAGTGCTGATTTTACAGGCAAGAAGATCATTCCTTTCGTGACGAGCGGAGGCAGCGAGTATACTCAGAATACCGCGGATGATCTTAAGGCTTGTGCTCCCGGTGCCATCTTCGAAGAAGGGATCAGGATCAAGTAATCTTTGGATAAAGTCTATTCCGGTTGGGACGCCCTTCCTAAGGGTTATTCTTCAGATGTGTTGACGGAAGGCTGCCTTGTGCTTGAAGGCGGTGCTTTTCGGGCATTGTATTCTTCAGGTGTAGCCGATGTTCTGATGGAGAACGGCATCAACATGAGCTGCGTCTGCGGAGTGTCTGCAGGAGCTTTAAACGGTGCCAATTATGCTTCGGGACAGATCGGACGCTCGGCAAGGATCAATCTTCGTTACCGTCACGATAAGAATTACGTCGGTGTTAAGCCCATGCTTACCGAGGGCGGAGTTATCGGATTTGATTATATCTTCGGCGAGCTTGAAGGCGTTGAACCCTTTGATTATGAGGCTTTCGGTAAGCGCCGTTTTGTTGCTGTAACTTCAGATGTCGACACGGGAAGAGCGCATTACTGGGAGAAGGATAACTGCAGTGATATCTTTCAGGCTATCCGGGCTTCTGCCTCGATGCCGTATGTATCAACTCCTGTCGAAGTGGAAGGAACATTCAATCTTGACGGCGGATGCAGTGTCAATATTCCGTATAACTGGGCGATCAGACAGGGGTATAAGAAGATAATCGTAGTTAAGACGCGTGCGGCAGATTACCGTGAGCCTTCTGCGTCCGATGCGGGGATTAAACTTATAGAGACGATCTATAAGGACAGACCTGCTCTTGCTTATAATCTCAGTCATATGAGTGAGAGATACAATCTTGAGATGGATGAGCTGTTTTATCTTAATGAACACAGATCCGTCTACATGATCCAACCTTCGCGTTCGCTCGATGATATCGGCAGGCTCGAGTCTGATATGGAAAAACTGGGACGTTTATATTATCTTGGTAGGAAGGACTGCGAAGATTGTCTCGATGATATAAAAGGATATTTGAATTATTTATGAGTTTTATTGATGTGCTTATTGCGATAATCTACGGAATTGTTGAGGGTATTACGGAGTGGCTCCCGATAAGTTCAACGGGACACATGATCCTTCTCGATTCATTCCTGACACTTAATGTATCTGAAGCTTTTCACGAGTTATACCTTGTTGTCATTCAGCTTGGTGCGATCATGGCCGTTGTAGTGATCTACTGGAAAGAAATCTGGCCGTTCGGTATCAAGGATAACAAGCACCCTTGGAAGAAAGAGGGGATCGGAAGATGGGTCAAGGCCGATAAGTTTACGATGTGGTTCAAGATCCTTGTCGCTTGTATCCCTGCAGTCATCGTAGGTGTCCTGTTCGATGATTACCTCGACGAACTATTCTATAACTACATATGCGTATCGATTATGCTGATTCTCTTCGGTATCGGATTTATCGTAGTCGAGAAGTGGGTCGCGGATAAGGAACCTAATGTAAAGTCAGTCGATGATATCTCTTATCCCCAGGCATTCCTGATCGGAGCTTTCCAGCTTATCGCTGCAGTGTTCCCCGGAACCTCCAGATCCGGTTCCACTATCGTAGGTTCACTTGCTATGGGTATCAGCCGTGAGGCTGCCGCCAAGTTTACTTTCTTCCTTGCCATCCCCGTAATGATGGGTGCAAGCCTTCTTAAGATCTTAAAGTACGAAGGAGATGTATCAGGCACGGAGATCGCGACTCTTGTGATCGGTATGGTAGTTGCATTTGTCGTATCCTGGGTAGTTATCAAGAAGTTCATGGCATTTATCAAAAAGCACAACTTCACTGTCTTCGGCTGGTACAGAATCGTTATCGGTATACTGTTCCTGATCTTAGGCATCCTCGGCCTGGTAACGATGTCCTGATTGATTTATCTGAATTGCTCATTGATCAGCTTATCTACTACTCTAACATCCAACGGGTTCTCGTAGGTTTCAAATGTAGCGTACAGATTGTCTCCGAGAATGATATTTATCTGTGAATAATTATTGATTCTTTGAATATTGTCATTGGTGTATTGAGGATCGCCCATTTTACCGAAGTGTTCATAGAAGAGTTCTTTTCTGTCGCTCATTCTTAATATCCGGAAGTCCGTATGATAGACGATACCGTTGATTATTATCGGGTATTCGTATTTGTAGGGTATGTTGTTGATGTAAAGCCGGTCTGCAATGATCTGTTCTGACTTTGATCTGACGCGGTCTCCCTTAAGGGTAGTAAACACAGGGGTCCCTTCTTTGAATCCTTTTCGCTTATAGGGTGTGTTAAGCCATTTTTCTTTGTACTCATCATCCGGAAGTATGTACGGCTGTATCAAATCTTTACGATCCTGTGAAATTGCAGGGTAGATGTCTTCATATGTATGTTCGTCGTACCTTGCGAGCACAGGTTGAAGTACTTTGAGCTCTGATTGTGCTGCTTTTACTAATTCCTTGAGGTAGGCTTTCTGCGCAAGTGTTCGTATCAGCGGTTTATCATAAGTTATGACACCGTTGCTCTTTTGGTTATCGGTCACATGGTAATAATACAGTGTTAACCCCTGCCGTTTTATTCGTAATCTGCCTTCGGGACAACCGGACAGATACTTGCTGCAAGAAGCGATGAGTTTGGTGAGGTTATCGGATCGTGATCTCACCAGTTCTTTAATGTTCTTATTCATGTTTGGTCTCTTTCCCCAAACATCTTAACTGCCTGTTTATGAGTATAGTACCAAAATGGCGAGAATGTAATAGTTAGTACTGCTTTTTGAGGTAATTTATGTACTAGCTTTATAGAATCAAGCTTTTGGTACTAGATTATCGGGAAAACTAGTATCAGATTAGTGGTATGACAGGTTTTGGTACTGGAATCATTATAAAAAATAGTACCATATGCGGATAATCCACAATATGGTACTGTAAGGTGCTTTGGGGGGCGAAAAATCTGTTTATCAGCCGCGCTCGTCCATCGGGATGTATTCTTCTCTCGGCTGAACGGCCTTATATGCAGGACGGATGATCTTGCCGGCGTTGTTCAGCTCCTCGATGCGGTGTGCGGACCAGCCTGAGATACGCGCGATGGCGAACAGGGGAGTGTAGAACTCCAAAGGCAGATTCAGCATCGAATATACGAATCCCGAATAGAAGTCGATATTCGCTGATACGCCCTTGTAGATGTGACGCTGCTCGGTGATGAGTCTTGCCGCGATCCTTTCAACATCGGAATAGAGCTTATATTCCTTAGTCTTATGCTTCTCGATGGAGAGCTTCTCTACGAAGGACTTGAAGATCATGGCACGGGGATCTGAGATGGAATATACCGCATGACCCATACCGTAAACGACCCCCGCGTTATCGAATGCTTCCTTATGCAGGATCTTGTTAAGATAAGCGGTGAGTTCTTCTTCGTCGCCCCAGTCTTTAACATTCTTCTTGATATCTGCAAACATCTGCATAACCTTGATATTCGCGCCGCCGTGCTTGGGTCCCTTAAGAGAAGAGATAGCAGCGGAGATGGCAGCATATGTATCGGTTCCTGAAGAAGTAACAACATGAGTCGTGAATGTGGAGTTGTTACCGCCGCCGTGCTCTGCGTGAAGAACCAAAGACAGGTCAAGGATCTGTGCTTCAAGCGGAGTGAACTTATTGTCCGGACGGAGCATATAGAGAATATTCTCCGCTGTGGACAGATTTGCCCTCGGTCTGTGGATATAAAGACTCTTGTTATCGTTGTAGTAGATCTTGGCAGCATAAGAATAAGCCGCAAGCATAGGGAACATCGCGATCAGCTCAAGAGACTGACGCAGCACGTTCGGGATAGTAGTGTCGTTCGCATTGTGGTCGTATGAATAAAGAGTGAGTACGGCACGCTGCAGATTGTTCATGATGTCGTTGCTCGGAGCCTTCATGATTACGTCTCTTACGAAATTCTTGGGAAGAGCGTCACGGTAGTTCGCGAGAATGATCATGAAGTCGAGAAGCTCGCGCTCACTGGGAAGCTTGCCGAAAAGGAGGAGATAAGTAACTTCCTCAAATCCGTTATGTCTTCCTGCACCCGTAATCCCGTCTGCGATCTTATGTACGTCGATACCTCTGTAGTACAGTTCGCCGTCACAGGATACTTCTTCGCCGTCTACGACCTTCTTTGATACGATCTCGGAGATCTCTGTAAGACCCGTTAATACGCCTTTTCCGTTAAGGTCACGAAGACCTCGGTTAACTTTGTTCTTGGTATAAAGTTCCGTATCTATCTTGTTCGCCTCGCACATCTTGGCGAGTTCGATGATCTCGGGGGTAAGTCTTGAAAACTTGTTCATGCTTCCGGTCCTCCAATTCCTTTTATTCCTGAATATTTAATTTACCTTATTTTTTTGATTTTATCAATTTGAAGGACGGCCATGAATGAGTGAAAGTTGAGGCATTCATAATACTTTGATAGAATCAACGATGATTTTAATAATAGGAGTTATTCATATGTCAACATCCATCTGTATTTTGATCACCATTATCCTGTATCTGGTAATGATGATCGTTATCGGTGCTGTCTTCAGCAAGAAGAACAAGAGCACCGACGACTTTTTTCTCGGCGGCAGAAAGCTCGGACCTCTCGTTACCGCGATGAGTGCCGAGGCTTCTGACATGAGTTCATGGCTTCTTTTGGGCCTTCCCGGACTTGTACTTATCACAGGTCTTGCAGAAGCTACATGGACAGCTATCGGTCTTGCTGTAGGTACATATCTTAACTGGCTTTTTGTAGCTAAGAGACTTCGTATCTACACACAGAGAGTAGGAGCGGTTACGATCCCTGATTTCTTCTCCAAGAGATTCGGTGATGATAAGAAGATCCTTACCTTGATTTCCGCTATCTTTATCGTAGTATTCTTCGTTCCTTACACGGCATCCGGATTCGTAGGCTGCGGTAAGCTTTTCTCATCGATCTTCAATATCGATTACTTCACAGCCATGGTAATCTGTGCGCTGGTTATCGCTCTGTACTGTATTCTCGGCGGATTCCTTGCGGCTTCCACAACGGACTTCGTCCAGAGCATCATCATGACGATCGCTCTTATTGTTGTTCTCGGATTCTCTTTCAAGACAGCGGGAGCAAATGCTATCTTTGATAATGCCAACAGCATCGAAGGCTTCATGGATATTTTCAAGGGATGTAATGTAACTGACGGAACGGTCGGTTCATACGGCGCTCTTCCCATAGCATCCACGCTCGCATGGGGTCTGGGATACTTCGGTATGCCTCATATCATTCTCCGATTCATGGCTGTAGAGGATGAGAACAAGCTTCATATCTCAAGAAGAGTAGGTTCCATCTGGGTAGTTATCTCCATGAGCGTTGCTATCCTCATCGGTGTATGCGGCTATACTCTCATGAAGAACGGTGTCGTTCCTGCTTATGAGACAACATCCGATTCCGAACGTATCATCATCGATATAGCTTCCAAGGTTGCTTCTTACGGTGTACTTCCTGCTATCGTAGGCGGTATCATTCTCGCAGGCATCCTTGCATCCGCGATGTCCACATCCGATTCACAGCTTCTTGCTGCTACATCTTCGGTAACTCAGAACATTGTTCAGGAGTTCTTCGGAGTTAAGCTGAGTACAAAGACATCCATTTGGGTTGCAAGAGTAATGGTTCTTGTCATCTCGGGTATAGCTGTATTCCTTGCCATGAATCCTGATTCTTCCGTATTCAGGATCGTATCATTCGCTTGGGCAGGCTTCGGTGCTACATTCGGTCCCGCTATCCTTTTCGCTTTGTACTGGAAGCGTGCCAACAAGTGGGGTATCTTAAGCGGCATGATCGGCGGCGGTGCTTTGATCTTCATCTGGAAGTTCCTCGTCAGAGTTCAGTTCGCAGGAACATGGCTTGATATCTATGAGCTTCTGCCTTCGTTCATCTTTAACGTAATCCTCGTAATCGCTGTTTCGCTTCTTACAAAGGAGCCCGAGAAGGAGATTACGGATGAATTCGATGCGGTAGTTAAGGCTGCTAAGTAATCCTTAAGCAACAGCTTATAATACTAAATAAAAAGAACGGCGGTTTTCAGATAAGAAAGCCGCCGTTTATTCCTATTATCTGACCTGTTATAAACGAGGATCTGTCTGTCGACAGTTCATATATGACTCCCGCGACATCCTGCGGTCTGCCGATCCTTTGAAGGGGAGTCTCATACATAAGATTCTTTTTGTCTTCGTCCGAATAGTTCTTCATCATGTCGGTGTCGATGACGCCGGGAGACACTGCGTTTACGCGTATGCCGGAAGGTCCGAGCTCTTTGGCAAGTGACTTAACATAAGCGTCCATCGCGCCCTTGGAAGCGGAATACAGTGATTCGCACGAAGCTCCGGTCTGTCCCCACATGGAGGAGACTGCCGTGATGACGCCTTTCTTGGCGGAGACCATGGAAGGGATTACCTCGTTGCACACGGCAAAGAACCCGCCGAAATTGGTGTTCATGATATGAAGGTAATCGTCGTAAGTAAAGTCTGTGGAAAGACCTGTCAGGCTGATTCCTGCGCAATAGATCATTACATCGACCGGACCGAACTTGTCTGTCGCTTCCCTGATACCGGCTTTGATGGCGGAAATATCAGTAATGTCAGCCTTAATGGCATAGCCGTAAGGACCCGGAGCATTCTTATAGAAATAGCTTACGTCAAAGCCCTTGTTAATAAAGAGTTCTACCGTTGCAGCTCCTATGCCGCGGGAACCTCCCGCTACCAGTACGTGTGCCATAAGATTACCTCACTATAGATATGCAAAAAGAATAAAATAGTTGAAGCCAATATGCAAACATATTAAAATTGTGCGGATTATATTAATGAGGTTATCAGTATGTCTGAAGAGATAAAGAAGAATGATCTGATCGATGATGTAGAGGATAAAGAAGAATACGAACGTGCGCTTGCGGCTTTGAATAAGTCCAAGAGTGCGCGCGTAAAGAAGATCGTCGACGAGAAGAAGGCTAAGAAGCAAAAGGAGAAAGAGGCTCAGAAGAAGTCATCTTCCGGTTCTTCCGACGATAAGAGCTTTATCGGTAAGTGTAAAAAGGATCCCGTTATTCCGGCATGCATACTGCTCATTATTATCGCAGCCATCGGATTCGGTCTTTATATCCTTGTTCCGATGTTCTCGATAAAGACTTTGGGCGTTACAGTCGAGGATTACAGGGTAAGATATATTTCAACAAGCATCTATAATGCGGCGCTCGCACCTTACGGCTTCACAATACCCGAGGTTACATATCAGGAGGAGCAGAATGTTGCTCTTACAGCTGCAGGAGAGAACAGCAGCAGTAATCAGGACAAGTTACTGTTCTTCAGCGCACCTATTGAAAATACCGGTACTTCCTTTGCTACTGCAATTCAGGGAAGTGTAAGAAAGACGGATAATAAGATCACCGCGTTAAGAGTTATCGCTGAATACAGCAACGATCCCAATTACTTCAACTTCCTCGTGCTGTACTTCGGTTCGTATCTGCAGGCATTTATCCCGGGCGTATCCGATCAGGATATTCAGGCTCTTGTAACAGATGCGGTAAATAATATCTCGACGGGTGAGTTCACCATAAGACAGGACATCGCATTCAGAGTGTCTATCGTAACCACGGATACCGTTAATTACGTCGCATTCGACATCATGCCGTCAGGCAACCTGTAAATACTTACAACAGCTCGAAAAGCAAAAGAAAAAGGACAGTCAGTGACTGTCCTTCTTTGTTGGCAGGGGAGACACGATTCGAACGCGCAACCGGCGGTTTTGGAGACCGCTGCTCTACCGTTGAGCCACTCCCCTATAGGCAACGGATAGTAGTTTACAGTTAGGTTTGCAACCTGTCAAGTGTAATGTTATTATGCTTTTTATATTAATAATAAGAGGTTTGATATATGAAGCTTACTGTTATCGGTGCAGGTAATATGGGACGCGCGCTCATAAGAGGATTTGTAACGGGCGGAGTTCTCAAGGCAGAAGAAGTTTATGTTTATGATATTATCGCCGAAGCGGCGAAGAAGACTGCGGACGAATTCGGTATTATCAGATCCGAAGATCCCAATAAAGATGTTAAGGACAGTGATTATGTCCTGATGGCGGTTAAGCCCCAGCATTTCGATGATACATTGAAGGGACTTAAGGATTCGTTAGGTGAGAATACTATTGTCTTGTCGATCGCTGCAGCAGTTACTACTTCAAGGATCGACAATATTTTGAGGGACAGAAAGTTCGTAAGGATCATGCCCAATACTCCCGCACAGGTAGGAAGCGGCGTATCCGCGATCTGCCCCGTAGGTCTTACTGATGAGGAGACTGCATTTGTTCAGAAGCTTTTCGAGACGTGCGGCATCGTTATTATCTGTGACGAGAAGACACTCGATGCCATCGGCTGTGTCTCCGGCACAGGCCCCGCTTATGTAATGCTCTTTATTGAGGCGATGTCCGATGCTGCTGTAGCTCTCGGTATCAAGAGAGCAGATGCTCTTAAGATCGCTGCTGCAACTGTAGCAGGCTCCGGAAAGCTCTGTCTTGATACAGGCGTACATCCGGCTGTTCTTAAGGATCAGGTTACAAGTCCCGCCGGTACAACGATCGAGGGTGTTATGGCACTTGAGGAGAACGGTCTGCGCAATGCCGTTATCAAGTCTGTAATCGCCGCAGCAGAGAAGACCCGTAAGATGCAGGGTAACTGATGCCGGGTTTAACTAAAGTAACAATCTATACTGACGGCGCCTGTTCAGGCAATCCCGGTCCCGGCGGCTGGGGGGCGATATTGATGGCGGGCGGAAAGAGCCGCGAGATATCGGGCGGGGAAGCGCATACCACCAATAACAGGATGGAGCTTATGGCTGTCATTAAGAGCCTCGGGCTTCTGACGCGTCCCTGTGAAGTCGATCTTTATTCGGACAGTGCATATGTCGTAAATGCTTTCAATCAGAACTGGATCGAAGGCTGGCAGAAGAAGGGCTGGGTCAACAGCGCCAAGAATCCTGTGGCTAACAGGGATCTGTGGGAGAAGCTGATCGATCTTTGCAATACCCATAAAGTCACTTTTATTAAGGTAAAAGGCCATGCGGACAACGAGTTTAACAACAGATGCGATGAGCTCGCCGTTGCCGAGTCGGCTAAGTACGCCAAGGGGTCCTGATGGAAGATAAATATCGTAACCTAATTGAAACAACCAAAGAGTCCGAGGTAATATTCCACGGCAAGGTTTTTGATACAATTGTTAAGAAAGTCAGCCTTGCAGACGGCTCTGAAGCGAAAAGGGAGATCGTAAAGCATAACGGCGGCGCCTGTGTTCTGCCTATAGACGACGATCTCAACTGTTATATGGTAAGACAATTCAGAAGTCCGTTCGAGGAGATTCTTCTTGAAGTTCCTGCAGGCAAGCTTGAACCCGGTGAAGAACCTTTATCCTGTGCGGTAAGGGAGCTTCATGAGGAGACGGGATTCGAATCATCCGATATTACTTCATTCGGCGGTATGATCGCATCTCCCGGGTATGACAGTGAAGTGATCTGGCTCTTTATGGCAAGAGGACTCAAGCAGATCGGTCAGAAGCTCGATCAGGGAGAATTCCTTAATGTCGAGAAGATACCGCTTGATAAGCTCCTGCAGATGGCTGAAGACGGTCAGATCGCAGACAGTAAGACACAGCTTTGTATTTACAAGGCAGCCAGGAGACTTGGTATTTGAACAATTTTGAAGGTAAAAGAGAAGTAACGGGCATAGCATTATTTTTCTGCGCTATCGCGCTTACGCTGCTGTATTATCTTCCGGGTGAAGTCACAGGAGTATTCGGAAGTTTCTTAAGAACCGTATGCGGAGGATTCATAGGCTCCGCTGCTTTTGTTATACCTTTGTTTATCCTTTATGCTTCGATCGATTTCTTTATTGAGAAGCGTGAGGGCGTATCTCCGATAAGAATAAGGTCTGTCATCATTTTCCTTATTTGTCTGTCGGCACTGCTCTCAGTAATTACAATGGACTTTGAGTTCTTTAAGTCATTGTGTGTATCCGATGTTGACCATAAGTATAAGGCTACGGAGGCGATCGCTCTTCTTTGGAAGTCCGGCTCCGATTCTGCTCTTATTACACCGACTTCGGGCAGTAATGTCCTGTCCGGCGGTATTCTGGGCGGCCTTCTCGCCGTAGCTCTTAATACAGTGTGCGGCAAGATCACTTCCATCGTTGTTCTTATCGGACTTATCGCCGCACAGGTAATACTTGTATTCCATATTTCTTTGAAGAAGACGGTTAAGAAGACTGCGAAAGCCGTCGGAAATGCCGTAAGAAAGACCTCTGCCCAGCGTAAAGCTCAAAGGCCGGTTCAGCAGCGACCTGTCCAGCAAAGACCCGTTCAGCAGGGCCGTGTACAGATACCTTCGGGTACACCTTTTGTACAGGGACAGAATGTCGGTACTCCTGTCAGGATCGGACCTCAGCCCGTCTTTGACGAGAAGCTGCCATACAATGTGCAGGATCCTTTTAACAGAACCCTTCCTGTAGACAGCCGTTCCGGATTTGCCGATATGACAGATCCCGCCTTCGCTGCCGATACCAAGGGCGAGCAGGGCGTGCTTAAGTACGGCGAGAGACGCGTGAATACCGATACTCCTTATCAGGCTGACGATGCTGATTTCTCTTATGATTCCATGCCCCGTAATGCCCATATGAGAGGTCCGGGCAAGAAGACGGATGAGCCTGATTTCCTTAAGAGGAATGCACCTTCTGATTTCTATGATCTGTCAGGCGGTGTATATGCGGATGAATCCGTTGTTAATGACGATTATTCCCAGAGGCCTGCAGCAGGCGGCTATTACCGTCCCGAAGACGACATGCCTTATGAGGTTAATGATGATACGGCATTTGATTATTCCGTTCCGGAAGAGAAGCCTGCGATCAGAAAGCCTAATGTAACCAACGGAATCATAGGCGCTCCTGCTGATGTCATTAATGAAAGTGATGAGATAACAATTAATTCCGGAAGTGACAACACTGACGGCTATTCCGTTACCGAAGGACGCATCATCGATACTTCAGAAGCAAAGAAAGCATCTGCTGCGGGCAGCCTCGACGTATCTTCCACTTCGGCACAGACCGAGGGCAGACGCATCAAGGCTAACAGCTTTAAGAATTACAGACCTGCGCCTATAACCAATCTTGCCAAGGATAAGGCTAATAAGAATACTACCGAGAGCAACGAGAAGCTTAAGCAGAAAGCCGCTGCTCTTGAAGAGACTTTACGTACATTCGGTATTACAGATGCCAAGGTAAATAACATCACTCACGGACCTGCCATAACCAGATTCGAGGTTACTATCGGACAGGGTGTTAAGGTATCCAAGGTAAAGAACCTTGAAGATGATATAGCGCTCTCGATGGCTGCTACTGCCGTAAGAATCGAGGCTCCGATCCCCGGTAAGAAGGCTATCGGTATCGAGATTCCTAATGAGAAGACATCAGCCGTATATCTGGGTAACGTACTCGATACGCAGGAGTTCAGAAAGTCGACTCCTCTTACGGTCGGTCTCGGTAAGGATATTCCGGGTAAGCCCGTATACTGCGATGTTGCCAGAATGCCGCATATGCTTATAGCCGGTGCGACGGGTTCCGGTAAATCCGTTTGTATCAACTCGATACTTGTAAGTATCCTGTGTAAGGCATCTCCGAGAGAAGTAAAGATGATCCTCATCGACCCTAAGGTCGTTGAGCTTTCCGTATATAACGGCATCCCGCATCTTCTTATGCCTGTTGTAAGCGACATGAAGCTTGCTACCGGTGCTTTGAAGTGGGCCGTAGCCGAGATGGAGAGAAGATATAAGCTTTTCGCTGAGAAGGAAGTAAGAGACATCGCAGGCTACAACAACTGTCTTGACGATGACGAAGATCCGCTGCCTTTGATCCTTATCATTATCGACGAGCTCGCAGACCTCATGGCAGTTGCCAAGAACGAGGTCGAGACTCAGATCGCAAGACTTGCTGCCATGGCAAGAGCGTGCGGAATGCATATGATCATCGCGACCCAGAGACCTTCGGTTGACGTTATTACAGGTGTTATCAAGAGTAATGTTCCTTCGAGAATCGCTTTCTCGGTAGCATCCGGTGTCGACAGCCGAACGATTCTTGATTCATACGGTGCAGAGAAGCTGCTCGGAAGAGGTGATATGCTCTACAGTCCTCTCGGAGCTCCAAAGCCTATCAGAGGCCAGGGCGCATTTGTATCCGACGGCGAGGTTCAGGCATGCGTTGATTTCCTTAAGCAGCGTTACGGCGCTCTTTATGATGAAGATATCAACGAGAAGGTTAAGAAGATCGCGAACGGTGAGGGAACAGGAAAGACCGAGGGTGTATCTGATCCTTCCGTTAATGAGAATTCCGAGGATGAACTTCTCAATGCTGCCGTTGACGTTGTTCTTCAGGTTAAGAACGCAAGTGTATCTATCCTTCAGAGAAGACTCGGTGTAGGTTATCCGAGAGCCGCAAGACTCATAGATGTTATGGAGCAGAAGGGTTATATCGGTCCTTTCGAGGGAAGTAAACCCAGACGCGTTCTTATATCCGAGACCGATTGGATCGAGATCAAGGCAAAGGGCGGCAACTGATGGCTTCCGTTAATTCCGCGCAGCTTATCGATTATCTTCGCTCTAAAGGTCTTAAGTGTTCCTTTGCCGAGAGCCTTACGGGCGGCATGATCGCATGCGGTATAGTCGATGTTCCCGGTGCTTCCGATGTGTTCGAGGGAAGCATTGTTTCTTATTCGGATAATTTCAAGATGAATGTACTGGGTGTACCTTCCGCGGTGATAGAAAGTAAGACTGCCGTATCGGCTGAATGTGCTGTCGCTATGGCAGAAGGTGCATACAGACTTTCCGGCGCTGATATTGCCGTATCGGTTACAGGGTATGCGGGACCCGGCGACGGCGCTGACGGAACACCGTGCGGAACTGTCTATATTGGGTTTAACGACAGAAACGAATCCGGAAGTTTTAAGAAACTTTTCGAAGGTTCCCGTGATGAGATAAGAAAGCAGACGCGCGACGCGGCTGTTGAACTTGTGTACAGCAGGGCATGTGATCTATGAGTGCCGAGCGAAAAGCAAAGAAACTTTCAGGTAACAGCATAATCCTGTCCACAATCCTGGTTATGGCAGGTCTTGTCCTCTCGAAAGGATCAGGTTTCCTTCGTGATATCTTTGTAGGTATCAAATTCAGTGAACCGTTGTACCGTGACGGCTTTACTCTTGCTTTCTCTATTCCTGACCTTGTCTATAATCTTCTTATAGGCGGTTCCATACAATCAGCCATCACACCGTCTTTGTCTGCTGCGATAGCATCGGGAAATGAGAAGAAGGGTATAAGGGCTGTAAGTATTTTCATCTCGTTCTTTGCGGTTCTTCTTATTATTGTCTGCACACTGGGCGTTATCTTCTCCGAACAGCTGTACAGCATCTTCAGCGGCGGCGATCACAGTGCTGAGACTATTGAGCTGGCGGCGGCTGCGTCCAAGTGGCTTTTCCCTCAGATAATATTCATGATGCTCGCGGCTTTGTGCATCGGCATTCTTAATGCTTATAAGAGATTCGGTTCTACTTCATTCGGACCGACCATCTATAACTTCTGCGTACTGATGGCCATCATTATATTTGCCGGTAACAGTAAGCCCATGTTGATGAGAACAACATTCGGTATTATGCTTGCTGCGGTCGTATATTTCCTCTATCAGGCTTTTGTCGGAAGAGATAAACTTAAACCTTTCCGCTTTATATGGGCTCCGGCTGATAAGGATTTCCACGCTTTGGTCTATAGGGCTTTACCGATTCTGATATCTGCATCTGTAGTTCAGATTAATATGCTGATTCTGAATTATTTTGCCATGAAGCTTCCTGACAGCGGAAACGTTTATGCATTACGTAATGCATCTACTACATGGCAGCTGCCGTATGGTATCTTTGCTGTTGCAATAGGTAATGTTATGCTCCCTTCATTGGCAGAACATTATGGTAAGCAGGACTTTAAAGAAGCATCAGATCTTTTGTCTTCAAGGCTTAAGAGTGCATTGTTCTTATGTATTCCGTCTGCAGGTTTCATGTTCCTTATGAATTTTGAAGTCATTAAAGCAATCTTTCAGTGGAATTCAGCCTATACAGATGCTGATGCTATGAGGGCGGGCCAGTTCCTTGCGGGTTACTCGATAGCGATAATCACGCATTCCATAGTATTTATTATGAATCAGGCTTTCTATGCGATAGGAAAGACCAGGGTTCCGCTCAGAGCCGGATGTATTGGCCTTCTCACCAATCCTTTGTGCTGTTATCTGCTTATGCCGCACATCGGAGCTATGGCTCTTACTTTGTCTTATTCCATAACAAGCATTCTGCAAATGACAGTGTTGTGCGTCGTATATTACAGATATAAAGAGTTAAGACCTCACGGTATGCTCGTATTTCTTGTGAAATCCGCTCTGAGTCTGGGAATAATGTGCGGCGTTCTTTATTTTATAAATCAGTATAATGTTGAGTATTCCGGAAAGCTGTTTTCCCTTGCTGATCTGGCGGTAAAGGGATTATTGGCATTTATGTTGTACTTTGTATGTTCGCTGGTTTTTAAGGTTCAGGAGTCGAGAGAACTGATGCAAAAAGTGTTCGGCCGATTCGTTAAGTCCGAATAATGGTACGATTGTCGTTTTTTGTCGAAAATTGTTCTCATTTGTCGGAATAATGAAGTTGACTTTGTAGTATTTTATTCGTAGAATGTTTTCGAAAGTAAGAACAAATGTTTATTTTCTACGGAGGAACTTTGTAAATGGCTAAGAGTAAAGCTTCAAAACCCCAGGTTCAGTCAATATCATCCGAGGATCAGGACGCACGTAAGAAGGCTCTTGAAGCTGCTATGTCTCAGATCGAGAAGCAGTTCGGCAAGGGTTCGGTAATGAGACTCGGAGATCAGCAGACTACAGATATAGAAGTAGTTCCCACAGGCGCTATAAGCCTTGATATAGCTCTCGGAGTAGGCGGACTTCCGAGGGGAAGGATCATCGAGATATACGGACCCGAGTCTTCAGGTAAGACAACGGTAGCACTTCACTGCGTGGCAGAAGCGCAGAAGATGGGCGGAACATGCGCATTCATTGATGCAGAGCATGCGCTTGATCCTAATTACGCATCCATCATTGGTGTTGATGTTGATAATCTCCTTCTATCACAGCCTGATACAGGTGAGCAGGCTCTTGATATTACCGAGACTCTCGTAAGATCCGGCTGTATCGATGTAATTGTTATCGACTCTGTTGCAGCTCTTGTTCCGAGGGCTGAGATCGAAGGCGAGATGGGTGATTCTCATGTAGGTCTTCAGGCAAGACTCATGAGCCAGGGATTAAGAAAGCTCACCGGTATCATCGCTAAGTCCGGTACGGTATGTATCTTCATCAACCAGCTTCGTGAGAAGATCGGTGTCATGTTCGGTAATCCCGAGACTACTACAGGCGGACGTGCTTTGAAGTTCTATTCTTCCGTAAGACTTGATGTCAGAAAGACAGAGACATTGAAGAACGGTACGGAAGTTATCGGTAACCACGTAAGAGTTAAGATCGTTAAGAATAAGGTTGCTCCTCCGTTTAAGGAGGCCGAATTCGATATTTTGTACGGTCAGGGAATCTCGAGAGAAGGCAGTATCATCGATCTTGCCGTCGAGAATAACATCATTGACAAGAGCGGTGCATGGTTCGCATTTAAGGGACAGAAGATCGGTCAGGGCAAGGAGAATGCCAGACAGTATCTCATCGATAATCCCGATATCTGCGGTGAGATCGAAGATCTTATCAGGGATTCTTATAAGCCTGCAGACGGCGCCACTTATGTGGATGATGTCGATATTGATGACGATGAGCCGGGCGAGAGTGATGATGATATCCTCGGAATCGATATGTAATGGCTAAGGCTCCTTTATATAATCCCGATTCGGTTTCCGATGCCCAGACTGCAGGAATACGTCATATCGGTATAGGTACCTGTTCTTCAGGAAAGATGCGTGAGTATCTCCGTAAGAAGGGTTTTTCCGGTAACGTAGTTAATGAAGCGGTTAAAGAGCTTATAAGAAGAGAATATATAGATGACGACAGAGCAGGGCGTAAAGTCCTGCTTTGCCGTTCGGGAAAGAAGCAGGAGAGCCGAAGATACCTTAAAGAACGCCTTTTTGCGGCAGGTGTTGACGGTAATGTTGCCGACCGACTTCTAATCGAGGTGGAAGAAGATTCGGTTTTGTGTTTTAATCTTTACTTGAGTGTCAGACCGGAAGCGGAAAGTGCCGAAGAGGCACAGGCTGCGGAAGAAGAATTGATGAAGCTTGCTTCCAAGCGCGGATTTAATTCGGAGACCGCACGGACAGCTTACGGTAAATGGCTTGAAGAAGTATTGAAGGCTTAAGTAAGATCTGATGATAAACAGGAATGACATAACCGTATCTATCGTAGCATTGGGATGTTCGAAGAATCTTGTGGATGCTGAATGCATGTCCACGAAGCTTCGTCAGGCAGGCTATAAGATAGCCGATTCTCAAGATGATTCCGAAGTTGTCGTTATCAATACCTGCGGCTTTATTGAAGCCGCCAAGAAGGAAGCGATCGATACCATTCTTAAAGCAGGCGACCTTAAGTACGGATTTAACGGTTCACGTAAGCTTAAGCACATTATTGTTACCGGCTGTCTTTCCCAGCGTTATCCTGATGATATCCTTGCGCAGATGCCGGAAGTTGATATCGTTCTCGGTACTTCAGATTATGCAAGTATAGTTGAAGCCGTCGATTCCCTTTATAAAGATGATAAGAATTATAAGAAGAAATATGAGGGCAATCCCGGCGGCATGAGTCATCTTATGACTGACCGCGATATCTCCACAGACGGTTTTGCCTGGCTTAAGATCGGTGAAGGCTGTATTCACAGATGTGCCTTCTGTGCTATTCCTCTTATCAGAGGACCTTTTGTCTCACGTCCGATGGATGATATTCTCGAGGAAGCAAGAGCGATCGCGGCGAAGGGCTATAAAGAGATCGTTCTTACAGCTCAGGATACGACCAATTACGGTATAGAGATAAGTAAGAAAAGACAGCTCCCGCAGCTTCTTGAGAAGCTGTCAGAGATTGACGGTATTGAAGCGATCAGAGTTCTTTACGGGTATATGGACGGTATTGATGAAGAATTGCTTAATGTTATGAAGAATAATTCTAAGATCGTTCATTACCTAGATATCCCTATCCAGCACGGATGTGACAAGATACTTAAGGCGATGAGACGCCGTGATACCGTCGATATCATTACGAAGAAGCTTGAGATGATAAGGCGTGAGATCCCCGATGTTATTATCAGGACAACTGTTCTTGTAGGATTCCCGGGTGAGACTGAAGAGAATTTTGAAGAACTGATCTCCAATCTTAAGAAATGGAAATTTGACCGTCTCGGATGCTTCGCATATTCTCCCGAAGAGAACACACCTGCATTTGATATGCCTGATCAGATAGATGAGAAGATCAAGCAGGAGAGAGTCAAGAAGGTGTATGATACTCAGTATCCTATCGCACTTGAATCTTCAAAGAGGCGTATCGGTTCTGAAGTTAAAGTTACGATAGATTCCGTTGCCGATGACGGCATATTCTATGTCGGCAGAAGTTACGGTGAAGCGCCGGATGAAGATCCCGTCATATTTGTTGCAGCTTCCGAGCACGAGCTTGAGATAGGCGGCAGATATGATGTCAGGATACTTGAGTGCAGCGATAATTTTGATCTTACAGGAGTTACGATATGAATCTGCCCAATAAGTTGTCGTTATTAAGAATAATACTGATTCCGGTAACTATGCTGTTCATGCTTCCGATATCAATATACGGATTCGAACCTGAAGGCTGGAATTCTTTTATTAATGAGTACGGCATGATGATAGCTGGGCTTGTATTCATTATCGCTTCGCTTACCGATTTCTTTGACGGACAGATCGCCAGAAGATGCAATCTTATTACGGACCTTGGAAAGTTCCTGGATTCACTTGCTGATAAGATGCTTGTAATTGCAGTGCTTATCGCATTTGTTGCAACCGGAAGGATCTCTCCCTGGCTTCTTGCTATCATTGTATTAAGAGAGTTCATGGTAACCGGTATCAGACTTGTAGCGTCCAAGGAAGGCGTTGTTATGGCTGCTAAGATGATCGGCAAGATCAAGACTACAACGCAGATGATCGCTATTATCTATCTGATGTTTGAGCCCTTACTTATGAAGTTTACGGGCGATGACTATCAGGCATCTTTGCAGACCCCGTGTGCCGTATCGGTTATAGGCGATATTCTCTTCTATATCTGCGTTATTATGACCATCGTTTCGGGAATGGATTATCTTATCAAGAATAAGGGATATTTGAAAGAAAATCCCGCAAGCTGAAATTATAGTATTGACATTTTAAAGTACTTACATTAAAAGAGTATTGTAGATTGTGACAGACAATCAATTTTGGAGGTAATAACAAATGACTAATGAAGAACTTTTTGAGAAGCTTAAGGGCATGATCGTTGATCAGCTTGGTGTAGATGAAGATTCTATCACTATGGAGTCCAGCTTCGTTGATGACCTTAATGCTGATTCCCTCGACATGGTTGAGCTCGTAATGGCTATGGAGCAGGAATTCGACATCTCCGTACCTGATGAGGTTGCTGAGAAGGTCGGAACTGTCGGTGACGCTGTAGAGTTCATTAAGTCTTCTATCGGCTGATAAGAGTTAATTAAGATTCTTCAGGCTGAATGTACAATGATTGCATTCAGCCTTTTTTATTATCAATAACAAAAGAGTAATGAATATGGATTACAGTGAACTGGAACAGAAACTCGGATATACATTTAAGAACAAGGATCTTCTGACACTGTCACTTACTCACACCACATACGTATTCGAGCAGAAGAGAGCCCATTTCGAGTCCAATCAGAGACTTGAGTATGTGGGAGATGCGGTTGCCGATTTGGTAATAGGACGAAAGCTTTACGAACTTAAGCCTGAGGCTGACGAAGGTTATCTTTCTAAGATCAGATCGATCATCGTATGCGAAGAGTCATTTGCGAAGGTTGCAAGACGGTTGGGACTCGGAGATCTCCTTCTCATGGGTAAGGGTGAGGAGATGACCGGAGGAAGAGATAAGGATTCCACACTTGCAGATGCTTTCGAGGCGATCACGGCGGCAGTATACTTCGATTCGGACTTCGAGACTGTAAGGGAAGTCGTTCTGCGTAATCTTGACGATATTATTAAGCTTGCAGTAGAGGGAAAGATCTTCCTTGACTATAAGAGCAGGCTTCTTGAGATCGCACAGACCAAGAATCACCAGCATAAGATCTCTTTCACCATCACGGATGAGAGGGGGCCCCAGCACGAGCGTGAGTTCGATGTGGAAGTCTATGCCGACGATACTTTCCTGGCCAAAGCTACCGGCAGATCCAAGAAGGATGCCGAGCAGAAGGGCGCCAAGGCTGCTATCGAGGTCTATGAGAGGATCTTTAACGTATAAAAGCAGGATTCCGGCTTTTGTGGTAAAATGACTTGCTATGTATTTAAAGAAGTTGGAATTACAGGGGTTTAAGTCATTCCCCGAATATACGCTTATTGAATTTGACCGCGGTATGACCGCAGTTGTAGGACCTAACGGCAGCGGTAAGTCCAATGTTACTGATGCCGTAAGATGGGTTTTGGGTGAACAGAGCGTCAAATCCTTAAGAGGCGGTAAGATGGAGGATGTTATCTTTAACGGCACCTCCGTCAAGAAAGCCATGAATTATGCCGAGGTCACTATGACACTCGACAATTCCGATAAATACGTAGATACGGAATATGATGAGATCGAGATCACCAGAAGACTTTACAGGTCCGGTGAGTCCGAGTATCAGATCAATAAGGTTAACTGTAGATTAAAGGATATCGTTAATCTGTTTTTCGACACGGGTCTCGGTAAGGACGGTTATTCTATCGTAGGTCAGGGCCGAGTCGATGATATCCTCTCGCCCAAGTCCGAGGACAGGAGGCGTGTTATCGAGGAAGCGGCGGGTATCACCAAGTACAAGTCCCGCAAGGAGGAAGCCGAGAGAAAACTCGCTTCTACCGAGCAGAACCTGCTTCGTATCGATGACAGACTTAATGAATTGACCGAGCGTGTAGGCCCCCTGAAAGAGCAGGCGGAGAAAGCTACCGAGTATCACAGGGCATATGAGCAGCTTAAGAATGCTGATATCAGCCTTCTTGTAAGGCGCATCAATGATGCCAATGAAGCCATGGGCGATTATGTTGATGTTTTGGCCCAGGTTCAGACCGAGATCAAGGAACAGGAAGACAGATATCTTGAGCTTCGTAATTCGAATGCGGATCTTAATGAGCGTTCCGAGCAGCTCGAGACTGCCATCGAGGATAAAAGACAGGAATTGTCCGACCTTACTGAAGAGATGCATGATCTGTCATCCGATATCAAGGTAGATGAGCAGAAGGTTACTTCCATAAAGGCAAAGATCGAGCAGACGGCTTCCGCGGAGAATGATATCAACGAAGATATCGTCCGTCTCGAGAAAGAATATAAGGCACGTCTTGCCAAGGCTGATGAGCTTCTTGACAGGGCCAATGAGGAGAAGAACAAGACTGAGGCTCTCGAGAAGGAGAAGGATGCCTTAATTGATGAGTTCCGTGATTCCGAGAAGGCAACTTCCGATCTTCGTAAATCAATTGAAGATAAGACAAAGCTTATCAATGAGTCCCAGGGTAAGATCGATACTGCCAACGGTCAGATAACTACACTTCAGGACCGTATCAAGGAACTTACCGAATCCCGTGAAACATCCAGAAAGATCAAGGAAGAGCTTGATCAGAAGATCGAACAGGCTGAGAAGCTGTGGCGCGAGATGATGGAGAAAGAGGGAGAAGTTACCTCTGATATTCAGGTAAGGACTGATAAGCTCGGGCAGATCAAGAAGGATGAGAGCTCGCTTCTTGAGAAGCATGAGGAACTTACAAGACAGTTCCTTCAGGATAAGTCCAAGCTCAAGACTTTAAAGGATCTCGAGAGCCGTAAAGAAGGTTATCAGGAGTCGGTAAGAAGACTTCTCGATCACCTTGATAAGAATCCTAATCTGAAGAAAAAGCAGATCGGTGTATTGGGAGACCTTATCTCAACTGATAAGAAGTACAATACTGCCATCGAGATCGCACTCGGTAATGCAATCCATAATGTAGTTACCAAGTCGGAGCAGGATGCCGCCGATCTTATCGGAGAACTTAAGAAGAATAAGCTCGGACGAGTTACATTCCTTCCTATCGATAACATAAGACCCAGAGAGCTTGAGCCTATGATCTTCCATACGGCTTCCAAGCAGAGCGGTTTTATCGATATAGCAGACAATCTTATCAAAAACGATAAGAGCCTTAATGATATTGTTTCCAACCTCCTCGGCAAGATAATCATCTGCGAGGACATGGACAGTGCCAGAGGCATCGCCAAGGCTATCTCATATCAGGCAAAGATCATTACTCTCGACGGCGATTCCATCAACGCCGGCGGTTCGCTAACGGGCGGTTCCGTCAGAAGAGAAGCGACCGGTATCCTCGGACGTGCCGAAGAGATCAAGAACCTTGAGAACGGCCTTGTTAAGAAAGAGCAGGAGCTTGCCGTTATTGAGGCCAAGAGACAGGATGTTGATTCGCAGATAGGAGATATCGAGAAGGAATTGGCTCAGCTTGCGGAGCAGCTTAAGTATTTCTCTGTCGAGAGAGCCAAGGCCGAGGCAGAATACAAGAACCTGGGTGTAAGACGTCAGGAACTCGCCGATTCCGTAACTGAAGGCGAGAAGCAGCTCCATCAGATATCCGTCGATAAGTTAAGACTCGAGGATGACATAGCCGAATATGCTCAGATCATCAAGGAGATCGAGAACGAGATATCCGAGTATAAGGACAGTATCGATAAGAGTGATAATGAGGCGCGCGAGTTTAACGAGAAGCTCGATAAGTTAAGAGAGAAGATCACCGAGGGTAAGGCTGCTTCCGAGAGGATTCTTGCCGAGCGTAACGGTGTGCTCGACCTCGCATCTCATATCAAGGAAGAGATCAACAGCAGGAAGAAGAATCTGGAGGATTCACAGAGCGCCAGAAGCGCCGATGCAGCTTTGCTCAAGAGCATCATCGAGGGCATCGAAGGGAAGAAAGCCGTTAAGGACAAGCAGCAGGAGACTTTCGAGGCTATGTCCGAGCAGATAAGAAAGCTGACAGCCGAGAAGGACGAGGTTGACGGCAAGCTTAAGGGCTTCTTCGAAAAGAGCGCGGAGATGAACGATATACTCACAAGACTGCGTAACAAGGAGAACGGTATCATCTCAAGAAACGAGAAGCATATCAACGATATCGATATCTCCAAGAACCGTTTGTGGGAGGATTATGAAGTTACTTACGATAACGTAAAGGACGAATACCCTCCGTGCACAAGTATCACGGAATCTACCAAGCTTATTATGAGCCTTAAGAATAAGATCAAGGCATTAGGTCCCGTTAACCTTAACTCTATCGAGGAATACCGTGAAGTATCCGAGAAATATGAGTTTGTTACGGGTCAGAGAGAAGATATCTATAAGGCTAAGACTGATCTTGAGAAGATCATCGCAGATCTCATTAACGAGATGAAGGAACAGTTCATCAAGAACTTCACTACTATCAACGAGAACTTCAAGACCGTATTTACTGATCTGTTTAACGGCGGCAGTGCAGAGATCCTGTTAAGTGACACGGATGATGTTCTTAACTGTGCGATCGAGATCAAGGCTCAGCCGCCCGGAAAGAAGCTTCAGAGTCTGACTTTGCTGTCGGGCGGTGAGAGGTGTCTTACTGCTATTGCACTTCTTTTCGCGATACTTCAGTTGAGACCGTCGCCGTTCGTTATCCTCGATGAGGTTGAGGCTGCGCTCGATGATGTTAACGTAAGCCGCTTTACGGACTTCGTAAGACGCTATACGGTAAGGTCTCAGTTTATTCTCGTAACGCACCGTAAGGGAACCATGGAGGCTTGCGACCGTATGTACGGCGTAACCATGGCAGAAAGAGGTATCTCTAAGATACTTTCAATGAGGATCGGAGATTAATAATGGGATTATTTGATTCGTTTAAGAAGGGACTTGCCAAGACACGTGATTTCTGGGCTGCGGAGTGGGTGAAGACCACAGCTTCCCACGGTAAGTTCGATCAGGATATGCTCGATGAGCTCGAAGAGCTGATGGTAAGAGCCGACTGCGGTGTGCCTGCGAGCGAAGACGTTATTAATTATGTAAAAGAATATATTAAGAAGACCGGCGACGATTCGAACGACGGCGTTATGAAAGCGGTCAAGACGAGAATAGTCGAGATTCTGGGCGAGAAGAAGACTATAGAGCTCGAGCCCGGTAAACTTAATATCATTCTGATGGTAGGCGTTAACGGTACAGGTAAGACCACTACTGCGGGTAAGCTTGCTCTCAAGTATAAGTCTGAAGGTAAGAAGGTCATCATGGCTGCCGCAGATACATTCAGAGCAGCTGCCGTAGAACAGCTCAAGGAATGGGGCAGAAGAACGGAGACTGCCGTCATCTCTCATGAGGAAGGTTCGGATCCTGCATCTGTCGTCTTCGATGCTGTAGCTGCAGCGAAAGCACGTAACTGCGACGTACTCATCGTTGATACGGCAGGAAGACTTCATAACAAGAAGAATCTTATGGACGAGCTCTCCAAGATCAACAGGATCATTGACAGGGAAGCGTCTGACGCCAACAAGAAGTCACTTCTTATCATAGATGCCACAACAGGTCAGAATGCAGTTCTTCAGACCGAAGCGTTCTCTGAAGCCGTGGATCTTGATTATCTCGGCATCACCAAGCTCGACGGTTCTGCCAAGGGCGGTGTAGCCATAGCGGTATCGTATCTGGCCAAGGTTCCGATCGTGCTCGCGGGCCTCGGTGAGGGTGTGGAAGACCTTATGGATTTTGACCCTCAGGCATTCGCAGATGCTTTGATTGACACATAAAAGCACCTGTGTTATTATTCGAAAGCTTGCCGTGACGCAGAAAAAGGGCTTGTCCGCCTCTTCCGCAGTCACCGGTGAATAAATAATTATTATTGGAGGACAACACAATGGCACAGATTGACAAGGCTGCAATCATCAAAGAGTATGCAACTCACGAGGGTGACACAGGATCCCCTGAGGTTCAGATCGCTATCCTTTCTGCAAGAATCAACCTTCTTACAGAGCACCTCAAGATCCACAAGGGTGACCACCACTCAAGAAGAGGACTTCTTATGATGGTTGGTAAGAGAAGAGGTCTTCTCGAGTATCTCCAGAAGATCGATATCGAGAGATACAGAGCTATCGTAGCAAAGCTCGGCTTGAGAAAGTAATCTCTGCGGACAGAAATTCAGAAGGACCGTCGCAAGACGGTCCTTTTTTGTGTCCCATTAACGGTGCTGACACAATATATTGTTATGTTATAATTGATTGATTAGAAGATATGGGGGTAAGCATGGCTCGTAAGTCAGATTACGGTAACGACAGCATCACGATGCTCAAGGGTGCTGACAGAGTAAGAAAACGTCCGGCGGTTATATTCGGTTCGGATGATCTTGAAGGATGCATTCATTCTTTCTTCGAGATCTTAAGTAACTCTATTGATGAGGCCCGTGAAGGTCACGGTAAAGAGATAATAATTGCAAGATTTAAGGACGGCTCGCTTCAGGTCGAGGACTTCGGACGAGGAATTCCTCTTGACTTTAACCCTAAGGAGAACCGTTATAACTGGGAGCTTGTTTACTGCGAGCTTTATGCAGGTGCCAAGTACGATAACAATGCTCTCGGCGATTATGAGTATTCATTGGGCCTTAACGGTCTCGGTGCGTGTGCTACACAGTACTCGTCCGAGTTCTTTGAGGTAACCGTATTCAGAGATAAGACAAAGTATTCTCTTTCTTTTCGAAAAGGAGAGGTAGTAGGCGAGCTTCAGCAGGAGCCCTACAGATTTAAGAGAACCGGTACTATCCAGAGATGGAAGCCGGATCCTGAAGTATTCACAGATACAGTGATTCCTTATGAGAGACTTCGCGACATTGTTAAGAAGCAGTCTGTCGTTAACGGAGGTATCGAATTTAAGCTTATAGATGAGGCTCTTGGTACTGAAGAGACATTCGTATGTCCCGACGGTATCGCAGGCTTCTGTGAAGAGCTGTCACAGATGAAGCAGTTTACTGAGGTTTACAGATTCGACGGAGAAGGCAACGGACGTGATGCCGATGACAGACCTGTCTATAAGTGTAAGGCTGAAGTAGCTTTCTGCTTTAATAATGAAGTCAATGAGATGCAGTATTTCCATAACTCGAGTTTCCTCGAGCACGGAGGATCTCCCGACAGAGCCGTAAAGAATGCTTTCCTCTACGCCGTTGATAAGGAGATCAAGGCGAGAGATAAGTACAAGGCTAATGAGTCTAAGATAAAGTTTGAAGATATCCAGGATTCATTGATCATCATCACATCGACATTCTCTACTCTTACGTCTTACGAGAACCAGACGAAGAAGGCCATTAATAACAAGTTTATTCAAGACTTCATGACCGATCTCATTAAGAGAAATCTCGAGGTCTGGTTCATAGAGAATAAGCAGCAGGGCGATAAGGTCGTAGATCAGGTTCTTATCAATAAGCGTTCCAGAGAGAATGCCGAGAAGACGAGGATTAATATCAAGAAGCAGCTTACGGGCAAGGTTGATATCAACAACCGTATCAAGAAGTTCGTAGACTGCAGATCGAAGGATACCAATAAGCGTGAGCTCTATATCGTTGAGGGTGATTCTGCTTTGGGTTCCGTTAAGCTCGGAAGAGACGCGGAGTTCCAGGGTATCATGCCTGTAAGAGGTAAGATCTTAAACTGCCTTAAGGCTGATTATGCGACTATATTTAAGAGTGATATCATCACGGATCTTATTAAGGTATTGGGATGCGGTGTCGAGATCAGTAATAAGCACAGTAAAGATATGAGTGCTTTTAATCTCGATCAGCTCCGTTGGAACAAGATCATCGTATGTACCGATGCCGACGTAGACGGATTCCAGATCAGAACACTGATCCTTGCTATGATCTACCGCTTGTGTCCGACTTTGATCGAGAAGGGATTCGTATATATCGCTGAGTCTCCTCTGTTCGAGATCACAGTAAGGACGAAGGGCAAGAATTCGAAGGAACAGACATACTTTGCATTTAATGAGAAGGAGAAGACCGAGATCTTGTCCAAGATTGAGGAGGACAAGGTATCGATCACTATCCAGAGATCCAAGGGACTTGGTGAGAATGAGCCTGAGATGATGTGGGAGACTACCATGAATCCTAAGACCAGACGGCTTATTAAGGTATGTCCCGAGGAAGCAAGAAAGACTGCTGAAGTATTTGAGATGCTGCTCGGTGATAATCTTGCCGGCAGAAAGCAGCACATAGAACAGGACGGGCATCTATATCTTGATATGCTCGATGTAGGATGAGTATAGGAAATGGCAAGAAAGAAAGATATCAAAGATAACAGTAATTCATTGAAGGCCAGGCTTACCGATGACAGTAAGCCCGATATGCCTGCAGTAGACCAGCCGATCACCGAGATGCTCGAGATCAACTATATGCCGTACGCGATGTCGGTAATAGTCTCCCGTGCCATCCCCGAGATCGACGGCTTCAAGCCTTCGCACAGAAAGCTTCTTTATACCATGTATAAGATGGGTCTTCTTAACGGCAACAGGACAAAGTCCGCTAACGTAGTAGGTCAGACGATGAAGCTTAATCCTCACGGCGATATGGCTATCTATGAGACCATGGTAAGAATGACGCGCGGCAATGCAGCGCTTCTTCATCCTTATGTCGATTCCAAGGGTAACTTCGGTAAGCAGTACAGCCGTGATATGGCTTTCGCTGCACCCCGATATACGGAAGTTAAGCTTGAGAAGATATGCGAGGAGCTTTTCGCAGGTATCGATAAGAATGCCGTAGATATGGTGGATAACTATGACGGCACCCTGAAAGAACCCGTGCTGCTTCCGGCTACTTTCCCGAGCCTTCTTGTAAACAGTAACCAGGGTATCGCCGTAGGTATGGCGTCGAATATTTCTTCTTTTAATTTAAGAGAAGTATGTGAAGCTACGATCGCATATCTTAAGGATAAGAATACTGATCTCCTTGAGATTATGCCTGCGCCCGATTTCTCAGGCGGCGGACAGATCCTTTATAACAGAGAACAGATGCAGGAGATCTACGAGACCGGTAAGGGTTCGATCACTTTAAGAAGTAAGTATAAGGTCGATGCCAAGAATAATCTTATCGAGATCACGGAGATCCCGTACTCGACATCTTCAGAGGCTATCATCGACGGTATCGCGGATCTCGTTAAGTCCGGTAAGGTCAAGGAGATCAACGACGTTAGAGACGAGACTGACCTTGACGGTCTTAAGATAACTATCGACTGCAAGAGGGGAACGAATCATGAGGAGCTCATGAAGAAGCTGTTCAGATTCACGAAGCTCCAGGATACTTTCTCCTGTAATTTCAATCTGCTGATCAACGGTTCGCCTAGAGTCATGGGCGTACGTGCGATCATCGACGAGTGGCTTAACTGGAGAAGACAGTGCGTATCAAGGGAGCTTGCATTCGATCTTGATAAGAAGAAGGCTAAGCTTCATCTTCTTGAAGGTCTTGAGAAGATCCTCCTTGATATCGATAAGGCTATCGCGATCATCAGAAATACCGAGCTCGAAGAGGATGTAGTTCCCAACCTCATGAGAGGCTTCGATATCGATAAGATCCAGGCTGAGTATGTTGCCGAGATCAAGCTTAGAAATATCAACAAGCAGTACATCCTGAACCGTACTGCCGATAAGGAGAATCTCGAGAAGGATATCGCCGAGATCGAAGATATCCTGGGTAAGCCCAACCGTATCAATACCCTGATCTCTAAGAAACTCAAGGAAGTTGCAGATAAGTACGGTAAGGAAAGAAAGACCGAGATCATCATGGCTGAGCATGTAGAAGTATATGTTCCGGATCTGGCTATTCCCGATTATCAGGTTCATCTCATGCTTACAAGGCACGGATACTTAAAGAAGTTTACTCCGAATGCCCTTAAGAAGTCTGATGACATCAAGATCAAGGATGACGATGAGATATTCTTAAGCGTCGATGCCATGAATAAGAGCGACATCCTGTTCTTCTCAGATAAGTGCAATGTCTATAAGAGTAAGACTTATGAGTTCCAGGACAATAAGATTACCGACTTCGGATCGTTCCTGACAAATGAGCTCGGTCTCGACGATGACGAGAAGATCATTTGGATGCTCGTTACGACAGACTATAAGGGCAAGATAATGATCGGCTTTAAGAACGGCAAGGCTGCTTTGTTCCCGGTAGAAGCATATGAGACCAAGCAGAACAGAAAGAAGCTTGTAAATGCTTTCTCCGATAAGGCTGAAGCCGTATCATTCCTGTTTATACCGGAAGGTGAGGACCCTGACCTTTTCGCAAGGTCGGATAAGGATAAGGCTGTTGTATTCAGGTCTTCCATGGTGCCTCTTAAGACAACCAGATCTACACAGGGCGTTCAGCTTCTTATCAGCAAGAAGGGCTCATGTCTTTCCGAGATAATGACACTTGCCGAGTCGGGATTAAGAGATCCCGAGTATTACAGGATCAGGAATATTCCTGCTATCGGTTATTACATCAAATCGGATTCGTTCGAGAATAAGCAGATCGGGATCGAAGACTTAGGGTGAGACGATCGGAAGATAATATCTTCGATAATTACGAGAAAAAGTCCGTAAAAGGTGCGGGACATATAGTTGCCGCGGTCCTTTGCTTCGCGGTTATTGTCTCGATGATATGCGTCGTAGGCTGGCTCAATTCCTCGATGAAGATCGAGTCGGGAGTTGTTCCTGATTTTGAGATTGCCATCGATGAGGGGCGTTATCCGGATGCGCTGATGCTGTACCGCTCCGTTCACGATGAGGTAGTTGCTTCCGATCAGGCGGCTTCTTCAGAAGATGCCGAGCTTGCCATAAGAAGAGATCAGATGGCTCAGATGGAGGAGATCGTTAATACGAGACTTCTTGCCATAGAAAATCAGATGAGAAACTCCAGATATACTCCTTCTACGGCAGACTTACGATTCATGAATGAGATGCAGGAGCTGACGTCTTCGAGGCTTTCGCAGTGGCTTAATGATCTTGCTACGGAGTTCCTTCTCGGTACGATCGAGAAGCCTGATCTGATATTTATTTTCGAGGCGCTGCAGGATGTAGGCAATGTCTCTGCCACGACGGGTCCGCTTCTTTATGAAGTTGAAACGATAGAGCAGGCGAGAGGTGACGTGCAGGCCGCAGAGGCTGCTTTCAATGAAGGTGACTACATTAATGCCGTAAAGATATACGGTACTGTCTGTGATAATTATGAAGGCTTCGTATACGATTATGCTTCCTCGAGAGTAACCGAGATCAAGGAGATCATGTACGAGCCGATGCTTGAAGAAGGCGAGCATATGTTTGAGCGTTACAGGTATTTCTCCGCAGAGTCTCTTCTGTCGGATCTTGCCGTAATCTTCCCGGACGACAACAGAATCAATTCCGATCTTCTCGAGGCGACATCACATACAACGGAAGTTACTACATACCGCGGAACAGTCGAGGTCTTAAGCATAAGACAGCTTATCGCAGACACGTCACGGGGAGCTTCCAATACAGGTCTTTATCTGACGACGGATGAGTTCACGAGAATGCTTAACGAACTGTATGAGAATGATTATGTTCTCGTTGATGCGGAGACTATGGCGGACATGTCTGAGGATACATTCATGACCGAGGTCGACCTGACCGTTCCTGTCGGCAAGAAGCCTCTGATACTCGTGCTCGACACATTCGACTATAACGTGGCAACTACATATAACTACGGACTTTGCACGCAGTTGTCTCTCGATGAGCAGGGACATGTATGCGGTCAGTATGTAGCTCCCGACGGCACTTTGGTGTCGGGAAGGGAACTCGAGGCAATCGGCATTCTTGATGCTTTCGTAGAGGCTCATCCCGATTTTTCTTTCGACGGTGCGAAAGGTGTTATCTCGCTGTGCGGATACGAGTCTGTGTTCGGATACGTTATCAGCCGCGATGAAGCTGATGACAGGACAGCGGCACTCGAATCTATTGGAAGACCCAATGTCGAATTTACAGACAGTGAGATCGAGAATAACCGTCAGATCGTATCGGAGATCACAAGCGTGCTTCTTGATACAGGTTGGAAGTTTGCTTCTTCGACTTACGGTAATATCAATGCTTATGAAGCTGATATGGATACTATAGTTGCCGATACCGAGAAGTGGATGGATCAGATAGAAACGCTGATCGGTGATGTCCACATCATCGTGTATCCGGGAGGCAATTACATATACGGTACTGATCCCCGTGCCGAGTATCTTAAGAGTAACGGATTCAGGATTTTCTTCGGTATGGGATACAATCCTTATCACATCTACGGAGATAATTATCTGTACTACGACAGAACTACGATAAGTGAGTATACACTGTCGAATAATGACTATTCGCGTCTGTTCGATGTGACGCAGATACTTGATTCTTATGTGAATGCCGTTACGCCCTCGACTGAAGAGACCGAGCAGGAATCAATCTGACAATTGTATTTCTGTTTGCTGATAATTTCATAAATCGGTGGTACTATTCACAAAAAAAATATATAATTATAAAAATTGTTCGGGGGAATAAGCATGGCTAAGACAGACAGATTATCGGAATATGTTAAGGAAGAGCCGATCCTTTGGCACGACAGAAGAAGATATCTCGGTCTGCCTATCTCCTTTACAAGATACAGCTTCGACAACAACAAGTTCTATGTTAAGAGAGGCCTGTTCAATACGATTTCCGATGAGATACTTCTTTACCGTGTTCTCGATATCAGACTTTCCAGATCATTGTGGCAGAAGATATTCAGGGTAGGAACTATTATCCTCAAGACAGCCGATCAGACGGTGCCTAATCTCGAGATTAAGAGCGTCAAGGATTCCGAGCGAGTTAAGACTGCGCTGAGCAATATCGTAGAGAGAGAAAGAAACGAGAAGAGAGTTCTCGGTAAGGAGATGTTCGGAGCAGCCGGACATCATGATGTTGATATCGACGGTGACGGTATTCCGGATCACATTGACATAGATACAGATATTATCTGATTATTCAGGCAAGGTAGATAAGTGGAGACCAGGTTAGACAGATACGAAGGCGCCAGAGAAGCCAAGATAGCACAGTTAAGAGAGCTTATCGAGAACTCGAAGAGAATCGTGTTCTTGGGCGGTGCGGGCGTTTCTACGGAAAGCGGTATCCCGGACTTTAGAAGCGGTGACGGTATCTATAATCAGGACAGCGGCATCAATTACAGAGCCGTTGATGTTATCTCCCATTCTTTCTTTGTCGAGCACCCGGAAGAATTCTATGACTTCTACAGAAGAAAGCTTCTGTACCCGGATGCGAAGCCGAACAAGGCTCATAAGGCTCTTGTAAGACTTGAGCGTCAGGGTAAGCTTATGGCTATCATTACCCAGAATATCGATAGGCTTCATCAGGATGCAGGATCCAAGTGCACTATAGAACTTCACGGATCAGTCTACAGGAATTATTGTATGGACTGCGGTAAGAAGTTCAGACTCGATTATATTATGAGTCATGAGGGTGTACCTCATTGTGACAGATGCGGCGGCATCGTCCGTCCCGGCATTACTCTTTATGAAGAGAATCTCGAGCATGAACCTATTGATGCGGCTATCAAGGCTTTGAAGAAGTGTGATCTTCTTATCATAGGAGGAACTTCACTGACTGTTTATCCTGCGGCTACTTTCTCGCAGTTTATCAAGCATGATAAGATCGTCATAATCAATAAGTCATCCACATATCTTGATCTTTCTGCAATGCTTACCATACATGATTCCATCGGTGATGTTCTGGATGATGCAATACCTAAGCGTAAGAAGAGGTCTGATGCAGGCAAGAAGCGTAAGAAGACTTCGAACAAGGTAAAGACTGATTCTGCCAAGGGTAAGAAATGACGGATTATTTTGAGAAGATCGCTCCTTCGCTGGAGGAAGCAAGAGATTCATTATCAAGGATTAACCGCAGACTGAGCCTTCTTAGGCTTGTTTTCTTTGCAACCGCAGCAGCTTTAATTATCGCAGGTGCCGTTAAAGGCAACAGTATTCTGCTGTATATCGGCGGAGCTGCAAGTGCGTTGGTTTTTATCTGTCTTTGCGTTATTCATAAAAAGTCAAAGTATATGGAGCAGCTTCTTAATGAGAAGATCGCTTCCTGTAAAAGATATCTTGCAAGGATCGACGGAGATTTCGGCATGTTGGAAGATGACGGATCTGAGTTCGCCGATCATTCTCATCCGTATGCTTCCGATCTTGATATATTCGGTCCTCATTCCGTATTTGCCCTGTATAATACGTCCCACTCCGTATTCGGCCGTAAGGCGTTCGCTGATAATCTGAAAGGTAAGCATTTTGACTCTATAAATGCTCAAAGGATTAAAGGACTTCAGAAGATTGTTAAGACGCTTGCGGATGATCCCGAGTTCCTTCTTGATTATGAATCCATAGGTGCACTTCATCCTATAACTAAGGTTCCGGATGCGCTTATAACTTTATGCTCAAAGAATGAAAAACTCGGATCGGGACTTAAGCTTCTGTGGAAGATCATTCCGTTTATATGGCTTGCGGTTCCGGCTTTACTTATATTCGGTCTTACCAAGTACATAAGGATCGCCGTACTCTGCATTATCCTTATCAATATTGTCATTTGGTTTCTTGTTTCCAAGCTTGATCTGTCTGACATCTTTAAGAGCGGTCTTATATCCAAGCAGGCAGAGGCTATAAAGAACAGAACACAGATCCTTCTTGATGAGGAGAAGAGACTTACTCTGTTTGTCCCGGATTATCTTGATCCTGATTTCCCGAAGCATCTTGATGCCCTCATCAGATCATGCAGTCTCTGTTCTTTAAGAGAACAGCCGATAACAGCACTGCTTCTTAATGCACTCATGCCTTATGACCTGATGTGTGCCGACAGGCTGTATGATTGGAGTGTTGATCACGGTCGTGACTTTATGGCAAATGCGGAAAGACTCGGACAGATTGAATCTCTTATGTGTTCTGCCGTTCCCGGCCTCATTTCAAAGGAATCGTGTTTCCCCGAGATCGAAGAGAATAAGAAGGCGTTCTTTGACGGCATCGACATGTCTCATCCTTTACTCGATCCTTCCAAGGTAGTATCCAATTCCGTCTGCATTGATTCACAGACGGCACTCATTACAGGCTCAAATATGAGCGGCAAAACCACGCTTATCAGAACCGTCGGACTCATGTCGGTCCTTGCCTACACGGGGGCGATGGTACCTGCGCGAAAAGTTAAATGCTCGATCATGAAGATATACACATCAATGAGGATAGCCGACAGTCTTGAAGAGAATATGAGTACGTTTAAGGCTGAGCTTGTCAGGATCGCTTCGATCGTTAAGGCATCATCAGAAGGAGACTCCATGCTTTTCCTTATTGATGAGGTGTTCAGGGGAACCAATTCCCAAGACAGAACCGACGGCGCGGAGATACTGCTCCGTAAACTCGACAGACCTTATATCAGCGGATTCATGACTACCCACGATTATGCGCTTTGTGACAGAGTAGCCGAGCAGAAGATGGTTAATATTGTATTCTGTCATTTCAGTGAGCGTTATGAGGATGACGAGGTTATCTTTGATTACAAGTTAAGAGACGGCATGTCACATGAGTCAAATGCCAAATTTCTTATGAAGCTGGTAGGTATTATTTAGGCAAGATTACAAATTTTGCATTTACGCCACAAATTTGCCACATTTTCTCCTCAAATCATTTACTTTTACTTCTAATAAGATAAAATGTATTTATGGCATTGGAGGTTATCAAAAACTATAAGTCACTGATCGTTGACTACTCCTTTATCAGGAGGTTCGGTGGAACAAGGATTCTTTCCGAATTCCTTGATATTGTTACGTCCGAGCGAATTGATGTATATGTCAGCAGATCATTTAAGCTTATGCATTACTGCGTTATTCATCAGGCAGATGATAAGACTTCTGCAGCGGCTTCTGCAATGCGTGACTTTTGTACAATGCTGCTTCCCGATAAACTTCTCCATTCGGTTCAGGTAACCGAGACTTCACAATTCCTTGCCAAGATGAGTCTTGTTGAGGGTGTATGTCTTGTAATGGCCGATAGGGGAATACTAATGAAGAGACTTCGTGAGAAGAAGCCTTCGTTTATCGGTGATATATGTGTATTGGGTGAGGACGGAGCTCCGGCTCTTTATCACAGTATAGATGAGCTTCTCGCGGCTAATCCCGAAGAACAGTTAAGTACATTGGCATCTGCCGATAAGTATCTTGACGTTCCTTTCTGCAATATCGGAGATACGGTTACTACAGGCAACGGTGAGAGACTTGTTCTTGAGAAGAGAGTAAGCGCCGGTGCAGAGGGTATGGTCTTTACGACTACTGATCCCAAGGTCGTTGCCAAGATCTATCACAAGGGTATAATTACGCCTCTTCGTTGGAAGAAGCTTCAGACTCAGGTTAAGATGGGTATCAACTCTGTAGGTATCTGCTGGCCTAAGGATCTTATCTTCTTCAGAAATGTTCCTGTCGGTTATACGATGATCGTAGGAAAGGGTAAGACTCTCGGAAATGTATTTGACGGTCCGGATGCTCTTCTTAATGCTATCCCTGACTGCAAGAGACTTGATATCGTAACTACGCTTGCGGATCTTCTCGAGAAGTATATCTATCTTCATATGTTCGGTATCGTCGCAGGCGATATACAGATGAAGAATGCTCTTATCTATTCTCCGAATTCCATATATCTTATCGATATGGACAGCGTGCAGGTAGGTAATCTGCCTTGTCCTGTCGGAACTGAGGAGTTCACTGATCCGAAGCTCTGGGGCAAGAACTTCGCAGGATTCTTAAGAAAGCTTGAAGACGAGGATTATTCCATTGCTATGCTCGTATTCTCTATCCTTTTCTGCGGACTTCATCCTTTCGCTACGCGTAACGGTGCTGAGACTTTAAGGGAAGAGATCCTTGAGAAGAATTTCCCTTATTCGTTGTCCGGCGTATCGGAAGAGCATATCCCCAAGGGAGGATATGACCATATCTGGGAGTATCTGCCTGATAATCTGAGATCGATGCTGTTCAAGACATTCCGCGGCGGTGAGTCCTATGAGGCTATAGAGTGGTATGAGGCTGTATCTGCATATAAGGATGCTCTGTCAGCACATGAATATGAGGATGAGGAAGCATATAAGGCATTCCCGAAGATGGATTATGTTGCCACGGATCCGAATCCTATCTCGAAGCCGAGATTTACACCTCCGGTTAAGACTTCGAACCCGGACAGCCCTTTCAAGAAGGCTGTAGAATCAATGAGAGCATCTGAGACAATGCCTTCAGGTCAGTCTGCTATTGCCAGAAGGATTATGTATGACCCGAATGCACCCGGCAATAATCTCAACAATAATAAGAATGACAGTTCCGACGGCAATAAGGGCGGCGGCGGAATGTTCGGAATATTTAAGAACAGGAGACAGTAAAAATGGCGGAAAACAGTATCAATGCATCGGATTTCGGTACCAGTACAAAGAGAAGACTTCCTATATGCTTTTGTCTTGATACATCGGGATCCATGATGGGTAATCCGATCAAGCAGCTGAACCAGGGTCTTTCCAACTTTATCGCTTCTATCAAAGCCAATGATGACACAAGATCCGCTACGGATATCGCCATCATTACATTCGGTTCATCTGTCGAGATCGTTATGCCGTTTGGTAAGATCGGTAACGAAGGACTTCCCGAGATCAATGCATCTACGACCATGACTCCTATCGGTGAGGGAATCCTTACTGCTCTTGAGCTTCTTAATGCCCGTAAAGAAGGTTATAAGGAGCAGGGTATCAAGTATTATCAGCCCTGGCTTGTTGTTATTACCGACGGAGCTCCTCAGGGTCCCAATGCCATGGCCAATATGGAGCTGGCTATTAAGGCCTGTAATGAGCTTGAGAAGGAAGATAAGCTTGTTATCTTCAATATCGGAGTAGGCAACAGCGTTGACTTCGATATCCTTAAGAGAGTTTCGATTAAGAGAGAAGAGCCTATCTCCGTATCATCCGGAGATTTCGGTAAACTCTTCGAGTTCCTGGGTTCTTCGAGTTCTTCCGTTGTATCTTCAGGTATGAGCGATGATGCTCTTTATAATCTGTCTACCGAGCCCGAAGACGAATCGGTAGACGTCGATGATTTCTTCAAGTTTATGGAAGAGTGATTTATGCCGGATATCAAAGTATCAGCAGTAACTTTAATGGGTAAGAAACACGAGGGACGCGGCGTTCCTTGTGAGGACTATTCTCTTGCAACTCAAAGAGACGGTGTATCCGTTGTTGTAGTAGCAGACGGAGCCGGCTCTAAGCAGTATACGCATGCAAGGTTCGGATCGAAGTCTGCTTGTGAGACTGTATCGGAACTTCTTATCAATTACTTTGACGCGCTTTACTATGAGAACAGGGAAGCAGCTGTCAGATCACTGATAATTGCATCCGTACATGTCGGATTCTCGAAGCTTATTGAACAGTATAAGCTCGACTCGCTTGAGAGACTGTCCTGTACATTGCTTTTCTGTGCAGTTAAGGACAGAAGAGTTCTTATAGGTCATATCGGAGACGGACTTATCGCAGGAGTTTCATCTTCCGGTATCCGTCCCATAACAATGCCTCAGAATGACAGTGCGGGACGTACGTATTTTGTAACAGCACCTCATGCGGCGGATTACTTGAGAATCGTCAAGACTACCGTTGATGATTTCCACGGTATAGCTCTTATGACTGACGGTGTTCAGGACAGCGTCTACGATGAGAACTCCGGTCTGTGCAAGCCTGTTATCGCACGTATGATAGAGACATGCGCGCAGGGCAGGGAGAAGTCCGAGAAGGAGATAGCATCTATCTTGTCCCAGTACATTGTAGGTGCTTCCAATAACAGCGATGATTCCTCGTTCGGAATACTGTTTTTCGACGGGACGAAGGCGCCGGATTCAGGTAAGCTTATGAAGTCTGCGGAGAAGTTCGGCAAGAGTTCCGATACTTTCAAGGAGCTTCAGAACGAACTGCTTCCGGAAGTTAAGAAGGCCAAGCATATAATCACATCCTGCGGTGCCAATCCCGCTCCTAAGGGAACGCCTGTTCAGGATGAACAGGAAGAAGTTAAGTCTGTTGCGGCTAAGCCTGCTCCGGTCAAGAAGGACGAGAAAGAGGAGGCTGCTTCCGAGACAAAGATGAAGATTGATTCCAACCGGAAAGAGCATTCCCTGTGGCTTCTTAAAGTAGTTGCTTTGCTGGAATTGATTGCTATCATAATACTGTTGATCAAAATTTTCTTTAACGTAGGGGGATGAGTTGTGAGCAGAGAAGAGAAAAAATATGAAGTGCTTCCCGGTATCAAAACTCCGGATATCAAGACCATACTTGATGCCGCTTCGGATTTTACGAACCCCGGCGTAGATAATGTTGCCCTTAAGGGCGGCGATTACAGAAAGACACTTGCTCCCACGGATGAGATTCAGGCTCCTACAAGTGCGGATATTGCAGAACTTCAGAATCTCGGTGCCGAGGTATCAGAGGCGGAGAAGAGAGCAGCCGAAGAGTCCAGAAGAAAGATGGAAGAGATCAAGAAGCAGGTTATCGCTCCCGAGTCCATCAAGGAACTTAAGAAGGTTGCTGCAAGCAAGGAGATCAGCGAAGAGAAGCGTGAGCAAATCGAGAAGGAGCTTGCCGAGAAAGAAGCTAAGCAGGCTGAAGAAGAAGCTAAGAATAAGGCCCGTGAAGAAAGACGACTTGCTCAGCAGAAGGTTCTTGAAGAGTCTGCCCAGAAGAAGGCTGCTGCCGAAGAGGAAGCACGTAAGAAGGCTCAGGAAGAATCCGCTAAGGCTGCTGCCAAGTTAAGAGAAGCTGCAGCTAAGAATGCTGCTGCCAAAGCTGAGGCTGCCAAGGAAGAGCCCGCCAAGTCTGTTGAAGATGCAAGAGATGACGATTACAAGGCTTGGGTAAAGGCTAAAAAGGAAGCTGCGATGGCAGAACAGGAGAAGAAAGCTTCCAAGGAGACCGCTAAGAAACCTGCCAAGGAAGTTAAAAAGGAAGAGCCGAAGGAGGCTCCCAAGGCGGCGGAACCTGCCAAGAAGCCTGAGGATAACGGAAATAAGGATTCTGATTCCCAGACACTTGAGGACTTCTCCGAGTTCCTTTAATACCGTAATCTGACAATAACATTTCAATTGTTTTACAATGAGGCGGACACAAGCGGTTTGCCTCATTTTTATCGTATATAAAAGCTATAATCAAAATATGGATTATGGTGTACGTAAAACAATGGCTTTTATTGCGGGCCTTGCGATAACGATGAATATCTTAAGTGTCGATGACATCGGCGCAGTTAATGATGTATCGCTTCAGGCACCCGAGATGGAGATAACGACAGCAGAACCTGTCGACTATGTTCCTTCTGCCTATATCGTATCCAATTCTCATATATCAGCGGAAACAGATGAGTTTACCGATGATATCGAAGACAGAACTTTCATAATTACTATGGATAACGGTGAGGATCCCGAACTTCTTAATCCCGATGAATTCCTTCGTGACGGCAACAGTTACTGGGTCAGCGTTGATATAGCTAATTTAAGATCTGCGCCTGACACTGAGTCGGATATTATTTCACAGATTACTTATTCCTCGGAAGTTGTCCGTATATCATACGGAACGGACTGGTCTCTTGTAAGAACTTCAAACGGAACAGAAGGTTATGTTCTTACTTCGCTTCTGTCAGAAGAGGAGATCGTTCTTCCTACGGCTACACCTACTCCGCTTCCGACGGCAACTCCCACGCCTGCGCCTACTGCTACTTCGACTCCCACGCCGACGCCCGCTCCCGCGCAGCCTTCATATACCGAAACTCCTATGAGTGCGACTGTATATGCATCGTGTGTAATGAATGTAAGATCCGGTCCGGGTACTGAGTACTCGCTTGTAAGCGGATATAATGCAGGGGATGCCATCACTGTTACTGCAAGCACGGATAACGGTTGGTACAGAACTTCTGACGGTTATTATGTAAAGGCTGATCTGTGTCTTGATCAGGCACCGGCTGCTCCTGCGCAGACTCCGGCTTCTACTGCAACTGCTGTCGATACTTCCGGTTTCTCTGACTTCGGTTCGTACTGTCTGCAGTTTGTCGGCACGCCTTATGTCTACAGCGGAGCTTCGCCTTCGGGATTTGACTGCTCCGGATATGTCTCATACATATATGCGAATTACTACGGCATCAGTCTGCCTCATAATGCAGCCGAGATCTCTGCACTCGGTACCGCTGTATCTGCCGAGAACGTTCAGACCGGCGATGTGCTGTGCCACGATTACAATAACGACGGCTATATCGATCACGTAAGTCTTTATATCGGCAACGGCACCTGCATACACGCCTCCAATTCACGTATGGGTGTTATCACTTCCGCATGGCCGATGGGATCAGTTGTTACTATAAGAAGATTTGTCTAATCTCCTGTAGACCGTAAAGTACATAGTAAGGAAGCTTGCAAGTCCTCCGATAACATTGGAGACGGGCTCTGCCATGAATACTCCGTTTACCGCGGGCTCGATAAAACTCGGAAGCATTATCGTGAGCGGTATTACAAGAATGACCTTACGGAAAAGGGAAAAGAATATCGCACGGCCGTTTTTCTCGAGTGCCATGAACGTGGACTGTCCCGAGAACTGGAATGCCATGAATACATACGCGAGAAAATAAATATGAAGCGCGGGCACGGCCGCCTCTATGAAGCTCGTATCCGTCGCGAAAAGCGTGATGAAGAACCTCGGGAAAAGAACGACCATAAGCCATGCAAATGCCGTATAAATGAAAGCGAAAAGGAAAGAGAAGCGGATACCGCTTCTTACTCTGTCGTTCTTTCCGGCACCGTAATTAAAGCTCATGACAGGGGAGGCGCCGCTCGTGATCGCATGTACGGCAACACTCATGATGTCCCTTACGGAACTTACGATAGTCATGACACCTACATATGTGCCTGCACCGATCGTATTAAGAGTTTTATTACATACAGCCTGTGTGGCGGCATTTGTAAACTGCATGATAAATCCCGTGAATCCGACCGAGCATATGCTTATTACTATTTTGGATTCGAGGATCATATCTTTACGTTCGATCCTGAACTTCGGCTTCTTTCCCGTAAGGAAGATAAGTACCCAGACTAATGAAGTAGTCTGTGAAAGTACTGTGGCTACGGCAGCACCTTTGATATTCATATCAAGAACAAAGATGAAGACGGGATCGAGGATTATGTTCATTACGGCTCCCATCAGGGTTGTTATCATGGCGGTGACAGGGAAGCCCTGTGCGGTAATGTAGTAATTAAGACCGTTGGCTATCATGGTCGCGGCGGTACCAAGGGCGTAGATGCGAAGATAGGATTCGGCATATACATAAGTAGAATCGTCGGCACCCAAAGCGAATAATATCGGCTTCATAAAAATAAGGATGACAGCCGTGAGAATGACACTTCCTATAAGAAGTAATGTGAATGAGTTGCCGAGCACCTTACGTGCACGGTTGTCATTGCCGGCCCCCATGGCTATCGAGAATACGGGTGCGCCGCCCTGACCGAACAGCATTGTGAAGGCAAGTATCGCAGATACAACAGGGAAAGTTAGTCCCAGACCGGTCAGCGCATCCTGTCCGTCGCCCGGGATATGACCGATGTAGACTCTGTCTACTATGTTATACAGCAGCTGAACCAGGGAAGAGAGCATCAAAGGAAGAGCTTGTCCTAAGATAAGCTTTGGTACGCTTCCTTTACCGAAATCTGTCGCTATACCTTTACGTGCCATGACCGCGATCCTTATAAGAAAAGCCTTGAGACCGAAGTCTCAAGGCTTTTTCTGGTCGGAGTGACGGGACTTGAACCCACGACCTCTTGCTCCCTAAGCAAGCACTCTAGCCACCTGAGCTACACCCCGATATAACTGTCACGAGCCTGTTCGGAAATCCTGGTCGGAGTGGCGGGACTCGAACCCACGGCCTCTTGCTCCCGAAGCAAGCACTCTACCACCTGAGCCACACCCCGATATTTCCGAGCCGGACTTAAGACAGCTCATTGATAATAGTACAAAACTTCGATTAATGCAAGTTTAATATTCACATTTATTTTATTATAATATGTAACAGTTTAGTTACGGAGGTTCGGTATGAGTCTGGCAGATGATATTTTTGTTCAGAATATTAATGACATCCTTAATTCGGGATATACGACAGAGAACGAGAAAGTAAGGCCTCACTGGGAGGACGGAACCCCCGCTTATACATATAAGAAGTTCTGTATTGTTAACCGTTATGACTTAAGTAAAGAGTTTCCTATGCTTACTCAGCGCTATATTAATTTTAAGGGTGCCGTAGACGAGCTTCTGTGGATTTGGCAGAAGAAGTCCAATAATGTAAAGGACTTAGGAACTCATATCTGGGACGCATGGGCTGACGAGAACGGTTCCATCGGCAAGGCTTACGGCTACCAGCTCGGAGTTAAGCATCATTATAAAGAAGGCGACATGGATCAGGTTGACCGTGTCCTGTTCGATCTTAAAAATAATCCCTCCAGCAGAAGGATCATGACAAATATTTATGTTCATCAGGATCTTTCCGAGATGAATCTTTATCCCTGTGCTTATTCAATGACATTTAATGTAACAGGCAACAAGCTTAATGCTATTCTTAATCAAAGAAGCAACGACATGCTCGTCGCAAACGGCTGGAATGTATGTCAGTATGCAGTGCTCGTGCATCTTCTTGCACGCTGCAGCGGTCTTGAAGTCGGCGAGTTCGTTCATGTAATTGCCGATGCGCATGTCTATGACAGGCACGTGCCCATCGTTAAGGATGTTATCTCCAGGGAGAAGTTCCCGGCTCCGAAGCTTGTTATAGATGAGGGAATCACTGACTTCTATCAGTTTACTACTGATAATATCCGTCTCGAGAACTATCAGTACGGCGAGAAAGTAAAGGGGATCCCCGTAGCTGTCTGATGAGAATAGTATTTGTAAGACATTGTGAGCCTGATTATACAGTCGATTCGCTGACCCCCAAGGGCTGGCGTGAAGCGAAGCTTCTTTCTCACCGCGTTCTTAACTGGAATGTGGATGCTTTCTACGAGTCGCCTCTTGGCCGGGCACACGATACTGCAAAGACCTGCCTTGATCTGCGCCGTGAGCACGGTAAAAACTGTGATGTAACCGTATTGCCGTGGCTTAAGGAATTTTACTATCAGCTTAAGATGCCCGTAACGGGTGATGATGTAATGTGCTGGGATCTTATGCCGTCCTACTTTAACGGCAATAAAGAACTTCATGACAAGGATTCATGGTGTGATACGCCCCTTATGGCTTCAGGTGACATAAGAAGCGAATATGATCACGTAACCCGTGAGTTTGATGCGCTTCTGAAAGTACACGGTTATGAGCGTCTAGAAGACGGTTCCTACAAAGTGAATGAACATAACGATAAGACAATTGTTATGTTCTGCCATTTCGGTGTTGCATCGCTTCTTACGGGTTACCTTACGGGAATCGCTCCCACGTGTCTGTGGCAGGGATTCTTCATGGCGCCTTCTGCCGTCACCATCATAGGCACAGAAGAAAGAGAGCAGGGGATCGCATCGTTCCGCGTGCAGGAATTCGGTTCCGTGTCGCATCTTACAGACAATAACGAACCCGTGTCTTCATCGGGATATTTCGCGGAGGTGTTGAGTATATGAGCATGACAGCAATTGCAGCTGTAGATCAGAATTGGGGCATAGGATATAAGGGTAACCTTCTCATCTCTCTTCCTGAGGATCAGAAGGGAGTTTTCCGTAAGTATACTGCGGGCAACACCGTGGTGTTCGGCAGGAAGACTCTGCTTACGTTCCCCGGCGAAAAGCTTTTGCCCAAGCGCGTGAATATAATACTTACAAGAAATCCCGGTTTTGAGAAAGAGGGGGCGGTAATTCTTCACGACAGGGAAGAACTTCAGACTTATATTGCGCAGCATCCTGAAGAAAAGATATTCCTCATAGGCGGAGAGACTGTGTATAAGTCAATGCTCGATCTTTGTGATGAGGCAATAATCACTTATATCCATAAAGAGTTTACGGCTGATGCTTTCTTCCCGAATCTCGATCAGGATCCCGAATGGGGTCTCGATCATGAGGAAGAGGAGATTATGTCCGAAAAAGGCGTGTCATTTAACGTAAGATTCTACAAAAGAGAAAATTGACTAACGGTCAAAAATGTAGTAGCATAGGTGCAGTTTAAGGAGAAAGAATTTGAAGAATATCGATCCGGCAATCAAGAATATGACTTCTTACATCGCACTCGCGACGCTTATCATGAGTGCACTTATGGAAGCAGTCTTTCTTATCATCGGAAGATGGGACCTTCCCGTCCTGTTTGGTAATCTTCTGGGTGCCGGTGTCGGTATCCTCAATTTCTTCCTTATGGGGCTCGGCCTTCAGAAAGCTCTCGATAAGGACGAGAAGGACGCGAAGGCAACGGTTGCTTTCTCTCATACAATGCGATTCTTCCTTCTTGCACTCGTGCTGATACTGGCGGCCGTACTTGACTGGTTTAATCTTCTTGCAGCCGTAATCTCTTTGATTATGCCGACGGCTGCCGTCTATATGAGTGCCATGGTGTCAAAGAAGAAGGGCATTCAGGAGGAACCTGAAGTATGACCGTATTACTGCTTATCTTGTCCATCCTTCCTCTTATAGCGGGCATTCTCATCAAGGTTCTTTACGTACCCGCTTCCGAAGGCATCGATATTTCAGGTGCTCATATATTCTTCACGATAGATCTTCCTTTTGGCGGACTTCCGATCACCGAGTCTCAGGTCAACTCATGGCTCGTAATTCTGTCTTTGTTCTTCTTCTGCCTGTTCCTGACTCACGGCCTCAAGACTAAGAATATGTCCAGAAGACAGATAATTGCTGAATGGATAGTTAACACGGTTGATAATCTCGTTAAGACCAACATGGGAGAGTTCTTCATGGGATTCGGGCCGTTCATAGCTGCGATGCTCGGCCTCTCGGCCTGTTCATCTCTTCTTACTCTGATTGGACTTTTTCCTCCGACATCTGACATCAATGTCACCGGCGGATGGGCTCTTCTGACCTTCATACTTATTACTTACTATAAGTTTAAGGCAGGTCCCCTCATCTATATCAAGAGCTTTGGTGATCCGGTGCCTTTCCTCGCGCCTTTGAACATCATAAGTGAGGTTGCGACACCTATATCGATGGCATTCCGTCATTACGGCAACGTCCTGTCGGGCTCCATCATTTCAATACTCATAGCTAATCTTCTTACTAATGTATCTAAGATGATATTCGGATTCCTTCCCGGCTACCTTGGCGGTTTCCCGTACTTAAGGGTTGGACTTCCGGCGATATTATCCATTTATTTCGATCTGTTCAGCGGAGCCTTACAGGCATTCATCTTTGCTATGCTGACCATGCTTTATGTTTCAGGCGGTTTCCCGGAGGATGAATACTTCAAACGCAAGCGGATAAAGGAAGCTAAGAAAAAACAACAAGTTATCGAGAATACAAACGGAGGTGTTTGAAAATGTTGGAATTGGCAATTGGTATTATTCTGGGAGGATGCGCTCTCGGAGCAGGATGTGCGATGATTGCAGGTATCGGACCTGGTATCGGTGAAGGTAATGCGGTAGCTGCTGCCTGTGAAGCGATCGGAAGACAGCCTGAATCAAGAAGTGCGGTAACCACGACAATGCTCATGGGATGTGCTATCGCTGAGACTACAGGTCTTTATGCTCTTGTTATTGCTATCCTTCTTATCTTCGTAGCGCCCGGAAGACTCGTAAATATTCTTCTTGAATCTATCGGATAATCAACATGAACAATCTTGACGTTATTTCGTTAAACATCTGGCAGATTATCATATCGCTTCTTAATCTTGTCATTCTGTTCCTTCTGTTCAGGAAGTTCCTTTTCGAGCCGGTGAAGAAAGTCATTGCCAAGAGGCAGGAGGAAGTGGATTCCCGTTACGACAGCGCGTCCAAGGCTGAAGCCGATGCCATGGAGCTGAAGTCTTCGTGGGAGACGAGAATGAAGTCTGCCGAGGATGAAGCAGGGGCCATAATCAAGGAGGCCGTCGAGAAGGCGGACCGCCGTAATGAGATAATGCTCTACGAGTCCCGTGAGAAGGCCGAGTCCATCATCCGTAAGGCTAAGTCCGAAGCGGAGCGTGATAAGGCTGATGCTCAGGAATATATCAAGAAGGAGATAGTAGATGTCTCCACGGCTTTGTCCGAGCAGGTACTCGGCCGTGAGATCAATATGGATGACCACATGAATCTTATCGATAATTTCATCGATAATCTGGAGGATCAGTAATGAACGGGAACGGCAAAGAATATGCCATAGCTCTTTTCTCCCTGATGCTTGAGTCAGATGAAGCTGATAAGGTCATCCCCGATATTGATCTTGTTGATACTTTGTTTAAGGAGAATCCTGAGTACATAGATTATCTGATCAACCCGTCTGTTCCTAAGTCGGAGAGGATCGAGTCATTGAGAAGCGTGTTTGAAGGTCAGGTCTGTGAACACGTCTATTCTTTTCTCAATGTAATATGCGAACACCGCGACATGCATGTTCTGTTCTCTGCCATCAGTGAGTTCAGGATGATGTATGAAGACTATATGCATATAGCCGATGCGGTGATAACAAGTGCGGTCGAGCTTACCGATGAGCAGAAGGCAAGGCTTACGGCAAAACTTACGAAAGTTACCGGCAAGACCATTAAGCCTCAGTATGTCATCGATAAGGGACTCATAGGCGGTATATCCGTAACTGTCGACGGCAAGCACTTTGACGGAAGTGTCAGAAAGAATCTCAAGAATATAAAGGAAGTGATATCCTGATATGAACAGAAAGCCGGAAGAAATCAGTAACATACTGAAAGAACAGATAAGAAGTTACAAGAACCGCATCGACATGGGTGAGGTCGGCACCGTTGTTATGGTAGGTGACGGAATCGCGAGTGTTTACGGCATCCGTAACTGCATGTCGACGGAGCTCCTTGAATTCGAAGACGGAAGCGTAGGTCTTGCCCAGAATCTGGAGAATGAGATCGTATCAGTTGCCATACTTTCCGATACGGATGATATAAGAGAGGGAACCAGGGTAAAGAGGACCGGTAAGGTATTATCAGTTCCCGTAGGCGAAGGATTCCTCGGAAGAGTAGTCAATCCTCTCGGCGAGCCCATCGACGGCAAGGGCCCGGTTCCTCATGCAGGATATAAGCCTGTAGAAGCAGAAGCTCCCGGAATCATTGAGAGAAAGAGTGTATCAGTTCCTCTTCAGACAGGAATCAAGGCTATCGATTCAATGATCCCGATCGGACGCGGCCAGCGTGAGCTCATTATCGGCGACAGACAGACAGGAAAGACACAGATCGCACTTGATACCATCGTTAATCAGAAGGATACAGGCGTTATCTGCGTTTATGTAGCAATCGGACAGAAGGCATCTTCCGTAGTTCAACTCGTATCTGACCTTACAAGAGCGGGAGCCATGTCCTATACGATAGTTGTATCCGCTACGGCAGCCGAGAGTGCTCCTATTCAGTACATTGCTCCGTATTCGGGATGCGCGATGGCCGAGTATTTTCGTGAGCAGGGCAAGGATGTTCTCATCGTATATGATGACCTGTCCAAACACGCTGTTGCTTACAGAGCCCTGTCGCTTCTTATCAGAAGACCTCCGGGAAGAGAAGCATATCCCGGTGACGTATTCTATCTTCATTCGAGACTTCTCGAGCGTGCAGCATGCGTTGCACCCGAGTTCGGCGGCGGTTCAATCACTGCGCTCCCTATCGTAGAGACGCAGGCAGGCGATGTTTCCGCATATATCCCGACTAATGTAATCTCGATTACCGACGGACAGATATTCCTTGAGACAGAACTGTTCCACAGCGGAATCATTCCTGCCATCAACCCCGGTATTTCAGTAAGCCGAGTCGGCGGATCCGCTCAGCTTAAGGCGATGAAGAAGGTTTCAGGAGAGCTAAAGCTTCTGTATTCACAGTTCAGAGAGCTTCAGGAGTTCTCTCAGTTCGGATCTGATCTCGATTCAGATACGAAGGCAAGACTGAATCTTGGTGAGAGAATCGTTCAGGTATTGAAGCAGAATCGCAACAGCCCCGTAGAAGTCGGTGCTCAGGTCGCGATCATCTATGCCGTAATTAACGGTTATCTGAATTCCGTTCCCGTTGATAAGGTCGCTTCTTTCGAGACAGAACTTTATGACCTTCTTAACATGGAATACAAGGACTGGCTACTTCGAATTAAGAGCGGCAACTGGGACAAAGAGGATGAGGATACTCTTAAGAAGATCCTTACAAAACTTACTAAGAGTGAATAAAAATGGCTAAGGATATTAAGGCACTGCGTAAGAGGATAAAGAGCTTTGACTCGACGCTCCATCTGACAGGAGCGATGGGTCTTGTCGCGTCCTCGAAGATGCGTAAGGCTACCGATGCCATGCTGCAGGGAAGAAAGTACCTGAAGGCTGTTTCCGAGATAGTTGACGATCTTACAAGAAGTCAGGAATGCCAGAAGTCGGTATTCTTCAGTGAAGAACCTGAACAGAAGATCACGGATTCGACAAGACTCATCGTCATTGCCGGAGACAGAGGTCTTTGCGGCGGCTACAATGCCAATGTGTTCAGGATGGTAAGGGACTTGGGCGTCAAGGACATTGTTCCTATCGGCAAGAGGGCATTCGACAGATATACAGATGATGAATTGTCTGATTTTGATCCGGATTACGTCAGGGTGTTTGATTCATCGGAGCATTATTCATTCGATACCGCGATGGAGACTAGTAAGTCCTGTATTAACGACTTCCGTGATGGCAGGATTGACCGAGTCGGTATTGTTTACAACAAGTATGTATCGATACTTACACAGGAGCCTCATGTTAAGTGGATTCTTCCGCTTACAAGACTTGAGGGCAGAAGTTCGAATACAGGCATATATGAGCCGGAGCCCCTCGTTCTTCTCGAGGACATTCTTCCGCAGTATTTTGCAGGCGTTCTTTATTCTCTTGTCAAAGAGAGTTTTGCCTGTGAGGTGGCATCGAGAAGAATGGCAATGGACAGTGCCACCAAGAATGCAACAGAGATGATTGATAATCTTACTTTGGAATATAACCGTGTAAGGCAGAGTAAGATAACACAGGAGATTACAGAGATAGTTGCCGGTGCCGGCAGCAAGTGAGGAGAGATGAAACATGGCATCAAATAAGATTAACAAAGGCCTTGTAGCACAGGTAATGGGACCTGTCGTCGATGTGCATTTCAACGAAGGCTGCCTTCCGCCTATCAATAATGCTCTTGAGATGTATATAGGGCAGAAGAAGCTTACCGTAGAAGTTGCACAGCATATCGGTGACAGCACCGCAAGATGCATCGCTATGGCTTCAACCGACGGACTTAAGAGAGATACGGAAGTAATCGATACCGGTGCTCCCATAAGCGTTCCCGTAGGCCGCGAGACGCTCGGAAGGATCTTCAACGTTCTGGGTGAGCCTACTGATATGCAGCCTGCACCTCAGAATTCTGATAGATGGAATATCCACAGGCCTGCACCGAGTTTTGCAAACCTTTCTTCGAGCAAGCAGATACTCGAGACGGGTATCAAGGTCATCGACCTACTGTGCCCGTATTCCAAGGGCGGTAAGATCGGACTTTTCGGCGGTGCCGGTGTAGGTAAGACAGTTCTTATCATGGAGCTTATCAATAACATCGCGAAGGAGCACGGCGGTCTTTCCGTATTTACAGGTGTAGGAGAGAGAACCCGTGAAGGAAACGACCTTTATAACGAGATGAAGGAGTCCGGAGTTCTCGAGAAGACTGCGCTCGTGTACGGTCAGATGAATGAGCCGCCGGGAGCAAGAATGAGAGTAGCTCTCTCAGGTCTTACGATGGCTGAGTATTTCAGAGATGAGGAGAATCAGGACGTTCTTCTGTTCATCGACAATATCTTCAGATTCACACAGGCGGGTTCCGAGGTATCGGCGCTTCTCGGCCGTATGCCTTCTGCCGTAGGATATCAGCCTACACTTGCAAATGAGATGGGTGCGCTCCAGGAGAGGATCACGTCCACAACGAAAGGCTCCATCACATCAGTTCAGGCTGTATACGTACCTGCGGATGACCTTACGGACCCCGCTCCTGCAACTACTTTTGCACATCTTGATGCTACAACGGTTCTGTCGAGAACAATAGCATCTCAGGGTATCTATCCTGCTGTTGACCCTCTTGAGTCGACATCAAGAATACTTTCACCTGAGATTGTAGGAATCGAGCACTACGAGACGGCTAAGGAAGTTCAGAGGATCATTCAGAGGTATACCGAGCTTATGGATATCATTGCCATCATGGGTCTCGACGAGCTCTCTGACGAGGATAAGCTCCTTGTTGAGCGTGCAAGAAAGATTCAGAGATTCCTGTCCCAGCCTTTCCATGTATCCGAGAAGTTTACGGGTATCGAAGGTACATATGTACCTTTGTATGAGACTATCAAGGGCTTCAAGGAAATCATCGAAGGCAAGCATGATGATCTTCCCGAGTCTGCATTCCTGTTTGTAGGAACGATAGAAGAAGCAGTTGCCAAGGCTGAACGTGAGAAGCAGGAACAGGCATGACGACTTATAAGCTTTCTGTACTGTCTCCTGACGGCGAGATGTTTAACGGTGACGTCATATCGCTTCTGCTGAGAGGCGCTGACGGAGATATCTGTATTCTTGCGGGTCACATACCGCTCATAACAACGGTTAAACCCGGCCGATGCGTAATAACCCTTCCCGACGAAGAAGAAATCGAGGGTGAGCTTAAGGCTGGAATCCTTGACGTAGGCAAGGATAACGTGAAGCTTATCGTCGGCAATGATGACGCTTTTGCCGATCTTACTCCCGGAGGCCGAAATGAGTAAACTAAGACAGCAGCATATGCCCGTTATGTGGCATGACCTGACGCACGAAGACAGTGATACTCCTGCAGTTGATTCGCCTCTTACTGAGAAGGCCAGTCTGATCGGACGTATCGGACTGCTTCTCCTGGCTTCAGGTGCCGGTGCCTATCGTGTCCGGGCTGCCATGAATAAGATATCGAGAGCACTTAAGGTTACATGTAATGCGGATATCGGAATCAAGTCGATATCCTATACCTGCATTCAGGGCAATGAATCGTGTACAAATGCCTTATCGAACAGAACCACAGGAGTTAATACATCGAAGCTTAATTACCTTGAGATGTTCTGCGATGGTTTTACGGAGAGGGCAGGAAGGTATTCGATCGACAGCTTCCATAACATGCTCGATACGATAGACAAGAGCGGAGGTAACTATGCTGTCTGGCAGCTGTGTCTTGCGTCAGGAGCTGCATGCGGAGCATTCGCATTTCTTCTCGGTGCAGGCTGGATAGAGATACTATGTACCTTTGCCGCAGCTGCCGCGGGTTTCCTCGTACGTAAGCTTCTTCTTAACCACAGCTACACACTATTTGCTAATGTAAGTGCTGCGGTGCTTACATCATGCTTTACCTATATAGTTCTTATTAAGGCTGTTTCCGCGGCATTGCATGTTCCTGCAGATTACAGGGCGGGGTACATCTGTTCGATCCTGTTTATCGTTCCGGGTTTCCCTCTGATCACGGGCGGTATTGATATTGCCAAGCTCGATCTTAAGTCGGGAATCGAAAGGATTGTTTATGCATTTATGGTAATCTGTGTAGCTGCACTTACATGTGCCTTTACGGCATCCGTATTGCAGTATTCGCCTGTCGATTTCCCTGTATACGAACTTGATATGCCTGTTAAGATGGCACTTCGTCTTGTTATGAGCTTTATCGGCGTATTCGGATTCTCCATGCTCTTTAACAGTACTCCCAAGATGGCTATGACAGCCGGACTCATCGGAATGGTCGCCAACTTTGTAAGGCTGTTTCTTACGGATCACGGTGTAAAGGTCGGCGTTGCGGCTTTTGTCGGCGCATTGCTCGCAGGTATTATTGCTTCTTCAATAAAACGTTTGGTCGGAATCTATCCGCGTATTACTTTAACTGTACCTTCTATCGTTATTATGGTTCCGGGTATGTTTCTTTATAAGGCGATTCATTTCTTATCTACGGGTGATTTCGAACAGGGCGGAGCTTGGCTTTGGAAAGCTATAATGATTATCGCATCATTACCTCTGGGCCTTGTATTCGCAAGAATATTTACTGACAAAAACTTCGCTAAGTCTTCATAATTCGAATAGCAGGACGCCTCGCTACGTACTCGACGCTCCGCGTCTGCGTAAGTCCGCTCAGCGTCGTGCTTTATGAATAATAAAAAGAGTTGCCGTTTGGCAACTCTTTTGCATGTAAGGTTTTACTCAATTTACGACCAGTCGAAGTGGTATGTGTTGATGTAGAAGTGCTGCACGTGGTTTTCGGTCGTACCGGTGATTGTTATATCTGTTCTTTCACCTGCAGGGAGTGAACCGGATCTCGGTGTAGCCGTGAATGAATTGTTGCCGTCTGCTGTGAATGTGAAGTAATCAGACGTCAGGTTAGTGATAGTTGATGAAGTGTTGAATGAGATTGTGAATTCATTCAGTCTGTTCATGTTAACAGTATCACCGTTGTTGGTTACTGAGAGATCGAATACGAATCCGTCTGAAGTAACGCGGGGATTTCTGATCGTGTAGCTGCAGCTTACAGGCGTATTGGAAGAAGAGGATCTTGTAGTTGTGGTTGTTGTCTCTTCTTCGGTTGTAGTTGTTGTCGTCTGTTCTGTTGTAGCTTCAGTTGTAGCCTCTGTCGTTTCTTCAGTTGTCTCGACAGTAGTCTCGGCTGTTGTCTGCTCAGTAGCTTCTGTTGTCTCTGTTGTGGCAACTGCTGCCTGAGTTTCTTCAGTAACAACTGCTTCAGTTGTCTCAGCGGTATCAGTCTCGACGACCTCGGTAGCTGTTGCAACTGCAGTTACCTGAGTTGCACGAGTAGTATTGTCGTTATTGCCGAACCATGTCTGATAATTATCAAGAACCCAAAGCAATACAAAGATACCTGCAAGTACTGCGATGAGTGCAAACAGACCGCCTCTGCCGGGTTCCTTGGAACTCTTCTCGCGCTTGCTCTTCTTCTTGGACTTCTTAACTGTAGTTACAGGCTCGATATCTGTCTTCTTGTGATCGGAAGAAGAATGAGATGTGCCGGGTCTTGAACCTGCTTCCTTCTCATCGGGGATCGGCTGCTGGCGCATTGTCTTATGAGCACTGTTGTTTGTGTTTGCTCTGGGCGCAGTATGTGCTTCTTCAGGCTTTGCAACGGGCTTGGAAGCGGGCTTAGCTGCTGGAGCTTCATTTACCGCAGGCTTAGCTTCGGTTGCTGCAGGTCTGGTGTTGGCAGATACCTTGGCAACATTTGACTGCGGCTTCTTAGCAGGCTCAGCCTGATTCATAACAAAAGGTGACTTCTCTTCGGGCTTTGCAGCGGGTGCTTCCTTCTTTACTGAAGCAGGCATAGCAGGAACAGCAGCTTTCTTCTCGAAAGGAGAAGGAGCCGGTGCTGCAGGAGCGGCAGGTGCTTTTGATTCCGAAGCCTTAAAAGGAGAGGGAGCAGGCTTTGCTGCTGCAGGAGCAGGTGCGGGTGCAGGGGTTTCTTCCTTTGCAGGCTTCTTGAAAGCATCTACGCCGCTGCTGACCTTACCGTATGTCTTGATGTTAGCAGCTTCCTTGGGTTCCTCTGCCTTAGGCTGAGCTTTAAGTGCAGGATCAGGTACTCTACCTGCCTTGGGCATGGAGGGCATAGGAGGAATGCGGTCTGCATTCTTCGGCTTGAACGGATTGATAGCCATAGCTTCCTCGTCGAGTGCGAACTCGTCGTCTCCGCCCAGGGTGAAAGGACTCTTGGAATCTGCAGAACCTGCAAAATCAAGATCTGCACCTGACTCGAAAAGAGATTTGTCTACATTAGGATCCTCTTTAACTCCGGTAAATTCCTTGAAATCGAGATCTGCGTCTGTGAAAGCAGGATCATTAACAGGAGCAACCTGCTCGAAATCAGTCTTATCGGAAGCCTTGGGAGGCTCGGCAATAGGAGCGGAGGCTTCAGCAGTTACCGGCTTATCAAGCGGCTTGAATGCGGACTTGGAAGCATCAAAATCAAAATTATCGAATTCATCTTCGAAAGGATCGGAAGCATTCTCGCTTTCCTTGATCTTATCCGAGACAGACGAGGATTCGTTTGCCTTGAATGAGACCATAAATGAAGAATCAACGTAGTCATCCGAATTGGGAAGACCGTTATTGTTACTGTTGTTCTGATTCTCGGGATCAATGATCATTTTGATACCTCACTACATTGGTTTATATTCATGTTTTATTATATTTATTAATGCATCTAATGCAATGCGAAGTATTAATGTGTAATGAAACAGTCAAACTTGACATACCAAATAACCGATGATATTATTCATAAGCACTTGCGGATAGGCTCGTGTGGCGGAATCGGCAGACGCAACGGACTTAAAATCCGTCGGAGTAAAATCCGTACCGGTTCAAGTCCGGTCACGAGCACCACAGTCAAGTGTAAATGCGAATATCGCGGAGTGGAGCAGTTGGTAGCTTGCCGGGCTCATAACCCGGAGGTCGTGTGGTTCGAGTCCCGCCTCCGCAACCATGTCGAGTGAAGATAACGGATTTCGTTATCTTCACTCTTTTTTATTGCAGCAGCAAGGCTTTTGCCTTGCTGCTTTTCTTATGCCGGGCGGGGAATGTGCTCGATCTCCACGCTCTGTCGCACATCTGCCCGATAGTCACGGCTGCACCGAAAGGCGCATTCCGGAAGCTCAATATAGCCGATGAAGCGGTAATAGATCACGATCCTCTGAGTTCGGCTCTTGCCGGAGCCCTGCGCCTCATATACGTCGATGTGATCAATGAGCTCCTGCAGCAGGGGAGCGGTCAGCGTCTTTATCTCCATGAATTTCCGGATCGCAGCGAGGAAAGACTCGGAGTTCTGCGACTCCTCTTCCATGCGGCGAAGCCCTCTTCGTCGTGGCGTGCGGCAGGCTCATTAGCTCGTACCAAGATTGAAGTCTCAGTGAATGCATATGCGGTTTTTTAAGTGCAAAGGAGATTCTTCTCACCTCATTAAGGAAACCGCATGGGGCTCCGCCCAAAACGACACATTTTACGATTGTTCATAGAAATGTTGCAATTGCTCTTGTGTATCAACATCCTCCTTTCTGCGGCGAACACCGCCTTTCCTGCAAGGATCTGTTATACTAAACTAAGTTATGTGTTTAAAATGCGAAAGGCAGAGAAGTTAGTTTAATTACTAGCCTCTCTGCCAAAATAACGTTATGGATTACGATTTCACGCATGATACTTAACGTGATTCATGAATCGCCCGTTACGCATCTGTCGGAGCGTCCTTCACCTGTTTTCTTGACGCAGTCAAGTAAATCTACTATCCTATTGCAGAGCATCTCGGAAAAGGAGCGGAGTTCCATGGAGAAATCCGATCTTTATCATACCATTACGGACTTCAACAGTTTTTACGTTCATTATCTCGCGAACATTAACCAAGCGTTTACCGGCGAGCGATTGAATGTCACCGGCATGCGCTGTATGGTGTTTATCAGAGCCAACGGAAGAAGCACGCAAAAGGAGCTTTCGGAACGCTTCGGGATTGACATGGCCTATCTCAGCCGGACGGTGAAGGCGCTTTTGAATTCCGGCTATCTCACAAAAGAGGACAACGAAGCGGACGGCAGATCGCACTTTTACCATTTGACGGACGTGGGAAGGGCGGCAGTCACCGCGCAGGAGGCACGCATGCTTGACCATGTCCTGTCGACTGTCGCGCATCTCTCTGACCATGAGCAAGAGGAGCTTGCTGCCTGCTTTACCAGAATCCAATCTCTGTTGTCCACGAAAGGAGAGGCAACATGAACGATAGGATCCGCAGCTTTGTTTCGCTGTTTTTCGAGGATCTGCCATACAACAGGAAAATCGAAGATGCGTGGAAAGACATCGAGCGCTTTCTCGCGCAGAAAGCGAATGAAACGTCTTTTGATGAGACTGTAGCAGAATACAGCACGCTGGAGAAAATGGCGGTCGGTGCCGGATATTCAGCAGAGACAGTCGCGGAATGGCGAAGCGCAGAGGGCGTTGTCGCCCGAAAGGAGACGAGGAAAGAATTTCGCCGCCAGAGATGGCGTGCGTATCTCATCGCGGCACTGTTCGCCGCAACGCTCATGGAGGCCGTTTGGACGGTCTATGACGCGATAGAGTGCTCCCCGGAATTCTTCTTTTTCTTCGGATTCGGCGCTGCGCTGTGCATTGCGGCGTTGCTGCTGCTGCGAAAATTCCGCAGCGTGGAGCGCGCCCATGCAGGCGAGCGATACGACGCCGAGACGTACATGTTCCTCCGTGACAGATCGGATCGGTACGCTAAACGGCTGCTGAATTCCATCGCGCTACTGTTTTCGGCTCTGTTTGTTTTTGTCGGCTCGGAGCTTTCGTTTTATTTCTTCGGGAACTCCAAGTCCGCCGAGCTTGCTGAGAACATCTTCGCAAATCTGATCTTGGTGCAGGCTCCATTGTTCCTGCTGATCAAAAACACGCTGTTGGTGCGGCTTTTGCAAAACCGGATCGGCATCCCGGAGCACAAAGCCTTTCGGAAGCACGCGGTCGGGATCAACTTTTTCTCCGTGGTCTATTGGCTGGCAATTGTAGCGGTGACGCTGATCTTCCGGCAGCGGATCTATTATCCTGCCAACATCTTTCTGATCGCCGGCGCCGTGTTTGCGTTGCTGATGCTGCTCTATAACTATACGCTCCGCAGACACGTCACGGTCAGAAACATTGTGTTCAACAAGCGCCGCTTTGCTATCATCATGGCTGCGGCTGTTTTGGTCAGCGGATACGTCGTCATGAGCCTCGAGACCTATTATACGCAGCCGTATATCAATTCGCTGCCGGTTGTGGAGCATCGTGACAACCAAATCGCCTACGATGAGTCGACCGGGATTTATACGATCACTGCACAGGACGAGGATTTCAAGATCCTGCATTTGACCGACATACATCTCGGCGGCAGCCTGTTTTCCTATCGGCAGGATCACAAAGCGCTGAAAGCCTGCTATGAGCTGATCGAGCATACCCATCCCGATCTGGTCATCGTCACGGGCGATCTTTCGTTCCCTCTGGGGATCATGTCCATGTCCTTCAACAACAGCGCGCCGGTCTATCAGTTCGCCGCATTCATGCGAAATCTCGGTATTCCGTGGGCGTTTACCTACGGGAATCATGATACAGAGAGTCTGGCATCACTGAATCAGACGGAGCTGGACGAAGTCTACCGCTCGCTTTCGTTCAAGACGTCGGGAACGCTGTTGTATCCGTATGTTCAGCCAGACGTCACCGGGAGGAACAACCAGTTGATCGAGATCCGGAATCCTGACGGCACGCTGAACACCGGGCTGTTTCTGATTGACTCCAACGCCTACACGGGAGAAGGGATCAACGTCTATGACTACATCCACGACGACCAGGTGGAATGGTACGCATCCGGGGTCGAGCAGATGAACGCCGAGGCCGGACATACAGTGAATTCGCTGGTGTTCTTACATATCCCGCTTCAGCAGTACCGGACGGCGTATGAGCTCTATGAAGCCGGGAGCGATGAAGTGACGTATTTCTTCGGCGAGAACGGTGAGAAGATGATCGATAAGGTCTGCTGCTCCGACTATCCCAGCAGCCTGTTCGACCGGGCACTGGAGCTTGGCTCGACTTCGGGGTTCTTCTGCGGGCACGACCATTACAACAACATGTCGCTCGAATATAGGGGAATCCGATTGACCTATGGCATGAGCATCGACTATCTGGCGATGCCGGGGATCGAGAACGACACCACCCAACGTGGAGCGGAGCTGATCACGCTCCACGGCGACAGCAGCTGGGATCTCGTACAGATTCCTCTGACGTCGATCGAATAAAGTTTAACGGAAACCATATGCATCTCTCTTTTTGATTGCCTGTCGCTGCCTCAAAACCAAATCCGTTATCTACACTCGTACCACTTATACCGGAACCTGAGGTTCCGGTTTTTGTTATATAATAATCTCATGATACATGTTTTCTCGGCAATAGAATGTGAAGCAGCTCCGTTAAGGCATCTTGTTTCTGATGATCTTGAGATCATCATTACCGGTATCGGCAAGATCAATGCTGCATTTGCAGTCGGAAGAACATTTCCGAACGGATTATCACGTAATGATCTTAAGAATGATGTTGTCATTAATATCGGTACCTGCGGTTCGGATGATCTGCACGGATTGTTTCTGGTAAATAAGATTACCGATGATGCTGCAGGAAAGGATTATTATCCTGATATCCTGCGCGTTACGGGACTTCCCGAAGCTTCACTTATTACAGTCGATAGAGTAAAGACAGATCCTGAGCCGGGCTGCCTTTACGACATGGAAGCTTCTGCCATATATCATGCAGGCTCAAAGCTTATAAGCCCCGACAGAATGATCTTTCTTAAGATGGTAAGCGATAACGGCGATGTAGCCGGTGTTACCGAAGCGTCTGTAAATGCTCTTGTTGAATCATATGTTCCGAAGATCAAAGAACTGATCACAATGATCCGAGACGGAATCAGTCCTTTAAGCGTAAAAAGCAATGAAGATCTCTATGATCTTCTGAAGGCTTCCGCATCCATGAAAGTTCAGATCGATGAGCTTATGAGATTTGCCGAAAGTATGGGCGTTGACGGAAGAAAGCTTTTCGATGAGGCGGGAGCTTCTGAAGTGACATCGAGAGCCGGCGGCAAGGAGGTGACAGCCCGTGTGCGCAGCGTTCTCACACATTTATCTTGAGTCGCGTGCCGAAGATTACCCCGAGACGAAGAGGCTTCTTGAGAAGTTTTCTGACAGCACAGTCGTCAGCATCCGACACTATAAGGACGTATTTAACAGACCTGCGCAGGATTCGAGACTGCAGAACGGCTCGAAAAGCCTGATTCTTGCAGTGAATGACGGGAAGAAGATATTCGATGCGTCACCCGTATGCCAGGACTTCGGTATGGGAAAGTTCTATTATGCCGAGTCCGCGATGAACTGTGTTTTCTCTTGTGATTACTGTTTTCTTAAAGGTATGTACGGCACTTCAAATGTTGTTATCTTCGTAAATCAGGAAGATTATCTTAAAGAGTGTGAGGAGAAGCTTAAGGAAGGGCCGGTGTATCTGTGCGCTTCATTTGATACGGATCTCGGGGCATTGTCTAAAGTCTCAGGCTGGATGAATGTTTGGGAAGGATTCGCATCAACCCATCCTGATCTGGCGCTTGAGTTAAGAACGAAGTCTGTTGTTGATTCGTTCCGTAATGATCCAAATATTATCTACGCTTTCACATTGTCTCCCGATGAGGTGATAGATCAGTTCGAGAAGATGACTCCTTCGCTTGATGCGAGGATCGCGTGTGTTAATCAGGCTATAGCAAAGGGCGCTCAGGTTCGCCTCTGTTTTGACCCGTTGATTTATATAAAGAATTTTGAATTATGTTACAATAGATTTGTCGACAAGATACTTCAGAGCATTGATCTTACTCGTGTGAGAGATATCAGTATCGGCACCTTCCGAATATCCTCGGACTATCTTCCGAATCTGCGGAAAGCCTGTCCTGATTCTTCGGCTGTGCTTTTCCCCTTCGATCGTGAAGACGGGTTCTGTGTTTACCCCGCGGATGTCCGTTCGAGGTTGATCGGAATCATCAAGAACGAATTGGAGAAAGCCGGCTATGGAAACAAACTCTACATCATCCCCTAAGAAATCAGCAATCGTTACAGGTGCGTCTTCCGGTATAGGACTTGCTATCGCAAAGATGCTCACGGAATCGGGATACGAAGTATACGGTATCGCCAGACACTTTGATAAGAATACCGAATTCGGGTTTAATACGCTTATATGTGATGTAACCGATACTACTAAGCTTATATCGGTCGTTTCCGGCATCAAGAATCCCGAGATTCTCGTAAACTGCGCAGGAGTCGGCTTCTACGGACTTCACGAGAATCTTACGCTCGAGCAGATCAAGCAGATGGTAAGAACCAATCTCGAGGCTCCGATGATACTTACCGGATATCTTCTCCCGTGCTTTAAGAGGCAGGGAAAGGGAACTATTATTAACATTTCTTCCGTTACGGCTTATAAGACTAATACTTACGGTGCTTCATACGGTGCCGTAAAGGCAGGTCTTTCAAGCTTCTCCGCGAGCCTTTTCGAAGAGGCGCGTAAGCATGATGTTAAGGTCATCGAGATCTGCCCCGATATGACGAATACCAATCTGTACCGCAATGCCGATTTCACGGTTGATGACGACCCTATGTGCAGACTTGATCCCGATGAGGTGGCCGAGGCTGTTAAGTCAGCACTCGGAATGCGCGGTAATTCCTGCGTGACAAAGATGACTATCGTACCTCAGAAGATGAGGATCAAGAGGAGAACTTCCGATGAAAGTGGATCTTAATAATAACTGGATCTTTAACAGTGATTTTGACAAGCTGCCTGACGGTGATGAAGTCAGGATACCGCATACAGTAAAGGTTACCCCGCTTAATTATTTCAGCGAATCGTTGTATCAGGAGGTGTCGGGGTACCTTAAGTATATTGATGTGCCTTCTGACTGGAAGGGGAAAAGGCTTTTTCTCAACTTTGACGGCGTCGCTCATGAAGCCACGGTGTATATCAACGGACTTTTGGCGGGTACGCACAGCTGTGGCTATACGGCATTCTCGTTCGAGATAACCGATATGATCAATTACGGCGCTGTAAATGAGATCAAGGTCCGCGTTGACAGCCGCGAATCGCTTAATATACCTCCGTTCGGATATGTTATTGACTACATGACATACGGCGGCATCTACAGGGAAGTATCCCTTGAGGTTAAAGAACAATGCTATATAAGTGATGTGTTTGTAAGGGCTACGGCTGCTGGTTCCGTATTTGCCGATGTCACATTTGACGGCGGTGATAAGGATCAGGAATTCGGGATCATAATCTTCGATAAGTATTCCGGAGAAGAACTTGCAAGGCTTCCCGGCAAGAAAGGGTACTGCGCCATAAGTAAGGTGCCCGGATATAAGAAATGGGATCTTGATGCTCCCAATCTTTATGTATTAAGAGTTGAATCCGAGACCGATGTTAAGGAAGTGACATTCGGATTCCGTGACAGTGAATTCAGGGCTGACGGTTATTATCTCAACGGCAGGAAAGTAACGATAATGGGGCTTAACAGACATCAGTCTTATCCTTATGTCGGATATGCCATGCCTAAGTCCATGCAGGCTTATGATGCTGATATCCTTAAGTACGAGCTCGGAGTAAACGCGGTAAGAACGTCGCATTATCCCCAGTCTCAGCATTTCATTGACCGCTGTGATGAGATCGGACTTCTTGTGTTTACAGAGATCCCCGGATGGCAGCATATAGGCGATGCAAAGTGGAAGGAACAGGCTGTTAAGAATGTCGAGGAGATGGTTGTCCAGTACAGAAACCATCCTTCGGTCATTCTGTGGGGTGTCAGGATCAACGAGTCCCATGATGACGATGAACTGTATACCAGGACAAACGAAGTTGCCCATAAGCATGATTCTTCAAGACCCACGAGCGGAGTTAGATATCTTAAAAAGAGTCATTTACTTGAAGATGTATATGCTTATAATGATTTCCTGCATGACGGTAAGACAGCGGGCTGTGAGAAGAAAAAGGCTGTTACACCCGATATGAATAAGCCTTATCTCGTATCAGAGTATAACGGTCATATGTATCCGACGAAGGCATTCGACCGTGAGGATATAAGGACGGCACATCTTGTAAGACATGCAACGGTTCTTGATTCGGTAAGGGGCGAACCAGGGATCAGCGGATCATTCGGCTGGTGTATGTTCGATTACAACACACATAAGGACTTCGGTTCGGGTGACAGGATCTGTTATCACGGTGTGTGTGACATGTTCAGGAATCCCAAGCCTGCCGCAAGTGTATATGCCGCTTCCGGAAGCGTGGATGAGCCTGTGCTTGAGATTTCTTCAGATATGAATATCGGTGAGCACCCTGCAGGAAATAAGGGTGATGTTTATATTGTTACTAACTGCGACTGTGTAAAGATGTATAAGAATGATGAATTTATTAAGGAATATCATCATTCGGATTCACCTTTTAAGAATCTTCCGAATGCTCCGATCCTGATAGATGACTATATCGGTGACAGGATGAAGGATAGGGAAGGCTTTACTGACAGGCAGAACGATATTGTTAAGGAAGCTCTTAACTATATAGGACGATACGGCGGCAACGATATTCCTCCGAAGATCAAGCTTCGGCTCGGTGAGGCAATGGCAAGATACCGTATGAATTTCCAGAATGCCTACGATCTGTACGGCAAGTACATCGGCGACTGGGGCGGCAAGTCCACCGGATTTAAGTTTGTCGGCATAAAGAACGGCAAAGAAGTTAAAACCGTGATCAAAGCCCCGTGTGAGGATATGGATCTGGATATTAAAGTATCTTCTTTCGAGCTTACTGAGGGTGCTACTTATGATGCTGCATGCGTCAGGATCAGGGTAACGGATCAGAATGGAAATGTTCTTTCTCATTACAACGCAAGCCTTCATGTTGAGGCAGAAGGCCCCATTGAGATAATGGGTCCTGACCGAGTAGATATCAACGGAGGCATGGGAGGTTTGTATATCAGATCGATAGGAAAGTCAGGTAAGTCTTCATTGAAAGTTTACTTTCAGGACGGTTTTGTTAATAAAGGCTCTGATATAATTAAGTTAATCGAGTTTGATGTTTCTGGGGGTTCATAGTTTTGAGCAGAAGGCGGATCGCGTTGTTATGCGGACAACCTGAAGAATACTGCCAGCGGTTATTCGTTCAAGGCTTTAACAAGGTTGCATTGGCTTCCGATATTGATGTGTGCGTTTTTGCCATGTATCAGAAATATCAGGATTCACTGCAGCGCGAGACCGGAGACGCTTCGATATTCAATATTATCAATTACAATAAGTTTGATGCCGTTGTTGTAATGGCTGACTCTATTCAGACTCCGGGACTTTCCGAGAAGATCGAAGAGCGTCTTAATGACGAATATAAGGGTAAAGTTATCTTTGTCGAGGGGGATACCAAGAAATATCCCAATGAGATTCAGGACAACTACACTCCCATTAAGAAGGTCATCTCGCATCTTATAGAAGAACATAAATTTACCGATATTGCATTCCTTACGGGTAAATCCTGGCATCCTCATGCCAAGAAGAGACTTCAGGCGTTTATCGACTGCATGGAAGAGCACGGACTTAAAGTACCTGAGGACCGCATTTTCTACGGCGATTTCTGGTATACAAGCGGCGAGAGCGTCGCGGACCGTCTTACGAAGAAGGGGGTTAAGCTTCCGCAGGCTGTAGCATGTGCCAACGATGCCATGGCTTTGGGACTTGCGAAATCATTGGTCTCCAAGGGCTACAAGATTCCTGAAGATATTGCTGTAGTCGGTTATGACAGTAATGATGAAGGTAAGCATGCGCCTGTTCCGCTTACTTCAGCGGATATACCTTTGTATCAGTTCGGCGAACACTGTGCGGGTGATATCATCGGCATGTTGGACGGCGGCGAACCGACTGAATTCATCGCAGACGCCGAGTTGTTTGTCGGATGTACCTGCGGCTGTCACGGAGAAAGTATAGTTCCTCAGTTTAAACTTCGTGATGAATGGGATACACAGTTGTCCGAATCAGGTATTTATTCGGTCTTCAATCATATGACCGAGGATGTCATTAATCAGACGACATTTACAGGATTGATCAACACTATATATTCATATGCTTATCAGATCAGACCTTTCGAGAATTTCTCGTTGTGTATTAATCCGAACTGGCTTAAGAAGAATGATTCGCTCGCCGAGGAGATGCTTCAGGTCATAAGATGCGGTTCGAGCGGTGTAAAGGATAATGTTAATTTTGATGTTCCTTTTAACCGTGAATTGATCCTGCCGGATCTTTATGAAGATATTGAGAAACCTTGTGTTTATTATTTCATGCCGTTTTCATATGATGACAGGATCTACGGCTTTACATCCATAGCATTTACCGATCCGATGATGTGTATCGATGATACATTCAGAGCCTGGTGCAGAAGATGCATGATCGGTTTTGAAGTATTAAGAAGATCTTCGGAGACAGTTTCAGGAGATAAGACGATAAGAGACGGGCTTATCAAGGATAACCTTACAGGTCTTTATAATTATCAGGGGTTACTTTCCGAAGGTTCGTATCTTGTCAGTAAGATGCGTAACAAGGGCTGCTACATCAGTGCTCTGGCTCTTGATGTTAAGGATCTGTCTGTAATTAATTAGCAGTTCGGACGAGCAGTCGGTGATAAGGCACTTGTCAGTGCTGCAAGTATGATCGAAGTAGTATTCAGGGATAATGATTCCATAAGTTCCTGCCTCGGCAACGGCGAGTTCGTCGCTTTGAAGCTTTCGTCCGTGCCTACCGAGACGGAGATGCTCGTGTCTTACGATAAAGTAAAGGCTAAGGTCAATACATATAATAACGATCCTTCCGTTAAGGCTAAGCTGTTCTTCTATTACGGTATTGAGACCGGCTGCCCGGAGACTATGACGGATCTTGAGAGACTTATCAATACTGCTATTAGTAAGAAGAACAGTAACAAGATTGCTGTTGCAAAGTCGCAGGAGATAGGACTTACCGAGGAAGAGAAGGAAAGATCCCTTGTTGTTAATGAGATCCTTGATTCCAACAGGCTTAATTATCACTTCCAGCCTATCGTATCTGCCAGAGACGGCGAGATATATGCATATGAAGCGCTCATGAGAGTTGATATCAATCCTTATATCGATCCGCCTACGGTTATTCGCTATGCCGCGCTTTCCGACAGACTGTCGGATGTTGAATATGAGACGTTCATTAATGTAATTGATGTTGTTGAGCACAGACATGATATCTTCAACGGAAGTAAGAAAGTATTCATCAATTCAATTCCGGGACAGCGTATTCCCGATGAGTATCTTGATGATCTTAAGAATAGGATCAAGAGGCTTCCCGGAACGGTAGTAATCGAGCTTACCGAGCAGTCTGAACTTACTGATGAAGAGCTCGACCGCTTAAGTAAGATATATAGCGAGATGGGCGTAGATACGGCTCTTGATGATTACGGTACGGGTTATTCCAATATTACGAATCTTCTTCGTTATATGCCCAGATACGTTAAGATCGACCGAATGCTTCTGTCCGAGATACAGAACAGTCCTCAGAAGCAGCACTTTGTTAAGGATATCATTTCCTTCTCGCACGATAACAATATCATCACTCTCGCGGAGGGTGTTGAGACATCTGAAGAACTTAAGACGGTTATTATGCTCGGCGTAGATCTTATTCAGGGATTCTATACAGCCAGACCTGCAGCAGAGATTATCGAATCGATCGATCCTGCCATAATGAAAGAGATCCGCGAAGAGAGAGCCAAGTATGAATCTTCAGGTTCGGATTCTGTATTTGTTGCCGGCCGCGAAGGAAGAATAATGCTTCCTAAGCTTAATGATGAAGGCGTTGAGGTTATTAATGTCGGTAAATCCGAATCTACATTTATTGACTTTGCTATCACCGGTTCTCCTGAACTCATGACTAAGATCGTTATGAAAGTTACAAACGGTTATACCGGCAGGATCACGATTGATAATGTCGGGTTCGGTTCGGATGTAAGCTGCCCTGCGATATCTATCGAGGACAATTCTGATGTTACTTTGGTATGTAAGGGTAATAACAGGTTGCTCGAGGGAATTTATGTAGAAGAAGGATCAGTCTTGCATATCGAAGGGGACGGAGATCTTAACCTTAATGTCAGTGCCATGGAATTCTTCTGTCTCGGTGCGGGTCCCGATAAGACGCACGGAGATATTATCGTTGACGGATTAGAGGGTTCTTTGATCATCAATGGTAACGGAGTATCGGGTATCGGTTTGGGCTCCGGTCTTGGCGGTAATATTACACTTAATAATGCCAAGGTAACTGTAGCTACTCCGGGAAGAAGTACGGTTGCGATAGGTAATCTTAACGGTAATTCCACGATCAGGATGAATGCGTGTGATCTGAATGTTATGTGCAGAAGCATGCGTTGCACTGCTATCGGCTCACAGGGCGGGAGTGCCGATATCAAGATAATTGATTCTGTAATTTATTCTAATGTTGACGGAAGAGATGCGATGTTCATGGGTAACATGGAGCGCACCTGCGAGCCTGTTGTTATCAACACTACAATATCTTCCATTATGAAGACTGCTATGATGAGGAATCCGCCTGAGGATATCAGTACTCTCGCGTTCTTAAACGGTATGTTTACATTTGATGATACAGGTGTTTTGCACCCGTCTTGACCTTTGTGATGTGGTTTGTTAACATCAACTCATATACTAAAAGCGTTGATGAAGACCAGTACCTTCAATGAAACCTGCAGAGAGCTGCCGTTTGGTGCGAGGCAGCGGTGAAGTTGACAGGGAACTCACTTCGGAGCAGCCGTTCTGAAAGGTTAACCCCAAGGGGCGGACGCAGGTCCAGCGTTAAAGGGACAGGATATCGGAATTCTCCTGTATCCGCAGAGTGCATTCTTCGTGAATGAATTAGAGTGGTACCGCGAACGACCCTTCGTCTCTAACAGGATGAAGGGTCGTTTTTTTTTACGGAGGTACGGATCAATGAATTACAGAAAGTATCAGAAGATACCCGAGATCAGGCTCGAGAACCGTAAGTGGCCTGGCCGCGTTATCGATAAGGCTCCTGTCTGGTGTTCTGTCGATCTTCGTGACGGTAATCAGGCTCTTGAGGTTCCCATGACAATGGAACAGAAGCTCAAGTTCTTTAACCTGCTCGTTAAAGTCGGTTTCAAGCAGATTGAGATCGGTTTTCCCGCAGCTTCGGACACTGACTATAATTTCTGCCGCGAACTTATCGATAACAATCTGATCCCTGATGACGTGTACATTCAGGTCCTGACACAGTCACGCCCCGAGATCATCGACAAGACGATCGAGGCTGTTTACGGCGCGAAAAATGTAATCATCCATCTTTACAATTCGACCAGCACACTCCAAAGAGACGTCGTATTCGAATTCGGACAGGAAGAATGTCTCAAGCTCGCTGTAGACGGTGCTTCGTATATTAAAAAATGCATTACGGAAACAGAATCCGAGTATGATACGAATTTCATTCTCGAGTATTCGCCCGAGTCATATTCATCGACAGAGCCGGACTTTGCCGTTCGTATATGCGATGCGGTGTGTGATGCATGGCAGCCTTCACCTGATAATAAGATCATTATAAATCTGCCTGAGACAGTGGAATATACTCTGCCTAATGTATATGCAGACAGCGTTGAGTATTTTTGTAATGAAACCAAGTGGAGAGACTCTATGTATCTGTCTGTTCATACGCATAATGACAGAGGTACGGGAGTCGCTGCTTCCGAGCTCGGAATATTGGCCGGTGCAGACCGTGTGGAAGGTACTTTGTTCGGTAACGGTGAGAGAACGGGTAACGTGGATATTATTACTCTGTGTATCAATATGATGATGCAGGGTGTTGATCCCGTACTCGATTTCTCCAATATAAATGAGTGTATCGATATCTATGAAGAATGCACCAGAATGAAAGTCGATCCGAGACACCCGTGGGCAGGTAAACTCGTATTTACCGCATTCTCGGGCTCTCATCAGGATGCTATCAACAAGGGTAAAAAGAAGATGGAGGAAAGAGGCTCCGATATTTGGGCGGTTCCTTATCTTCCTGTCGATCCGGCAGATGTCGGCCGCGAGTACGAGCCTATCATCAGGATCAACAGCCAGTCGGGAAGAGGCGGCATATCTTATGTTATGGAGCAGTTCTTCGGTATTATTCTGCCGAAGTCGTTCCAGCGTGATTTCCTGACTGTTGTTAAGCACGAGACCGATGACAATTCGAAGGAACTCATGCCTCAGCAGGTATTTGATCTGTTTGATGACTACTACATAAATGTCATGACTCCTTATGCTCTGTCGACATTCTCCGAACATTCACTCGGAGATAAGTTAAGTGAGGTCGAAGCAAAGATCACGTATCTTGGTGAACCCGTTACCATCAAGGGTAAAGGAAAAGGTCTTCTTGATGCTTTTGTTGATGCGTTCTCAACATATACGGGAGTAAAATTCTCGATTAATATGTATAATGAACATGCGATGGAAAACGGCACGGATTCCGCGGCTATTACTTATCTTGAGATCAAGAGGGCGGAAGACGGCAAGATATTCCTTGGTGCAGGCGTATCGAGTTCTGTTACCAAGTCTTCTGTAAGAGCTGTTCTGTCTGCATATAACAGAATGATCAAGTGAGGATGACAATAAATGGCTGAAACAAGGAAAGATGTAATTCTTTCGTTTATCTCATGGGTGCTCCTGCTGATTCTTGCTATCGGCGGACTTGGAGTAATAGCCAGAGATGATGCATATCAGTTTCCGGGTGACGGATTCGAATATCTTATGATGCCCGTGTCAATTGTCAATCACGGATCGACAGACGTAACCCAGCAGGATATAGATGATGCCAAGGCATATTACGGCAATAATATCTTTGATACCATCTACCGTGACCGCGAAGACATTACTCTCGTAGAGGGTGCAGACGGTAATTACTATGCCAAGCATTTCGGGCTGTATTCCGTATTGTGCATGCCCTTAAGAAGCCTGTTCCATTACATAGGGATCAATCCTGCCAAGGCATACCAGTATATGAATCTTCTGTTCTGGTTCCTGGCATGTCTTATGGTGCAGCTTGTACTTAAGGCGGAACAGTCGAAGAAGACCATGCTGATGTTGTTCATGGTCCTCAATCCCGCGTGGTTCTATATCACCTGGGTTCATACAGAGGTTCTGATGTTTTCTTTGGTGGCCGCGGGTCTCGTTATGAGATACAACAAACGGTATGTTATCGAGATGCTTCTTATGAGTATCGCAGCCATGAATAATCTCGCGTTACTGGTTCCGGCATTTTTCCTCGGTATCGAGTTCCTTATAGTGGCTTATAAAGATTCCGGCAAGAAGATCGGTACTGTTGCAAAGCAGTCTATACCTGTTCTTGTGGCTGCCATTCCCGGATTTGTTCCCGTTGTAAGATCATTTATCCTGTTCGGAAGCTACAGCCCGGTCGCATCCGTCGCTGCAGTATCGAACAGTGATGTTGCGACCGATAACAGACTTATATGTGCACTGTCTTATATATTCGATCCCAATCAGGGTATGATCGCATATACACTTCTGATTGCTCCGGCTTTCTTCGTGATCGTTATCCTGAACCTTATAAAAAAGAAGGAGATCGCTTTTACGGTATTAAGTCTTCTTACTGTTCTTTGTATGCTGTTTATTGTCTCGCAGGAGATGCATATCAACTGCGGAATGGCTTATATCATGAGATATAACGTATGGATGCTTCCGTTCATGGCATTCTTCAATGTGTTTAATATCAGGGAATCTGCCGCTGCTCCCGTGTTCTGTATAAGCAGTGCATGGACTGCCTTCGTACTTATATTCGTAGCGCTGATGTATCCGCATAATCTCTATCTTGATCATACATTTATCGGAAGATTCGTGATCGACAATTTCCCGACGCTGTATAATCCGCCTGTAGGTATCTACTATTCGAGAACCCTTTCCGAGGAATCATATTACTGTAAGTATCCGGTGCCTTACTTTGATGAGGACGGCAACCTCCGTAAGATCCTGATCACACCGGAAGCTGCGGAAGTTATGGAAGACGGGGAGTGGACGATATACGCTCCCGACGGTTCTGAAGTTGATTACACAGAGCTTCCTTCCACAAATATCAACGGTGAGGCATTTACTTACGTCAATATAAGTTCTGACGGCTATCACATGGTAAGAGACACGGATACGCTCGATTTCTCCGATCTTACCCAAAATGATACGAGTCTTATAAGAAGTTCGGTAGGTTATGAAGGGGATTTTGCTCTTGTTTACGGCAAACAGCTGCATCTTTGCCTGCACATGCTGCCGGGAACTTATACGGGAAGATTCGGCCTTGCCAATGTTTTCGGCGGGGAGCAGTACATAACCGTAAGAGTTAACGGCGATGTTGTTTACGAAGGCCCCGTTACGATGGATGACGACAGCTTCGGATTCGTTTTCACTGTTGGTGATGATTATCAGTGCGACCTTGTTATCGATATACCTAACGCATTCTCACCGATGTCGGTGATCGAAGGCAACACGGATGACAGAGTGCTGTCGCTGTATCTCGAAGATTTTGTTTACGTGAAAGAATCCTGATTCGTTAATCAGAGCATCTTATTCTTGTTGTTGAATTCGCGGGAAGCTCTGCGTCTTGCTTTCCTTCTGAAGATAATGAGGGAGTATACAAGAATTATCAGAAGAACAAGAAGAACGATAATGGTCACAAGCGCTTTCTTAAGAGCAGACCATATGGTTCTTTTCTCCGGATTGATCGATACGAGATTATCCTTCTGACCAACCTGGATGTTAAGAACGCCGACTATATACGTCTTGCCGTCGTTAAATACCCTGAGGACGGGGATCCTGAAGTCCTGATTCTCCATTGAGGATGTGTCGATAATAACCGAAGACAGATCTACTGTGTTGGTGCTTCCGAGGGAAATACGTGCGGTAGTCGTTGTAAGGTAAGGGGACAGATCCATAGAGGATTCCATAACTGCGAGCTCGGTCCCGAGCAAAGCGGAATTGATCTGTTCTATAGTGTCGTTATAAAGCGGCATGAACTCGCCCTGATCGATAGGGAGCGTCGAGAACGAGGAATAACCGCTGTCGAACATGTCGATCATATCGGAATAGCGCATCAGCGAGTCGGTAGCACCGAGAATGATGCCTATGAGTTTACGACCGTTCTTGTTCGCTGCGGCGGCGATAGAATAGCCGACCCCCTCGGAATAACCCGTAAGACCTCCCGCATAGTAATCGTATGAATATTCCTGTGTGGAGATGAATCTGTTAGCGTTCGAGATAATTCTCGAATCGCTGTAAAGGTTGGTTCCGGGCATTGTGTGCTGGAAAGTGGTTGAAATGTCGACAAAGTCCTGATGATCCGTGCATGCATCGAGTATCAATGCCATATCGTGAGCGGTTGAAAGGTTGCTCATATCATCATTACCGTAGCAGTTCGTAAAGAAGGTGTTGGTGCATCCCAATTCACTTGCCCTTGTATTCATAAGTCCCGTAAACAATGACTCGGCACCTGATATCTTGATCGCAAGACATAGGCAGGCATCGCTGTCTGACTCGAGGAGGGCTGCATAGATAAGGTCTCTTACGGTTACGATCTCACCTTCGGTAACTCCGAGCGTGTAATAATTCTCGGGGATTCCGATGTACATGGGCTGGGTTACTGTTACCGTATCCTCAAGGTCGAGATTCTCGATCGCCAGAAGGACCGTCATAAGCTTGGTGATGGCAGCGGGCTGGATCTGGGCATCGGTGTTCTTGCCCATGAGAATCGTATCTGATTCTGTATCGTAAAGAATGTAGGAAGTGCCCGTAACCGACGGAAGATCGGCGGGAGCATCTGTCAAAAGGTCATTATATGCCTCGTTCTGGGAAACGAGACCGTCTTCGGGGTCGTCAAGATCATCGTTTACGGCTAATACAACATTCGGGAAAAAGAATGCTGTCGTAAGTATCAGGCTCAGAAGGAATGACATTACTCGTTTCATAAATACGATTATAACAATAATGAGATTTTTTAGTATAATTAATTGTTTGTATGGAAAGGAACTGATATGGCAGTAATAAAGGTAGGCGCAGATGATCTTCGCGGCCGCGATGCGGCTGTTAATGAACTTAAGGAGTATTTCTCGGCTCTTTCATCCCGTAAAGGACGTGATATCACATATAACGTGAGGACTTACGGCTGCCAGCTTAATGAATCAGATTCCGAGAAGATATGCGGAATGCTCGAGCAGTTCGGTCTTAAGGAAGTAGCCGAAGACGCTTCTGCCGATGTGATCATATTCAATACCTGTGCCGTAAGAGAGAATGCAGAGGACAGACTGTTCGGCAATCTCGGTATAGTCAAGGCGGATAAGAAGTCGGACAAGGATAAGATAATAGCAGTATGCGGCTGCATGACTAAGGTCCCCGAGAATGTCGAGAAGATTAAGAAGAGCTTCCCGTATGTAGATCTCGTTTTCGATCCCCAGCAGCTTCATCTGTTTCCGATATACCTTCGTGATGCCATAGGAAAAAAGAAGCAGCTCGTTAATATCTCAAGTGAGGATTACATCGTAGACGACTCACTCGTTCCGATAGTACGTAAGCGTAAATTCCGTGCTCTCGTCCCGATAATGTACGGATGCAATAATTTCTGTACTTACTGTATCGTTCCTTATGCAAGAGGTCGTGAAAGATCAAGAGGTATCGACGAGATTACCGAGGAACTTAACAGACTCGCTGAAGAAGGCTATAAGGAAGTAATGCTTCTGGGTCAGAATGTTAATTCATATAAGGGCGTTAACGGTGAGAGATTCCCTGATGTACTTAAGGCGGCAGCGGCGATCAAGGGCTTTAACAGGATAAGATTTATGTCATCGCATCCCAAGGATATATCGAACGAAGTCATCGATATCATGGCTTCTTATGAGAATATCGAGACGCATCTGCATTTCGCGCTGCAGTCCGGTTCTGATGATGTGCTTAAGCGCATGAACAGACCTTATACCAAAGCAGAGTTTCTTAAGACTGTACATTACTTCAGAGATACAGTTCCGGGCGGGGCTCTGTCTACGGATATAATCGTAGGCTTCCCGGGCGAGACCGAAGAAGACTTTAAGCAGACGCTGGAAGTCGTTAAGGAATGTGCATTCGATTCCGCGTTTACTTTCCAGTATTCACCGAGACCGGGTACGAAGGCGGCTGTAATGGAGGATCAGATTCCTCATGATGTAGTTACCGAGAGATTCGGAAGACTTCTTGAATTACAGAATGATCTTGCATTCAAGTCCAATCAGGCTAAGGTGGGAAAGACGGAGGAGATTCTTATCGAAGGTCAGAGCTCTACCGCTCCCGATATCCTGACCGGAAGGACATTGTCCAATCATCTTGTAAACTTTACGATTCCGGAGGCTTTGAAGGATCCTTCGAAGACATCCGATGATTACGAAGGAATGCTGTGTGATGTTAAGTTTACGAACGCGCGTCCGTATTCCGTTGACGGTGAACTTGCGAGGTTTAAATGACTGAAAATAAAGAATTAAGACTTGCTGATGTACCTTATGAGAATCTGTCGCCGATGATGCAGAAGTACGCCGATTTGAAGCTGCAGATGGGCGACATCATTATCTTCTACAGACTCGGAGACTTTTATGAATGTTTCTTCGACGATGCGCTTCTTGTAAGCCGCATGTTAGAACTTACTCTGACTGCCAGAGACTGCGGAAGCGGACTTCGCGCACCGATGTGCGGCGTTCCTCACCATGCCTATAAATCCTATGCGGCCCGTCTTGTAAACGAAGGACAGAAGGTCGCAATATGCGAGCAGTTAGAAGACCCGGCACAGGCTAAAGGACTTGTGAAAAGAGGTATTGTCCAGGTTCTTACACCGGGAACCATGACCGATACCGATGAGCTTGATGACCGCAAGAATAACTATCTTATGAGTATCATGTGTGTCGGCAATCAGTACGGTATAGCAGTTGCTGATATTACGACCGGGGACTTCGAGGCGACTCAGCTTGACTTTACGGGTAATGACGAGCACCTGATAAATCTTATCGGTAAGTATAATCCGTCAGAGATAATCTATAATCCTGAGTTCGAGGAATCGGTATGTTATAAGGTCCTGAAGCAGGCGTTCGAGATCTCATATACCAAGCGCTCCGAGCGTGACTTTAAGGCAACTCCCGTTAAGGAGAATAAGCGTATCAAGATATACGGTGACGATAAGTTCAAGGATACGGATCTCATGATCAGTGCATGTGCCGCTTTGATCAGATATGCCGAAGAGACACAGACGGATAAAGTGGAGCATCTTAATACGATCAACTGCTTTAAAGTCTCGGAGACAATGGAGATCGATTACAGTACAAGAGTCAATCTCGAGCTTACACAGACTATAAGAACCGGCGCGAAAAAAGGATCTTTGCTGTGGGCGATCGATAAGACAAAGACATCGATGGGCGGAAGACTTCTGCGTAAGTGGGTCGAAGAGCCTCTTATCATCAGCAGTTCCATAAATGCGAGACTTGATGCCGTAGAAGAATGCTATGACAGATTTATAGAATGCCATGAGCTTATTGAAGGACTGACAGGTCTTTACGATATCGAGAGACTTGCTTCCAAGGTGTCACTCGGCAGCATCAACGGACGTGAGATGATCGCGCTTAAGAACTCGCTCGGTAAACTTCCGTTCCTTAAGGAATGCTCATCCAAGTTCGGTAAAGGCATATTCAGACAGATCAATGAATTGCTCGATCCTCTCGAAGATATATACGATCTTCTTGACCGTTCCATCGCAGATGATCCGCCGATATCCATAACCGAAGGCGACATTATTAAGCCCGGTTTCAATGAAGAGTGCGACGAGCTTCGTGATATAGCGACTAATGCCAATGAATATATTGCCCAGCTTGAGGTACGCGAGAAGGAGAGAACCGGAATCAAGACATTAAGAGTCGGATATAACAGGGTGTTCGGCTATTATGTAGAGGTCCCGAGATCGGTAACAGAGCTTCCCGAGGAATATACCCGTAAGCAGACACTTGCCAATAACGAGAGATATATCTCGCCTGAATTGAAGACTCTCGAGGATAAGATCCTCGGCGCCAATTCCAAGAGAATGACTCTCGAGTATCAGCTGTTCGTTAAGATCCGTGAGACTGTTAAGGAAGCATCTGACAGACTGTTCGGAAGTGCGAAGGCGGCTGCTCTGATAGACGTTGTATCATCGCTTGCTTCTCTTGCGAGTGAAGAGAATTACGTAAGACCCGTTGTTGATAATTCCAATGTTCTCGATATCAGGGACGGTCGTCACCCGGTAGTCGAGAAGATGCTTAACGTCAATAAATCAGACCGCTTCATCCCTAATGACACGAAGCTTGACGGTGACAACAGAATAATGGTTCTTACGGGACCTAATATGGCAGGTAAGTCTACATATATGAGACAGAATGCCATTATCGTCCTTCTGGCGCAGATGGGTTCATTCGTGCCTGCATCATCAGCACACATAGGTCTTGTTGATAAGATCTTCACGCGAATCGGTGCATCGGATGATATCTCCATGGGACAGTCCACGTTCATGGTTGAGATGAAAGAAGTGGCAGGTATCCTTAAAAATGCCACTCCTTCGAGCCTGCTTCTTCTCGATGAGGTCGGAAGAGGAACCTCGACGTATGACGGTCTTTCTATAGCTTGGGCGGTGCTTGAGTATATTGCAGACCCCAAGATACTGTTCGCAAGAACTATCTTCGCGACGCATTATCACGAGCTTAACAGACTCGAGAAGAGCATCAGAGGCATCTTTAATAATCATGTCGATGTTATGGAGAACGACGACGGAGTTGTCTTCCTGCACAAGATCGTGGAAGGCGGCACTTCGGATTCTTACGGTATCGAGGTAGCACGCCTGGCGGGAGTTCCGACCGATGTTTTGACGCGTTCGCGTAATATCCTTAAGGAACTCGAGAGATTGGGTGAGTTCAAGACGAGCGAAGAAGCCGAGCTTCCGGGTCAGGATTCGATATTCAATCCTGATAATGTCTATTACCGTAAGGAAGACAGCATCCGTAATGCTCTTCGTGAAATCGATATTACGAGGGTCACTCCGCTCGAGGCAATGAATCTTCTTTACGGATTTATCGACACGGTTAGAAAGGAAGACCAGGATGAGCAGGATTAACGTCCTCGATCAGAAGACTGCAAATGCAATTAAAGCGGGCGAAGTAATCGAGCGCCCCGTCTCTGTTGTAAAGGAGCTTGTTGATAACAGTATCGATGCCTGTGCGACTTCGGTTAAGATCGAATTCGATAACGGCGGCATCTCACTTATTAGAGTTAGTGACAACGGCTTCGGTATGGACAGGGAAGACGCCGAGAAATGTTTCCTTCTTAACGCCACATCCAAGATTAAGACTATAGACGATATCTACGATCTTACGACACAGGGGTTCAGAGGCGAGGCTTTGGCTTCGATAGCGGCATGTTCGGATATAACTGTTGTTACTAAGATGGAGGATATGAAGACCGGTACATGCATCGAGTATGAAGACGGCAGGCTTAAGGGTATAAGCGAAGTCGCGGCTGACACGGGTACTGTTGTTACTGTAAAGAACCTGTTCGCGAATATTCCTGCAAGATATAAGTTTCTTAAGCGCGATGCGACCGAGAGTATGTATATCTGCTCTCTTGTGGAGAAACTTGCGATAATTAATCCGCAGGTGGCGTTTAAGCTTATAAAGGACGGCAAGCAGATCCTTTCTACGCCCGGCAACGGCAACATGAAAGATGCGATCTATGCGATCTACGGCAAGGAACTTACGGCTTCTTTGGTTGAGATCGATTATGAGCTCGACGGCATTAAGATAAAAGGCTTTGCCGCGAACCCGTCTTATGTCAGGGGCAACCGCGGTATGCAGTATGTCTACGTTAACGACCGTCCAATAAAGAGTGCAGTTGCTACTGCAGCCATAGACGAGGCATATAAAGCTTCAGTCATGAAGCATAAATATCCCGTATGTGTATTGTGCATCTACATACCTGCGGGCGGAGTTGATGTTAACGTGCATCCGCAGAAAGCCGAGGTCAAATTCTCGGACGATTCGATAATTTTCAGACTTGTTCTGCACGGCATACGTAATGCTGTTTTCGCGCAGGAGAGTGTTGTTCTTTCCACACCCTCTGTCGAAAAGCCTGTTGCCGAGGCGACTCCTGTTGCAACTGCAGTGAGCAAGCCTCACACTTTAGTTTCAAGACAGCCTGAGAGAAATACATATACACAGGCGGATGCGGGTGCGACTGATAATCTTCTGCGTATACTTTCCGAGTTTAAGCCTGATGTGAGCAAGATCGAGAATGAGGATAAGCCGGAAGAACCCGAAGAAGAAAATATCATAGAAGAACCCGCGGCCGACCGTTCCGAAATCAATGAGCTTTATGCTTCGGAATTCGTGGGATTTTTGTTCTCGACATATATAATCATGCAGTCGGATCACGATGTGTTCATTGTTGATCAGCATGCGGCACATGAGAGAGTTCTTTATGAGAGATTCGGCAAGAAGCGTGAAGCTATGGATGAGACTCAAAGATCGGTACAGGAATTGCTGATCCCGCAGATTATCGATCTGTCGACAGCAGATATGTCTTTCGTTACCGATAATATCGACAGATTTAAGCAGTTTGGTTTTGATGTCGATATAGCAGGTGACAGGCAGGTCGCTTTACGTGCGGTGCCGATAGCTACAAAAGCTGAGGACAGACTTAAGTCGATGTCGAAGCCCGAAGTATTCTTCACCCAGGTTCTCGAAGACCTTAAGCGTGAGACGCCCGCGAAGAGTCAGATGTGGATATCTCTTATTCAGACTACAGCCTGTAAAGCGGCGATCAAGGCTCATGATGTGATTACAAAGGAAGAAGCCTTGTCTCTGATATCACAGCTTCATGAATGTAATGACCCGTATCACTGTGCTCACGGAAGACCTACGTTCTTTAAGATTCCCGAGACTGATATGGAGAAGAGATTTAAACGAATTGTATGACGGATAAGAAGATCCCAATCATCACAGGACCTACAGCAAGCGGTAAGAGTGCCGCCGCATTAAAGCTGTGCGAGATCACGTGCGGGGAACTTATATCCTGTGATTCCATGCAGATCTATAAAGGTCTTGATATAGGTACGGCTAAGCCTTCTTCGGAAGAGCAGGCTCTTGTGCGTCATCATATGATCGATATTGTCGAACCCGGTCAGTATTATTCGGTCTCGTCTTTTGTTCAGGACTGTTATGCATGTATCGAAGATATTCTCTCGAGAGGCAAGCTTCCCGTATTATGCGGAGGAACGGGCCAGTATATCTCCGCATTGAAGGACGGAATCTCGTTCGAAGACGATCCCAAGGCGGATGAGGAGACGGATAAGCTGTACGAAGAATACCGTAAAGACGGTATCGACGGCATATATCAAAGACTTGTACAGGTCGATCCCGAATCCGCTTCCAAGATCCATCCGAATAACACAAGACGTGTAATAAGAGCATTGGCTGTCTATCTTGCTTCGGGCAAGACAAAGACTCAGCGTAATCTCGATTCACGCAAGGAAGGTCCGAGATATAACTTCGAATTATTCGTAATCGATTATGAAGACGACAGATCGATACTTTACGACCGTATCAACAGGCGTGTAGATCTGATGATGGATATGGGCCTTGAGAAGGAAGCCAGATTCTTATATTCACTTCCGATCGACAGGAAGTCGACTTGCTGCCAGGCGATAGGTTATAAAGAATTCCTTCCTCTGATCGATAATGAACCCGGAAGTTCTGCGGAACGTGCGGCTTATGAGATCAAGCTCAATACACGCCACTTTGCCAAAAGACAGCTTACCTGGTTCAGATATATCGACGGTATCCATAAGATCGATCGCAATATGAGCACCGAAGAACAGGCTGAGTTTATTCTTTCCAATATTTAATTTGCTTTCTCATGTGCAAAAAATGCACAACCTGTATGAGTTGTGCATGAAATGAACAGATATATGAATAAACCGTAAATGCTGAGCCTCCTCAGGCCTCAACTTATTCAAAATCCAAGAATGTTGTGCTTCCCGCTGATATAGTCCTCTTTATAACTCGTCGGCAACCGTGAGTTGCCCGAAGAAGAGGAGGACAGAATATGTCAGTTATCAATAGATAGAATACCTGTGAAGGCCGACAACTTTGCCCAATATCCTGCAGCCTTCCGTGTTAAAAGGAATAGGGGAATACGCATCATTCTCGGGGAACAGATACGGCACGCCATTTATCTTTCCAAACCTCTTAACTGTAGCCTCATCATCTATCAGAGCAGCGATTATATCTCCTTCTTGACAGCTGTTCTGCTTTCTTACTATAAGATAGTCTCCGTCCATGATGTGTGCGTTGATCATACTGGTGCCGCTTACCTTCAGTATAAAGGCATCCTCACTTCCGATGATGGATTTACCGAACATCGATGAACTGACGCATATCGATTCGGAATAATCTTCATGTGCATATATAGGGACACCGGCTGTGATCTTACCAAGACACGGAAGTCTGACCATATCGGCAGGGGCCGCGGTCTCGGGCTCTTCATCCTGATTCTTTATTATGATCGCCCTTCTCATACCGGGGCGATACTCTATCAGCCCTAATTCATCCAGTTTCTTAAGATACATATGAACAGAGGATGTAGACTTGAGACCCGCGCCCTTGCAAATATCTCTTACAGAAGGGGAATAAGTATTAGTCTTAATATAATACTTAACGTAACTGTAGACTCTGTCGATAGTCTTCTCGGACTTACTTTCAGACTTAAGATCTGACTTAAAATCTGACTTAAGATCTGTCTTAAGTTCTTTATGAAGCTCTTTGGGTTCCATCGTTCGGCCCTCCAAACATATATTCTTAATTGATTGTACCCGAACGTTTATTCTGTGTCAAACACTTGTTCGTTATGGAGGTTTGTGTGTTTATGTACGAGAAAGCATTTAAGGCCAGACTTAAGACTTTGTATCCCGATTTAACTTATGCCAGCAAAGATGCTTATACTTTGATCAAGCTTATCAATGGCGGGATTGATGATAAGAATGCCGTAATACATGATCTTTATTATCACGATCATGTACCCGTAAAGGTTATAAATCCAGGACTTCGGATCAAAGGCGGTCATTATGACATAGAGGATGAGCTTATCTGCCTCGGTGAGGGTTATGACAGATACCTTAAGAACATGAGTACAAAAGTTGAAGACGCTATCTGCCGTCATAATGTAGCGCTGGAGATACTGTTCAATATTCTGTCGCTGCCGGATCCCTATGCCAGAACTTTGTATCTTCATTACTATAAAGGTTATACGGTTACCGAGATAGCAAAGGAGTATTTCAGCAGCAAAACAACGTGCTACCGCAATATCGAGAGGGGCACCGAACTGCTTTATAAGAGATTATCGATAGAAGCGGATGAGTAGTGTTATAATCCTATACATGAACAGAGAATCCGGGCATGACAATCTCAGTATAGGGCAGAAGATAACCAATATCTGCGGTTCCGTAGTAAGGACTACTGTTAAGTTTTTTAAGAATCTTCCTTCAAGAGTCCAGAACTACATAAGAAGGAAGATTACTGAATATAAAAGAAAGCCCAAGCGTGATGATGTCAATAAGGTTTATGTTCTTGTAGGTTATGCTACAAAGGAGCATATTGATGCCAAGCATAATGCGGAGCGTAATCTCATAATTCTTAACAGAGGTTTATTATTAATTATTTTCTTCCTTTTGTTGTTTATTTCCATTAATGCGATTCTTCCTCATATCGATACGACACAGTATCAGGATATGTTCGGTATATCTTCAGTAGAAGAAGTAACCCGCAACGATCCGTTTTCAGTACCCTCGACATCTTCAGCGGCTCCGGCATCTCCGACTGTAGCCGTTCAGCAAGAGCCGTCAACTTAATTTGTTTGTTAATTTGAATTTTCTTGAATTGATTATTGCATAATCGACATCGTTGATATATCATTTTTGCAGTTTATGAATTTTTTGAAGTCGCGACTTGCAAAATCGTGGCAAAAAGGAAAGGTGGACACAATGGATTACACAATCTCAAATCCCTATCTTAATGACCTCATGCAGAGCGTTATGAAGAAGAACCCTAACGAGCCCGAATTCTTCCAGGCTGTTTATGAGTTCCTTTCTTCTATCGAGCCCGCACTTGCTACACACCCTGAGTTGATCGAGAAGCAGGTTCTCGAGAGAATCGTTGAGCCTGAGAGACAGGTAATGTTCAGAGTTGCTTGGGTAGACGACAACGGTAAGATCCAGGTTAACCGTGGTTACAGAATTCAGTTCAACAGCGCTATCGGACCTTACAAGGGCGGTATCAGACTGCATCCTTCCGTTAACCTTTCCATCCTGAAGTTCCTCGGATTTGAGCAGATCTTCAAGAACTCCCTCACAACACTTCCTATGGGCGGTGCTAAGGGTGGTTCCGACTTCGATCCTAAGGGTAAGTCCGATAACGAAGTACAGGCTTTCTGCCAGAGCTTCATGAGAGAGCTCTACAGACACATCGGTCCTGACTGCGATGTACCTGCAGGTGACATCGGAACAGGCGCTCGTGAGATCGGTTACATGTTCGGTCAGTACAAGAAGATCGTAAATGAGTTCTCCGGAATCCTCACAGGTAAGAAGATCTCATTCGGCGGTTCCCTTGCAAGAACAGAGGCTACAGGTTACGGTCTTTGCTACTTCGTTGACTGCCTCCTCCACAAGAAGATGGATACATCTTTCGAGGGTAAGACAGTTGTTATCTCTGGTTCCGGTAACGTTGCAATCTACGCTTGCGAGAAGGCTACACAGCTTGGCGCTAAGGTAGTTGCTCTTTCTGACTCCAACGGTTACATCTATGATGAGAACGGTATCAACCTCGATGCTGTTAAGGAGATCAAGGAAGTTAAGAGAGGCAGAATCAAGGAGTATCTTGATTATGTTCCTTCCGCTAAGTACACAGAGGATGTTAACGGTTCCAAGGGCATCTGGACAATTCCTTGTGATATTGCTCTTCCTTGCGCTACACAGAACGAGCTCAACCTCGAGTCTGCTAAGGCACTTGTTGCAAACGGCGTAAAGGTAGTTGGTGAGGGTGCTAACATGCCTACAACTCCTGATGCAATCACATACTTCCAGGAGAACAAGATCTTCTTCTGCCCTGGTAAGGCTTCTAACGCTGGTGGTGTTGCTACATCCGGTCTTGAGATGTGCCAGAACAGCGCAAGACTTTCCTGGACATTCGAGGAAGTTGATGCAAAGCTTAAGGGTATCATGACAAACATCTTCGAGACTGTTGATAAGACAGCTGCTGAGGTTGGTCACGAGAACAATTATGTTGTTGGTGCTAACATTGCAGGTCTTCTCAAGGTTGCTGATGCTATGATCGCTCAGGGCTGCATCTGATAATTAAAGACTTTTCGGAAGTAAAGGGACTGCATTATGCAGTCCCTTTCTTTTTTGTGCGATAATAGATGCATGTTAGAAGAACCTATATTTATTGATACACATATACACGGTGCATTCGGCGAAGATATAAGCGATGCTTCGGCTGAAGGTATTGTCAGGATGGCGCGAAGACTCCCCGAATTCGGCGTTAAGGCTTTCTGTCCGACTACGATGACAATAAGCGAAGATAACATCATGAGATGTTTCGAAGCTGTCAGTGAAGCATATGAGCAACTTGAGCATGAGGACGGAGAATATGCCCGGATCCTCGGTATCCATCTCGAAGGACCGTTTATGAGTCCTGATATGGCCGGTGTGCAGAATAAGGAATACTGCATCGCTCCTAAGTTTGCAGGGAAGATAGTAGACAGGATAGAACAAAACTTCCCCGGATTACTCAAGATAATCGATATCGCTCCCGAGCTTGACGGAGCCATGGACTTTATCGGGGAATATAAAGACAGATATGTTATCTCTCTTGCACATACCAGGGCCGATTACGATACCGCCTGCGAGGCTTTCGAAAAGGGTGCGAAAAGTGTTACCCATATCCTGAATGCCATGAATCCCTGCGGTAAAAGGAATCCCGGTGTTCTCGGAGCCGTCTTCGATAATAAGGATGTATTTGCCGAGATAATATGTGACGGAATACATATAGCGCCGCCCGTGCTTAGAATGCTGTTCAGTATGCTCCCGGAAGACAGGATCATAGTCGTCTCTGACTCTATGAGAGGCGCCGGAATGCCTGACGGGGAGTATAAGCTTGCCGATGCTGATGTAACTGTAAAGGGCGGAAGGACTTATTACGGTCCCGGCGGCAATCTTGCAGGATCCGTTACGAATATGGCCGAGGAGGCTTCACGTCTGCTTTCATTCGGAATTGACTCCGCCAAGATCCGCCTCGCATGTGTTGAAAATCCTTTGTCCAGATTAGGAATAAATGATAAAATTAATTAGTTATGGGCAGTGATTCTTTAATTAAACAGATTATTGATTTTATTGTTGAGTTGTTCAACAGCTTTTCGAGCGGGTCAGTCTTCTTCGGAAGCACGCTTGATGTTATAAGATATGCAATCGATATTTTTCTTGTTGCTGCCCTGTTCTACTGGATTCTCCTTTTTATTAAGCAGTCCCGTGCATGGCAGCTGATGAAGGGTATCATACTTATCCTGCTGTTCGTGCTTATGTGCGGTCTGTTCGGTCTCGAGATGGTAGGGTTCATCTTCAACAGGATGCTCTATGTGTTCGCGATCCTGTTTATCGTGCTTTTCCAGCCTGAATTAAGGCGTGTTCTCGAGACCGTAGGTCTTAAGTCTTTTACTTCAGTAAGAAATCTGTTCTCTTCAGAGGATGCGGCGGCTTCTGCAGTATCTTCTACTTTTATCCATGAAGTCAGCACTGCATGTAAGGAGATGGCTGCCACAAAGACGGGGGCACTCATTCTTATCGAGAGAAAGACGAGACTTGATGAGCTTCTTGCGCAGGAGAATGTAGTTAAGTTCGAGTCTTCCGTAACGAGTTCCGTGCTTCAGTCCATCTTTTATAAGGGCTCGCCGATGCATGACGGCGGTCTTCTTATAAGAGACGGAAGGATCATAGCGGCAAGGTGCCATGTTCCTCTGTCGGTAACGATGCACAGCCTCGACAGATCAGGAACCAGACACAGAGCGGCCGTAGGTGCGAGCGAGATGGGCGATACCGTTGTTGTTGTTGTCTCCGAAGAGCGCGGCAAGATGTCTGTTGCCGTTAACGGCAATCTTTATGAGATGAAGGACTCTCTTGAGCTTGAGGCAAACCTCGACTATCTTCTCGGAGTATCAACAGATAAGACTGAGCGCAAGGGCTTGGGCAAGCTTATTCATAAGGTAAGAAGAAAGAAGCAGGCTGAGGAAGAAGCACGTCAGGCTTACGTCACGGCTACCGAAGCTGCGGGCGAGAATTCTGAGAACCTTGAGATCCGTACAGCAAAGGCGGGTGTTATCGCCAATTCTTCCAAGGTCGGACCCGGAACCAAGCTTATGCTCATGCTCATATCTTTGCTTTTGTCATTCTGTCTTTGGATGTATATACAGGTTAATACCAATCCTGTAGTAACCAAGTCCATAACCGTTCCTATCACTTATGATAATTCTGCAACGCCCGATAATATCGATGTTTCATATCCTGTTGATACGGTCGAGCTTGAGCTGGTAGGAAGAAGCAATACTATCGATAGAATCGATGAGAACGATGTAATCGCCACTATTGATTATTCTGCTATATCTGAGACCGGAGTCGTTGAGCTTCCGGTAGTAATTTCATCTTCGGACAGCAATTTCTATTTCAGAGTCGAGAGGCAGGTACCTGAAACCATATCCGTTACCGTCTATTCTATGAATGAAGGTTCCGAAGGATAACAGGAGGAAATAACAAATGTGTGGAATTGTAGGTTATATAGGTGCAAGAAATACACTTTCTGTTCTTATTAAAGGTTTGAAGACACTGGAGTATCGTGGTTACGATTCTGCCGGTGTTTCTTTTATCAAAGACGGTGAGCTGAATCTCATTAAGAAGAAGGGCCGCGTTAATGAACTTGAAGAGGAAGTAGCCTCTTTGGGATTTAACCTGGATGAGCATAAGACCAATAAGATCTCATCCGGAATCGGTCATACAAGATGGGCTACCCACGGTGCTCCTTCAGATGAGAATTCGCACCCCCATCTGTCGATGAACGGCAAGATCTGCGTAGTTCATAACGGAATCATCGAGAATTATGCAGAACTTCGTAAGTTCCTTAAGAAGAAGGGATATGAATTCAAGTCTGAGACAGATACTGAAGTAGCTGCACAGCTTATCGAGTATTACTATGTTAAATCCGGCAATAACGATATCGAAGCTGCCGTATGCAGGGCTCTTGCAGATATTGTCGGTTCATATGCTCTTTGCATCCTGTGCGTGGATAAGCCTGATCAGCTCATTTGTGCCAAGAAGGATAACCCTATCGTTATCGGCCTTGGCAAGAACGAGAATTTTGTTGCTTCCGATATCACGGCTCTCATCGAGTATACGAGAGATGTTGTCTTCATGGAGGACAACTGCTACCTCGTCATGAAGAAGGATTCCATTGAGATCAAGGATATTCACGGTGATCCTGTAGAATACAGCGTATCAACTGTTGAGTGGGATGCAGATGCCGCACAGAAGGGCGGATATGCTCATTTCATGATGAAGGAGATGTTTGAGGAACCGTCTGCGTTTGATGCTACCGTTCGTCCCAGAATTCAGGATGAGAGGATCTATCTCGAGCATATTCCTGTTGACAAGGAATTCCTTGCAGGAATCACGAACATCAATATCATTGCATGCGGAACTGCATATCATGCAGGCTGTGTAGGCAAGTTCCTCTTTGAGAAGCTGTGCAGGATACCGACAGTATGCGGAGTTGCAAGTGAATTCATCTATTCCGATCCTTTGATCGATGAGCATACACTGACTATTGTCATATCACAGTCCGGTGAGACTTTGGATACACGTAATGCAATGAAGATTGCTAAGGAGAAGGGAAGCCGTACGATAGCCGTTGTTAATGTCATCGGCAGTACTATCGCACGTGAAGCTGATTATGTTCTCTATACTGCTGCAGGTCCTGAGATCTCAGTTGCTTCCACCAAAGCATATACAACACAGCTCGGCTGCATGTACCTGATGGCAATTAAGTTTGCATATACGCTCGGATGCATTACGCCTGAGAAGTATAAGGAGTATCATGCGGAACTTCTCGCTATTCCCGAGAAGCTTAAGGCAATTCTTTCCAAGCAGAATCAGATTCAGAGATTTGCATCAACGCAGTTTAATGCCGATTCAATCTTCTTCATGGGAAGAGGACTTGATTATTATCTTTCAATGGAAGCTTCACTTAAGCTTAAGGAAATCTCTTACATCCATTCAGAAGCATATGCAGGCGGTGAACTTAAGCACGGAACCATTGCTCTCATTGAGGACGGAACCTTGGTTGTATCACCGATAACACAGGATGAGCTCGCTTCCAAGATGGAGTCAAATATCAAGGAAGTAAGAACGAGAGGAGCAACAGTTCTTGCCATTATCCCGGAGAGACTTGCGAAGAACAGTTTCTCCTGCGATGAGAAGTTCGTAATTCCTGACTGTGATGAGATATTCGCGCCTATTCTCGGTGTTTTGCCATGCCAGCTGTTCGCTTATTATATGGCGGTCAACAAGGGCTGTGACGTTGATAAACCGAGGAATCTCGCGAAGAGCGTAACTGTTGAATAATGTATTGATATCGAATGCATAATGATATAATGAACTATATTTTTTAAGGAGAATCATATGGGTAAATATTTTGGTACAGACGGATTCAGAGGAGAGGCGAATGAAGTCTTAACATCTGCTAAGGCTTTTAGGATCGGAAGATACCTCGGCTGGTATTACGGTCAGAAGCACGAGGACGGCAGAGCAAGGATTATCATCGGTAAGGATACAAGAAGAAGTTCGTACACTCTTGAATACGCACTGTCCAGCGGTATTACTTCATCAGGTTCCGATGCATATCTGCTTCATGTTTCAACTACACCTTCAGTTTCCTACTGCTGCAGAATTGACGGATTCGACTGCGGAGTTATGATCTCTGCTTCACACAATCCTTTCTACGACAACGGAATCAAGATCATGCGTGCCAACGGTCAGAAGATCGAGGCCGAGATCGAGGAGAAGATCGAAGCATATATCGATGGTGAGATAGAGGAGCTTCCTCTTGCCAAGAGAGAGAAGATGGGTAACGTAGTCGATTATGCGGCAGGTCGTAACCGCTACATCGGTTATCTCATGTCAATTCCCACAAGAGGCTTCAACGGAATGAGCGTTGGTCTCGACTGTGCTAACGGTGCTTCATGGAACATCGCAAGAGCAGTTTATGAGGCTCTTGGTGCCAAGGTTTATGTAATTAACAATACGCCTAACGGTGTAAACATAAATGAGAACTGCGGATCTACTCATATGGAGAGTTTAAAGAAGTATGTTCTTGAGAATCACCTTAATGTCGGATTTGCTTACGACGGCGACGCAGACAGATGTCTTTGCGTCGATGAGCACGGCAACGAAGTCAACGGTGACCACATCATGTATCTTTGCGGTAAGTATCTGAAGGAGAACGGTCAGCTTGACGGTGATACGGTTGTTACGACCATCATGTCCAACATGGGACTTTACAAGGCTTGCGAGGCGATCGGCATCCGTACTGAGAAGACTGCTGTCGGTGATAAGTATGTGGCAGAGAACATGATGCAGAATCATTATGTTCTGGGCGGTGAGCAGTCCGGACATATTATTTTCGGTAAGTATGCAACTACAGGTGACGGTATCCTTACTTCTCTCATGGTAATGATGACGATGCTCGATAAGAAGCTTCCTCTTTCCATGCTCGCAGGCGAGATGAAGATGTACCCTCAGTGCCTCAAGAATGTAGTTGTTAAGGATAAGAAGGCTGCTCAGGAAAATCCTGTAGTAGTTGCTGCCGTAGCCAAGGTAAACCAGGAGCTTGACGGCAACGGACGAATGCTCCTCAGAGCATCAGGTACAGAGCCTAAGATTCGTGTTATGGTGGAAGCTTCCACAGATGAGATCTGCGAGAAATATGTAGACCAGCTCATTGAGGTAATTAAGTCTGAAGGTCTCACAGCAGACTGATGACTAATTCATATTAAGGAGAAAACGTATGGAAACAGCATTGATCAGCAATTTGTACAATCTTGATGAGACTATTGCAAAGGACATCTTCGAAGGATGCACATATCCTTGGGAGGTTCTTCCCAAGATCAAGGATTTCATCCTGAAGCTAGGACCTACTTTGAGCCCGGATGAATACGACAAGGTAGGGGAGGATGTATGGATTGCAAAGGATGCAGAGATTTTCCCTTCCGCTTATATCCACGGTTCCGCCATCATCTGTAAGGGGGCGAAGATCAGACAGTGTGCATTCATCAGAGAATCGGCAATCGTCGGAGAGGGCGCTACTGTCGGTAATTCCACAGAGCTTAAGAACGTAATCCTTTTCAACAAGGTTGAAGTTCCTCATTATAACTACGTCGGTGATTCAGTTCTCGGATATAAGGCTCACCTCGGTGCAGGGGCCATCACTTCCAACATCAAGGCTGACAGGAAGAATGTAGTTGTTAAGGGCGAGGGCAGAGCTTATGAGACAGGTCTTCGTAAGTTCGGTGCAATGCTCGGAGATAACGTTGAGGTAGGATGTAATTCCGTTCTGAATCCCGGTACTGTAGTCGGACCTCATACAAATATCTATCCTTTGTCCATGGTAAGAGGTATTGTTCCGGATCATTCCATCTATAAGGATAAGGACAATATCGTTGTAAAAACAGAAGATTAATAATACAGGAGAGAACAAAATGAGAGTAATCAGAAAAGCCAATTATGAAGAAGCATCCAAAGCATGTGCAGAGCTCATCGCATCTCAGATCAGACTTAAGCCAGACTGTAAGATCGGTCTTGCAACAGGTTCCACGCCTGTAGGCACTTATAAGGCTCTTGTTGATATGTATAAGGAAGGCAGCCTTGATTTCTCCAAGGTTACTTCAGCAAACCTTGATGAGTACAGGGGATTAGGCGGTGATCATGACCAGTCTTACAGATATTTTATGAATACTAATCTGTTCGATCATGTAAACATCGACAAGAACAAGACTTATGTACCTGATGGACTTGAGGCTGACGCTGTTAAGGCGTGCACGGATTACGATGCAATTCTTAAGTCCCTTGGCCACCTTGATATTCAGCTTCTCGGTATCGGCGGAGACGGTCATATCGGCTTCAATGAGCCTGCTGATGCTTTCTGCGTTAACACCCAGTGCATTGACCTCGAGGAGCAGACAATTCAGGATAATGCCAGACTCTTCTTCAACGGTAAGATCGATGAGGTTCCTACACAGGCTTATACAATGGGAATCGGCTACATCATGAAGTCAACTACTGTTATCCTCATGGCTACAGGTGCCGGTAAGAAGGATATCGTTGAGAAGGCTTTCACAGGCCCTGTTACTCCTTCTGTTCCTGCTTCTATCCTGCAGCTTCACCCGAACGTTGTTGTTATCGGTGATGAGGCAGCTATCTCTGATAAGGTAGTTGCTGCCGCTGACTGATAAAAGGTTAATAAGACATAGTAAAAGGTCCGTCATGATGACGGACCTTTATTATTTTAATATTATATGTTCAGACCAATCTGTCCTTGAGTCTGTCGAAAGCATTCTTGGCTATCTGTCTTACATTAGGATCTGAATCTGCGAACGCGAGCTTCTTGACATATTCTTCACAATGCTTAGCTCCGATATCTGCAGCAGATGTAGCAGCCGCGGCTCTGACAGAAGGGGAAGAATCACGAAGCAGGGGGATGAGAGCCATGCCGGATTCGTAAGTCTTGATCTGTCCCATAGCTATCGCAACTTCTGTGCGTACATCCTCATCGGAATCGCCTGAGAGCTTAACAAGACCATCCAGCCTGCCCTTCGCGGCCAGCTTCATAATCTTATTACGTAAACTGTCTAGTGACATTCCTATATCTCCTTACTTCTTACTTCTAAAACAATTATATATCTTGACATAATTAAGTTTGTTAACAAAGTATGACAAATAATTAAATGACAGTCAACTTCTTGCCTTATTTAATATAAATGAAATATTGAATTAGAACATCTAAAACTATATACTGATTTTATCTTTTTCTAGGTGGAATTAATATGCGATCAAGAGTCCTGAATGCTGCAGTTGCTTTGTTTATCTGCGTTTCCGTGCTTTTCTGTGCCTGTTCATCCAAGCTTCCGCCGGAAACTTTACCTCCTCAGCCGACAGCAGCTCCTACATCTGAAACTTCCGAAGAGACAATTCCTTCCGAGACAATTGCCGAGACCGAGCCTTCTATTGGCCCTAACAGTACACCTCAGGTTCTTGAGGTTCCTGTCGAAGTTAACGGTCAGCTTCATGTAGAAGGTACACAGCTTGTAAATGAGTACGGAATGCCCGTTCAGCTTAAGGGAATGAGCAGCGGCGGACTTCAGTCATGCTTCCAGTTCTTTAATGACGATGTATGCGACACGCTTATTCAGGACTGGGGATGCACGGTTATCAGACTTGCGATGACATCCCACGGACTTGATAACGGTTATACTTATTTCCCCGACAGATATTTCAATGAAGTATGCGGTTATATGGATACGCTTATAGAGCATGGTGTATATGTAATCGTTGACTGGCATATACTTTTTGACGGAGATCCGACTGAGTATCAGGAGGATGCAGTTGATTTCTTCTCCAGAATCTCAGCTCTTTACGGTGATTATCCGAATGTAATCTATGAAGTATGTAATGAGCCTAACGGCATGAGATTCGATGATCCCGAGTCTCCTGTTGACTGGGATAACTGCATCAAGCCTTATGCTGAGACGGTTATCGCGGCAATCAGAGAGAATGATCCCGATAATATCATCATTGTAGGTACACCCACATGGAGCCAGGATGTAGATGTGGCTTCACTTAATCCCATCGACGGCGACAATATCATGTATACTCTGCATTTCTACGCAGGTTCCCACGGTGAGGATCACATGGATAAGGTAAGAACAGCTGTCGCGAACGGACTTCCCATCTTCTGTACGGAGTGGGGTACATCCCTTGATTCAGGTAACAGCGGTGTATTCTATACCGAGACACTTGAATGGATGGCTCTTCTTGATGAGTACAATATCTCATGGTGTAACTGGTCCATCGGAACGGCAATACTTGAAAGTTCCAATGCGCTGAGACTGTATTCGAACAGATTTACGGTTGAACAGAAGATCGCGGGACATTGGCCCGATGAGATGCTGTCGGATTCAGGACTGTTCGTAAGGTCTTTGATACTCGGACGCGATTTTGATATCCCCGAGGGAGGTTACGGCACATAAAAGTGAGTAACAGATCCTTAGTACGCACTCTTTTCGTATGTTTTACGGTGCTTGCAGCATCAGTTGTATTAGCTGCATGCTCATTTCTGAATACTGTTCAGGAGACTGCGGTTCCCACGGAAATAACCGAGACCGTAATACCGACGTCCACGCCGACACCGACACCCGTGCCTACCAATACTCCGACGCCTACTCCGGCTCCTGAGCATATTGTCGTAAGTTTCCTGGGTGATCTTACTTTGGCTGATGCTCTCGCATGGAGCGGTGCGCCCGGAAGCTTTGATGCAGTAGTAGACGGTGACTGGACGTACTGTTTCCAGAATTGTGCCGATTATCTTGCGACGGATGATCTTACATATGCGAACTTCGAAGGAACATACGGTGATGAGACTGCTCCGCATATGACCAAGGAATTCGTATTCGCGAATGTTCCCGAGAGTGTTCAGATGCTGATCAACGGCAGTATTGAGGCCGTTAATCTTTCCAATAACCACAGTTATGACTATTGGGAAGACGGTCTTGTTACTACTCAGCAGACACTCGAAGAGGCGGGCATCTATTGGAGCAACCAGCATCAGGTCGCGATCTATGAAGTAAGAGGCATTAAGATCGGTATGTTCGGTATCGATATGATCGGTAACGGTGATACCGCAGCTACGGCATATCCTCTTATTGATGAATTAAGGGATGCCGGATGTCAGATTATCATCGCTTCATGTCATTGGGGCATCGAGCGTTATTATGAGCCTACCAATGATCAGATATATGTAGGTCATGCTTTGATAGATTACGGTGTTGATATTGTTGTAGGCGCACATCCTCACAGACTTGAGCCTATCGAGCTTTATAACGGAAAGTATATTCTTTACAGTCTTTCCAATTTTTGTTTCGGCGGTAATACGGGACTTTCCGATCCCGATACATGCATAGTAAGATGTGAGTTCGTTATGGATGAGACAAATTCATATGTCGAAGATTATAATCTTACGATCGTTCCATACAGTCAGACAAGTTTCACGTCTAATGATTATTGTCCCAGACCTTATGAATGGGAGTCAGATGATTATTACCGTGTTATGGACAGACTTAACTGGAATCAGGAAGACGAATAATTAAAGGAAAGGTATTAATATGGCAGGCAAAAAAGTATTGATCATTATGGGTTCAGATTCCGACTTCACGGTAATGGAAGGTTGTTTTAAGCTTCTTAAGAAGTTCGGTATCGAATATGAGGTGCATATCGCATCCGCTCACAGAAGTCCCGATAAGGCTCATAAGCTGGCGGCTGACGCAAGAGATAACGGATTCGGCGTTATTATTGCAGCTGCAGGCCTCGCTGCACATCTTGCAGGTGTACTGGCTTCAAATACGATCCTTCCCGTTATCGGCGTTCCCTGTAAGGGCGGTGCTCTTAACGGTGTAGATGCTCTTTATGCGACTGTTCAGATGCCTACCGGTATCCCGGTAGCTACAGTAGCTATCGACGGCGGATCCAATGCGGCTATCCTTGCAACTCAGATCATTGCTCTGTCTGACGATGATGTTGCTTCCAAACTTCTCGACTATAAGAAGGAGCTTGCTTCTTCTGTAGATACTAAGGAAACAAAGCTTCAGGAAAAATTAAAGGAGGCAGGACTTTAATGAGCGGTATATTCGGTGTTATCAACAGATCAGGTATCGACGAGGGAACAGCGAGCACAGCCTACTACGGTATCTTCTCTTTGCAGCACAGAGGTCAGGAAGCTGCAGGTATCGCTATCAACAATAACGGTACATTCCTTCTTCATAAAAGAGACGGAATGGTAGCTGATATCTTTGATGAAGTAACTCTTAATGCTCTTGGCGGTAATTGTGCCATCGCTCATGCAAGAGGTGCCGACGGTATTGTCGGACCTGACGGTATCCAGCCCGTTGTAATTAAGTCCAGAGTAGGTAATATCGCATTAAGCTGTGATTCGGTAATTCTTAATGCGGAGCAGATAAGGGAAGAACTCAAGAATCAGGGTGCTATCTTCCAGACAAATACAGATACTGAGCTTATTCTTTCTCTGTTCTCCAGGAACCGTGTAGTTACTGAAACAACAGAGGATGCCATTCTTAAGACAATGAGAGAGCTTCAGGGTGTTTATGCCATGGTCATCATGACTGAAGATAAGCTCATCGCCGTACGTGATCCTTACGGCTTGAGACCGCTCTCCCTCGGTAAGAGAGGCAACGAGTGGATGGTAGCTTCCGAGAACTGTTCTTTCGATGCTCTCGGTGCAGAGTACATAAGAGATCTTGAGCCCGGTGAGATCCTTTCCATCTCCAAGGACGAGAAGTCCAGCATGTACTTTAACGATCAGATCGATCAGGCTGAAAGAATCAAGAACGGCAAGGTCTGCATCTTCGAGTATGTATATGTAGCACGTCCCGATTCAGTCATCGACGGTACTAACGTATTCAAGTCAAGATATGAAGCAGGAAAGGCTCTTGCCAAGCTTCACCCCTGTGAGTGCGACCTCGTAATCGGTGCCCCTGATTCCGGTAATGCCGCAGCTTTGGGCTTTGCCGACGGTCTCGGAGTTACATACGGTATGGGACTTCTTAAGAACCGTTATGTAGGAAGAACATTTATCAAGAGCACACAGGAGCAAAGAGAGCTTGCCGTAAGAATGAAGTTCGCAGTTCTCAAGGAAGCCATCAAGGGTAAGAGGATCGCCATAGTTGACGACTCGCTTGTAAGAGGTACAACAACAAAGCACATCATCCGTTTCCTTAAGGACAATGGCGCTTCTGAAGTACACGTAAGACTTGCTTCACCTGAAGTTAAGTATCCCTGCTTCTACGGCGTTAATGCTTCATCTGATAAGGACCTTCCCGCTACATACATGACAGTAGAGCAGATCGGGGAGATGATCGGCGCAGATTCACTTGGTTATATCAGCCTTGAGTGCCTTAAGGAAGCTCTCGGCGGCCTTATCTGTGATACATGTTCCGCATGCTTTGACGGCAACTATGTTGCAGGTAAGCCCGAAAGCTTCGAAAAGAGCGTGCATCAGGTGACTAACTTATGAAGATAGCGGTATTTGTTTCAGGCGGCGGAACCAATCTTCAGGCCATAATCGACCGCATCAACTCGGGCGAGCTGAAGAATGTCGAGATTGCACTTGTTATTGCGTCCAACGACAGCGCTTATGCGCTTACGAGAGCATCCGATAACGGTATTCCGTCAGTAGTTATGTCAGCTAAGTCATATCCTTCAAGAGAAGAGTGGGACGATGCAGTTGTAAATAAGCTTAAAGAAGTCGGAGCAGAACTTATTGTTCTTGCAGGTTACCTGTCACTTCTCGGACCTAAGACAGTAAAGGCGTTCAGCAACAGGATAATCAATATCCATCCTGCTTTGATTCCGTCCTTCTGCGGCAAGGGTATGTACGGCATTAAGCCTCATGAAGCTGCTCTAGCAAGAGGTGTAAAGGTGTCGGGAGCTACAGTTCATCTCGTTAACGAGAACTATGATGAGGGCCCGATCCTTCTGCAAAAGTGTGTCGATGTTCTTCCTGATGATACTCCGGAAGTTCTGCAGAAGCGTATCATGAAGGAGTGCGAGCAGGTTATTCTGCCTAAGGCAATCAGCCTCTTCGCAGAAGGTAAAGTAGAGATCAAAAACAATATTGCATCTGTAAAGGAATGAAGTATTTATGGAAAAGAAGAACATCTCAGAGATCCTGAAGACAAACGCTTACCCCGGAAGAGGTATCGTTATCGGTAAGTCCGCAGACGGCAAGAAGGCAGTAACAGCTTACTTCATCATGGGAAGAAGCGTTAACTCCAGAAACCGTGTATTTACGGCTACAGAGGACGGCATCAAGACAGAGGCTTTCGACCCTTCCAAGCTTTCCGATCCGCACCTTATCATTTATTCTCCCGTTAGAGTTCTCGGCAACAAGACTATCGTTACAAACGGTGATCAGACCGATACTATCTATGAGAATATGGATAAGCAGCAGACATTCGAGATGAGCCTTCGCGGCCGTGAGTTCGAGGATGATGCTCCGAACTATACTCCCAGAATCTCCGGTATCCTTCATGTTGAGAACGGCACATTCAATTATGCTATGTCTATCTTAAAGTCGGCAGACGGTAATCCCGAGTCCTGCGAGAGACATACATTCTCATACACAAATCCAATCGCAGGTGACGGAAGATTCATCCATACATATATGGGTGACGGCAATCCGCTCCCGAGCTTCGAAGGCGAGCCTGAGAAGATCGGCATCGAGGGCGATATCGACTCGTTTACTGACATGCTCTGGACAAGCCTCAACGAAGAGAATAAAGTATCTCTCTATGTTAAGTTTATCGATATCGCCACAGGCGAATCCGATACAAGAATCGTAAATAAGAATATCAAGGAGTAATAACAAATGTCTAACGAAATGCAGCTTAAGTACGGTTGTAACCCCAACCAGAAGCCCTCAAGAATCTATATGGAGAACGGCGCCGAGCTTCCTATCGAAGTTCTTAACGGAAAGCCGGGTTATATCAACCTCCTCGATGCTTTTAACGGCTGGCAGCTTGTTAAGGAGCTTAAGAAGGCAACAGGTCTTCCTTCGGCTACTTCATTTAAGCATGTATCTCCTGCAGGTGCTGCAGTAGGCAAGCCTCTTTCCGAGACTGAGGCTAAGATCTATTTTGTAGATGACTTGGGTGAGCTTTCACCGATCGCTTGCGCTTACGCAAGAGCAAGAGGCGCAGACAGAATGAGTTCTTACGGTGATTTCGTAGCTCTTTCCGATACTTGTGATGCCATTACGGCAAAGATGCTCGCTCGCGAGGTTTCCGACGGTATTATCGCTCCCGACTATACTGACGAGGCTCTTGAGATCCTTAAGACAAAGCGTAAGGGCACATATAACGTTATCAAGATCGATCCCGAGTACAAGCCTGAGCCTATCGAGAAGAAGCAGGTATACGGTGTTACTTTCGAGCAGGGAAGAAACGAGCTTGATATCAACAACGATCTTCTTACAAATATCGTTACAGATAACAAGGAGATCCCCGACGACAAGAAGATCGACCTTCTTATCTCACTCATCACATTGAAGTACACACAGAGTAATTCCGTTTGCTATGTTAAGGACGGTCAGGCTATCGGTATCGGTGCAGGACAGCAGTCAAGAATCCACTGCACACGTCTTGCAGGAAACAAGGCTGATATCTGGTGGCTGAGGCAGCATCCCAAGGTTATGGGCCTTAAGTTTGTTGATGATATCAGAAGACCTGACAGAGACAATACTATCGATGTATATATCTCCGATGAGCATGATGATGTATTAAGGGATGGCACATGGCAGACTTTGTTTAAGGAGAAGCCTGAAGTTCTCACAGATGCAGAGAAGAAGGCGTGGCTTGCCAAGAATACTGACGTTGCTCTCGGTTCCGATGCATTCTTCCCGTTCGGCGACAACATCGAGAGAGCTTACAAGAGTGGCGTTAAGTACATTGCAGAGCCCGGCGGCTCCATCAGAGATGATCATGTCATCATGACTTGCAACAAGTACGACATGGCTATGGCCTTCACAGGCATCAGACTCTTCCATCATTAATAAAGGCGGACAGAAGTAATAATGGAATCAATAGAAGAAGCATACATAACTTTACCAAAGGGATTTAAGGCTAACGGTGTTGTTGCCGGACTTAAGTCCAATGCGTCAAATGTTAATCCCGATGTCGAGAAATCTCTCGTACTTGATGTAGCTTTGGTGGAATCCGATATTCCCGCTACGGTAGCCGGTGTATATACATCGAATCTTGTTAAGGGACATTCACTTGTAAGAAGTATTAAGAAGATCGATCAGGGCGGCAAGATGCGCGGCATGATCGTTAACAGTAAGAATGCCAATGCAGGTGTAGGTAAGGTCGGTGAAGAGGATGCGGACAGAGTCGCTAAGGCTGTTGCCGATGAACTCGGATGCACATCAGATGAGATCCTGACGGCTTCGACAGGCGTTATCGGTACCAGACTTCCTTACGAGAAGATCATCAATAAAGTTCCCGAACTTGTAAGCGGCCTTTCTGCTGATGCCAGGAATGCTCATTATGCGGAATACGGCATGATGACGACTGATACCGTGCCTAAGGAAGTTGCAGCTACAATAACTCTTAAGGACGGCAAGGAAGTTACCATCGCTGGTATGGCTAAGGGGTCGGGAATGATCCATCCTAATCTTGCGACAATGATCGGTATCTTTACGACAGATGCGGATATCGAGAAGGATCTTCTGCAGAATGCTTTGAAAAAGGCAGTAGCACACACATTCAACAGAGTTACCGTAGACGGCGACACATCTGTATGCGATATGGTAGTCGTAATGGCTAACGGCGCTTCCGGTGCCGTTATTGAGAAGGACAGTGAGGATCTTAAGCTTTTCGAGGAGGCTCTCGAGGAGCTGTCTTATGATATCGCGAGGATGCTTGCTGCCGACGGCGAGGGTGCTACCAAGTTTATCGAGATTGAAGTCTCCGGTGCCAAGGATGAGTATGATGCCAAGCTTATCGTAACGGCTGTCGCAAGATCTCCTCTTTGTAAGACAGCATTCTTCGGCGAGGATGCCAATATCGGCCGTGTGCTTACGGCAGTTGGATATTCGGGCGCGAAGTTCGATCCCGAGAAGATCGATATCCTTGTAGGCGGCATGCTGTTCTTCCATGACGGTGTATGTGTGCCTTTCGATGAGGATGAGGCTGCAAAGATGCTTCATGAGCATGATATTCATGTTGAGATAAAGCTTCAGGAGGGGGATGCATATGACCGTATGTTTACATGTGACTTCTCCTACGATTATGTAAAGATTAACGGCAGTTACAGGACTTGATATAACAGGGGGAAATATGAAGGACGGTTTTGTCAGAGTCGGATCGGTATCACCGCAGGTGCGTGTCGCGGATGTGGACTTTAATGTCGAACAGATAATAAAGCATTGTGCCGAGGCGGATGAGAAGAGCTGTTCTTTACTTGTTTTCCCCGAACTTTCCATTACAGGTTATACATGCGGTGATCTTTTCCTGCAGGATGAGCTCATCGAGTCTGCGTTAAGAGGTCTTTACGATATTGCCGAGGCTACATGCGAGATGAATCTTGCTATCGTAGTCGGACTTCCTTTGAAGTTTGAAGGCAAGCTTTATAATGTTGCCGCTGTTGTAGCAAAGGGAGAAGTTCTGGGTTATGTCCCCAAGAGGTTTATCCCTAATTATTCCGAGTTCTATGAGAGAAGATACTTCGAGCCTTTCGAGGGCGAAGACGAGACTGAAGACGGTGTACCGTTCGGTAATCTCGTATTCCGTAATGAGACATATGAGGACTTTACGTTCGGTATCGAGATCTGTGAGGACCTGTGGGTAGCTGATCCGCCTTCGGTGGAAGCTGCCAAGTCCGGTGCCATGATCATCTGCAATCTCTCTGCTTCGGATGAAGTGATAGGTAAGCGGGAGTACAGACAGAAGCTCATCTCTATGCAGTCCGGCCGTCTTATATCAGGCTATATCTATTCTGACTGCGGATTCGGCGAGTCTACACAGGATCTTGTGTTCGCAGGTCACAGAGTTATATGCGAGAACGGTTCAGTATTGTCTGAATCCGGCTGCTTCGGCAAGCCCGGTACGGTTTATGCAGATATTGATCTTCAGAGGCTCGCTCACGACAGGATAAGAAATACGTTCGAGACATCGGATGATCCTTGGAGCATCGTATATTTTGATACGGAACCCGAGACTGATCTTAAACTGATCCGTAAGATCGCAGATCATCCTTTCGTTCCTGCCGAGTCTTCCGATCTTTCTTCGAGATGCGACGAGATACTTACAATGCAGGCGGCTGGTCTTGCGACAAGACTTCATCATATTAACGGAAAGTGCGCGGTAGTCGGTCTTTCCGGCGGTCTTGATTCCACTCTGGCTTTGATCGTTACAGTACATGCTTTCGATATGCTTGAGCTCGACCGTAAGGGTATAATTGCCGTTACCATGCCGGGGTTCGGCACCACATCCCGCACGAAAGGTAATTCCGAGAAGCTTGCCGATGCTTACGGAGTAACGCTTAAGACTGTTGATATCAAGGCTGCGGTAAGACAGCACTTTGAAGATATCGGACATGACGAAAGTATTCATGATGTTACTTATGAGAATTCACAGGCCAGAGAGCGCACACAGATCCTCATGGATGTTGCGAATAAGAACGGCGGTATCGTAATAGGTACCGGCGACCTCTCGGAGCTTGCTCTCGGATGGGCTACATATAACGGCGATCATATGTCTATGTACGGAGTTAATACTTCGATACCGAAGACTCTTGTAAGACACATCGTATCCTTTGAGTCTTCGAGGACGGAAGGTGAATTGTCTTCAGTATTAAAGGATATTGTTGATACTCCGGTTTCTCCCGAGCTTCTTCCTCCGGATGAGAACGGACAGATCAGTCAGAAGACAGAGGATCTTGTAGGTCCTTACGATCTGCATGATTTCTATCTGTATTATTTCTTAAGATGGGGCTTCAAGCCTTCAAAGATCTACAGGCTTGCATGTATTGCTTTCGAAGGAGTATTTGAGCCTGAAGTTATCTATAAGTGGGAAGAAACATTTATCAGAAGATTCTTTAACCAGCAGTTCAAGCGTTCCTGCCTTCCTGACGGACCTAAGGTTGGAACGGTTACTTTGTCTCCCAGAGGCGATTGGAGAATGCCGTCCGACGCAGTAAGCAAGCTGTGGCTCGACGACCTGAAGAGTGTGCTGTAATGCTTTTTAATTCAATTCAGTTCGCTCTGTTCTTCGTTGTTGTTATGGCGGTCTTTTATCTGATGCCGCCGAGACTTCGTGTATGGTGGGTTCTTTTAAGTTCTTTGTTCTTTTACTGCTTCAAGAGTGTCGAAGAACCTTTGAACGAACAATCGAATTACCTGTTTATAGCGATCATAATCTCATGGTCGGCAGGTGTACTTATGGACGTCATACCGTCGAAAGGCAAGCTTAAAGCATTAAGGGTATTCTTTCTTGTTGCAGGTTTGCTTGTTGATTTCGGTATGCTTTTCTGGTTTAAGTACACCGATTTCTTTATGGAACTTATTCATGCACCGGGTGCCGGCAGCTTTAATCTGCTGATGCCGCTCGGAATATCGTTCTTTATCTTTACGTCTACGGGTTACCTTTTCGACGTGTACAGAGGCAAAGTGCATGCGGAGAAGAATCCTTTGTATTATGCTCTGTTTACGTGCTTTTTCCCGTGTATTATGTCAGGTCCTATCGAGAGAGCCGATCATCTTATTCCGCAGCTTAAGAATCTTCATAAAGTCAAAGTCTTTGATGCCGACAGAATGAGCAACGGTATTATCCTTATCGTGTGGGGTCTGTTTGCCAAGATGGTGATCGCGGACAGAATTGCCATGATAGTCGATAATGTATACGGAAGTTACTATCTTTACGGCTCGGTGGAGCTTATATTCGCATCCGTATGTTATTCGATCCAGATCTACTGCGATTTTATGAGTTATTCCACGATAGCTATGGGATGCGCCAAGCTGATGGGAATAGACGTATACGATAACTTCAATGCACCTTATCTTTCCTTAAGCGTTAAGGAATTCTGGAGAAGATGGCATATATCTTTAAGCTCATGGCTTAAAGATTATGTTTATATTCCTCTGGGCGGCAGCAGATGTTCCAAGATCCGTAAATACCTCAATGTCATAATCACTTTCCTTGTAAGCGGACTGTGGCACGGCGCCGGCTTGAACTTTATTCTGTGGGGCGGCATACACGGCGCTTTGCAGGTCGCAGATGATATTACTCTTCCTGCGCGTAACAAGCTTAATTCGCTGACTCATGCCAAGACAGACAGCTTCGGACACAGATTCTTTAAGGGGCTTATAACGTTCGCGCTTGTTGATCTGGCGTGGGTTTACTTCAGGGTAACGGACTTTCAGGTTGCTAATGAGATTATTGTAAGAATGTTCACCAAGCCCGATCTTTGGGTGCTGTTTAATGACGGTATCTATAATCTCGGACTCGACCGTAAGGAATTCAATATTCTGTTCATCGCACTGATCATACTTGTTGTTATGGATCTTGCGAGAAAGAAGAAGGATAAGTCGATAGGAGATATCATGCTGTCGCAACCTTGGTATTTCAGATGGACTGTGATTATTGTGCTGTTATTCGCTATACTTACATTCGGTATATACGGTCCCGCTTTCGATGCGGCGAACTTTATATATTTGCAGTTCTAGGAGGAAGATGTTGAAGGGGATTGTTAAACAAGGATTGATATCTGTTAAGAACATCGTCAGAGTTACGGCGTTCGTTCTTGTTGTTGCCGTTCTTCTTGATATATGGGCTGTATGGTTTAAGAAGAAAAGTTATGACGGAAGTCTGATGTTGCAGAACTTCTATGAGCAACCCGAGAACAGTATTGATCTTCTGTGTATCGGAAGCTCGCATGCTTTTATCGATATCAATACCGGGGTCCTTTGGGACGAGTACGGCATACCTTCATATGTTCTCGGCGGCTCACTCCAGCCTTTCTGGAATACTTATTACAATCTTAAAGAAGCGGTAAAGACACAGACCCCGAGACTTGTTGTACTTGAAGCGCTGGCGTGTGACATTTCAACTGAATACAGTGAACACGGAATGATAATCAATAACGTATCAGGTATGCATTGGAATATGAATAAGCTCGAATCCATTAGAGCGAGTGTATGTGATACCGACGGCCTGATCGATTACACTTTGCTGTTTGAAGAGTTCCACAGCAGATATTCCGAACTGGATATGATCGATATTGCATCAGATCTGGGCGATAATGTACGGTCAGAAAACTGGAAGGGCTTCTATGATTATTTAAGGACGGAATTTGCACTTCGTCCCGAGATAAACGAAGATGTTGAAGCGATTCCGATGTCCAACAAGGAAGAGGTTTACTACAGAATGATAATCGAATTCTGTCAGGAACAGGGAATACCTCTTCTTATAATTGTTTCTCCTGATGTGGGATATGGAGATATTTCCAGAGCTCATTATCTGTATGCTGCCGATATCGCGGAAGAATACGGAGTGGATTTCATTGACTTCAATGAGCATTATGATGATATCGGTCTGGACTTCTCTTATGACTTCGGTGATATAGGTCATCTTAATTTCAGAGGAAACAGGAAGTTCACTTCATATCTCGGTGATTATATTACCGATAACTTCGATATGATCGACAGAAGTTCAGATCAGTCAGGTCTTTACGATTCATGGGCTGAGAATTACAGGTACGGTGAGGCGCGTGTCGTTAACTTTGAACTGGCACAGACTGCGGATCTTCATGAGTATATTGCAAGACTTAATGATCTGTCGGATGATTACGATGTGTTTGTCAATCTGTACGATATCAGCACACTGGACGATGATCTGAGGACTTATCTCAATCTGTGCGGTATCGCATGCTCCAGAGCAAATGACGAAAGACGTTATCTTATTAGAGGAGGACAGGCAGTTTCGCTTGAAGCAGATGAGAACGGTCTGTATTACGAATACTTTCAGGGAAATCATCATCTGACTGTAACTTCCGAAGGGGTTGTCTTCGATAACATGAATCTGACTATAACAGAGCATCCGGGTGTATATATAACCGTATATGACCGGTATAACCAGACTGTAGCCGATTATTCTTCGGCAGCTTATGAAGAGGTGTTCAGACTTGACTATTGATTGGCGTAAAGTGTTGAAGACCTCTGCTTGGGGACTGTGGTATCTGATTAGGATCGCGGCTGCCGTTCTTATCGTATGGTGGTGTTTCGGAAAAGTTAATGAATGGAATAATTTCCAGGTGTTCAGACAATGGAATGATCATTACGGATTCATGGGATCCGGAACTTATGAAGATCCTTATCTTATAAACAGCGCCGAGGATCTTATCAAGTTCTCCGATGCCGTAAACAACGGCAACAGCTTTAATGATATTTACTTCAGACAGACTGCGGATATCGACCTTCAGAATTACGGAAGCTTCGAGCCGATCGGAGAATTGAACAGCGGATATATGTTCAGCGGTATATATGACGGCGGATGCCATAAGATCAGTAATCTCTATATCAATGCGAATGATCTGGATTGTTCTTTTGTAGGATTGTTCGGTAAATTGGGCGGCGTTGTTATGAATCTCGGTATCGAGAGCGGACGTATATACGGCGATTATGTAGGTTCCATTGCCTCTACTGACGGCTCGGATGAGGCGATGATAATCAATTGCTATAACAATGCCGATCTTTACGCTATGGTCAGATGCGGCGGAATAGCTGATAACTTCTCCTCCGGTAAGATTCTCGGCTGCGCCAATTACGGACATCTGTCGGGAATGGTGACATGTCAGATCGTAGCTTACGACTGTGCTCTTATCTCGGGCTGCTGTAATCTTGAGACTTCAAATGATTCCATTGTTCCTTACGATACTTTCCGAGGTAATATGTATGACTGCTATATCGGAACCGAGAATGTCAGTGAGCTTAACAGGTTTATTCCGGATTATCAGGAATATGTTGTTTATCACGAGATAACCGATATCGATGTTATGCCTTGGCCTTAAGGCTGATATCAGAAGTATTCCGAATATCCGGGATCGGATACGGGCTGTCTGTTCTTGTAGTAGAAGACCTCGGATACTCCCAAAGACTTAAGATACTTTGCCGTCTTCTCGAAATGCAGACCGATCCTGTCCGACTTATGTGCATCAGAGCCGATGGTAATAAGTTTGCCGCCCATGGATATGTAACGCCTGATTATGTCGGGGTCAGGCATGATATAAGAGGATCCTTTGACAATCTGCTTGTCTATGGAGCTTGTGTTGATCTCAAGAGCCTTGTCTTTCTTTATAAGCACATCGAAAAGCTCATCGAATTCGTCCGGACAGTCGTTATAGAAGACTGCAGATTCTTTATCTTCAATATAGCGGTTAATATAGTCGTAGTGAGCGATTATGTCGTAGCAGTCGAGCTCTCGCGCCATCCTTGCAAGCAAAGAGATGTACTCTTTATTTCTCTCTTTTCGTGGGATAAGGGGGCACTCGGTGCTGTAGAAGATCTCCGAACCCCTGAATACATGTGCCGAAAGCAGTACGGTATCGAAGGGAAGAGCGTTAACCGTCCCGACTATCCGGTCGTTAAGGTGAGGCTGCCAGCCGATCTCGATGCCCATATTAAGCTCGGGACCGCCGGTCTTCTCCGATAATGAACGCCAGGAAGGGAATACCTTACCGTATTCTTCAAGATCGAATACAAAACACTCATCCTTATGGGGATAGTCCATATCATAGTGTTCCGTAACCGAAACATGCTTAATTCCCAGCGCTTTGGCACTTTTGATCAGTTCCTCGGGAGTCTGGGATGCGTCAGAGCTGAAGATAGCTGTATGCATGTGTGAATCTGCTAACATGCGATTATTGTATTACATTTTTTTATTGAATTAAAAGTAAAATGTTTAAGCATTTACTTTTAAGCTCCGATTAATTATTATTTTAAGGTAATTTTTAATACAAAGGAGTTATTCTCATGGAAATTTCACCTCTTCAGAAGGCAAGATATGAGTATCGGCCTAAGCTTCCCGGTATGCTCAGAAACGGCGTTGCCGAGATCTGCGTAAAGGAAGGCGCTGAGACATCAAGTGTTGCTGATCAGGACAAGATCAAGGCTCTTTTCCCTAATACATACGGTAAGAAGGAGATCACTTTCGAGAAAGGACAGAATACTTCCGTTGCTAAGAAGCAGGTTGTAGGTGTTATCCTTTCCGGCGGACAGGCTCCCGGCGGACACAACGTTATCACAGGTCTTTATGACGCTTTGAAGGCTGCTGACAAGAGCAATGTTCTTCTCGGATTCAAGGGCGGTCCTGACGGACTTCTTAAGAATGACTTCGTAGAGTTTGATGACAAGTTCATCGATTCTTACAGAAATACAGGCGGTTTCGATATCATCGGTTCCGGCAGAACAAAGCTCGAGACAGAAGAGCAGTTCGCTATCGTTACAGAGAACGCTAAGAAGAACGGTCTCACAGCTATCGTTATAATCGGCGGTGACGACTCCAACACAAATGCTGCTACTCTTGCTGAGTACATGGCTGCTAACAACACAGGCGTTCAGGTTATCGGCTGTCCTAAGACAATCGACGGTGACCTTAAGAACGAGGATATCGAGGCTTCTTTCGGTTTCGATACAGCTACAAAGACATACTCCGAGGTTATCGGTAACATCGAGAGAGACGCTAACTCCGCTAAGAAGTACTGGCACTTCATCAAGGTTATGGGCCGTTCCGCATCTCACGTAGCACTCGAGTGCGCTCTCGAGACACAGCCTAACATCTGCCTCATCGGAGAGGAAGTTAAGGCTAAGAATATGTCTCTTGCTCAGATCACAAACTACATTGCTGATTCCGTTGAGAAGAGAGCAGCTAACGGAGACAACTTCGGTGTTGCTATCATTCCTGAGGGTATCGTTGAGTTCGTACCTGAGTTCTCCGCTTTGATCGCTGAGATCAACGAGCTCCTCGCAGGTGAGAAGACAGAGGCTTTCAATGCTCTTCCTGACTGGCAGGCTAAGTATGATTTCATCAAGACAGGTCTTTCTGCTTCTGCTTTCGCAGTATTCGATCTTCTTCCTGTAGGAATCCAGCAGCAGCTCTTCCTCGAGAGAGATCCTCACGGTAACGTTCAGGTTTCCCTCATCGAGTCCGAGAAGCTCTTCTCCGAGCTTGTTAAGAACGAGCTTGCTAAGAGAAAGGCTGCAGGCACATACAAGGGCAAGTTCTCCGCTCTCCATCACTTCTTCGGTTACGAGGGCAGATGTGCATTCCCTTCAAACTTCGATGCAGACTACTGCTATTCTTTGGGTTACAACGCATTCATGCTTATCCAGTATGGTTACACAGGATACCTCTCCAAGGTTTCCAACATCAGTAAGTCTGCTGATGAGTGGGTTGCAGGTGGTATGCCTATCACAAAGATGATGAACATCGAGAGAAGAAACGGTGCCGACAAGCCTGTTATCCGTAAGGCTCTCGTAGAGCTCGACGGCAAGCCGTTCAAGTACTTCGAGGCTAACAGAGATAAGTGGGCGGTTGAGACTTGCTTCACATATCCGGGCGCTATCCAGTACTTCGGACCCTCAGAGGTTTGCGACAGAACAACAGTTACTCTCGCACTTGAGCAGGGCTGATAAGAACTGACAGTAAGTAACTGAAGCGGCGCAGTCGGATAATGACTGCGCCGTTTGTTTATAATTGAATACATTAAAGGGTTTAAGGTTTTTTATATGATTCAAACAGAGAGACTCATTCTCCGCAGGTGGAGACCTGAAGATGCACAGGCTATGTTCGAACTGTGTAAGGATCCTGATATAGGACCTGCAGCAGGATGGGCACCGCATAAGAATGCTGAAGAGAGCAGATATATCATTGAGAATGTACTGTCGGGTCCGGAGGCTTATGCCATCTGCTTTAAAGGGGACGAAGACAAACCTGTCGGATGCATTGAACTTAAGATGCACAGCGACCTTGCCGAAACTGATGATGAATGTGAGTTCGGATACTGGCTGGGTAAGCCTTACTGGGGACAGGGTATTATGCCGGAAGCGGCAAAGGTTCTTATCAAACGCGCGTTTACCGAGATAGGTATGAAGAGGATCTGGCTCGGCTTCTACGACGGTAATAACAAGTCAGAAAGAGTATGTAAGAAGCTCGGGTTTAAGCATCAATGGACAAACCCGGAAGTTGATGTGCCTCTGCTTAATGAGACCAGAATAGGACATGTGAATCTGCTGACAAAAGAAGAATGGGAGTACCCGACAAGTAAAAATACTTGACAGAATATCGTTCTTATAATAATATGCTCAAGGTCTATTAGACGGGAGGTAACTCATGAAGTCCTATGAAGACAGTCTTTTATTGGATTTTTACGGTAATCTTCTGACTGATAAGATGAGAGCCACACTTGATATGTACCTTAATGATGATCTCTCGCTTGCCGAGATCGCCGAAGAAGAAGAGATATCAAGACAGGGGGTTCACGATAAGGTTAAGCGTGCTTTGGCACAGCTTAAGGACTATGAGGATAAGCTTGGTCTTGTTAAGAGGTTTCTGGAGCAGAAAGAGTCTGTATCGGAAGCAATAGCACTTATCGATAATAAGAAATATGAAGACGCAAGGAAAGTTTTAGCTAAACTTTCCGAAGTAATAGAGGAGTAAAGGTACATGTTCGAGAGCCTGTCAACAAAGCTTCAGAATATAACAGCTTCCATGCGCGGCAAGGCACGCGTAACCGAAGCTGATATTAAGGATATGATGAAGCAGATCAGAATGGCTCTTCTCGAAGCTGACGTTAACTATCAGGTAACCAAGGACTTCGTTAAGGACATGCAGGAGAAGTGTCTTAATGCCGATATCGAAGGCAGCTTTACTCCCGGTCAGCAGATCGTAAAGATTGTTCATGAATCATTAAGCGAGCTTTTGGGATCTGTTAATGCGAAGATCGCTGCTTCTTCTACCGGATTCACGGTTGTTATGCTTTACGGTCTTCAGGGTGCCGGTAAGACGACTACAGCTGTTAAGCTTGCCAATATCCTTAAGAAAGACGGCAAGAAGCCGATGGTTGTATCCGTTGACGTTCACAGACCCGCTGCTGCCGAGCAGCTTAAGGTTCTTGCCGACAGCGCAGGTATTGAATGCTATATCAATACCGATGAGAAGGATGCCGTTAAGATCGCCAAAGAAGGTATCGATAAAGCAAAGTATATGCTTTGTAATTATCTGATCGTCGATACAGCGGGACGTACCGTTGTCGATGATGAGATGATGGATGAGCTTAAGTCCATCAACGAGGCTGTTAAGCCTGACGAGAAGCTCCTCGTAGTTGATGCCATGATCGGTCAGGAAGCTGTTAATGTTGCTATGGCTTTCGAAGAGGCTATCGGTATGGACGGCTTCATTATGACGAAGCTCGACGGTGATGCCAGAGGCGGTGCCGCACTTTCCATCAGAAAGATGACAGGCAAGCCTATCAAGTATATCTGCGTAGGTGAGAAGATCGACAAGATCGAAGTATTCCATCCTGACAGGATGGCAGACAGAATCCTCGGTATGGGTGACGTTATGTCATTGATCGAGAAGGCATCCGCTACGATCGATCAGGAAGAGGCTGCCAAGACTCTTGATAAGATGATGAGCAACAAGTTCGACCTGAATGACCTTCTGTCACAGTTCGAACAGATGAAGAAGATGGGTTCCATGAAGGACATTATCGGTCTCGTACCCGGAGTTGCGGGCAAGGTAACCGATGAGCAGCTCGATGACGGCGAGATAACAATGAACAGAAATATCGCCATCATCAGATCCATGACAAATAAAGAGCGTAAGAATCCCAATATCCTTAATGCTTCAAGAAGAAAGAGGATTGCGGCAGGTTCCGGAACTACCGTACAGGATGTTAACAACCTTATCAGACAGTACGATCAGAGCGCCAAGCTTATGAAGCAGATGACCAAGGGCGGATTCAAGATGCCTAAGGGATTCCCCGGCGGAAAGTTAGGCGGATTCGGCGGCTTCGGTAAGCGCGGATTATTCTAAGTGATCTAACCCGATGGGTAAATCAATATAAAAAAGAAATAATTAAATTTTGGAGGAAAACAAAAATGGCAGTAAAGATTCGTTTGAAGAGACTTGGTAAGAAGAAGGCTCCTTTCTACAGAGTAGTAGTAGCTGATTCCAGATACCCCAGAAACGGTCGTTTCATCGAGGAAATCGGTACTTATGATCCTATGACAGATGATGACAAGCAGGTCAACATTGATGCTGATGCTGCTAAGAAGTGGATCGGCAACGGTGCACAGCCTACAGATACAGTTCGTGATCTTCTTAAGAAGCAGGGAATCATCTGAGGTGAACTAAATGGAATTACTTACTTACATGGCTAAGTCCCTCGTAAGCAATCCTGATGAAGTCAAGGTTAAGAAGACTGAGCGCGGCAACACGATCATCTTCGAGCTTTCCGTTGCATCTGAAGATATGGGTAAGATCATCGGTAAGAACGGCAAGAGAGCTCAGGCTATCCGTTCTATCATGAAGGCGAAGTATCTGAAGACCGGCAAGAGGGTAGTAGTAGATATCGTAGGATGACAGTAAGTCGTCTGATAATCGGAAAAATAACGGCGGCGCACGGCGTCAGGGGAGAGGTTACCGTCTTTCCTCTGACGGATGATGCCCGCCGTTTTCTTAAGCTTAAGGATGTATTCCTTTGCAAGGAGGATACCTCTGACGAGACTTCGATTACTATAAAGAATGCCAGGATCGACCGTGACAGGGTTCTTGTTAAGTTCGAAGGCTGTGAGGACAGGGATAAGGCTGAGTCCTATAAGGGCCGTTTTATCTCGATCGACCGTAAGGATGCAGTCCCGCTTAAGGAAAACAGCTTCTTTATCGAAGACCTTAAAGGTCTTGAAGTTACTGATGACAATAAAGGTGTCTTGGGTATTATCAAAGACGTATATAAGTCCGGCCCCAAGCATATCGTTATGATCCAAAGAGCCGGTAAGCAGGATCTTCTTGTTCCTTTCGCGAATGAGATCTTCTACGATGTAAGACCTGACGAATCTGTTGTTAACTGCAGACTCCCCGAAGGTCTGTATGAGATGTACGAATGAGATTCGATGTCTTAACATTATTTCCGGAACAGATAGAGTCCAATGTACATAAGAGTATTACGGGACGTGCGCTGGATAAAGGCGTGATAAGCCTTAATGCCGTTAATATCCGTGACTTCTGCGGTAACTCCTACGGCAAGATCGATGACACGGTTTACGGCGGCGGTACGGGTCTTCTAATATATTCGCAGCCTGTTTACGACTGCTGGAAAAGCCTGTGGGGAACTCAGGACGATAAGCCTTACACGGTTTACGTCAGCCCCAAAGGAAGCGTTCTTGATCAGCGAAAAGCAAAGGAACTCTCTTCTAAGAAAAGACTGTGTATCATCTGCGGTCATTATGAAGGAATAGACAGCAGAGTAATAGATAAGATCTGCGATGAAGAGATATCAATCGGAGATTATGTCCTCACGGGCGGTGAATTGGCCGCATGCGTTATCATCGATTCCGTATCGAGAATGATAGACGGTGTACTTCCCAATGAGGATGCATATACGAATGAATCCCATATGGACGGAACGCTGGAAGCCCCTTCATATACAATGCCTTCTGACTGGGACGGAATGAAGGTACCCGAGGTTCTGCTGTCGGGTAACGATGCCGCGATAGATGAACACAGAAGAATTGCATCATTGGTCGAGACATGGGTGAAAAGGCCCGATATGCTCGATAAATTGGAGATCACAGAGTCCGAATGGCAGAAAATGCTTGCCATGAGAAGGACTTTATGATATTTTATTACGGTTATCAGGGCGGTCCTCTGGAATAAATAGATTTGTACGAACGCCTGCAGGAGAAGGAGGAAACTCATAATGGATTTGGTAAAAGTTATCGAGAGCGAGAACGTAAAGAATACTTACCCTGAAGTTGAGATCGGTGATTATGTTAAGGCATATCTCAAGATCAAGGAGGGAACTCGCGAGCGTGTCCAGGTCTTCGAAGGTTATGTTATCGCACGTAAGGGCGGCGGACTTTCCGAGACAATGACAATCCGTCGTATTTCTTACGGCGTAGGCGTAGAGAGAATCCTGCCCGTTAACTCACCTAAGATCGAGAAGATCGAGGTTGTACGTAAGGGTAAGGTAAGAAGAGCTAAGCTCTATTATCTCAGAGGCCGTCAGGGCAAGGCTGCACGTATTCAGGAGAAGCTCTGATCCTAAAGTTTCTTATGACTTTAAATTTAAGACATCGCACATCGCGGTGTCTTATTTTTATGATATGATATCCACATGGCACAAGATATAAATTGGTTTCCGGGGCACATGCGTAAGGCCCTGAATGATACTTCAGACAGGTTAAAGCTCGTAGATCTTGTATATGAGACTTGCGATGCGCGTATTCCTTTATCAAGCCGTAATCCCGAGCTTAATAAGATTATCGGCGGTAAGACCAGAATATTGATACTTAATAAATCCGATCTGGCTGATCCTTCTGATACAGACAAATGGGCAAAGTATTTTGCTTCCAAGGGTACACCCGCTGTGGCACTTGAAGCGATTGACCGTAAGAGTATTTCAAAGCTTACGGATCTTACTATGGAGCTTATGAAGGATACGCTTGATAAGGCGGCTTCCAAGGGAAGAACAGGAAGACCCGTCCGTGTTATGGTGGTAGGCGTTCCGAATACCGGTAAGTCTACGCTCATCAATACACTTGCAGGTAAGAAGGCAGCTGTTACGGGAGATAAGCCCGGTGTAACAAGACAGCCTAAGTGGATCCCTACCGGCGGAAGACTTGAACTTATGGATATGCCCGGCGTACTGTGGCCGAAGCTCGGCGACAGAAAGTCTCAGGTCATTCTTGCTGCTACCGGTGCTGTTAAAGCCGAAGTAACGGATGTAATCGAAGTAGCTTATGATGCGATCAATCTTCTGTGGAATATGTATCCCGAGCTTATGTCAAACAGATACGGTGAATATGAAGAAGGCATCGATCCTTATGACAGATTCCAGATGATGGGTAAGAAGAAGGGCTGTATCATGAGTGGCGGAAGAGTAGATGAGGACAGATTCGCCAGATTATTCATAGATGACTTAAGAAGCGGAAGGATCGGAAGGATTACTTTCGAGAAGGCACAGTAACATGGCACGACTTACACAGGAGCAGCTTGTCGAGAAATATAATCTGCTGAGCTCATATGAGAATGAGTATCTGTCACAGGGACACAGATTTATAGCAGGTATAGATGAAGCAGGAAGAGGTCCGCTTGCAGGTCCCGTTGTCGCAGCTGCATGTATTCTTGATTCCGGGGTTCAGATTCTCGGGCTTGATGATTCGAAGAAGCTGTCCGCGAAGAAAAGAGATGTGCTTTTCGATGAGATCAAAGAAAAGGCGCTGTGTTACGAGATCTGTGCGGAAGACGCGCAGACTATAGATGAGATCAATATCCTCGAGGCTACCAAGAAAGCCATGAGAAGATGCGTAAAGGGACTCGAGGAGAAAGGTTACAAGCCCGATGTCCTTCTTATTGATGCAGTTAAGCTTGAAGGCACGGATGTTCCCGTTATCGTTCCGATAATTAAAGGCGACGCCAATTCGAATTCCATCGCGGCTGCTTCGATTCTTGCGAAGGTGACGAGAGACAGGATGATGATCGAATATGATGAGCAGTATCCCGGATACGGATTTGCCGGCCATAAGGGTTACGGTACTGCTGCGCATTATAAGGGAATCCGTGAGCTCGGAATGTGTCCGATCCACAGAAGATCTTTTCTTAAAGTTATTCACTGATCAGGAATTGTAATCGGGATTGGAAAGACGCTTCTTAAAGAAACGCTCTGACAAAGCCTTGTCGTATATATCTCCCTGGAACATCGTGCATCCGAACTTATATGCCGATACTGCGACTTCTTCGTTCTTCGGTTCTGTACAGATTACTTCATAACCAAGTTTCTGTGCCATGAAGGTACTATTCTCGATGATGATCATATCCTTGGCGGAATTCGAGTTGATAAGATCAGGACTTAACTTTAAGTACTGGAAATCGAAGTCGGTCAATACGTTAAGGGAAGACGATCTTTTACCGTAATTGATTATGCTGATACGGATGCCGGCCTTGGTGAACTTGGCCGTAGCAACTTTCATCTCTTCGACATGTCCGTGGAAGCTTTCCTCATCGAACTGAAGAATAATCTTATCTCTGGAGATACGGTATCTGTCGATATTACGCAGAAGATTATCCGCGAATGCCGTGTTGAAATAATCGAATGATGAGATGTGGATAGCGATCGGCACACTCATAATTCCGTATGTATCCCAAGCGTTGATGATATCGCATGTCTTCCTGAAAAGAACCTCATCGAGATCTCTTAAGATATTTGTGTTGCCGGAACCGGGGACGAGGGCATAGGGGTCTACGAGACGACCGTCCTTGCGCCATCTTAAGACGGCCTCGGCTGCACAAAGTTCTTTCTTGCCGTAACTGCCTTTGGTCTGAAGGACCGGCTTGAAATAGACAAGAAACTGATTGGAGTTCAAAGCCTGCGTGATCTCTGACAGATAGATATATGACTTGTTGCCGTTAGGACTTCCGTCACCGTTGATGTAGTAGATGTCGGGGTTCTCGCGAAGTCTTGAGAAGCCGAGTGCATTCTGCACCAGATGGATGATGTCGCTGCTCTTCCTGTTGATGGATGCGAGGTTAACGACACCGGCTCTTATCTTAACGTTATATTCAACTATATCTCCGTTAAGATCGATGCTTACTTCTGAATTATTCATGGCATCAAGGATCTTATCCATATTGGCGGTAAGAGCAACCATGATAAAGCTGTCGGATGAAAGTCTCGAGAGGAGTTCATATTTATTCTGATCACAAAGATCGAGGCTGTCCTGTGCAAAGTCTCTTATGATCCTGTCAGTGATATCAGATCCGAATATTCTGTTAATGGCTCCGCAGTTCTTGATATTAATGCAGGCAACGGAATAGATATCGTTCATGCCTGAATTAAGAAGCTTATCAAGATAGTCGAGGAAGAATGTGACATTGGTAAGCTGTGTAAGCGAATCATAATAACGTGCATTCTCATATGCTTTAAGCAGATTCTTTACACATATACCTGACATGACAGTCTCGCCGAATACCTGAAGGTTATAAGACCCGTCAGAATCGAGAGGCTCGCTTCCAGCCTTTCTTATTATCTTGAGCATGATGACACGGTCATTGCTCGCGACTCTCTTAAAATCGAATTCTTCGCCGGAAGAGGAGTTATCCGAATGATAGATAACGGCTGACTCGATGCTGACATCATTGAAGAAAATCCTGTATGAGATCTTACTTATATCAAGGGCTTTGGCAAACAATTCGACAGTCTCGTCTCCGTCGAACCTTGTGTCAAAATCCTGACATACTTTTATGAGATTATAGATGTCTCTTACACCGATGCCCATGTTTATGATTTTATATTCTCAAAAGAGTTAATTCAACATATATACGGACATGTTGCATATTTTTTTTCTTTTAAGTAAAATAACGTGAGTTTTAAATAAAAAGATTAAGGAGACTTTTATGATCAGCGCAGGTGATTTTAGAAACGGACTTTGCTTCGAGATGGATAATCAGGTTTATCAGGTTGTTGAGTTCCAGCACGTTAAGCCGGGTAAGGGAGCAGCGTTCGTAAGAACAAAGTATAAGAACGTTAAGACAGGTTCCGTAGTTGAAAGATCTTTCAACCCTAACGAGAAGTTCGAAGAGGCACACCTCGACAGAAGAGATATGCAGTATCTATACAATGACGGTGAGCTCTACTACTTTATGGATCAGGAGACATACGATCAGCTTCCTATCCACGCTGCACCTATCGGTGACGCTATCAAGTTCCTTAAGGAAGAGATGATCTGTAAGGTTCTTTCCTACAAGGGTGAGATCTTCTCAGTTGAGCTTCCTATCACAGTTGAGCTCGTTATCACTGAGTGTGAGCCCGGTGTAAGAGGCGATACAACAAACAATGCCAACAAGTATGCAACTCTTGAGACAGGTGCTGTTGTTAAGGTTCCTCTCTTTGTTAACCAGGGTGAGACAATCAGAGTTGATACAAGAACAGGTGAATACCTCGAGCGTGCTTAATCGGCTCGCTGCCCGATAAAGTTTAATGAGTGTTAATACCAACATTGAATCCATAAAGGGCGACAGATCTATGACGCAGGGCTTCGTGGCGCAATACGCCGCGGAAGCCGCGCTCCAGATCGACGGAGTATATGAACTTAAACCTTCCTTCGCCGTTGCACTTAAGGAGAAGTCCGGAGTTGTACATGAAGGCAAGGGAGTGCGGGTCGTGTTCGGTGACTCGGGTAAAGAGAATGTATCCATCACGGTTTATCCTGTAATCTATTACGGAATGGTTATACCTGAAGTAGCATGGTCGATTCAGGAGAAAGTTAAGAAAGACGTAGAGCTCTATACCGGACTTGATGTCGAATCTGTTGATGTATACGTCTGCGGAGTAAAAGAAAGAGAAGAAGAACCGGAAGGAGACAAAGAGATAACATGAATGGTCTGATGCGTTTCTTACTTTTTGTGTATTCTGTTTTTCTTGCTCTGTTGTCGATAATCCTGCTTTTCGCTGTTGTTGATGACGGTATATTCGCTGATCTTCTTTCTCCTCTTGCTACCGTAGTAACGAATCCCGTAACCAGATATGTTTATGTCGGTATCGTTGTAGTTGTACTTATCTCGTGCATATTAAGCATATTCTGTGTAATCTCCATTGGAAGAGCTTACAGGACAAAGCTTCGTAAGACAGATATCGGATCTGTTGATATCGGAGCGGATGCACTTGAGTCCATTGCAAGAAACTCAGCCATGTCTGCGCAGGCAGGAATCAAGACCGTTAAGGCAAGAGTTACTTCTGCCAAGAACGGTTCCATTAATGTAAGCATACATGCTACTTTGTATTCCAACGTTGAGATACCTTCTTCGATGTCCAAGGTTCAGGAGAGGATCAAGAAAGATATCGAGAGATATACGGGTATCATAGTTGAGGAAGTAAAAGTCAGAGTCAACAGAGTCGAACCTGCAGCTGCAAGAGTTGAGGGTCGATAATAATGGAAAGACTCTTATCCAGAATATTCGAGAAATTAAAGAATACTAAGGCAGGCACATTGTTTGCCTTAGCTTTCTTTATAATCGCGGTGTTGATCTGCATATTCGGATTCTGGAAGACTTTATTTATAGTTATATTTACACTGGCAGGTTTTATCGTCGGTTCATTCTTGTTCGGCGATGAAAGCAGATTCAAGAGATTTCTTGACAGGATCCTGCCTCCCGGGAGAGTAAGATGAGCAGGATAGAGACAAGAGAAGAAGTTGTCTTTTTTATTTATCAGTATGAATTCAGGTCCGAGAATATCGAGGATCAGATTAAGATCTATGTAGAGAATAATCAGGATCTCGAAGAGGATATCGAGTATTTCAGATCTACCGTAACAGGTATCATCGATAACAGGGAATCGCTTGACGAGAGCATCACCAAGTACCTTAAGAACTGGACTCTCGACAGAATCCCTAAGCTTGATAAAGCTATTCTTGAGACTGCGATCTATGAGATCTCTTATAATGACGATATCCCTACGGGCGTTGCTATTAACGAAGCCGTAAAGCTTGCGAAGAAATACGGCACCGATGATTCTTATTCGTATATTAACGGGGTTCTTTCCAGCTACGAGAAGAGTCTTTAAGGATATCTTATGTATTCCTTCGGATCGGTAACTCAACTCAATAACTATGCCAAAGGTGTTCTCGAATCCGATGAGCGCTTAAGCAGCCTGAAAGTTATCGGCGAGATTTCCGGTTTTAAAGTCTATTCGAGCGGTCACGCTTATTTCACACTTAAAGACAGTAAAGCTGAGATATCCTGCGTTATGTATTCTTCTTATCTGTCCAAAGTCTCTTTCAGGCCCAAGGACGGTGATAAGGTCGAGCTTACCGGTAAATGTACCATTTACGAAGTAAGAGGAAGTTATCAGATCATTTGCAATACAATGAAGCCTGCAGGTGCAGGCGACCTCAAGGCTCAGCTTACAGCTTTGTTCAATAAACTTAAGGCAGAAGGTTTATTTGCTCCCGAACATAAAAAGGCGCTTCCTATGCGTCCTTCAAGGATTGGCATTATCAGTTCTCCGACCGGCGCCGTCATCCATGACATGCTGGTTAAGCTTAATGAGAGAAATCCGTATTTTGATGCGGTGCTTTATCCTGCTTCGGTGCAGGGGGAGAATTGCCCGAGGGAGATCATCGAAGGTCTTGATTACTTTATCTCGAATCATAATGTGGACGTAATTATCATCGCCCGCGGCGGAGGTTCCATAGAAGACCTGTGGGGCTTTAACAGCGAGGATCTTGTAAGACGCGTATATGAATGCGATATCCCGTTAATATCAGCAGTCGGTCATGAGACTGATTATACGCTCCTGGATTATGTCGCGGATAAAAGATCTCCGACTCCAACCGCGGCAGCCGAAGATGTATTGAAGACTTACGACGAATTATCAGGTTACATCTCAGTATTAAGATCTGATATTACGAAGAATATGCAGCTTTATCTTAACAGGAAGAGAACTTATCTTGACGGTCTTCGTAATAACAGAGCTTTGTTTGCACCCGAGATGGTCGCGACGATTAAGCGTAATGAATTAAATGCATTGACCGAGTGTCTTTCGCGTAATGTGAAGAATATATTCGATAAGAATAAGAGAGATCTGAGCGGTTACATCGATAAGCTTGATCTGCTCGGTCCTCATAATGTTTTAAAGAGAGGTTATTCATATGTAACGCTCGACGACGGAACTCCTGCAGTCTCCGTTAAGTCCGTTGCAAAGGATTCCAGGATCAATATTGTTTTTAAAGACGGTAATGCAAATGCCGTCATAAGCGAAGTGTTCGGGGAGGATAAATAAATGGCTGACAAGTTCGTATACGAAGATGCCGTTAAGGAACTTCAGGATATTGTTAATAAGTTAGGTTCAGGTAATGTATCATTAGATGAATCACTTAAGCTGTACACCAGAGGTATCGAGCTGTCCAAGCTGTGTGATGAGAAGCTCAAGGAGATCGAGCAGAAATTCTCTGTTGTGGATCCTTCTACGGGTGAAGTTAAGGAGTCTGAAGTCAAATGATAGATGCCAATGCATGGGTTACTCCGTATCTTAATGATCTTTTCGCGCAGTATGACAGTGAAGATCCTGTTGTGAAGGCTGCGTCTTACAGCCTTTTCGCAGGGGGTAAGAGGATGAGACCTGCTCTTATGCAGGCGTCCGGTACGCTTCTTAAGGACTTCGGCGTGTCGGATGACGACATCCTTCCGTATGCGTGTGCTCTCGAGATGATACACACATATTCTCTGATCCATGATGATCTTCCTTGCATGGATAATGATGACATGAGACGCGGAAGACCCACATGCCATAAAGTCTTCGGCGAAGCTATCGCGCTTCTCGGCGGTGATATGCTTCTTAATACTGCGCATGAGGTTTTGCTTGAGATGTCTGTTAAGTCTCAGGCTCATGCCAAGGCTTCTTATAATATTTCACGTCTTTCGGGCATTCACGGCATGATCGGCGGTCAGAGCATAGACATTGATTCCGAGGGAAAGAAAATAGAGATAGAGCGTCTTTATGAACTTCAGCGCAAGAAGACGGGAGCGCTTATCGAGGCTGCTGTTACTACGCCGTTTTATCTTTCATCTGCATCTGAAGACATACTCGAAAAGCTGCGTGAATATGCTCTGCACCTGGGCCTTGCATTCCAGATCAAAGATGACATCCTTGATGTCGAGGCTGATGAGAAGCTTCTGGGCAAGAGTACCGGCAAGGATCAAAGAGACGATAAGCCGACTTTTGTTACTTTGCTCGGCTTGGACGCTGCGAAAGAAAAACTCTCTGAAGAAGAAAACGCATGTTATGAGATCCTTGATTATCTTAATACTTTAAAAATGGATATAATTCTATTAAGAGAACTTACAGATTTTAATCTTAAGAGGGAATATTGATAAATTGGAATATAAGATTCTTGGAACTGAACTGACGCCTTCATATCTGGCATCTCTTAGCAAAAAAGACCGTGAGCTTTTGTGCGCGGAATTAAGAGACAAGATACTTAATACTGTATCTCATAACGGCGGTCACCTGGGCAGCAACCTCGGTGCGGTCGAGCTTACTGTGTCTTTGCTTTCGGTATTTGATTACACCAAAGATAAGATCGTGTTCGACGTAGGACACCAGTCTTATTCATATAAGCTTCTTACGGGACGCTTCGACAGATTCGATACATTGAGGCAGCAGGACGGCATTTCCGGATTTCCGAGAAGATCCGAGAGCCCTTACGATGTATTTGATACGGGACATTCCAGTACATCCATCTCGGCTGCGCTCGGTATGGCGAGAGCCCGTGATCTTAAAGGCGGCAAGGAGTATGTCATAGCGGTTATCGGCGACGGTGCGATGACTGGAGGTCTTGCTTACGAAGCACTTAACGACTTAGGACACTCCAAGGGTACTAAGATGATTGTTATCCTTAATGATAACGAGATGAGTATCGATAAGAACGTCGGCGGAATGAGCAAGTACTTAAAGCAGCTTCGTATCTCATCAGGATATCTGTCTGCCAAGAAGAATACGGAGAGTTTCCTTAATAAGATCCCTGTGCTCGGTAAGGGTATTATCGCCGTTATCATGGGAATCAAGAAGCTTATAAGATTCTTCGTTTACGGTAAGTCTCATTCGATGTTCGAAGATCTGGGACTTCGTTATTACGGCCCCATCGACGGACATGATACGGAAGGTCTTATCAAGGCATTCAATGCCGTTAAAGATCTTAATGTTCCCGTGCTGATGCATATCGTTACCAAGAAGGGTAAGGGCTATGAGTTTGCCGAGAGAAATCCTTCCGATTACCACGGCGTAGGACCTTTTGATATTGAGACCGGAGTAAAGAAATCCAATAAGATATCTTATACAGGTGCTTTCTCGGGCGCAATGCTTGAGCAGGCAGCCAAGAACAAGAATGTTGTCGGAATCTGTGCCGCTATGGCAGTCGGTACGGGAATGGATGCGTTCTCCTATAAGTATCCTTCCAGATTCTTTGACTGCGGTATCGCAGAAGAGCACTGCGTTACTATGGCAGGAGGCATGGCGACTGCGGGTATGATCCCGATTGTAGCGATCTATTCGTCATTCCTGCAAAGAGCTTATGACCAGATTCTTCATGATGTCTGTTACATGAACAACCACGTTGTATTCGCGATTGATCGTGCGGGTTTTGTAGGCAATGACGGTCATACCCACAACGGTATTCACGATATCTCTTATCTTAATTCGATGCCCGGAATGACAATTCTTTCTCCGAGAGATTATACGGACCTTAAGATATGTTTTGATCAGGCAGTTAATAAGATCGAAGGCCCGGTTGCCATCAGATATCCCAGAGGTGCGTCTCCTTATGAAGAAGAGGGAGCACTTTATAAAGATCCCGAACTTATGTATAAGCCGCATATTGTATCCGATGAAGGCGATGACTATGTACTTATCACAACAGGCTTGTACGGCAAAGTCTGTGATAATGCGGCCAGGATCTTAAGTGAAAAAGGTTATAAAGGAAGGGTAATCTGCCTTACGGTATTAAAACCTCTTAATACTTCCGATATAATGGATGCTATAGGTAATTCGAGATATGTATTTACAGGCGAAGAGGGCATACTCTCGGGCGGATTCGGAGAGAGCCTTAAGCTTGAACTTACAAGAGCAGGATATACCGGCAGAGTTGATAACTTTGCCATTGAAGATCAGATGATTAGGGCGGGAACCGTTCAGCAGCAGCTTCAGCGTGCCGGACTCGATGCTCAGAGTGTATCTTCTCGGATAGAAGCTGTAATAACGGAGGCGGTAAAGTGAGATTCGGAATTCATTCTAATGACAGCCGTGATCATGATTATAAGACGGCCATTGATCTTTCAAAATTGCTTATAGAGCGTAACTGCATTCCCGTATTCGAGAAAGGTCTGGAGAATACCAATCTGTCTTCGGTTGACGGCATTGAGTTTAACGACTTTGATGATGTTGATGTTATTGTATCCATCGGCGGTGACGGAACGTTCCTGTCCGTTATATCGGATTACAGGCATCTTGATAAGCCTTTCGTAGGTGTTAATAAGGGCAGTATCGGCTTCCTTACCGAGATCTCGGATTATAATATCGAAGCCGCATTTGACAGGATTATCGCAGGTAAATATTCGATCATGGAAAGAATGCAGCTTAAGGCAGAGCTCTATGACCGTTACCATAAATTGAAGTGTGAAGATGTCTGCCTTAATGATGTTTCCGTCTTAAGAGGAGCTCAGCCCCATATTACAAAGCTGACTCTTTATATCGATAATGAGAGGGTTGAGAAGTTCTACGGTGACGGAATCGTTGTTGCAGCTCCTACAGGTTCCACGGCTTATACTCTTGCTGCCGGCGGCCCTCTCGTAATGCCAGATCTCGATGTAATTCTCATAACACCGCTGTGCCCGCATTCCTTGCAGAGCATGAGTTATGTTATTCACTCCAACAGTGTAGTCGAGATACAGCTCGGATCATTCGAGACAGTACCGCTGATATGCCCTGACGGAAGGGAATTCCCCAATATCGAACAGGGTGATGTGCTTAAGATAAGAAGATATGATAAGAATGTACATACGATCAATCTCGGTATGACAGGCTTCTTCCAGAATATCAAGCGTAAGATCGTAGCAAGGGGTAGTTTCTATGAAGATGGCAAAGAATGAGAGACAGGAGCTTATATTAAGGCTCATTCGTGAGAATGATATCTCCACTCAGGAGGAGCTTACGAACCTTATAAGAGAGCAGGGCATGGATGTAACTCAGGCCACCTGTTCGCGTGATATCAAGGAACTGGGTATCATTAAAGTCATTCTTCCCAATAATCAGAGTAAATATGCCGTTCTTGATAAGACAGGTGATATCGCACCGGGAAGACTCCTCAATGTTTTCTCGAATTCGCTCCTGTCATGCAAGAATGCGATGAATCTTGTTGTTATCAGCACTTTGCCCGGAATGGCGCAGGCAGCTGCTTCCGCACTTGATTCCATGCATCTTCAGTATGTTGTAGGCACCATCGCAGGTGACGATACCGTTTTCGTTGCTACGGAAAGCGTAGAGGATGCCAAGGCTTTATGTGCCACTATACTTGACATGACCGGATCGGATCATGCTGACAAGACTTGAGATCAGAAATCTTGCTGTTATAGAACATGTTGTGTTCTGTCCTTCTCAGGGTCTCAACGTCATATCAGGTGAGACCGGTGCGGGAAAGTCTCTGCTTATCGATGCCATAGAGCTGATATTCGGGCAGAAAGCATCCAAGGATCTTATAAGAAACGATTGTGACAGTGCTTCTGTAGAAGCGGTATTCGATCTTGAACCGTTAACGGAAAAACGCTTAAAGCCTGTCATGGACGAATACGGCATACCGATTGAAGACGGACAGATTATTATCTCCAGAATATTTAAAGAAGAAGGCAAGAGCACAGCGCGTATTAACGGGACCGGTGTTGTCTTAAGTCAGTTAAGACGCATAAGTTCCGAGTTGATCGATATCCACGGACAGAATGATAATTCGAGACTGTTCGATCCCGCTCTTCATATCACAATGCTCGATTCTTACGGCGGTAAGAAGATCGATGAATTATTGTCGTCTTACAGAAATAAACTTCAGGAGTATAAGGACTTAGCATCCGAATATACTGAAGTTAATAAGCTTGCATCATCATCTTCTTCAAGGATCGAGTATCTTACTTATGCTCTTAAAGAGATAAGAGAAGCGGACATTAAACCCGGTGAAGATGAGACACTCTTGTTAAGAAAGAAGGAATTGTCTAATCTCGCGAGAGACAAGGCTCTGATCGATGATGTCAATAAGCTCACATCAGGCGCCGATAATTCGGGACTTACGCCGTCAGGCAGATTAAGCGAAGCCTTGAGGACATTAACAAGACTTGCTTCCAAGGATGATTCCTACTCGGAATATGTATCAAGACTTGAAAGTATAAGCCTGGATCTTGATGCATTTGTCTCGGATTTTCAGGATAAGACTTCCGATTCCGCGTTCAGCGAAGATGAGGAACACATGGTCGCGGACAGGTTAAGTAAGATCTTCGAGCTTGAATCCAAGTACGGTAAGACTATAGATGAAGTTAATGATTTTGCAGATAAAGCTCAGAAGGAGTTGTCCGATATCGAGGAAGCGGGGATTAAGTCCAATGAGCTTAAGAAGAGATTAAATACGGTTAAAGACGAACTTCTTGAACTCGCAGGACAGCTGTCAGATGAAAGGAAAAAGCTCGCCGATAAGATGTCTTCCGAGATTACAAATGAGCTTATAGATCTTGAGATGCCGTCAAGTTCGTTCTCTGTAAGATTCGATACGCGTCCCAAGGACCGTTACTTCAATATCAACGGTATTGATGACGTCAGATTCATGTTTACCGCCAATCCCGGTCAGCCTCCGATGGATCTTGCCGCGACAGCTTCGGGCGGTGAAGCTTCGAGGATAATGCTCGCGATAAAGAACATCCTGTCATCTGCGGACACCATGCCGACACTGATATTCGATGAGATCGATACGGGAGTATCGGGAAGAGCTTCTTTGGCAATCGCAGGAAAGCTCAGATCTATCTCTAAAGAACATCAGGTTCTGTGTGTATCTCATACTGCTCAGCTCGCTTCGGCTGCGGATGCCGGCTTCCTTATCGAAAAGAAGACGGACGGTATCAGCACGCATACCGACATCACGTTGTTAAGTGATGAAGAGAGGGTAAAGGAAGTATCAAGACTGCTTTCGGGTAAGGATGATACCGAATCAAACGGACTTGCCCGTAAGATGATCGAGGAACTTCGGACTTAAATTCCGGATCTGTTCGGGTAGATCAGTCTCGAAGGCCATTCTTTCTTTTGTGACGGGATGTATAAAAGTGATCTTCTTGGCATGTAATGCAAGCCTTCCGCATCTTTTGTCCAATTCTTCTGCCATTGGATAAGCATCAGAAGGATTATCGTCAGAACAAGGTCCGTACAGTCCGTCACCGATAAGCGGGTGTCCCGAATTGGTGGAGTGAACCCTTATCTGATGGCATCTTCCGGTCTTAAGCTCATATTCGATAAGTGAGATATTAAGGTCTTCATCATAAGCCAAAGTCTTGTATAACGTGAGGCAATCATGGGCACCTTCGTCATTGATATCGCATATGTCTCTTATCATGACCGATCCCGGACGTCTTCTGATAGGGAAGCTGATGCTTCCTTCCTGAGGTTCCCAAAGACCGAATACAGCAGCATTATAGATCTTCCGGATCTTCTGCTCGGTAAAAAGCTTATGAATATGTCCCGTCTTGGCGACGATCATGAGTCCTGAAGTCTCACGGTCCAGTCTCATTACGGGATGAAGGGGATTGTCAGACGGGTTAAGTGCAGTAAGCAAAGAGTCGTCAAGATGGCCGTGAACGGGGTGTGTTACCATGCCGGACGGCTTGTTTACAACGGCAAAATACTCATCTTCGTAGAGTATGGGAATATTATCCGGAGTATTAAGTTTACCGACGTCATCATCGAATGAGGCAAAGATGATATCATTTTCGCGCAGGATGTGCTTAACGGTGGCATGTTCGCCGTTAACTTCAAGCGTGCCGTAAAGCTTGATGCGCTTGATCATAGTCGAGCTCATGTTAAGCTCATGGCTCATAACGGATTTTAATGTTCTGCCGCTTTCTGTGCTTGTTACAACGTGGTTAAATTGCATTTTCCCGTCCTTGACACCCGTTTAAATTATTTTTATTATAACTAATGGCTAATAATAGCTTATATAAATGTTCTTTGACAACTTTATATTGGAGGTGAGTACCAACATGCAGTGGTTATTATTTGTAATCATTGGATTGGTTCTCGGTATCCTTATCGGTTCTATCGGAATGCATATTTTCTACAAACAGGGATTGTCGGCCAAGCAGAAGCAATTGGCTGAGGATTCCGAGAAAGCGAAAGCAGAAGTAGAGAGGATCGAGGCGGAAGCCCAGAAGGATGCTGAGAATCGCAAGCGAGAACTTCTGTTGCAGGCGAAGGAAGAGATCTCTAAAGCCCGTGTCGAACTTGAACACGACGTAAGGGAGAAGAGACAGGAACTTGCAAGAGAAAGAAACAAGCTTGAGCAGAAAGAGGACAATGTCGAGAAGCAGCTTCAGATCGCAGAAAGCAAGCGTGCTATGTACGAATCAAAGCTCGAAGAGGCTCAGAGGAACGTCGAGCGGACGAAGGAACTCGAAGCCCGTAAGGAGCATGAACTCGAGAATATCTCAGGATTGTCCATCGCTGAAGCAAAGAACCTTGTTCTTGATGCGGCAGAGAAGGAATACAGTCATGATATGGCTGTAATGCTCAGGCAAATGGAAGAGAAGACCAAGCAGGATGCTGATAAGATCGCCAAGGATATTATCGTTACATCCATCCAAAGATATGCATCTGATTATGTATCGGAAGCTACCGTGTCTGTTGTAAATCTTCCCAATGACGAGATGAAGGGACGTATTATCGGTCGTGAAGGCAGAAACATCCGTGCGATCGAGACCATTACAGGAGTTGACCTTATCATTGATGACACTCCTGAAGCAGTTATCCTCTCGTCATTTGATCCCATCAGGAGAGAAGTGGCAAGAATCACTATCGAGAAGCTCGTATCCGACGGAAGAATTCATCCGGCAAGGATCGAGGAGATGGCGAACAAGGCAAGGAAAGAGATCAACCAGACGATCAAGCAGGAAGGTGAGAGGGCAGCCTATGAGACAGGCGTCATGAACCTTCACCCTGAGATCATCAAGCTTTTGGGTAAACTCAAGTATCGTACAAGTTACGGTCAGAATGTGCTCAAGCATTCCATCGAGGTAAGTTTCCTTGCAGGTATGATGGCAGGCGAACTCGGACTTGATGTGAATTTTGCGAAGAGAGCTGGATTACTCCATGATATCGGTAAGGCTGTAGACTTCGAACAGGAAGGAACACATGTACAGCTCGGTAATGATATCGTCAGGAAGTATCATGAATCAGATAATGTCTGCAATGCCGTTGAAGCTCATCACGGCGATGTCGAAGCCAAGACTGCTGAAGCAGTTCTTGTAGCTGCAGCTGATGCTATATCTGCTGCAAGACCCGGAGCAAGAAGAGAGAATCTTGAGACTTATATCAAGAGAATCCAGAAGCTCGAAGAGATTGCTACAAGCTTTGACGGTGTCGAGAAGAGCTATGCTATCCAGGCAGGACGTGAGATCAGAGTTATCGTTGAACCCGAGAAGGTTAACGATGAGGAGATGATCCTGAAGGCAAGACAGATCTGCAAGAAGATCGAAGATGAACTGGATTATCCGGGTCAGATCAAGGTTAATATCATCCGTGAAACTCGAGCAACTGATGTTGCAAAATAATTAAATGACTTTTTTACCTTAGTTAGATTATTTGTTATGAGTTGGCAATCACCTTTAAAAAGACGGGCATTCTGCGGCCCGTCTTTTTATTTTCCTAATATTTCCCTAAATTAAAAAACTTTTTAATATAAAATATAAAGAGTTACTCTTACGTAAAGGTGATATATGGATAAAGTTATATACATTGCAGATGACGACGATAATATCAGGAATCTGCTTAAATCATTTCTTGAAAGAGAAGGATACATAATCTACGGATTTCCCACAGGTGATGACCTTCTTAAGAAATTCATTACCAATCCCTGTGACCTTATCATTCTTGATGTAATGATGCCGGGAAGAGACGGGTTCTTTATTCTTACCGAGATAAGAAAGATCAGTAATGTTCCGATCATTATGCTTACCGCAAGAGATTCGGATGCGGATTATATCGAAGGATTGAATCTCGGAAGTGATGATTACTTCACCAAGCCTTTCAGTCCCATTAAGCTTGTTACCAAGGTAAAGTCCATCTTCGCAAGACTCGAGGCGGTAAATTCCATTAACGTAGATGCTTCGGATTCCGAACTGACATTTGCCGATATTGTTATTAACAGAAAGACCAAGTCAGCTACTCTTAAGGGTAAAGAATTGAGTCTTACACCGAATGAATATACTTTGCTTACATATCTGATGATCAACAGTGACAGAGCGGTTCCGAGAGTAGAGCTGCTTGACAAGATCTGGGGATATGAGACCGAGATAGAGACGCGCGTTGCTGATGATACCGTAAAGAGACTTCGTAAGAAGATCGCCGATTCCGATGCCAAGATATCAACCGTTTGGGGTTACGGATTCAGACTGACGACGAATTCAGATCAGACTGACGGCTGATGATAGGTCAGAGCAGAAACAGGGCAAAACACGATCTGTCAGACAGGGCGTTCCGGCTCCCTCTGTTTGTTCATATTTATATCTCGCTTTTATCTATTACTCTTATCACCGGTATCCTTATTTGGGTCTCCAGTAATTTCATTATGCAGAACTATATTGCATATGAGTGTGAGAACAGAATCAATAATGCCGTTAATTCATGCCAGTCATTCGCCGAGGCTTTCAGAAATTCACTGACGGCAGAATCCGGTGACGAGGAGCAGATAAGGACCAATCTTCTTAATTCGATCGTGTCTTCATCCGACCTTTCCAATGAAGCGTCGATTGTCCTTTTCGAAGATGACGTGTCCGGTGAAGGTTACAACGTACTGTGGCCGACCGCTTCTTATTCGGTATCGTCCAGAAACAGGGCGGAGATGTACCTGAGTACTATAGTTGAAAACATGGCAAGATATAAGACCATGTCCTCCAACGATACGAGAAGCACACTCGTTGACAACAATCTTGTCTACTACAAATTTATTAATGTTGAGTATTCAAGTTACGAAGCCCAGGACGAGACCGAATACGATCAGTATTATCTGCTGATATACATTGATACCAGTTCCTACTACAGTTTCACGACTGCGATCAACGTCGCAATATTCAGGGCGATCATAATAGCGGTACTTGTATCTACAGTTATCTCGCTCATTCTGGCATTCCCGCTGTTCTTCTCGACCAGAAAGCTTTCCAAGTTCGCATCCCGTGTAGGTAAAGGAGACTTTACTCCGGTTAAAGGTCATATCATGAGCCGTGAGCTATCCAATCTCGGAGCGAACATGAATATCATGGCCAATAAGCTCGAGCAGGCGGATATCGAGCAGAAGACATTCTTCCAGAATGCATCCCATGAATTAAGAACACCGCTTATGTCGATACAGGGTTATGCCGAAGGTCTTAAATACGATATCTTTGACGATCAGCAGAAGAACGGAGCCATAGACGTAATCATCTCCGAGACTACAAGACTGACGACTCTTGTTGAGAATCTGCTTTCAATTTCCAAGATGGATATGTCCAGGAGCGGATCTTATACCGTTAAGAAGACTATCATCAATGTCCAGGAACTCTCTGAGGATATAGTCGCACGAGTTCGCGGTACTTTCCTTTTTGACGGTAAAGAGCTGGTTACTGATATCAGGGCGGAAGACTCCTATATATGTGCCAACGAGAATGATATCTTACGAATGCTGGAGAATATCTTTTCCAACTGCAACCGTTATGCACAGAAGATGGTAGACTTCTCCGTATTCAAGGTAAAGAACGAGATTCAGTTTATTATCAGTGATGACGGTCCCGGTATCGACGAGAAAGTCCTGCCCACGCTTTTCGACAGGTTCGCGAAAGGAAGTGACGGTAAGCACGGCATCGGTCTTGCCCTTGCGAAAGCAATAGCAGAGGAACATGAAGGTACGATCCTTGCAGAGAATAAGCCTGAAGGGGGAGCCAGGTTTACGATTACCATTCCGATCATCAAGCCGAAGGTTCAGTTGTCGCACAGGAACAACGAGGGGTAATCTGCATTTGTAACAGGAATGCAACACTTTAATATATATACTATTCAAAAAATGCTTTTTTATTTGTATAATCACTTGAATGTTTTTAAGGAGGGGGCTATATGAAGACTGTTCTTGTAACCGGAGGTATGGGTTTTATCGGATCGCATACAGTCATTGCACTTAATGAGAACGGATATGATGTAGTCATCGCCGATAATCTTGTTAACAGTAAAAGGGAAGTACTTAACCGCCTTGAGACGATAACCGGTAAGAGATTTAAGTTCTATAATGTCGATTGCTGTGATAAGGCCGCTTTGTCCGTCGTATTCGAAGAGAATGATATCGACAGCGTAATTCATTTCGCGGGACTTAAGGCTGTAGGCGAGTCTGTACAGATCCCATTGGAGTATTATTCCAACAATATCAACAGCATGCTTACTGTCATCGAACTGATGAGAGAGCATAATGTTAAGAAGCTCGTATTCTCGTCTTCGGCTACTGTTTACGGCATGAGCGAAGATGTTCCTTTTACAGAGGAAAGCCCTCTTGGTATGTGTACCAACCCTTACGGCTGGACTAAGTGGATGATCGAGCAGATGCTTAGGGATATCGCACATGCAGATCCCGAGATGAAAGTTGTTCTGTTAAGATACTTTAATCCCGTAGGTGCTCATGAGAGCGGACTTATCGGTGAGGATCCGCAGGGAATCCCCAATAATCTTTTCCCTTATATATCCAAAGTTGCTGTCGGCACACTTGAGTGCCTTACTATTCACGGCGATGATTACGATACTCCTGACGGAACCTGTTTAAGAGACTATATCCATGTATGCGATCTTGCAGACGGACACGTAAAGGCTTTGCAGTTTATTGATAAGACCGAAGCCGGTGTTAATGTGTTTAATCTCGGTACAGGTAAGGGAACATCGGTTAAGGAAGCCGTTGCCGCTTTCGAGAAGGCATGCGGACATGCGATCCCTCATGTTATCGGTCCCAGACGTCCCGGTGATCTTCCGGTATGTTATGCATCGACAGATAAGGCTGAGAAACTGCTCGGTTTCAAAGCTACCAGAAATATTGAAGATATGTGCAGTTCCTGCTGGAATTGGCAGGAGAAGAATCCTAACGGATTACAGGATTGATTCAGGAGGATCAGATGAGAAGTAAGTCTCAAAGCAATGAAACGGCAGCGCCGCAGCAGAAGAAGGGCAAGGCAGGTAAGGTTATCCTTACTATCGTTGCTATTCTTCTCGGATTGGCAGTAGGTGTGGGCGGTTTCGTCTATTGGTATGCGAAGCGTTTGATCGTTGATAACGTGACTTTTGTTACAAATGCTGCGCCTACGATGATCGATGAAGAAGGTAATACGGTTGATCTTGAAGCTGTAAGACAGACAACATATTACGAGCCTATCGATACAGCCGATGATATTCATAATTTTCTGCTTATCGGTATTGACAGCAGATCAAGAAATTACAACGAGACCGGTACAGGCGGACTTTCCGACGTAACTATGGTTATGTCCGTTAACAGTACAACAGGTACGATCAGACTTATCTCCATCGCAAGAGACTGCTATGTTCATGTTCCCGGTTATTCATATGCGATGAAGATCAATGCTGCTATGAGCCGCGGAGGCCCGGATGTTCTCTGCGCTACTGTTGAGGATACATTAAGAATCAATATCGACGGCTGGGCTTATGTTAACTTCTATCATATGGCTGAGATCATCGATGCAGTAGGCGGTGTTTACTGCGACGTATCTTCAAGCGAGCTTAATTCCGAGGGCGGACTTAACTGGAACCTTGCTGAGGTTAATAACCTTATGGGACTTCCTGCTTCACAGGATGCAGTAACAAATACAGGTTATATCTGGCTTAACGGAAGACAGGCAGTTGCTTATGCAAGAATCAGAAAGGTCGATTCTGACTATAAGAGATCCGAGAGACAGGTAGAAGTCTTAAGATCTCTGATGGATCAGTTCATCAATCTGTCGTTGACGGGTAAGCTTGCTGCCATGGATGATATCCTCGGCGCCATCACAACGAATATCCCTTATGACCGGATTGAGGATTACGCTATTAATTTCCTTCCTTCGGTATCTAATATAAGTATCGAATATATGCAGCTTCCTATCGAAGGATGCTTCTATTCCGGTATGTACGGTGACGAATGGAGTATCAGACCTAACTGGAATGCGATGATCCCTTATGTTCAGGAATTCTTCTATGGTGAGACAACAGATTTTGACCCTGTTCCTGACATCAGTTCATCACCTTCTTTGGACAGCTGTCCTTCGGATCTCGATATTAACGATCTGCTTAAGTAATGTTGATTTGAGGCAATTTCTAGTGATTTGACTTTTTTTGATATTCATTATTGACAGATATTAGAACGAGACTTATTATTAGTACTGTTGGCACTCGGTATATAAGAGTGCTAACAGTATTTTTTATTACAAGGAGGCGTTTGATATGACGATCAAACCATTAGGAGATAAAGTAGTTATCAAGAAACTCAAGGCAGAAGAGACAACCAAGAGTGGCATCATTCTTGCTTCAGCTGCTCAGGAGAAGCCTCAGGTAGCCGAGATCATTGCCGTAGGTCCCGGTGGTGTAATAGCCGGTAACGAGATCAAGATGGAAGTAACGGTAGGCCAGAAGGTCATCATCCGTGATTATGCAGGAACAACAGTTAAGCTTGACGGAGAAGAAGTCATCATCGTACGTCAGGAAGACATTCTTGCAATTGTTGAGTAATAGAAACCGGAGGAATAAAGAAAATGGCTAAGAACATTGAATATGCTGAGGATGCAAGAAAGGCACTCGAAAGAGGTGTCGATAAGGTTGCAAATACCGTTAAGGTAACTTTGGGACCTAAGGGAAGAAACGTAGTTCTCGATAAGAAGTACGGCGCTCCTCTTATTACTAATGACGGTGTAACTATCGCCAAGGAGATCGAGCTTGAGGACAGAGGCGAGAATGCAGGAGCCCAGCTCCTTAAGGAAGTTGCTTCCAAGACAAATGACGTTGCAGGTGACGGTACAACTACTGCTACACTCCTTGCTCAGGCAATCATCAGAGAAGGAATGAAGAATGTTGCTGCAGGTGCTAACCCCATCATCTTGAGAAAGGGTATCTCTTCCGCTGTTGAGACAGCTGTTAAGGAGATCCTCGACAATGCCAAGAAGGTTGACGGCTCCAAGGATATCGCACGTGTAGGTGCTATCTCCGCAGGTGATGATGAGATCGGCCAGCTTATCTGCGAGGCTATGGAGAAGGTTTCCTCTGACGGTGTTATCACTGTTGAAGAGTCCAAGTCCATGAAGACTGAGCTTGATGTTGTTGAAGGTATGCAGTTCGACAAGGGTTATATCTCACCTTACATGGTTACAGATACAGATAAGATGGAAGCCGTTCTTGACGATCCTTACATCCTTATCACAGATAAGAAGATCTCTAACATTCAGGATATCCTTCCCGTACTCGAGCCCATTGCCCAGTCCGGCAAGAAGCTCCTCATCATCGCTGAGGATGTTGAGGGTGATGCAATCACAACATTGATCCTCAACAAGCTGCGTGGAACATTCACATGTATCGCAGTTAAGGCTCCCGGTTACGGTGACAGAAGGAAGGAAATGCTCCAGGATATCGCTATCCTTACAGGCGGTACGGTTATCACTTCTGATCTCGGTCTCGAGCTTAAGGACACAACTCTTGAGCAGCTCGGTACTGCACATCAGGTTAAGGTTACCAAGGAGAACACTATCATCGTTGACGGTGCCGGCTCCAAGGATGAGATCAAGGGAAGAGCTGATCAGATCAGAAAGGCTATCGAGGAGACAACATCTGACTTTGACAGAGAGAAGCTTCAGGAGAGACTTGCAAAGCTTGCAGGCGGCGTAGCTGTTATCAAGGTTGGTGCTGCAACAGAGACTGAGATGAAGGAGAAGAAGCTCCGTATCGAAGATGCTCTTAATGCTACAAAGGCTGCTGTTGAAGAGGGTATCGTTCCCGGCGGCGGAACAGCTTACATCAATGCTATCCCTGCTGTAAGAGCTCTTCTTGATTCTTCAGAGGGCGATGTTAAGACAGGTGTCTCCATCGTAATGAGAGCTCTTGAGGAGCCTGTTCGTCAGATTGCTGCTAATGCAGGACTCGACGGAAGCGTAATCGCTGAGAAGATCAAGAATTCCGAGAATGGTGTCGGATTCGATGCTCTTAATAACAAGTATGTTGACATGTACGAGGCCGGTATCGTTGATCCTGCTAAGGTTACAAGATCCGCTCTGCAGAATGCAGCTTCTGTATCTGCAACACTTCTTACAACTGAAGCACTTGTTATTGATATACCTGAGCCGGAGCCTGCAGCTCCTGCAGCTCCTATGTATTGATAAAGAGTTGTAATATCGTATAATTAAGCGGTCATGCGTTAAGCATGGCCGCTTTGCTGATGTAAGGAGATTTATGGAAGATCTTTATTGTGAGAAGACCGTTAAGAGAGATATGGGAAAGAAAAGAAAGATCTTTCCTGTTGTTCTGATAACCGCTCTTGTTATATTTTTGTTTTTTCTTAACGGAATTCCGATCTTATTCGGATGGAACATAATCTATTTTACCGGTATGGCTTCATTCGGCTTGTGCTATCTGGTTTACAGGTTGATCAAGTCATTCAATATCGAGTATGAGATATCGGTAACCAATGAGATCTTTGAAGCTTCCAAGATTATTAATCTTAAGAAGAAAGAGCTCCTTGCATCCTTCTCTATCAGGGATACCGAATATATCGGTTCGGTTACTTCGGACAGATTTAAAGATGATATTGAGAAGGCCGAATTTACCCTTAACTGTACATCCAAGCAGGAATATGAGATCTCTGATGATATCTGGTACGTCTGTATTACCCAGGAAGGCGTAAGATACAATCTCGTGTTCGAGTATGACCCTGAGATGTATCCGATCTTCAGAAGGTTTAATCCGAGAGGCACACAGCGGGTTGATGTCTGATCATTCTGAACTCACTTTTTATACCAAGAGTACTGACTGCGGAACGGACAGTTGTCTTGCTCCGCATGTATTGTTGGCCGATCTTCAGGAAACTGCCGATAAAGGTGCGGCAGATACGGGATGGGGAAGAGAGGCTATCGGTGAATATGACTGCTGCTGGATCATTTTGAGGTGCAGGATCAGGATAGACAGACTTCCTTCGTGGAAAGAAGAATTTACCATAAGCACATGGTCTTGCGGCAACAAGAAGCTTTTCTTTGACAGAGAGTATGAGATTTACGATAAGAACGGGGTGATCTTGGGCAGCGCATCTTCCGTATGGATACTTGCCGAGAAATCGACACACAGACCTGTTTTCCCGTCAAAACTTGAGACACTTCCGCAGGATGTTGTTCAGTCTGACAGATTGGTTCTGGGTCAGACGTGTCCCAAACTTAAGATTCCCTCGTTAAGTCAGGACCTTAAGCCTTTGATCACCAAGTATGCGGATTATACCGAACTTGATCACAATCATCATGTCAATAACACCAGATATCTTGCGTGGGTATACGATGCTTTGTATAAAGCGGGATTCAATGTTCACCAAGTGTGTGATATCAACATAAATTACATTTCCGAAGTTAAATGCGGACAGAAAGTTGATATTTACAGTGTCGAAAGTGAAGAAGGACTTCTTGTGTTCGGTTACAGGGATGGTTCTTCGGGCGTTTTTGTCTGTGAAATAAGATTTCGCATTTAAGTATATTTATATTATAATATTCGCTGATGTGCAATTTTCAGGAGGCACTTTATGATTGAGATTAACAATCTGGTGAAGAGATACGGCGATATCAAAGCAGTCAACGGTATTTCTTTCACAGTTAATGACGGCGAAGTCCTTGGTTTCCTCGGACCTAACGGCGCCGGCAAATCAACTACGATGAATATCATCACAGGTTATCTTTCTTCAACTTCAGGTTCCGTTAAGGTTAACGGACATGATATTCTCGAAGAACCCGAAGAAGCCAAGAAATGCATCGGCTATCTGCCCGAGCAGCCGCCGCTGTATTTCGATATGACGGTACTTGAGTATCTTAACTTCATCTGTGATCTTAAGAAGGTTCCGAAGAAGGACAGGAAAGAGCAGCTTGCTTCGATCCTTTCCATGATCAAGCTCGTTGATATGGCAGACAGACTTATCGGCAACCTTTCTAAGGGTTATAAGCAGAGAGTAGGTATCGCGCAGGCACTTGTCGGTAATCCCGATATATTGATCCTTGACGAGCCTACTGTAGGTCTCGACCCGAATCAGATCCTTGAGATCAGAAAGCTTATCAGAAAACTTGCTGCCGATCATACGGTAATCTTAAGCTCACATATTCTGTCTGAGATTCAGGCGGTTTGTGACAGGGTTGTTATTATCAACCACGGTAAAGTTGCAGCTATCGACACCATAACGGATCTGTCGACTAAGCTGAGCGGTTCCACAAAGCTCTCGCTTTCATTCAAAGGACCGGTTAAAGAAGTTACAAATGCCATCAGGGCAATCCCCGGCGTATCTAACGCTGTCTCTGTCGTATCCAATGATGATGTATCCATGCATCAGATCGAGATCACTGCAGTAAGTGATTCCAAGAATGATGTCAGAGCATCGATCTTCTATGCCATGAGCAAGGGCGGATGGCCGATTCTTGAATTCAGATCGCTTGATCCTTCTCTCGAAGAGATCTTCCTGTCGATCACATCTGCCTGATTACGGAGGTTATTAAGTTTATATGTCAGCTGTTTATAAAAGAGAATTAGCTTCATATTTCAGATCGCCGGTGGGATACATAGCTTTAGCTCTGTTCTCATTCCTTTCCGGATTTGTATTTATCAATCAATATGGTGACGGATCTGTTAACATCTCATCAGAGATCATGTCACTTTGTTCCTTCTTTGTTATCATCGTACCGGTTATAACAATGGGACTTTTCTCGGAAGATAAGAAGAGGGGCACCGAAGTTCTTTTCTATACGAACCCGGTATCCATGTTCGAAGTCGTTCTCGGCAAGTTCTTTGCCGCTATGACTCTGATCGTAATTCTTTTCTCAAACGTATTCCTGCATATGATCATAACAGCAGCTTCCGGAGGAGTAGTAAACACAGGTTCCTGGGGATCCGTAATTGTTTACTTCTGCCTTGCGATCCTGTTTACTTCGATCGGTATTCTGGCATCTGCATTGACTGATACGCAGATTATCTCTGCAATCATAAGCTTCGTAATTATTCTCGTAATCCAGTTGCTTCAGACTATCAGTACACTTGCTTCTTCAGCCTTGTCATCGCTGCTTTCTTCCTCGATGTTTGCCATTGAGCCTGAGAAGGTCAATAACATCTGCAATAATGTAGCAGCTGCAATTACATGGTTAAGTCCTTTTACCAAGACACAGGATTTCAGATACGGAGTCTTCTCGGTAGCTCCGTTGGTTTTCTGTCTGTCTATGGCTCTTGTTTTCCTGTTCTTAACATACAGGATCCTTGAGAAGAAGCGTTGGTCACAGAATTAAGCAGAGGTTAATAAAATGGGTAAAGACAGTTCAAAGAACAACAAGCCTGCAAATGCAGGCATAAAGAAAGAGAATGATAAGAAGGAGAAGAAAGTTCAGACCGATGTAAGAGCCGGAAAGCTTAAGCTGTTCTCTATAAGCTCATTTGTTATTCTCCTGGTTATCGTAATTTCGCTTAATATCATCTTCAGCCTTAAGATCAATAATACAAGTATTGATGACTATCTGACATATGATATGACTGCGACAGGTCAGAATTCGGTATCTGAGGTAACCATCAGTTATCTGCATTCACTTCCTGCCGATACACATATAAGAATCGTCGGTTTAACAGAGAGACCTACTAATCTCCGTGATACTCCTTATGAGTATGTAGTACCGCTTCTCGATGATTATGTTTCTGTTTCAGAAGGCAAGGTTACTGTGGAATACATCGATCCCAAGAAGTATCCTTCCATTATTGCAGAACTCGATCCCGAGGGTGTATATGACCTTGCTAATGCAACGGGGTATGTTGTCAGCTGTAACGGCAATATCATCCAGATCGATCCTATCGACTGTTTTACATATGATGCAGAGTATCTCCAGTACGGATACTATCTGCCTACTTCCAATATCGTAGAGCAGAAGTTCACCAGCGCGATCGTTAATCTTACACAGGGCTATTCTTATAAAGCTTACTTTGTAAGCGGCTTGGGAGAGGGATCTCATGAGCAGCTTACTAACATGTTTGCTTCTATGGGAATCGACAGTGAGGATATCATGGCCAGTGATTCGTTTACTGTTCCTTCAGATTGCGATCTTCTTATCCTGAACGGTATCAATTCCGATATTACCGACAGCATGATAGAGTCAATTAAGAACTATCTGTCGGGAGGAGGAAAGATCATCGTTGCCGTAAATTATTACAACACCAACGTTACCGAGTCTTTCCCGAAGCTTAATACGCTTCTTGCCAACTATAATATCTGCATCGGCAATTCTCTTATTGTTGAGAATACTCCCGCTTATCAGATCAACAGCGATCCTTATAACACATTGCTCGATGTTGCATCCGATTTTGTAGATACTGCAGGAGGCAATACATCTCTTCGTAATTCGTATGCCAGACCGGTTACGGATGCTGATACACCTTACGGCTATATAAACATTTCGCCTATTGTATCCACATCATCCAATGCAAGTATCGGTATTTACGATCAGACAACAGGCAATATCATTCAGAGTGCCCAGACTGGTAAGTTCAATATCGGTATGTATTCTACTTTTACAGGCACACCCACACCGCCTGATGTATATGTATTCGGTACTCTGACTTTCACATCCGATGACTATATCAGTGCTTTCGGTTTTAATGATGCCAACGTTGTATTCATCAGAAATACAGTCAGAAATATGCTCGCAGCCGATGACAGTGTGTTTGTAGAAGGCAAAGCACTTTCCGATTATTCGATCGACACAACCAAAGTTAACAGCAACACGGTTACAATCCTTACTTTTGTACTTGTTGCCATCATTCCTTTGGCTTTCGTTGTTGCCGGCGTAATAGTTTATAACAAGAGAAAGAATCTGTAAGAAAATGAAATCATTAAAGAGTCTGTTGATACCTTTTATAGTAATGGTAGTTCTCGTAGCAGTTGCCATTGTTGTGGTTATCTCCAACAGTAACGGATCTTCAACGGAAGAGACGGGTTATTCTTCCGAGAATGTTATTACAATAGAGAATTCACTCATTTCTTCAATCGAAGTATTGAGACAGGACGGTACCGGAATAGGGTTCCAAAATTCTATCGATGACGTCGGCAGTTCCACTTGGAGTCTTATGGATAATTACTCATCAGATGTTCCTTTGAGTAATACTTCGATTACTTCCTGGGTATATATCCTGTCTAACTTTATGTCCGACGGACTGATCGGTGACAGCAGTGAATTGAATCTGGCTGAATACGGATTGGATAACCCGGTATATACGATCGTAATTACACAGTATAACGGTACTGTCAGCAGAATATTTATCGGAAATAAAACTGCTGACGGATCCGACTGTTATTTCATGGTTGAAGGAGACACTAATGTATACACGGTAGTTTCTGCCAAGTATACATACTGCGGTTTCCAGCTTATTGATTTCCTTGAGTCTGCAGGACTCGGCATTGATTATGCTTCGCTTTCTACGTTTGAGTTTAAGCGTGCTTCGGATAATATCGATCTGTTTATTTCATGTACGCTGCTTGATACGGGAGATCCGGAGTTCTTTGTTATCTCACCGTTCAATATCGAGGGAAGTCCTTATTTCACAACTTTTGTCGACAGTATAGTCGGCCTTGAGATATCTTCTTTTATTGATATTCCCGATGATATGCTTGCAGATTACGGACTAGATTCACCGGCATATGAGTTTACATTTAACCTCAATGACGGACGTGTAGTCACTCTTAATCTGTCAGCCTTGATCAACGGATATTATTACGGTACAAGTAATGTGGTCGACGGTTATTTTAAGATCTCCGAGATGCAGATAACGGGTATTGATACACAGCTTATGATGATGCTTGACAGTTATCTTGTATATTATCCTGCTTCGGAGATGTCCAGCATAACCGGTACTTACGGTGATGAGTCATTCACATTTGAAATCTCTACTGACGGATCTATATCTGCTGAAGATGCAACAGCGCTTCTTAATCTGCGTGATGCTAAGGTATTTACTTCTGAAGGCAGATCTTACGCGGCTATCCTTTATGAGTCACTGATAACCATATCCGTTTCCGATGTTGATCTTGATGCGGATCCCGAGTTCGAACCCGAGCTTGAGTTCGAGTTTATTACTACGGATCATCAGATTCATACTCTGTCTTTTGTACCCAGGGACAATAACAGCTATTATGCTTTCCTGAACGGCGAATACACGTATTTTATTGTTCCTGCAAGCGAGCTGTTCAATAACAGCGGTACAAACACCTATTATTACGGTGCATGGACAGCATATGAACTTGCTAGAGAGGCAATAGATAACTCTATAGCGGGAGTCTATGATATTCCCGTACCTGAGGAAGCCGGCTGATAATGAGCAAAGACGGCAAGACAAGCAGTATAGATACTAAACTGAAATTTGCCATAACAGGTTTTGTATGTCTGCTTATTGTGGCTTTGGTTCTTCTTGTTCTTGTATCCAAGAGCGAAGAGGACAGCCGCGGTGCTGAGCGCTTTATAAGACTGTCAGGTCAGACAGGATTCGTGTGTGAGTATGCCGAAGCCCAGAAGCTGTATGCTTTCGGTGAGGGTGTTCTTAAGGTAACCAAGGAGCGTATCGCATATCTTACATTATCCGGTAATGAAGTATTCAGCACTCTCGTGTCCTATAACAACCCGCAGTGTTATATCAGGGGCGATAACTGTGTCGTCTTTGATAATGACGGCTATGGTTTTGTTGTAGTGGATACCGAGCATGTTCTTTATGAGAAGCCTACCGAGAATAAGATTCAGTCCGCCGTGCTTTCCGATTCCGGTCTTTGTGCCGTTATTACGGACAGTACTGAGGCTTACGGTGAGGTTATTCTCTATAACAGTGAAGGATCACAGATATCCAGATGGTCATCTTACAATTCGGGATATCCTATCTGTGCGGCTTTCTCCGGTGATGAGCAGTATTTTGCACTTTCCACGCTTAATACTACCGGTGCCGTGTATAAGCCATATGTAAGAGTATTCAGCTTGAATTATGATAATGATTCTATAAGTGCTGCCGATTATGCCGTTTATACGATCGATGATACTACGATCCTTTCATATACGGCTTATATCGGTTCTACTCTGTATGCTTTCTGCGCTGACAGGATATATACGATAACTAATGACGCATTGGTACCTTTAGGTGACAGCTTCGGCACCATTAATTACGTCAGGATCGTTGATGATGTTATTTTTGTTGTCTATTCGGACGGAGTCAATCAGCTTAACAAGCTTAAGATCATTAATGCGTCAGGAGAGACCGTCTACGATTCGGAAGTCGGTTCCGATGTTAATGCCATCGCTTCTAATGAAGATGTATATGCGCTTTCTATCGATGACAGAATTCTCGTATTCGATTCAACCGGAAATGTAATTTCCGATATATCGGTGGACGAGGATATAATTAGGATAGGGTTTACGGACAATAACCGTCTTGTAGTCGTTTCCACCGGCGGCGTTCACACGGTTGATTACTGATTAGGGGATCTATGGAAACTGAAGTTAAACTTGCTTTCAAGAGCAAAGAAGAATTGATGGGAATAATAAAGGCAGACTGGTTCGCCGATTATTGTCTTGATATCGGTGACAAGGAGCCTGTCAGACTGACAAACAATTATTACGACACCAAGGACAGGACACTGCTTAAGAAGGGAACTTCGATCAGGGTAAGACTCTATGAAGACAGTAACGGCAGCCGTTATGAGCACACGGTAAAGTACGGCGGTTCTGTAGTTAACGGTCTTCATCAAAGATATGAATGGAATGTAGATTCCGATTCATCCGAGTTTGATGTTAATGAATTCAGACTCAAGGCTTGTCAGGGTGATGATGATCCTGAGGAGATCCTTAATGAAGCCTTGGGCGATATTAAGAGTGAGGATCTTGTCTGTCTTTGCTCCACTTATTGTGAGAGAACCATCTATACGTTCGGATTCGGCGACTCGATGATGGAAGCATGCTTCGATACCGGTAAGATAAGTGCCGGCAGTAAGCATGAGGATATCTGCGAGCTTGAGTTAGAGCTTGAATCCGGAGATGTTGTAGATCTTAAGGAGATGGCTCAGTTTATCGTGGATAATGCGGGAGCCGTTCCTTATGACCAGAGCAAGTATATGAGAGCAATAAGGCTTCTCGATACTTCTGATGAGCAATAATTCTTCTTATTATGATGTGATAATTATCGGCGGCGGTGCATCAGGGCTGATGTGTGCCGCCGCTCTTAATATGAAAGAACCTTCGGTTAAGGTTCTTGTGATTGAGAAGAACAGCAAGCCCGGACGCAAGCTTCTTGCCACCGGAAACGGACGCTGTAATTTCACCAATCTTTCAATATCTTCGGACAGCTATAACACGGATGACCGCGATAAGCTTCAAAGCATTCTTAATGTTTATACTTCAGACTGCATAATTAAGCTTTTCGAGAAGAAGCTTGGTGTTATTCCTGCTTTCAAGGGCGAGCTTGCGTATCCCATCACATACCAGAGCAAGACCGTAAGCGAAGCTCTTGTTAAAGCCTGCAGCAAAACGGAATTTGTTTATGATACCGAAGTGAAGTCTGTCGTAAAAGACGGCATGGATTATATAGTTAACGGCAGTTATACAGGTCATTCTGTTGTGTTCGCGTGTGGCGGCGTGTCCTTACCGGATTCCGGTAGCAACGGCTCTTTGTATCCGACCATACGTAACTATGCGGGGAATGACAGCTTCGAGAAGCTGCTTCCTTCTCTGGTGCCGCTTAAGACCTCCGACAAGGATTTAAAGAAGCTTTCGGGACTTCGTCAGGAGTGCACCGTAACTATGTGCGGTCGCGTCGAAAAGGGCGAGCTCCTTTTCACTGATTACGGTGTATCCGGCATCTGTATAATGCAACTGTCGGGATACTATAACAGGGCAGTATCTTCAGGTAAGAAGATCGATTCATTATATGTTGATCTGATTCCTTCTATGGATTATGAGACCAAGAAAAACTGTGTATCCGAATTGCTCGCGGCATTCCCAGACAGGACTCCTGCCGATGCTTTATCCGGACTTCTAAAGAAGCCTATAGCCGAATGTGTTATAGCAAGATCCGACGGAACTGCTGAGAATATCGCATATATTATCGGGAATTTCAGGATCTCCCTTGCAGGAAGTCTCGGATTTGATAATGCCCAGGTTACTTCGGGCGGAGTTAAGTTATCGAGTCTTACACGCGGACTTGAGATGATCAATTCAAGAGGTCTGTACGTGTGCGGTGAAGCTGTGAATGTAGACGGCATTTGCGGAGGATTTAATCTTCATTGGGCATGGAGTTCCGCTTTGACTGTAGCCGACAGTATTGTTGATACATTCGAGGTTGAATAACGTGATCAGGGAACTGTCCTACAAACCAGAGCAGATCGGCAATGTCGATGATATATATGCTGTTTTGTCTCAAAGTTCAGGTATCCCCAAAGACAGACTTAGAATTCTCAGATCTTATATTGATGCGAGAAAGAAGCCTAATGTAAAGATCTGCTACAGGGTAACTGACGAACCGTCTTCTGATTCGTCTGTACCTGTACTTATTCACAGAGATAAGGCTGTTAATACTTCTCAAAGACCTGTAATCATCGGCTTCGGTCCTGCGGGTATGTTCGCCGGGTTAGTACTTGCTCAATACGGCCTTAAGCCTATTATCATTGAGAAGGGGAAAGATGTAGACAGCCGTAATAAAGATGTAGCTGCTTATAAAGAAAGAGGAGTTATAGATCCTTCATCGAACATACAGTTCGGAGAGGGCGGTGCCGGTACATATTCCGACGGTAAGCTTAATACCGGAGTTGCTTCCGAGTATAAAGACTATATCTACGATGTCTTCATAAAGCACGGCGCGCCCGAAGATATCAGGTATGATTCGCATCCTCACGTAGGAACGGATAACCTTGTAAATGTAGTAAAGGGAATAAGAGAGCAGATCCGTGCGCTTGGCGGGGAAGTGCATTTCGAAGAAGAACTGAAGGAGATCAATCTTCATAATTATGCGAGACCGGCAAGATTAGAAGGAATTACGACCGATAAAGGATACTATCCGACCGATAAACTGATACTTGCGATAGGAAACAGCAGCAGAGTCTTTATAAGAGAGAACTGTGATCTTCTCGGTATGACATCAAAGCCTTTCTCGATAGGTGTCCGTATCGAACACTTAAGGGCAGATATTGATAAAGCTATGTACGGCTTCGATACTGCGCTTTATAAGAATATCTTTGCCGCCAATTATAAGCTTGCAGTAGATACAGGTACGGGCAATAAGCTCTATACATTCTGTATGTGTCCCGGAGGAGAAGTTGTTCCTTCTGCTTCTTTCGCGAATGCCGTATGTACGAACGGCATGAGTTACAGAGGTCGTGACGGCGTTAATTCCAATGCTGCTCTGCTTATACCGTTCAATCCTGCTTCCGAGTCAGATGACCCGCTTTACGGCATGATCTTCCAGGATATGCTCGAGATGAATGCGTTTAAGCTTGCGGGAAGCTCTGCCAAGGCTCCGTTCATGACTTACGGTGACCTGCGAAAAGGCAGCTGCGGCTCTTCATATACCTCAGTCAGACCGACTTACAGCCCCGGCGTTGTACCGTGCGACTTCAGAGAACTCTTACCCGGTTATATGATTGATACTTTGATCGAAGGCATAGCATTAATGGGCAGGAAAATTAAAGATTTTGACTCGGAATCTGCTGTTTTGACAGCAGTTGAGACCAGATCGTCTTCACCCGTCAGGATACCGAGAGACAAAGATTCATTTCAAAGTATCAGTGTTGACGGGATTTATCCAGCGGGCGAGGGCGCAGGCTATGCAGGAGGCATAATGAGCAGTGCCGTAGACGGCATAAAATGTGCTAATCGGCTTGCTGAAAGTATGCTATTATAACTCTGATAATTAATTCCGGGAGAGTTATATTATGGAATCCAATAAGAATACAGCCGTTATCTCGGTCATCGGTAAGGACCGTGTAGGCATTATCGCAGGCGTAGCTACTTTACTTTCACAGAATGACATCAACATCAAAGATATCTCTCAGACTATCCTTGACGGTATCTTCACCATGATCATGATGGTAGATCTTAAAGATAATGTTATCGAGAATTCCGATATTGTCGAGAAGCTCAATGCTCTGGGCGAAGAACTCGGAGTTACCATCACAATCCAGCATACAGATCTCTTTGACAGGATGCACAGAATATGATCACTGATTACGAAATATTAGAAACAATGAAGATGTTCAAAGAGCAGCACTTGGACATCAGAACAATAACAATGGGTATCTCACTCATGGACTGTGCTGCTTCATCGGTAGATGAATGCTGCGATAAGATCTATGACAAGATCGTAAGATATGCTCATGACCTTGTTGCCACAGGTGAGGCTATAAGTAAGAAATACGGCGTACCGATCATTCACAAGAGAATATCCGTTACACCTATCGCTATTGTTGCCGCAGCTTGTAATACATCAGATTACACTCCTTTCGCGAAGACTCTCGATAAAGCAGCTAAAGCTTGCGGAGTTAACTTCGTAGGCGGTTTCTCGGCTCTCGTTCAGAAGGGGTACACCAATTCTGACATGAAGCTCATTAACTCTATCCCTGAGGCTCTGGCTTCCACGGACTTTGTCTGCTCTTCCATCAATCTTGCTTCCACACGAACCGGTATCAATATGGATGCCGTAGGTGACATGGGTCGTATTATAAAGAAGACGGCCGAACTTACGGCTGACAGAGATGCTTTGGGATGTGCGAAGCTCGTTGTTTTCGCGAATGCTCCCGAAGATAACCCGTTCATGGCAGGAGCTTTCTTAGGTCCCGGCGAGCCTGAGTGCGTTATCAACGTCGGTATCTCGGGTCCCGGTGTTGTTAAGCATGCCCTTGAGTCTGTAAGAGGTGCCGATCTCGGAACTGTAGCAGAGACTATCAAGAAGGCTGCATTTAAGATCACAAGAGTAGGTGAGCTTGTTGCAAGAGAGGCTTCCGAGAGACTTCATGTTCCGTTCGGTATCATCGATCTTTCTTTAGCTCCTACGCCTGCTGTAGGTGACTCCGTTGCAAGACTTCTCGAGGAGTTCGGTCTCGAGGAATGCGGTACATGGGGTACGACGGCTGCACTTGCCATGCTTAACGATGCGGTCAAGAAGGGCGGTATCATGGCTTCTTCTTATGTAGGCGGTCTTTCAGGTGCATTCATTCCCGTATCAGAGGATGAAGGTATGATTGCTGCAGCTGCAAGCGGAGGACTCCGTCTTGAGAAGCTCGAGGCTATGACATGCGTATGTTCTGTAGGTCTTGATATGATCGCTATCCCCGGTGATACTACAGCAGAGACTATCTCAGGCATCATTGCTGACGAGATGGCGCTCGGTACGTTCAACAATAAGACCACGGCTGTAAGACTTATACCTGTACCCGGTAAGGGCGTAGGCGAAAGAGTAGAGTTCGGCGGTCTGCTCGGATATGCACCTATTATGGAAGTAAACAAGGCTTCTTGTGCAGACTTTATTAACAGAGGAGGAAGGATTCCGGCTCCGATCCACAGCATGAGAAACTGATATGGATTATAGAAGCAAGACTGTCCTTCTTTCCGTGCCTTCAATAATAGGAAGTATCCTGTTCGCTACGGTTACAGGTATCGCTGCGATCTGGAGCCGTTCTTTGTGGCTCGGGACTATGACGGTCTTCTATACAATTACCATATTCATGAAAATATCAGTATTATCCCGGGGAAGTATGTCTCTGATCTCCAAGAACCCGGGATATAATTCTGCCAATAATTACAGGCTGTTCAGCATAAGACTTCTTATATTTGATATCGTATTCGGTATAGCACTGATATTCTTCCACATTAACTACTTTGTTAAGGAATATCCCGGATATACGATTTTTGTAACTGCCGTATATGTGCTTATAAGGGTCGGATTATCGGTTAAGAATATGATTCAGGCAAGGATCAGCCAATCGTTCACAACCATCTCGTTAAGGAAGATAGATACAGTAAAATCAGTGGTTTCACTGCTTATTCTTATAAATGCGCTGCTCGGAAGGTTTGCCCATCCGTATTCAGATTTAACAAGAAATTTAAATTCGGCAGCGGGAGCGGGCGCATTTTTGATTATACTGATAATGAGCTTTAGCGGGCTCATAGAATCAAAGAAAGCGAGGCCTTCGTAATGACGACTGATTTTAAACTGCCGCATAAGCCTGATAAGGATGAGCTTAAAGAGCGCCTTCGTGTCAGAAGAGACGAATTATTTGCCAAGCAGATGATCATAAAAGACAAGAAGCTTCCTGTCCTTATCATTATTGAAGGATGGGGAACGGCGGGCAAAGGTACGCTGATTTCCAATATCATCAAGAATATCGATCCGAGATTCTTCAAAGTTTTTAATATCGATAAGAGAACTCCCGAACAGAAGCGTTATCCTTTTGTTAAGCGATATTACGATCTTATTCCCGAGCAGGGACAGATCAGTATCTGGGACGGAGCATGGATGAGCGAACTTACCACATACAAGGCGGAAGGTAAGGAAGCAGAGTGTTCAGCGCACCTTAAGAGCATCAAGTGCTTTGAAAGACAGCTTGTCGAAGACGGATATCTTGTAATAAAGCTCTTTGTACACATCTCCAAGAAAGAACAGAAGAAGAGGATTAAGGATCTTCTTGCCGATAAGAATACAAGATGGCGTATAAGCGAGAATGATCTTAACCAGAATAAGCATTATGATGAGCGCCTTGAGGATTTCGGCGGGTTTATTAAAGAAACGAACTCGACTTATGCTCCTTGGCATATAATTGACGGTTCTTCAGAGAATTGGGCTGCACTGCAGGCTTTGGATGTAATCAATGAAGCCCTCGAGACCGCTTTCTCCAATTCAAGCATCAGTTTCCCTGTGCTTCAGAACACATTCGATCTTAATAAGACTTCCAAGCTGTCGTCCATCAGCCTTGATGACAAGACCATAAGCGATGAAGATTATGAGAAGAAGCTTGATGAATTGCAGAACAGGCTTCATGAGCTTCATTATGAGCTTTACCGCAAAAAGATCCCGGTAATAATCGCATATGAAGGCTGGGATGCGGCAGGTAAAGGCGGCAATATCAAGCGAATTGCCGCGGCTCTCGATCCGAGAGGATATGAAGTTCATCCCATAGCAAGTCCCGAACCTCACGAGAAAGCAAGACACTTCCTTTGGAGATTCTGGACAAGACTTCCCAAGGACGGACATATCGCGATATTCGACCGTACATGGTACGGAAGGGTAATGGTCGAGAGGATAGAAGGCTTCTGCTCCGATAATGACTGGAAGCGAGCCTATAACGAGATCAATGAGTTCGAGAAAGAGCTCGTTGACTGGGGTGCTGTTGTGATCAAGTTCTGGGTACAGATAGATAAGGATACCCAGCTTGCAAGATTCACGGAACGCCAGAATACTCCCGAGAAGCAGTGGAAGATAACTGATGAGGACTGGAGAAACCGTGAGAAATGGGATCTATATGAGTCCGCCATAGATGAGATGATCAAGAAGACTTCGACAACATTTGCCCCGTGGTATGTTCTCGAGTCCAATGACAAAAAATATGCAAGAATAAAAGCTCTCGAGATAGTTATCGAGAGTATAGAAAGGAAACTTAAGTAAATGTGGTTTGAAGAGTCGGTATTTTATCAGATCTATCCTTTGGGATTCTGCGGAGCTCCGTTCGAGAATGACGGTGTGCCCGAGTCCCGTATCCTGAAGGTTCTTGACTGGATACCTCATATCAAGAAACTCGGCTGTAATGCCATCTATTTCTCACCGGTGTTCGAATCCGATACACATGGATATAACACACGTGATTACGGTCTTATCGATACGCGCCTCGGCACAAACGATGATTTTAAGAAGGTTGTAGATGCCCTGCATGAAGCAGGTATCAAAGTTGTTCTGGACGGCGTATTTAATCATGTTGGAAGAGGCTTCTGGGCTTTCAGGGATGTCCAGGAGAAGAAGTGGGATTCACCCTATAAGGATTGGTTCCATTTGTCTTTCGACGGCAACTCCAACTATAACGACGGCTTCTGGTATGAAGGCTGGGAAGGTAACTACGACCTCGTAAAGCTTAATCTTCGTAATCCCGCTGTCGTAGATCACATTCTCGATAAGGTTAACTACTGGATCGATTTCTTCGATATTGACGGTCTGCGTCTTGACGTTGCATACTGCCTTGATCACGAGTTCCTGCGCCGTCTGCGTGAGTTCACGGACGGGAAGAAGGCTGAATTCTTCCTTCTGGGCGAGGTTCTTCACGGTGAATACGGCAGAATGCTTAACGAGATGCATCTGCATTCTCTTACCAACTATCAGTGCTATAAGGGAATTTATTCGGCATTTAACTCAGGCAATATGTTCGAGATCATTCACTCTTTGCTCCGTCTGTTCGGACCTGAGGACTGGACTGTTGCACGCGGATCACATTTGTTGTCGTTCGCAGACAACCACGATGTAACACGTATTGCTTCCATCATCAACGATCCCGAGCTTCTGCCTTGCGTTTACACCATGGTATTCGGAATGCCCGGTATCCCTTGTGTATATTACGGCTCTGAGTGGGGAGCACAGGCTCGAAAAGAAGAAGGCGATCCCGCGCTTCGTGCCTGCTTTGAAAAGCCTGTATGGAATGATCTTGCAGATCACATCAGCCGTCTTGCAGCAGCAAAGACTTCCACTAAAGCCCTTAATTACGGCGGCATGAAGTCTATTGTTCTTACCAACAAGCAGTGCATCTTCGAGAGAAACTGCGGCGATCAGAGAGTTCTTGTAGCCATCAACATGGATTCCAATCCGTATACTGCACACTTCGACGCAGGCTGCGGTCAGGCTCAGGAGCTTATCTCAGGCACGATCCACGACTTCGGCGGAGGATCAACACTGCCTCCGAAGTCCTCACAGATCTGGCTTATGGAAAGATAATTGATGTCAGATAAAAGTATCTCCAGAAACAGCAGTATTGAATTACTCCGAATATTGGCAACATTCGGAGTAATTATTCGTCATTATAATAATGACGGCTTGGGCGGAGCTTTCTTATATGTTACGCCTCACAGTATTAATGAGTTTATTCTGTTTTTTCTTGAATACTTAAGTATTGTTGCTGTAAATGTATTTATCCTGATCTCGGGTTATTATCTTTCCGAGAAAAACACCAGATCGATTCTTAAGCCGTTAAAGCTTATAGTACAGCTTGTTTTGATCAGCGGTGCTTTCTATTTGATAAACAGAACCTTTGATAATCCCGATACGCTCTCCGAATTTATCAACAAATGGTGCGCTGTATACTGGTTTATAAGTCTTTATATAGCTCTGTATTTTATCTCTCCGTATATAAATATAATCTTTAACAAGCTTAATAATAAACAGATCAATGTGTTCATAGTGATCCTGTTGCTTGTATTTTCAGTTGAACCCACTCTTGTTGATCTGCTCGATTCATTTACTGACTGCCACTTAACGATCTTCAGTTTCATCAGTAATGCCGGTTCCATTGACGGATATTCCATAGTTAATATGGTTCTGATGTATTCTCTGGGTGCGTTTATAAGAAGAAAAACCGACCTGATCAAAAAATACAGTGCTGGATCCTTTTTATTGATTTATCTGCTGTGCGCTTGTATTAATTCGCTTTTGTCTTTTGTCAGCACTGTATCCGCTTCTTACTGCAGTCCGACAGTTATTCTTGAAGCAGTAATGATCTTCTGTTTCTTTGTAAAACAAAAGCCGTTTTCTTCTTCCGTAATAAATATGACGGCACGCAATGCATTCTCGGTATATTTATCTCATGTATTCTTATTCAGATTCATGATGGTGCAAATATATGTAAATGCTTCCGCACCGGTAATGATACTGCATGTGATCATTACCTGCCTGATCCTGTATTTGATCGGATGGATAATCGGGCAGGTGTATTCAATCATTACTGATCCGGTGTTCTCATTTTTACAGAAGAGAATAAACTTCTATAAGTACGATACCGGCGATTAATCTTCTGACAGATATTTCTTTACAGTCTCAGGTGCGGGACCGCCGGTGAGAGTACGCTTGTTTACGCATGTCTCAAGCGAGATCGCATCATATACATCGTCCTCGATAAGATCCGAGAACTGCTTGAACTGGTCGAGCGTCAGCTTTTCGAGCGTGGTGTTGTTCTCGATGCAGTAGTGTACGAGCTTTCCTGAGATAGCATGTGTCTCACGGAAGGGGATTCCTTTTCGAACAAGGTAGTCTGCGAGGTCTGTGGCATTAGTGAAGCCGCCAAGTGCAGCTGCCTCCATGTTGTCCTTACGGATCGTCATGGTCTTCATCATGCCCGTGAAAGGAGGGAGCACACCCTTGATGGTATCAACTACATCGAACAGAGATTCCTGTACTTCCTGCATGTCCTTGTTGTAGGTAAGGGGAAGGCCCTTCATGATTACTAGAAGTGAGATAAGATCGCCGTAAACGCGTCCTGTCTTACCGCGGGTAAGCTCGGCTACATCAGGGTTCTTCTTCTGAGGCATCATGGAAGAACCTGTGGAGTATGCATCGTCAAGTTCATAGAACTTGAACTCCTGTGAAGCATAGAGGATGATCTCCTCTGACATTCTCGAAAGATGCATCATGAGGATAGAAACGGCAGATGCGAACTCTATCGCGAAATCTCTGTCAGCAACGCCGTCGAGGGAGCACTGGGTTACGCCGGACATACCGAGTTCATCCGCAACGGACTCACGGTCGAGAGGATATGTTGTTCCTGCCAAAGCACCGGAACCCAAGGGAGAGACGTTTGCTCTTGAAGCTGCTGCCTCAATCCTGTCGCGGTCGCGCTTGAACATCTCGATGTAAGCCGTCAGGTAATGAGCATATGTGATAGGCTGAGCACGCTGCAGGTGAGTATAACCGGGCATATATGTTGTAATATGCTCCTTAGCCATATCCGTTATTGTCTCAATAAGCTCATCAAGAAGCTCGATGACATCCAGAGCCTCATCAACAAGGTAAAGTCTTTGGTCAAGTGCTACCTGGTCGTTACGGGAGCGGCCTGTGTGAAGACGCTTGCCGGCATCGCCGATACGGTTGGTAAGCTCTTCCTCAATAAACATATGGATGTCTTCAGCATCAGAATCGAATGTGAGCTTTCCGCTGTCTATATCATCCTTAATGGAGAGAAGACCTTCTCTTATTGCATCCGCATCTTCCTGAGAGATGATTCCCTGACGCGCGAGCATCGCAGAGTGTGCTACAGAACCTTCGATGTCCTGTGCATACATTCTTGAATCAAAAGGAAGGGAAGAGTTATAGTCGTTTACAGTCTCGTCAGTTGCTTTCTCGAAGCGGCCTGCCCACATTTTCTTTGCCATATCAATTACTCCTTAACATAGTCGGGATCTATCCTGACCATCTCGGTCAGGGCTTTGTTTCTATAGTTCAGATCTTCACGGAGAGTAAAGCCCTGATACTCCCAGAAAGCGTTCCCGCCTTCATTTTTCTTGAAAGCGACCAGAAGGACTTTGTTTATACCTTCTTCCTTAAGTGCTTCAAGAGCAAGATCAACAAGCTTATTACCGATCTTCATTCTTCTGTAGTCAGGTGAGACACATGCATGCTGAATGATTCCGCGCCTGCCGTCGTGCCCACATAATATACACCCTACGACCTTGCCGTCACAAGTTGCGACAAATGAAGTGGAGGGATTACGCTTCAGGTATTTATCGATTCCTTCACGCGAATCGTCCTTATCATTGAGTCCGTTGCCGCAGATGATCCAGAGGGCATAAGCCTGCTCGTAATCTTCAATCGTCATAAGCCTGTAGTCGATCATAAATCACTCCTTTTCGGAAAAGAAAACGGGGCCGTAAGTACGACCCCGTAAGTTGAATCGTTTGGTTCGATTATCAGAGAAGACCGTTCTTCTTTTTCATCTGAGCAACGACCTTCATAGGCAGACCGAAGCAGTTGATGAATCCGCCCGCATCAGCCTGATTATATACATCCTCAGCCTCGAATGTAGCGATCTCTTCGTCGTAGAGAGAGAAAGGTGACTTAGCGCCTGCAGGAGTGCAGTTACCCTTGTAAAGCTTCATCTTAACTTCACCTGTAACAACCTTCTGTGTCTCATCAACGAAAGCGGAGAGAGCCTCGCGGAGAGGGTGGAACCACTGACCGTAGTAAACGAGCTCTGCGAACTTCTGTGCTACGAGATCCTTGTAGTGAAGTGTATCTCTCTCAAGAGTCAAGAGTTCGAGCTCTCTGTGAGCTGCATACATAAGTGTTCCGCCGGGAGTCTCATAAACGCCACGGCTCTTCATGCCTACAAGACGGTTCTCAACGATATCTGCGATACCTACGCCGTTAGCACCTGCAACCTTATTGCAGTACTTGAGCATTTCTACAGGGGAGAGCTTCTGTCCGTCAACTTCTACAGGAATACCGTTCTCGAACTTGAAAGTGACGTATGTAGGTGTGTCCGGAGCCTTCTCAGGTGAAACCATGAGCTCAAGAATCTTATCGAGATCAGGCTCATTTGCAGGATCCTCGAGATCCATACCCTCGTGAGAGAGGTGCCAGAGGTTCTCGTCCTTACTGTAGTTGTTCTCCTTGGTAACAGGTACCGGAATACCACGGGCCTCAGCGTAATCAATTTCTTCGGATCTGGACTTGATGTCCCAAACTCTCCAGGGAGCAAGGATCTTCATCTCAGGAGCAAGAGCCTTGATCGTAAGTTCGAATCTTACCTGGTCATTACCCTTACCGGTAGCACCGTGAACGATAGTTGTGCAGCCTTCCTTGCGTGCGATCTCAACCATCTTCTTAGCGATAACGGGTCTTGCGAAAGAAGTACCGAGGAGGTACTTGCCCTCGTAAACTGCATTAGCCTTAAGTGTAGGGTAGATATAGTCTGTGATGAACTCCTCAGAGATATCTTCTACGTAGCACTTGGAAGCACCGCACTTAAGAGCCTTTTCCTTAAGGAACTCCTCATCAACGCCGATTCCGACTTCACCGGCCATTGCGATAACTTCGCAGTCATAGTTCTCAAGAAGCCAGGGGATGATGATGGATGTATCAAGTCCGCCTGAGTATGCGAGTAAGAATTTTTCTTTTGCCATGTGGCACCTCCGTTAATTAAAATGCATCGCACTGTATATTTATGCAAGCTTTTGTATAAACCTACATCATAATACTCTTGTGATATGTTAACGTCAATGACAATTTTCCTTTATTTTGTCTTGTTCGAAGTTATCCTTAACAGACCTCTGCGAACATACGGTTCACTTATGTCATAGTCATAATAATAAATCATATAGCCTGAGGAATGCTCGATGTTCCAATCCTTATAACGCTTAGAAATCAGATCTTCGTGTTCCTGCCTGTGATATGTGCATACTGCTATGGAACAATTCTGTGCTTCGTTAAGCATAGTTGCTCCGTCCAAGATTCTTAATTCATCTCCTTCGGCATCTATCTTTATAAAAAGATTCTCATTCTGAAGGGAATACTCTTTGATCAGATCATCAATACTCATATGAGTACTGTCGCTGTGATCCGAAGCGAACTTGGCAATGATCGTGATCTTGTCCTTATAGGGTTCAAACGTCTTTTCCATAGCATGTATCCATTCGGGATCACATTCAAAGATATATGCATGTTTGATCCGTTCGATATTTGACAGTGTAAAGATACCTTCTGCGCCTCCGACATCAATAAGAACATCGCCTTCGTGAGGATAGAAAGTGTCTGTCATATATCGGTGTGGAGAAGCGGGGTCCTGTTCAACATTAAGATTCTTAATATACCTTGAAGCAAGATATGAGAAATTATATTTTTTCTTTAAATACATTCGCTTACCGTCGAGCTCGTAGTAACGAAGTCCGGCTGAACTGTCTTTGATACACTTGTAATCTTTGCCGTTGTAACGGGTTGCAAAGCTGTAGGGAAATGTATTTATGTTGTTTGATTTAAGATATTCACCGATCGAGCGGATATCGGGATCATCTGAAGCTGACAGATAATCAGCAATCTTTTTCCTGTTTAAACGTGCCCAATTGTCACGCATTATGAATTCGGTTATGTTAGATGCCAAACGTCCGTTCATATTCACTCCAAATATGTATCATATGATTTTCTGTAGAATACGAGTAATATTTTAACAATAAAATCAGGCCAGAACTTCCTGAACATAATACCATCTTCGATTACCCGTGTGTTGTTCCTTATAAAATCCATCGTCGTTGCTTCATTATGGATTCTGTAATATGTAAGAGGCTTAGCCACATATGCAAAGCCGCCTTTCATCTTTGCAAATTTAAGAAAAGTATCCCAGTCCAAAGAAAATTTCAGGTCTGAAGTGAAAATGGGACCGTCAATTACGGATCTGTGATAAGAGACTGACGGGCAACACATGCAATTGCCGTGAGACAGCGTTCTCACGCGTACGAAACGGCTTTGGGCCAGCAATCTGAATTTAAGCGGCCAACGCAGGAATCTTTTGATTCGGCAATTCCTGTCATCAGAGATCTTACCGTGGATAATCGGCCTGTAATCTGTCATGGCCATTACTGCTGAAGGCATCTTATCAATCTTTGCAGTTAATACTTCAACATATCTCTTATCATATACATCATCCTGATGTGCTATGGTTATCCATTCGGATTCCAATTGCTGAGCAGCAAAGTTCCAGTCATCCTGAATATCACTTTGACCGTTACGAACATATACGGGTAGAGAATACTTATCGGCAATTGAGGAAATATGATCGTTCGGAGTAGAAGTAGCTATAGCTATCGGAGATCTTACGGTCTGTTCAATTAAAGACTTAACACATTCTTCAAGGTATTCAGACTCTTTATATGCACAGACAACAAACGCGTGTTTGATCATACCGTCTCCCAAAGTAGTTCAATGAAAGTATTTTAATATATTAGAGACTTAATGCAAATGAAAAACGCCCCCCGAGCGGACTTACGCCAGAACAAATTAAAACCCTTGCTCTGCTAGTTCCGCAGATGCAAATGAAAAACGCCCCCGAGCGGACTTACGCAGGCGCTTGCGCTGAGTACGTAGCGAGGGGCGTTTGAAATTTGGTGCGGATGGCGGGACTTGAACCCGCACGAGATTGCTCCCACTAGCACCTGAAGCTAGCGCGTCTGCCAATTCCACCACATCCGCGAATTGCTTAACGATATTACATTAAACCTGAATTAAAATCAACATCTTAAGAATGATATAATTATATCGGTGTCATTATGAGAAATCGAGTTGCATTAATTGTCTTTTCGATATGTTTACTGCCTTTAATCCTCGGAATAACAGGATGTGCTGTTGAAGAGGACGGTTTTCCCGATATTGATTTTCCGGAGGTCAGAGAAGAGACTTCTTCATATTCGAATGATCCTGTCTATGCATCGAACGACTTTCATGAGATTACCGTAGCGCTTCCTGTCAGCGATCAGACCGTAAGTCTTCTTATGAAGATGTATTATGCCAAGAATAATGATCTGTTTCCTTCCGAAATGAACGGGGGAGATATAAGCATCGAGTATCTTAATGCCATCAATACTCCCTGGGTTGTTAATACAGTCTTTACCACAAATAACGGAGAAAGCACAGAAACACTGCAGGCACTTGAAGATGAAGGTATTCTTCCCGATATTTTCCTGGCATATGATATGAACAGCTTGATATCTGACGGGATCGTTCAACCATTCGATCAATATCTGTCCTCTGATGAGAGTCTTTTATCCTCCGGTATTTATCTGAATGAGCTTGAAGCACTAAGATACGGGGATTCACATTACGGTATACCGTTTTATTCTTCGGTCTATCTTCTTGCAGGAAGCAGGGAATACCTTCCGGATGACGGAGTTCCTTCATACAGTATGAGTGCAGATGAATTGCATGAATACATAAGAAGCATTCCCGGCATCAATTCTGACGGATCGGTATATATTACCAGATTCTATGATGCTGACAGTCTTACTCCTTTTCTCGGTGAAGATTATTCTTTGATGATCGCCAATGAAGGTTTGTCATCCGTTACGGATTCATTCGGCGCCGATCCGCGTGTATCAAGAACCTGCGGAATGTGGCTTATGAATTCCGCCGAGACAGATACATGGAACACTTACTATCCCGACGGACTGTATTTCACAATGCTTCCTTCCGAGAATGTAAACGCTGTGGTATATCCGCTTTGTTTGTCGGCTGATTCCGATGATGCGGAATTTGCGGCGGATTTTGCTGCTTTTATCTGTTATGACAGAGATGCTCAGATGCTGCTACGAAGACTTGAATCATTAAGAGGATTCTTCCCGCCGGTATCTGCACGCGGAGTATGGGACGAGATGTCAGCCGATGAGGTGTTCGGTGCTCAGTCCATGTTGTATGAGCAGTATATGCCGAATGCCGTTTTCACTGTTGCAGGTGACTGATATGAACGAGATCAGGAAAGTTCGTGTTCAGGATGCTTCGCGTATAAAGTCCGTAATCGGATTTGATACGGTTGCTGCGGCCCAGGATCACATCAGAAAGAATATCTATTATACGGACGAGAGCTTTTCGGTGCTTGCCAGAAGTTCTTATACAAGCAAGTATTCGGTTACCGTCAGGTTTATAGGAAGTGTAGATGATGTTTTCGCAGATGCGCTGCTGAAGTTTCTTTTCTTCTCGAAAGATATTTACAAGGTCAGTGTTATCATCTCCGTCGATGATGCCGTTACCGAGCATGTGCTCGTAAGGAACGGTTTTGTGCAGGAGGCAGTACTTCACGAAGAACTGTATGAGAACGATTCTTTTGTTGATGCAGGTCTGTTCTATATAACGCTTCCTATGTATAAGCAGTACAGCGTCGGTTTCCTTCCTTTCCAAAGGGGAGTAATAGCTGTATCCGGCGGCGTTGATTATGTTGATGATGTCACGTTCTTAAGATTCGATGAGACACCGTCGAACGAATACATAAGAAGATGTGCAGATCACTGCGGACTGATAACGGACGGGAAGATGAGACCCCGCGGAGACGAATTCTATAAAGAGTACAAGAACGAAGACGTACCTGCAGAAGTTCAGAGAGCATTAACTCAGATAAGGGAGTATCTGCTTAAGAAAAGACAGTCATTCGATATCAATGTAAAGACAGGCAATGCTTCTGAATTTAAGACATCCGTATGGGCGTGCATCAAGAAGATTCCTTACGGATATACAATAAGTTATGAGGATATAGCGCTTGAACTTGCAGGCGGAGATATCAAGAAAGCACGTAAACTTACACGTGCGGTCGGACATGCCTGTGCGGAAAACCCTGTTCCGATCATAGTTCCGTGCCACAGAGTCATCGGCAAGAACGGTAAGCTTGTCGGCTTCAAGGACGGAGTTGAGTTCAAAGACTTTCTTCTGACACATGAATTATTCGCGGCTATGCCGCTTGCCTGAGGAGGAAAATATGGCAAAACACGATAAAACCACTCTCGGTCTTTCCACGATCTTGAATCCTGTACCTGTTGTTATGATCTCATGCGCAGGAAAGGATTCTACTGCAGCAGAGGGAAGACATAATATAATTACGGTAGCATGGACGGGCACGATCAATTCCGAGCCGCCAATGGTGTCAGTATCTATACGTAAATCAAGACATTCACATAAGCTGATCTCCGAGACGGGCGAATTTGTAATCAATCTCGTCAACAAACAGCTGTGCAAGCCCTGCGATCTGTGCGGAGTAAAGAGCGGAGCAGATATAGATAAGTTCGAAGTCTGCGGTCTTAATGCAGTTAAAGCCGAAGGACTCGAATATGCTTATGCGATCAAAGAAGCTCCGGTATCTATATCATGCAAAGTCGAGTCTGTTACAGAGCTTGGTTCACATGACATGTTTATTGCTAAGATTGTCGGTATAACGGCCGATTCATATCTTTTGGATGAGAACGGAAGACTGTGTCTCGATAATGCCAATCTGGTTGCTTATAATCACGGTGAGTATTTCCTTCTTGGCAAGAAACTCGGATTCTTCGGATATTCCGTGGCAAGCGAAGAGATCATAAAGAAGAGAATGGGAGAGAAATAATGGAATTTATCGGCATAGAGAAGCTTTATGAGAGCAGATTCATAACAAGATATAACGTTCAATACAAGACGAATCTCGGAAATATCAAGAATTACGAGATCGTAAGCAGAAACAATAATCTGACTTCATTGGAAGACCTTAAGAACAGCCCGGCTGAAGCCGTAGTGCTTATTATCCACGACAAAAGCGGTCAGAAGATACTGCTTAACAAAGAATTCAGAATGGCAGTAGGTGATTATGCTTATAATTTCCCTGCAGGTCTTATAGATCCCGGCGAGGACTACAAGGCTGCGGCCGTAAGGGAACTTTGGGAGGAGACAGGACTTAATCTTACCGAGGTTAAAGATGTCTGGCCTCAAAGCTTCAGTGCTGTCGGTATTATGAACGAGAAATCTATAGTTGTCATAGGCGAAGCCGAAGGTGAGTTCGCGCCTTCCACATCCGATGAGGAAGAGATCGAAGCTGTCTGGTTTACAAAGGATCAGATGAAAGAACTTCTTAAGACCGATGAGCATTTTGCTGCCAGAACACAGGCATACTGCTGGTGCTGGGCTAACATGTAAGGATCCGTTCTATGATTATCACAACGGATACACTTAATAAGCAGATAAAAGACGGAGATGACAATCTCTTTCTGTTGTACGGTGAAGAGGATTTCTTTATAGAGCTTGCCGTAAACTCCATAAAGCGCAAGTATCTTACCAAGGGATTCGAGCAGATGGATCTGACGAGACTTGATTTCGGCGGTAAGGCTGTAATACCGGATAAAGTTACCGAGAACATCGAACTTCCGCCGTGGGCTTCTTCAAGGCGTGTAGTAGAGATCATAAACTTTGATTTCGATAAGGATGCCTCCGAGAAACTGCCTGCCGTCATAAGCAAAGTTCCCGAGAGCACGGTGCTGCTGTTCGTAACCGATAAGGTTGATAAGAGGAAGAAAAAGCTCTTTGACGCGTTCACTAAGCACGGTGTCGTATGCGAAGTAAAATATCTTGAAGAATCCCGTCTTACCAAGTTCATTAACGGTAATTTTGCCAAGAACGGTCTTTCGATAGATCCTGATGCCTGCGAAAGTATCATAAGCAGATATGATTCTTCGATGAGAAGGATCGATTCTGCAATAAAAAGAATATCAATGTATTGTTCCGCGACCGACACCAAGAACATTACTCTTGGAACAGTAGATGAATTATGCGAGCCGGACGTCCATGCCGATATCTTCAAAATCATGGATGCAGTGGGAGAAGGAAGGGCTGATGAAGCTTTGGTTCTTCTTGATAACCTCATTAAGCTTAAAGAACCTCTTCCGAAGATAAGATTTATGATAGCAAGGCATTTCAGGGAGCTGATCTGTGCCAAGGAGCTCGGCAACAAGGGCGCTCTCATGAGCAGAATGGGTGCCAGAGGCTTCATTGCAGACAAACTTATAAGCCAGTCCCGCAATTTCAGGATGGACAAACTTATCAAGCTGTACAGATTATGTTATCAGAATGATTATGACTTAAAACACGGGAACGTGGATGAAAGGGCGAGTCTGGAGTCTTTTATTGTCCTTGCATCAGGTAAGTAATTACTTTAAAATAATGCAGTTATTATGAAGTTGGAGGACTTTTATGTCTAAGATTGCCATGAAGACGCCGCTCGTTGAGATGGACGGCGATGAGATGACCAGAGTTGTATGGAAGCAGATTAAGGATATTGTCATACTTCCTTTCGTTGACCTTAAGACCGAGTACTTTGATCTCGGACTGCCTAACAGAGATGCTACAGGCGATCAGGTTACTATAGATTCGGCTAACAGAACAAAGGAATTGGGTGTAGCCGTAAAGTGCGCAACTATCACTCCTAACGCTCAGCGTATGGATGAATATAAGCTCCATCAGATGTGGAAGAGTCCTAACGGTACGATCAGAGCTATGCTCGACGGTACGGTATTCAGAGCTCCGATCCTTGTAAAGGGTATTAATCCTTTTGTTTCCTGCTGGAAGAAGCCTATTACCATAGCAAGACATGCATACGGTGACGTATACAGAAATTCCGAGATTAGAGTTGACGGACCTGCAACAGCAGAGCTCGTTGTTACTTACCCCGACGGAAGAACAGATAAGAAGACGATCTTCGAATTCAAGGATGCAGGTGTAATTCAGGGTATGCACAATACCGATAAGTCAATCGAGGCTTTTGCACGTTCCTGCTTCATGTATGCTCTCGGAGTTAAGCAGAGCCTGTGGTTCGCTACAAAGGACACTATCTCCAAGACTTATGACCACAGATTCAAGGACATCTTCAACGATGTTTATGAGGCTGAGTTCAAGGCTAAGTTCGAAGAGGCCGGCATCGAATACTTCTACACACTCATTGATGATGCAGTAGCAAGAATCATGAGATCTGAAGGCGGCATCGTCTGGGCTTGTAAGAACTATGACGGTGACGTAATGTCCGATATGCTTGCTTCCGCCTGCGGTTCACTCGCAATGATGACTTCTGTTCTGGTTTCACCCGACGGAGTATACGAGTACGAGGCTGCTCACGGTACCGTTACAAGACATTATTATAAGTACCTCAAGGGCGAAGCTACATCTACAAACCCGATGGCTACACTTTTCGCTTGGACAGGTGCTCTCAGAAAGCGCGGTGAGCTCGATGAGCTGCCTGAACTCGTTGACTTTGCAGACAGGCTCGAAAAGGCTTCTCTCGAGACGATCGAGTCCGGTACTATCACAGGCGATCTTAAGAACCTTATCGATGTTCCCGTAAAGAATGTTGTTAATACAGAAGATTTCCTTAAGGCGATTGCCTCAAGACTTGCATAAAGGAGAAATACTATGACTTATTATGAGACATGGATCGACAATTCCGAGAATGTAAAGGATCAGACTTCCTATACACATTACATCAATACTTATTATTCAATGGAGAAGGATGCTTACGATAAGATCCTTTCCACATATCCCGACAACAAGGAATTCACTTCCGGCAAGGCTTCCGAGCTTGCTAAGAAGCTCGGATTCAACAAGGATACTATGGATATCTTCGTAGGTTTCCTCGACGGTATCAAGACATCTTTGAAGAACGAGCTTGATGTTGAGAGTGTTGATGACGATACCGAGATCGACCTCGATATCGATTACGAGAAGCTCTACTACAACATGAGAGATGCCAAGGCATCTTGGTTGTTCAAGCTTTCTTCATGGAAGAATGTACTTGATGAGAACCAGACAGCTCAGATCGCTCGTGAGTACAGAGAGGCTAACATCGCTCACTCCAACAAGGTTGGAAGAAACGATCCCTGTCCTTGCGGCTCAGGTAAGAAATACAAGAATTGCTGCGGTAAAAAAGTAAACTGAAAAATGCGAAGACTGCTCCTTAACAAGCGGTTCTTAACAGCGGTAACTCTTCTTATACTCCTGGCTGTTATCGTACTCGGCTCTTTGCCGGGAAGTCCGATCAACTCACTTCTTAAGCCGGTAGGTGCTGTAGTTAACCCTGTTCAGAAAGCTGTAAAGTACAGCGGTAATTCCATCTCGGCATTCTGGGCTGCACTTACAGACGGTATTGCCATACGAAATGAGAATGAACAGTTAAGAGCAGAGATCGCACAGCTTCAGTATCAGCTCACTCAGAACGAAGAGGCTGCGATAAGATACGAAGAATTGCAGGAAGCTTTCCATATTAGGGAGGTTTTCAGTAATTACGATATCTTCGGAGCCTCTGTTCTTTCGCGTGAATCTGACGAATGGTTCTCCGTAATCAGGGTAGGAGCAGGTAATTCCGACGGCATTTATCTTGAGCAGGGCCAGTCTCTTGCCGTAGTAGATGTAAGAATGAATCTCGTCGGAAGGGTTATCGAAGTAAATGAAGATGACTCCGATATACTTCTGCTGCTTCACGAAGGATTTCAGGTAAGCGGTAAGGTTAACGCCGTAAACGGCGCCACATTCCTGATCGTGGGTGATGCTTCACTTAAGCAGCAGGGTTTATGTCTTGTAACGGGTATCGACCCCGATACGATCCCGAATGTAGGTGATGAGATTGTTACATCCGGTGACGGCGGTCTGTTCCCTCAAGGAATTCCGATAGGCGTTATCGAGTCGGTTGATACTTCAAATGAATTGAATATAACTGCAACCTTAAGACCTTATTCCGACATCGAGGATCTTAATGATATCTTCATCATGGTTCCGTTCGAGGAGGAAGTGCAGGAAACTAATGAGACGACCTCAGCAGATTCGTAAGTTTATTGTATATGCTTTATATCTGTTGCTATTCTCGACCGTACAGGTTACTTTCCCGGGAATACTGACTTTTTACGGGATCAGAGCCGATCTGTTGTTTGTTCTCGTAGTGCTCGTTTCTTATATGTTCGGGTTTTATGACGGTATAGTATTCGGTGCTCTGGCAGGAATAATAAGAGACTATTTCTCTGCTCCTTCGATAACCACGCTCGACGGCACGGTAACAACTGCGTTAGGTATCGGTCTTTTCCTTATGGTAGCCGTGGCGGCTTACGGCTCATCTTTCTTCACAGTAAGGATCGAAAGGAATTTTCTGCTGGCATTCCTGTCGGTTGTGACGGCAACCCTTCTATATAAGGTAATCGGTCATATTCTGATATTTTTATGGTCGAATCTGGTCCCCGGACTTTCATATAACATGGGATTATCCCAGATAATCACAAGATCGGTATTGCCTCAGACAGTACTTAATCTTATAGCCGCCGTTCCTATATACTTATTATTGAGATTCGCCGGTCCTTATAAGAAAGGTGTTAACCCTGTTCTTATTGATGAGAAGAGGAAAGGAGATAATTCTTGGCTGACAATGTAAACAGCAATAAGCAGGAATCCGCGTTAACTGAACTGCTGGGTGTCATTAACAACAGATACTTTCTGTTGGGACTGATATTCTGTGTGTTCGGCGCGGTCATTCTGTATATGACTGCCGCATTGCAGTTCTCGGGTTATCAGAGAACTATCTCCGCTTCTTCGGAAGGCGTATCGCGTCAGTATATCGTAAATGCCCCGAGAGGCGACATTATAGATGCCAACGGCATTGTTCTTGCAACTTCCCAGGAAGTAAACACGGTCATGATCTCCAATGCTTATATGGAGAATGATGATCTTAACGCGATGTGCCTCGAGTTAAGCTATCTGTTCGATCAGTATAACTGCATAAGCGAATCCGAGCTCGACGATTATTTTGCTACAGAGCCGTTCAGATTCCTTAAGAGTGAAGAAGAGATAAGACTTTGGCAGACTGATCACAATCTGTTTGATCTCGATGATTATTCGGAAGGAATTATTGTTACTTATTCTGATAATTATGTTAAGACCGATCCGCAGGTATTCTATCTCTATTTAAGACAGCTTTTCGAGCTGGATACGACATATACCGAGGAAGAAGCCTACAGGATAATCAGGATACGCTTCCAGATCTTTAAGGATAACTGGTCGTTCCAGACCGGAACTCCCGTAGAGATCGCGACTAATGTTCCGGATGAGCTCGTTACTATCTTTAATGAGCAGAATTACCATTATATGGGTATTATCACTACCAAGACATACAGACGTACATATACGCCTCAGGCCCAGTTATCGAGCCATGTAGTCGGATACGTAGGAAGGATCTCACAGGAGTCACTCGTGACATTGGCGCCTTACGGATATTCGAACAGCGACCTGGTAGGACAGTCCGGAGTCGAATCACAGATGGAAAGATATCTGCACGGAAGTTCGGGCATCTCTACTTACAACACATGGACGACCCAGGGACAGGAGGGAGTATTCTTCCCGTCATATTACGGAACTCCCGCACAAAGCGGTGCCACGGTTCAGCTTACAATCGATACAGACCTGCAAAGGGTAGGTATCGAGGCTCTCAAGACTTATATCGAAGATGCCATGAATGCCGAGATTATCGAGCAGACCGGTTATAAGACCGCGAATGCAGGCGCTTTCGTAGTTATGGATGTTAATTCGGGCGCTGTTCTTGCGATGGGATCTTATCCGAACTTCGACCCTAATGACTTCGTTCTTTCTATGTACGGAGACGAGAGGGCAGAGGAGCAGCTTCAGTATTACCTTGGCCTCGGAGAATATGAGGATATTACGGCAGAAGACATGCCTCTTTGGAACAGAGCTATCATGTCCCAGTATGCACCGGGCTCTACATTTAAGATGTGTACGGCACTTGCCGCTCTCGAGAACGGTATTATTTCACCCGGATCTACATGGTATTCATGTGATTCTCCTATTGATATCGGCGGATGGACGTTCAGATGTCTCGAGTTCGCCGACGGAGGTCACGGTCCACTTGATCTTAACGGTGCCATGGCGACTTCCTGCAATATCTACTTCATGAGACTCGGAGTAGATACGGGTATCGACAATATCGATGCCATGGGCGAAAGAATGGGGCTCGGCGAGTATACCGGAATCGATCTCCCGGGTGAGATCAGAGGAGTCAGAGCAAGCCGTGAGACAAAGATAAGGCTTCACGAATACGAATACGACCGTACATGGTTCCCGGCTGATACTGCCCAGTCAGCCATCGGTCAGTTCGATAACTGCTTTACGATCATGCAGCTTTGCCGTTATACCGCAGGTATTGCAACCAACAGGCTCGTTACTCCGTATGTAATCGATAATGTAACGGCTGTTGACGGCACGGTTCTTTATGAAGGCCAGACCCAGTCGGTTCCGCTTGATATCAGCGAACCTAACATAGAAGCCGTCAGATACGCCATGAGATGCGTTGTTACAGGAACTTCAACCTGGCCCGGCACTGCACAGGATATCTTCTCGAACTTCCCCGTGGATGTCGTCTGTAAGACAGGTACGGCAGAGACGGGTTATGAAGAGATTCGAAAAGAGTACAGTAACGGTCTGTTCGTATGCTATGCTCCCGCCGAGAACCCTGAGATAGCCATCGCACTCGTTGTTGAAAGAGGTGAGTGGGGATCTTCAACTGCCATCATTGCACAGAGACTGCTCTCGGCTTACTTTGATGTAGCTCCTACAAGGGCAGAGCAGATGCTCGACCTGGTACCTATAATCGGAGATGATCTTGATGCTCTGATACCGGCTATTGTGCCTGATGAACCGGCAGAAGTGTAAGTTATCAAATATGTTTAATATTTATTACTTTTGTCAATATATTATTGTTTTTTCTCATGCTTTTTTATACAATGTTTATTGTTTTTAATGGAGGAAATTTGGTATGAAGATCGTGCTCATGGCTGACAACCGTAAAACCGAGCTTCTTGTAAATTTTTGTATTGCATATAAAACATTACTTACAAAGCATCAGCTTATTTCTGTTTACAGCACTGCCAAGTATCTTAAGTCTTCAGTCGGAATTGAAGTTTCCGGTCTTAATGTTGACTATCTCGGCGGAATCGAACAGCTTGCTTCAAGAGCTGAATTTGATGAGATAGACTGCGTTATCTATTTAAGAGATGCGGCTGCTGACAGTGAGACGGCTTCTTCAGATCTTCTTAAGACCTGTGATTCCAATAATATTCCGTATGCAACCAATCTTGCTACGGCCGAGATCCTTATACTTGCGATCGACAGAGGAGACCTCGATTACAGAACCTGGCTCAAGGATACAAGAGTATCCTGAATCTCATGACAGATCTTAAAGTCTTTCCGTACGGACCTTTAGCCTCGAATATGTACATATTAAGTACAGATTCGGGGATTTTTATTATCGATCCGTCTGTTTATCCGGACAGACTCAAAGAATCTGATATACCTTCGAAAGTGGATTATATTCTTATAACACACGGCCATTTTGACCATATCAACGCCGTAGATGAATGGAGCAGGATGTATCCGGAGGCAAAGGTTTATATATCTTCCGAAGATATGGATGCTTTAACTGATTCTGAAAATAACGGATCTTCCTATTTTGCTGAAAAGTGCAGGTATGAGACCGTACCCTTAAGCATTGATGATTTTAAGATCGACAATCTTTCTGTAATAAAGACTCCGGGACACTCGAAAGGCAGCGTATGCTTTCTTTTTGATATTGACGGGAAGAAGATAATGTTTACGGGAGATACCCTTTTCGCAGGGTCATGCGGTAGGACTGATCTTCCCGGCGGCAGCAGTTCACAGATAATGTCATCCTTGCGTGTTCTTTCCGGGCTTGATCCTTCGATCAAAGTTTTCCCGGGTCACGGTCCTTCATCAACTATAGAAATTGAGCTTGCAAGCAATCCTTTCTTTAATTTCTAAAGGGGTTGTGTTATATTCTTTTAGTTAAAGTGAAGTTTTCAAGGAGGCTTGTTTTATGAGCGATCTTCGGGAAAGTCTGAATCAAACCCGCGAAGAATTTGAAAAGAAGATTAAAGAGATACAGAATCTTGCTGATATCGAGAAGATAAGAGTTGAGTACTTCGGTAAGAAAGGTAAGCTTACCGGCGTGCTTCGCGGCATGGGCAATCTCACTCCGGAGGAAAGACCTGAAGCAGGTAAGATGGTCAATGAAGTCCGTGCAAAGATGGAAGAGGCATTTGCTCAGAGCCAGGCTAAGATGAAGGCTCTCGAGAGCTCATATAAGCTCAAGAAAGAGGTTATCGATGTAACTTTGCCTACTCATTATGAGGGCTGCGGAGCAAGACATCCTCTTAATAACGCTATCAATGAGATCTGCGATATATTCCTCGGATTAGGATACAGCATCGGAGAAGGACCTGAAGTAGAGTACGATAAGTACAACTTCGAGCTGTTAAGAATTCCCAAGGGACATCCTGCCAGAGATACACAGGATACTTTCTATATCAGCGATAATATCCTTCTCAGAACTCAGACTTCCGGTATGCAGATCCGTATCATGGAAGAACTTACCAAGAACGGCGGAAAGCCTCCGATCAAGGTAGTATGTCCGGGTAAGGTTTACAGACAGGATACACTGGATGCTACACACTCTCCCGTATTCCATCAGATCGAGGGTCTTGTAGTAGATAAGGGCGTAACGATGGGAGACCTCGTAGGATCTCTCCGCCTTTTTGCCAAGAAGCTGTTTGGTGAGAACACAGAAGTAAGATTAAGACCCCACCATTTCCCGTTCACAGAGCCTTCCGTAGAGGTAGACCTCACTTGCTGGAAGTGCGGCGGTAAGGGCTGTAACGTATGTAAGGGCGAGGGCTGGATCGAGGTTCTCGGTGCAGGTATGGTACATCCTGAGGTTCTTGAGAACTGCGGTATTGATTCTTCTGTATACAGCGGTTTTGCTTTCGGTATCGGAGTTGAGAGAACTGCGATGGGAAGATATGGTATTGATGACATCAGACTTCTTTATGAGAACGATGTGCGTTTCTTAAAGCAGTTCAAGTAAGGAGGAAGTCATAAATGAAAGCACCCGTAATTTGGTTAAAAGATTTTACAGATATTGATATTTCCGCCAAGGAACTGGCGGATAAGATGACTTTGACAGGTTCCAAGGTTGAAGAGATCATCGACTATAAGCTCTCCGGTGTGTATGCAGGAAAGATAATAAGCGTAGCTGAGCATCCGGATTCCGATCATCTTCATATTCTTAAGGTTGACTTCGGAAGAGATGAGTTAGGTCACGATGTTCAGATCGTATGCGGAGCTCCCAATGTATATGAGGGAATGATCTGTCCTATCGCAGCCGAAGGCGCCGTTCTTCCCGAGTTTACGATCAAGAAGGGTAAGATCAGAGGAGTCGAGAGCTTCGGTATGTGCTGTTCCGGCGATGAACTGGGATCTGCAGTTAACGGTAAGCCCGGTGCTGATGAATACGGTCTTTGGGATCTTACAAAGCTCGATAATTGTCCTCCCGTCGGTACGGACATGAGAGAATTCCTTCAGATCGATGCTCTTGTTACTATCGATTTTGAGATCACATCCAACAGACCTGACTGTTTCTCAGTAGAAGGTCTCGGACGTGAGGCTGCCGTATCTATCGGCAAGCCTTTCAGACCCGTTAACAGCAAATTGAAGCAGGAGGGTTCCCTTACTACTGAGGATGTTGCCAAGATTGAGATTCAGGCACCTGACCTTTGCTACCGTTACTGCTCAAGAACAGTAGAAGACGTAAAGATCGGTCCTTCTCCCGAATGGCTTGCGCAGAAGCTTGTAGCAGCAGGCATGAGACCTATCAACAACATCGTTGATATCACTAACTATGTTTGTCTTGAATTAGGTCAGCCTATGCACGCATTCGACCTTGATTATCTTAAGAACAATCACATTATCGTCCGTACGGCTCAGGACGGCGAGAAGACTGTTACTCTTGACGGCAACGAGCATATCCTTGACAAGGACACACTCGTTATCGCAGATGAGGAGAAAGTCTGTGCCATCGCAGGTGTAATGGGCGGTGAGAACTCCGAAGTTCTCGAGAGCACAACAAGCATCCTTTTCGAGTCGGCTACATTCAATGCCGTAAGTGTAAGAAAGGCTGCCATCAGAAACGGACTTCGTACCGAGGCTTCCTCAAGATATGAGAAGGGACTTGATCCCGAGAATGCATTAAGAGCACTCGACCGCGCATGCGAACTCGTTGAGATGCTCGGCTGCGGTAAAGTAAGCAAGGGTCTTATCGATGTTTATCCTACAAAGAGACCCGTAAAGCACATCGAGTACAGACCTGACTGGGTCAATAACTTCATCGGCATTCAGGCTTCCGAGGAGTTCATGAGAAAGACTCTCATTGACCTGGGCTGTACCTTTACAGAGGAAGACGGCAAGGAGATGATCGTGCCTCCCACATTCCGTCCCGACCTTGAAGGCGAAGCTGATATCGCAGAGGAGATCGCAAGATTCTTCGGTTATAACAACATCGAGCCTACGCTTCTTTCCGGTAAGGAGACAACACTCGGCGGCAGAACCCGTGAGCAGAACCTCGCCGAAAAGATAAGGAACACACTCGTTTCCTGCGGTTTCTACGAGGCTATCACATATTCGTTCGAGAGTCCCGCAGATCTTGATCTTATGAAAGTAGCTGCTGACAGCGATCTTCGTAAGCAGGTTAAGATCAGCAACCCTCTGGGAGACGATTCTTCCGTAATGAGAACAACGATGCTTCCTTCAATGCTTCGTATTGCTGCCAGAAACTCCAACAGAGGCGTTCCTTCAGCCAAGATCTTCGAACTTGCTTATGTTTACATTCCCGATGAGGATCCTGCTAATCTTCCTGAAGAAAGACCTACGGTAAGCGGATTCTATTATGACAATACGGTAGGTGACAGCGCAGGCATCTTCTATCACGTAAGAGGAATTATCGAGGAGCTCGGAAAGGTTCTTGATATCAGATCACTTGCATTTGAGCCTCTTACGGATAATCCGTCCTTCCACCCCGGAAGAACAGCGAAGATCCTTGTTAACAACAAGGTCTGCGGTGTCATCGGTATTATCCATCCCGATGTTGCCGATGCTTTCGAGGCTCCCGAGAAGGCTTGTTTCTTCGAGTTCGAGTCAATGGCATTCATTAATGCCGCTAAGACTGCAAGAGTATATAAGCAGATTCCCAAGTTCCCCGGAATCTCCAGAGATATCGCGGTTGTAGTAAACAAAGATGTTGCTGTAGGAGATATCTTAAGAACATGTAAGTCAGCAGGAGGCAAGCTCCTTAAGGAAGTAGAGTTCTTCGACGTTTATGAGGACAGCAAGCTCGGCGATAACAAGAAGTCCGTAGCTGTATCCCTTATCTTCAGAGACGATGCAAAGACTCTTGCGGATGCTGATATACAGGCTCCTTACGAAGCTATACTTGCAAAACTTGAGAAGACTTATGATGCTCACTTAAGATGATGTTTGTCGTTTTTTGTCGAAAATTGTAGTCAATTGTCGAAAAATTATGACCTCAACCCCTGTATTCTAGAGTTAATACTTTGGAATACGGGGGTATTTATATGAGCACAATTGAAACCGCTGTTGTTATTACACTGGTAATGCTTGTCCTTACGGGAATGATAGTGCTTCCCGCGAGGATGTGTGCCGACACTATGAACGATGCACAGGATGCAATAGAAGATGTAATGACACAAGACGAACTGATCTCGCCGGAAAGACTGAATACGTTCTTAACCGGCATCTCCGAGAATTACAGGATCATCTACGGAGCCTTTATCGAGGAGGTGTCAGATGAAGAAGAATAAGAAAGGTACATCGACTCTTTTTCTGGCAATAATCCTGTCTGCGCTCATTCTTGTCGAGACCACTTATATTGCTTATGTTGCCGATCTTGACAGAAGACTGACTTACACCAGGGCCTTAAAAGAACAGGCTCAGATATATCTTGCAAGTTATGACAGGCAGTTATTCAAGACTTACGGCATATATGCGTTTAACTCGTCTTCGATAGATTCTTCGGTCTTTAACAGCATTCTGTCAGCAAACGGATATGAACCCGGAGATGTTATGTATGCAAGCGGTATGTACAGCATCGATACTGAAGTTCTGAAACGTGCCGTGGCTTGTTATTACTCTTACAGAACCTCGGGCATACTGTTCGACAGATTCTCCGCTCAGATCATGTCTTTGATCGATCAGATTGGAGACGGAGGCGTTATCTCGGAATTAAGGGAATTCGTTTCCAGTCCCGCTTCCGGTCTTCTGGGAAGGATAATAGACGGAGGGTCCGATGTAAGTGAAGCCATAAGCGGGGCGGTTGAGATGCTCGGTATTGATGATACATCGCCGTCGTATCAGTTGTTTATGAGTCTGTTGTCTTCTCTGGGTGCAATAGATAATGATTCACCTGATATCGCCAACGGGTTCGATCCGTCCGATATAGGATTTCTGTTCGAACTTATTGAGTTCAATACGGATCTTTATGATTACGGGACTGCATTTAATGAGAATATCAATCTTCACGGGTGTCTGGCTGATTTTGCCGCGAATAACTTTGACTGTATGCTAGAAGACGATACGGCCCTTGACGGCACATCTTTCAATGCTTTTCATTCCGATAACGAGTCTGATTCCGAATTTATTCTTACGGGGCTTGAAGGATTACCGGGCAGGGCATTGACCGATTACTATATCTTCAGCGCCTTATTTCTTAAGAATCTCGTAAGCAATATGACTGATGAAGGTTTGCAGGAGATAGTAGTTCCGACCGCCGAGATCCTGTCTGCGGTAATAGGTGTTTTAAGTGCCGGAACGGTTATTCTTCCACCCGAGGTCTATGAAGCCGTCATAGTTCTGCTTATTACTGAGATTCAGTCCATAAGCGAACTTTGGCAGGTCTTACACGGAGAAGAGATCACATTTATCAGTCTCGGCGAGATCGAGGCGCTCACTTTGGATTACAGGGACTTTCTGACAGTATTTATGAACTATGTCCCGGATGACCTTCTTTTATCCAGGATGCTTGTGATATTCGAAAGGGATTTCCCCGATTATGTAGTAGGAACGGATGTGGAGACAGATTACGGAGGCAGTACGATAACTTATGAAGCGCGTTATGAATTATACGAATAAGAAAGGTTCGGTCTCTTTGGAGACGGCGATATCATTTTCGCTGGTGCTTGTCTTCCTGACGGCAATCATAAGTGTAACCGCATTCCTGCGCACCGATATACTTATGCAGAGAGCCGTAAAGCAAAGCTGCAATGATCTGGCGCATTTCATGCCGTTTACGGTAGCTGCAGCGGATTCAGTATCGACATTGGTCAATGCTCTTCCTGACGAATACAGTGATGACGGAACAGTCGAGAGAGTAGGATCCGTTATCGCAGGTATTGATTCCGCTTCTTCGGGACAGGTGAGAGCAGGTATTCTTAATGTTTTGCTCGGAAGACAGTTTACTGACGATATAGCCTCCGAATACTATGAATATAACGGAAGCAGTTTCTTCGGTCCGGATGAGATCTATTGTGATTTTGATATCGAAGATTACTATATCAGTGTTTATGTGGTCTACAGTGTTGATACGATCATCGGCCCGATTCAGCGGGAGATAGTATCAACGATACCGTTTTACGGCGATTTTGAACTTTTTCTGAACGGAGAAGAAGGAGAAACAGAGAATACTGATGATATATGGCATCAGAACAACTTTGTACGCGGCAGGTATTTCGCAGAAAAATACGGGGCAAACCTGCCTGCAACCTTTCCTTGTATCAATTACTACAATGCTGGGCAGGCTGCATCCGTTGTAAGCATAGATCTTAACCGGCCGACTTATTCAAACTCTGCCGCCTGTATTATAAGAGTTACGCAGCAGATAGATGAACTTGCCGGGTTTAACGGGGCGGACGTCATGATTGACGGATCGAGATATGTAGTTTACGGAGACAGCATTCGTCAAAGAACCTTGATAGTTGTTATACCCGAAGACTCTCCCGAAAGTTCGCGAAATGCCGTATATTCTATGGTTGGTTATGCTGCTTCGGCAGGAGTGGAGCTTCAGGTAATTGAAGACGGTTCATCAGGATGACACATTATTTGTTTTAAAAGGTACTTTAGGTTATTATTGTATGAGTTATTTTAGAAAGGTGTGTCCAAAAGGCGATGAACAGCAACGTAAGAAGACCTTCTATAGCAGTTTCTTCCGTCAGCAGCAGCATCGAAGGTAAAGAATCCGTCGGTGACGTTCTGCGTAAGGCAAAGAAGGAACTGATCTTCAAGAGGATCTGCATAGGTATGGTTCTTATTGTTCTGGCTACATTGATCGTTTATCTGTGTGTTTCGGGTTATATCCCGGATCTGATAGACGGTTTCTTCGCTCTTATTGAATGATGATGGAGTTTGATAAGGAAGAAAGAAAGGCTTTGGACAGCCTGTATAATGCGATTCTTACGCTTAAGTCTCCCGAAGAGCTTCATCTGTTCTTCGAGGATCTTTGTTCAAGGAACGAGCTTTGTTCAATGCTGCACAGGTGGCAGATCTTAGAGCTTATTGATCAGGGTAAAAGCTATGAGGAGATCATAAGAGAACTTGCCCCCGAGAATAAAGATTCAGAAGTATCCGATGATCAGAAGGGGACAAGGAAGGGAAAAGGAAGAAACGCCACCAAGGTCAGTTCCACAACTATTTCCCGCGTAAAAGCATGTTATAACAATCCCGACGGCGGATACCGAACTGCTTTGGGAAGACTTAAAGGAGATAACAAGTAATGGTATTAGCGTCATTATTCGGAACGCACAGTGATCACGAGATCAAGAAGATCGAACCTATCAAAAAGAAAGTTCTTGCTTTGGAAGAAGAATATTCTAAGCTGTCTGATACAGATCTTCGTGCCAAGACAGATGAGTTTAAGTCAAGACTTGCAAACGGCGAGACACTTGATGATATTCTCCCCGAGGCATTTGCAACTGTAAGAGAAGCTTCTTGGCGAGTTCTGGGATTGAAGCCGTATCCCGTACAGATCATCGGCGGTATCGTTCTTCATCAGGGCAGAATCGCCGAGATGAAGACGGGTGAAGGTAAGACTCTCGTAGCCACCATGCCTGTTTACCTTAATGCACTTACAGGAAAGGGCGTACACGTTGTTACGGTTAACGATTACCTTGCCAAGCGTGACTCCGAGTGGATGGGTAAAGTTTATAAGTTCCTCGGTCTGACCGTCGGACTTATCATTCACGATATTCCCAATAAAGACAGAAAGGCCATGTATGCGAGCGATATCGTTTACGGAACCAACAATGAGTTCGGATTCGATTACCTTCGTGACAACATGGTTGTATCCAAGAACCAGCTTGTTCAAAGAGAGCTCAATTATGCTATCGTCGATGAGGTTGACTCGATCCTTATCGATGAAGCAAGAACACCTCTTATCATTTCGGGAAGAGGTGAAGCTTCATCCGATCTGTATCAGAAAGCAGATGCGTTCGTCAGAATGCTCAAGCCTTATACGGTAGTTGAGACTGATGACAAGATCGATATGGATGAGCTCGTAGGCGATGCTGATTATGTTATCGATGAGAAGGCAAAGACTTCCGTTATCACAGCCAACGGTATTAAGAAGGCTGAAGCTTACTTTAATGTCCAGAATCTTTCCGATCCTGAGAACTTTGATCTTCAGCACTATATCAACAATGCCCTTAAGGCTCACGGTAACTTCCATAAGGATGAACAGTACATTGTTACCGAGGAAGGCGAGGTTGTTATCGTTGATGACTTTACAGGACGTCTCATGCCGGGAAGAAGATACAGTGACGGTCTGCATCAGTCTATTGAGGCTAAGGAAGGCGTTAAGGTTGCAAATGAGAATAAGACTCTTGCTACAATTACATTCCAGAATTTCTTCAGAATGTACGATAAGCTCTCGGGTATGACAGGTACGGCTTATACAGAGGAAGCTGAGTTCAGACAGATCTATAATCTCGATGTAATTACGATCCCCACTAATAAGCCTATCCAGAGAGTCGATGAGAATGATGCCGTATTCAAGACTCAGAAGGGTAAGTATCATGCGGTTCTTAAGACTGTAATCGAAGTTCATAAGACTGGTCAGCCTGTACTCGTTGGTACTGTTAACGTAGATAAGTCCGAGTACCTCGATAAGCTTTTCCGTAAGGCCGGTATCCAGGCTAATGTACTTAATGCCAAGAACCACAGACGCGAGGCCGAGATCGTTGCTCAGGCAGGACGTAAGAATGCTGTTACCATCGCAACAAACATGGCGGGCCGTGGTACTGATATTCTTCTCGGCGGTAACCCTGAGTTCCTTGCTAAGCAGGAGATGAGAAAGTTAGGTTATGACGAGGATATGATCGAAGCATCCACTGCTCATAACGAGACAGATGATGAACTTATCCTCGAAGCAAGAAAGAAGTATGCCGAGATATATGAGAAGAAGGCTGAAGAGATCAAGCCTGAAGCTGATGAAGTAAGAGCTCTCGGCGGTCTTTACATCGTAGGTACCGAGCGTCACGAATCCAGACGTATCGATAATCAGCTCAAGGGACGTGCAGGACGTCAGGGAGACCCCGGACGCACAAAGTTCTTCCTCGCTCTCGATGACGATCTGCTAAGAATCTTCGGTGGAGACAGAGTAAACGGTCTTTATAATTCTCTCGGTGTCGATGAGACTATGGAGATTCAGAACGGTATGCTCACCAAGCTTATCGACAGTTCACAGAAGAAGCTCGAGGCTGTTCACTTCGGTGCACGTAAGAACGTTCTCGAATACGACGATGTCATGAACATTCAGCGTACAATCACATATGAGCAGCGCCGTAAAGTTATCGACGGTGAGGATATGCATGATACACTCCTCAAGATGCTCGAGAAGGTTGCCGAGAGACAGGTCATGGCTTTTGCCAATGACGGCGTTATCTCTTCAAGCGAGAGATATTCCCTCGGAACAAAGCTTGCTGAGATCTTCGGTGAGCTCCCGATCGTTCTCGATATCAAAGATGAGAGCAAGGAACTGCCTGAGCCTAATGAGATCATCAGTTCTCTGTACAGTCAGTCTCTTGATTCGCTTTCTGCAAAAGAAGCTATGGTCGGTACCGATATATTCAGACAGACTGAGCGTTCGATCCTTCTCATGACTGTAGATACAAAGTGGATGGATCACATCGATTCCATGGATCAGCTTCAGACTTCCATCAGAATGAGATCCATAGGTCAGCACGATCCTGTAGTCGAGTATAAGAAGGAAGGCGGCGAGATGTTCGAAGAGATGAACGAAGCCATCCAGAATGATTCCGTTAAGCTTCTTATGAGAGGAAAATTCGAGTTAAGGAACAATGCTCCTTCCGGTTCTGCCGAAGAAGGACAGAACAATGAAGCCGATCAGAATCCTGATATGGCATCTCCGCTTGCAAGAGCTGCAGCAAGAGCTACTGCTTCCCAGAAGGCAGTTCCTGCACAGGCAAAGCAGGTAGAAGGTGCGGCACAGAGCAATCAGACATATGAACCTGTTAAGCGTGATAAGAACAAGGTCGGAAGAAACGATCCCTGTCCTTGCGGCTCAGGCAAGAAGTATAAGAATTGCTGCGGTAAAAATGCATGATCGAATCTGAACGTACAGCAACAGAGGCCGTATATAAGGCTGCATATTACATCAAATCCAAGATAACCGAAGGTGATATCCCTTCGATCTGTATCGTATTGGGTTCAGGATTGGCGCCTCTTGCAGATGGATGCGAGGTTGAATTATCCATTCCTTATGCGAACATTCCCGATTTCCCGGTCTCAACAGTACCGGGACACGAGGGAAGACTCATTGTAGGAACACTTGAAGGTAAAAGAGTCTTCATGATGTCCGGAAGATTCCATCATTATGAAGGATATGACACTTCTGTCTGTTCTTTCTACGTTAGAGTAATGAAGAATCTCGGTGTCACCACTCTTTATCTGACCAACGCTGCCGGAGGTATCGCTGACTCTATTAATCCTGCTGAACTGATGGTTGTTACAGATCATCTGTCTTTTTTCTGTGAATCACCTTTGATCGGACCCAATATGGAAGACTTCGGTGTAAGATTCCCCGATCAGTCACAGGTATATGATCCCGAGTATGTGGATATGCTTATGAAGATTGCCGGGGAAAACGGTATTAAGCTTCATAAAGGAATATATGCATATATGAAGGGACCTCAGTATGAGACTCCCGCCGAGATAAGAGCTCTTAAGAATATGGGAGCAGATGCAGTCGGTATGTCAACCGTACCTGAAGCTGTCACGGCTTCTCACTGCGGTATCAGAATCGCAGCGGTGTCATTGATTTCCAATAAGGCTGCAGGTCTTTCCGATAAGAAACTATCTCACGAGGAAGTTATGGAATGTGCCGCTAAAGCTTCAAGCGACAGCTGTAAGCTGGCTAGATTGTTTATTAAGTCACTTTAAGGAGACAATTATGGCGAATTACGACATTAAGAATATAAGCCTTGCACCGTACGGACAGGAAAAGATTGACTGGGCTTACAGAAATATGCCCGTTTTACGTGCAATTGAAGCTGAGCTTATCGAAGAGCAGCCTTTCAAAGGTCTTAAGATAGCCGTAAGTGTCCATGTTGAAGCAAAGACTGCCTGCCTTGCAAGAGCTCTTATGAGAGGCGGCGCTGAGGTTGCACTTACCGGATGCAACCCTCTGTCTACACAGGATGATGTCGCTGCCGCGCTCGTTGCCAATGCCGGAATGAGCGTTTATACAATACACGGTGACAATGAAGAAGATTATATAAAGCATCTTAAGATGGCTCTTTCATTCGGACCTGACATTGTTATTGATGACGGCGGCGACTTTGCAATGCTGCTGCACTCTGAACTTAAGGATCTTACAAATAATCTTATCGGCGGATGTGAAGAGACAACTACCGGTGTACACAGACTCAATATTCTTGAGAAAGAGAATAAACTTCTGTATCCCGTAATTGCAGTTAATGATGCCCGCTGCAAGCATCTGTTTGATAACAGATACGGCACAGGCCAATCCGTATGGACTGCAATAATGGCAACAACAAACCTCATCGTAGCAGGTAAGACAGTAGTCGTTGCAGGTTACGGTATGTGCGGCAGGGGAGTAGCCATGAGAGCTAAGGGCCTCGGTGCCAAGGTAATCGTTACCGAGATCGATCCCGTAAAGGCATGCGAAGCTATCATGGAAGGCTACGAAGTCATGACTATGGATCAGGCAGCTCCTTTGGGTGATATGTTTGTTACTGTCACAGGCTGCGAAGATGTAATTGTCGGAAGACATTTCGAGCTTATGAAAGACGGAGCTATCTGCTGTAATGCAGGACACTTCGACTGCGAGGTCAATGTTAAAGAACTGTCGGAGATGAGTGTTTCAAGCAAGGAACTGCGTCATAACATCATCGGATACGAGCTCAAGAACGGCCGCACCGTAAGCATTATTGCAGAAGGAAGACTCGTTAATCTGGCAGCAGGTGACGGACATGCGGTTGAGATCATGGATATGAGTTTCGCGCTTCAGGCTCAGTCAGCAAGATATATCGCCAAGAACGGTAAATCTCTCGAGAACAAGGTGTATATGGCACCTGAAGAAATAGATAACAGAGTTGCCGAGATACTTCTTGAAACACGCGGTATAAGCATTGACAAACTTACCGCGGAGCAGGAGAAGTACATTAATTCTTGGGACTTTTAAGTCTTGACACTTTCCGGCTTAATGAGTATTCTTTTTAAGCCGAAAGAATATGCCAATGTGGCTCAGGGGTAGAGCAATTCACTCGTAATGAATAGGTCGTGGGTTCGATTCCCACCATTGGCTCCATAACCGGGGTTGTGGCGGAATGGCAGACGCAGCAGACTCAAAATCTGCCGACCATAAATCGTGTGGGTTCAAGTCCCACCAGCCCCACCAAAGGAACCCTTGTAAAATAAGGGTTCCTTTTATTTTCTCCTTTCATCTGGTACAACTCTGGTACAACTTTTGTAAAATTGACTTTCTTCAATTTACAATTTGTAACGTAAATGTAACATTCATCCTCGGCAGGAACCGGGGTTTTATTTTGCACTGAAAGGAATCATTACAATGAATGAACTAAAGACTATAGAAGTATGCGATATTGTGAGCACCGTACTGGTTGCATCCGATCTCGATGATTCGCAGCAGGCAATTGATAATGCTGAGAAGCTTTGGCCTATTGGACAATTGACAAGATCTGAAGGGGATGTCACTACTTACGACTCGTTCTTGGCATATATTTCTAGTGAAGATGACCCTACCGAGCCTTCGCTAGTGTTTCCGGAGCAGTTAAAGATACTTGTTCCCTTACAGGCTGGATCGCTGTATAGGGTGCGAATGACGCGAGAATACAGAAGAATCAAGGGAGAGATCAATTGGAAGCTCTATTCGGTCGATTTCACCGATGCTTTAAAGGTAGGTGAGTGATATGCCGAGAGTATCTATTAAAACTGAAGACTTCGGTCAGAAGATCGGTGGAGCAAGAAAAGACCTATGGGCTACGAGAGGAATCATAGCAGAAGATCTTCTTGATATGACCGATTATGAGAAGAAGGAATATGTAAACAAGAATAATATATGGAAAAAACCTGATTATGAGGCTATGTTGTCCGATGGTATTCCTAGAGAGGTTATCTACTATATAAAGCTGGTGAGAGATGCTTTACCGGCTAAGATAACCGTATACAGTTATTCTGATCAAAGTGTGGATGAGCAGTATAAGGCTTATATAGACTTTATTCAGGAGATAAAAGGGCAGGTAGCAAGTGTGCGAACTACTAAGGATATCGAAGCTCTGTCAGATTATCTCGAAAGAAGCGGCAAAATAGTACAGTCAGGTTATAGACGGTACAGTGTGGCTAAGGGATATTATTCCTTTATTTCAAATAAGCTTGTTAATGTAATGGATCTGTATGTGAGTAATATTCATTATTACAGAAGAAAGATCCACGAGAAACAGTTCCTTTATTCTGATAGGGACAAGATAGTATCTAAGTACAATATACTTCAATACGATGCTTCGGCATACAAAAACACAAGATCTCCATATAACAATGGCAAAGAGACAGTCATGTGGGGTGTGCCTTGCAGCATCGATGATAACAGTCTGGATAGAAATCGCGTCGGTATACCTCTTCCGAATGAATTGTACGAACGCTTAGTAAAAGAGATTAACGATGGCGAATATCTTGTTCTATCCGGAAGAAGTTTTGTAGCAATAACACAAAGCCTTGAAGAATCTTATGAGAAGTGTTTTGAGCACTATAAGGTGCTTCATCCGTCCGAGGGTAAGGAAACGGAGCCTAAGAAGAATTCTCGAAAAAAGAGTTATATTCCTCCGCAGCTAAGATCTTTGGATAGAACCGGTCCTGTTTGGAGATATATGAATAAAGACATCACAGGAGACCGGATGATCGATGACTTCGGTTTTCGAGGCGGAGAGTTCGGAAACTGGCTTAGTGAGAATGACCGGAAACAGTCAATGAATTTCTGCTATGACGCTTTAATGGATCTTTCTTATGCTCTTGGAATGCAGCCGACAGATGTCACCTTTGAAGGAAGTCTGGCTATTGCTTTCGGTTCCCGAGGGAAGGGTGGAGCCAGAAGCGCCGTTGCCCATTATGAACCGGCAAGACAGGTAATCAATCTTACAAAGATGAAAGGCGCCGGATCTTTAGCACATGAATGGATTCATGCGATGGATCATGCGGTTGCAAATTATTGTGCCAATTACTCGGAAGATCTTGCGTCAAAATCAGTATATTCCGTAAAAAAGCAGATCCCTGAAGAGTTCTTTAATGTAATTACAACTATTAAAAGTTGCACTAATTACATTAATGCAGCCAAAGAGCTGGACAAGAATTACGGCTCGGATTCACAAGGATATTGGCAATCTGACTGTGAGCTTCTTGCTCGTGCAGGGGCTTGTTGGATCCATGACCGACTTACAGCTGCCGGAATCAAGAATGATTACTTATGCGGTCATGCGGAAGGTCCTCGCATATCTCCACATGGCGAAGAAAGAGCTCTTATCAACCAGGCATTCAATCTATGGCTTGAAAAAGCTAAGGAGATAGGACTGTTCAATCAGGAGTATTTGCTTCCCAGAAGAGAACAGGATATGAATATCAATCTTAAGATTGATGACAAGGCTATAGATACGGATACACCCTATGATCCGGATGTAACTTATACGCAGATATCTTTTTTTGATCTACCCGAGATTAATTCACCTGAATTATCTGAGGATATAGAAATCTGAGGA